>QFCS01004821.1_pt1 | contig 375414 bp, 353 predicted proteins | sample 3576561 | NCBI WGS metagenome assembly QFCS01 | reverse complement strand
TGCCTTGATCAGGCCCTCCGTGTAAGATCGATCCCCACGAAGAAGACCGACATGCGGCTCATCGACTATGTCGACGGGACCGAGATCAAGGCTCTGCTCGATGCTCCGGATCCCCGGACACGCCTTGGCACCCGCGATCGCGCGATGCTGCATCTGGCCTATGCTGGCGGGCTGAGGGTGTCGGAACTCGTAACGATACAGCTGCGCGATTTTCCGGACCGCTCCCTGTCAACACTGCACATCATGGGCAAGGGTCGGCGTGAACGGGTCCTGCCGCTCTGGAAGGAGACCCAGTTCGCATTGCGCGCGTGGCTAGCGATCCGGCCCGACGCGCAAGCTGCCGAGATATTCCTCAATGCCAACGGGCAGCCCATGACCCGCGACGGATTTGCGTTCCGTTTGGCCGAACACGTCAAGTCCGCAGCAACGAAGCAGCCGTCGATCCTTGGCAAGCGGGTTACGCCGCACGTGCTGCGGCATTCCTGTGCGATGCACACGCTCGCGGCGACCGGGGACATCCGCAAGGTCGCGTTGTGGCTTGGCCACGCCAGCATCCAGAGCACCGAGACCTATTTGCGCGCCGATCCCGAGGAGAAGCTGCAAATCCTCGCGGCTCACGGTGCCCCCGCCATCAGGCCCGGGCGCTTCAAGCCACCATCCGATGCCCTGATTACCATGCTTACCGACGTTCGAAGGCGGGCCTAGCCCGTCTCCGAACAATCCGCCTGACCCTCACATTATCTGGAGTGACATCATGGAAAACCGAAGGAAACCTGCGCCTCCCACCGCCACGCTCGACATAAACTGCGACTGCAAAGAACATGTGTAATGTTGAACTCAGCATTAGACGTAATCGAGCGGCGAGACGTCGATCGCGAGGTTGGCGCGTTCGTCCGGCGAAAGGCCCGCAAGGCGGCGCTCGAGGATCGCCTCGGCCGTGCTGGTCAATTGCACGACGGCGACATGGCCTGCTGCCAGCTCCTCCTCGATCGAACGAACGACGGTCGGCATTTTCATCGCGATCAGCACTTGGGAGAAGAAGCGCTGCTTGGCGCTCTCGAACCGGCTGAGCGCCGATCCCTTGGCCATGGCATTCATCGTCTCGCCCGACATGCGGTCGACAATGTTCGACGCCTTCAGCACCTCGTCGAGGTTCTGGTGAACGATCGCCCAGGCGTCGGCATAGGCATCGTAGATCTCTATCTGGTCGGGCGTCAGCCGATGCTCGAGCGGGTCATATTCTACGCCGGCGAAACTGAGCGCACGCGCCGTGTAGAGACCCATGGACTTGAGGTCGCGGGCGACGATTTCCATCGCCGCGATACCGCCGTCGGTCATCGCAGCGAGAAAAGCGTCGCGGTTCACGAAGGCCGTGTCGGGCCCCCAAAGCCCGAGCCGCGAGGCATAACTCAGATTCTCGGGCTTGGTGGCGCCGGTGGCCGATTCATAGACCACCCGGGCGCGCGGCAGTGCGTTCTGCAGGCGCACTCCGGCCAATCCCTGTTCAGACCCCTTGGCCTGGCGATATTCGTCTTTGGTGCCCGCCGCATTGCCCATCGAATGGGATTCGTCGAACAGGATCACGCCCTCGAAAGTGCCTTCCGCCCATTGGAGGATCTGCTGGAGACGTGAGCATTGATCGTGACGCTGCGAGCGGAGCGTCGCATAGGTGAGGAAGAGGATGCCGCTCGCCATGCCGATCGACTGCCCAAGCGGAAAGGCATCGAGCGGCTGGATGTCGATCGGAAGGCCGCCGAGCGCGGTCCAGTCGCGGCGCGCGTCTTCAAGGAGCGTCGCGCCCTTCGATATCCAGACGGCGCGGCGGTTGCCGCAGTTCCACTGGTCGCGGATGATAGCGGCGCCCTCGCGGCCCTTGCCGACGCCGGTGCCGTCGCCGATGAAGAAACCCATGCGATAGGCGTGCCCGTCGGCATCCTCGCGGAGTTGGTCGCCCGCCTCGTTGGGCACGAATCGGCCCGGCAGGTCGCGCGAGAAGGCATCGCCAGCATAGATGATCGCTTCGAGTTGGGCGTCGGACAGCGCGCTGCTTGCCCGCTTCTGGAAGAGCGGCCGATATCGCGGGATCGGCGGCAGCACCGACGCCATGGCAAGCGATTCCACGAGATTGTCCGGATGCGGCGTCGCGCCCGGTATATCGATGCGCGCAAGCCGCCAGGGAGCGTAGATGCCGACCGGATCGCCGACCGGAAGCGGCGCGTCGCGAACCGAGTAAGCAAGCGGCTCGGCGCGATCGTCCTTCGCGGCGATCCGCGACGGCGCGATGACCTTGGGGCTCGCGAGCCCGGAAAAGAGCGATGCCGATCCGGATTTGAGCGCCGGACGGAACGGGATCACCGCCGGGGTGGCCGGGGGCGGCTCATCGGACGATCCCAATCGCGGCGGGAGCGCGAGCACGATGGGCAGCGCCGCCTCGATCGAGTCGACGGTGTGGCGTTCGGTCTCGCCGATCCAGCCCTTGTCGAAGACGATCAGCCGAACGGCGATGCCGGTGCCATGCTTGACGTACGGGCGGCCGAGAATGGTGATCTCAACGCGCGGACGTCCGATCTCGGCGACCGAGACATAGCCGCGGGCACCGCTGCCGTCGTGCGCGAATCCCGGCGACATAATCGCAACGCAGCGTCCGCCGTCGGCAAGACGGAGGAGCGCGGAGCGAAGGTGGCGAGCGCCGGCATGGCGATCCTCGCCGCGGCCTTCGCTACGGCTGAAGGGCGGATTGATCAGGACGACGGTCGGACGGACATCCGGCGGCAGCCGGTCGTGAATGAATTCGGCATCGTGTGTGGTGACGTCGCTGTTCGTCACGAGAGCGAGCAGTGCGGCGCGGCAGGCATCGCGTTCGTTGAGCGTTACGGAGGCGCCCGTGGCGATCGCGCGGGCGGCGAGCATGCCGGTGCCCGCCGACGGTTCGAGCACATGGTCGTCGGCCGTAATCGCCGCTGCACGTGTCGCTAGCCAGCCCAGCGCGTCTGGCGTGCTGAACTGTTGCATCTCGACTTGATGCTCGCTGCGATAGGTCTGCGTTGGTAGCGCCTTCTCGAATGCAAGAATGGCTGCGAAGGCATCTTCGGGCGGGCAGTCCGGGTTCTGGTCTTCACCGAGCGACAACATGTTCGAAGCCTGCGCCGCTTCGAGCGCATCATAGGCGTCGCGCATCGACCAGTGTCCGTCGGCATCGGATCCGCCGAACGCCTCCGACATGAGCCCTTTGAGCAGCGAACGGGTGACCGAATGCGGGTCGGCGAGCCGGGATTGCAGAGCCCGCGCTACGCCGTGAAGACGCTCGGCCTTTTCCCGGGCGCTGGAATCAGGGGTCTCGGCGAGATTGAGAAGCGGAAGGGTCATGGAAGATCTCCTGAACGGGCTCCGGGGCACCTGCCCCCGCCGCACACAGCCCTCCCCCCTCTCCTCCAGGGTGGAAGGCGGCATGAAAAAGGGGCCGCGACGCGTGGTCACGGCCCCAATCGAGGTCGGCTTTGCCGGGTCAGGCCGCGTCGGCGATCGGTTCGTCCTCGTCGCCATCACCGACCGCTTCGTCGTCGAACGTTATTTCGGCGGCATCAGCAGGCTCCAGGTCGGCATCGTCGTTCGCCAGCGCAGCGACGGGATGCTCGAAGCGCATCGCGTCGGGAAGCCAGGCGAGCGCCTTTTCCTTGACGTCGGCTTCCACGATGATGTTGCCCGCGAAGAGCTGTTCGGCCGAGGATGCAAGGAGATCCTTCTTTGACGCGCCATAGCGTTGGCCGAGTTCGCTGCCGCCAATTTCCGCGAACAGGTCGAGGATCGTCGTCTTGGTGAGCCGCTTGAAGTAATTCTTCGCGGTCGGTCGCCACCAGGCGGCGACATCGATCCCGAGCTTGCAGCCGAGATGGTCGACGAAATCGCTGCCGGTCGTCTTGGCGGGCACGGCGTGGATCGTACGGGCGATCGCCCAACCCAGCCATGCCGCGCGTGCTTCCTCACCAAGCGCACAGAAGGCATCGTAGCGGCCAGTGACACCGGCATCGGGGTCGATCCAGCTCCGATCGAGTCCGGCTTCGAGCTTAGCCCATTCCTCGGCCGCCGTCGTGCCGCTCTCGAACCCGATGACGCGCGACGGCGCCGCATCGGCCCTCAGTTCGCTCGCGAGATCGCTCGCCCCGTAACGCCGCTGCGCGGCATCGACCATCACGAACGTCCCGAGATCGAGCGCGAACCGCGGGTCGCTGGCGACATGGACGCGGAGCAGTTCCGCCTTCATCGTTGCGAGTTCGTCAGCAAGCCGCTGGCTGATCGCGGGTTTGCCTGATGCTCCGCCAGGAGCCGCATCGTCGCGGTCATCGTCCGAGTCATCGGTTTCGCTCATCGCTTCGGGGGTTCGGTAGACCTGATGATGAACCCGGGGCTGGCCATCCTCACCGAGGACGACGAAGGCGAGCGCCGAGGCCTTCTGGTCATCGGACAACACCGGCGGACGATTCTGGATTTCACGGAGTTCGGATTCCAGATCGCGATAACGCTGTTCGTCATCATCGGTGATGCCGTCGTCGCTTTCGTTCGCGGCTTCGCCGATGATGGTCATTTCGGCCTCGATCTCGGCGCAGCGCGCTTCATCCTCTGCCGTGGGTGGCGGAATCTCTCCGCGAACCGGGCTCAGACCGTCAAGCTCGATGTAGGAGACGCGCGTCGTCGGCAGCGCACGGATTTCGCCAAAACCCTCACGTTCGCGGATAGCCTCGGCTTCGACCGCGAGTTTTTCATCCGTCAGCCGGTCGAGTATGTCACCGTCGATCCAGTTTTCGGACGCGCTGTCGGAGAAGAGGTCGGAGTCGATCCGTCCGCCCGCTTCGAGATAAGCTTCGCGGCCGACAAGCAGCGCCTTGGGGTCACCGCCGCGATAGCTGCCGGAGGCGAGCTCGCGCCGGATGGTGTAGACGTCGTCCCCGTAATAGCTGTCCTGATACTGCTCGAACACACGGGCCTGACGAACGGTGTCGGACGTGCTGCCATAGGCCTTGGCGACCTCGAGCGTGATGTCGCCCTTGCGGAGCGCCTCGAAGATCGTCTCGTGAAGATCGGCGAGACGAACGCGCCCGAGCACGAAACGCTCGGTCTTGCCGAACCGCGCGGCAACCTGCGCGGGGGTTTTGCCTTCCTTCTCGATCATATTCTTGAAGGCCGTGCATTCATCGGCGGCGGTCATCGGCAGCTTCTGGTTTTCAGCGAGGCTGAGCTCGATGGCGTTTTTCGCGTCCGGCATCACCATAACCGGCACGCAGAAGTCTTCGGGAAGCTGGCCCTTTTCGATCAGGGCATGAACCCGCGCGAGACGCCGGCCGCCGCCGAAAATGCTGTAGCTGTCCTTCTTGCGTTTTATTGCGGTGCCAATCAGGTTCTGGAGCACGAAGCCGGCTTGGCCGATCATCGCTTCCAGTTCGGCGTCGGCGTCGGAGTCGCTTTCCGTTCGGACATTCAGCGGGGAAGCGACGCAGTTACGCGCAAGCGCGTATACGATCGGATATGTCATAGTCCGTCTCCTGGCGGCGGAGGCCCGACCATCAGGCCACTCGGCGCCGCCAGTCCCCCACCCCCTTCCCTCCTTCCCGTAGGACATCGTTCCAGTCGTTCCGCCCGTGCCACGGCCAGATCGTGCCGATCTGCCGCCCGGGTGCCGTATAGGCCTCGGTTGCAAGCGGCACGGCCAAGCGTCCCGCATTGTCATTGTCGGGGAGCAGGATGAGGCGGTTCACGGATTTCGGGATGGCAACATGGGGGAGGCGTTCATTGCCGAGCGTCGCCCAGACCGGGATGCCGAGCAGAATCATCGCCGAAACCGCTGTCTCGACACCTTCGGCAATCCCAAGCGTCTCGGTGGCGGAAGCGAGCCGAACAGCACCGGCGCAGGGGTTGCCTAGCAGGCGTCGAGGATGGCGAAGGTCGCGTGCACGCCGCCCGCGGGCATCGAGAAAGGTCCTCTGGACGGCGAGCAGACCGGAATCGTCGGTAACGGCGGCGAGCATCGCCGGGCGAAACCGTGCCGCCTTGCCCTTGCCGAGCGGAGTTCGGTCGCAGAAGCGCAAAGAGTCGAGCGCGATGTGAATCGACCGATTGCGTAGGTAGGTCTCGGCGATAGTCCAATTTATCGGCCGTCCGACCCTCCAAAGATCGAGGGCGCGCTTTTGCAGCCATCGGTCGAGCTTGAACTGCTTGGCGATTCCATTGCCCTTTGCGCCCAAGGCATTCGGATCGAGCCGCCGAATGGCGCGCAGCACGTCGCGCGTGTCGCAGCCGGCAAAGCATTTGAACAAGAGTCGGGTGTCGCCAACGCGAACCGATAGGCTCGGCGTTCGGTCATCGTGGGCTGGGCAGCGACACATTCCAGTCGACCCCTGCCAGAAACCGCCAAGGCCCCTGACCAGTGCGGCCCCGGCAGCCTCCAATTCGGAATCATGGAGAGTCGAAAGGGCAACAGACATTGGAATTCTCGCAATCAGATCAGACTTCGCTCAAGCTCCCCCTCTCTCCTGCCGTGCTTTTCGCGGCCACCTGGTGACGAAGTCACGCGGCGCGGCGACACCGCTCAACGGCACGATCCTGCCCTGATTATTGTGAGGTGGCGTAGCAACCGGCACGCTTGCGATGGCGAATGCTGCGTTGGAACCGCGCTCGCGACATTGATCCATCCCGAGGACAAGGAAAATGCAGGATCTCGATTTGTCACGGTCCGAAATCGTCTTCATGGAGCCATTGACCGTGCGGATTCCGACCGCAGTCGAACTGACAGGGCTCAGTCGGTCAAGAATCTACGAGTTGATCGTGTCCGGCGACCTTGAGGTCGTCAAAGTCGGCCGGTCCACGCTGGTCCTCTATACGAGCCTCAAGGCCCTGATCGGCCGCTAGGCGGTCGAGGTCGCACTCTTGCCGAAGGCGGGGCGCAGAATTTGCGCCCCATCGCGCAGCTCGTCGAGATAATCGGACCAATGCTGCATCATGCGAACACGTTCGTCCCAATATTCGCCGCGGGTGTAGACCCGGCGCGTCGCATTGGCATCGAGATGTGCCAGTTGCCTTTCGATCGCATCCGGGTGCCACATTCCCATCTGATTGAGGAGAGTGGCGGCCGTCGCGCGGAATCCATGAGCCGTCATCTCCTCACGGCTGTAGCCCAGCCGCCGAAGCGCGGCGCTGACAGTATTCTCCGACATGCAACGGCGGGGCGTCCGAAAGGACGGAAAGAGGTATCTCCCATGGCCGGTAAGGGCGTGGAGCTCTTCGAGCATCGCAAGAACTTGCCGTGACAGGGGGACGCAAAGCGAGCGGCGCATTTTCATCTTCTCTGCCGGGATCGACCAGACGGCATCATGGGAATCAATCTCCGCCCATTCTGCCTGGCGCAGTTCGCCCGGTCTGACGAAAAGATGCGGCGTCAATCGAAGCGCGACCGCGGTGAGCTCGTGACCAGCGTAGCCATCGATCGCGCGGAGCAGCGCGCCGACTTCCTTCGGGGCCGTGATGGCGGCGTGGTGCTTCACCTTCGGAGTGATCAGCGCACCACGGAGATCGGCCGCCAGATCGCGGTCGGCCCTTGCGGTCGCAATGGCGTAGCGGAACACTCGGCTAATCACGCTCCGCATGCGCCGCGCGCTTTCATATCGGCCGTTCGCCTCGACTTTACGGAGAACGGCCAGGATTTCCTGCGCGGTGAGTTTCGATATCGGGCGACTGCCGATCATCGGTTCGGCGATGTCGAGGAGCCATCGCACCTTCCGAAGCGTGACTGGCGCGCGCTCTTCTCGTTCGATTTTCACCAGCCATTCCTCGGCGATCGCCTTGAACGTATTGTCCTGCGCGATCTTCTGGGTGATCCGCGCGACCTTCTTCTCCGCTGCGGGATCAAGCCCGGCGACAAGCTTCTTGCGCGCCTCGTCGCGAAGTTCCCGAGCGGACGCGATGCCGACATCGGGCCACGACCCGAAATACAGCGTCTTTTGCCGTTCGAGATAGCGATAGTTCATTCGCCAGACTTTTGCGCCGCTCGGCCTGACCACGAGGTACAGGGCGTCGGCGTCAGCCATTTTATAGGCTTTTTCCTTGGGCTTAGCGTTCGAAATCTGGATGTGGGTAAGCGACATGATGGTTTCACCTTCGATAGGCTGACCGAAACCATCAAAAACACCATCAAAGCTGATGGTACGCTGATGGTTCCGGCTGGATCAGCCTGGATTCCACTCAGCGAGTCTCATCGAAAAAGCGGTGAGAAACCAGCCGCTTACTGGACGTCCTCGGACATTCCGAGGAGAACAGATGGTGCCCAGAAGAGGACTCGAACCTCCACGACCTTGCGATCGCCAGCACCTGAAGCTGGTGCGTCTACCAATTCCGCCATCTGGGCACGGGGTAGGAGCGGGCGCTTAGCGGCGGGGCGGCGGGCTTGTCAACCGCGTCGGCCCGCCCCGCGCCAAATTTTATTTCAAAGGCGCGTATTTGTTGCCCTCGCGCGCCCTGCCCTGCCCTTCGCGCTTGCCCCTTCGGGCGCTTCGCGGCATGGGGACGCGAGAGACGCTGCGGCGTCCGGCTTCGAGAATCGGCAAGACAGGCAAGGGTGATGCAGAATCTGAGCGGGCAATTGATCACGGTGTTCGGCGGCGGCGGCTTTCTGGGTCGCTATGTCGTCCAACGGCTGCTGGCACGCGGCGCGCGCGTGCGGATTGCGCAGCGCGACCCGCGCCAGGCGGTGTTTCTGAAGCCGCTCGGCGGGCTGGGCCAGACGCAGTTCGTCGCCGCCGATGTGCGCGATGCCCGCAGCGTCGCCCGCGCCGCGACGGGCAGCGACGCCGTGATCAACCTCGTCGGCAGCTTTGCCAATATGGCGGCGATCCAGGCCGCCGGCGCCGGCCATGTCGCGGACGCGGCAAAGGCGGCGGGCGCGAAAGCGCTCGTCCATATCTCGGCGATTGGAGCCGATTCGGCCAGCGCGTCGGGCTATGGCCGCAGCAAGGGCGACGGTGAAGCCGCCGTGCGCGCCGCTTTCGCTGGCGCAGCGATCCTGCGTCCATCGATCGTCTTCGGCCGCGAGGACAAGTTCATCAACCGCTTCGCGGGCCTCATCCGCGCGCTGCCTGCGGTGCCGGTCATCGCGCCGAAGGCGAAATTCCAGCCGGTCTATGTCGGCGACGTCGCCGATGCGGTGGTCGCGGCACTCGATACCCCCGGCCAGACGCTCGAGCTCGGCGGTCCGCAGCAGTTCACCATGCTGGAGCTACAGCAGTGGATTGCGAAATCGATCGGTCGGAACCGCCTGTTCGTCGAGATTCCCGATACCGTGTCGGGCTTTCTGGCGCGCGGCTTCGGCTGGGCGCCGGGCGCTCCGATCACCAAGGATCAATGGCTCATGCTGCAGCACGACAATATCGTCAGCGGAACTAACGGCCTTGCCGCGCTGGGCATCGCCCCCACCGCGCTGGCCGACGTCGCCGACGGCTGGCTCGTCCAGTATCGCCGCCATGGCCGCTTCGCAGCGATGGCCCGCTGAGCCGCGCGCGCGACGAAAGGCGCAATTAGCGGCTGGATAAATCCGTCCGCGCTGCGTAGGTCTCAACATCAGGACAGGGGCGTCCGGCACCGCGCGGGCGCCCCTTCGCTTGTCATCTCCAGCTTCGGGAAGTCCATGATCCAGTTTGCCGCATCGCCCCGCCCCGTCCTTCTCCTGCGCGTGGAGGCCGGACGATGAGCCTGTGGCTGACCGCGATCATCCTCGGCATCGTCGAGGGGCTGACCGAATTCCTGCCCGTCTCGTCCACCGGGCATCTGATCCTCGCCACCGAATTGCTCGGCTATGACGCGTCGAAATGGGCGATCTTCAACATCGCGATCCAGCCCGGGGCGATCCTTGCGATCGTCGTCCTCTATCGCAAATTATTCTGGGACATGTTCATCGGCTTTTTCCGGCGCGATCCGGTGGCGATCGCCTTTGTGCGCAATCTGCTCGTCGCCTTCATTCCGGCGGTGGTGCTGGGGCTCGCGTTCGGCGACTATATCGAGACGTTGCTGGAAAATGCCGTCGTCGTCGCCTGGGCGCTGGTGATCGGCGGCTTCGCGATCCTGCTGGTCGAAAAGCTCGCCAAGCCAAAGGAGAGTGGCGGGGTCGCCAAGCTGACGCTGCGCCAGTCGATCATGGTCGGGCTGGTCCAGTGCCTCGCGATGATCCCCGGCGTCAGCCGCTCGGGCGCGACGATCATGGGGGCGATGGCGATGGGCGTAGACCGCAAGACCGCCGCCGAATTCAGCTTCTTCCTCGCGCTGCCGACGCTGACCGGCGCGACGGTGCTGCAGCTCGCCAAGCATCGTGATGCGATCACCTCGAACGATATGGGCCTGATCGCGCTCGGCGCCGCGGTTTCGTTCGTCGTTGCGTGGGCGGTCATCAAGGCGTTTCTGGCCGTGGTAACGCGCTATGGCTTCGCGCCGTTCGCCTGGTATCGAATCATCGTCGGCGGCGCCGCGCTTATCTGGCTCACCATGCGATAGGTCCGATATTTTACTAATTGCGAAACTTAATTGCGTGCCCGCGCATCCGCCAGCTGAAACCCCTAATTTTTAGGTCAGCCTAACTGTCTTATTCCACAAAATGTCCGTGACAGCGGCGCTCCCGCCATGCATCCGCGCTTCAACGAAGGGGATTTTGCATGGCTTCCGAACGCATGCTCCAATTTGTGGGGCGCGAACAACATTATCCGGACAAGCGCTCGGCCGACGAACGTGCGCGCGATTTTAACGAAATCGCGGCGCGCTACGCGCAGCCGGAAGCCGACGATCAGGCGTCGCGCTGCTCGCAGTGCGGCGTACCCTATTGCTCGGTCCACTGCCCGCTCCACAATCATATCCCCGACTGGTTGCGCCTGACCGCCGAGGGACGGCTGCGCGAAGCCTATGAACTGTCGAACGCAACGTCGACCATGCCCGAAATCTGCGGCCGCATCTGCCCGCAGGACCGCCTTTGCGAAGGCAATTGCGTGATCGAATTTTCGGGTCACGGGGCGGTGACGATCGGCAGCGTCGAGAAATATATCACCGACACCGCCTGGGCCGAGGGATGGGTCGAACCCGTCCATGTCGGCCCCGCAACGGGCCAGTCGGTCGCCATTGTCGGCGCGGGGCCCGCGGGCCTGACCGCCGCCGAATATCTGCGCGCAGAGGGGCATGAGGTGCATGTCTACGATCGGCACGACCGCGCCGGCGGCCTGCTGACCTATGGCATCCCCGGCTTCAAGCTGGAAAAGGATGTGGTGATGCGCCGCGTCGATCGGCTCGCGGAAAGCGGCATCCATTTCCATCAGGGCTTCGAGGTCGGGCGTGATGCGACGCTGGAGGAGCTGCGCCGGCGCCACGATGCGGTGCTGATCGCCACCGGCGTCTACAAGGCGCGCGAGATTAACGTCCCTGGCAACGGCGCCGAGGGGGTGATCGCGGCGCTCGATTATCTGGTCGCGTCGAACCGCAAAGGGTTTGGCGATGCGGTCCCGGCCTTCGACGATGGCAGCCTGAATGCCGAAGGCAAGCATGTCGTCGTCATCGGCGGCGGCGATACCGCGATGGACTGCGTCCGCACCGCGATCCGCCAAGGCGCCAAATCGGTGAAATGCCTCTATCGCCGCGACCGCGAGAATATGCCGGGATCGCAGCGCGAAGTCGCCAATGCCGAAGAGGAAGGCGTCGAGTTCGTCTGGCTGTCCGCCCCCGAAAGCTTTGCCGCCGACAAGCATGTGAAGGAGGTCGCGGTTGCCGGGATGCGCCTTGGCGCGCCCGACGCAAGCGGCCGGCGCAGCCCCGAACCCGATCCGGGCCGCACCTTCGACCTGCCCGCCGACATGGTGATCAAGGCGCTGGGTTTCGATCCGGAGGAATTGCCGCACCTGTTCGGTTCGCCCGATCTGTCGGTCACGCGCTGGGGCACGCTGCGCGTCGATCATCAGACGATGATGACCAGCCTTCCCGGCGTTTTTGCCGCCGGCGATATTGTCCGCGGCGCCAGCCTGGTCGTCTGGGGCATCCGCGACGGCCGCGATGTCAGCGAACAGATGTCGAAATGGTTGAAGGCGAAAGCGAAAAGCGAAAAGAAGGCAGCCTGACCAACAGGGGAAGGGGTTTCAAAATGTCGACGTTCAAAAATCTGCTGCTCGCTGGCGCCGTGGCGCTGACGCCTGCCCACGCCTATGCCGCGCCCAAGGAAGCGCCGATTGCCGAGGCAGTCACCGTTGCAATGCCCGCCGAGAGTGAAAGCGAGCCCGACAGCGAGCAGTCGCTCGCTAATGCCAAGGCGAAGATGCAGAAGGAAATCGATCAGGCGATCGCGCTGATCGAAAAAATCTTCGAGGTGGACAAGCTGCCGCCGGTCGATCCGGCGCAGCTCGCGCTCGCGCAGCAAACGACGAACGCGCTGATCCCGGCGGGAAGCATCGAGAAGATGCTCGACAATATGTACGGCAAGCTGTTTCGCGCCTTCATGGATCAGACGAGCAGCATGTCCGACCTGATGCTCTCGATCAAGACGGGCGTCGATAGCGAAAAGATCGCCGCGCTCGATGCGACGAGCAAGACCGCGATCGCCGATATGTTCGACCCGCACCGCAAGGAACGCGAGGATCAGATCAACAAGGTGATCAAGCCGCTGATCAGCGAGGCGCTCGGCGATCTCGAGCCGCCGATGCGCGACGGCCTTGCCCGCGCTTACGCCCGCAAGTTCAGCGCGCAGCAGCTCGGCGACCTCAACGCCTTTCTCGCAACCCCGACGGGCCAGGCCTATGGCGCCGAATGGATGTCGCTGCAGGCCGATCCCGAAGTGATGATCGCGATGGTCAAGACCCTGCCGCCGCTGATCAACAAGTTCATCGACCGCGGCCCCGAGCTGGAAGGCCAGCTCAAGGATCTGCCCAAAGAAAAGGCGATGAGCGACCTCACCGACGCCGAGCTGGCGAAGCTTGCCAAGCTGATGAAAGTCGACGTCAAGACGCTCAAGGAGAACCGCGACATGTGGAACGATGACATGACCACGGACGCTGCCGCGGTCGATGCCGTCGATGCAGCGGGCGATGCCGCAGACGCGGCCGCTGACGCCGCGGATGCAGCCGCGGCGACGGCCGACGCGGCCGGCGACTATGACGAGGCTTACGATCGCAGCAACTGGTCGGCCGCCGATCTGCAGAAGGTAGAAGATCTGGAGGCCGAGGCCGACAAGGCATCCTCGGCCGCCTATGACGCCGAACAGGAAGCCGTCGCCAACGCGCGCAAGCGGCTCAAGCCTTCGACCTGACCCACGCCCATTCCGGCAGGAACCAAGACATGACCCATTACCCCACCCCCGATCACCAGCGGCTTGCCGAAGACGGCATGTATCGCCCCGACCTCGAATCCGATGCCTGCGGCGTCGGCATGGTCGCGGCGACCGACGGCAAGGCCTCGCGCCGCGTCGTCGAGGCGGCGATCGAGGCGCTGCGCGCCGTCTGGCACCGCGGCGCCGTCGATGCCGACGGCAAGACGGGCGATGGCGCGGGTATCCATGTCGACCTGCCGGAACGCTTTTTCGACGATGCGATCGCAGCATCGGGGCACAAGGTGCTGCCGAACCGCCTCGCCGTTGGCATGATCTTCCTGCCGCGCACCGATTTGGGCGCACAGGAAGCATGCCGCACGATCGTCGAATCCGAAATCATCGACGCGGGCTACACCATCTATGGCTGGCGCCAGGTGCCCGTCGACGTATCTGTGATCGGCGACAAGGCGCAGCGCACGCGCCCCGAAATCGAACAGATCATGATCGCCGGCCCCCTGCCCGAGGACCAGTCGATCGACGAGTTCGAAAAGCAACTCTATCTCGTCCGCCGCCGCATCGAAAAGAAGGTGATTGCGGCGCAGATCGCCGATTTCTACATCTGCAGCCTGTCTGCGCGATCGATCATCTACAAGGGACTGTTCCTCGCCGAGAGCCTGGCGGATTTCTATCCCGACCTTGCGAACAAGCTGTTCGAGAGCCGGGTTGCGATTTTCCACCAGCGCTATTCGACCAACACCTTCCCGCAATGGTGGCTCGCCCAGCCGTTTCGCACCCTCGCCCATAATGGCGAGATCAACACGATCCGGGGCAACAAGAACTGGATGAAAAGCCACGAGATCAAGATGGCGAGCCTCGCCTTCGGCGAACATTCGGAAGACATCAAGCCGGTGATCCCGGCTGGCGCCAGCGATACGGCAGCGCTCGACGCAGTGTTCGAGACGCTATGCCGCGCGGGCCGCGATGCGCCGACCGCAAAGCTGATTCTGGTCCCCGAAGCCTGGGCCACCGATGAAGAAATGCCCGCCGCGCACAAGGCGATGTACAACTTTCTCGCAAGCGTGATGGAGCCGTGGGACGGCCCAGCCGCGCTCGCGATGACCGACGGCCGCTGGGCAGTCGCGGGGATGGACCGCAACGCGCTTCGTCCGCTGCGCTACACGCTGACGGCCGACAATCTGCTCGTCGTTGGCTCTGAAAGCGGCATGGTGCTGCTGCCCGAGGCGAGCATCCGCAAGAAGGGTCGCCTCGGCCCCGGCCAGATGATCGCCGTCGACCTCGACGAAGGCACTCTCTACGAAGACCGCGCGATCAAGGACAAGATCGCGGGAACGCACGATTATGCGGCGCGCGTGAAGGGTTTCCGCACGATGGCCGACCTGCCCAAGGGCGGCAAGTCGAGCCTGCCGGGCTTTGACCGCGCCGAACTGCTGCGCCGCCAGGTCGCCGCCGGCTTCACGATGGAAGATATGGAACTCATCCTTTCGCCGATGGTCGAGGATGCGAAGGAAGCGATCGGCTCGATGGGCGACGACACGCCGCTCGCGGTCATTTCCGACAAGCCGCGCCATGTCGCGCAATTCTTCCGCCAGAACTTCAGCCAGGTCACCAACCCGCCCATCGACAGCCTGCGCGAACGGCATGTGATGAGCCTGAAGACGCGCTTTTCGAACCTTGCCAATATTCTCGACGAAAAAGGCCAGAGCCCGCACGTGCTCGTCATCGATTCGCCGGTGCTCGTCGGCGACGACTGGGACCGGCTGCGCGCCTATTTCGGCGATGCAGTGGCCGAGATCGATTGCACTTTCCTAACCGGCGGCGACGCCTCGACGCTGCGCGACGCGATCGCGCGCATCCGGCGCGAGGCAGAGGACGCCGTGCGCGCGGGGCGGAGCGAGCTGTTCCTTTCCGACCAGACTATCGGCGAAGATCGCGTCGGGGTCGCAATGGTGCTCGCCGCTGCGGCGGTCCACACGCACCTCGTGCGCAAGGGGTTGCGCAGCTACGCCTCGATCAACGTCCGCTCGGCCGAGATACTCGACACGCACGGCTTTGCGGTGCTCATCGGCGTCGGCGCGACCACGGTCCACGCCTATCTCGCCGAAGCGGCGATCGCCGACCGTCTGTCGCGCGGCCTGTTCGGCGACCTAGCGCTCGCCGACGCGCTGCAGCGCTTCCGCAAGGCAATCGACGACGGCCTCTTGAAGATCATGGCCAAGATGGGGATCGCGGTGATCTCCTCCTATCGCGGCGGCTATAATTTCGAGGCGGTCGGCCTTAGCCGCGCGCTCGTAAACGATCTCTTCCCCGGCATGCCGGCCAAGATTTCGGGCGAAGGCTATCAGTCGCTCTTCATCAACGCGACCGAGAAGCATGAGGCGGCGTTCGACGCGCGCGTCACGACGCTCCCCATCGGCGGCTTCTATCGCCAGCGCGCGGGCGGCGAAGCGCACGCCTATTCGGCGCAGCTCATGCACTTGCTGCAGACCGCCGTCGCGACCGACAGCTATTCGACCTATCTGCAATTCGCGCGCGGGGTCGCCGACCTGCCGCCCATCTATCTGCGCGACCTGATGGAATTCAACTTCCCAGCGCAGGGCATAGCGCTCGACAGCGTCGAGGCGATCACCGAAATCCGCAAGCGCTTCGTCACCCCGGGCATGTCGTTGGGCGCACTATCCCCCGAAGCGCATGAAACGCTGGCGATTGCGATGAACCGCATCGGCGCGAAGGCGGTGTCGGGCGAAGGCGGCGAAGCAAGCGAACGCTACAAGCCTTATGCCAATGGCGACAATGCCAACAGCAACATCAAGCAGATCGCGTCGGGCCGCTTCGGCGTCACGGCCGAATATCTCGGCGCCTGCGACGAGATCGAAATCAAGGTCGCACAGGGTGCCAAGCCGGGCGAAGGCGGCCAGCTTCCGGGCTTCAAGGTCACCGAATTCATCGCGCGCCTGCGCCATTCGACGCCGGGCGTGATGCTGATCTCGCCGCCGCCGCACCACGACATCTATTCGATCGAGGATCTTGCACAGCTCATCTACGATTTGAAGCAGATCAATCCGAAGGCGCGCGTCTGCGTGAAGCTCGTCAGCTCGGCGGGCATCGGCACCGTCGCGGCGGGCGTTGCCAAGGCGCACGCCGACGTGATCCTTGTCTCGGGCAATACCGGCGGCACGGGCGCTTCGCCCCAGACGAGCATCAAATATGCCGGCACCCCTTGGGAAATGGGCCTCAGCGAAGTCAACCAGGTACTGACGCTCAACGGCCTTCGGCACCGCATCCGCCTGCGCACCGACGGCGGGCTCAAGACCGGGCGCGACATCGTCATCGCCGCCATCCTGGGCGCCGAGGAATATGGCATCGGGACGCTGAGCCTTGTCGCCATGGGTTGCATCATGGTGCGCCAGTGCCATTCGAACACCTGCCCCGTCGGGGTCTGCACGCAGGACGAGAAGCTGCGGCAGAAGTTTACGGGGTCGCCCGAAAAGGTCATCAACCTGATGACCTTCATCGCCGAGGAAGTGCGCGAAATCCTCGCCAAGCTCGGCTGCCGCAGCCTCGACGAGGTGATCGGCCGCACCGAGCTTCTCCGCCAGGTCAGCCGCGGTGCCGAGCATCTCGACGACCTCGACCTCAATCCGATCCTCGCCAAGGTTGATGCGCCCGACGAGCAGCGTCGCTCGCAGGGACCGAATTTCCGCAACCCGGTGCCAGACAGCCTCGACGCGCAGATCTTGAACGATGCGAAACCTTTGTTTGATCGCGGCGAGCGGATGCAGCTCACTTATAACGTCCGCAACACCCACCGTGCCGTCGGCACGCGCCTCTCGGCCGAAGTTACGGCGCGTTTCGGGATGACCGGGCTTGCCGACGACCATGTGCAGGTGCGTCTGCGCGGAACCGCCGGGCAGTCGCTCGGCGCCTTCCTCTGCCAGGGCATCACGCTCGAAGTGTTCGGCGATGCGAACGACTATGTCGGCAAGGGCCTGTCGGGTGGGCGCATCATCGTGCGGCCGACCGTGTCGAGCCCGCTGGTCAGCCAGCATAACAGCATCGTCGGCAACACCGTCCTCTACGGCGCGACCGCAGGCACCTTGCTCGCGGCGGGCCAGGCGGGCGAACGCTTTGCGGTCCGCAACTCGGGCGCGAAAGTCGTGATCGAAGGCTGCGGTGCCAATGGCTGCGAATATATGACTGGCGGCACGGCGGTGATCCTGGGTGCGGTAGGGTCGAATTTCGGCGCCGGCATGACCGGCGGCATGGCCTTCGTCCTCGACGTCGATGAAAGCTTCGAAAGCCGCGCCAATCCCGAATCGATCGTCTGGCAACGGCTCGACAGCGCACATTGGGAAGGCGCCTTGCGCGCACTTGTCGAGGAGCATGCGGCGGCAACCGGCAGCAAATGGTCGGCCGAGGTGCTTGCCGACTGGGATCGCTGGCGCACGCGTTTCTGGCAGGTGTGTCCCAAGGAAATGATCGGGCGTCTCGCGCATCCGCTCAGCGACCGGCCTGCACAGGCGGTCGCCGCCGAATAGCCGGTGTCCCCGGCCCTCGCCGGGGTCGTCTGCCGCATCAAGGCCCCAGTCTGCCGCAAGACGATAGGTTATTCAGCCGCGCGAAAGCGTCGGGCCGCTATGTGCGGCGCTGATGTCTCGCGCTTCCGAAAGGATGATTCCATGCGACCGATCCGCGCCGCCCTTCCGCTTCTCGCACTCCTCGCCCCCGTGCCGGCGTCGGCGGCGGATGCGCGCGACGCTGCCGCCGTGCTGAACGATCCGGCGACGCAGGACCGGATGGCCGACACGATTACGGCGCTGGTCGGTGCAATGATGCAGATGCCCGTCGGTCCGCTCGCCGAAGCCGTCGCGCGGATCGATCCGTCGTCGGATGCCGCCCGCATACCTGCCGACGCAACCATCGGTGACATCGCGGGGCGCGACCCCGGCTATGCCGAGCGTATGGGCGGCGACGTTCGCGCAAGCGCGCGCATGGCCGGTCATGCCGCTTCTGCCGTCGCCGCTTATGCTCCGGTTATCAAGGATATGGCGCGTGATCTTCTGGCGCAATGGGAAGCTGAACGCACTACTGCGCGGCAATAGCGCACCGCTTGCGTGCTGACCCGAACCGACCTGGTTGATAAGTCCGCCATAGCCATTGGACGCGCCGCCTCGCTGACGCTATGCGGATGATCATGTGGCAACTCTATCAATTCCCTCTCTGTCCCTTCTCGCGCAAGGTCCGGCTGCTGCTCGGCGAAAAGGGCGTTGGTTATGAATTGGTGCGCGAATCACCGTGGGAACGCCGTGACGAATTCGTCGACCTGAACCCCGCCGGGCGTACCCCGGTGATGGTGGACGAGGGGCGCGGACAAGTGCTCATCGACAGCAACGCCATCGCCGAATATTTCGAGGAGACGGTCGAGGGCAAGGCAATGATCAACGGCACTGCCGCCAATCGCGCCGAGATCCGCCGCCTGGTCGCCTGGTTCGACCAGGAATTCTATTTCGAAGTCACCGGCCCGCTGCTTTTCGAACGGATGCAGAAGCGCATCGTCCACCGCCAGCCACCCGACGGCGGCGCGCTGCGCGAAGCGATGAAGGCGGCGAACCAGCACCTCGACTATATCGACTATCTCATCGACCATCGCACCTGGCTTGCCGGTGCGACGATGAGCCTCGCCGATCTCGCCGCCGCGGCGCACATCTCGGTCGCCGACTATCTGGGCGGCATCGACTGGACCGGGCACGATCAGACTAAGGGCTGGTATTCAGGCCTCAAGTCGCGCCCGAGTTTCCGGCCGCTGCTGGCAGAACGGATGGAAATCGTGACGCCGCCCAAATATTATGAAGACGTCGATTTCTAGCAAGTTCGCCGCCGGGCAAACGAACGACCGTTCGAAGCTTTCGGCATTGACCCCCTCATAAAAATATGACCCGCCTCCCGGGCCCATGTCCCCGGAAGGCGGGTCGCGACCCGTCGCCATGAGGGTTGGCGGCCGGTCCCGAGGCATGTTCGGGACCGGCTCCTGCCCGGTTACGCGAGGTCGAAACGATCGGCGTTCATGATCTTCGTCCAGGCTTTGACGAAGTCCCTGACGAACTTTTCCTCGTGGCCCGTCTCGGCGTAGACTTCGGCGACAGCGCGCAGTTCCGAATTGGAACCGAAGACGAGGTCGGCGCGGGTTGCGCGCCAGGTTTCGCCCCCGCTCTTGCGATCGGTTGCCACATATTCCTGGTCATCCGATCCGTCGACGGCCTTCCACACATTGGTCATGTCGAGCAGGTTGACGAAATAGTCGTTCGTCAACTGGCCCGAACGCTTGGTGAAATGGCCATGCCCGCGATCGCCATGATTGGCACCGAGCACGCGCAGGCCGCCAATCAGCACCGTCATTTCGGGCACCGACAGGCCGAGCAGCGACGCGCGGTCGAGCATCATTTCCTCGGTCTTCACCGCCAGCTTCTTCTTGCCGAGATAGTTGCGGAATGCATCGGCTTCGGGTTCCATCACCGCGAAGCTGTCGGCATCGGTCTGTTCGGCCGTGGCGTCGCCGCGGCCGCCGGTGAAGGGCACCGCGACGTTGAAGCCCGCGTCCTTGATCGCCGTTTCAAGACCCACAACGCCGCCGAGCACGATGGCGTCGGCCATCGACATCGAACCACGCAGCCCGTCGAGCGTATCGAGCACCTTGGCCAGCATCGCCGGTTCGTTGACTTCCCAGTCCTTTTGCGGCGCGAGGCGAACCCGCGCACCATTGGCACCCCCGCGAAAGTCCGACTTGCGGAAGGTGCTGGCGGAGGCCCACGCCGTCTTGATGAGTTGGCTGACGGTGAGGCCGCTCGCGGCGATCTTGTCCTTCACTGCCTTGACCTCGGCATCCGAAGGCATGGTGCCGGCCGGAATCGGGTCCTGCCAGATCAGGTCTTCGGCGGGCACTTCGGGGCCGAGGTAGCGGGTTTTCGGACCCATGTCGCGGTGCGTCAGCTTGAACCAAGCGCGCGCGAAGGCGTCCTTGAACGCTTCGTGATCGCTGCGAAACCTCTCGCTGATCTTGCGGTATTCAGGATCGCGCTTCAGCGCCATGTCGGCGGTCGTCATCATCGTGGGCACCTTGATGTTCGGATCCCACGCCGCCGGCGCCATATCCTCTTCCTTCTGACCGATCGGCTGCCACTGGTTCGCGCCCGCGGGCGATTTCACCAGCTCGTAATCATAGTCGAACAGCAGCCGGAAATAATTTTCGGTCCATTTGTCGGGAGTGTTGGTCCAGGCGCCCTCGATGCCGCTCGTGACGGCATGTTCGCCGATGCCGCCATGCTCCTCGCCGCTGACCCAGCCGAAGCCCTGCGCAGCGAGATCGCCGCCCGCGGGTGCGGCCCCCAGCTTCGAAGCGTCGCCATTGCCATGCGCCTTGCCGAATGTATGCCCGCCCGCGGTCAGCGCGACGGTTTCCTCGTCGTTCATCGCCATGCGCGCGAAGGTCTCCTTCATGTCGCGCGCCATGCCTTCGTCATCGTGCGGATTGCCCTGCGGTCCTTCGGGGTTGACGTAGATCAGCCCCATCTGGATCGCCGCGAGAGGTCCCTCGATCACTTCGAAGCCGTGCTTGGGATCGATGCGCGTCTGCACGCCTTCGTTCACCCACTTGTCTTCGCTGCCCCAATAGATGTCGCGTTCGGGTTCATAGACATCGACGCGGCCGCCGCCGAAACCGAAGACCGGACCGCCCATGCTTTCGATCGCCACATTGCCGGTGAGGATGAACAGATCGGCCCAGCTGATCTTGTTGCCATATTTTTGCTTGATCGGCCAAAGCAGGCGCCGCGCCTTGTCGAGATTGCCGTTGTCGGGCCAGCTGTCGAGCGGCGCGAAACGCTGTTGCCCGCTATTGGCGCCGCCGCGGCCATCGGCGGTGCGGTAGGTACCCGCGGCGTGCCACGCCATGCGGATGAAGAAGGGCCCATAATGACCATAGTCGGCGGGCCACCACGGTTGGCTGTCGGTCATTAGCGCGGTCAGATCATCCTTCAGCGCCTGATAGTCGAGCGATTTGAACGCTTCGGCATAGTCGAAATCTTCGCCCATCGGGTTGGAAGGCCCGTTGGGGGTGAGGATGTCGGTCGCCAGCATGTCCGGCCACCAGTCCTTGTTTGTTCGGCCGAGCAGCGCGCGCATGCCGCCCTTGTGGACGGGACAGCCGCCTGCGGCGTCGATGGGGGTCTGGTCGTTCATGCAATCTCTCCTCTTTTGGATTATTGGATTGTGACGCGGCGCGGTGACGGACGCGTGACGGGCAAAGTCGGGCCGACCGGCATTGCGCCGAGTCGGTGGCGCTATCCTCTCCTTCTGACAGGCCGAGGATAGGCTGCGCGGTCCCATCGACATAACCGAATAAGCTGTATTCAGTGATCGACCCTTCCGATCATTAACACGCGAAGGACGATCGGGATCAGTCACTCGTCGCCCCGCCGCCACGACCGGACGCGGATGCGACGAACCGAGGAACATCGCGCGTTCGCCGCGGGTTTTTCATGGGTCCGGCCGCGATACTTGCAGCCGGACTGCAAGGAGAAGGAAAGTGGCTAATACCCCCAACCAGAACCAGCAGAAGCCGCAGGCGGATCGCGAAGAAGAACAGCGCCGTCAGCAGCAACAGCAGGACGGCCAGAACCGCCAGCCGGGCGAACAGCGCCGCGAAGAAGAGCGCAATCCCGGCCAGCAGCGCTAGCGCTGCCGGCCTGTGAAAGGGGCCGCCCATCGGGCGGCCCCTTTTCCGTCGGCCTTGCGCTGCCGCCCCGGTCAGAAGCCGAATTTGATCGTCCCGCCCCACGTCCGGGGATCGCCTGGAAGCCCGGTGATCAGGCCGGTATTGCCCGGACCGACAAAAAGCTGATCGATATAATCGCGATCGAACGCGTTGCGGACCCAGGCAAAGACATCGAGGCGGCGTTCTGCCCGGAAGCCGACGCGGATATTCGACAGCGAATAGCCGTCGACCCAGGTGTAGATCGACGGGCTCGCGTTCGACGAAAAGTTCGAACGATAGCTGCCGTCATAGCCCAGATAGACCTGTCCCTCCTGACCGAACAGCGATGCCGGCACATTGGCTTCGGCGCCGAAAGACAGCGCCCATTTCGACACGCCTGGCAGCCGCGCGCCCGATATGTCGCAGTTCGCGGGGCTGTTTGCACCGCCCGACAATTCGGGCGGGCATGGCGCATCGACGAAGCGCCGGTATTTGGCGTCGGTGTAGGCGCCGTTGACATAGGCATTGAAGCGTTCGCTCGGGCGGATCGCGACGTCGGCCTCAATCCCCTGTGTGCGGACCTTGTCGGCATTGGCGAGATAGCCGCGCAACACCCCGAACTGTCCGTTGTTCACATTCGCCTGATAATCACCGATGTCGGTGCGGAAGACTGCCAGGTTGACCGTCCCCTTCCCGTTCCAATATTCGGTCTTCAACCCCGCCTCGTAATGATCGACCGCTTCGGGCTTGATCGTCGCGGCGCCGAGCAGCGGGTTGCCGGCTGCATCGGTCGGCACGCCATTCTGATTGATACCGCCCGATTTGAACGTCCTGGCATAGGTTGCATAGACCAGCACACCGCGCGCCGCCTTGTAAGTCGCGGTCAGGTCGTAACTGAAGTTCCAGTCGCTGAAGCTCGGCGCATATTCCTGCGGCGCAAACACGCCCAGCCGCGCGACCGACACCGGGTCGTTCAGCGCCCGCGTCACCGGTGACCCGTCGCCCGCGAACACCAGCCGCTGATAATAGCCCTCCTTCTTGTCATAGTTGATCCGCGCGCCGGGCTGGACCGTCAGCCGATCGGTGATCTTCCAGCTCAGCTGCCCGAACAGCGCGAGGCTGGTGTTCTTGAGAAATTGCGTGTTGCGCGCCGTCAGCCCGTCGAGCACGGTCGGATCATTGGCAAGCGCGCTCGCCGGATTGAGCGTCCAGCGGCTCGAGGCCGCGCCATGCGCCTCGGTCCCTTGCGTGTCGATGCGCTGGTGGAACGCGAAGCCGCCAAGCACGAAATCGAAGCGGTCGCCCGAAACATTGTAGCGCAATTCCTGCGTATATTGATTCTGCTGCGACGGGTTCTGCGACCTGGTGACGATCGGCAAGCCGGTGAAGTCGCGGTCGTTCTCGGGCTGCCAGTCCCAATAGCGCCACGCGGTGATCGAGGTGAGCGTGCCGGGACCGACATCCCATTTGGCGCGCAGCGCCACGCCGCCGATCTCGTTCCCGGCATTGAGATTGGCATCGAGGTCGGTCAGCCGGTCAAAGGGATTGGTGCTCGGCACCGTATAGCCCTGCGCCGCCGCGAGCGCGGCATATTGGCGGGCGAGCGGCCGCTGCGTCGCGCCGGTGCGCACGAACACCGAACCGCAGCATACAGCGTCCTGCTTGTTCCAGTCGCCGACGAGCGTGACGTTGAGCGTGTCGGTGGGTTTCCACAGCAATTGCCCGCGCAGGCCGATATTGTCCTGGCTCTGTATCCAGCGGTCGGTCGTGACATTGTAGATGGTGCCGCGGCGGCTCGTCGCCGACACCGCGATGCGCGCCGCCAGCCGGTCGGACAGCGGCCCCGAAATCGCCGCCTTCGCCTGCTTGAAATTGAGGTCGCCGATGCTGAGTTCGGCCTTGCCCTCGAAATCGAAGGTCGGCTGGTTCGTTGTGATATTGATCGCCCCGGCGGTCGTGTTCTTGCCATAGAGCGTGCCCTGGGGACCGCGCAGCACTTCGATCTGCGCGACATCGAGGAAGTCAAAGGTCGCGGAGGCGACGCGCGAATAATAGACGTCGTCGACATAGATGCCGACGCCCTGTTCGATACCGTCGTTGGTCAGGCCGAACGGCGCACCGATCCCGCGGATATTGACCGCCGAGTTGCGCGGATTGCTCGTGTAGAATTGCAGCGTCGGCGCGAGTTGCTGGAGGCGGCCGACGTTGAAACTGCCGGTGCTGTCGATCTGGTCGCCGCCGACCACCGAAATGGCGATCGGGACGTCCTGTGCGGTTTCGCTGCGGCGTCGGGCGGTGACGACGATTTCATTGCCATAGGCGGCCTGCGGGCCTTCGCCCGCGAGGGTGTCTGCTGCTGCGGTTTCGTCAGCGGCATTTTCGGCTGCAAAGGCGGGACCGTCGCCAAGAAGCAGCAGAAGGGTAAGCGGGATGGCGGCCGGAGCGACCCGGCGGCGAGACGATGACTTTGGGATCATGACAATTTCCTGTTGCAAGAAATTGCCACATCCGGTGGTCCGGTCTGCGGCAGGTGGCGGGGAGTATCCCCGTCGGGAGCTTGAGTATCAGTTGGGGTAGCGGTGCCGTTCGGTCACATCGACCTGCACCAGCCGCCCTTCATGGACGGTCAGTTGGATGGCGCCGAAGCGGAGCTTTTCAAGCGCATCGAGCACGGCTTGAACCGCGCGCGAGGGCGGCTCGCGCTCGCCGGGCGATGGGTCTTGGGACGACGTCATGACATTTCCTTTCCCCTTTGGTGGATTCGGCACCAAGACTATCCCAATTGTTTTAGTTGACAATGATTGTTTTGCTTTGGGCGCCGAAAGGAGAGTTTCCCGCGCCCAGCCGAACGGCGAAATCCGTGCCGCCTTCGGGGCTGTGCGCGGCAATGGATTGCGCGCGCGCGCGGCTGCTGGCAAAGGCGCAGCAATGAGCAAATTGAACGAACTCATGGCGCGCGGTACGGCTCTGCTGGGCAGCGACTACGCCATTCTCTGCGGCGCGATGAGCTGGGTCTCCGAGCGCCACCTGGTCAGCGCGATCAGCAATGCCGGCGGCTTTGGCGTGATCGCCTGCGGTGCGATGACGCCCGAGCTGCTGGATGCCGAGATCGCGGCGACAAAGGCGCTGGCGACCCGCAATTTCGGCGTCAACCTGATTACCATGCACCCGCAGCTTTTCGAGCTGATCGAGGTGTGCGCCAAACATGGCGTCGGCCATGTCGTGCTGGCGGGCGGACTGCCTCCGAAAGGCAGCCTCGAGGCGATCAAGGCGTCGGGCGCCAAGGTGATATGCTTCGCGCCGACGCTGGCGCTCGCAAAGAAGCTGGTCCGCTCGGGCGTCGATGCGCTGGTAATTGAAGGGATGGAAGCGGGAGGTCATATTGGCCCCGTGTCGACGAGCGTACTCGCGCAGGAAATCCTGCCCGCGCTCGCTTCCGAGGTGCCGATCTTCGTCGCCGGCGGCATCGGCCGCGGTGAGGCGATCGCCGGCTATCTGGAAATGGGCGCGGCGGGCGTCCAGCTCGGCACGCGCTTCGTCTGCGCCACCGAAAGCATCGCGCATCCCAATTTCAAAAAGGCGTTCATTCGCGCCTCCGCGCGCGACGCCATCGCCAGCGTCCAGATCGATCCGCGCCTGCCCGTCATCCCGGTCCGTGCGCTAAAGAATGCGGGCACCGAAGCCTTTACCGCCAAGCAGCGCGAGGTTGCCAATCTGCTCGACGGGGGCACCGTCGACATGGCGGCGGCGCAGCTCGAAATCGAACATTATTGGGCCGGCGCGCTGCGCCGCGCGGTGATCGACGGCGACGTCGAAAACGGCTCGTTAATGGCAGGGCAATCTGTCGGTATGGTAACGCAGGAAGAGAGCGTTGCCGAGATCATCGCATCTTTGGTGCAACAGGCCGAAACGGCCTTGCACGCACGGGGTTGACGCCGCATGAAGCATGCGGCTGGGGAGAAGGTCATGAATTTGTCGCGTAAAATCATCGTTGCCGGCCTGCTGGCAAGCGTCGCCGCCTGTGCGCCGAAACCCCCGCCCCCGCCCCCGCCGCCGCCGCCGCCGCCGCCGGTGGCCGTGGTCATCCCGCCGCGCCCCCTGCCCCCCGGCAATGCCTCTCTTACCCAAATCCTCCCCGCGCGCGGCCTTGACGGCCGGTTCATGACCGCGAACAGCGGCATCAGCGGCGACCGCGCCTTCTGGCAGCTCAAGATTGCGCTCAACGTCGCGGCGATCGGTTGCCGCGGCGCCGAAGAAGCGACGCTGGTGTCGGCGTACAACAATATCATCAAGGCGCATGCCAAGCAGATCCGGTCTACCGAAAAGACGGTCATCGCCGATCTTGGCAAGGAAACGCGCACCAACGGCATCGCCGCGCGCGACAAGCTGTCGACGCAGCTTTTCAACTATTTCGCGCAGCCCCCGGCGCAGCGCGCCTTCTGCGCTCGCGCCAACGAAGTCGCCCAGCTCGTCTCATCGACCCCGTCGGCACAGGTCATTCCGCAGGCTCCGGCCCAGCTTGCGCAGCTCGACCAGCCCTTCGTCGATTTCTATGAAGCCTATGCCAAATATCAGGCCGATGTCGCCGCGTGGGACGCGAAATATGCCCCGCCCCCGCCGGTGATGACCGCACCCGCCACGACGGCGGTTTCGGGACCGTCCGGGGCGCCCGTCGGCGGCAACTGAAACCGCCAGAATAGCGGGATAAAAGTCGCGCCGGGCAATGGCGTTGGCGCCGTGCATCTGTTAGCAGGATTGCACGATGACCAACGCCCCGCCCCCGCCGACATCCGCCGCCCAGTCGGCCCGCACGATCCTGACGCGGCTGCACGAGGTGATGGCAGCGCGCACCAACGCGCAGTCGAAGCTCAACCAGGTTGTCGGCATCATCGGCGAATGCCTCGATAGCGAGGTCTGTTCCATCTATCTGCTGCGCGAAGGCGCGCTCGAACTTTATGCCACGCGCGGGTTGAAGCAGGAGGCGGTGCACGTCACACGGCTGGGCCTCGGCGAAGGTCTGGTCGGCACGATTGCCGAGCAGATCGAAACGCTGAACCTCGACGAAGCGGCGGCGCATCCCGACTTTTCCTACCGTCCTGAAACGGGCGAGGAGCTGTTCCACAGCTTTGCCGGCGTGCCGATCATCCGGCGTGAGCGCGCGGTCGGCGTCCTGTGCGTCCAGCATGCCGAACCGCGCCGATATGAAGAGATCGAGATCGAAACGCTGCAGACGGTCGCGATGGTGCTGTCCGAACTGATCGCCAACGCCGACCTGGTCGATACCGCAGCGCGGATTGATGCGGGCGAAACCGACCAGTCGATGCAGCGCCTGTCGGGCCAGAAACTGGTCGACGGCATGGGCGCCGGGATCGCGGTTTTCCATCAGCCGCGCGTGCATATCGAACATACGGTCGCCGACGATATCGAGGCCGAACGCCACCGCGTCTACGCCGCGTTCGACAAGATGCGCGAACAGATCGACCGCATGGCGAGCCAGGCCGAATTCGGCGTCGGTGGCGAGCATGAGGAGGTGCTCGAAACCTACAAGATGTTCGCCTATGACGAGGGCTGGTCGCGGCGGATCAACGAAGCGATCGACAGCGGGCTGACCGCCGAAGCGGCCATCGAACGCGTCCAGCAACGCACCCGGATGCGGATGCGCCAGATCGACGACGCGCTGCTGCGCGACCGCATGCACGACCTGGAAGACCTGTCGAACCGGCTGATCCGGATCGTGTCGGGGCAGATGGGGACGGCGGCGCAAGTCGGGCTGCGGCAGGATTCGATCCTCGTCGCCCGCAACCTCGGCCCCGCCGAGCTGCTCGAATATGATCGCCGCCGTCTCAAGGGCGTGATCCTGGAAGAAGGGTCGCTGACCGCGCACGTCATCATCGTCGCGCGTGCGATGGGCGTCCCCGTGCTGGGCCGGGTCCGCGACGTCCGGACCTCGATCCGCGAGGGCGACATGCTGCTCCTCGATGCCGCCGCCGGAACGCTGCACGTGCGCCCGACGCAGGCGGTGCAGGACGCCTTCGATGCCAAGCTCGTTATCTCGCAAAAGCGCCGCGCGAGCCTCGCGTCGCTGCGCGATCTGCCCGCCATTACCAAGGATGGGGTCCCGATCGAGCTGATGATCAACGCCGGGCTGCGCGAGGATGTTGCGGCGCTCGACCTCACCGGCGCGCGCGGCATCGGCCTCTTCCGAACCGAATTCCAGTTCCTCGTGTCGGCGACGCTGCCGCAGCGCGAACGGCAGCAGCGACTCTACCGCGACGTGCTCGACGCAGCGGGCGACCGTCCTGTCATCTTCCGCACCGTCGACATCGGGGGCGACAAGGCGCTGCCCTATATGAATGTCGACGAAAATGCGCTGGAGGAAAATCCGGCGATGGGGTGGCGCGCGCTGCGCCTCGCGCTCGAACGCGAAGGCCTGTTGAAAGTCCAGGCGCGGGCGCTGATGGAAGCGGCCGCGGGACGCACGCTGAACGTGATGTTTCCGATGGTGTCCGAACCCTGGGAATATGAGGCGGCGCGCCAGTTGTTCATCAACCAGCGCGCCTGGCTGAAACAGCATAACAAGAAGCTGCCCTCGGCGATCCGCTATGGCGCGATGCTTGAGGTGCCGGGTCTGATCGAGACGCTCGATCTGATGCTGCCGCACCTCGACTTCCTGTCGATCGGCACCAATGACCTGACCCAGTTCCTCTTCGCCGCCGACCGCGCGCACCCGCGGCTCGCCGAGCGCTATGACTGGCTATCGCCGACGGTGATGCGCTATCTGGCGCGGGTCGTGAAAATGGTGTCGGGATCGAAGGTCACGCTTGGGGTCTGCGGCGAAATGGGCGGCCGCCCGCTCGAAGCGATGGCGCTGCTCGGCATCGGGATCGAACGCCTGTCGATTACGCCGGCCGGGGTCGGTCCGGTAAAGGCGATGATCCGCTCGCTCGACCTTGGCGCGCTGCGACGCGACGTCCCGGCGATCCTCGCCCACCCGGCCGCCAACCCGCGCGGACAATATCTCGACTGGGCCCAGAAGCACCACGTCGATCTGGGCGAGTAACCGCGCGGCTTGACCGCCGACGTAATTGCCTTTGAGAAAATGTTTATGGTATGTTCTCCTCCCAGCCAAGGAGAGAGACATGACCGATTCCCCTGCCCGCGCTTCCGGCCAGTGCCATTGCGGTGCGATCCGATATTCGATGCCGACAGCGGTAGAACATCACGCCCTGTGTCATTGCAGCGATTGCCGCCGCCACGCCGGCGCGCCGATGGTCGGCTGGGCGCTGGTCGCACAGGCCGATCTGGAGCTCAGCGGCACGCCGAAAGTCTACGCCTCCTCGGAGCATGGGCGGCGCCATTTCTGCGGCGATTGCGGTACCGGCCTCTTCTATACCAACGACCAGATTTTCCCCGGCAAGATCGACGTGCAGTCGGGGACGCTCGACGATCCCGACCTGATCCCCGCAGGCGCGCAGATCCAGGTCGCCGAACGGATCGGCTGGATGGAAAAGCTCGACGAGATGCCCAGCTTCGTGCGCTACCCCGGCCAGGAGTGAGGCCTTATTTCCGGGCGTCGGCCTTGTCGTCGCCGGCGACGACGGCGGCGGTGAGTTTGGCAATATCGAGCCGCTGCGCCGCGTCGTCATAGCCCTGCCGGACGATGACCAGCCGCCGCGACGGAATGACGATCACATATTGGCCGCGATTGCCGAAAGCGCCGAAGGCATCGGATGGCACGCCCGCCGATTTGTCGAGCAGCCAGAAACCGGCACCATAGCCGAATGGCCCGTCCGGCTGCGGGCCGCTCGGCGTCGAAACGAAGCGCCGCCAGTCGGCGGGCAGAATGCGCTCACCGTCCGCCATGCCATCGTTGAGATAGAGGAGGCCGAGCCGGGCAAGATCGCGCGCGGTCGTCCACACCTGGCTCGACAGGATGAAATCGCCGTCCTTGTCATGTTCGACGAAGGTGCGCGTCATGCCCAGCCGGTCGAAAAAGGCCGCAGGATCGAGCGCCTCGCCCTCCTTCGTCAGCGCGGCCTTCAGCGACAGCGTCGCGAGCAGCGTGTCGTTGTTGGCGTAGCGATAGCGGCTGCCCGGCGGGTTGAGCAGCGGCCACTGCGTCGTCCACGCGCGCACCGATGCGCCGCCCATATAGATGGCATCGGTGCGATTGCCGGCGCTGTCGCTCGTCAGACCGCTTGCCATGCGCATGAGCTGTTCGGTGGTGATGAGCGCGCGCGGATCGCCAGCCGATTGCCATTCGGCGATCGCCGCGGGCGCGGCCACGTCGAGCTTGCCGCGCAGCACCGCGTTTCCGATCAGCGTCGCCGCCAGCGACTTTGCGACCGAAAAGGTGCGCTGCGCGGTATGGACGTCGTGCCCGGCTTGATAGTGCTCGACGACGATCCGGCCGTCCTTGACGATCAGCAGCGCGCTGGTCCGCCCGCCGAAACCGGCAATGTTCATCACTGCCGCTTCATAGCGCGTCAGACCGCGCGGGATCGGCGCGCGCGCACCCTGATCGCCGAGCGGCCATGGCCGTGCGTCGAAGTCGGCGCGCTTCTGCGGCGAAACGCCGGGCCCCGACGCGGGATCGGCGCCAATCGGCAGCGTCACGCAGCCGTCCCGCCCGGTCCACTGCGCGACGCGCGGCGGCATGTCGCCGCGATAGCGGACAAGAACGCGGCGTGCCGTCTGGTCGACATCGGCGGTCAACGCGCGGACGTCGGCCTCGATTTCGGGATAGATGCCCGTCAGCTCGTCGCGTTCGATATCGGCCATCGCCTTGCCCGCGCCGTCCCAAAGCGCCGAGCAGGTGAAGGCGGCGCGATAGCCCGCCGCCCAGGCGCGATTGAGATCGGCCCCCGCGTCCGCAGCCTGCGCCGGCATCGCCGTGAGCGCCATGGCGGCGACGAGAAACGCGCGCCCGCGCACGTCAGGGCCGCGGGCCGAACGCCGCGCGCTGGGCCTTTTTTGCGCGATCCCACCAGGCGCGGCGGATGACGTCGGCGACCCGGCCGGGATCGGCGGGCGCGAAGCGAACGAGCAGGCCGGGCCAGCCTTCATAATGCGGGGTTTGCCAGAAGATACCGGGGTCGGTTTCAAGCAACAGCTCCTTTTCCTCGATCGGGCACATGACGTGAAAACTGCCGGCCTCGCGGCCCGGCGAAACGAAGGCCTTGCCGTTCACTTTCGGGCAAGGAGTGCCATAGAAGAGCGCCATTTCGACATCGGGCAGTGCGCAGGCAAAGGCGACGACATCGTCCCAGACATCGAAACGGAAGGCGCTCACTGCTCCTCCCGCGCGGCGCGGCGGCGCTCGTCCCACCAGGCGATGCGCTCGGCGACGCGCTTCTCGAAACCACGATCGACGGGTCGATAGAAGGTCGCGGGCGCCATGGTATCGGGCCAGTAATTGTCGCCCGAAAAGCCGTCGGGGGCATCATGGTCATAGGCATAGCCTGCGCCATAGCCTAGATCCTTCATCAGCTTGGTCGGCGCATTGAGAATGTTCGCGGGGGGCGCAAGCGAGCCGGTTTCGCGCGCCGCGGCCCACGCCGCCTTTTGCGCAGCATAGGCGGCGTTCGATTTGGGCGCGGTCGCGAGATAGAGACACGCCTGCACGATCGCGAGCTCGCCCTCGGGCGAGCCGAGAAACTGATAGGCGTCCTTGGCAGCAAGGCATTGGGTCAGCGCCTGCGGATCGGCGAGCCCGATATCCTCGCTCGCAAAGCGGACGAGGCGGCGCAGGACATAAAGTGGTTCCTCCCCCGCGACGAGCATGCGCGCAAGCCAATAGAGCGCCGCTTGCGGATCCGATCCGCGCAGCGATTTGTGCAGCGCCGAGATCAGATTGTAATGACCGTCACGGTCCTTGTCGTAGACCGGCATGCGGCGGTGCAGGAATTGCGCAAGCTGGGCCGCGTCGAGCGGATCGACGATCGCGGCCGCGAACAGGGTTTCGACCTGGTTGAGCAGGAAGCGCCCGTCACCGTCCGCGCTGGCGATCAGCGCCGCCCGCGCGTCCGCGGTCACCGGCAGGGTCCGCCCGACATCCGCTTCTGCGCGTTCGACAAGCAGCGCGAGCGCCGCTTCATCGAGCCGGTGCAGCACCAGCACCTGCGCGCGGCTGAGCAATGCGGCGTTCAGCGCAAAACTTGGGTTCTCGGTTGTCGCGCCGACGAGCACGACCGTCCCGCGCTCGACAAAAGGCAGGAAGCCGTCCTGCTGCGCGCGGTTGAAGCGGTGAATCTCGTCGACGAAAAGCAGCGTGCGCTTGCCCGCAGCCGCCATCTTCTCGGCATCGGCGAACGCCTTTTTAAGGTCGGCGACGCCCGAAAACACCGCCGACAGCGGCGCGAAGCGCATCCCCACAGCCTCGGCCAGCAGCCGCGCGATCGTCGTCTTGCCCGTGCCCGGCGGCCCCCACAGGATGATCGACGACAATTGCCCCGCCGCAACCATGCGCCCGATCGCGCCCTCGGCGCCGGTCAGATGCTCCTGTCCGACGACATCGGCGAGGCTGCGCGGGCGCAACCGTTCGGCGAGCGGAACCGGCCCGGTGGCATCGGCTGCCCCGACCGGCGCATCGTCGCCGAACAGATCCCCGGCCATGCCGCGCTACCTCCGCTGCCGCTGCTTCTGGCGGATCAGCCGCAAATAGGTGTCGGCGACCGACTGATTGATCGCGTCCCATTCATAGGCCATGCTTTCGGCCAGCGCCGCCGCACCATGCGCCGCGCGCAACCCGGCATCGGTGCAATAGCGCTCAAGGTCGTCGGCAAAGCCGGTGATCGACCCCGGATCGACGAGATAGCCCGTCTGGCCATGCTTGACGATGCTGGCGCTGCCCGTCGCGCGCGCTGCGACCACCGGCAGGGCGCACGCCATCGCTTCCAGCGTCACATTGCCGAAGGTTTCGGTGACGGACGGGTTGAACAGCATATCGCACGACGCGATTGCCCGGGCGAGATTGGGACCGCCCTGAAAGCCGACGAATTTCGCCTGCGGAAGCCGCGATTCGAACCAGTCGCCCGCGGGGCCTTCGCCGATCACGACGACCTGATGGCGGACCTTGCGGCGTTCGAGCACGTCGATCGTGTCGGCGAAAACGTCGAGCCCCTTTTCCATGACCAGCCGTCCGAGGAAAGCGATGACGGGCATGTCGTCGGCGATGCCCCATGACTGGCGCCAGCTCGCCTCGCGCCTGTCGGGCCGGAAAATGTCGCGCTCGACGCCGCGCGTCCAGATGCCGATGTCATAGTTCATCCGCTGTTCGCGCAGCACCTGCGCAAAGCTTTCCGACGGCGCGATCAGCGCGTCGCAGCGCCGGTAGAGCCGGCGCAGCCACGCGACCATAATCGGTTCGAGGAAGGACAGGTTGTAATAGCGGAAATAGGTTTCGAAGCGTGTGTGCACCGAGCAGGCGACCGGGATATTGCGCCGCCGAGCCCACGCCGCCACTTGCCGCGAAACGCGGTCGGGGCTGGAGATATGCAGGATATTGGGCGCGAATTTCGCGATATCCTCGCGCACGCGGGCCGAGAAATGAAGCGGAATGCGATATTCGGGGCGGTTCGGGATCGCCATCGACGGCACGCTGACAAGATCGCCGGTCGGCTCGAAATCGGGTTCTGCAACCGTCGGCGAATAGACGCGCACCGATGCGCCCTGGCGTAGCAGATAGCCTACAAGGCGGTTGAGCGCCTTGTTCGCGCCATCGACCGTCATATTGTAATTTCCGCTGAACAGCGCGATGCGAAGGTCCGAAACGTCCATCCGGTTTGCGCTAGTCCTTTGCCCCGTCAAAGGCAATTCGTCAGAAGTCGGCGCCGCGGTCGGCCGAGGCTTCCAGGTCGACAACCACCGGCGGATGCAGGCGCAGACGATGGACGCGCTTTTCATCGGCCTCAGTGATTTCGATGCGCCACCCGCTCGAGTGGTGCAGCACCTCGCCGACCGCCGGGACATGCCCCGCGAGCACCGCAGCGAGGCCGCCGAGCGTGTCGACATCTTCGTCGACTTCGGCAAGGCGCGGGTCGATTACTTCGCCAATATCGTCGAGTTCGGCGCGCGCATCGGCGTCCCAGCAGCCGTCGGCGCCGGGCACGAACAGCGCGGTCGGCTCGTCGTCATGCTCATCCTCGATCTCACCGACGATTTCCTCGACCAGATCTTCGATCGTGACGAGGCCGTCGGTGCCCGAATATTCGTCGATGACGATCGCAAGGTGCGTGCGCTTCGCGCGCATTTCAGCGAGCAGGTCGAGCACGCCCATCGATTGCGGCACATAGAGCGGCTGACGCAACAGGTCGAGCAGCGGCGGCGGCGTGCGCCCTTCGGCCAGTACCGCAAACACGTCCTTGACGTGGATCATCCCGACGACCTCGTCGAGCGTTTCGCGATAGACCGGCAGGCGGCTGTGCCCCGCATCGGCAAAGATCGCGACGATTTCCTCGAAGCTGGCGCTTTCCGAAATCGCGATGATCTCGCCGCGCGGCACCGCCACATCGTCGACCGTCTGTTCGCCGAAATGCAGCAGGTTGCGCAGCATCTTGCGTTCGATGGGCGACAGATCGCCGACGATGCTGCTGCCGCGGCGCTCGGCGCCCTCTTCCTCGGCCTCGTCGATGACCTCTTCGATCTGCTCGCGCAGCGACGGTTCGCTGTTACCGCCGAACAGCAACGTCCGTATTCCGGCCCACAGGCCGGACCTACTGTCCTCTTCCGATCGGGTCGAAGACCCCTGCTCGTCGGGCATGTCTCTCGCTTTTGCCGTTAATCCTGCACCGCATATGGATTGGCGATGCCCAGCGATGCAAGGGCTTTCACTTCCAAAGCCTCCATCGCCTCGGCGCCATGATCGTCGACATGGTCATAACCGACCAGATGCAGCATCCCGTGCACGATCAGATGAGTCGCATGATCGGCGACCGAAACCCCCTTCTCCGCGGCCTCGCGCACGCAGGTTTCGCGCGCCAGCACGATGTCGCCGAGCAATATCTCGCCATCGTCGCTGTTGCTCATCGTTTCGAGAAGATCGGGCTGGACCTGCGGAAAGGACAAGACGTTGGTCGGCTTGTCCTTCCCGCGGAAATCGCGGTTGAGCGCGTGAACTTCATCATCGTTGGTCAGGCGGATCGCCACCTCGACAAGCGGCGCGGCATCGGCCAGCGCGGCGTAAGGCGTCAGCGCGAGCCCGGCCGCGGCCGCCTCACCGGCGCGCACCTGCCAATCGAGATCGTCGGGCCAGGGGCTGGCCTCGTGCGTTTCGACGCTCAGCATGGCCGGATCGCGGCCGCGGGCCGGCTGCGCTTGTCAACGGAGAGAATCGGCGTGATCATTGCCCCTCGCTACTGCCGCACCGCGCCATGCGCCATGCGAAACTGCTTGCCCACCCCTGTTACGGCGGCGGGGCCGGTGCCGGCTGGGGCTGCGCCGACGGGGTTGCCGGTGTCGGGGGAGGCCCTTGCCCCGAGGGTGGCTGACGGTCACCGATCGGGAGGCGCAGATCGACGCGTGTGCCGCCGATTTCGGTGCTGATGACCGCATTGCCGTCCTCGACCCCGATGCTCGTCTTATCCCCGACCGGGATCGTCCCGATGTCGGGCACGTCAAGCGGCTGGACCGGTCCCGCAGGATCGGCAGCCCGCGGCGGCTTCTTCGGTTCGGCGCCGCGGCCGCTGGCCTGCACCATGAAATCGCGCCAGATTCGCGCCGGCACGCCGCCGCCGGTCACACCTTGCAGCGGCGAATTATCGTCGTTGCCGACCCACACGCCGACGACCAGCCCATCGGTATAGCCGATGAAATAGGCGTCGCGATTGTCCTGGCTCGTCCCCGTCTTGCCAAAGCCGGCGATCGGCAGCCGCGCCGCGCGCCCGGTACCGCGATTGACCACGGCGCCCAGCATATCCTCTATCCCGTCATGCTCGCGCGCCGAAAAATGGCTGGGCCCCCAGACCATATTTTCGAACCAGCCCTTGTCCTCGCTCTTGAAGGCGTGCGGCACGACCGGATAGGCGTTCGCCGCCACCGCAGCATAGGCGGCGGTCAGTTCCATCAACGTCATCGTCGAGGTACCGAGCGCCAGGCTCGGGTCACCCTTGGCCAGCGGCGCGGTCACGCCCAGATCGCGCGCCATCGCGATGACGCGGTCATCGCCCACCTCCTGCAGCAGCCGCACTGCCGCGACATTGCTCGAGGTCGCGAAGGCGTCTTCCAGCGTGATGCTCGGCGAATAGATGCCGCTGGCGTTTTTCGGCCGATAGGTGCCAGCTTCGATCGGCCCGTTGGCGATGCGGTCGTCGGGGCGCCAGCCTTTGCGCAGCGCCGCGAGGTAGACGAACAGCTTGAAGGTCGATCCGGGCTGGCGCCGTGCCTGGGTGGCTCGGTTGAACGGCGATGCGGCATAGTCGCGCCCGCCGATCATCGCGACGACCTCGCCATCGGGGCGCATCGCGACCAGCGCCACCTGCGATTTGCCGAGCGCGGCGCGATTAACCGCACGCCGCGCCGCCGCCTGCAAACGGGCGTCGAGCGTCGTCGTGATCGTCTGGCGCGCATAACCGATGTCGCTGAGCTTGCGGGCCTGCGGCAGCGCCCAGTCGGCGAAATAGGTGCCGGTGGGTAGGTCGTCGCGCTCGCGCACGTCGATACGCGGCGGCCGCATCGCTTTCGCCTCGGCTGCGGTCAGATAACCCTCGCGCGCCATCGCCTGCACGACCAGCCGCATCCGCTTTTCAGCCAGATCGGGGTTCTTGGTCGGGGCCAGCCGCGACGGCGCCTGCACCAGCCCTGCCAGCATCGCCGCCTGCGCCGGGGTCAGCTTTTCGGGCTGGCGATAGAAATAATGGAGCGACGCGGCGCGCAAACCATAGGTGTTATCGCCGAAATAGGCGTTCGACAGATAGCGCTCGAGGATCTCGTCCTTGGTCAGCCATGCTTCGAGCCAGAAGGCGATCAGCGCCTCGCGCGCCTTGCGGCCCAGCGTGCGCTTGGGCGTCAGGAAGGTGAATTTGGCGAGCTGCTGCGTGATCGTGCTGCCGCCCTGGGTGCGGCCGCCGGTAACATTGCTCCACACCGCCCGCGCGACGCTGCGCGGATCGACGCCCCAATGATTATAGAAACGGCGGTCCTCGATCGCGATGAAGGCCTGCGTAACATGATCGGGCAGGTCGGCGACCTTCACCGGCTTGTCGACTACCGCGCCGATGCGCGCGATCGGGGTGCCGTTCGATGCGAGCAGGGTAATCTGCGGCGGCGCAATCGGTTCGAGCGATTTCGACAGCGGCGCCGTAATCGCCAGCCAGCCGACGAGCAGGATGAAGAGAATCGCAAAAGCCGCAAAACCGCGCGACAGCCAGCGCAGCCATCGTGGCCGCGGCTTCTTCGCGCCCGCCGGCGTCGCAGGCGTTTCGGCAGGCGGAAACAGCGGTTCTTCAACCGCCGGAGGCGGAGGATCATCGGAAAAAGGGAAAGCGGTCATTCTTCGCGCCGTATTACACGCCCAATACAGAGCGCGCAATCGCTCCTGCGGCGAAGCGCAATCGGGCGGCACTTCAGTGCATGTGGCGCAGCTTGTCGGGGTTACGCACGACGTAGATGCCGACGACCAGCCCGTCCTCGATTTCCAGCGCGGTCGTCTGATATTCGCCGTCGGCCTCGCGCGTCACGAAGCCGGGTAGCCCGTTGATCGTCCCGACCTCGACCAGCATTGAGGCATGTTTTCCGAACAGGACCGCCAGGCTGCGATGCACCCGCATGACGAGGTTGAAGCCGAGTACCGGCTGCATCGCCGCGGGCCGCTTGCCGCCGCCGTCGGACCACATGCCGACATCGGCCGCGAGCAGGCTGCCGAGCGCGCTCATGTCACCGCTCCGCGACGCCGCGAAGAAGGCGCTCGCTATTTCGAGTCCGCGCTCGCGCTCGAGCCGGTAGCGCGGACGCGCGTCACGGACGTGGGCGCGGGCACGGGTCGCGAGCTGGCGCGTCGCCGCCGCATCGCGGCCAATCGTCGCCGCGACCTCGTCGAACCCGACGCCGAAGACGTCATGGAGCAGAAAGGCTGCACGTTCGAGCGGCGACAGCCGTTCGAGCGCAAGCATCAGCAGCAGCGTAACATCGTCGTCGGGTTCCTCGCCGACGATCGGGTCGGGGAGCCACGGCCCGACATAGGTTTCGCGCCGCGCCCGCGCCGATTTGAGCTGGTCGAGGCAGAGCCGCGTCACGGTACGCCGCAGAAAGGCAGCAGGCTCATGCACCGCCGCACGATCGGCGCCGAGCCAGCGGATGAAGGCGTCCTGCACCACATCCTCGGCATCGGCGACCGACCCGAGCATGCGATAGGCGACGCGCGTCAGCAGCGGACGCAGCGGGTCGAAACTCGCCGCCGCATCCGCCGCTTCCGCATGCGAAGGTGCCGTCCCCGTCACGCGGCGCGGGCCGGCTGTTCGTACCAAAGGTCGAAACCGACCGCGATGCGGTTCCATCCGTTGATGATGTTGATCATCAGCGTCAGCTTCACCTGTTCCTCCGGCGTGAATTCGGCCTCGAGCGCCGCCTTGGCTTCGCCCTGTGTGTGCCCCTGCGACAGGCGCGTCAAGGCGTCGGTCCAGGCGAGCGCCGCGCGTTCGCGAGGCGTATAGCAGGGCGCCTCGCGCCATGCCGCCAGCAGATAGATGCGCTGCTCGCTCTCGCCGCCAGCGCGCGCTTCGGCGGTGTGCATGTTGATGCAATTGGCGCAGCCGTTGACGATCGAGGCGCGGATCTTGACGAGTTCGATCAGGCTTTTCTCGAGGCTGTCCTGCACAGCGAGCGAGGTCGCCATCCACTGCTTCATCAACTGCGGCGCTGCGGCGAAGGGGTCGGTTACCTTGGTCATGTCATCGCTCCTTTGTTCGGGTTGTGCCGACATGACGAGGCAGCGCCGGTCGATTGTGACATGGCGCGCGAATAAATTTCGCGGCGACGGCTTTTTGCGATAGCTTCGCCCATCGACAACGACCGAAGGGGGCGTGTGATGAAGTTTCTCGATGGCTATCGTGAACAGGCCTATGCGCTGCTGCGCATTGTCGCCGGCTTGCTGTTCCTCGCGCACGGAGTGCAGAAATTCTTCAATTTCCCGACCGATTTTCCGATGCCGCTCAACCCGATGCTCTATGCCGCCGGAACGATCGAACTCGTCGCGGGCGCGCTGATCATCATCGGCCTGTTCACGCGGCCCGCGGCCTTCATCGCCAGTGGAATGTCGGCGGTCGGTTATTGGGTCGCCCACGCGCCGAACGGGCTCTATCCGATCGTCAACGGCGGTGAGACGATCATCCTCTACACCTTCATCTTCCTGTTCATCGCGACGCGCGGCGCCGGGATATGGAGCATCGACGCCAGCCGCTCCAAAGGCTGAACGGCATTGGCGTCAGGGCGCCGTAGCTCTCAGCTTCCCGGCCCCTCATAGGCTTCGACGATCCGCCCGACGATGGGGTGGCGCACGACGTCGGCGCTCGTGAAGCGGCTGACGTTGATGCCTTCGAGACCTTCGAGCCGCGCGACCGCATCGGCGAGGCCCGATGTCGCGGGCAGCGGCAGGTCGACCTGCTTCGGGTCGCCGCAGATCACCATGCGGCTGTTCATGCCGAAGCGGGTGAGGAACATCTTCATCTGCGGGATCGTCGTATTCTGCGCTTCGTCGAGGATGATGAAGGCATCGGCGAGCGTGCGCCCACGCATGAAGGCAAGCGGGGCAATCTCGATCTCGCCGCTCGCGATGCGGCGTTCGACCTGCTCGGCGGGCAGGCAATCGTGCAGCGCGTCGTAGAGCGGACGCAGATAGGGATCGACCTTTTCCTTCATGTCGCCCGGCAGGAAGCCGAGCTTTTCACCCGCCTCGACCGCCGGGCGCGAGAGGATCAGGCGCTGGACGCTGCCGGTGATCAGCTGTGCGACGGCCTGCGCGACCGCAAGATAGGTCTTGCCCGTGCCCGCCGGACCGAGCGCGAAAATCACGTCGTCGCGCGCGAGCGCCTGCATATAGGGAATCTGTGAGGGCGCGCGCGGGACGATCGTCTTTTTGCGCGTCCGGATCATCACCGGCGGCGCGTCGCTGGTTTCGTGGCGGATGATGCCGTCGAGCGTCGGCTGCGCCGTCATCGCGATCACCGCGTCGACGAGCCCACTGTCGATTTCTTCCCCGCGTTCGATCCGCGTATAAATTTCGGTCAGCACATCGCGCGCGCGCGCTGCGGCTTCGGCCTCCCCTTCGATCTGCACGCGGTTGCCGCGCGCCGAAATATAGACGCCGAGCCTGTTCTCGATCGCCACCAGATTACGGTCGAACTCGCCGAACAATATGCCCAGAAGCTGGGTTCGCTCGAACTCCACCGACAATCGGACGCGGTCGCCGGGTTCGGCGGGCGATGCGGCGGTCAGCGGGCGTTTCGACACGTGGGCAGGGCTCCTTCTTTCAGTAACAACCTGTGTACTCCCGCGAAGGCGGGAGTCCATCTCCCGTGGCACCGGAATGCGGCGAAAGGAGATGGGTCCCCGCCTTCGCGGGGACACCCAAACTCAAAGCCGGCACTAGGCAACCGCTTCCATCAACGGCTCGGCGCCAAGGCTGTTGGGCCCGGCCGATGTAATCCGCACATCGACCATGTCGCCGATCGCGAGACCCGGCGCCGTCACATGCACCGATTGCAGCCAGGGTGACTTGCCGATCAACTGGCCGTCATGCTTGCCCTTGCGTTCGAGCAGCAGGCGCATCGCGCGCCCGACCGTCGCTTCGTTGAACGCCTGTTGCTGCTGATTGAGCAGCGCCTGCAACCGCTGAAGGCGGTCGTTCATCACCGCTTCGTCGATCTGTTCGTCCATCGTCGCGGCGGGGGTGCCGGGGCGGCGCGAATATTTGAAGCTGTATGCCATCGCGTAATTGGTCGCGCGCACGATATCGAGCGTCGCCTCGAAATCGGCCTCGCTCTCACCGGGAAAGCCGACGATGAAGTCACCAGAGATCGCAATATCGGGACGCGCCGCGCGAACGCGCTCGATGACGCGCAAATAGCTGTCGACGCTATGGCTGCGGTTCATCGCCGCCAGAATGCGATCGCTGCCCGCTTGCACCGGCAGGTGAAGGAAGGGCATCAGCTTGTCGATCTCGCCATGCGCCGCGATCAGCCCGTCGGTCATGTCGTTGGGGTGGCTGGTGGTATAGCGGATGCGCTCCAGCCCGTCCTCCCGCGCAAGCTCGCGGATCAGGCCTTCGAGGCCGATCGCCCGGCCCTTGTCATCCTCGCCGTCCCACGCGTTCACATTCTGCCCGAGCAGGGTGATTTCGCGCACCCCGCCCGCGATGAGCGCGCGCGCCTCGGCGATCAGGTCGGCGAAGGGCCGGCTGATCTCGGCGCCGCGGGTGTAGGGCACGACGCAATAGGTACAGAATTTGTCGCACCCTTCCTGCACGGTCAGAAAGGCCGTCGGGCGCTGACCGCCGGCGCGCTTCGGCAGCGCGCCGAACTTGCTTTCGAGCGGCATGTCGAGGTCGATCGCCTTTTCGCCGCGTTCGGCGCGCGCGATCAGCTCGGGCAACCGGTGATAGGCCTGCGGGCCGACGACGACGTCGACCGTCGGCGCGCGGCGCGCGATCTCGGCGCCCTCGGCCTGCGCCACGCAGCCTGCAACCGCAATCGTCGGCGTGCTCCCGTCCTCACGCTTCAGTCGGCCGATGTCCGAATAGACCTTCTCAGCCGCCTTTTCGCGGATGTGGCAGGTGTTGAGCACGACCAGATCGGCATCGGCACCGTCGGCGGCGGGAACATAGCCCTGCGTCCCCAGCATCTCCGCCATGCGTTCGCCGTCATAGACGTTCATCTGGCAGCCGAAGGATTTGACGTGGAAGGTCTTGGCGGGATTTTTGGCGGGGGAGTCGGATGTCATCGGCGCCCTATAGGCGATGGCGGCTGATCGCGGAAGGGTTTGGCGTCTCTGCCATGGCGCCGGCGATCGCCGCGCGCGCCGCTTCGGCCAACAGCTTGCGGTCCGCCTCGGCATCGTTGGGCAGCGGGTCGAGATAATGGATGGTCAATGTGATCGGCCGCTTGCGCGCCAGCAGTCGCTTGAAATTGTCGAGGCCCGATTCGGGATCGAGCCACGCAATATCGGGTGCCTTGACCCCATAGTCGAGAAACACCGGCTGCACCTGAAGCCGCGGCGGCGTCGGAATCACCGCCTGCAACAGCGACGGCCGGAACGGCAGCAAGCCGTCACCCGGCCCCGTCGTCCCTTCGGGAAACAGCGTCACCGGACGTCCGCGCGCGAGCGCGTTGCGCAGATCGTTTGTCTGATTGTGAATCTCGCGCTTCGCCTCGCGCTGGACATAGATGGTGTGATTCTGGTCGGCGAGCCAGCCGACGAGCGGCGTCGTGCCGACCTCGGCCTTGGACACGAAGGCCGATCGCGCCGCACCGCCGAGCGCCAAAATGTCGAGCCAGCTGACATGGTTCGACACAAACAGGACATCGCGGCGCAGCCGCGTGCCGGTCGTCGTGATCCGCAAACCCGCGATCCAGCCGACCGCGTTCAGAAAGGCCATGACCATCGGCGATGGCCGCCCGATGGCGCGGTAGAAAAGGTGCGGGACGATCAGGAAAAGGAGCGTCAGCACCATCAGCGCAAGGCGGAAGACCGAGCGCCAGGTGATCCGGGCGCGATCAGTCGCGCTTGCGATCGATGGCGACACCGTAAAGCTCCATGCGGTGATCAACGAGGCGGAAGCCCAAACGTTCGGCGATCACTTTCTGCAACGCTTCGAGTTCGGGATCGACGAATTCGATCACCTTACCCGTTTCGACGTCGATCAGATGATCGTGATGCGCCTCGGGCGCGGCTTCGTAGCGCGAACGGCCGTCGCCGAAATCATGGCGGTCGAGGATGCCCGCTTCTTCGAACAGGCGCACGGTGCGATAAACGGTGGCGATCGAAATGCCGCTGTCGATCTTCGACGCACGCTCGTACAGCGTTTCGACGTCGGGATGATCTTCGGAATCCGAAATCACGCGCGCGATGATGCGACGCTGTTCGGTAATCCGCAGGCCCTTTTCGTGGCAAAGGGCTTCAAGATCGATGGAACCGGGCATGATGGCCTTTCGTGCAAAGCGCGCAGGTCGCGTCCTGTTTCTTCAATTCTGTATAGGGTCGCCCCGCGCATAGAACAAGGGCGGCGCCCCCCGGCACCGCCCCTGCATTCTGCGCCGTGAAAAGCTCAGACTTTCTTGCGCTTGCGGCCGCCGCCGCGTCCCTTGGTGCCCAGGCCAATTTCCTTGGCGAGTGCGCGCCGACGCTCGGCATAATTGGGAGCGACCATCGGATAATCGGCGGGAAGGCCCCACTTTGCGCGATAATCGTCGGGGGTCATGCCATAGTGGGTCATCAGGTGGCGGCGAAGCATTTTCAGCTTCTTGCCGTCTTCCAGACACACGATGTGATCGGGCTTCACCGACGCGCGGATCGACACCGCGGGCACCGGCTTTTCTTCCTCGACCGGCTTTTCGCCAAGGTTCGACAAGGCTGCGTGGACGTTATTGATCAGGATCGCGAGATCGGAAATCGCGACGCTGTTATTGCTCACGTGCGCCGCGACGATGTCGGCAGTCAGCGTGACGAGCATTTCATTTGTATCGGCAGACTCCGACATGAAACTCATTCCCCATATAAAGACCCGGATAATCAGCGATTTGATTATTGGGGGTTTCCTACCCCGAGAAAATTCATGCCATTTTGGTGGGAATTTCGCAATGCCTCAATTGCTAATGATCGGCGTCCTTGACTGGGCGGCGCATCGTAATCGCATCGCGCATTACGCCATCGCGCCCGCGATAATAAGCAGGGCGCCGTCCGCACTCCGTAAAACCGGACGTCCGGTAAAGATGAATAGCGTCATTGTCGGCCCTCATTTCAAGGAAATAGTCTTCGGCGCCTTCACCCGATGCCCAATTCTGCCAGTCGGTCATGAGTTTTTTTGCGACGCCGCGGCCGCGAAAGCCCGGGTCGACGGCGAGCAAGAGCAACTCGCTTTCGGGACCGGCGATCCGCGCTGCATAAAAGCCGCACGCCCGCTCCCCGGCCCACGCCAGACAGATGCGTGCCGAAGGTAGCGCGAACAGCGTGAGCAACTGACTTGCGCTCCACGCTTCGCCATAGGCGGGATCGAACGCCGCATCCATGATCCGCATCGCCGCGTTCAGGTCCGCGACGCGCGCGGTGGCGATCCGCACCGCCTCGCTCATGGGGTCTCCATCGGTTTTGCGTCGGGCGCCCGCCCGTAAATGGGACGGGGGTCGTCGAACAGGGCTCCCGCCGGCAGCGCAGGCAGCGCACGCGCGTCGGGCAGCATCGCCAGCGCCTCGCCGAAGCCGCGGCGCGCCACAAAGGCTTCAGCGCGATTGCCGACGATCAACGCATCCCCGTTCGCGATGGCGGCGTCGGGCAACAGCGATTGCACCGGCCCGCGCGGCGTCAGGTCGGCGTCAAAGGGTTGGACGAACCATTGGCCGTGCCCGCCCTCCATGACGATGACCGCGCCGCCTGCCGCCGCAATCGGCGCGGCTGCCGCTGCGGCGACGAGGGCCGGAGTCGAAAAGCCCCGCACGGGGACGCCCCAGGCCAGTCCCAGCGCGCGCGACGCCGCGACGCCGATGCGCACGCCGGCAAAGCTGCCCGGCCCGCAGCCAACCAATATCCCGGCCGCTCGCCCCCCGCCTTGCAGTTCGGCGATCAGGGGAACCAACCGCTCCGCATGGCCGCGTCCGATCACCTCGTGCCGCGCATCGACCACGCGCGCACCATTGATCAGCGCGACCGTGCAGGCCTCGCTGGCACAATCGATGACGAGCCGGAGCGCGTCAGGCGATGCGGTTGAAGCGGTCAAAGTCCGGCCGCGGGCTGCGGTCGAAGATGCTCGCCGGGTCGCCATAGCCCAGCGTCGAGATGAAATTGCTCTTCACATTGGGGGTATCGGCGAAAAAGGCGGCGTCGACAGCGTCGTTGTTGAACCCCGACATCGGCCCGGTATCGAGCCCGAGCGCCCGCGCGGCAAGGATGAAATAGCCGCCCTGCAGGCTGGAGTTGCGGAACGCGGTGGTCGCGGCGTGCGGCGCGTTGCCCGCAAACCAGCTCCGAGCGTCGGTGTGCGGAAACAGTTCGGGCAGATGTTCGTAGAATTCATTGTCCATCGCGATGATCGCGGTGACCGGCGCCTTCAATATCTTTTCGGCGTTCGCGGGCATCGACAGCGCGGCGAGCTTTTCCTTGGCGGCGTCCGAAACGCACCAGACGATGCGCGCAGGCAGACTGTTCGCGCTCGTCGGGCCGAATTTCATCAGATCCCAGATCGCGCGAAGTTGTGCCTCCGACACCGGCTTGTCGAGATAGCCGTTATAGGTACGCGCGGTGCGGAAAAGCTGGTCGAGGGCGCTGTCGGAAAGCGGCTCGCTCATCGGGACATACTCCTGTGGCTGGGATCAGATCAGACCGCGTGGACGGCGGTGACTTCGGGAACATAATGTTTGAGCAGCGACTCTATCCCGTTTTTGAGCGTCGCGGTCGACGAGGGACAGCCGGCGCAGGCGCCCTGCATCTTCAGGTAGACATTGCCCTTGTCGAACCCGCGATAGACGATATCGCCGCCGTCGTTGGCGACCGCCGGGCGGACGCGCGTTTCGATCAATTCCTTGATCTGGTCGATGATGTCGGCATCGGCCGGGTCGTCAGCAAAGCCCCCCTCCGCCTCGCCCGGAACACTGATCCCCGCGGCGCTCGCCGGGTTGAACAGCGGCATATCGCCCAGGAAATGATCCATGATGATGCCCAGCACATCGGGCTTCGCCATCGACCATTCGGCGCCGGGCGCGATCGTCACCGACACGAAGTCGCGCCCGAAGAAGACGCCGCTCACATCGCCGAGCGTGAACAATGCCTGCGCCAAGGGCGAGGCTTCGGCCTCTTCGGGGCTCGCAAAGTCGCGGGTTCCCGTTTCCATGACCGGACGGCCGGGCAGGAATTTGAGCGTCGCGGGGTTCGGCGTCGATTCGGTTTCGATCAGCATGGGTCGCATTTGGGACCGGACGGCCCTTTGTGCAAGGCGCCGCGCCGCGCTACACGCCAAATATGCGCCGATTCACCCATTGTGCCGCGATCGACTGGTCGGGCGCCCGCGGCGCGCGCCAGCCGGGCATTGCGCTCGCCGTGGCGAGCGGCGCGGCGGCGCCCGCGCTCGTCCGGCCGGGGCATGTCTGGTCGCGCGCGGAAATATTCGACTGGCTCTGCGACGTCGCCGCCCAAGGCACCGACATGCTGATCGGCTTCGATTTTTCGGCTGCTTTCGCCTTTGCCGACCGCGACGCCTATTTCCCCGAATGGCCCGACAGTCCGCCCGATATGCGCTCGCTGTGGGCGCTCGTCGCGCGCCATGCGGCGGACGATCCGCATTTCGAGGCGCATAGTTTTCTCAATCATGCGGAGGCCCGCCGCCATTTCCGTCACGCAAAGGGCGATGTCGGCGACTTGTTCGAGGGTGGCGCAGGACGGCTGCGTATCGTCGAACAGCATCAGCGCGCGACCCGCCAGGCGGCGAGCGTAAGCAATTTCAACCTCATCGGCGCGGCGCAGGTCGGCAAGGCCAGCCTGTCCGGAATGCGGCTGCTCCACCATCTCGGCGGCGCCCTCCCGCTTTGGCCGTTCGACCCGGCACCCGAACGCGGCCCGCTGCTCGTCGAAATTTACACCGCGCTTGCCGCGCGCGCCGCGGGCGTGCCTCCCGGACGCAGCAAGATCCGCGATGGCGCTGCGCTCGATACCGCGCTCGCCGCGCTCGGTTCGCCGCCAGCGCGGCTCGCAGGGCTGGTCAGCGACCATGCGAGCGACGCGCTGCTCAGCGCCGCGTGGCTCCGCGCGATCGCCGCCGACGCCGCCCCTTGGTCCCCCGAACCGCTCACCCCGACGATCGCGCGCACCGAGGGCTGGACCTTTGGCATAATTTGACGCAAGGGGCGCGAACGCGCCGGCTTAGCTCAGTTGGTAGAGCAACCGCCTTGTAAGCGGTAGGTCGTCAGTTCGAGTCTGACAGCCGGCACCACATATGCTCTCAACATTGCAGATTCGCGCCCCTTTGCCTAGGGCAAGCCCTCCAAAGCAGCGAATTCGAAGAATCTTTTTCTTCTCGTTCACCATCCGGTTCGCTGCTCTGGAAGTCCACTTTTTGAGCAGCTCAAAGCAATCGGTAATCCGAACAAATACCCCGCTCGTCGGTCACCGATGGCCCCGACGGCAAATGGTCCAGCGCGACCACGAGAAGCGACGCGACAGCGCTCATGATTTTCAGGCCTATACTGGTCGGCAGGCCGATGAAGCGGTGAGTGATACAGGCAAGCGCCGCTGCGAACACGATGGGGATTGCCTCCGCATCAAAGAGCGTGATGACGATGCTCCGCGTGTCGCTTCCCTTCTTGTCGCCCTCCGCTGCGGCCGTTGCGCCGCTTCTATTCTTTGGGCGGGGCGTCGGCCCGTGCAGCGCGTGCCTTGAGGCGGTCGAGATCATGCTCGAACATCCCGGCCTTGCTCGCTCGTTCGAGCGCAAGCGCCGCATGCAACCGCGCGCAGTCTTTATAAAGCGTCGGGCTATTCCTCGCCAGCGCCTCAAGAGCGAACTGGAGGCGCATCTGAACTTCGACCAGTGCCGCACCGTCGCGGGCGATCGGATTGAAGAAATCGTCGAAGAGGTCGCGCGGTGCCAGGTCATGGGCGTGAAGCCCCTCGAAACAGGGCTCCTGTGGCTCGGACCGTGCATCGCCATAAGCGAGCATGACGCGCAGGCCGGCACCGATTACTTCGATTGCGGTACCCGGGTCGTTGACTGCGGGCGACAAGGCTCGCGACGCGATTTCGGAGAGCACGATCAGCCCGAAGCGTGGATCCTGATCATATTCGCGATCGGCACCAATGGTGATGCATTTGGCGATCCGGGCGGCGCAGTCATCGTGCGCGGGCGGCGACACGTAGGCGACGGGGCGCGCGGCATGAACGAAGGATCCCGCGATAACGTCTATATGAATGGTAACGCCGGCATCGGCGGCGACGTCGGCGAGCGCGGCCATGTCGATGTGCCGGACATAGCCGACGTCCGGGCACATAACCTCGGAAGCGCCATTAGGGATCATCGTCCAGGGCCGCGCCCCGAGGCGCGGGCGACTCCCCCATTGCTCCGCAGGAGCTGTCGCGGCCTCTTCGACACGCTTGATCGTGTCGCCTACGCGCCCGAACTTGCCCAGTTGCTCGATCCAGCGCAGCAGGGTGCCGGCAATGATCAGCAGGACGGCAAGCGTGGCGCCGAACAGGATGATGCGGCCCTTGTCGCCGTAGAAGCCGGCGGCAAGGCCGATAATCCCCACGATGCTGAAGAGGAAACTGCCGATGAAGGTCGCGAGCGTGTTTTGCGCGACGGAATCGCTCAGCAGCAATTTGGTCGACCGCGGGGTGACGTTAGCCGCCGCCGCCGAATAGGCCGACACCATGACCGAAAGCGAGAAAGTCGTGACCGCCAGCATGCTCGAAGCGAGGATATCGAGGATATTGCCGACCGAGCCTGCTGCCAGGGTGAGGTTGAAGTCATACGGGATCAGGGGCTCGGCTATCGCGGCGAGCACCGCCGTTGCTACCGCCGCGAGGCTGAACATGGCCGCGCGGACCCATATCTGCTTCCTGAACTGGCGCAGCAGCCAGGTGGTCCGGCCGATGAACGGCCCGTCGATCGGCATCATTATGGCCTTCCGAACGCCATCGCAGCGTGCCGTATGGGCGGATATTGCACCATCATCCTCCTGTCGCTGCTGCCTTTCCCCCGGTTATCGGGTGGGGAGAGCGCTGCCGGTGTTGGTAGCACGGTCGGACCCCGACTGCATCAGCTGCGCATCCTCGCGCCGTTCAGGCCGGATGTAGATGGAGCTGATGTCAGGTGCGGCCGCCTTGAGCTCGGCCTCGATCGCCGCGATGAGCGTCTCGGCGTCGCCCATGCGCAGGTCATCCTCGAAATCGACGCTCACCGCAACGAATATCGCCTTTGGCGCGGTGTGAATGGTGCGGACATGGTTGACCGCACTGACGCCCGCATGCGCGCCAACCATCTGCCGGATCATGGCAATCAGCGCGGGGTCGGCGGCTTCACCGATCAACAGCCCCTTCGCTTCGCGGGCCAGCAGCGCGGCGACTGCAGCGAGGATGAGGCCGATCGCGATCGATGCGGCCCCATCGATCCGCGCATCGCCGGTCGCATGACTGAGCCAGACTCCTGCCGCAGCGATGAGGAGCCCGGCAAGCGCCGCGCTATCCTCGAACAGGACAATGAAGGCTGCGGGATCCTTCGACTGCCGGATCGCCTGCCACCAGCTGCGTCCGCCGCGCCCGGCATCGAAAGCCCGCACGGCCAGCGCCCAAGATGCCCCTTCGAGCAGGAAGGCGATCGCGAGTACGATATAGTTTATCGCGGGATTGCGAAGCGGAGCAGGAGCGCGGATATGGATCCAACCCTCGTAGATCGACATGCCCGCGCCCGCCGCGAAGATGAGGATCGCCACCACGAACGCCCAGAAATAGAGTTCGCGGCCGTAGCCGAAGGGATGGCGAGCATCGGGCGAGCGGCTCGCCCGGCGCTGGCCATAGAGCAGCAGCATCTGATTGCCGCTGTCGACGAGCGAGTGAATGCCTTCGGACGCCATCGATGAGGACCCGGTGATGGCGGCGGCGACGAACTTGGCCGCAGCGATCCCGAGATTGGCGAAGAGTGCGCCAAAGAGCACGATATTCGCCTTTAGATGACGAATGGAAAGCGCGTTACTCATCGGTCCACCCCGACGAGCATCGACCACCGGGCTGTCAGCATATCGCGCGATCAGGGCAGCGCATAGGCCACGACCTCATCACCGACGGGTGTCTCCATGAAATGATGGCCGCCAGCATAGATGACGAGATATTGTTTGCCGTTGGCCTCATATGTCATCGGCGTTGCCTGGCCACCGGCGGGAAGGACGTCGGACCAGAGCGTCTTTCCGGTGGCGAGGTCGATTGCCCGGATCAGATTGTCGGTGGCGGCGGCGATGAAGACGAGACCGCTCGCGGTCACGACGGCGCCGCCATTGTTCGGCGTGCCGATGGTGACGGGCAGCATCGAGGGGATGCCGAACGGCCCGTTGGTGCGGGCGGTGCCGAGCGGGCGGTCCCAGATCGTCTTGCCGGTCGCGATGTCGATCGCGCGAATGCCGCCATAAGGGGGCTGTTTGCACAGCAGTCCTGTAAAGGGCAGCCGCCACCCGGCGTTGACGTCGATCGCATAGGGGGTATGGGCCTGTGGATCCCCTGCCCCTTCCGCCCCGCCGATATTGCCGCGCGCCTGATCGCGCGGCGCCCAGCCCATTTCATTTGCTCTTCGCCGCGGTACGAGGCGCACATAGTTGGGCATGTCGTTATAATTGGCAACGATCACCCCGCGCACGGGATCGACAGCGACCCCGCCCCAGTCCGTGCCGCCATTGTAGCCGGGATATTCGATCGAGCGCCGCATGCTTTCGGGAGGTGTGTAAAAGCCCTTGTAGCTCGCCTGGCGGAACTGGATACGGCAGATCATCTGGTCGATCGGCGACATGCCCCACATATCCCTTTCCGTCAGGTCGGGCTTGCGCAGCGTGTGCCAGAGCGAAACGATCTGCGTCGGCGCGCGATCCTTGGGCTCGACGCCGCCGCCGGGCGCCCTGATCGTCCCGATCGGGGTCAAGGGCTTGCCCGTTCGCCGGTCGAGCACGTAGATGTCGCCCTGCTTCGACGGCAGCACGATGGCAGGCACGTTTCCGTTCGCACCCGGATAATCGATCAGTGTCGCTTGCGCACCGAAATCATAATCCCACACGTCTTTCTTGACCGCCTGGAAATGCCAGCGCGGCTTGCCCGTCGTCACGTCGAGCGCGACGAGCGAGGTTGCAAATTCATCCTCAGCGGGGCGCCGCAGGCTAGAGTAATAATCGGCCGCGGCATTGCCCATCGGCAGATAGACGAGGCCAAGCGCTTCATCACCCGAAGCGATTGTCCACATGTTCGGGGTTCCCCGCGCCCATGTTTGGCCTGCCGGAGGATAGCCGTCCCAATCGGGATGCATCATGTCCCATGCCCATTTGAGCTTGCCGGTTACCGCGTCGAAGCCGCGGATCACACCCGATGGTGCCCAGCGGTCCTGCCCGTCGAGCACCTGGTGCCCAGTCACCACGACCCCGCGAACGATCGTCGGTGGCGAGTTGATCGAGACATAGCCCGGGGGCGTGTTCCCCATGCCGATTTTGGTATCGACCTGACCGTTCGCGCCGAAATCCTGGCAGGGTCTGCCGGTGGCGGCGTCGAGGGCAAAGAGCCGCGCGTCAAGCGTTCCGAAGATGATCCGCCGCGCGCAGGGCTGAGTGTCAGCTGCGGTCGGAACGGCAAAATAACTTACGCCGCGGCAAGCCGCTGTATAGGGGATCGCATCGTCGGGAATCTTCGGATCGAAACGCCAGCGCTGCTTGCCGGTCGCCGGGTCGAGCGCCATCACGATATTCTTCGGTGTGCAGATGTAGAGGCTGTCGCCAATTTTGAGCGGCGTATTCTCGGCGCCATAGGTCCCTTTGGCGGCGCTGGACGGCAGATCGCCACTATGGATCATCCAGGCGCGCTTGAGCGTGCCAACATTGGCGGGAGTTATCTGTGCGAGCGGCGAATAGCGGCGCGCGCTTTCGGTGCCGCCATAGGCAGGCCATTCGGCCCCGGCCTGCATCAGCGCCGGATCGGTCATCGCCATCCGGCTCTGCGGCAACGGACCGAGCGGGCGCGACGTGTTCAGCCAGCCAAGGATGGCACCGCCGCCAACAAGCAGGAAAAGGACGAGCCCGCTTCCTCCAAGTGCAAATCGCCAGCGCCGGGGCCGCGCCGACAGCGCAGCCATCGCGAACAGCACGGCGATCAGGAGCACGGCCGGCGCGACGACGCGGGGTACGAGCGCCCAGCCGTTGCCGCCCACTTCCCAAAAGGCCCAGAGCAGGGTGAACAGCATGACCGCGCCGTAAAGCCATCCGCCGAGCATCCGCCCGCGCATCAAGAGCAGACCCGCGGCCAGCATCGAACCGCCTGCCGCAAGATAATAGAGGGAGCCGCCGAGCAGCGCGAGCCATATCCCTCCTGCCACAAGCACCAGCGCAATGAATGTCAGAAGCGCGCCGACGAAGAGCGCGATAAGGGGAGCCGGAAAAAGCGTGCCGAAGCGGGTCATCGCCAGTCCTTCTTGTGGGGCGCGTGCAAAGCGCCGGACGCGCGGCGGGGCCGCCGCATCGCGCACCCCGACAGGGGAACAACACGCGGCGGCGCCGAACGATGCGTCCCGCCGACGTAAAAAGTCGCACCGTCGGGTCCCCACCGCCCCCTTTGTATTGTGACTGCTGTCTTGGAGCCGGCATCATTTGCAAAACTGGTCGGCCGCATCGGGCAATAAAACGTGACCAGGCGGGGCGCCAAGCGGGCCAAATCGGACGGGCCGAACCAGCAGCCGCTCCGGCAGCCACGCGCCTGGCCCAGCACATCAATGCTGAGCGACAGCAATCGAATGTGCTGCGACCAGTCGGTGCGGGCGCTCGGATAATGGAGGATCGAGCGCCCGTCGAGCATTCCCAGCCGGTCGTGGAGGTAGGTAGTCGAATTCTGACCCTGATCCCGGATTGACGCTCCACTTCGCAATTGTAGACGCAAGCGCAAGCGACCCGAGGGGGCCGGCGCCTTTGCCCAGACCGGGACTAGCGATCAACGCGTCGACATCGTCGCATGTCCAATATCCTGCCATGCTGTCGCGAAGGCTTTGACGAACCAGCTGGAGCAGTTGCGGATGAGCGGCGGCAACACCACCACCGTTGAAAATGCGCTGCGGGAGCGTTGTGAGCACAAGGTTATGACACAGCATGGCAAGGGCATGCGCGACATGGCCCCAAATCTCGTCGTCGGATGCAATATCTCGGGCGAGCTTGCCATGCTCGTTTCACCGTCGCTACAAACGAGCTCGACCCCGATCGCCTTTCGCTCGGCGCAATTATCGACCGCGCCAACCGGGTGACCCGCTGGGATATCGACCATCCGCGCCAGAGGCATTTGCATTGCCAATGCACTAACATTCCGCCCCGACCAACCGGTGGGGGCCGGTCCGCGCTTTGCATCTCGCCGTCGCAGTTAGTTCCGGAGTCGCTGGAGCGTTCGCTCATCAATGCCGCGCTCAGTATACCGCGAAGAGAAAAGTCACGCCCTCGGATACGACAATCCGAATTACCGCCGATAATCCTTGGCCCTGAGGCCGTATTTCGTCAGTCGGTCGTACAGCGTCTTGCGCGGCAGCGACAATCTTTGCTGCACCTCGTCCACCTGTCCCTTTGCGTCGCGCAGGGCATCCTCGAGCACCGCGCGTTCGAAGCGGGCGACCATTTCGCGCAGGCTTTGCGGCTCCGCACGGTCCGCCGAACCTTGTGCGATGCGTGTCAGACCTGTGGCGAAGTTGCGCGCGAAGGTGCGCAGTTCGCGTATATTGCCCGGCCAGTCGTGGCTCAGCAGATGGCGCCATTCGGCTTCGCCGAGATCGCTCGTCTCCAGTTCCAGTTCGGCCTCGAACGCGGCCACAAATTCGCGGAAGAGATCGGGAATATCCTCGCGGCGGCTCGCCAGATCGGGCAGCGCGATGGCAATGCCGCCGAGCCGGTGGAGCAGTGCGGGATCGAGCGGCCGGGCGCCTTCTCCTTCGCCCGCGCTGCGCGAGATGGCGATGATACGGACGTCAACCGAACGCGGTCGCTCGGCGCCGATCGCGAGGAAGCGACGCGTGTCGATCAGGCTCAGCAACTGGGCTTTGGCGCGCTCGGGAATGCTCGCGATCTCGTCGAGAACCAGCGTGCCACCCTGCGCCCGTTCGACAAGGCCCGACCGGGACAGCGCCACCGAAGGATCGCGCCCGAACAGGATCAAATTCGCGTCATCGTGCATCAGAACGCCGGCATCGACGGTCACGAACGGCCTGTCGCGCCGCGGGCTGAGGTCGTGGACCAGCCGCGCGACGAAATTCTTGCCCACGCCCGTCGGCCCGGAGATCACCAGATCGACATCGGCACGCGCGACTTCGGCGATCAAGCGCTGCAGCCGCTCGGCGGTCTGCGACGAGCCGCCGATCCGCCGATGCTCCCGCTCGCGCAGCGCTTCGCGCAGGCGCCTGTTTTCGAGCACCAGCGCCCGCCGGTCGTGCGCCCGGCCGATCGCATGCACCAGCCGCGAGACCGAATAGGGTTTGGTAAAAAAGTCCGCCGCACCATTCTTCATCGCCTCGACGGCCATCGCGACATCGCCATGCGCGGTCGTGAAAATCACCTGCATTTCGGGATCGAGCGCGCGCAGATGGTCGAAAAAGGCGATCCCGTCCATTCCGGGCATACGAATATCGCTGACGATCACGCCGGCAAAGGCGGGGGTGACGCCGCGCAGCGCGGATGGAGCGTCGGCGTGAGCCGATACCTCGAAACCTTCGAGCGTCAGCGCCTGCACCGTCGCCTCGCGCAGCGTCTCGTCATCCTCGACGAAAAGGACTGTGGGCCGCACGTCGGTCATGCGCGCGGGATCGTCATGACGAAGGTCGTCGCGGATGCGTCCGCATCATAGGCAAGCTCGCCGCCAAGATCGCGCATGATGTCGCGCGCGATGACAAGGCCGAGGCCGAGGCCGTCGGGCTTGGTCGTCGCGAAGGGCCGGAACAGATCGTCGGCCTGCGCCAACGAAAGCGGCGTCCCGCTGTCGATCACGCGCAGGCAGACGGCATCGCCGCCGGCATCGACGGCGACCGTCACCCTGCCCCCTTCTCCGGCGGCATCGAGCGCATTCTGCAGCAGGTTGACCAGCACCTGTTCGAGCCGGACATGTTCGGCGGCGACGACGACCTGCGTTGCCTCCTCGGGCGGCAGGTCGATGACCACGTGCATCGAGCGGATGCGATCGCGCAGCAGCAACAGCGCCCCGTCGATCGCCTCGCCGAGCGGCATTTCGCGGCGGTCGGCGGGCTGCCGCCGACTGAAGCGCCGCAGTTCGCCGGTGATCCGTCCGATGCGGTCCGCCAGATCGACGATGCGGGCAAAATTGCCCGACGCCTGCTCGACCTCGCCGGCCGCGAGCATCTTTTGCCCATTTTCTGCAAAAACCCGCGTCGCGGCGACCGGCTGCCCGATCTCGTGCCCGACGCCGGCCGATATCTGGCCGAGCGTCGCCAGTCGGTTGGCCTGCGACAACTGGTCGCGCAGCGTGCGGGTTCGCTCGTCGAGCAGCGCCTGTGCGTGCGCATCGCGGCGGCGGCGCATCACGACGCCCGTCGCGGCAAGGACCGCCAGTACCAGAAAGCCGAGCGCTAGCGCCAGCCGCCCGGTCGCCACCGCCGCATCGACGCGCTGCGCCGGATCGGCGAGCAGGTGCAGCACCCATCCGTCGGGAAGGATCGGCTGCCGCGTGTCGAGCAGCGGGATACGCACCGCCTCGCCCTCATTGGGCGAAACAATCGCGAGCGGGCGTAGCGTCCGGATGCCGAACTGTCGCAGATCGGCCTCGGCATCGCGCGCGTCGGTGCTCGCGCCTTGGGCCAGATGAAACCGCCAACGCTCGTCGCTTGCCAGCAGCACTACCCCGTCGCGATCGGTCACATAGACACGCTGGGCCGTGTCGCGCCAACTCCTCTCGAGCCCGTCGAACTCCACCTTCACCGCGACGACGCCGAGCGGCGCGGCGCGCGTCCCGATGCGCCGCGCGATGTAGAGCCCCGGCTCGCGACTGACGGTGCCGAGCGCGAACTGGGTGGCCGATCCGTTGGCGAGCGCATCGTGAAAATAGCGGCGAAAGGCATATTTCGACCCGACGAAACTGGTCGGCAGCCGCCAGTTGCTCGCCGCGAGCGTCGTGCCGTCGGCGCGCATCACATAGATCGCCGCCGCCGCCGATTGGCGCGCAAGCGCCTCGAGCCGCCCGTTGAGCGCCGCCACCGAAGCGCCGTCGCCCGCGGCGAGCGCGCGCACCTGCGGATCGTCGGCGAGCGCGATCGGTAGTAGGCTGAACTTGTCGAGCTCGCTTCGCAGGCTCGACGCCAGTATCGCCGCGTCGTTACGCGCAAGTCCGGCCTGCTCGGACAGCGCGCGATCGTGCATCACCCGATCGGTGATCGCGACCGCGAGCGCGACGACGAGCAATGCACATAGCCCCGCAGCCAAGGCCCAGCGCCGCGCGCGCAGATCGATTCCCAGCATCGTCATCGATCGATTGATGTGCGAATATCCGCACTTTGTATATCCGAAATATGCGGAAATCGGCACAAATTTGATCGCAGGTCATCATAAGCCATTGTTTTATATGGAACCTAAGGAAGACGACGCGATCGTTGCGCCCGTCGCGAACCATCCTAAAATTCCCGCAACGGCCGGTTCGAGCCGGCGGACAGGGGACAGGATGGCATGGGGTCGATCAGCATCGCGGCAGATGACGGCATGGGCGGGCGCAAGCGCGTACCGCTCTATCGCCAGCTCTATTTCCAGGTTGTCGTGGCGATTTTGCTCGGCGCGCTGCTGGGGCATTTCTATCCCGATGCCGGCGAGGCGCTGAAGCCGCTGGGCGACGGCTTCATCAAACTGGTGAAGATGATCATCGCGCCGGTGATCTTCCTGACGGTCGCAACCGGCATCGCCAGCATGAAGGACATGTCCTCAATCGGCAGCGTCGCGGCCAAGGCCTTCATCTATTTCCTGACCTTTTCGACGCTGGCGCTCATCGTCGGCCTGGCGGTCGCCAACATCGTGCAGCCCGGCGCCGGGCTCAACATCGATCCCGCCGCGCTGGATACCACCGCAGTCGCGACCTACGCGCACACCGCCGAGGAACAATCGCTCGCCGGCTTCCTGCTCAACATCATACCGACGACGCTGTTCAGCGCGATGACCGACGGCGAAATCCTGCAGGTTCTGCTCGTCGCGATCCTTTCGGGCGTCGCAATCTTCACGACGCGCCCCAAAAGCGACCTCGTGCTCGATCTGCTGACGTCGTTCAGCGAAGTGATTTTCAAGCTGGTTCACATGCTGATGAAGTTCGCGCCGATCGGCGCGTTCGGCGCGATCGCCTTCACCATCGGCAAGTTCGGGATCGGGTCACTCGCCAGCCTCGCGACGCTCGTCGCGACCTTCTACCTCACCTCGCTGCTGTTCGTGGTCGTCGTGCTCGGGTTGGTCGCACGCTTGACCGGCTTTTCGATCTTCGCGCTGATCCGCTATCTCCGCGAAGAGCTGCTGCTGGTACTGGGCACCTCGTCATCCGAAGCGGCGCTGCCCAGCCTGATGGAAAAGCTCGAAGTCGCCGGTTGCCGCAAGACGGTGGTCGGGCTCGTCGTGCCGACCGGATATTCGTTCAACCTCGACGGCACCAACATTTACATGACGCTCGCAGCGCTGTTCATTGCGCAGGCGACGGGCATCCACCTGTCGCTCGGCGAGCAGCTCGCGCTCGTCCTTGTCGCGATGATCAGCTCGAAGGGCGCGGCCGGGGTGACCGGCGCGGGCTTCGTGATCCTTGCCGCGACGCTCTCGGTCGTCCCGTCGGTTCCCGTCGCGGGCATGGCGCTGATCCTCGGGATCGACCGCTTCATGAGCGAATGCCGGGCGCTCACCAACTTCATCGGCAATGCGGTGGCGACGATCGTCGTCGCCAAATGGGAAAAGGCGCTCGATACTGATCGGCTGGCGGCGGCGATGGCCGGCACGCCGATGACGCTGCCGAGCGAGGATAGCGAGCGCCACGAACGCTCCGGCCCGCACAGCCTTGCTGTGAGCAAAGCAGGAGAAGACGCATGATCTCGCGGCGATCCATCCTTGCCGGCGGCGCGGCGCTCGCAGGTGCCGTCGGCGCTGCCGGATCGGCCCCGGCGCTTGCCTTTGCGGTCGAGGAAATTCCGCTCTGGCCCGGCGAACCGCCGGGAGGCAACGGCCCCAGCGGCCCCGAAAAGATCGGCGGCGCGGGGACAGGTTATGGCGCGGTATCGAATATCGCGACCCCGCGGCTGCGCGTCTACCGGCCCAATATCGCCAACGGCCGCGCGGTGATCGTCTGCGGTGGCGGCGGCTATTTCCGCATCCAGCTGTGGAAGGAAAGCACGCCCGCGGCGAAATGGCTCCAGCTGCACGGCTATACCGTATTCGAGTTGATCTATCGCCTTCCGCGCGACGGCTGGGACGCAAGCGCGCCCTTCGCCGACGCGCAGCGGGCGATGAAGATCGTGCGTACCCGTGCCGCCGATTTCGGCATCGCGCCCGACCGCATCGGAATCATGGGCATGTCAGCGGGCGGGCACCTCGCGGGCTTCACGGCGCTGCGGCCCGACCAGAAATTCTACCACGGCACCGATCGTTTCGAAAACGCCCCGGCACGCCCCGACTTCGCGGCGCTGCTCTTTCCGGTGGTGCAGTTGCGCAAGCCGTTCGACACGACGCGGACGCGGCGCGAGATTATCGGGGAGCATCCGACCAAAGCCGCCGAAGATGCCTGGTCGCTCGATACGTTGGCGAACAGCGACGCGCCGCCGATGATCCTCTTCTCGGCATCCGACGATCCGATCGCACCGCCCGGCCATAATCTGTCGCTGTTCCAGACGCTGCTCGCCAAGGGTGCGAAGGCCGAGCTGCACATTTTCGAGGAGGGCGGCCACGGATGGGGCCTCGGCACGCCCGACCAGATCCTCAGCCAATGGCCCGATCTGTTCGAAGCCTGGATGACCAGGCGGCCATTCGATTGATGAATACAGACAACAGGGGAAGGGAAATATCCATGCGTGCAATCACCATCGCAAAGCTGGCGCTGCTCTGCGGACCGAGCTTGCTTGCGGCAACCGTCGCACAGGCACAGGAACCGCTCGCCGCCGAAACCGCGGCGGACCAGAGCGCTGACCAGCCGGCACCGCCCGCGGACGCGAATGAGGCGATCGTCGTTACTGGGTCGCAGATTCAGGGTGCGAAGATCAACGACGTTCTGCCCGTCACCGTGCTCGACGAAACGGCGATCGAAAACACCGGGGCGTCGTCGGGCGACGAGCTGTTCCGCGCGATCCCGCAGGCCGGCACCGTCGCGTTCAATGAACAGAATTCGTCGACCGTCAACAATGTCCGCGGCGACGTCGGCTCGATCAACCTGCGCGACCTCGGCACCGGCAACACTCTGCTGCTGATCAACGGCCGCCGGATGACGCTTCATCCCGGTTTCCAGACCGAACTGCTCGTGCCGGTGGTGAGCTCCGACACCAATGAAATCGCGCCGGGCAGCGTCAAGCGGCTCGAGGTACTGCGCGACGGCGCGTCGGCGATCTATGGCGCGGATGCGGTGGCGGGCGTTATCAACACCGTCCTCAAGGGCGACATGAAGGGCGGCTTCCTCGAAGGCGACTGGCGCGCATCCGACGGCACCAGCCTCTACAGCTACCAGATTTCCGGCGGCTATGGCTTCGACTTCGGCGGCGGACGCGGCAACCTGACCGTCTATGGTGGCTATTTCTATGAAAACGGGCTCTCGAATGCCGCACGCGACTATGCCGCGGACGATAATCGCCTGCCGCTGGTCGAAGGCACCGATTTCGAAGGCGACGCGTCTTTCAACAATCGCAATACCTTCGGTCCGTTCGGACAGTTTGATATTCAGGGCTCGTCGCCATCGAGCCGGACGCCGATCGGCGACGATGATTTCTATCTCCAGCCGTCGAGCTTTCCCGGCTGCAAGATGGACTTCGGCGACGGCCTCTGCGCCCGAAACGGCACGACGCCGACCACGGACGTCCGCTACAATACGATATACGGCAACAGCCTGATCAGCCAGAAGCGTCGCTACAATGCGATGGCGCTGCTGAGCTACGAACTCAGCAACAATGTCGAGGCCTATTTCGAAGGCAGCTTCTACCGGTCGGAAAACAACCGCCAGCTCGACGCCTCAGCCATCCTCAGCGCGGTTCCGGTCGGCATTTCGAAAAATGCCTATTGGAACCCTTTCGGCCCGGTCGGCAGTCCCAACCGCCTGCCCGGCACAACCATCGCCGCGAGCGGAGTGGACGTCATCATGGAGCGCTATCGCTTCGTCGATGTCGGCAATCGCGACGTGTCGGTCGACAAGAATGTCTATCGCCTCGTCGGCGGTCTGCGCGGCAATATCGGCGCGTGGGACTTCGACACCGGCTTCGTTTATTCCGAAGCGAAGCTCAACGACCTGACGCGCAACCGCGTGTCGCTCACGCTGATGCAGAACCAGATCAACCTGACGACGCCCGACGCCTATAATCCGTTCAACGGCGGCTGCGTCACCTCCGATCCCGGCATCGGCGACTGCACCCCCAACCCGGCCTCTTCGATCGACCCCTTCCGTATCGACGTCTACCGCAAGGGCGGTACCAGCCTCGCGCTCAGCGATTTCAAGATCAGCCGCAACGACCTCCTGTCGCTGCCGGGCGGCGATCTGGGTATCGCCGCAGGCGTTGAATGGCGCCGCGAAACCTTCTACGATGACCGCGATCCGCGGCTCGACGGGACGATCACCTTCACCGACAGCGTGACCGGCGAAGTCAATGGCAGCGACGTTGCGGGCACCAGCCCTTCGCCAGACACCAGCGGCTCGCGCGAAGTCTATTCGGCCTTCGCCGAGCTTCTCGTGCCGGTTGTCAGCCCGGAAATGAATATCCCGCTGATCAACCGCTTCGATGTCCAGCTCGCCGGCCGCGTCGAGCATTTCAAGGATATCGACGCAACCGCCGCGGTGCCGCGCATCGCCGCATCCTGGTCGGTCTTCCCCGGCGTGACCTTCCGCGGCGCCTGGTCGCGCGGTTTCCGCGCGCCCAATCTGGTCCAGGTCAATGACGCGGGAACGACGCGGTCGAACACGCGCGACGATTTCGTCCTGTGCCAGGCGCAGCTCGAAAAGGGGCTGATTTCCAGCCTCGGTTCCTGCACCGGCGCGGGAACGATCAGCTATCGTTCCGGAACCGAGAACCTTAAGCCCGAGGACAGCACCAGCATCAACCTGGGTATCGTGCTCGAACCGCGCTTCATTCCGGGGCTGACGCTGACCGCCGATTACTGGCGCGTCAAGCAGACCGGGCTGGTCGGCACGTTCGGCGACGACAATGCCATCGCGCTCGACCTGCTGCGCCGCCTGAACGGCAGCAGCAACCCCAACGTCATCCGCGCCGATCCGACCGCGGAGGACATTGCGCTGTTCACCGGCACCAGCCTCGCCCCCGCGGGCAAGATCACCCAGGTGCTCGACCCCTATCTCAACCTCGACAGCCGCGTCTCGAAGGGGTGGGACTTCGGCCTGTTCTACAAGGTGCCCGATTTCGGGATGGGCAAATTCCGCCTGAGCCTCAACGTCGCGCACCTGATGAGCTTCGTCCAGTCGGCGGGTCCCGACGGTCAGGAAATCATCGACGGCATCGCCTCGGGCGTCCTGCCGCTCGACGTCACGGTCGGCGGTCTGGGCGAGCTGGTCGAGATCGAGGGTCGCCCGAAATGGCGCGCAACCGGCGCGATCAACTGGGGAAGCGGCCCGGTCGATATTGGCCTGTTCGGCCAATATACCGGCAAGGTATACGACACGAGCGTGATCCGCGACGTGCTGATCGATTCCGACGATCCGAACGCAAACTATTACCCGGTGCACGACCAGTTTACGCTGAACCTCTCGATCGCCTACACGATCAAGAATGACACCCCGCTCGACGGCACCCGCTTGCGCTTTGCGATCAACAATCTGTTCAACGAAGATCCGCCGCTCGCTGACGAGGATTATGGCTTCTTCAGCAACCTCTACACCGCGCGCGGCCGCGTGTTCCACGTCGAGTTGCGCAAGAAGTTCTAGCGCAATGCGGCTGTCCAGCGCCCTGGCGCAGCGCGTCGCGCTTGCGCTGGTCATCGGAGGGACGGGGGCGTGCAGCGGCACACCCCCGCTTCCGCCGTCCCTCGCCGCCGCGCCGGTCGAGCGCGCTTCGGGGTGCGCGACAAGCACGGTACGGATCGACTTCGATTTCGACGAAGCGCCCGCGTCGCGCTGCGTCATCCGGGGCGAGCGGTCGTTCGCGATATTGATCGGCCCCGAACATGCGCCGCCGATCAATCCAAGCCCCTGGTACGCCTTCCGCTACCGATCGAGCGGGTCGGCCGATATTTCGGTCGAGCTCGACTATCTTGGCGCGGCGCATCGCTATGCGCCCAAATTGACCGTAGGCGGCACCGTCGCGCCGCTGTCCGCCAGCGTTGCGGCGGACGGGATGAGCGCCACGCTCTCGCTGCCCGCCGGCGAAGGGATCGTCAGTGGGCAGGAATTGTTCGGCAGCGACCGCTATGATGCGTTGCTCGACCGGCTTGCGGCGCTTCCCGCAGCCGAGCGGCTGACACTTGGGGCGTCGCTCGACGGTCGGCTGCTATCGGCGGTCCACATCGGCGAGGCGAAGGCGCCGCGGCTCGTCGTCCTGATCGGACGCGCCCACCCGCCCGAAATTACCGGCGCGCTCGCGATGGATGCCTTCTTGCGCGCGCTCGCGGACGAGATCGCCGCGGAGCGCGTCGACACCGCAGCGACGCAATTCCTTATCCTGCCCCTGCTGAACCCCGACGGTGTCGCGCGGGGTCACTGGCGCGCGAACCGCGGCGGCGTCGACCTCAATCGCGACTGGGGCATCTTTTCGCAGCCCGAAACGCGCGCGGTCAAAAACTGGCTCGACCGCCTGCCCGCAGGCGTACGCCCGGTCGCCATGGTCGATTTCCATTCGACCCAGCACAGCCTCTTCTATGTGCAGGGCGCCGATGAAACGACGCCCGCGGAGGAGGCGTTCCTCGCGGCATGGCTTGGCGGGAAGGAGAAGGCGCTGCCCGGCTATCCCTTCACGATCGAGCGCCGCAACGCCAACCCCGGCTCGGGCACGTCGAAAAACTGGTTTCACGCGACTTATGGCATCCCCGCCTACACCTACGAAGCCGGCGACGAAGCCGACCGCGCCGGAATCGACACCGCCGCAAGAAACCTCGCACGCGCCTTCCTGAGCGCGCTTCCGCTCCTCGCTCGATAATCTTCCGGCGCCGGACGCCGAAAGGCCGGTCCGCATCGGCGGACCGGCCTCGGCAACCGGGAACTGACGCTGGCGATCAGCCCTTGGTTGCGGCCTTCTTTTCGGCCTTCTTCATCTTTTGCGCGTGGTGCGTCGCCTTCTTGGCGGGCTTCGACGTCGCCGCCTTGGTCGGCGTCGCATCAGCGGCGAAAGCCGAGCCGCTCACCATGGCGAGCGAAAGGACGGCGGCGGCAGCGAGTTTGCTATAGTTACGCATGAGACTTCCACTCCTTGACAGTTCAACCACCCGCAATCGGGGGCTGTCAGGGCGGCCGATCCGTTCCAGGGACGGGGGAAACGGTTCGGATCGGCCTTGCCCGACGACCGATCAATAGACCCGGGCCCCTGCCCGGCCGATGGCGGCGGGATTACAAGTTGGTCATCTGTCGGCGCGCTCAGGCCGCGGCGAGCGTCCGCTTGGCGAGCAGCGCCCACGCCGGGCTTGCAGGCACCCTTGTCAAAAATCGCCCTCCCGCCTATCGCTCGCGCGTGCCTCCCCGGCCCGCGACCAGCGCGCGCCGCCACCGAAGATTGCGTCCGCTGAACCCTGTTCCAGCCACTCCCTACGTCGAACAGCTCAGCATCGGGGCGGGACGCCGGTTGTTCGCGATCGGCCTCGCTGTCCTGATCCCAGCGCTGCTGCTCCTGCTGCTTCTCACCACGGGCCTGGGATCGCTGCCCGACAAGCAGCAGGAACGGATCACCATGGTGAGCCTGGAAGCCGCCGAAGTCGCCGAGCAGGCCCCCGAGTCCGCCAGCAAGGCGCGCGAACAGCAGAAGGAGGCCCCGACACCGCCGGTGACGAGCCCCCCCGTTCCGGCGCCGCCGCCCACCCCACTACCGCCACAAGTCCCGCAGCCCGCGACGCCCCCGCAACCACCGGCGCCGCCAGCCACCCCGCCGACGAAACGCATCGGCGTCCGCCTCAACAGCGGGCAGTCTTATGGCCCGGCCGACAGCGGAGGGTCGGCGGCATCGCGCGACACGCCGCGCGTGGGGAGCGCTCCAAACGGCGAGCCGCTTTATGCCGCGGCATGGTATCGCGAGCCGAGCCGCGACGAACTGCGCGGCTATCTGTCCACCGCCAGTGGGCCCGGATGGGGGCTGATCGCCTGTCGCACCGCCCCCGAGTTTCGCGTCGAGGATTGCGTCGGGCTCGACGAATATCCGCAAGGATCGCAGATAAACCGCGCGGTGCTGGCGGCGGCGTGGCAATTTCGCGTGCGGCCGCCGCGGGTCGGCGGGCGCTCGATGGTCGGGGCCTGGGTCCGGATCAGGATCGATTACGGCATCGAACGACCTTAGAGGCTGGCCCCATAAATCAGGCGAGCGGTTCGCCCGAAATGGTAATGCGGTGCATCAGGCGGCGATGGCCGTGATAATCGTTCATCGCATAATGCCAGGTCGACCGGTTGTCCCAGATTGCCAGCGATCCAGGCGCCCATTTTACGCGGCAATGAAACTGCTCCTGCATCGCGACCTGATAGAGATAGGTGAGCAGCGGCACGCTCTCCTCGCGCGTCCAGCCGTCGAAATGCAGCGTAAAGGCCGGATTGACGTACAGGATCTCGCGCCCGCTTTGCGGGTGCTGGATCACCACCGGATGCACCGCGCGCGTTCGTTCCTCATGCCCCTTCAGGTCGACACCCTGATCGGTCTTCGAATAGAGGCCATCGGCGCTGTAGATATGATCGGCCGAGTGGACGGCGCGAAGCGTCCGCAACACGTCCTTCAGGCCCGGTGACAACGAATCGAAAGCCGCGCCCATGCCCGCGAACAATGTATCGCCGCCGCTGGGCGGGGTTTCGCGGGCGAGCAGGATGGAGCCCATGGCGGGGATCTGGTCATAGCTGTGATCGGTATGCCACCCGCCGCCGATATTGGTCTGCTGGGTCTCCGACTTGCGGACCTCCGCAATTTCCGGGTACCCGCCATTGGCAGGGAAATATTTGTTGATGTCGATCTCGCCCCAGCGACGGGCGAAGGCGATATGCTGTTCGGGGGTCAGCGTCTGATCGCGCACGAAGAGGACGCCGTGCTCGGCGACGGCCTGCCGCAGAAGCCCGATATCCTGCTCGTCGAGATGGTTCAAATCGAGCCCGGTCGCTTCGACACCGACGTGCGGCGACAGGGGGTGCATCTGTATCGACGTCATGAAACTCTCCCGCATTATCCCGGCGACGATAGCGCAAACGCTGGCATTCAAATGCCACCTTCGTTACAATTCCTCATGAGGATCGGCGATCAGCTCCGGCAATGCAGATGGTTTGGCCGCTGCGATCCTGCGGTGCAGCAGGCGATCGCGGCCGATGGCCGGCTGGCAACGCTCGCGCGCGGGAAATGGGTCTATGGCGAAGGGGACATGGCGACCGGCATCGTCATCGTGCTCGACGGGATGCTGCGCCTTGAAGCCGCAGCGGGGGAAAAGACCGTGCTGGTCGGCATCGCCCGCGCCGGCGACGCCTTCGGTCAGTCGCGCCAGATGGGCGGCGGTCCGCGTATCGTGACCGCGATCGCCAGCCGGCCGAGCCGCGTCCTGACGATCAGCGACACGATGCTCGACCGGATCGGGCATCGCCTCCCCGCGCTCTGGAAGGCGACGAGCGAACTGGTGTACGGGCAACTCGACGCCAGCGTGCACGGGCTGGCACAGATGCTGTCGCTGAGGCCCCGCGGGCGCATCGCCGCGCGGCTCCTGACCTTCGCGCGTGACGCCGAGGTACCGCTCAGCCAATCGGATCTGGCCGAACTCTGCGGCCTGTCGCGCAAGGTCGTGAGCGCCCATCTTGCCGCGCTCGAGCAAGCGGGCGCGATCCGGCGCGGCTATCGCACCATCCACCTGCGCGACATGGCTCAGTTAAGCCGCCTCACGGGTGCAAAAGGGGCCACCCGATAGTGTCCTGAGGGATCGAGCCAACCCATCCACCTGATGGAATGCCAAGATTCTGCAGGAGGAAGTGCCGCGTAATTGCGAGAACCTATGAAGGGGACCGTCGGCCATCAGGCATCGCCTTAGAACCGCTTGCGCAGCGAAATACGGACGCTCCGTCCCAAGGGATCGGCGTCATAGCGTCCATACCCGACAGGCCTGCTGCCATCGCCCAAGCGCACTTGGCGATAGCCGTCGAACAGGTTCCGGACGTCGGCCGAAATCTGCAGATCCTGCATCCATGTCGGAATATGTCCCGACAGGATGCGCGCCGGTTCGACATGGATGCGCAAATTGGTCAGGAGCAAGGCGTCGAACCGATAGTCCTCGCCACCGACGGCGTCAGCGATGGCGCGCAGCCTGTATCCGCTCTGCCAATTTCCGTCGAGCGTCAGGCCCAACCCGCTCCGCCCGAGGTTGAGCTGGACGCCCAGACTGTGTCGCGATTGGCCGATGTCGCCGTCTATCCGGTCCAGCACCGGTAACCCGGCGCCAGTCCGCACCTCGCTGTGCAACAGCCAGCCGTGTGTCACCGAGAGAGTGGCCTGCCACGGCTTTTCGCGGCCTCCGAAATTCCGTATTGCGGCAACGAGGCTGGTGTCCAGACGTTCGTCCACGTCCGCGACGATAGCGATCGGGCGGGCGTCGATCGCTACAAGCCGGCCCATCCCATCGCGCCGGATCCGATCGGGGAAGGCCGCTTCAACGACAGGCGTGAACGCAGGAAAAGGCGCCGCACCCCCATGACTGACCTGACGTCGGTATTCGCTGGCGAGCGTTATCGGTGCGGTACCGAACGGTTTGATTGTCATCCGCAACCCGTATGTGCGCTGGCGTCCGCTGCCGAGGTCGGGGTTGCCGCCCGTAATCCACAAGACGTCCGAGATCCTGTCGCTTCGAAAATCATAAATCTGCCGGACGTCTTCAATTGGTGCGCCGGCAATCTGATCGGGCGTCGGAGCCCGTTCGGCAAACCCCGTCATCGCGCGTATCTGCAGCGCCGGGACCGGCGACCAGTTTATTCCGACGTCATAGCGGAACTGGGCCGCAATGCCGGACGGACGATTGGCGCCGGCGGAAATATCTAATGACACATCGCCCACCGGCTTTGCATGTTCACCGGCCGCGAAAAGCGGCACGGCGAGTGCCAGTGCCACATCCTGCTGATCACGCCGAAAGACGATTGCATCTGCATCGTCCGCACGCCGACTGTCCGACCAGTTACGGTTCGCCGCCAGAGTCAGATTTGCCGTCGCGGCGCCCGCAGGGAGTGTCACAATCGTCCGGTTGAAATTTAACTGCGCGGACAGATTTTCGCTCCGCGCCCGCCCGCGCCTTGGCACGATATTGCCCTTGTCACTCCGCGCTTCGATGATGCTGTCGGTCCATGACCGGGCGTAGCGGAGGATAAGGCTGCCCTGCCAGCCCGCAACCTGTCCCGCGAGGAGTGCAGAAGCACCGATGCTTCGCCCCCTCTGCCGGCCCTCAAGCGCTCGGGCCGTCTCCGCTAGGCCGTCGCCGGCGCGGCCGGTCAGCTGACGCTGCTCTTGCCACCCCGCGTCAAGAGTGAGGGTGCCGGTGAAACGCCCCAGAGGGCGCGCCAAGGCGACATTTGCCGACGCGCCCTTCATCGCGGGCAGCAGCGTGTAAAATCGCCCATCGCCACCTCTGTTCGAATCGACAGGCGGCCTTTCGTCGCGCCGCAGCGCGGCGTCGCCGGAAAGCTCGACGCGACCGTTCCGCCGCGCAGGCCCGTCGATCAAGAAGCGGCCAAGCGCGGCCTGCCCGCTCTCTCGTCCGCCGGCGGTGGCTACTCCGAACGCAGTCTCACCCTGCCAGGACGCAAAATGCGGTTTCAGAACGAGATTGACCACGCGCTGGCCGGGCGGATAGCCATAGCGGGCCGCCGCCTCCGGCTTGAGAAGCGCAAGGCGGGCCAATGCTTCGGGCGGAAACCCGTTTATCCCGGCCGCCCCGTCGACCCGCTTTCCATCGACCAGAATGATCGGCAGTTCGTCCGGCCGACCGGTCAGCGGAGCGATCCGGGCGACGAGGTCGCCGATCGTCGCAGCGCCGTAAGTGTCTATCTCTGCCGGGCGCAATTCGAGTTCGGCAGCGACGAGCGCTTCGCCGCCGCGAGCGGTCACGACGATTTGATCGGACTCTGCACCCGGCAATCCAGCCTGCGCCGCCGCCGGAACGGCGTGGAGGCAAAGCGCGGCCGCCAAGCCGAACAAGCCATGGGCTACACGCCATAAGCTGGGCCGTTTCATCGAGGCCTTTCACGACATTCCGCAGCAACGGATGAAGACCGGAAGGCAATGCGCCTTCCGGTCTTCATCTTTCCGGGCCGACATCGGGCGGTTTGGGGGGAGGGAGGGGCCGCCCCGTCATACCTGCCGAAGCGACAGGCTGGCGCCGGTTGGTTGCGCTGACCGCAATCAGGGGTAGGAGTAGGAAGCCGTTGGGCTGGTCGAGACATTGCCCTGCATGCTGCACGGCGAACCGCCTGCGGGATCCGACGGAATCGTATTGGCGTGATTGAATTGCAGCACACCGCCGACGAGCTTGGCCTTCAGGTCGCCGCGGCAGTTGCCGGTGATGCCCGTGACGCGCACGTCGTGAATGATGACATCGGTCGAGCTGGTAGCGCTGACGTCATAGGGCATGCCGGTAAAGGATACCGCGCCGCAAAGTCCGCCGCTCAGCGCAATGCTGGTGATCTTCGTGCCGCTCGGCGTGCCGGTGCTCGAAATCGTACCGTTGGAGGTCGTACTCGCGGTGAGCGTGCATGTGAGGGTGATACCTTTCTTCACCTGAACGGTGCTCGGTCCTGCGCCACCCGATCCCGATGGCGAATAGGTTCCGGCCAAGGCGGCCGCGGGCAACAGGCTCAGCGAAGCCAGGGTGCAGATCGAAACTTTCACAAGGCGTTTCATGATAATCCTCTCCTCTGCTTTGGTTCGGGAAGATTTTGCCTTCCCAAATGATTAGACGCCCGCAAAGGTCGCGAGGGGGGATGGGAAACAGGTTCTGAACCCAAAAAAGAAGGGCGCGCCCGAAGACGCGCCCGAGGCGGAGCGGCCGTGCCGGATCAGAACCGCTTGGTGACGTTGAATCCGATGATCCGGGGGTCGAGCGTGAAGATATTCGCGCTCAGCCCGGTGTCGTCGCTGTTGGTAAAGGTGTTTGTGATCGGCGTGTCGTTGAACAGATTCTTGACATAGAGCTGCACGGCGAACTGCGATTTCGGTCGCTCGACCGTGAGCGCCAGATTAGCGTTGTCCCAGGCACGAAGCCGATCATATTCGGTGTTGTATATGCGCGCATAGCTTTTCGCCTGGCGATAATAGTCGCCGCGCAGCGTGACATTCCATTCGCCGGCAAAGACCGTGTATTGCGCGCCGATATTGAAGGTATAGCGCGGTGAATTGGGAAGTTCTTTTCCGCTGAGGTCCGCATAAAAGCCGCGCCCGCCATTCGGCGCGTCGGTCAGCGGGTCATAGGTAAAGCCAAGGAACTGGTCCCAGCGCAAATTTGTCTCGACATTCGGGTTGAAGCTGCCGTAGCGCGCCGACCCCGCACAAAGCGCCGAGAGCATGAAGTCCCCGAGCCCGCCCGGCCCCGCAAAGAAGGATGAGAGGATCGTCTCGACCTTGTCCTTGGGCGCGATGCAGTTCGACGGCACACCGAGCTGCGGACGCACGACGACCCAGTCGGGATTGCCCTGCGTCCGGTTCATCACGTCGATCGACTGCTCCCCCTTGCCGATCCGCGTGCGCAGATAGCCGAAGTTGGAATCGACACGGAAGTTGCGCGAAGGCTGCCACGCCGCTTCAAGCTCGAGTCCCCAGGTCGTCGCGTCGAAATTTTCGTTGAGCGAGATGCGATCGACGATCTGAGAGACCTGATAGTCCTTGTATAGATTGAGGAATGCGGTCGCGTTGAGCATGACCTTGCCGCCGGCGAGACTGTTCTTCATCCCGATCTCGAACGCATTGACATATTCGGGCTCGAAGGTTTCGGCGAGCGGCTGGTACTGGATTACCTTCGGGTCGATGTCGACGCGTGGCGGATTGGAGCCCCCACCCTTGTAACCACGCGAATAGGACGCATAGACCAGCGTGTCGTCGGTGAACGACGTCTGCGGCGACCAATCGACGACAAGACGACCGGTGAAGGCATTCCATTCCTGGTTGATCGGCGGAAGGGCCGGATAGCCGCGACTTACGCGGCCGCCGCTCGAGGGGCCGCTTTCGGTTCCGAAATTGAACGCACCGAGCAAAAGCTGGCTCGGAATCGGGGTCGAACGCTTGCGGTCGTTGGTATAGCGTGCGCCGACGGTGATCTTCACATCATCGGCGATCTGCCAATAGGTTTCCCCGAACAGCGCCCATGAGCGCGTCTGCACGACATTCTTGCTGCGGAAATAATTATGGCCCTCGCCGTTGATCTGGTCGATCGGATTGGGATCGACATAGACGCATTCGCGAAATTCGTTGCCTGCATCGCAATTGCGGGTGCCCGTCCCGATCTCGCCGGGCGCATCCTCGCGATTGTAGAAATATTCGGCGAGCAGGCTGAACAGGTTGCTGAACACATAATAGTCGTCCTGCGATTTGAAGTTCAGCGCATTCGCTCCCACGCTAAAGTTGAAGGGGCCGCTGAAATCGGACTGAAGCCGGAGTTCCTGCGTCCACTGACTGTTCCGCGACTGGCTGACGTCGACGGCGAGCATCCGGTCGGATGGACCAAGCTGCGGATCGGTGTAGACGCCGCCGGGCGTCGGACCCGGTATGTTGTTCGGTCTGCCGAGCACGTCGACGAGCCGCGGGTCCAATGAATCAGCGAAGACCGGAGCAGAGACAAAGCGGTTGTAATCCTGCGACGAATAATAGCGATCGCGCGCATAGGCGGTTTGCGACACCAGCTTGAGATCGCCGAGACCGGCCTCCAGATTGAGCTGGAAGACGTCGTTTTTGGCGCGAAATACAGGATCGTAGCTTGTCGAAATTTCGCGCAGATTGCGCGATTGATTGATCCCTGCGTAGGGATCGGACAAATTGTTGACGATCGGCACCGGCGCCAGGCCCAAGACGGGATCGGGCAGCAGCCCGACGTCGATCAATCCCGCTGTGTAATAAAAGGCAAAGCTGGTCGCGTTCGGTGCGCCAAAGGCAGCCTCGCTGTAGAGCGATCCCGGAAGGCACCCCTGGCTCAGCTTGCCGCGAAGATGATCGGGAACCGGGGTATCGCCGACCATATCGGGGCCGGGATCGCGGGTGCAAAGCTGCTTGCCGGTCCGCGATCGCCGATCCTTCTCCTGGAAATGCTGCCAGACGAAATTCGCCTTCAGGTTATCGCTCGGCTCCCACTGCGCCGACAGGCGCGTCGACCACAGATCGCGGTCGTTGACGTGACGATTGGTAAAGCTGTTGTAGTCGAAGCCTTCGCGCTTCGTCATGGCCGCGGCGCCGCGGATCGCCAACCGGTCGCCCAGCGGGATGTTCAGCATCCCGTTGAGGCGCATCGTCCCGAAGCTGCCCACCTCGGCCTTCGCCAGACCCTCGAAGCTGTATTTCGGCATTGCGGTGATGATGTTGACGACGCCCCCCGTTGCGTTGCGGCCATAGAGGGTACCCTGTGGGCCGCGCAGCACCTCGACGCGTTCAAGGTCGAAAAACTCCTGTTCGAACAATCGATTGCGGATCAGCGGCGTATTGTTGAAGCTTACCGCGACGGCCGGGTCGCTCGACGCGGATATCGCTTTGGTCCCGATCCCGCGGATCGTGAAATCATAGCCCGAAAAATTGCTCTTCGAAAAATTGACGTTGGGCACCGCGCGAACGAGTTCGGCCCCTCCTTCGACCTTCTTGTCGTCGAGTGCCCGCGGCGTGAAGGCACTGATCGCAATCGGAACGTCGATGATCTTTTCCGCACGCTTCTGGGCGGTGACGATGATTTCATTGTCGCCGTCGGTCACCGCCGCGGCGGTCGGGGTCTCGTTTCCCACAGGCTGCACGACGAAAATATTGCCCTCACGGCGATAGCCCAGCCCGGTTCCGCGGAGCAGCACGCGCAACGCGGTTTCGGGATCGGACCGGTCGCTATATCCGCCGCTGCGCTTGCCGTTGACGATCATAGCGTCGGCCATGATTGTCATGCCGCTCTGCAACCCGAAATCCCGCAGCGCGCGGCCCAGCGGCTGGGCGGGAATCTTGTAGCTGGTCGCTTTGTCCTGTCCCTCGCGCGCCTGCGCCGTGCCGACCGATAGCGCGAGGCATCCGACGGCGACCCCGCTCAGAAAAATCTTGCGCAACCCACATGCCCGAAATTGCATGCTTCCTCTCCCTAGCCCATGTTCCGCGGGTCTTCCCGCTAGATGCGACGGAGTTCCCTCCCGTCATATGCTAGACGCCCATCCCCTTGTTTCGGGGGGATGAGTGCGTGATAATTTTCAACGATGTTAATGTTAACAACGCACCAACGCATGATAAAATTGTACAATTATGGTTATTTGCTCCCCCCTCTCTTCGCGCGCGGGCGTCTATCTTAACGAGCCTTGCCCCGGTTTGCCGGGTGAGGAGGAAAAATGGATCGGACCGATAGCTCAATGACGGCGATGAAGGCGATCAACGCGCAATGCCTTTGCGGGCGCCCCTGCCGAGCGGGCACGGTCTGACATGGGCGTGCCGCGCCCTGACCAGGATCTGGAGGCGTGGATGCACGCCTATGGTCCGGGACTGCGGCGCTACTTCCGGCGGCGGGTCAACGACGGGGACGTAGATGACCTGGTGCAGGACGTATTTCTGCGCCTGCAGGCGGCTCAGTTCGGAACGCCAGTGGAAAATGTCGAAGGCTATCTGTTCGCGACCGCGCGGAATGTGCTGATCAGCCGCTACCGCAAACAGGCGCGCAGCAGCGCGGTCCTCCAGGCGGCATGGGCGGACGGCGTGGAAGAGGCCGACCAGCTTTCACCCGAACGCATTGCGATCGGCCAGGAGGAATATCGCCGCGTGGTGGCGGCGATCGTCAATTTGCCTCCACGGGCGCGACAGGCGTTCGAATTGCACCGGTTCGAACATCTGACCTATCAGGCGATCGCGCAGCGCATGGGGATCACCAAGGATTCGGTGAAGGAATTGATGCACCGCGCGCTGGTCAGGATTGCCGAAGAAATGGAGGCCGAACTGTGAGCGCCACCGACCATGGCAATCGCGCGGCCGCGCGTTCGGAAGCCGCGCATTGGCTGAACCTGCATCTTGCCGGCGACATGACGGTCGACGACGAACGCCGCTTTCACGAATGGCTCGATCATTCCGACCTGCATCGCGACGTCTATCGCCGGGTCGAACGGGCGTGGGCGCTAGCGGGCGCCGCTGCCGACGATCCCGCGTTCGCAGCGTCGCGCGCGGAGCCGGACATCGACGACAGACCGCCTTCACGCCCTATGGGCTGGTGGATGGCGCTCGCGGCGTCGGTCTTGCTTATGGTCGCCGCAGCTTCTTTGGCGCCGCTGCTGATGCGCGGCGAACCGGCGCAGCTTGCTCAGACATTCCGTACAGAAACCGGACAGCGCAGCACCGTCACCCTACCCGACGGGACGGTGGTAACGCTCGATTCCGAAACCGACATGCGGTTTCAGGAGCGCGGTGGCCGGCGCTTGGTCGAACTGATCGGCGGCCGGGCCTTTTTCCGGGTCGCGCACGACAAATCGCGTCCCTTCATCGTTCATGCGAACGGCAAGAGCGTTCGCGCCGTCGGCACAGCCTTCGAAGTCAGCCTCGATGGCGGCAATGTCGTCGTGGTTCTGGCCGAGGGTAAGGTGCGCGTCGAGGAGAGCGCCTCAGGGACCGGAGATGGCGCCGATATGGTCCCCGGTCGCAAGCTGACGATCGGGACCGATCGCAATTGGACCCTGCGGCGTGTCGATGTCAGCAAGGAAACGAGCTGGACCGAAGGCCGCCTCGTCTTCATGCAGGACCCGCTGGCCGAGGCGGTTGACCAGATGAACCGCTATTCAATCCGCAAGTTGACGTTCGCAAACGGCGTGGTACCCGATCGCCGCATTGTCGGCGTGTTCGAGGCGGGCGACGTCGACGGGTTCGTCAAGGCCATGGAACTCAACGGCATCGCGCATCGCGTTTCGACATCCGACGATAGCATCCTGCTCGCGGCCGGCCCCTGACCCCAAGATACTGACCCTAGTCGTCCGCCAGCCCCAGAAAGCCGGGAGACAGGAACAGCGGCAGAAAGCGGGTGACGAGATCGCGCATCGCATCATCCTTCTGGCCCAGCATATCGCGTAGATAGGGGCCGATCACGGCATCGCCGAACGCGCTGACCGCGACCATCAACACTGCGGCGCGGACGCGCTCGCGCGCGGCGGCATCCTTCGACTGACCGACGATCGCGGTGACGAGCGCACCGACCGCTTCGCGGATCGGCTCGAGGCGGCCGACATCGCCCGACAGAACGATCCACGCCGCGAGCGGCCCGGCGCCGCCCTTGTCAAAGGCATCGAAAACATGATCGGCAATCGTACGCGGCGCCGCATCGTCGGTTTCCAGCAGGTCGACGACATTATCCAGCGCGCCCGTCAGATCCTGGATCATCGATCCCATCAGCGCCGATTGCAGACCCGCCGCTGAGCCGAAATGATGCAGCACATTGGCGTGCGACATGCCGATTGCTTCGCCGACGTTGGCAAGCGTCACGGCACCCGGACCGCCGTCGAGCAGCAGACGACGCGCCGCGGCCAGCCCTTCTTCGCGTACCTCCGCGCCCGATCGCTTGCGGCGTTTCGGGGCGGGCCGCGCCATCTTGTACATTCGCGCCATCGCTCTTTCCTCCACCTGCGGTCCACATGGCCTTAGACCAATGTACGCAAGCGAAACAGCCTTCCGATCGGCTTCCGAAAAAGCCGTTCTGAAACAGAATAGTAGCATCTCTTGCGAATGGCGAATATTTGCATTATAAACATTGATGTTAATGTTGATGATTCGCAGGAGTTGTTCATGACCCTCGATACGCCCACGCCTCCCGATCTCCGGATCGAGAAGCGCGACATGAAGTTCGGCCGCGAGCAGGCCCCGCCGCGCTGGTGGCACAGCGGCGACCCCGGTCGCACCGCCTTTTTCAACGCGCTGTCGTCCACCTTCCCTGTCGGCGAGAAATTCTTCATGACATCGGTCCGGCAGTATCGCGAAGGCACGCCGCAGCCGCTGCGTGGCCAGATCGACGATTTCATCTATCAGGAATCGATGCATTCGCGCGAACATGTCGTCTTCAATCGCCAGGCCGAAGATGTCGGCTACGACATCGCCCCGCTCGAAGAACGCGCGCGCCGGACGATCGCATGGGCCAAACGGCGCCCGCCGATCCAGCAATTGGCGGCAACCTGCGCACTCGAACATTTTACCGCGACGCTGGCGCATGACGCGCTCGCGAATCCCGGGCATCTCGGCGGCGCGAGCGAGGAAGCGCGGCGTTTGTGGCGGTGGCACGCGATCGAGGAAATCGAACATAAGGCGGTCGCCTACGACACCTATCTTCACGCGACGCGTGACATGATGCCGCTGCGGCGCTGGTTGAAGCGCTGCGCCGTCATGGGCGTTACGACTTTGCGCTTTCACTATGTGATTTTCCGCAATACCGCAGATCTGTTGCGACAGGACGGTCGCAACGACTGGGCGACGTGGCGGCACTTGCTCGCCTATCTCTATGGAAGGCACGGCCTGATGCGGCATCTGCTCAAAGGTGTGGTTGGCTATATGCGGCCGGGCTTTCATCCCTGGCAGCACGACGACCGCCCCCTCCTGGCCGAAGCGCTCGCTTTGCTGAACGCGCCCGCGAGCCGGGAGCAGGCGGCATGAGCCGCCGCGCGATCGCGATGGGCCTCGCTGCCGCCGCCGCCCTTGCCCCCGCAAGCGCCATGGCTGCCGATCCCGTTGGGCTGTGGGCGACGGGCAGCGAAGGCGGACGGGTCGAAATCTATCGCTGCGGCGCGGCGCTATGCGGCAAGGTGGTTGATGCAAAGCGGCTGCGCGCCAATCCCGATCTGCGCGACGTGCGGAACGGCGATCCCAAGCTGCGCCAGCGTCGGCTGATGGGACTGGTCGTGCTCCAGAATTTCAAGGGGGGCCCGTCCCAGTGGAAGGGCGGCCCCGTGTACGACCCCGAAACCGGCGACGGAGCGTCGCGCGGCGAACTGCGACTGCTCGGCAACGGCAAGCTGGAAGTGAAGGGCTGCCTCGCCTTTTTCTGTCGAACCAAGACGTGGACGCGGCTTAACTAGCGCGGCTGCGCTTCAATGCCGGCTCCTGACGCTCATTCGATCTCGAACGTCAGATTGTGTATGCCGATTTCGCCGTCGCAATGGTTGCAGGCAACGATCATCCGAAGGTCGTGACCGCATGGCTTGTGCGTCAGGATCAGCGGCGGGCCGCGTTCGTCGGAAAACCAGCGGTCGCCCCACTGGAGCAGCGCCAGCAATACGGGATAAAGGTCGCGACCCTTTTCGGTCAGCCGATATTCGACGCGGTCGGCGTGCGCCGAATAGGGAATGGTGCGCAATATGCCCTGCCGGATCAGCCGTTCGAGGCGGCCGGTCAGGATATTGGTCGCCATCAACGTGTCGCGCTGAATGTCATCGAAGCGGTTGATGCGCGTAAACATCGCGCGCACCACCAGCGTCGCCCATCGATCGCCGAACAATTCGATCATCGTATCGACCAGCGGGCGCCCGCCCGGGCGGCGCGCCGTCACCGCGCCGTTGAAGCGCCGGCGTTCATAGTGCGGAACGACCTGGGCCAGCCCCGGCCCTTCGCGCCAGTCGACGTCGCGCGGGTCGATTTCCTTCCGGCAATGGGCGCATATCGGCGTCGGCTCGGTTTCCGCGCCGCACGCGCTGTGCCGCAGACGAACGCGAAAGTCGCGGCTGGCGGCTTCCCAGCGATGCTGCCAGCGCAGCATCATCAAGGCGTTGGGAAACTGGTCGCGCCCCTTCTCGGTCAGCGCATAATAGGAACCGCGCCCTTCCTTCTTCGGCCGTTTGGCAAGGCAATCCTCGTCGACCAGCTTGCGTAGCCGCCCGCTGACGACCGACCGCGCGAGCCCGGTCCGCGCCACGAATTCGTCGAAGCCATGGGTGCCGAGAAAGGCCTGCTCCATGATGAGCAGCACCGGAACGTCACCGACGACATCGAGCGCGCGCCAGATCGAACAGGCGCGGATGGTGCGATCTTCTTTCACGGCTGATGCGTCCATTGCTGCGCCCGCCCTACTCTGCGGAACAGCACGCGACAAGGCCGGTCCGACGGAAGATGGGCGGTGCCCGCGCCCATGCTTCCGTCGGGGGAGAGCTGGTTCAAAAGCGCCCCGTAACCTGCACCGCAATCGTTCGCGGCCGATCGACAATCCCGTTATAGGCATTGCCCGCCCCGCCCGTAATCGTGGTCGCAAGCGGCATCGCGCTGCCGGTCTGAAGGATCCGCTGGTCGGTCAGATTGCGGCCGATCAGCGCCACTTCCCAGCGATTGTCGATCTGCCCCAGTGCGACGCGGGCGCCAAGCTTCGCATAGCTGCCCTGATAGGTCCGCGGGTCGAGGTTCGCCGCCGCGATATAGGAGGAGGAAAAGTCGGCGTTGACGTTGAACGACAGCTTGAGGTCGCTGCCGACCGGCGTCCAGTAATCGACGTTGAGATTACCCGACCATTTCGGACTCAGCGCGTTACGCTTGCCGCTATAGTCGCAGAAGCCACCCGGTCCCGGCGTCTGCAGATAATAGCATTGGCCGTCGGTGAAGTTGGTGAATTTGAAATCGAGATAGGCGATCGCGCCGCTGATGGTCAGGCCTTCCGCGAGCGCCGCGCGAAAATCCGCTTCGATCCCCTGCGTCCGCGCCGCCGCCGCATTGCGGACGTTGAAGTTGAGCGTCCCGTCGAAGATGTTGACCTGCAGATCCTTGTATTTGGTGCGATAGAAGGACAGGTTGAAGGCGACATCGCGACCCTTGTATTTCAGCCCCGCTTCGAAATTGTCGGCGCTTTCGTCCTGGAATTCGAACGCGCCGGGCTTGGCGACCGTGGTCGACGTCGGCAGCGAGTTCGACCGGATGTCGAAGCCGCCAGCCTTGGTTCCGCGCGCATAGGACGCGTAGAGCATCAGGTCGTCGGTCGCGTCGAACTGGACGTTGACCATCGGATTGAAGCTGTCCTCGCTCAGCTTGCCGGCGATGCTGTGCGCCTCGATGTTGAGCGCGCGGAACACCGCAGCGACCACGGCAGCGGGTGCCGTGCTGAGAGGGCCTTGCACGATGGCGAGCGATCGGCGGCCGCTCTTCTTCTCATGGTTGAAGCGCGCGCCCGCGGTAACGCGAAGCTGGTCGGTCAGCGACAATTCGCCCTGTGCAAAGGCCGAGATCAGGTCCGACGTCTGGCTGTAGTCGCGGTCGTTGCGCGTGTCGCCAAGCGCGTTGAACGGTGCGCCCAGCCCCAGGAACGTCGGATTGAAGAGGGTGAAATCCTGAACGTCCAGCTTGGCGTGCTGATAATAGACCCCGCCGATATAGTTGAACGCCTCGCCGCCGGGCGAGGTCAGGCGGAGCTCTTGCGAAAACTGCCGATAATCCTCGCGCAAATTCGTACCGTCGAGAAAGCTGATCCCCGAAAAGTCGACATCGACGATCTCGCGCGTCTTATAGTCGAGCAGCGACGTCACCGAGGTCAGCGTGTGCTCGCCGATTTCCAGATCGGCGTTCAGCGTCGCCCCGAACACCTTGTTGCGGCTCTCATAGCCATTATCCTCGCGCACATAGTCGGGGACGGTGCTGACGAAGAAGGGGCCCTGGAAGACCGCATTGTAATTCCCGACCGCGCCGAACACGTCGCGCGGCTGGCCCTTCATCGCGAAGTCGGCATATTCGAGCTTCAGTTCGGCCGCGAGCGGCCCGCCCTTGTCGAACTCCACCTTGCCGCGGACATAATATTCATCGACGTTGGGCTCGTTGCGCTGCAATTTCTGGTTGTAGAAATATCCGTCCATCGAGCGATGATAGCCAACCACGCGCGCTTCGATGCCGTCGCTCAGCGGCCCCGACAGGACGCCGGTCAGCTGCAGTTCCTTGTGATTGAATTCATAGAGGCCGCTCACCGTCCCCTCGAATTCGTCGGTCGGGCTGCGTGTCGTGATATTGACCGCGCCGGCGATCGCATTCTTGCCGAACAGCGTCGGTTGGGGGCCTCGCAAAACCTCGACCCGCTCCATATCGACGAGCGGCAGGCGCGAAAGCTGATCGCGTCCATAATAGACTCCGTCGACGAACATCGCGACCGACTGTTCGAACCCCTTGTTGTCGCCCGAGGCGATGCCGCGGATCGCGATGCGATTGGCGATCGCGGTCTGGGTGATCTTAAGATTCGGCACCGACGAACTGATCTGTTCGAGGTTGGTCTGCCCATAGCTTTCGACCTGCTTGCCGCTGACCGCGGAAATCGAGATCGGCACATCGGACAAGCCCTCGGCGCGCTTCTGGGCGGTAACGATGATGTCGTCGAGGCCGCCCTGGCTTTCGGCGGGGGCGTCCTGCGCGAACGCAGCCGCGGGACCGGCAAGCGCCGACGCAGCCAACAGCATAGCAAGTGAATGCTTCATGATTCTCCCTCTCCCCACTGCCGGCGATGGGCCGGCATGTTTTGCTTGCAAATGCCTCTTGAACGGGCATAAGTTCTGTTACGCAAGTTAGTATCACTATGCAAGTAAGTTTTGGGAGACAGGAATGAAGCCGAAGCACGGCCTTCCCGCAGCTTTGACGCGCAATTTGCGCCTGCCCGCAATCGCGGCGCCGATGTTCCTCGTGTCGGGGCCTGATATGGTCATCGCCGCCTCGCGCGCCGGAATGATTGGCAGCTTTCCCGCTCCCAACGCGCGGACGACCGCCGATCTGGAAGCCTGGGTGAGCTGCATCGACGCGGCGCTCTCCAACGATCCCGACGCCGCCGCCTGGGCGGTCAATCTGGTGGTGCATCCGTCGAACAGCCGGCTTGCCGACGACCTCGCCTGCGTCGTGCGGCACAAGGTTCCGCTCGTCATCACCGCGCTCGGCAGTCCTGCCCGCGTCGTCGAGCAAATCCACGCCTATGGCGGCATCATTTTCGCCGACGTCAATTCGGTGGGCTTCGCCCGCAAGGCCGTGGCGGCGGGCGTCGATGGACTGGTGCTCGTCGCGGCGGGAGCCGGCGGCCATACCGGCGCCACCGCCGGTTTCGCCTTTGTCGAGGAAGTGCGGCAGTTCTGGGACGGACCCTTGGTGCTGGGCGGGGCAATTTCGACCGGCCACGCGATACGGGCCGCCGAAATATTGGGAGCCGACTTCGCCTATCTCGGCACGTCGCTGATCGCCTGCACCGAGAGCATGGCGGCGCAGCCTTACAAGGACATGGTGGTCGCGGCAGGCGCCGAGGACATCGTGCCGTCGAAGGGCATCACCGGCGTGACCGCCAACTGGCTGAAATCGAGCCTGATCGCTGCGGGCTACGACCCAGCGAACATGCCCGAGGACAAGCGCCCCAATTTCTCCGATGCGCAGGACGACGCCAAGGCATGGAAGAATGTCTGGTCTGCGGGTCAGGGCGTCGGCGCGGTTCGCGCGACCGAACCCGTCGCGGACATCGTCGACCGTCTCGTGAAAGAATATGATGCGGCCGTCGCCAGGCCGCGCTTTGCAGCCGCCGAAGGAGTCATCGCATGACCGCTCAGCTTGTCGACACGATCCGGACCACCGTTCAACCGAACGACCATCCCTATATGAAGGGCGCGTGGCGGCCGACCTACAATGAGTGGAATGCGGTCTTCGCCAATGGCGATGTCGAAGTGATCGGCACGATCCCGACCGACATCGACGGCGTTTATGTCCGCACCGGCGAGAACCAGATTCACGAACCGATCGGCCGCTATCATCCCTTTGACGGTGACGGCTTCATCCATGCGATCTCGTTCAAGGACGGCCGCGCGAGCTATCGCAGCCGCTTTGTCCGCACCAAGGGATTCGAGGCCGAGAAGGAAGCCGGCCGCTCGCTCTGGGCGGGGCTGATGGAACCGCCGCACAAATCGACCCGCCACGGCTGGGGTGCGCAGGAATGGCTCAAGGATTCATCGTCGACCGACGTCGCGATCCACGCGGGCAAGATCATCTCGACCTTCTACCAGTGCGGCGAGGCCTATCGGCTCGACCCGTTCACGCTCGAACAGTTCGGCACCGAAAGCTGGGTGCCGCTCGACGGCATTTCGGCGCATTGCAAGGTCGATCTCGCGACCGGCGAACTGATGTTCTTCAACTATTCGAAGCACGCCCCCTATATGCATTATGGCGTCGTCGGCGCGGACAATAAGCTCAAACATTATATTCCCGTGCCGCTCGCCGGACCGCGGTTGCCACACGACATGGCGTTCACCGAAAATTACACCATCCTCAACGACATGCCGCTCTACTGGAACGCGGAACTGCTCGAAAAGAACCTGCACGTCGTCCAGTTTCACCCCGACGAAAAGACGCGCTTCGCGATCATCCCGCGGCACGGAACCCCTGAGGATATCCGCTGGTTCGAGGCCGAGCCAACCTACACGCTCCACTGGCTCAACGCGTGGGAGGAAGGCGACGAGATCGTCCTCGACGGCTATTATCAGGAAGAGCCGATGCCCAAATCCTATCCCGATGCCCCCGAGGGGCTGGAGCGGATGATGGCCTATCTTGACCAAGGCTTGCTCAAGCCGCGCCTTCATCGCTGGCGCTTCAATCTCAAGACCGGAAAGACGACCGAACAAAGGCTCGACGACCGTGACCTCGAATTCGGCATGTTCAACCAGCGCTATGCGGGCAAACCCTATCGCTATGCCTATAGCGCCATCCCCGAGCCGGGCTGGTTCCTGTTCCGCGGCCTCGTCAAGCATGACCTCTATGCCGGCACGAGCGAGGAGTATCTTTTCGGCCCCGGCCGCTTCGGCAGCGAAGCGCCGTTCGCGCCGCGCATCGATGCCAAGGACGAGGACGACGGTTATCTCGTGTCCTTCATCGCCGACCTTGAAACCGACACGTCCGAATGCGTGCTGATCGACGCCAAGAATATCGCGGCGGGCCCCGTCTGCCGGATCATCCTGCCCGAGCGCATCTGTTCGGGCACACACACCGTCTGGGCGAGCGGCGATGACATAGGCATGGGTCCGAACAGCGTGCTGGCCGCCTGACGATGATCGTCGCGGGAGAGGATAAAAGGCGGCGCTATCGCGAAAGTGGCTGGTGGGGAGATCGCACCTTCGCCGATCTGTTTGCGGCCAATGCGGCCGCGCATCCGGATCGGCTCGCGTTGGTCGATGCCCCCAATCGCGCCGACTTCGCTTTCGGCGATCCGCAGCGGTTGACCTATGCCGAGCTGACGGCAGAAATCGACCGGATCGCGGGCGCGCTCGTCGCGGCGGGGATCGGCAAGAATGATGTACTGCTCGTCCAGCTTCCGAACATCAGCGAGTTCGTCGCGCTCTATTTTGCGGCGGCGAAGATCGGCGCGATCGTCAGCCCGGCGGCGGTGCAATATCGCAGCCATGAGCTGAAAGGCATGATCGGCGTGGTCGAGCCCAAAGCCTTCGTCTGCGCGACGCAAATGAAGGGTTGCGATCATGTCGGCGTAGCAGCGCCGCTGCTGGATGGTATCCGGCTGATGACCTTCGGCCCCACCCCGCCCGTCGGCGCGATCGACCTGTCGGCCGCCAGCGGCGACGCCGGAGCTCTCGCAGCCCATGTCGCCGCGAACCCGGTCGATGCCGACGACATCTTCACCATCTGCTGGACCTCGGGAACCACCGGCGTGCCCAAGGGCGTGCCGCGCAGCCATAACCACTGGATCGCGGTCGCAGGGGCAGGATACGAGGCGATGAAGGTCGGGCCGGGCGATGTCCTGCTCAACCCCTTCCCGCTCATCAATATGGCGAGCATCGGCGGCATCACCATGTGCTGGCTGACCAGCGCGGGAACGATGGTGCTGCACCATCCCTTCGATCCCGCCATCTATCTTCGGCAGATCGCGACCGAACGGCCGAGCCTGACGATCGCCCCGCCCGCGGTGCTCAACATGCTGCTGCAGAATGAGGCGTTGCTGGCGTCGGTCGACCTCTCCAGCCTGCGCGTCGTCGCCTCGGGCTCGGCACCGCTCGCGCCCGCAATGGTGCGCGGCTTTCAGGAAAAGCTCGGCATCGTCATCGTCAACGTCTTCGGGTCGAATGAGGGGATGAGCTTCATCACCGGCGAGGGCGACATGCCCGATCCCGACAAGCGCGCGAGCCTGTTCCCGCGCCGCGGCACCTATCGGCGCCCCTATGGCGAGGGCCGCGCGCCGAATATCGAAAGCCGCCTCGTTCCGCCCGGCGGCGGCGATCCGATCGAGGCGGATGGCATCTCGGGCGAACTTCAGATCCGCGGACCGACCTTGTTCGAGGGCTACCACAACGCGCCCGAGCGCACCGCCGAAGCCTTCACAGCCGACGGCTGGTTCCGCACCGGCGACCTGTTCGAAATTGCCCAAGGCGGCGATTTCTATCGCTTCGTCGGGCGCTGCAAGGATCTGATCATCCGCGGCGGTGTGAACATCTCGCCCGAGGAAATCGACCAGCTCTTGGGCGGCCATCCCTTGCTCGCCGAGGCTTGCTCCTTCTCGCTGCCCTGCGCGAAGATGGGCGAGCGGATCGGGCTCGCCTATGTCCCGCGCGGCGGCGTGGATGTGGGGCTGCCCGACGTAACCGACTATCTCCGCGAAAAGGACCTCGCGGTGTTCAAACTGCCCGAACGGCTGTTCCGCTTCGACGCCTTGCCGCGCAACGTCACGAACAAGGTGATGCGCAGCGAAGTGCGCGAAATGGCGCTCGCCACTCTCGAAAAGGAAGCCTGACATGGCGAAAGATGTCTTCATCCTCGGCGGCGCGCAAACCGACTTCGCGCGCAATCTCGAACGCGAGGGCGGCGGGTTGTTCGAGCTGTTCCGCGACGTTGCGGAGGCCGCCTTCGCCGCGACCGGTATCCAACCCCGCGAGGTCGAAACCGCGCACGTCGGCAATTTCGTCGGCGAACTGTTCGCGGGCCAAGGCCAGCTCGGCGGCTTCTTCGGCCATGTCCACCCCGACCTTGCGGGCATCCCCGCCTCGCGCCACGAGGCCGCCTGCGCCTCAGGCAGCATTGCGATCCTCGCCGCAGCGGCCGAGATCGAGGCCGAGCGCTATGGCCTCGCGCTCGTGCTCGGCATCGAACTGATGCGCAATGTGCCCGGCCAGCGCGCCGCCGAATATCTCGGCGCCGCCGCCTGGGCGGGGCGCGAGGCGCAAGAGGCGCGTTACCTGTGGCCGTACATGTTCGCGCGCGTCGCGGAGGAATATGACGAGCGTTTCGGGCTCGACCGCGCGCATCTGCGTGCCATTTCGGCCAATAATTTCGCCAATGCCAAGAAGAACCCCAACTCGCAGACGCGCGGCTGGGCGGTGACCGACGATCATCTCGGGGAGAATGACGAGGTCAATCCGCTGATCGAAGGAAGCCTGCGCAAGTCCGACTGCGGACAGGTGACCGACGGCGCTGCCGCCATCTTCCTCGCCTCGCGCGCGGTCGCCGAAGCCTATGCAAAGCGCCGCGGCATCCCGCTCGACAGCATCCCGCGTATCAAGGGCTGGGGCCACGCCACCGCCCCCCTGCTCTATTCGACCAAGGTCGCCGACAGTCGCGGCGACGACTATGTCTTCCCCAGCGTGCGCAAGGCGATGATGGACGCGCTGCGCCGCGCCGAGATGCCTGACATCTATGCGTGCGACGGGGTCGAGGTGCATGATTGCTTCTCGATAACCGAATATATGGCGATCGATCATTTCGGGATCACCAAGCCAGGCGAAAGCTGGCGTGCGGTCGAGGACGGGACGATTGCGCTCGGCGGCAAGCTGCCGGTCAATCCGTCGGGCGGGCTGATCGGGCTCGGCCATCCGGTCGGCGCGACGGGCGTACGGATGCTGCTCGACGGCTGGCGGCAGGTGACGGGCAATGCCGGCGACTATCAGGTCGAAGGCGCGCGCAATTTCGCAACCTTCAACGTCGGCGGCAGCGCCACGACCGCGGTCAGCTTCGTCGTCGGCACCTGATTTGACCGACGTCTATATCCACGACGCGGTGCGGACACCGCGCGGCAAGGCGCGGCCGGACGGCGGCCTTGCAAAGCTCAGCCCGCAGGAACTGGTTCGCCAGCAGATTGTAGCGCTGCGCGCGCGCAGCGGCGATGCGGCGGCCGCGCCCGACGCGCTGCTGCTCGGCTGCGTAACGCAGAGCGGCACGCAGGGCGGCCACATCGCGCTGGTGGCGAAACTGCACGCCGGCCTGCCGCACGAAACCGCCGCGCACAGCATCAACAATTACTGCGCATCGGGCCTTTCGGCGATCGGCCAGGCGATTGCGAAGGTGGCGAGCGGCGAGATGAATTCGATCCTCGCCGGCGGCGTCGAATCGATGAGCAGCGCACCCTTTCTGGGCGACCGGGCGAGCTTCTACACCGCCGCGGACTTGCCGCCGCACGCCCGCTTCGTTCCGCCGGTTCTCGGCGCCGACCGGCTCGCCCATGCCGAAGGCATTGCGCGTGCCGACCTGGACGCCGTCGCCCTGCTGTCGCAGCAGCGCGCGGTGGCGGCGGAGGACAGACCGGCGCTGCAACGCTCGCGCATCGACACCGGCACGCTGTCGCGCGAGGAGTGCCTGCGCCCGCGAACCAGCGCGGAGACCCTCGCCGGGACGCCGCCGGCTTTTGGCGACCTGCAGGATCAATATGCCGCGGCGCTCGGCGGCGAACGCTTTGCGCCGCTGCACAGCATCGCCCACGCGCCGCCGATCTGCGATGGCGCCGGCCTCGCGCTTCTCGGAACCGACAGGCTCGGCGACGCCCCGCGCGCCCGCGTCGTCGCCTTTGCCGAATGCGGCGGCGATCCCGCCGCGTCGCTGACCGCCGGCTTCGCCGCGATGGACAAGGTATTGGCACGCGCCGGACTGACGATCGACGCCATGGATCGCATCGAATTCATGGAAGCCTTCGCGGTCACCATCGCCAAATTCCTGCGCGACTATGATGTCGATCCGATGCGGGTAAACGTCGGCGGAGGTCATCTGGCAAAGGGACATCCGATGGGCGCCAGCGGCGCGATCCTGACGTCGGCACTGCTCGACGCGCTCGATGCGTGCGACGGGCGTTTGGGGCTCGTGGTCGTAACGGGCGCGATGGGGGTTGGCGCCGCCCTGATCGTGGAACGGATCGATCGCTCCTGAAGCAGCGGTGATGCGACGGCGAGCGCATAGGGACGCACGAATGACCTGTCTTGACAATATATGTAGGCACCTACATTGATGGCCGATGATCGATGATCCTTCGGCCGCATCGACGGCGTCCCTCCATGCGGCGGCCAGCCGCCGATCCTTTCTTGCCGGAGCGCTTTCGGCCGTTGCGCTCGCCCCGCCAGCGCTCGCGCGCTCGCCCGCCGCCGAAAACCTCGACCGCTTCTTTGCGGACCAGAGGCGCAGCGGCGGGCTGGCAGGCCTTGCCGTCGGCCTTGCGCGATCGGGCAAAGTGCTGCTGTCGCGAACCTGCGGCCATGCCGACATTGCCATGCGGCGGCCCGTCACCGTCGATTCGATGTTCCACCTCGCGTCGGTGACGAAAACGATTACCGCCACCGGGATCATGATGCTGGCGGAGGAGGGGCGGCTGGATATCGACGCGCCGGTCAACCGCTACCTCGACTTCGCGGTCGTTTCTCCCGCAGCGCCCGGACAGGACATTACCGCGCGCCACCTTCTCATGCACATGTCGGGCATCTCGGATGCCACCTATTATGCGGTGGATTTCCGGACGCACGGCGGCGATTCGCCGCTCGCACTTGGAGATTTCCTGCGCAGTTATCTGGTTCCCGGCGGAACGCATTATTCTGCGACCGGCAGCTTTTCCGGCGCGCCACCGGGACGGGCCTATGACTATTGCAACGTCGGCTATGGCCTGCTCGGCTATATCGGCACGCGCGTCGCCGGCGTCGATTTCAAGACCTATCTGCAGCGCCGGCTGTTCAGCCCGCTCGGCATGGACCATCTGTCGTGGACCATCGCCGATGTTCCGGCCCGGCTTCGCGTCACGCCCTATGAAATCGACGCGCAGCGTCTTGTCGCCGTTGCGCCCGTCGGATTTCCCGATTGGCCTGCGGGCATGCTCCGCGCCTCGATCTCGGGCCTCATGCCCTTCGTCGCGGCGTCGGCAAATCGTGGCCGCACCGGGTCTCGCCGGATGCTCGCCGAACCCTCGATGGACGAGATGCTCCACATGCAAAAGCCGCCAGGTCTGCCGGCCTGGCTGACCGGTCAAGGGCTCGGCTGGATGGAATCCGAGGGCGAAGGCGCGCCGCGCATCAATCATTGGGGCGGCGATCCCGGCGTTTTCACGGCGGTCTACCTCGATCCCGCGACGACGACCGGGATCGCAATCCTCACCAACGGCTCGGCGACCGCGCCCAGCAAAGCCGCGATCAAGACCATCGCGCGCAAGCTGTTCACGCTCGGGGAAGCGCTTTCATGACCGAACAACCCGATTACAGCCGACTTGCCGGCGGCGCGGCACTGGGCGCCAGGCTGCGCCGGTTGTCCGAACGGATCGATCGCGAGAGCGCTCAACTATATGCCGCATTCGGCATCGAATTCGAGCAGCGATGGTTCGGGATTCTCAATCAGATCATGCGCAACGGGCCGATGACCGTAGGCGACATCGCGTCGGCGCTGCGTCTAACCCATGTCTCGATAAGCCAGGCGCGGCGTTCGCTGGAGGCCAAGGGCTTCGTCCACAGTCTCACCGACGGCAAGGATGCGCGAAGACGTCCGATAGCGCTGACACCGAAAGGCGAGGCGCTGACCAGAGAACTCGCCGGACTCTGGCAGGCGCTCGGCGCCAGCGCCGCCGAACTCAATGCCGAAGCCGGCAATCTGATACCGCTCCTCGACCGTCTGGACGATGCGCTGGCGGAGCGCTCGCTTCTCGACCGCGCTTTGGCACATGCGGCGCGGCCTTGAGCGCGACGCCACGAAAGCTCCCGCCAATTGCAATATGTCGCTGGAACGGCGCACACTAGGAGAGCCGCCGTGGTCCGGCCTGGCAGGGGCAGCAGGATTCGAACCCGCGACCCTCGGTTTTGGAGACCGATGCTCTACCAGCTGAGCTATACCCCTAGGCCGGAGTGCGCCCTTAGCCGTAACGGGGGGCCGCGCGCAAGGGGATTGCGCGCGGTGCCCCAACATTGTTGCCGCCCTTACCGCGGCGTCGGAACCCTAGCTTGCAAAGCATCGGCAGGCTGATATGCGAAACGGCGCATGAGCACCGCCCCGTCCCCCGAGGTTCCGCAGCATTATCTGGGCGGCATCGCGCTGCGTCTGCTCGCCATGCTCAGTCTCTCCTTGATGTTCGTGCTCGTGAAGCGGATCGACGCCGCGGGCATCCATATCGTCGAGAGCCTGTTCTGGCGGCAGGCGATCGTGCTGCCGATGCTCGTCGGCTGGGCGCTGACGCGGGGCGGCCTTGCCATCTATCGTACCCGGCGGATCGGCACCCATGCGCGGCGAGCGATGATGGGGCTGACCGGCATGGCGCTCAACTTCGGCGGGATGATTTTCCTCCCGATGGCCGAGGCGACGACGATAAACCTGTCGGTGCCGATCTTCGCGGTGATCTTTGCCGCGCTGTTCCTCGGCGAGCCGACGGGGTGGCAGCGGTGGAGCGCGGTGCTGATCGGTTTCCTCGGCGTCCTGCTCGTCCTCAATCCGACGACGCTGATTGCGCAGGGCTTCACCGGCCATCACGGGCTCGGCACGCTGATTGCGCTCGGCGGCGCGGTGATGACCGCGCTGATCACGATCCAGGTCCGCGACCTGGCGCGCACCGAAAGTCCGATGACGATCGTCTTCTGGTTCAGCCTGATCTCGATGCTGCCGCTCGGTCTGGCGCTGCCGTTCGTGATGACCGCGCACGGCGCCGGCGAATGGGCGTTGCTGATCGGGCTCGGCCTGCTCGGTGCGGTGGCGCAATTGTCGCTGACCGGCGCGCTGCGCCTCGCGCCCGTCGCGGTGGTGACGCCGATGGATTATTCGAGCCTGCTGTGGTCGATTGCCTGCGGCTGGTTCTTCTTTGGCACCCTGCCCGCCGAGACGACCTGGGTCGGCGCGCCGCTGATCGTCGCGAGCGGGCTGTTCATCGCCTGGCGCGAGCATCGCCTGCATATCGAACGGATGAAGGATATCACCGCATGACCCCGCCCATCCTCTACCATTGCCCCGATGCCCGCTCGCTGCGCTGCCTGTGGGCGGTCGAAGAGGTGGGCGCAGACGTCGACCTGCGCGTCCTGCCCTTTCCGCCGCGCGCCTTTGCGCCCGAATATCGCGCCGTCAATCCGCTGATGACGGTGCCGGGCTGGGTCGAAGGCGGACGGTTGATGACCGAATCGGCGGCCATATGCGAACGCATCGTCGAGGGCAGCGCGCTCGAGGTGCGCCGCGACGAACCCGATTATTGGGACTATCGCAACTGGCTGCACCGCAGCGACGCCACGCTGACTTTTCCGCTCGCGATCATGATCCGCTACACGCGCGTCGAACCCGCCGAGCGCCGGCTCGCGCAGGCGGTCGACGATTACAAGGCCTTCTTCGGCGGCCGCGCCAAGAGCATCGAGGCGGCGCTCGCCGACGGGCGCGAATGGCTGGTCGCCGGCCGTTTCACCGCCGCCGACATCGTGATCGGCTATGCCGCCTTCCTTGCGACGACGCTGGGCGCGGCCGACGTGCTGGGCGAAGCGACGACCGACTGGCTGCATCGCTGCACTGCCCGCCCCGCCTTCCTTCGCGCCCGCGAACGCCAGCGCTCCGACGCGCCGCAGCTATAGCCCCAGCATCAGCTTGGCCATGATATTGCGCTGAATCTCGTTCGACCCGCCATAGATCGACGCGGCGCGACCGTTGAAATAGCGCGCCGAGGCGGTGAGATCGTCTTCGGGTCCGACGAAGGGCAGATTGCTGCCCGGCGCGCGCGCCGCGAACTGGTGCGGCGCCGCGTAGGGCCCGGCGATGTCGACCGCCAGTTCCTGAATCCGCTGCTGCGCCTCGGTTCCCTGCACCTTCAGCATCGATGACGCCGGGCCGGGGCTGCGCCCGCGCGCGATTGCCGCCATCATCCGCTGCTCGGCGGCATGGATCGCGTGAACATCGGTATAGAGCCGTGCGAAACGCCGCCGGATCGCCGGATCGTCGAGCAAGGTGCCGCCCTCGCCGAAATCGCGCGCCGCCGCGCCGGCCAGCAGGCGATCGAGCGCCGCGGTCAGCCCCGCAGCGTAAGCCGCCGAGCGTTCGAACTCGAGCAGATATTTGGCGACGCCCCACCCCTGATCCTCTTCGCCGAGTCGCCCCGATTGCGGCACGCGGACATTGTCGAAAAAGACCTGGTTGAAATCATGGTCGCCCGACAGCGTCAGGATCGGCCGCACCTCGATCCCCGGTAGCGCCATGTCGAGCAACAGGAAGGTGATGCCCTGTTGCGGGCGGCCGTCACGGCTGGTGCGCACCAGGCAGAACATGCGGTTCGCGAAATGGGCGTGCGTTGTCCAGATCTTCGACCCGTTCAGCAAATAATCATCGCCATCTCGCTCGGCGCGGAGCGACAGGCTGGCAAGATCCGATCCCGCCTGCGGTTCGGAATAGCCCTGGCACCAGAAATCCTCGCCCGATAGGATACGCGGCAGATAATGCGCCTTCTGCTCGGGGGTGCCGAAGCGCATGATGCACGGCGCCACCATGCGCAATCCCATCGGCGACAGGCTGGGCGCGCCGGCGGCGGCGAGTTCGGAATCGAAGATATGCCGCTGTGTCTCGTCCCAGCCGGTCCCGCCATATTCGCGCGGCCAGTGCGGCGCCGCCCAGCCATGGCGGTGCAGGATCGCCTGCCACGCCATTGCATGCGGCTTGTCGACGAACACGCTCGTCGCGCGCGCCGCGGCGTCGCGCAGATCGTCGGTCAGATTGGCCGCGATCCAGCCGCGAACCTCCTGCCGGAAGGCCTCCAGCCCCTGCCTCTGCATCGGATTGGCCGTCAATTCACCATCCGCTCATAGCCTTCCCAATAGGGCGCGCGGAGATCCTTGCGGAGAATCTTGCCGCTGGCGTTGCGCGGCAGCGCCTCGATGACGTCGACGCTGCGCGGACATTTGAATGGCGCTATGCGCTCGCGCGCCCAGGCAATGATGTCGCCCTCTTCCACCGTCGTGCCGGGCTTGGGCACGACGACCGCCTTGACCGTTTCACCCCATTTGGGATCGGGGATGCCGATCACGGCGACTTCCTGTACCGCCGGGTGGCCGTAGATCGCGCTTTCTACCTCCGCCGGATAGACATTCTCGCCGCCGGTGATGATCATGTCCTTCACCCGGTCGTGGATGTAGAGATAACCGTCCTCGTCCATATAGCCGGCGTCGCCGGTGTGGATCCAGCCGTCGCCCGTCATCGTGCGCGCGGTCGCCTCGGGCAGGTTCCAGTAGCCGAGCATATTGTTCGAAGAGCGCGTGACGACTTCGCCCACCACGCCCACGGGCATGTCCTGCCCGTCGTCGCCGATGATCCTGATCTCCACGCCGGGCAGCGGTTTGCCGGCCGACCGCATGCGCTTGTTGCCTTCGGGATCATGATCCTCGGGCGGCAACATGCAGATGGTGCCGGTCGTTTCGGTCATCCCATAAGCCTGGATGAACTCCGCCCCGAACATCTTGATGCACTGGCGCAGCAGTTCGAGCGGGATCGGCGCCGCGCCATAGAGGATATATTTGAGCCGGCTGTAATCGACGGTGCCGCAGCGCGGGTGGAGCAGCAGCATCTGAAGCGCAGCGGGAACGATGAAGAAGCGCGTCACGCCATGCTGTTCGACCGCATCGAAAACCCCGTCGGGATTGAATTCGGCGAGGATGATGCCGGGCAGTCCTGCCGCCAGCGCCATGATCCCCAGCCCCGTTCCGCCGATATGCGCGCACGGCATCGCGACAAGCACCGCCTCGTCATCGTCCCATTTCGTATAGGCCAGATCGGCGTCGGCCGAGTTTTTCCGCAACGCGAACAAATTGCGGTTCGACAGCACGGCACCTTTGGGATTGCCGGTGGTCCCCGAGGTATAAAGTTGCAGCACGGCATCGTCGGGACCGGACGGGGTGAAGGGCGCGCGCGGCGTCGCCTCGATCAGCGCGCGTGTCTCGGTATCGCCGACGATGCGCGGCGCATGGTCAAGCTTGCCCGCCAACTGATCGGGCACCGCGTCGAAGCCGGGGCCGGTGAAGACGATCTTCGCCCGGGTATCGTTGATGATATAGGCCCATTCGACGGGCGACAGCCGCCAGCCGATCGGCGCCATGACGATCCCGGCGCGCGCGGCGCCGAAGAAGAGCGTGAAATAGAGGTCGCTGTTCTTGCCGATCCACGCGATGCGATCGCCCTTTTCGAGCCCCGCGGCGCGCAGCGCGCTTGCCACGCGCGCCGTCCGCTCCTCAAGCTCGGCATAGGTGAACAATCGGTTCTCTTCGCGCATTGCAATGCGCTGCGGCCGGTCGCCGGCCCAGTGGGTGATGAATTCGTCGAAACTGACAAGATCCGAAACGTCGGCAGCCATCGATCCTCTCTCCTCGAATCGCGTTGCTATTTGCAATCGAGAAGGACGCTAAAGCTTCGGCGGCCAAGGTAAAGCGCCGAACGCCCAACCTGACAGCAGTGACAGCTTGGGCGCCGCGTCGTTTAGCACGGGGAAGAACGCAGCGGTCTGTAGGCTCGGGGCACGGCCGCGACCATTCGTCGAATATCAACGGCATCGGAACAAAAGAAAGTTGCGGCCGTGGCTCTCGGCAATATTAGGTGATATATCAATCTAATAATCGACGCTGGTCCGAAAGGAACGAGAATTGACCAAATTTCCGTCAACACTTCTGGCCTTGCTAGCGGCTGGCGCGGCGCCATCGGCGCTTGCACAGAGCACAGAGTCTCAGGAAATTGTCGTAACCGGCCGCTCGCTGAAGGATACAGAGGCTGCGCTGAAAGCCTGCCTGGCACGCAGCTGCCCACCCGACGAAGATATCGCCGCTACGCTAGCGCACGCGGAAAACCAGTTCCTCGCCGGCGATTACAAGGACTCGCGCACGACGCTGTTGCGCTCGATCGGTCGCAATCGGAAGCACGGCGACCAGTATCCCGTGGAAGTTTCCGGCCTGTTTCGGGCAAACAGCCGGATTGCCGAGCATGTTGGCGAAGCGAAGAATTACCAGCTTTCCGTTCTCGACATGCGCAACACGCTGGAGGATGCGTTAGGCGAGAAGGATCCGCGCACGATGGTCGCACAAATCGAGGTCGGCGACAGCCGAGCCAAACTGGGTTTCCCCGACGAAGCCGAGCGCATCTATAAGGATGTCGAAAATCTCGCGATCGCAAATGGACAGAACAGGGTCGCCATGTTCTCCCGCGTTCGTCAGGCGCTGCTTGCTCAAACGCGTGCAGAAGGTTCAAATCTCGACAGCGATTATCGCGGTGCGCGCGCGCTGCTCGATAATATCATCGCCAACCCGTTACCCGGAGGCGAAGATTTTGCCCTTGTCGCAAAGGTGATGCGCGCACGCAGCGATCGAAAGGCTGGCAACGCAAGCTCCACGGACGCGATATTGAAGGACTTCGCAGCGCGCGGAGGAGCAAACCGCCCGATGCTGCTTTTCAGCGAACCGATCAAGCGGATCGACATGGCGCAAGACCTTGGAAACAGCCAGCCCGCGCCCAATTCCCTTCTTCGCCAGACAGCGCTCAACAGTGTCGGAAAATGGGCGGACGTGGGTTTCTGGATCGGTTCCGACGGGAGGGTCTCGGAGATCGAAGTGTTGCGCGGCGAAGGTACCCGTCAATGGCTGAAACCAGTGTTCGATCAGATCAAGACTCGGGTTTACGCGCCACTGCGACGTACGGATAATGATGCGGCACCGGGATTTTACATGATCGAACGCTATTCGCTGACCGGCCGCTGGACGAACGACGCCACCGGGACGCACATGCGCCGACGCGAGGCGACGCCACGGATTGAAAGACTCGATATTACGCCCGACAATTACCAGCGTCCCGTTGTCGATCAGAGCGGCAGCTAGGGCCTGGGCCCATCAAGATTACCTTCAAACTGCCATAAAGAGCAGCATCAGATTGTTCGCCGGCATGGTGCGGCGCTCGGCAAAGCGAAATCCGTGCGGCGCGGCCGCATCGATGACCGCCTCCACCTTACGCAGGCCCCAGTCGGGATTGCGGCTGCGCAGGCTCTCGTCAAAGGCAATGTTGCTGTCGGCGGTTGCGACGTCGGCTTCGAGATAAGGGCCGTAAAGGATCAGGGGCGCACCCGTTCCCAGCAATCGTGCCGCCCCCGCGAATAGACCCAGCGTCGCCGTCCACGGGCTGATATGCACCATGTTGATGCACAAGAGGGCATCGGCTTGGCCCAGCGGCCAATCCGGTGCCGATGCGTCGAGATGCAGCGGCGCGGCGATGTTCGGCAGACCTGCCTCGGCGCTCCAGGCCGCGATCGAGGCGAGCGCGGCGGGGTCGGGGTCGCTCGGCTGCCAGTCAAGCTTCGGGAAGGCGGCGGCGAAATGGACGGCGTGCTCGCCCGAACCGCTTGCCACCTCAAGCACCGTGCCCGACGCGGGGAGCCAGTCGCCGAGAACCGCTGCGATCGCGTCGCGATTGCGCAAGGTTGCGGGGGCATGGCGTTTGTCGCCCTCGCCGCCGTCCGACGACACCCACGGCCCCGTCATCGCCGTGCCGAACGCGCTGCCGCGAGCAGACGCCGAGCGCGCAGCGCGATCTCGACTCGCTGAAAAACGATGAAGCCGAGTGCGAAGGCCATCAGGATATCGGTAACGGCCATCAACCCTGCCTGTCCGTGGCCAGCGACGCCTTCGGCCATGGTGCGCGACGCGCCCCGGATGAATATGAGCGCGACAAAGAAGAGCAACGCCGCAGGCGATACGGTCTGGCTGAGTTCATGCGTGTCGGGATCGACCGCGACCTGCATCAACTTGCCGCGCATCCAGCCGAGGCCGCTGCCCACCGCGAGCGCGACAAAGCACCATATCCACACCAGTCCATGCGGCGGAGCGTTCCAGAACACGAAGCCCAGCAAGAGCGCATAGAAGGTCGGCAAGATCCACAGGCGTTCGACCCGCAGCCGCCGTGCCTTGCCGACCGAACGCAGCCTAAAGAACAGCACGAGCAGAACGACCCCAGCGGGGATCACATAATGCAGCAGCGGCGACGGGGCGGTTCCGGCGTTCATGACCGCCTCACTTCGCCTTGGCCTGCGCCCGCGCGCGACGTTCGCGCACGATCAGCCACGCCAGCAGCCCGACCGGCCCGACCATCAGAGTCAGAAACAGAAAAGGGAACTGGACAATCCGGCTGAAACCCTTGGCATCGGCATCGCGGGCAATCCACATGCCCGTGAACAGGTCGAAGGCCAGATAATGCGTCCAGCCGAGCGTCGCGCCGCCGGGGCTGCCGAACAATTTCATCACCCCCGCCAGCGTCGTGAAATTGCCGCCGCCGGTTCCGCCGGCGTCGATCGTGCCGGAGAGGAAGCCGCCGAGCATCACGGCATAGGCGAGGCTGAGCAGGAAGACCCCGGCATAGAGGATCAGCGCCAGCACTTTCGGCCCGCGCGGCGCGAAGGCGAGGAGCAGCCAGCCGCCGATCGCCCAATAATTGGCCAGCAGGAAAACGCTATCCCAGCTCATCGTTCCTCCCCTTCAGATCAGTCCGCCGACGCCGAAAAAGAGGATTCCGCCGAACAATGCAACCAGCCCCGCCGACAAAATCAGCAGCGTCATTTGCGCCGCGGCCCGCCGCCGCATCACGACAAAGGCGGTAAGCAGCGCGAAACCCAGCGCGATGAGCGGCGCATAGCCGAACACCCAGTGGTGCGCGAGCGCGCGGCGGGGCCGGACGATTTCCCATTGTTCGGCGACAAGGCCGTAGCCGGTTACCGCGGCAAGCCAGATCGCGGCGAAGACGACGAGCGACAAGGCGGCGGCGAGCCCGCAGCCGCCCCGGCGCGGCGCGTACCCGCTTTCATCCTCGCCCGCGGCGCCCATCAATCCTCCCAGCGAAGCACCGGCTTGCGCGCCGCCAGCGTCTCGTCGAGCCGCGCGCGCGGTGCGAAATGCGGCGCCGACTTGAGCGCCGGATCGCCATTCTTTGCGCGAAGCGCGATGCTGCGCAACGCACCGACGAACTGGTCGAGCACCGCCTTCGATTCGGTCTCGGTGGGTTCGACGAGCATCGCGCCGTGGACGACGAGCGGGAAATAAACCGTCATCGGGTGATAGCCTTCGTCGATCAGCCCCTTTGCGATGTCGAGCGTCGAGAAGCCCTCGGCAAGCCCGCGATCGCTGAACAGCGCCTCGTGCATGCATGGTCCCGACGCGGCGAAGGGCGCATCGAGCACATCCTCCAGGCTGCGCAGGATATAGTTTGCGTTGAGCACCGCATCCTCGGCGACCTGCTTCAGCCCGTCGGCCCCGTGGCTGAGAATATAGGCCAGCGCGCGGGTGAACATGCCCATCTGGCCGTGGAAGGCGGTCATGCGGCCGAAGGTGTCGGGATGCTCGGCGCCAGCGCTTTCTTCCTCGACCAGCTTGAAAGACCCGTCGGCGTAGCGCGCCGAATAGGGAATCGGCCCATAGGGCGCGAGCGCCTTGGACAGCACGACCGGCCCCGAACCGGGACCACCACCGCCGTGCGGGGTCGAAAATGTCTTGTGCAGGTTGATGTGCATCGCGTCGATACCAAGGTCGCCGGGGCGAACCTTGCCGACGATCGCGTTGAAGTTGGCGCCGTCGCAATAGACATAGCCGCCCACCGCGTGCACCGCGTCCGAAATCGCTTTCATGTCGCGTTCGAACAGGCCGCAGGTGTTGGGATTGGTGATCATCACCCCCGCCACATCGGGGCCGAGCCGCGCCTTGAGCGCCGCGAGATCGACGCGGCCTTCGGCGGTCGCCGGAATATCCTCGACCGAGAAGCCGGCAAAGGCGGCGGTTGCAGGATTGGTCCCGTGCGCGCTTTCGGGAACGAGCAGCACCCGCCGGTCCTCGCCGCGCGCTTCGAGCGCGGCCTTGATGCACAGGATCCCGCAAAGCTCGCCGTGCGCGCCCGCCTTGGGCGACATGGCGACGCCGTACATGCCGGTTAGTTCGATCAGCCACACCGCGAGTTCGTTGATGACCGCAAGCGCGCCCTGCACCGTTTCCTGCGGCTGAAGCGGGTGAACATCGGCGAAGCCGGGCATCCGCGCGACCTTCTCGTTGAGGCGCGGGTTATGCTTCATCGTGCAGCTTCCGAGCGGGAAAAGGCCGAGGTCGATCGCATAATTCTGGCGGCTGAGGCGCGTATAGTGGCGCACCGTTTCGGACTCGCTGAGTCCCGGCAGACAGATGGGATCGCGGCGCATCAGCGCGCCGAGATCGGCAGCGGGCGCTGCCTCGTCGAAGTCGACGCCGGTGGTCGCGGTCGAGCCGATCTCGAAGATCAACGGCTCCTCGAGCATCAGCGCGCGGTTGCCGGTAAAGGTCGCGGTATCGGCGGCACCACCGGCGCCGTGCATTTCGGGGCGCCAGCCGGCGGGGTTGAGCGCGGTCATGCTAGCACCTCCTTCAGCGCCGCGGCAAAGGCGGCGATATCCTCTTCGGTCGCGGTCTCGGTGACGGCGACGACCAGGCCGTTCGCCAGCGCGTCATTGTCGGGATAAAGGCGCCCGAGCGACACGCCGCCGAGCACGCCCTTTTCGGCGAGCTTGTGAACCGTCGCGCGCGCGTCGACGGGCAGCCGCAGCGTGAATTCATTGAAGAAGCCGCTGTTGACGACCGACACACCGGGCACTTGCGCCAGTTCGGCCGCTGCAACTTTCGCGCGCCCGTGGTTGATGCCGGCAAGCTGCCGCAACCCCGCTTCTCCGAGCAAGGTCATGTGGATGCTGAAGGCCAGAGCGCAAAGCCCTGCATTGGTGCAGATATTGCTCGTCGCCTTCTCGCGCCGGATATGCTGCTCACGCGTCGACAGCGTCAGGACGAAGCCGCGCTTGCCATTGGCATCGACCGTCTCTCCGCACAGCCGCCCCGGCATCTGGCGGACATATTTCGTCTTGCACGCGAACAGCCCCACATAAGGCCCGCCGAACTGGAGCCCGACGCCGATCGCCTGCCCCTCGCCCACCACGATATCGGCGCCCATCTCGCCCGGCGACTTGATGAGGCCCAGGGCAACGGGTTCGGTAACGACCGCGATCAGCAACGCACCGGCCGCCTGGCATGCCGTAGCGAGCGCGCTCATGTCGTCGATGCGGCCCAATATATCAGGATATTGAACGACGACGCAGCTTGAATCCTTGTCGATCGCGGCGGCGAGCGCCGCCCAGTCGGTACCGGCTTCAAGCGTCGGATCGCCGTCGACAAGCTGGTCACCGGTATATTTCGCCATCGTCCGCGCGACGCTGCGATAATGGGGATGGAGGCCGGTCGAGAGCAACGCCTTGCCGCGCTTGGTGATGCGCCGCGCCATCACGATCGCCTCCCAGCAGGCAGTCGAGCCGTCGTACATCGACGCATTGGCGACGTCGGTGCCGAACAGACGCGCAACCTGCGTCTGGAACTCGAACAGCATCTGCAGCGTGCCCTGCGCGATTTCGGGCTGATAGGGCGTGTAGGCGGTCAGAAACTCGCCGCGCTGGATCAGATGGTCGACACTCGCCGGCACATGATGGCGATAGGCGCCCGTACCGAGGAAGAAGGGCCCGTCGCCGGCGGCGCGATTCTGTCGCGCGAGTGCGGCCATATGGCGCTCGACCGCCAGTTCGCTGGCATGGCCGGGCAGCCCGGCGATCGGGCCGTCGAGCCGCGCTTCAGCAGGCACGTCGACGAACAGATCGTCGATAGAGGCAGCGCCCACCGCCGCGAGCATCGCGCTGCGGTCATCGGGCGTGAGGGGGAGGTAACGCATGAACTACTCCGTCGAAGAAGCTGATTTTATGGCAAGAAGCTGGGCCAGATCGGGAAGCGACCCGGTAAAGATCGCCGGCCCGCTGTGTGTGGTCTTCACCCAGGGGGCGAGCCAGATGCGAAGCCCCGCATCGCGCACGCGGCGGCAAAAGGCATAATCGTCCGACAACTGCGCCCGCGTGTCGGGTTCGATCATCGGCAGAAAATAGGCATAGGCCTCCTCGCCGATCCCGTGCGCGGCGCGCTCGGCGGGATCGGTGCGAAAGACGAGTTCGGGATGACGCGCGCGCAACCTGTCGAACACGTCGCGGCGGATCATCATCATCCCGCTGCCGACGCGCGTCAGTTCGACCAGATCGGTGAGCGCGAAGGATTGGTCGGGATGCAGGAAATGCAGCGCAAACTCCCCCGCAAAGCGCCCGAGCGCCGCCGGATCGGCGTCACCCAGCCCTGCCTTGGCGGCCAGCGCCGCATTGCGCCAGTTGAGCATCCGCCGCGGACAAGCAGCCCCCAGAATCGCGCAATCGTCGCGGCCGACCATCGCGCGCAGCATCGCGAACACATCCTCGGCGCCGAAGTCGATGTCGGCATCGACGAACAGCATGTGGGTGCAGTCGCTTTCCGCGAAGATCGCGGCGAGCATGTCGCGCGCGCGCGTCACCGACGGCTGATAGAGGATGAATTCGAACCGCACCGTCAGGCCGATCGTCTGCGCCCGCAACGCAAGGTCGAGCAGCGCGCGGACATAGCTACCCTGCGCCCCGTCATAGATGGGCGTCGCCACCATCAGGCGGCAATTGGCAAGCGCAGGGTCCGTCATGGTCTTGCGGCCTTTCCCCCTCCCGCGACCGGAAGGGGTTTGCGATCACAGATCGGCGATGAATTCCTTGTACGCCTGCGCATTCATCAGCCCGTCGAGCTGGCTCTTGTCGCTGAGCGTCATGCGAAAGAACCAGCCTTCGCCTTCGGGGTCCGAATTGACGAGCGCGGGGTCCTCCTCAAGCTGGCCGTTGCCTTCGGTGACGGTGCCATCGACGGGCGCGTAGACATCGCTCGCCGCCTTCACCGATTCGACAACCGCGGCGTCGCCGCCCTTCGACAGTTCGGCGCCCGTGTCGGGAACCTCGACGAAGACGATATCGCCGAGCTGGCCCTGCGCGAAGTCGGTGATGCCGACCGTCGCGACATCGCCATCGACATCGATCCATTCATGCTCTTCGGTATAAAAACGCGGCATCGATCAGCCTCCCTGTTTGCGCACGTAACGATGTGGAACGAAGGGCATCGGCGTCACCGTCACGGCGACGCGCTTGCCGCGGACTTCGGCGGCGAGCGCCGTGCCGGGCTCGGACAGGCCGGTGGGCACATAGCCCATCGCGATCGGGGCGCCGACGCTCGGCGCAAAACCGCCCGAGGTGACGACGCCGACTTCGCTGTTGCCGTCGAAAATCTTGGCGCTCTCGCGCACCGGCATTTTCCCATCGACGGTCAGGCCGACGCGCTTGCGCGGACTGCCGTCGGCAAGATGGCCGAGGATGCGCGCGGCGCCCGGAAAGCCGCCTTCTTCGCGGCGGCGCTTGCTGATCGCAAAGGCCAGATCGCCCTCGACGGGGTCGATGCCCTCGTCAAGGTCATGGCCGTAGAGCGGCAATCCCGCTTCGAGCCGCAGCGAATCGCGCGCGCCGAGGCCGATCGGTTTTACCGCCTCCTGCGCGCTCAGCGCATCGGCGAGGGCCGAGACGTCGCTCGCCGGCACCGAAATTTCGAACCCGTCTTCTCCGGTATAGCCCGAACGGCTGATCCCCAGCCGCACGTCGCCCCACAGATAGGGGCCGGCCTGCATGAAGACGAGGCGGTCGACGGGAAGAATATCGGGAAATTCGGGAACCACGCCGAGCGCCGTCAGCGCGGCCGCGGCCTTTGGCCCCTGCAGCGCGAGCAGCGCCTGTTCGTCGAGCAGGTTCATCTCGATCTCATCGGGCAGATGTTCGCGCAGATGCGCGATGTCGTCCCACTTCACCGCGCCATTGACGACCATGTAGAGGCCATGCCCCGTATTGGTGACCATCAGATCGTCGAGGATGCCGCCATCGTCGGCGAGAAGCAGCGAGTAGCGCATCCGCCCCGGCTTCAACGCCGAAATATCGCCCGGAACCAGCGCCTCGAGCGCTTCGGCGGCGCCTTCGCCGCTGAACACGAGCTGCCCCATGTGGCTGACGTCGAACAGACCCGCATTGTCGCGCGTCCACAGATGTTCGGCCATGATGCCGTCATACTGGATCGGCATGTGATAGCCGGCGAATTCGACCATCCGCGCGCCCCTTGCACGGTGCCAGGCGTCGAGCGGCAGCGTTTCGATCGCGACCGTTTCGCCCATTTCTTCGGCTTCGCTCATATCGGCCTCCCGTCGTTGACATGACGCGGCGCGGCCCGATGCCGTTCCTTCGCCATGCCCCCTCTGTCACGGGAACCTGAGAGTTTTCGTCCATGCGCCCGCGATGACGGGCCGGCATGGAGTTACCCCTTCGGTGGTCCGGGCGACGCCCGAACGCTTTCCAGAGTGTCCGTTCCAGCCGCGCGGTCCGTTGACCTGAGAGTTTCCGGGGCGGTTGCTCCTTCGGTGGCGACGGCCGGTTTCCCTGCCCCCGCGCTCTCCCGCGTGGCCGGTCGAATCTCTTGGAGAGGCTCGACAGACGCCTGAGCCTTGGCGCTCGCCTTCGGCAGAGTCAATCGGCGAGCTGTTGCATCGCGTCATTTTCGTGGACGAACTGTCCCGGCGCCGCGAGCGACGCCGCGGCTACGATCGCGCGCGCCACCGTTTCGGCCGGAATCGAGCGATAGCGGCGCAGCGATCCGTGCAACAGCGCGTCGGTGAGCGGCGCGGCAAGCATCGCCAGCCCCTCGCCAATCCGCTTCGGCCCCCGCCGGTCGCCGATGAGCAGGCCGGGGCGCATCAGGTCGAGCCGCAGGAAATTCAGCGCGCGCAGCGCCTCCTCCACCTCACCCTTCGTCCGCAGATAGAAATTGGCGCTATGCGCCGCCGCTCCGACGCTGCTGACCGCGATCATGTGCGCCGTCCCCGCCGCCTTCGCCGCACGGGCGCAGGCGAGCAACAGATCATGATCGACCGCGCGAAACGCGTCCTGCGACCCCGCCTGGCGGATCGTCGTGCCAAGGCAGGAGATCAATATCCCGGGGCGCTCCGCCGCGATGATCTCGGCCCATTCGCCCGGATCGGCGATCACGGCGCGGTGGCTGGCCTCCGCCTCGACCGGACGGCGCGCCAGCAAGGTCAGTGGCAGGGCATGGCCGCAGCGGGCAACCGCCTGTCCGACAAGCCCCGTCGCTCCGATCAGAAGCGCGCGGGGCGCGGCATCAGACATGCGCCAGCGCCTCGGGCACCGCGGCACGCCCGCTTATCTCAGCAAAGCGATCGATCGCGAATCGGTCGGTCATCCCGGCAATATAGTCGCCGATGTGGCGCACCGTCGCCCCGTCCGTATCGGGCAGCCGCGATGCCCATTCCTCGCCCATCAGCGCAGGATCGTCCCTGTAGGCCGCAAACAGCCCCGACACGACGGTGCGCGCCGCGTCGGCGGCCGCGATCTGCGACGGATGGTGATAGAGGTTCGCATACATGAAGCGTTTGAGATCGCGTTCCTGCCGCGCCAGCGTTTCCGAAAAGCCGCCGAGCGTGCGGCCCGCCGCGCGCACTTCCGCCACGCTCTCCACCCCCGCATCGGCGACATTGGCCTTGGTCGCGGCGATCACGTCGTTGACCATCACCCCGATCTGGTCACGCACCAGCTCGCGCAGCAACCGGTCGCGCGGCGCGCCCGGAAAGCGGGCTTCGACGAGGCGGAAATTGTCGGCGACGAAGGGCTGCGCCATCAACTGGTCGATCGTCAGCAGTCCCGCGCGCAGGCCGTCGTCGATATCGTGATTGTCGTACGCGATGTCGTCGGCGACCGCCGCCACCTGCGCCTCCAGGCTGGCGTGGCTCGTCAGGTCGAGCGGAAATTCGGCGTCGATTTCCGCCAATGCCCAGCCGGGGTGCCGCACCGGACCATTGTGCTTCGCCAGCCCCTCCAGCGTCTCCCACGTCAGATTGATGCCATCGAAGCGCGGATAGGGACATTCGAGCCGCGCGAGCGTGCGCAGCGTGTGCCCATTATGATCGAACCCGCCATGCGCCATCATCGCCGCTTTCAGCGCGTCCTCGCCCGCATGACCGAAGGGCGGGTGACCGATATCATGGGCAAGGCACAAGGCCTCGGTCAGATCTTCGTTCAGCCCCAGCGCCCGGGCGATACCGCGACCAATCTGCGCGACTTCGATGCTGTGCGTCAGCCGGACGCGATAATGGTCGCCGTCGGGCGCCACGAAGACCTGCGTCTTGTGACGCAGCCGGCGGAAGGCGATCGAATGGATGATGCGGTCGCGGTCGCGCTGAAAGGCATCGCGCGGCCCGCGCACGACGCGGCCCGGTTCGTCGTGGCGGCGTCCGCGTGTCGCCCCGGGGTCACTCGCACAGGCCGACAACGTCATTTGAAGAGATCGACCTCCTGCCCCGCATCGCTGGTGAAGACGAAGCCATCGCCGCCCGCCTTCTTATATTGCGCGAGCCAGTCGGCAGCCGCCTTCTTGTCCTTGAACGGCCCCACGAGCAGGCGGCGGGTGCGGCCCCATTCGGTCGAGCCGCCATCCTTGCCCTTGAACAGCGCGGCATTCTTTTTGGCGAAGCGGTTGAAATCGAAGGCGAGCGCCTTCTGGTTCGACCCGGCCGCGACTTGCACCCAGATGCGCGAGGGATTGGCCTTTTTCTTCGCGGCCTCTTCCTTCGCCTTGGCGTCGGCCTCTGCCTTGACCTTGGCCGCGGCTTCTTCCTTTTCGCGCTTTGCCGCTTCGGCGGCATCTGCCTTGCGCTTGTCCTCGACCAGCTTGGCAAGCGTATCGGCGCCGACCGCGCCGCTGGTGCGCTCCAGCTCCTCGGGCGGAATTTCGATCGAGCTGACGATCTGCGCCAGCGAAGCGAGCGGAGCCGCCGCACTGGGCGCTGGCGTGGTCGTCGCCGACGGCGGCGCAGCGGCAGCGGCCGGCGGCTGGCCGACATCGCTCAGCGAGAAGCCCGGACCGACAGGACCGGCACCGCTGTTCACTGCGACGCCCACCGGTTGGGCCGCCGCTGGCGCTGGTGTCGGCGCGGAAGGCTTCGCTGCCGGGACGGACGGCGTATCGGCACGGCGCACCGGCACGGCGGCCGGCGGCTGCGCCAAGGTCGGCGCTGGCGTGGGCGCAGGTGTCGGCTTCGGGGTCGGCGTCGGAGCCGGTCGCGTCGCCGGTGGCGGCGTGGCAGTGGCCACCTGCACCGGTTTGCCCTTGTCGCCGCGCCGTTTGCTCGGCGTCGAAGTCGGGGAAGGCGCTGGTGTCGGGGCCGGAGCGGCCGCAGCGACCTGCACGGGCTTGCGCACCGGGCCAAGTTCGCCAGCCGGGAAGCGGCCGAAATGCGCGGCGGCGGCCTGCTGCGCCGGATTGAGCCGGTCCATCTGGGTCAGATAGGGCAAAATGCTCTGCGCCAGCAGCGCCGGCATCGTCGCCTTGACGATCTCGGTCGCCTCGTCGTTGCGGCCGTTGATCGCGAGGATCATCGCGCGCGACCGCCATGCGGCACGGTCCTGGGTGCGAAGCTGCGGCGTGAGGAGCTGAATCGCGCGGTCTGGCTGCCCCGTGATGCCGAGCGAGATCGCATAGCGGCGGATCACTTCGTCGCTCGGCGCGATCGACAGGGCGAGTTGATAATCGCGCTGCGCCGCATCCTGCTGGCCCAACAAGTCGCGCGCAAGCCCGCGGTCGGCAAGGAACAGCCGCTCGGGCGCACCGAGAAGCTGCGCCTCGCCGAAATAGTCGAGCGCCCGCGATGGCTTTTCGAGATGGAGCATCGCCGACCCGAGCGCCGCCTTGACCGCGCCGTCGCGCGGACTCGCCTGCTCGGCACGGGTCAGAAACCCGAGCGCGGCGCGATAATCCTCCAGCTCGATCGAGGCGCGTCCGGCATCAAGCAGCGCGGCGCTGTCGGTGGCGTTCGAGGCGAGCCGAGCGATCGCCGACGACAGCATCGTCCGCGCGGCGGTGCGTTTTTCCATCGCCGCCTTGGTGGCCGCATCGGGCGGCGTCACCTGAAATGCATGCGCCGCTGCGAAGGGTGCAGCGGACAGGAACAGCAGGCCGAGCGCGCCGACATGAAGTCGAACGCGCCGCGGCCCCGCCGTCAATATGGATCGCCGCATGGGCAAATCATCCCGTGTTCGGGCCGCCTGCCCATCGGGCGGCCGCGATGAACCCTGTTACTGGTTGTTCTGACGGCCCAGGAAGCGCGGAATATCGACCCCGTCTTCCTTTTCGCCTTCTTCGGCAGGGGCCGAACCGCCACGCGACAAGCGCGACATGCGTTCGAACAAGGTGCCGCCACCGATCGGCCGCGCAGGCTCGGCCGCAGGGGCCGGGTCGGCAGCCGGCGCGGGCGCCGGTTCGGGTGCATCGAGTACGAGCTCGTCGCTGGTATCGTCGTAGGTCGCGGCGACCTGCGACAATTCCATCGGCTCTTCCTCGGCCGGCGCCGGTGCTTCGGCCGCGGGAGCATCGCCCAGCGAGAAGCCCGGAGCGGGGTCGGTGTCGACTTCGGGTTCCGCGGCTTCGACCGGCGCTTCCACAGCCGCCGCCTCGACCGGCTCCTCGGCAAAGGGCGCCGGCGCCGGGCTGCGCGCGGGGGCGAAGGAGAAGCTGCGCGCCGCCGGTGCCGCCGGAGCCGCCGCGTCGCCAGAACCGTCGATGCCGGTCGCAACGACCGATACGCGAATCTTGCCTTCCAGCCCTTCGTTGAAGGCGCTGCCCCAGATGATGTTGGCGTCGGGATCGACGAGTTCGCGAATATGGTTCGCCGCTTCGTCGACTTCCATCAGCCGCATGTCTTCGCCGCCGGTGATCGAGATGATGACGCCCTTCGCGCCTGCCATCGACACGCCGTCGAGCAGCGGGTTGGCGATCGCCTTTTGCGCGGCTTCGAGCGCGCGGCCATCGCCTTCGGCTTCGCCGGTGCCCATCATCGCCTTGCCCATTTCGCGCATCACGCTGCGCACGTCGGCAAAGTCGAGGTTGATGAGGCCGGGCATGACCATCAGGTCGGTGATGCCGCGCACGCCCTGCTGGAGCACTTCATCCGCCATGGTGAAGGCTTCCTTGAAGGTCGTGTTCGGGTTGGCGACCAGGAAGAGATTCTGGTTGGGAATGACGATCAGCGTGTCGACATGGTCCTGAAGCTCGGCGATGCCGGCTTCGGCCGACCGCATGCGGCGGTTGCCCTCAAAGGTGAAAGGCTTGGTCACGACGCCGACGGTCAGGATACCGCGGTCGCGGGCCGCCTTGGCGATGACCGGAGCCGCACCGGTGCCCGTGCCGCCACCCATGCCGGCCGCGACGAAGCACATGTGCGCGCCGTTCAGCGCCTCTTCGACCTGCGCAATGCTTTCCTCGGCCGCCGCCCGGCCGACTTCGGGACGCGAACCCGCACCCAGACCCTGGGTAATCTGCGTTCCGAGCTGGATGCGACGCTCCGCCGGCGAGGCGTTGAGCGCCTGCGCGTCGGTGTTAGCGACGACGAAATCGACGCCCTCAACCTTCGCCGCGATCATGTTCGCGATGGCATTGCCCCCCGCACCGCCGACGCCGATCACGGCGATACGCGGCTTCAGTTCATCGACCTGCGGCGGGCCAATATTGATGCTCATCAACCAATCTCCCTGTAGCGGCGGACCAACGCCGCTTCCCTCACCTTGCGACCCATTCGGGCGGTAGTCCGGCCGCCCGTCATTGATTTATCGCATTGCACTATTGTGACGCCGGAATCACCCAAAAAATTAACCTTTCGCGCAACCGCGCGTCAGAAACTGCTCTTCAGCGCGGTGATAAGTCGGTTGATGATCGACGACCCCTTGGGACGGTACACATCCTGCGCCATCGTGGGCAGGTCGCGCAGATCCACGGGATCGGATGCGGCATAAAGAACCAGACCGGCAAGCGTCGCGAAAGCCGGTCCCGAATGGGCATCGGGCAGACCGTGCAAGCCGCGCGGTCGCCCGACGCGCGCCGCCCGGCCGAGCGCGATCTGGGTATAATCGGCGATGCCTTTCAGATCGGCGCCGCCGCCGACGAGCACGACCTGACGGCCGATCGGGCCGACGAAGTGAAGATCCTTAAGCGTCCGTCCGATGTCGCCCATCATCTGGTCGAGCCGCTGGCGAATGACCGAGATCAGCTGCGCGCGCGTGATGCGCGGCGTATCGCTGCCCGCGGGCGCGCCGGGATCGAGTTCGATCAAATCATTGTTGTCGCGCGGGCTGGCCGAGGCCGAGCCGTAGAAGCTCTGCAGCCGCTGCGCCTGGCTGCGCCGGATACCGAAGGCCGAGGCGATGTCGTCGGTGATGTCGCTCGCCCCGAACGGCAGCGAAACCATCTCGACGAGCATTCCGCCTGCATAGAGCGACACCGTCGTCACTGCCGCGCCGAGTTCGACCAGCGCCACGCCAAGGTCGCGTTCTTCTTCCGACAGGCAGGCGAGCCCCGCCGCGATCGGCGAGGCGACCACCGCATTGACGTCGAGATGCGCCTGCCGCACCGCGGCTTCCAGATTTCGTACCGGGGCGCCGTCGGCCATGATGATGTGGATGTCGACGCCCAGCCGGTCGGCGTGCAGCCCGATCGGATTCTTGACGCCGGTCAGCCCGTCGAGCGTGTAGAGCGCCGGCTGCGCGTGCAGGATCATCCGCCCTTCGGGATCGATCCCCGCACGCCCGGCGGCGAGCAGATCGTCAATATCTTCCTGTTCGATGCGGTGACCGCCCAATTCGCTCTCGATCGGGGCGACGTCGCTCAAGAGGCTGCCCGCCGAGAAGCTGACCCAGACGTCGTCGATATTGAGACCCGCGATACGCTCGGCCTGTTCGATCGCCTCGCGCACGATATGCTCGGTCTGCTCCATGTCGGCGACATAGCCGCGCTGGACGCCGCGGCTTTCGCGCTGGCCGGTGCCGAGCACGTGCAATTGCCCGTCGACAGTCTGGCCCGCGATGAGCGCGCAGACCTTCCACGACCCGACATCGAGCGCGGTGATAATCTTTTCGATGCGCGGCGGCGCCATCGCTTCTATCCCTCGTTCGCCTGACCCGCCGACACCGCGTCGGCGGCGGCACGCGCGTCGTCGATCTTCGACGGCGCCACCTGCCCTTCGTGCGGCATGCGTAGCACGAAACGGCTGGGATCGCGCATGTCGAAACGCAGGATACCGCGGCCAAGGAGGCGGTTTGCTCCGTCCATGTGCGCGAATTTCGCCAGCGCCGCCTTCGCTTCGGCATCGCCTTCGGGCAGCGACAGCGTTTCGCCGCTGCGGAAGCGCAGATCCCAGCGGCGGTTGCCGACCCAGGTCGCGCCCGCGAGCAGTTCCTTGAGCGAACTGGCCTCGGCGAGCAGCGCGTCGAGATCCTGCGCGCGCCGATTGGCATTGGGGCCGATGACGAGCGGCAGGTCGGGCATGGTCGCGACCGTCACGGGTTCCAGGACGACCCCGCTGTCGTCGATCAGCGACAATCGGCCGTCATTCTGCCAGATCGCCGCCGGGGTGCGTTCGACGATATCGACGACCAGCGTATCGGGCAGGCGGCGCGACACGCGCGCATCCTTGATCCAGCCATACTGCATCAGGTCGCGGCGCACATCGTCAAGTTCGACCGCGGCCATCGAGCGGTCCTTCTGCGCCAGCGCGATATCATAGACCTTCAGCCGGTCGATGCGATCGGCACCGACCACTTCGACCTTCTTTACCTGAAATCCGGCGCGTCCGACCGCCTGCGCCCACTCTTCGTGGATTTTCGCGGTCACGCCCGTCACCTCGGCACCGAGCACCAGCACGCCCGCCAGTCCGATACCGATCGTCCAGTTGGCGACGCGCTGAAGCTGCGCCGGGCTGATCGGCAAGGCGTTGATGACCATGTTAAGGCGCGACTGTTTGACCGACCGGCGCCTTTTGGGCGCGCGCGACGGACGGCGCGGCGGCGCCTTCGCGCGTTTGATCCTGGTGCTGCTCATGCTCCGCTGCTCATGCCAATGCTTCCCCCACGATGCGTTCGACGAGTTCGGCATAGTCCATGCCGATGGCGCGCGCCTGTTCCGGCACGAGGCTAAGCGGTGTCATCCCCGGCTGCGTATTGACCTCGAGCAGGAAAATGCCCGCCAGCCCATGCTCGTCGTCCCAGCGAAAATCGGAACGCGACGCGCCCTTGCAGCCGAGCAGGCGATGCGCTTCGACCGCCAGATGCTTCATCCGCTGCGCAACGTCGGCGGGGACATCGGCAGGACAGACATGTTCGGTCAGACCGTCGGTATATTTGGCGTCATAGTCGTAGAATCCCGACTTCACGCGCAGTTCGGTGACACCGAGCGCCTCATCGCCGAGTACCGCGACGGTCAGTTCGCGCCCCTTGATGAAAGGCTCGGCGAGCAGCCGGTCGAACTCCTGCCACGGCCCCACAGCTTCGCGCGCAATGGGGTTGCCGTAGTTGCTATCGTCCTTGACGATCGCGACGCCGACCGACGATCCTTCGTTGACGGGTTTCAGGACATAGGGGCGCGGCAGAGGATCGGCTGAAAACAGGCTTTCACTGTCGACCATCGTCCCCGTCGGCATGGGAATACCATGTGGCACCAGCGCCTGTTTCGTCAATTCCTTGTCGATCGCGATAACCGACGTGACGAGCCCGCTGTGGGTGTATTTGAAGCCCATCAGGTCGAGCATGCCCTGAACGGTGCCGTCCTCGCCGGGAACGCCGTGGAGGGCGTTGAAGACGACATCGGGCCGCGCTTCGGCAAGCCGCTGGGCCACATCGCGGCCCATGTCGATGCACGTGACCCTGTGCCCACGGCTTTCGAGCGCGTCGGCGACGCCCTTACCGCTCATCAGCGACACTTCGCGCTCGGCGGACCAGCCGCCCATCAGCACGGCGACATGCCACGGGCCGCGGGTCATGCTTCAACTCCAATATTCAAAGCCGTTTGTCCTGAGCTTGTCGAAGGACCGTTCTTGTCTTTCGACGTCCAAAAAGAAGAGCGGTGCTTCGACAAGCTCAGCACGAACGGAAAGAGGTGAGGCGCCCTCACTTCGCCACTCCCACGCGCTGAATCTCCCATTGCAATTCGATGCCGCTCTTCGCCTTCACCCGGCGGCGGACTTCCTCGCCGAGCGCTTCGATGTCGGCGCTCGTCGCCGCACCGGTGTTGATCAGGAAATTGGTATGCTTCTCGCTCACCTGCGCGCCGCCGATGGCGAAACCGCGGCAACCGGCCTCATCGACAAGCTGCCACGCCTTGTGACCGTCGGGGTTCTTGAAGGTCGAGCCGCCGGTCTTCGAACGCAGCGGCTGCGACGCCTCGCGGCTGGCCGAGATGCGGTCCATTTCGGCCTGGATGACTTCGGGTTCACCCGGACGCCCGCGGAACGTCGCGCCCACGACGACCGCACCTTCGGGCAATTCGCTGTGGCGATAAGTGTAGCCCAGATCGGCAAGCGGCAATGTCCGGCGCTCGCCCGAGCGCACGACGATGTCGGCTTCGACCAATATGTCCTTGACCTCGCTGCCATAAGCGCCTCCGTTCATCCGCACGAAGCCGCCAACGGTGCCGGGGATCGACCGCAGGAACTCCATCCCCGCGATCCCTGCGTCGCGCGCGGTCGATGAGACGAGGATGCCCGAGGCACCGCCTCCGCAGCGCAAGCTGGTCGCGTCGACGGCTTCGACCTTAGCAAAGGCCTTGCCGAGCCGGACGACGACGCCCGGAAAGCCGCCGTCGCGAACGATGAGGTTCGATCCAAGGCCGAGCGCCATCACCGGGATCGCGGGATCGAGGTCGCGCAGGAAACCGGCAAGATCATCCGCGTCCTTCGGCTCGAACAGCCAGTCGGCAGGACCGCCCGACTTGAACCAGACGAGCGGCGCCAGCGGCGCCTTTTCGGTCAGCTTGCCGCGGACCGCCGGAAGCGTATCGGCGGTGCTCATACCGCCTCCACCGCGCTCGCCAGCCCCGCCGCCATCTTGGTGATGTCGCCTGCGCCGAGGCAGATGATCATGTCGCCCGCGCCGAGCGTTTCGGTGCGGATCGCGTCGGCGATCGTTGCAGCGAGCGTGCCGGCGTCGGCAACGGTCGACGCATAGCGATGGCCGCGGTCGCGCAGCCCCTGCGCCAGCGCATCCGACGACACGCCCTCGATCGGGCTTTCGCCCGCTGCATAAACGGGCAGTGCGAGCACGATGTCGGCGTCGTTAAAGGCCTGCTGGAAATCGTCCATATGGTCGCGCAGGCGGGTAAAACGATGCGGCTGGACGACCGCGACGACGCGCCCCGCCCCCGCCCCTTCGCGCGCGGCAGAGAGAACGGCGCGGATCTCGACCGGGTGATGAGCGTAATCGTCGATCACCGTCACGACGCCAGCACCAGCCGCAATCTCGCCGACCTTGGTGAAGCGGCGCTTGACCCCGGCGAAGCCGTTGAAGCCCGAGGCGATCTTGTCGTCGCTGACGCCCATATGCAGCGCGACCGCAATCGCCGCGAGCGCATTCTGGACATTGTGGCGACCCGACATCGGCAAATGAATGCCCTCGATCGTCCGGCTATTGCCGTCGCGGTCGCGCACGACGACGTCGAAGCGATTGCCGTCGGGGCCCGGTGTCACATTGGTGCCGCGCACATCGGCCTGCGCCGAAAAGCCATAGGTGACGATGCGGCGGTCGCGGATGCGCGGGATGATCGCTTGCACTTCGGGATGGTCGAGGCAGAGCATCGCCGCGCCATAGAAGGGCACATTTTCGATGAACTCGACGAAGGCGTCCTTGATCGCGTCGAAGCTGCCATAATGGTCGAGATGTTCGGGATCGATGTTGGTGACGACCGCGATCGTCCCGTCGAGGCGCAGGAAGCTGCCGTCGCTCTCATCGGCCTCGACCACCATCCAGTCTGACGCACCGAGCCTTGCGTTCGAGCCGTAATTGTTGATGATGCCGCCGTTGATGACGGTCGGGTCGATCCCGCCCGCATCGAGCAAGGCGGCGACCAGGCTGGTCGTCGTCGTCTTGCCGTGCGTGCCCGCGATCGCGACGGTGGATTTGAGGCGCATCAGCTCGGCGAGCATTTCGGCGCGGCGGACGATCGGGATGCGATGCGCGAGTGCGGCCTCGACCTCGGGGTTGCCGCGCTTCACCGCCGTCGAGGTCACAACCACGGCGACGCCATCGACGTTCGCGGCTTCGTGCCCGATCGCGACGTTGATGCCGCGTTTGCGCAGGCCCTCGACGACATAGCTGTCAGCGATGTCGCTGCCCTGCACCTGATAACCGAGGTTGTGCATCACCTCTGCGATGCCCGACATGCCGATGCCGCCGATGCCGATGAAGTGGATGATACCGATATCGGTCGCGACGCCGCGCATCAGTTCGCCTCCCGCCGCGCGGCGACGACACCCGAAGCGGCGCGCTGCGCGCTGGTACCGACGCGGATGACATCCATCATCGGCGGCGCGGCAAAGCTTTCGACAAGGTCGGCAAGGTCGCGGGTCGCATCGGGCAGGCCGCAGCTCGCTGCCCGGTCGGCAGCCTCTTCGAGCGCGCCGGGTTCGAGCGCCATGCGCTGGATATGCTTGGCGAGCGCAGCGGGATTGAAATCGCTCTGCTGGATCGAGATCGCGCCACCCGCCGCGACGAGATCGCCGACATTATAGGTCTGGTGATCGTCCATCGCGTGCGGATAGGGCACGAAAACGGCCGGCCTGCCGGCGCAGGCCAGTTCGGCGACGGTCGACGCGCCCGCCCGCGCGATGACGAGGTGCGCCCAGCGCAGTCGCTCGGGAAAGTCGGTGATATAGGGAGCACACTCGGCCGCGACGCCAAGGGCGGCATATTTGGCGCGCACCGTTTCGATGTCGGTCTCGCGGCATTGCTGGACCACCTGCAAGCGGTCGAGCAGCGCGCGCGGGAGCATGGCGACGGCAGCGGGAACGACGTCACTCAGCACCGTCGCGCCCAGGCTGCCGCCAACGACGAGCAGACGAACGATGCCGTCCTCGGGCAGCGGCGGATAACCGTCCTCGCGGATCGCGATAATTTCCTCGCGTACCGGATTGCCGATCAGGTGGCGCTTGTCGGCACAGGCGGGCGGGAAACGGCGGATATGATGGTAGGCGACCGCAATCGCATCGACCCGTCCCGCCATCAGCCGGTTGGTCCGGCCCAGCACGGCATTTTGTTCGTGGATGACGCTGGGCGTCTTGGTCGCGCGCGCCGCGAGTAGGCTGGGCAGCGACGGATAGCCGCCGAAGCCGACGACCACCGCCGGGTCGAAATCGCGGATCAGGTCGATCGCCATTGCGCGCCCCTTGCGGATCGCCAGCGCCGCCTTCACCCAGCCGACGGGACCGCCATGAACGCGCCCGGCAGGCAGAACATGCGTTTCCAGCTCGGCCGGCGCGCCCGGGATCCTGAGGCCGCGGTCGTCGCTGACCAGCGCGACGCGGTGCCCACGCGCGATCAGTTCGCCCGCCAGCGCATAGGCGGGCAGCATATGGCCGCCGGTGCCTCCGGCGGCGAGAAGATGGTGGCGCGTCGCGGTCATGGCCGGGCCGTCATTTCCTGTTCCAGTTGCGGGTCATCGATACCCGCGCCGCATAGGGGTTTCGCCGGGTCAGCGACAAGAGCAAACCCATGCCGATCGACAAGGCGATGAACGACGAACCGCCATAGCTGATGAAGGGCAAGGTCATCCCCTTTGACGGAAAGAGCTGGGTATTCACCGCCATGTTGATCGTCGCCTGCCCGCCGAACTGCGCGATCAGACCCGCGACGGCGAGAATGAGAAAGCTGTCCTCTTCGTCGAGCAGCCGCACCAGAACGCGGACGATGATTGCCAGATAAAGGACGGCGATGGCGATGCAGGCAATGATCCCGAATTCCTCGCCGATGACCGAGAAGATATAGTCGGTATGCGCCTCGGGAAGCTGGAACTTGGCAAGTCCCGCACCCGGCCCCGTGCCGATCAGCCCGCCGGCGGTCAGTGTCGCATGCGCCTTGTCGACCTGAAAGCTGTCGCCCTCGGCGAACAGCCAGATGTTGATGCGCTGCTGCGCCACCGGGTAGAAGAAATAGGCAAGGACCAGCCCCGCGAGCCCGGTGCCCGCCAGCCCCGCCATGATCCGCATCGACAGGCCGGCGACCATGACGAGAACGAACCATGTGCCCGCGAAGATGATCGTTTGCCCCAGATCGGGCTGGCTCATCAGCAGGATCGCGATGATCCCGGTAAAAACGAAGGACAGCGGCACGACCGGCAGATTCTGATCATGCAGCCGCAGCGACAATATCCAGGCCAACGACACCGCGAAGAAGGGCTTGAGAAATTCCGACGGCTGGAGGCGGAAGATGCCGCTGCCGATCCAGCGCTGCGCGCCGTTCACCGTCGTGCCGATCAGCGGCACCATGAACAACAGGAAGACGAAGGTTATCGTGCCATAGATGGCAAAGCGCCGCGCCTGCGGTTTGGGCAGCATCGATACCGCGAGCATGACCGGCACACCGACCATGACCCACATGAGCTGGCGATAGAAATAATAGAGCGGATCGAGGCTGGCGGTCGCGGTCGACAGCTTCTGCGCGGCGACGGGCGAAGCTGCCGCCACGGCGACGAGGCCGATGGCGATGAGCATCGACACGAGCAACAGCAATACGCGGTCGATTTCCCAGAACCACAGGCCCAGCGGCGTGCGGTCGGCGCGGCTGAGGCGCGGGCCGCGGCGCTTCGTCGTCCGCGTCGTCGCGATGACGGGCCGCTCCGTGGTCGCATCCATATTGTCCGCCCCCCCGTTCATATCGTCATCCATTCCCCAACGCCTGCACCAGTTCGCGGAAGCGATCGCCGCGCTGTTCATAATCCTTGAACTGATCGAACGAAGCGCAGGCGGGCGACAGCAACACGATGTCGCCGGGCGCCGCAGCGGCGGCGGCGGCGGCGACCGCGACGGCCAGATCGCCCGACCGTTCGACGGGCAGCGCGTCGCCGACCTCGGCCGCGAAAGGCTCCATCGCCTCGCCGATCAGATAGGCGCGCTTGACGTGGCCGAACCAAGGACGACAGGCGGTCAGCCCGTCGCCCTTGGCCTGCCCCCCGGCAATCCAATGGACACGCTGGTCCGGCGCCGGCGGGAAGGCCGCCAGCGCCGGTGCAGCGGAAGCCGCGTTGGTCGCCTTGCTGTCGTTGAACCAGCGGACGCCAGCGACTTCGCCGACCAATTCCATACGGTGCGGGAGCGCGCGATAGCTCGCGAGGCCGCGTTCGATCTGTTCGTCGTTCAGCCCCAGCACGCGGCATACCGCGATCGCGCACACGGCATTCTGCGCATTGTGCGGACCCTGCAGCGCCGGCCAGCGCGCCTGATCGGCGGGATCGATGTCCTTCGCCGAAACGCGGTGGAGCCGGTGATTGATGCGCCCCGCGATCATCCGCGACGGGTCATCGTCGACCGCGACGATCGCGACCTGATCGCGGTGCTGGAGCGCGAACAGCCGCTCCTTCGAGGCGGCATAGCCTGCGAAACCGTCATAACGGTCGAGGTGATCGGGGCTGATGTTGGTCAGCACGGCGACATCGCACGCCAGGCTGTGCGCCAGGTCGATCTGATAGCTCGACAGTTCGAGCACATAGACGCCGTTTTCGGGGAGCGGATCGCGGGCGAGGATCGGCAGCCCGATGTTGCCGCCCATCAGCGCCGGAACGCCCGCGCTTTCCAGCATATGGGTGACAAGCGCGGTCACCGTCGATTTGCCGTTGGTGCCGGTGATGCCGACGATGCGGTGCGGCGGCAGATCAGCCGCGGCTTCGGCGAACAATTCGATATCGCCGACGATCGACACACCGGCTTCGCGGGCATGGTCGGCGATGGGATGGCGGTTGAGCGGCACGCCCGGCGACACGACGACGCCGGCAAAGCCGACAAGGTCGATCTCCAACGGATTGCCGATGTCGGCGCCGAGCGCCATCGCGGCATCGCGCGCCGCTTCGCGCTCGTCCCACGCGGTCACCCCCGCGCCGCTGGCGATCAGCGCCTCGCAGGTCGCCAGCCCCGAGCGCGCCAGTCCCAGCACCGCATAGCGGCGACCGGCAAAGGCGCGCGCGGTGATCACCGCAGCTTGAGCGTCGCGAGTCCCGCGAGCGCGAGGACGATCGAGACGATCCAGAAACGGACGACGACGGTGGATTCGGGCCAGCCCAATTGTTCGAAATGATGGTGGATCGGCGCCATACGGAAGATGCGCTTGCCGGTCCGTTTGTACCAGAAGACCTGGATGATCACCGACAAAGCCTCGACGACGAACAGCCCGCCGACCAGCACCAGCACCAGTTCGTGCTGCGCCGTCACCGCAATCGTCGCTAGCGCGCCGCCGAGCGCGAGGCTGCCCGTATCGCCCATGAACACCGCCGCGGGCGGCGCATTGAACCACAGAAAGGCAAGGCAGGCCCCGATGATCGCGGCGGCGAAGATCGCAAGCTCACCCGCTCCCGGCACATGGGGAATGCCCAGATAGCCCGCGAATTTCACGTTACCCGACAGATAGACGATGACGAGGAAAGCAAGGCTGGCGATCATCACCGGAAAGGTCGCGAGCCCGTCGAGCCCGTCGGTGAGGTTCACCGCATTGCCGAAACCGACGATCAGCACCATCGCGAAGACATAATAGAGCGGCCCCAGCGGGATATAGACTTCGCTGAAAAAGGGCAGATAAAGGTCGGTGCCGGTCCGCGATACGATCAGCAGCACCGCGATGCCCGCGATCACGAATTCGACGAGCAAACGCACGCGCCCCGGAATCCCGCGATGGCTCGACTTGGTCACCTTGTCGAGATCGTCGAGAAAGCCGACCAGCGCGAACCCGCCGGTGACGAAGATGCAGGCCCAGACGAAGCGGTTGGACAAATCCATCCACAGCAGCGCCGAAATCATTAGCGAGATCAGGATCATCAGCCCGCCCATCGTCGGCGTGCCCTTTTTCGCAAGGTGGCTCTGCGGTCCGTCCTCGCGGATCGGCTGCCCCTTCCCCTGCCGCATCCGCAGCATGAGGATGAAGCGCGGCCCGATCCACAGACCGATGATCAGCGCCGTCGCAACCGCGGCGCCCGAGCGGAAGCTCAGATAGCGGATGAGGTTCAGAACCCCCGGAAAGCCAAGCCATTCCGCCAGCCAATATAGCATCAATAATCCCCATTGGTCAGCGCGGTCACGACATGCGACAGTCCCACGCTGTTCGATCCCTTGACCAGCACCGTATCGCCGGGCCGGGTCAAGGCCCCCAGCCGCCCTACCGCGGCCGAGTGGTCGGCCACATGCTCGAAATCGATCCGCCCCTCAAGCGCTTTGGCGAGCGGCGCCATCTCTTCGCCGACAAGCAGGGCGAACTGCACACCTGCTGCGACGAGCGGAGCGGCCAGACCGGCATGATAGGCCTCGCCGCCATCGCCAAGCTCCTTCATTGCGCCCAGAATCGCGACCCTGCGCGCGCCGGATTCGCTGCCGAGCTGGCCGATGGTCGCGGCCATCGATGCGGGATTGGCGTTATAGCTTTCGTCGATGACGAGGATCGAACCGCCCGGCACCTCGACGCGGGTGCGCGCGCCGCGACCCGCAAGGCCGCCCATCTCGGCGAAGGCCAGGCCCGCGGCGGGCAGGTCACCGCCAACCGCCTTGACCGCAGCAAGCACCGCCATCGCATTGGCCACCCAATGTGCGCCGCCTTGCGCGATGGTGAAGCAGAGCAGCGCGTCCTGAACCTGCGCCGTAACGAGCGATCCGCCCTGCCCGTCGGGCAGCCAGTCGACCGCGCGCACATCGGCCCCTTCGCCCAGCCCGAAGCTGACGACATGCGCCGCATGCTGTTCGGCCTTGGCGCGCAGCCGCGCGTAATGCGGGCTGTCGAAGGGAAGGATTGCGGTGCCGCCCGGCTCCAGCCCTTCGAATATCTCGCCCTTCGCGTCGGCGATCGCTTCCTCGCTGCCGAAAAATTCCATGTGCGCGGGCGCGATGGTGGTCACGATGGCGACATGGGGGCGCACCATCCGCGTCAGCGCCGCCAGCTCGCCCGCATGGTTCATCCCCATTTCGAAGATGCCGAAATCGGCGGTCGAGGGCATGCGCGCCAGGCTCAAGGGGACGCCGACATGGTTGTTGTAGCTTTTGACCGAACGGTGCGCTTTGCTCGGGCGAAAGCGGTCGAGCGCCGCGAACAGCGCCTCCTTGGTCCCCGTCTTGCCCGCCGAGCCGGTGACGCCGATGATCCGCCCGTGGCTGCGCGCGCGCGCCGCGGTGCCGAGCGCGTTCAACGCTGCGGCGCTGTCGGCGACGCGGATGTGCGGGAAGTCGATATCGTTTTCGCAGATGATACCAGCCGCGCCGGCGGCAATCGCCTTGTCGATGAAGTTATGGCCGTCGGTCGCCTCGCCCTTCATCGCGACGAACAGGTCGCCCTTCGTGACTTCGCGCGAATCAAAGGCAACGCCCTGCACCGTGAAATCGGCGCTAGCGGTGCCGCCGCACGCCGCCGCGATCGCGCGCGCCGTCCACAGCGGGGTCATGCCGCCACCTCGCGCGCGACGCTCACATCGTCGAAGGGGATGACGCGCAGCGCGTCACCGCGTCCGACAATCTGCCCCTGTTCGTGCCCCTTGCCTGCGACGCAGATAATGTCGTCGGCGCGCGCCATCTCGATCGCAGCAGCAATCGCGGCGCGGCGGTCGCCGATCACCTGGGCGCCCGGCGCGCCTTCGGCGATGGCGGCGCGGATCGACGCGGGATCTTCGCCGCGCGGATTGTCGTCGGTGATGATCGCGATATCGGCCTTGGCGGCGGCGATGCGGCCCATTTCCGGGCGCTTCGCCTGATCGCGGTCGCCGCCCGCACCGAACACCAGGATCAACCGCCCCGTGGCGTGCGGCCGCAACGCATCGAGCGCCGCCTCCAGCCCGTCGGGGGTGTGGGCATAGTCGACATAAACGGGGGCGCCCGCGCGCGTGATCGCCGCACGCTCCAGCCGTCCGCGCACCGGCTGGAGTCGCGCCAGATTGGCGAGCGTCTGCGCACCATCGCCGCCGGTCGCGATGACCAGCCCGGCCGCAACCAATGCGTTGGCGGCCTGATAGGCGCCGATCAGCGGCAGATCGACTTTCTGCGTGAGGGCGCCCGCCGCAACGGTCAGCGTCTGCCCGAGCTGCGTCGGCGTCCGCCCGACAAGGCGCAGTTCCTCACCCTTCGTTCCCACGGTAAGCAGACGCAGTCCGCGCGCGCGCGCCGTCTCCACCACTTTGGGCGAATGGACATCGTCGGCCCAGACCACCGCGGCTCCGCCGGGTTCGATAACCTCGGTGAATAGCCGCAACTTGGCGGCCAGATAAGCCTCCATCGTGCCATGATAATCGAGATGATCGTGGCTGAGATTGGTGAAGGCCGCCGCCTTCACGGGCAGGCCTTCGGTGCGATATTGATCGAGCCCGTGGCTCGACGCCTCGAAGGCCGCATGGGTCACGCCCTCGGCCGCCAGTCCCGCCATGTTCGACAGAAAGGTCACGATGTCGGGCGTAGTCAGTCCGGTGACGACCCGGTCGGCGCCGGTGGTCACGCCAAGCGTTCCGATCGATGCTGCGTGAAAGCCCGCCATTCGCCAGAGCTGACGCGTCATCTCGACGGTCGAAGTCTTGCCATTGGTGCCAGTAACCGCGACGCAGGTTGCGGGAAAACGGTGAAAGAAGCGCGCCGCAAGCCGCGCGAAGGCGCGCCGCGGATTGGCATCGGCGATATGCACCGCGCCCTCGACCACGGCTTCGGGCCGCGCGACGACGGCGACGGCGCCCGCCGCCACCGCGGCGGCAATAAAGTCCTCACCGTTGAATTTTTCGCCGACGAAGGCGCCGAAGACATTGCCCGGCGCAACCTTGCGATGATCGATGGCAAGCCCGGTCACCACCGGACCGTCCCCATCGACATGATCGCCGCCGGTCAGCGCCGCGAGCCGCATTATTCGCTTTCCCCGTTCTTCCACAGCAGCGGCGTCAGTTCCGACACATCGACGTCGCGGCTTTCGTCGGGGAAGACGCCGAGCATCGGTCCCGCGCGCATCACCACCTTCTTGACCACCGGCGCGGCGGTGTAGCCCGCGGTGCGCTGCCCCGAGCTGAAGGCGTTGCCCTTGGGCTCGTCGATCATCACCAGAACGACATAACGCGGATTGTCCATCGGGAAGACGGCGGAGAAGGTCGATACGAGCGAATGGCGACGATAGCCGCCGGCGCCCGGCTTTTCGGCGCTGCCGGTCTTGCCGCCGACGCGAAAGCCCGGGGCGTCGGCTTGGCGGCCCGTGCCGTCGGACACGATCAGGCGCAGGAGCTGGCGCATCCGCGCACTCGTCGATGCCTTGAACACGCGGCGCCCCTGCGGCGGCGCCTTGTCGCCCAGCTTCAGGATCGTCGCCGGACGCCAGATGCCGCCGTTGACCAGCGCGGCATAGGCGCTGGCAAGGTGCAGCGGAGTGACCGCAATGCCGTGGCCATAGCTGGTCGTCATCGTCGACAGCCGGCCCCATTCGCGCGGCCACAGCGGGAAGGCGCGCTCCTTGAGTTCGATTTCGGGACGCTTGTTGAATTCGAGGCTACGGAACATCGCCTCCATCTTTTCCTTGCCGAGCTGGTCGGCGATCTGCGCGGTGACGATGTTCGAGCTATGGATGAGCGTCTCGGGGACGTTGAGCCAGCGGTTCATCATGTGCGAATCGCGGATGCGGAAACCGGCGATCGCCAGAGGTTGCGTCGCATCGTAGCGCTTCGCCATACTCGTCACGACGCCATCGTCGATCGCGGCGCCGATCGAGAGCGGTTTGACGACCGATCCAAGCTCGTAGAGATTATAGGTCACGGCGTTGCGCCGCGTCGTCGGATCGCTACCCGCCAGCTTGTTCGGATTATAGGTGGGCAGCGACGTCATCGCCATCACTTCGCCCGTGTGGACGTCCAGGATGATGCCCGCCCCGCCGATCGCCTCCAGATTGGTGACAGCGTTCGACAACTCGCTTTCGAGCACGCCCTGCACGCGCGCGTCGATCGACAGCGTCAGCGGATCGCCGCGCGTCGCCTTGTCGATCAGCCGCTGGTCAAACGCGCCCTCGACGCCAGTGACGCCATGGCCTTCGGCGTTGGTGAAGCCCAGCACATGCGCCGCGAGCGACATCTGCGGATAGAGGCGCTCCTTTTCGCGCGGAAAATCGAACCCGACATCGCCGATGGCATTCACCGCCGCCACCTGATCGGGCAGCGCCCGTCGTCGGATATAGGTCGGGCGCGGGCCCGTCAGCTTGGCGAGCAGGTCCTCGCGCGTCATGTCGGGAAAGATCTTGTGCAGTTCGTCGGCGAGATACTGGCGGTCGTTGAGCAGTTTCGACGGCATCACCCGGATCGAATAGCCGTCGATCGTCCGAGCGAGCGGCACGCCATTGCGATCGACGATATCGGCGCGCGCGGGCACGAAGGCCGTGCTGTTGCCGCCGCGGCCGGCATCGCTGTCGAACAGCGCAAAATAGAGCAGCCGCACCGAAACGAGGAAAAATGCCGCCATGAACAGCAGCATGAGCATCATCAGCCGCTGTTGCGCGGTCAGCAATATCTGCTGCCGCACCCCAGCGGTTCGAACCCGGGTCGGACGGACGACCAGCGTGTTCATTGGCCTGATTTGCCCTCCTTCGCTTCACGCGCCGCGGCACGCTTGAGGTCGGCGAGCGTCGATTCGGCGAGGAGCTGATCCTCGATCATCTTGAGCTGTTCGCGGCGACGCGTCGGCGCCAGACGCGGCGCGCTGTCGCTGCGCACCGGCGTTTCGGCCTGCGCCAGCACAACGGGCTTTTCGGCCGCCGGCTTCGCCTCGGCCTTCACCGGCGTCGCCGCGGGTTCGGGTGTTCCGACGGGGCTGACCATTGCCATCAGCACCGGCGCGACTTCATTGGCGCCGCGAGCACGCGGCAGACCGTCGAGCGAGGCAAGCTGGCGCTCGCTCGACAGATATTGCGAGGCATCCGGCGCCGAGTAGCCGAAGCTGTCGGCGTTCCACTGTTCGAGCTGGCGCATCGAAGCGCGCACCGCGAGTTCGGATTCAAGGTAGCGGATATTGTCGCGCGTGCGCTCGATCTGATGATTTATGCGCGCGAGTTCGCTGCGCGTCGCGGCGACCTTCAACGAGACCGGATAAAGCATCATCGCGAAGATGAGCACGAGCAGCACCAGGCCGATCCCCTGAAGCTTGCGGGCCGCCATCAGCATGAGATTGCCTCCTTCGTCGTCAATTGGGTCGGCCAGGCCGGGGCTGCGGTGCGCACGGCGCTGCGCAGCGTCGCGGAGCGCGCGCGCGGGTTGCGCGCCTCTTCGGCCTTGCCGGGCCGCACCTTGCGCGCCGGCGGCTGAAAGGTGGCGGCCCGCGCCGCTCCGATCGGCGCGGGCCGGTGGCGCGAGCCGGCGGCGTCACCGCCGCTACGCTCGCGCAGAAAGTTCTTCACGATCCGGTCTTCGGTGCTGTGGAAGCTGACCACGGCAAGCCGGCCGCCGGGGCTCAGGACGCGCTCCGCCGCGGCGAGCCCTTCCATCAGTTCGTCGAGCTCGCCGTTGATGTGGATGCGGATCGCCTGAAAGCTCTTCGTCGCCGGATCCTTGGGCGCGCCCGGCGGATGGCGCAGCGCCTTGCGGATCACCGTCGCTAGTTCGCCGGTGCGCGACAGCGGGCGCGCAGCGACGATTGCCCGCGCGACGCGGCGCGACTGACGTTCATCGCCATAATGGTACAGCACGTCGGCGATCTCGGCCTCGTCGGCGCGATTGAGCCATTCGGCGGCAGTCTCCCCCTCCTGCGCCATGCGCATGTCGAGCGGGCCGTCCTTCTGGAACGAGAAGCCGCGCGCATCGCGGTCGAGCTGCATTGACGAAACGCCGATGTCGAAGGTGATGCCGTCGACCGCGTCGATGCCTCGTTCGGCGAGCAGGCGGTCGATTTCGCCGAAGCGGCCGTGGATCAGCATCAGCTTGCCGTCGGCTTCGGCGACGAGCGCCTGCCCCTCGGCAATCGCGTCGGGGTCGCGGTCGCACGCGATCACCTCGGCCCCCGCGGCGAGCATCGCACGCGTGTAGCCGCCGGCGCCGAAGGTCGCGTCGACATGCCGCTCGCCCGGAGCGATGGCGAGGGCGGCGATGACTTCTTCGCGGAGGACCGGATCATGGCGGGGATCCCGAGGCAGGTCGGGGGAAAGATCGGTCACTTGCGCCCCTTCCCCTTCGTCTCTTCCCAGGCCTTGGCAAGTCGCTGGAGCACCGGATCGGCGTCGACGCAGTCGGCGAGCGTCGGCAGCCACCAGACTTCGAACCGGCGGCCCGACCCGACAAAGGCGGTCGCGCCGGCATCGCCGACGCGGTCGCGCGCGGTAAAATTGGGAAGGAAGCGCCCGCTGTCGTCGAGCGTATAGGCCTCGGTATAGCTGAACCGCTTCTTGAATGCCTCGTCCTCGTCGAAATCCAGATTGCGGGCGAGCGCGGTGTCGCGGTCGCGCTCGATCTCATCGGTCAGGCGATCATATTGATCCTGGCCATAGGCGACCAGACAAGGCAGCTTTTCATGGAAGCCGACCCAAAGCACGCGCTGGCCGTCCGCATTGAGGGGCACATTATTGCGGAACTGCGAAGGGACGGCGATGCGTCCCTTGCCATCGATCGCGGCGAAGTTGGTACCCGAATACCGGCCGGGCGTCACAACTGCCATCGCTGAAGCCCCCCGTTTCGCGCCTCCGGGCAAAACTTCCCCGTCCGCGAGAATCGCAGGATTTCGCGCCAACAGACTCGGGTGGAGATTGCCCCTCTCCGATTCCTGAGTATCAAGAGTCGATTAGGGTGAAAAGGGGTATTTTAGGGCAAAACAGGGTAATTACGCCCCAAATGGGCAAAAATGCGCTCAATTGATCAAGCAAAGCGGGCTCCGGCGCCGAAACGCTAGCCGCGGGAAGCAGAAATTCGGGGTGTAATGGGGCCGCGACCTCTCAGTCGGCGGCGGCGCCTATCCAGAACGGGCGCAACCAGCCGCTCGCGTCGCCTCCGCGCAAGCGCGCGTCCAGCCACTCCATCGTGTCGGCATGACGCAGATGCGCCGCCCAGCTGGGCTGCGGCTGCCAGAGCGGGGCGAACAGCATATCGGCGTCACCGACTAGCCACGCTTCGCCCTGCCCGATCCGGCAATGGAGCAGATGACCGCCCGCGATCCGCTCGCAGGCAGGCGGCGCCTGCGTGAAGCGACCGGCGCTGAACAGGCGCAGGTGTGCGCCGCCGACATCGGCGGCGATCGGCCTTGTTTCCGTATCGGGCGCCGCGGCGAGCGTGATGCCCCAATGGTCGAGCAACGGGGTGAGCAGGCTCGTCACTGGCGGATTGCGCGGATCGCCGAGCGGGTGGCGCGGCGGCCAGCCCGAAAGCGCATCGGCTAGGATCACCGCGCGCCTGCCGCCGCGCACAAAGGCGTCGATCGCGACAAGATCGCGCGGTGCAAGCGCGGGGGGATGCGCGAGCAACAGGGCATCGCCGCGCGCGGGCGGGTGGTCGGCAAGACTGTCGACGAGCCGCAGCGGCCCGCCGCGCGCGATCCGGTCGAGTGCAGGGTCGTCGCGGGCGCCCTCGGCAAGCATCGCGGCCAGATCGCCGCCCGACCAGCGCAGCGGCAGGCTTGTCATCATCGTCACCGGCACGGCGCGCGGCGCCGGAGCGCGATAGGCAAGCGCCAGCAGCCCGTGTGCGGCGGCAAACCAGCCAAGGATCGCGGCGGCGATCAGCAGCACGCGAAAAGGCCCGCGCGGCCGCGCGGCCTGGACCATGCGGTCGGCACCGACTGCCACCACGCTCCCGCAACCCGCGCTCAGCACGAGTTGCAGCCAGGGGAAGGCTCCCGCGAGCCAGGCCGCAAGCAGCGCCTGCCCGATCAGCGTCAAAGCAATCGCGACGCCAAAGGCGGCGCGGCGTTCAGTTCGGGAGGCGCGGCGCGCCGTCCACGCCAGCGCCGCCAGTGGCAACGGCCATAGAGGCAGCAGCAGCGCGGGATCGATCCGGCCGAGCATCGCCTGCCCGCCGGCGAACCAGCCCAGCACGAGCGCCGCGACCGCAGCCAGTGCGCCACGCAGCAGAGCGCCGGGAGGCGGCAATGTCACTGTTTCGACTGGCGAACGCGCTCGAGTTCAGGATCGGGTTCGAGGTCGGGGACGGCGGGTGCGGTCGGCACCTTCGCCGCGGGGTCGTCATTTTGCTCCTTCGAAACCGGCTGCACGCCCAGCTCCTCGAGCGGCGCGCTCGCGGGCTTCTGGTCGGCGCCCGGCACCTTGACCTCCGCCGCCGTATCGGGGTCTGCAGCGGCGCGTTCGCGCGCCCGGTCGCCGATCAGCCCCGCCATCCCGACGAGCAGCAGGACGGTCAACACCCCCGCAATGCCGATCTGGAGCCGCCGCATCGCATCATGTGGCGGCGGCGGCGCCGCATCGGCGGGTGCCGCGGGGTTCGGCGCGACCGCCGGCTTGATGTCGGGCTTGCTGCTCATACCGCCGCCTCGGCGAGGCCTTTGCTCGCCAGCCATTCGGGATTGTAGAGCGTCGACAGATAGCGAAAGCCGCTGTCGCACAAGATCGTCACGATGCGCCTGCCCGGACCAAGCTCGCGCGCGAGCGCCATCGCGCCCGCGACATTGATCCCCGACGACAGGCCGACGCACAGCCCCTCGTCGTCGAGCAGGCTGCGACAGACCGCGAGGCCTTCGGCATCCGAAATGCGGAATTGCGTGTCGATCGGCGCGCCGTCCAGATTGCCGGTGATGCGGTTCTGCCCGATGCCTTCGGCGACGCTCGACCCTTCGGGTTTCAGCTCGCCGCACTTGTAGTAATTATAGAGGCCGGCGCCGTGCGGATCGGTCAGCGCAATGGTGATCCGCTCGTCCTTGGCCTTGAGGCCCAGGCCGGTTCCCGCGATCGTGCCGCCGGTCCCCGCCGCACAGGTGAAGCCGTCGACGCGCCCCTCCATCTGCTGCCAGATCTCCTCCGCGGTGCCGCAGATGTGCGCCTTGCGGTTCGCGATATTGTCGAACTGGTTGGCCCAGATCGCGTTGTCGGTTTCTTCGGCGATGCGGCGCGAGGTGTGGACGAAATGGCCGGGGTTGGCAAAGGGCGCCGGCGGCACCAGCACCAGCTCGGCACCAAGCGCGCGGATCGTCGCCATCTTCTCGGCACTCTGATTGTCGGGCATGACGATGATCGTCCGGTAGCCGAGCGCGTTGCCGACGAGCGCCAGCCCGATACCGGTGTTGCCCGCCGTACCCTCCACGATCGTCCCGCCCGGCCGAAGCAGGCCGGCCGCTTCGGCATCGCGGACGATGTAGAGCGCGGCGCGATCCTTCACCGATCCGCCGGGGTTCGCATATTCGCACTTGGCCCAGATTTCGCAGCCCGTGGCTTCGCTGGCGCCCCGCAGCAACACGATCGGCGTGTTGCCGATCAGGTCGAGGCTGTTCTTCGCATTGATCATGTCCTTGATCTAGGCCCGCACCCCTGCGCCTGCAAGACAGCTTCGCTTGCGGCGCGCATGGCCGCGCTTTGTCGACGAACGGGGCACCGGCGCCGACCAACGACGGGGTCCGGTCCCAGCGCAGGGTTGCATCTGTAACAGTATATCATTACTGCGCCCGTCGAACTCGTCACGATATAACAGGAAATTGTCGCCATGCGCTTGCTCCCCGCCACCAGCCTGACCCTCGCCCTACTCCTCTCCACCCCCGCTTTCGCGCAGCAGGGCGCCGCCCAGTCGGGCAGCGACGATGATTTTCACACCGACCAGGGCATCGTCGTCACCGCGCCCTATGTCCGTAGCCTCGACATCCTGGGCAATGTGTCGGTGATGCAGGGTGAAAAGCTGGCACAGGATATTCGCGGCCAGATCGGCGACACGCTCGCATCGCAGCCCGGCGTATCGTCGAGCAGCTTCTCGCCCGGCGCGTCGCGCCCGATCCTGCGTGGCTTCTCGGGCGAACGCGCGGCGGTGCTGGTCGACGGCCTCGGCGCGATCGACGCGTCTTCGACGTCGGCCGATCATGCCGTGTCGATCGATCCGCTAACCGCCGATCGCATCGAAATTCTGCGCGGCCCGTCGGTGCTGCTCTTCTCGAGCCAGGCCGTCGGCGGCGCGGTCAATGTCTTCGACCGCCGCATCCCGCGCGCCATCCCCGAAAGCCCCGCCCACATCGATGCGCTCGCCAGCTATGGCACCGCAGCGCAGGACAAGAGCATCGGCGCCTCGATCGACGTGCCGCTCGGCCAGCGCTTCGTCGTCCATGCTGACGGCAATTATCGCGATTCGAACGACGTGCGCGTCGGCGGGCTGATCTATGCGCCTGCACTGCGCGCGCATCTACTCGACCTCGCCGCCGATGCGAGCGCCGGCGGCGACGCCGAGGAAGCGGCGCGGCTGACCGACGCCGCGAACAGCCGCGGCCGCGTGCCGAACAGCCAGAGCACGAGCAAGAGCGCCGGCGTCGGTGCGGCCTTCGTCGACGATGGCGGATCGCTCGGCATCAGCTTCGGCTATCTCGAGGACGAATATGGTATCCCGCCGCGCGCCGACATCAACGAACTGCCGACGATCAAGGCGCGCCAGTATCGCGTCGATGTGCGCGGCGAGGTCAATCTGGGCGACGGCCTGTTCGACAAATTGCGTATCCGCGGCGCCTATGCCGACTATGCCCACACCGAATTCGACGATGGTCAGCCCGGCACGCGCTTCACCAATCGCGGCATCGAGGCGCGCGCCGAACTCGCCCAGAATGATCGCGGCGGCTGGCGCGGTGCGAGCGGGGTCCAGTACAGCTTCCGCGATTTCGCAGCGATCGGCGACGAAGCCTTTCTCCCCGCCAACGAAACCACGCGCCTCGCCGCCTTCACGCTGCAGGAACTCGAACGCGGCCCGGTGACGCTTGAAGGCGCGCTGCGCTTCGAAAATTCCAAGGTGGCGGCGAGCAGCATCGGCTTCGACCGTTCGTTCGACAGCCTGTCGGGCGCGGCCGGCCTGTCGTATCAGCTCGCCGATGGCCTCAAGGCCAGCGTGTCGGTTTCGCGTAGCGAACGCGCGCCCTCGGCCGAAGAGCTGCTCTCGGACGGGCCGCATGCCGCAACGCTGACTTACGAACGCGGCAACCCCGATTTCGCCAAGGAAACGAGCTGGGGCGGTGAGGCATCCTTGAAGTTCGCCCGCGACGGCTGGTCGATGGGGCTGACCGGCTATGCGAGCTGGTTCGACAATTTCATCTATGAAACCGACACCGGCCTGATCGCCGACGACCTGCCGCTGTTCGAATTCCGCCAGAACAAGGCGCGTGTGTGGGGCTTCGAATTTCAGAGCACCGCCCCGCTGGCGCAGGCGGGGGGCTTCAACTTCGTTGCCGACGCGACCGCCGACATGACGCGCGCCAAGATCGTCGACGGTCCCTATGTCCCGCGCATCCCGCCGCTGCGCATCAGAGGCGGGCTCGAAGCGCAGAGCGACCGCGTCGATGCACGCGCCGAGGTCGAATGGACCGACGACCAGACTCGCATCGCGCCGTTCGAGACCGCGACCAAGGGCTTTACGCTGGTCAACGCCTCGCTGACCTGGCGCCCGCTTCCCGACACGAAGAATCTGTCGCTGACGCTGGCAGCCGACAATATCTTCGACGTCGATGCCCGCCGCCATGCGAGCTTCACCAAGGATTATGTGCCGCTTGCCGGCCGCGACATCCGCATTACCGCGCGCGCCAGCTTCTGACCGCGCGCCGAAAAGGGGCCGGGTTTCCGTGCGAAACCCGGCCCTCTTTTTTGCCCCCTGGCTTCTAGTGGCTCAGAAACTGCTGGCGGCGGTTCCAGTAAATTGAACTGGCCGCGGCATAGGCGCCGACTTTTTCCCATACCGATTGATCGACGCTTTCGACATCGACGCCGGCGGCGGTATAGGCATTAATGATCGTGTTGATCTGATCCTCGGTCATCTCGCTGCTGAGATCCGGGTTGGCCCCCTTCGGCCCGAAGTCGAGTGAGCGATCGACCGGGTCGACCGACAGGCCGGCCTTCCTGATCTGTCCTGCGAACCATTCGCGCGACACGCGGGCAAGATTATAGTCGAAATAGACATCCTTGCGATCGGCCGCGATCCCGTTCTTCGTCATACAGTCGGTCGAGAGCGCACCGAACTGTTCGAACAGCGGCCGCGCGGCGTCGCTGTCACTACCCGCCATCGCCGCGCCGATCTGCGCGCGCAGGTCGGGCGATATCGTCTTGGCGACGCAATCGAGCGCGGCGCCGTCCTGCGCCAGCGCGGCGCCGGGCACGCCCGCGAACCCGAGTGCAACCGCCGCTATCCAAATCCTTGTCATTTCTGCTTTTACCCCCTGAAACGCGCCGCTCAGGACAGCATGGCCATGCCACCGTTCACATGAATCGTCTGTCCGGTGACATAGCCCGCTTCTTTCGACGCGAGATAGACGACGGCGGCGGCGATATCACTTCCCTCGCCCATGCGGCCCGCCGGGATGCGCTGATTGAGCGCTTCCTTCTGCGCATCGGGCAGCACTTCGGTCATTGCGGTGGCGATGAAGCCCGGAGCGACGCAGTTGACGGTGACGTTCCGGCTCGCCAGTTCCTGCGCCAGCGCCTTGGTCATGCCGGTCACGCCCGCCTTCGATGCGGCGTAATTCGCCTGCCCCGGATTGCCGGTGGCCCCGACGACGCTGGTGATCGACACGATGCGACCGAACCGCGCCTTCATCATCGGCTTGGCCGCAGCGCGGCAGAGGCGGAAATTGGCTTCGAGGTTGATGCGGATCACCTCGGACCATTCGTCGTCCTTCATCCGCAGGATCAGATTGTCGCGCGTGACGCCGGCGTTGTTGACCAGAATGTCAAGCTTCCCGCCCAGCGCATCGACCGCGGAGGGCACGAGTGCGTCGACCGCCGCAGCATCGCCCAGGTTGCACGGGAGCGCGACATGATCGCCGCCCAGGCTATCGCGAAAGGCGTTCAGCTTGTCGGCATTGGACCCCGACACCGCAAGCCGCGCGCCCTGCGCTGCAAGCGCCTGCGCGATTGCGGACCCGATGCCGCCAGAAGCGCCGGTAACAAGCGCGGTCATACCGGTGAGATCAAACATATTATTCTCCTGGAATCGGTTTTCAGAGCGTCTTGAGCAATGCCTCGATGTCGTCCATCGATATCACGCTCACCGTCTCGACATCACCCGATGCGCTGCGCTTGACCATCGGGCCGAGCACCTTGCCGCCGAATTCGACGAATTGCGTCACACCGATTTCTTCCATGGCGCCGACGCTTTCGCGCCAGCGGACACGGCCCGTCACCTGTTCGACGAGCAGGTTGCTGATGGTATCGGCATCGCTCACCGGACTGGCGGTGACGTTCGCGATCACCGGCACCAGCGGCGCCGCCGGCGGGTTGGCTCCCAGCGCCTCGGCCATCGCATCGGCGGCGGGCTGCATCAACGGGCAGTGGAAGGGTGCGGATACCGGCAGCAGGACGCCGCGCTTGATGCCATAATCCTTTACCATCGCCACGGCCCGCTCGACTGCGCCCTTGTGGCCCGAGATGACGACCTGCGACGGATCATTGTCGTTGGCGACGGTGCAGACCTCGCCCTCGGCCGCGGCGTCGGCGAGCTTCTGCGCAGTGTCGATGTCGGCGCCGAGCAGCGCCGCCATTGCGCCGACCCCGACGGGGACCGCCGCCTGCATCGCCTGCCCGCGCGTTTTCAGAAGCCGCGCAGTCGTCGCCAGGTCAAAGGCACCGGCAGCGCACAGCGCGCTATATTCGCCGAGGCTGTGGCCCGCGACATAAGCGGCCTTGCCCGACAGCGTCACGCCGCCGTCCCGTTCGAGCACGCGCAGCGTGGCGATCGCGTTCGCCATGATCGCGGGCTGGGCGTTTTCGGTCAGCGTGAGCTGATCGTCCGGCCCTTCGCTCATCAGCTTGAAAAGATGCTGGCCGAGCGCCTCGTCGACCTCCTGAAATACCTCGCGGGCATGCGCCGACGCCTCGGCGAGCGTCTTGCCCATGCCCACGGCCTGGCTGCCCTGACCCGGAAAGATGAATGCGCGCATGACCTAGCCCCTTCTCGTCGGCCCGGCGAAGACGGGGGGCCGCTGTCGTGTTACACCTTGCCGTCGGAACAGCCCGACGACGGCCCTCGTCTTCGCGGGGGCGACGGAAAGTGCCGCGCCTATTCGCTCACCCCGCGCGATGCAAGCCGAAGGGCACGACCTTGTTGGCGGCGTCATGGCCAATGTCGGCGCGGCCAAGCCAGGAAATGCCGGTGCGCGCGCACCAGTCCTGCGCGATTTCCTCGGCCTCCATTCCGAACGGCCGGTCATTTTCGGGAATGTCGCTGACGCGTCCCAGCCGGATACCCGCCAGACCGCGCGGCGCCAGACAGGTCGTGACATGAAAAAAGGCGCGATCGAAGGCGTAGAGATATTCGCTCACTTCTTCGACGATCAGCACATGCCCCGAAAGATCGGGCTCGAGCGGGGTGCCGAGCAGCATCGACAACGTCATCAGGTTGAAAGCGGCATGGCGCGCGCCGTGGCGCAGGCCGGGCTCGCAGGCCGCCGGATCGCGCGCGACGAGCCAGTCGAGCGCCCGCGTCACCGCCGCTTCGCCGCCTTCGCGCCGGATATCGGCGACCATCGGGCCATGTGCGACATGGTCGAAGCCCTCGCGGTACAGGCAGCCGAGCAGATTGCCCTGATCCGAATAGCCGAGATAGGCCTTGTGGCGCGCCGTCTCGCCCATCGCCGCGACGGCATCCTCGGCGATGCGGCAGGCGCCATAGCCGCCGCGCGCGAACCAGATCGCGTCGATGTCGGGGCGGTTCGCCATCGTCACCAGCGCTTCGCGCCGCACCGCATCGGCGCCCGCAAAATGCCCGTGAACGACAAAGCATTGCGGATCGAACACCAGTTCGACCTCGGGATAGCCCAGCGCCGCAATGGCCCGCACCGCTTCCGCATCGTCGGGAAGAATGGGGGTGGAGGGGGCAATGATGCCTATGCGCATGACTTGAAATATCCCCACGATCCGTTCGCATCGAGCGAAGTCGAGATGCCCCTCGGCCTTGCGCCATCCCGATGGGTGTCTCGACTTCGTCCACAGGATGAAGTTTATCCTGAGCGCCTGCAAGGCAATCGAAGGGCTCGACCCCAACGGAATTCACGGTGGGTGCCAGTTGCAAACCCTTCGCCAACGCCATATCGCGCCGGCATGGCCGAAAACAAATCCTATTTCTTCTGCGGCATCGGCGGATCGGGGATGCTACCGCTCGCGATGATCGTCGCGGCGCGCGGCGCGGCGGTCGCGGGGTCCGACCGCAGCCGCGATCAGGGCCGCAGTCCCGACAAGTTCGGCTGGATCGAGAGCCGCGGTATCGCGCTGTTTCCGCAGGACGGCAGTGGCGTCGCCGCCGGGCAGACGCTCGTCGCGTCGGCGGCGGTCGAGGACAGCGTGCCCGACGTCGCGGCGGCAAACCGGCTTGGCCTGCCGCGCCTGACGCGCGCCGAACTCAACGCGGCCCTGTTCAACGAAGCGGGCCGCGCGGTCGGCGTCGGCGGGACGAGCGGCAAGTCGACCGTCACCGGCATGATCGGCTGGATCCTCGATCGCGCGGGCGCCAATCCCACCGTGATGAACGGCGCGGTAATGCGCAATTTCGCCGACGATCAAACCCCCTTCGCCAGCGCGCTCGTCGGCGATGCCGCGACCTATGTCAGCGAAGTCGACGAAAGCGACGGGTCGATCGCCCTCTACCGGCCCGACGTTGCGGTCGTCACCAACATCAGTCTCGACCACAAGAGCCTTGCCGAACTGCACAGCCTGTTCGGCGATTTCGCGGCCAAGGCGCGCGTTGCCGTGGTCAATGCCGACGATCCCGAATCGGCGCCGCTGCTGGCGGGAGGAAACGTCCTGCGCTTCGGATTTTCGGAGAGCGCCGCGATGCGCGGCAGCGATTTCGAGGCGCTTCCCGACGGGTGCCGCTTCAAGGTCCATTTCGCCGGCGACACCCACGCGGCGGCGCTGCGGATGCCCGGCCGACACAATGCCGCCAATGCGCTCGCCGCCATTGCCGCCGCGCGCGCGCTCAACATTCCGGTCGCGCGCTCGGTCGAGGCGCTCGCCGACTTCGCCGGGCTCGCGCGCCGGTACGAGGTGCTCGGCCAAGCGAACGGCGTCACCGTGATCGACGATTTCGCGCATAATCCCGACAAGGTCGCCGCAACGCTCGCCGCCGTCGCTGAGCTTCCCGGCCGCGCCTTGCTCTTCTTCCAGCCGCACGGCTATGGCCCGCTCCGCCAGATGGGGCGCGAGCTTGCCGCCAGCTTTGCGCGCGGCATGCGCCCCGGCGACCGGCTCTTCGTCTGCGATCCCGTCTATTTCGGCGGCACCGTCGATCGCAGCATCGGGAGCGAAACGCTCGTCGCCGACATCGTCGCGGGCGGCGGCGACGCCGTCCATGTGCCGGTGCGCGCCGATTGCGGTACGACAATGGTTCAGGAATCGACGCCCGGCGACCGTATCCTGATCCTCGGCGCGCGCGACGATACGCTTACCGAATTCGGGCGGGAATTGCTGGAAAAGCTTGCATCGCGCGCTTGATTAATCCCCGCGAATCTGTATAGGCGCGCTCATTCGGGGCGAGGCCACGTTGCCATCGCCCCGTTTGCTTTGCACCAATACGCAAAGCCGGACGACAGCCGGAGGGGTTTCGCGATTGGCGCGGAATCAGCGATCGGCCAAATCGAAGGACGCAAACCATGCCGTTTTACGAGCATGTTTTTATCGCGCGTCAGGATCTGAGCCAGGCTCAGGTCGATGCGCTCGCCGAAGGCATCACGAACATCGTGACCGAATATAAGGGCCAGGTCCACAAGACCGAAACCTGGGGCCTGAAGCAGCTCGCCTACAAGATCGCGAAGAACCGCAAGGGTCATTACGCGATGCTGTCGGTCGAAGCGCCGGGCGAAGCCGTCGCCGAAATCGAACGTCAGGCGGCGATCAACGAAGACATCATTCGCTGGATGACCATCAAGGTCGACGAACTCGAAAAGGGTCCCTCGGTCATGATGCGCAAGCAGGAACGTCGGGGCGGCCGTGGCCGTGACCGCGACGGCGAAGAATAAGGATAACGACCATGGCACGACCCTTTTTCCGTCGCCGCAAGACCTGCCCCTTCAGCGCGAAGGACGCACCGGTCATCGATTACAAGGACGTCCGCCTGCTCCAGGGTTACCTGTCGGAGCGCGGCAAGATCGTCCCGTCGCGGATCACCGCGGTGTCCACCAAGAAGCAGCGCGAGCTGGCGAAGGCGATCAAGCGCGCCCGTCACATCGGCCTGCTCCCCTACATTGTGAAGTAAGGAGCGCGGACCGATGGAAATCATCCTGCTCGAACGCATCGAGAAACTGGGCGGTATCGGCGACGTCGTCACCGTCAAGAACGGCTTTGCCCGCAACTATCTGCTGCCTAACAACAAGGCGCTGCGCGCGAACGAAGCCAACAAGAAGCTCTTCGAAGCCAACCGCGCGAAGATCGAATCCGATAACGCCGACCGCCGCGCCGCTGCCGAAGGCCGCGCGAAGGACATCGACGGCAAGCAGGTCGTCCTGATCCGTCAGGCGTCGAACACTGGCCAGCTTTACGGTTCGGTTTCGGTGCGCGACATCCTCGACGCGCTGATCGAAGACGGTGCGACGAACCTGACCAAGGCGATGTTCGAACTCGAACGTCCGATCAAGTCGCTCGGCCTGTTCGACGTCAAGGTGAAGCTGCATCCCGAAGTCGCGGTCACCGTGGGCGTCAACGTCGCCCGCTCGCCGGACGAAGCCGAAATGCAGAAGCAGGGCATCGACGTCATCGCCGCCATGTTCGAAGAAGAACAGGCTGCGGCGGCTGCGGTCGCTCTTGAACCCGACAGCGAAGACGAATTCGACGACGCCACCCCGCCGTCGGACGCTCCGGCCGCGGAAGCGCCGGCCGCTGACGAGGATGAAGACGCTTAACGTATCTTCGGCTCGCACGAGACAAAAAGGCCCCGGAACCACAGCGGTTCTGGGGCCTTTTTTATGCTCGCGCTATTTGGGGAGACCGGCGACTTCGGGGTGGCTTCCCGCTCTTCAATTCTCGTCATGCTGAACTTGTTTCAGCATCCACGGACTGACCTTTCGTCCGGCTCAGCGCATAGGGAAATGGCGCGCCATGGATGCTGAAACAAGTTCAGGATGACGATGCTGTCAATGTCGTCCTTCGGTCGCCAGCTGCCCTCAGCGTTCAAGCGTCCACCATCGCATGATACTCCGCTTCCGCAAGGAAGCGTTCGGCGTCGAGTGCGGCCATGCAGCCCATGCCCGCCGCGGTGATCGCCTGGCGATACACCTTGTCGGTCACGTCACCCGCCGCGAACACGCCCGGCACCGCGGTCAGCGACGTGCCCGGCGTCACCGCAAGATAGCCGTCGGCGTCGAGCGGTAGCTTGCCCTTGAACAATTCGGTCGAGGGGCTGTGGCCGATGGCGACGAAGCCGCCGTCGGTGCGCTCGTGGCTCGCCTCGCCCGTCACCGTGTCGATCAGGTCGACGCCGACCAGCCCCGCCGTCCCTTCGCCCGCGACGAAGCGATCGACCTTCTTGTTCCAGAGCACCTTGATCTTGGGATTGGCGTGCAACCGATCCTGCAGAATCTTTTCGGCGCGCAGGCTGTCGCGGCGGTGGATCAGCGTCACGTCGTCGCTATGATTGGTCAAATACAGCGCCTCTTCGACCGCGGTGTTACCGCCGCCGATCACCACCACCTTTTTGCCGCGATAGAAAAATCCGTCGCAGGTCGCACAGGCCGAAACGCCCTTGCCGCCCAGTTCCTGTTCGCCGGGAACGCCCAGCCATTTTGCCTGCGCCCCGGTCGCGATCACCAGCGTTTCGGCGACATAGACGTCGCCGCCGTCGCCGGTCAGACGGAACGGCCGCTGCGACAGGTCGACGTCGACGATCGTGTCCCAGATCATGCTGGCGCCCACATGCGTCGCCTGCGCCGTCATCTGCTCCATCAGCCAAGGGCCCTGGATCACTTCGGCAAATCCGGGATAGTTTTCGACGTCGGTGGTGATCGTCAACTGCCCGCCCGGCTGCAGCCCCTGCACCACGATCGGCTGCATCCCGGCGCGCGCCGCGTAGATGGCGGCCGAAAGCCCTGCAGGGCCGGAACCGAGGATCAGCATCTTGGTGTGGTGCGTGGCGGGCATGACGGTCTTTCGTTGTTGGCGGCTATGAGCGAGGACGCCCAGATGGGTGTTGCCAATCGCGCTAGCAAGGGACAGGCTGCACGCCAAGGGGAGAGACGGGAATGGCGAGTTGGTGGGAACGTCATGGGGTGCCGCGGCTGATCAAATGCGCCTGCTCGCAGGGGCAGATCATGAAGGCGCGCAGCAAGGTGGTGCCGGCGGCATCGGGCGACGTGCTGGAGCTTGGCTGCGGCGGCGGCATCAACATGGAATTTTACGATTGGAACCGGGTGACGCGCTTCACCGGGCTCGATCCGTCGCCCGAACTGCTCGCGATGAGCCGCGCGGCGGCGCAGGCACGCGGCATCGCGGCGACGATCGAAGGCGGCGTCGGTGAAGCGATGCCCTTCGAAAGCGGCCGATTCGACACCGTCGTCACTACCTTCACCCTCTGTTCGGTGCACGATCAGACGGCGGTGCTGGACGAGATCCGCCGCGTTCTCAAACCGGGCGGAACCGCCCTGTTTCTGGAACATGGCCGCGCGCCCGACGCGGGCGTCGCACGCTGGCAGCGGCGAATCGAGCCCGTCTGGAAACGCATCGGCGGCAATTGCCATCTGACGCGGCCGATCGCCGACGCCTATGCGGGCGCGGGCTTTGCGGTGGAACGGCAGGCGGCACATTATATGCCCAAAACCCCTCGCCCTTTCGGCTGGGTCGAATATGGAACCGCGCGCGCTCCTGCCTGATTACCGGACGCAGCAATTCCTTAATATGGGCCGCCTAGACTTGGGGGCGAAGGATCGGATTCGCGTGCGTCATCAATACCCTCTTCCGCTGCATCACAGCTGGCCGCTTTTCGAGCGGGGACATCATTTCGATCTGGGCTGGGTTGACCGGCGATCGATCCGTCCGCCGGGCCGCACGCCAGCGATGGACGACGACGCGGCCGCAGTCATGGAGCGCCACGGCGTCGGCAGTTGGACCTGCGACCTTGCCGACGATCATCTTGTCTGGTCCGACACAGTCTATGACATCTTCGGCCTGCCGCGCGGCGTCGAAGTCGCGCGCAGCGATGCCGTCGCGCTCTATCGCGAGGAATCGCGCGCCGCGATGCAAAGACTGCGCGCGCACGCGATCACCCATCGTCGCGGCTTCACCCTTGATGTCGCGATCGAAGCGTCGCGGCGCAAACCACGCTGGGTCCGGCTGATCGCCGCACCGGTTTGTGAGGACGACCGCGTGATTGCGCTGAACGGCTTCAAATATCTGATCGGCGCTTAGTTCAAACCGGATTCCCGTTCCGGCATGGCCACGCCCGGTCTCTACCCCCGAAACCCACTTCATAGACGGGCATTTACCGCCGCCCTTCCCTAACATGTCGGATTAACTTACAGTTTACCATAAGCTGGCGGCGGCGAATCCCCGATTTGCGTCACTGGCACATCCCTTGCTTCGGATGGTGGTGATGCTGAAGAAAATCGGACGGCTGTTTATCATCAAGACCAGGTTCGAGGCCTGCCTGATCATCTATGCGTTGGCGGCGGGTGCCATGGCGCGCGGAACAGCCTATCTGCATGAATTTCCGGGGTACGGCGGCCAGTTGCTGCTCGTCGCGTGCAGCGGCTCGGTATTTCTTGCTGGCGCCAAAATCTTCGACTGCCTGCGCTACGAACAGGCCGAAAGGCGGGCGGCCGAGCCACCCGCCGGCTAGGGTCAGGAAACTGGCGAGGCGCTTCCGTCCACGCCCAAAACATGCCAAAGCCATCGGCATGAGCAGGATCAGCGGCCGCCCGGTCATCGGCACCGAACATCTTTATGGCCTCGCGCTTCGCACGGCGCGCTGGCGTAAAGGCAGCACCGGGGTGCCGTTGCTGTTCCTCAACGGGATCGGCGCCGACATCGCCGCCGCGGCACTGCTGCTCGCGCAGATACATGGGCGCGAGGTGTGGACGCTCGACATGCCCGGCGTCGGCGGGTCGCCCGACGCGATCCTTCCCTATACCGCGCCGACAATGGCCGCGATCGTGATGGAGATTGCCGAACGCTTCGGTCACCCGCAGCTCGACCTCGCCGGCTTCAGCTGGGGCGGTGCGTTGGCGCAGCAGATCGCGGTGCAATTTCCGGCGCGTATCCGGCGCATGGTCCTGATGGCAACGACGCCGAGCGTGGGGGCGCCGGGAATCGGCTGGGCCGCGCTGCTCGACGACGACATGCTGGCGAGCGGACTGAAGCTTCCTACCGCAACGCCGCTGGGTCTGGCCTATCAGGCGATGGCGATGGCTGGCTGGACCAGTGCGGCTATGCTGCCGCAGCTCAAGAACATGCCGACACTGATCCTGATGGGGCGGCGCGACGGCGTCGTGCCGGCGGCGCACGGCCAGGCGATCGCCGACCTGATCGACGGCGCGATACTGGAAGTCGTGCCGGGGTCGCACCTTTTCCCCTTCACCCACGCCGCGGACACGGCGGCGCGGATCAGCGCTTTTCTGGAGCAGCCGGCAGAGGCGACGGCGGAGCAAGCCGCCGCGTAACGAAATCCGCGATCGTCATCGCGGTGGCGTCGGGCGCTTCCTCCATCGGCAGATGGCCGACGCCGTCGAGCAGAACGACCTCCGATCCCGCAATCCGGTCGTGAAAGGTCAGCGCGGCGCTCGGGTTGATCAGCCGGTCCTGCTTGCCGAAAAGGATGAGCACCGGCACCTTTATCTCGCCGATCCGGTCGGCCATCGCGGGCTCGCGGTCGAGCGTGGCGCGCAGCGCCGTCGCCTCGCGATTGCCCGGAAAGCGGAGCAGCTCCCAGTAGCGGTCGACCATAGCATCGTCGACGATGCCGGTTTTCGCGACCGATTGGCGGAGCGACTTTTCGACCAGCGAGCGCGGCGTGATCTGTCCGGCGAGCCAGCGTCCGAGCGGATTTTTGAGAAGCCGGAAGCCGAGGTTTGATTCGGGCACCTTTTCGCCTTTTCGCAGCGGCATGCCCGCCGCATCGAGCAGCAGGAGCGCATCGACGCGTCCCGGTTCGGCGAGCGCATAGCGCCACGCCACCCAGCCGCCCATCGAATTGCCGCCCAGGACAAAATGGTCGAGGCCGAGCTTGGCCGCCACCACATCGACCGCGGCAATCATCCCCGCGGCGCTGTAATCCTTGTCGGGTGTGCCGCCGGTCAGGCCATGCCCCGGCAGATCGAGCGTCACGATCCGGTAATCGCCGCCGAGTCTTTTGACGAGCGGCTCCCACGTCTGGAGGCTGCTGTTCGACCCGTGGAGCAGCACGATGGTGCGGCCGTCGCGCCTGCCCTGATCGCGATAATGGATTCGCTGCCCTGCCGGCCCCGCCGCGAAGCTCGCGTCGGGGCCGCCATATTTGGCGATCATGGCATCGCGGTCGGTGTCGGGCGTGCGCAGCGCGAGGAAGATCGCGGCGATGACGAGCAGCGCCGCCAGCGGGATGAGCACCCGCTTGCGACTGAAGAGCGGCCGCCGCGGCGGCAGCGGTTCATATTCGTCGTCGTCGATCATCGTCCGTCCCCTCGACCCGCGCGCGAACCTAGCGCGCCGGGGGCGGGCGTCAACCGACCCGCTTCACCGATCCCTTGTGCGCCCCGACCCCGCCGCGCGGACGAAAGCGACGCTTGCGCTGCGGCTGCGCGCCGTCACCGGCCGCTGCCTCGCGGCGCGGGCCGCGATGGCCGCCATCGCGCGAACCGCCCTCGCCATGCCCCTTGCGGCGCTGCGCATCGTCGCGCTGGCGCTGCGGGTCACGGCCCTTGCTGCCGGTGTCGCGTGGCGGTTGCGCCGGCTTGGGCAGATTGCGAACCATCTCGCCGAAATTGTCGGGCAGCTTCGCCGGCTCGGCCTTGGTCCGCGTCACGCGCTCGATATCGCGCAGATAGGGACGCTCGTCAGGCGCGACAAAGCTGATCGCAACACCCTCGGCCCCGGCGCGCGCGGTGCGGCCGATGCGGTGAACATATTGTTCGGGGACGTTCGGGATCTCGAAATTGATCACATGGCTGACCCCCGACACGTCGATGCCGCGCGCCGCAATGTCGGTAGCGACGAGCAAACGGACCTGACCCGAACGGAACGCCTGCAGCGCGGTCGTGCGCTGCGCCTGGCTCTTGTTGCCGTGGATCGCAAAGGCTTCGATGCCCGCGCCCTTCAAATGGCGGACGACGCGGTCCGCGCCGTGCTTCGTGCGGGTAAAGATTAGGGCGCGGTCGATGTCCTCGGTGCGTAACACATGGTGAAGAAGCGCCTGCTTTTCCTTCTGCTCGACGAAGGTCACGCGCTGGCGAATCTTTTCGGCAGTCGTCGCCTGCGGCGCGACCGACACGGTGACCGGATCGTTCAGGAACTGATCGGCAAGGCCCGCAATCTCCTTCGGCATCGTCGCCGAGAAGAAGAGATTCTGGCGCCGCGACGGCAGCAGCTTGGCAACGCGGCGCAGCGAATGGATAAAGCCCATGTCCATCATCTGGTCGGCTTCATCGAGGACAAAGATTTCGACATCGTCCATGCGCAGCGCGCGCTGATCGATCAGGTCGAGCAGGCGGCCCGGGGTGGCGACGAGAATATCGACGCCCTGCGCGAGGTCGCGGATCTGCTTGTTGATCGGCACGCCGCCGAACACGGTCGAGACGCGCAGCTTGGTGAAACGACCATAGTCGCGGCAGCTCTGCGCAATCTGCGCCGCGAGCTCGCGCGTCGGCGCCAGCACAAGCATGCGACAGCCGCGCGGATTGGCGCGGTGCGGATAGGTCAGCAGATGGTGGATCGACGGCAGCGAGAAACCGGCCGTCTTACCGGTACCCGTCTGCGCGATACCGCACAGATCGCGGCCCTTCATCAACGGCGGGATCGCCTGCGTCTGGATCGGGGTCGGGGTTGTATAATCCTTGGCGGCAAGCGCGCGATTGATATCGGCGTGCAGGCCAAAGTCGTTGAAACTCGTCATAACATACTCACTATGGGCGACGCGCACAGCGCCCGTTCGCATCGAACGGACGGCGCACGGCCGCGGGTTCGAAACGACCCGCGTGAAAGGGTGCCTCAAGGGACAAAGCGCGGTGCCGGCTCGTCCCGCGCTGGCGGCCTTTACGGCGCCTCGGGCGGGAAAATCACGCTGCCGGTGGTTGCGGCGGTGAAGTCCGCCATGCTGCGCTGCACAAGCATATGGCGAATATTACGCGAAATTGCAAGATGATTGCTCCGGCCGGGATTGCCCCCCTCGCCGGTTCGTGCTGATCTTGTTTCTGCAGGACCGAATAAAGGGGAGAGCCGGAGCGCCATGCCGGAAAAGATTATCGTCATTGACGAGGGCACGACATCGACCCGCGCCATGCTTTTCGACGCGAGCGGTGCCCCGCTCGGCAGCGCGCAGCGCGAGTTTCGCCAGCATTATCCTGGGCCCGGCCTTGTGGAACATGATGCCGAGGAAATATGGCAGGCGACGCTCGCGTGCACGCGCACGATGATCAACAAGGCCGGCGGCGCCGCCAATATTACCGCGATCGGCATCACCAACCAGCGCGAAACGATCGTGTTCTGGGACCGGACGACCGGCCGGCCACTCGCCCCCGCAATCGTGTGGCAGGATCGGCGGACCGCCGCCGATTGCGCGAAGCTCAAGGAGGCCGGGCACGAACCGGCGGTGCAGGCCAGGAGCGGCCTGCTGCTCGATCCCTATTTCTCCGGCAGCAAGATCGGCTGGGCGCTGCGCAACTGGCCGCAGTTGGCCGAGGCGGGCGAGCGGCTCGCCGTCGGGACGATCGAATCCTATCTCGTCTATCGTCTGACCGGCGGCGCGCATGTGACCGACGCGACCAATGCCTCACGCACGCTGTTGATGGCGATCGACGGCGACGGCGGCTGGGACGGCGGCCTGTGCGACCTGTTCGACGTTCCCATGCGACTGTTGCCCGAAATCGTCGATTGCACTGCCACGGTCGGCGCCACCGAACCGGAGCTGTTCGGCGGTGCGATCCCGATTGCGGGGATGGCGGGCGACCAACAGGCGGCAACGATCGGCCAGGCGTGTCTGGAACCGGGACAGACCAAGGCAACATTCGGCACCGGCGCCTTCATCCTGTCGGCGAGCGGCACTGAACGGCCGCATTCGGCCCACCGGCTGCTCGCAACGATATTGGTTCAGGAAAGCGGACGCCGCAGCTATGCGCTCGAAGGATCGGTATTCGTGGCGGGAAGCCTGATAAAGTGGCTCCGGGACGGCCTCGGCCTGCTCGCGAACGCAGGCGAGAGCGAGGCGCTGGCGCGCTCGGTTACGGATAATGGCGGTGTCTATCTGGTCCCCGCGCTTGCAGGACTCGGTGCGCCGCACTGGAGACCCGATGCGCTCGCTGCAATATCGGGGCTGAGTTTCGCCAGCGGCAAGGCGCATGTCGCGCGCGCCGCGCTGGAAGCGCAGGCCTATCAGGCGCATGATCTGAAAGCCGCCTTCGCGGCCGATGGCGTCGATTGGGCCGATCTGCGGATCGACGGCGGCATGGCGGCGAACGACTGGATGGCGCAGGATCTGGCCGACATGCTCGCCTTGATCGTCGAACGACCCGAATTTGTCGAAAGCACCGCCCTCGGCACCGCGATGCTGGCGGCCTGCGGCGCGGGACTCTACCCCGACCTCGCCACCGCCGCGGGGACGATGCGCGGGCGTGCGACGCGCTTCATCCCGGCGCTGAACGACGCGCAACGCAAAACGCGCCTTGCCGGCTGGCAAAGCGCGCTCGCGAAAATCTTGACCTGATCTTCGCCCCCGCCTTCGCGGGGGGCGACGTTGATCAGCGCTTGAGGGTAAGGCCGCCGAAGCGCTTGTTGAACTTGGCGACCTGGCCGCCCTGATCGAGCAGGCGCTGGTTGCCGCCGGTCCACGCCGGGTGCGCAGTGGGGTCGATTTCGAGCGTCATCACGTCACCTTCGCTGCCCCAGGTCGAGCGCGTCTGATATTCGGTGCCGTCGGTCATCTTGACCGTGATCATGTGATAGGCCGGATGGATGTCTTTTTTCATGTCTTAAGCTCCTGTACCGCTGGTTTCCGACCAGCGGCGTGAGTCGGTACGATCCCCGCAGGGGGCCGCGAAGCGGCTGCCCCTAACGACGAACGGAAGGAATTGCAACCCGCCGCATTGCCGGGCGGGCGCGTATCATTCAATCGCTGGGCGGATCGGCGATCATCGCGGTGAACTGGCATTCGGTTGCCAGTTGATCGCCCAGCATCGCCCGGCCTTCGAACTTGCAGATGTTGCGCTTGGCCTGCAGGATCGTGACGTGCAGGTCGAGCAGATGGCCCGGCTCCACGGGTTTGCGGAACTTAACCCCGTCGATCCCCATGAAATAGACAAGCTTGCCCGACCCTGCGAGCCCCAGCGATTCGATCGCGAGCACCCCGCCCGCCTGCGCCAGCGCCTCGATAATGAGGACACCGGGCATGATCGGCCGGCCGGGGAAATGCCCCTGGAAAAAGGGCTCGTTGATCGTGACCGCCTTCACCGCATGGATGCTGGTGTCGCGGACCATCGATTCGACGCGGTCGACGAGCAGCATCGGGTAACGATGCGGGAGCAGATTAAGGATCCGGCGGATATCCGCCGGACCCATCGTCTTGTCGTCGCTGTCGGTCATGCGCGATTAGCGGGTGACCGGCGGCGTGCCGCCCGACGCGGCCGGCTGGGCAGCCGCGGCGGCGCGCGCCTGGTCCATCGCCTGCTGGTTCTTTTCCTGCACCAGCTGGCCGGGCTTATAACCCGCCGGCGGCGTGATCGACACGTTCGGCAGAATGCGGTTGAGTTCGGTCACGACCGCATCGGTGATGTCGGTGCTCGGGTCGCGCGCCAGCACGGCGTCGGGCTGCAGCAGCAGGTCGACCTTCTTGGCGGTCATCGCGGCGCGGATCGCCTCGTTCATGCGAACGCTGATCTGATCCTCGACATACGCGATCGCAAGGTCGACAGGTTCGCCGATCTTGTTAAGCTCGGCAGAAGCCGACTGGCGCTTGTCCTGCACGGCCTTGGCAGCGGCCTGGAGCGCAGCCTGATTCTGCGGCGTCTTCTTCGCTTCTTCGTTATATTTCGCCACCAGCACGTTCAGTTCGGCCTGCAGCGTCTGACCGCGGGTTTCCTGCTGGTCGATCTGTGCCTTGTAGGTCGTCTGGATCTGCTGCGATGCGACAGTGAAGGCGTTCGAACGCGAGGCCGCAACGCGAACGTCGGCGAGCGCGACCGATTTTGCCTGTGCAATGGCCGGAGCCGACAGAAGCGGCGAAACCGAAAGCGCGGCAATGGCGAGCGCCGAAGCGGCAATAATTTTCTTCATCAGAATTGTGTTCCTACATTGAATGAGAAGCGTTTCGTATCGTCACCCTCTTCTTTGCGGAGGGCGTAAGCGAAGTCGATCCGGAAAGGACCAAACGGAGAGTTCCAGTTGACGCCGGCGCCAATCGCGACGCGCGGTTTCCAGCTGTCGCCCAGATAGCGTTCCTCGAATGGTGCCAGCGGCGTGAAGCCGTTGGTGACGTCGCAGGTGGTATATTGCCCGGTCGGCGTCACCACACCGGTCGTTGTGTCGGTTACGACGGTCTGACTCGCAAAGGTCGTCGCCCCGGTCGAGGCATTACGGCAAAGATATTTGGTGATACCATCGGCCGGGTCTCTGAAATCGGCCAGCGTTGTCAGCGTCGGGCGCTTAACGCCCCAGACCGACCCGAAGTCGAGGAATACCGACGGACGAAGGCCAAGCTCCTTCGCGCCGCTACCGAGCGGAATATCGACCTCGAACCGCCCCTTGTAATAGGCGCGTCCGCCCAGCGCGTCGTCGACGCGGGCATTGTCCGACGTATCGAGGATCGGGTTCATGGGGTCGGTCAGATCGACATTGCCATAGCGCACGACGCGGGGGCCGACGCCGCGGATGTCGAAGCCGCGCAGTTGCGGTTCGCCAAGGAAAAAGCGGTCGGTCAAACGTACCTTGTCGCTGGTCGGCGACGGAGCATCGCCAAGGGGATAAATATAGCCGCCTTCGGCCGAGATGTTCAGGATGAACTTGCTGCCGAGGTTGAAATGCTTGCTCGCCGTCGCGGTCGTCCGGACATACCGAACACTGCCGCCGAGGCCGGCAAAATCCTGTCCCAGCGTGAAGGACTGACCGCGCGTCGGGCGCAGGCGGTTGTCGCGATCGTCATAGGCGATGGTGTAACCGACGAGCGACGTCGTGCGCTTGCCGATCGCATCGCAAAGATAGCGGCCGGCGACCAGCGGGTCGCAATTGCCCCCGAAATAATAGAGATTCTTGTCGAGCGTCACATCGTCGAGATTGAGGCTGTAGCGGCCGAACACCGACATGAATTCGGTAAGCGGAACCCCCATATTGACCTGGAAGCCCGTCGTAGTCTGCTGGAAGGTCGTCTGGCGGTTGTTGTTGATGAAATTGAACGAGTTGAGGTCGCGGCGATAGATGCTGCCGCCAAGCGAGATGTTGCGGTCGAACAGATAGGGCTCGGTAAAACCAAGTTCGACCGACTTCGAATAGCTCGAATAATTGACCGACGCCTGAAGCTGCTGGCCGAGACCGCGGAAGTTGCGCTGGCGGATCGACGCCTGGAGCAGAAAATTCTCGATCGACGAGAAACCGGCCGAAAGCGACAATTCGCCCGTCGGCTTTTCCTCGACATTGGTTTCGAGGATGATGCGATCGGGGGTCGAGCCTTCCTTTCGCTCAATCTCCAGCTTGTCCTGGAAATAGCCAAGGCTGTTCAGGCGGTTCTCGGTGCGCTTGACGCCGAAGCTGTTGAAGGCGTCGCCTTCGTTGAGGCGAAACTCGCGGCGCACCACCTTGTCATGCGTCAGCGTATTGCCGTTGACGTCGATGCGCTCGACATAGGTGCGCGGGCTTTCGCCGACGTCAAAAGTGATCGCCATCGTCCGCGTTTCGGGATCGCGGCGGAATTCGGGATTGATGTCGGCGAAGGCATAGCCGAAGAGGCCGGCGGTTTCGCTCAGGCTTTCCACCGTATCTTCCACAAGCTTGGCGTCGTACCAGTCGCCCGTCTTCATCGGCAGCAGGCGCTTCAGCGTCTCCGGCTTGAAGTCTCGCAGCTGGCTCTTCACGTCGATGTCGCCGAATTTGTAGCGCTCGCCCTCCTCCACCACATAGGTGATGATGAAGTCCTGCTTGTTGCTGGTCAGCTCGGCCACCGCCGAAATCACGCGGAAGTCGGCATAGCCGTGCTGGAGATAGAAGAGGCGCAGCTTCTGCTGGTCATAGGCCAGGCGATCGGGATCGTAGGTCGTGTTCGACGACAGGAGATTGCCGAGGCTGGCCTGCTTCGTCGCCATTTCGCCGCGCAGTTCGCCGTCGCTGAACTGTTCGTTGCCGATGATGTTGATCTGGCGGACCTTCGACTTCGGCCCTTCGTCGATCTCGAACACCACATCGACGCGGTTCTGGTCGAGCTGGACCATCTTGGGATCGACGGTCGCGGCGAAGCGGCCCTGCCGCTTGTAGAGTTCGATGATGCGCGCGACGTCGGCGCGGACCTTCGAGCGGGTGAAAATCTGACGCGGCGCAAGCTTGATCTCGGGCCGGATCTTGTCTTCCTTCAGCCGCTTGTTGCCCTCGAGAATGACGCGGTTGATGACGGGGTTTTCCGTCACCTGGATCGTCAGCGCGCCATTGTCGTCGCTGATCTGATAATCCTTGAACAATTCGGTCGACGCCAGATCCTTGAGTGCCTGGTCGAGCACCGAACGGTCATAGGGCTGCCCCACGCGCAGGCGCAGATAGGAGAGGATCGTCTGCGCCTCGAGCCGCTGGTTGCCAACGACGGTGATCGTCTTGATCGTCGCCGCGGTCGGCGCCGCCTCGGTCGGCGGAACGGGCAGCGTCGATGTCACCGGCGGCGGGGCGACCTGCGCCAGCGCCGCAACCGGCCACGCGAGCATCGACCCGGTCAAGAGCACCGCGGTCAGTCGCGTCCGTGCCGAAAATTTCTGTGAAGCCACACCGTTCATCCCGCAAAAATCCGTATCCCTGCGCCCAGGTCCCGCTCCGGCCCAAGTGCGCGCTCTCCCTGCCTTAGTCTGGCTATCCAATCAAGCGGGCGATCCTGTCCCAAACGCCAATTGAGCCCAAATCGTTGAAAGTCACGACCAGCATCAACGTCACGATCACCGCAAAACCGAATCTGAACGCCCACTCCTGCGCCTGGGGCGGTGCCGGCCGCCGCCGAATTGCTTCATAGCCGTAGAAAAGCAGATGGCCACCATCGAGCATGGGCAATGGCAACAGATTTATGAACCCCAGATTGATGGAGACGAAAGCGACGAAGAAGATCAGGCTGGAAAGCCCCAGCGTCGCCATCTCGCCCGATTGTTTCGCGATCTTGAGCGGGCCGCCCATTTCCTTGACCGACCGCTGCCCGGTGACGAACTGCCCCAATATATCCCCGGTCAACCGCACGATACCCCAGGTCTGGGCGGCGCCAGCCTGAACGGCCGCCAGCGGATTGACAGGTTCCAAGGCAATCTCGCCCGACCGGATGCCGATCACCGCGCGTTCGCCCTTGTTGCCGAAGCGATCGGTTTCGGTGATGACGCGCGGCCGCAGCAGCACATCGATGCGTTCGCCGCCGCGCTGGATCGCAAGCTCGGCGGGCTTGCCGAGATCGAAGGCCACGGCCATCGGAATGTCGTCGAATTTCTCGATCGCGCCGCCGTTGATCGCCACGATCCGGTCGCCGACCCGCAGATCGGCGGCTTCGGCCGCGCTGCCCGGCTCCACCGCGCCGACGACGGGGGGCGTCGTCGGGACGCCATAGGCCATGTTGAAGGCGGCAAAGATCGCGATGGCGAACAGGAAATTGGTCACCGGCCCCGCGAGCACGATGAGAGCGCGTTTCCAGACCGGCTGCGCGGGAAAGCTGTGCGAGCGTTCTTCGGCGGGCATATTGTGCCAGTTGGCGTCGGGCTGGCTCACCGCATCGCGGTCGCCCGTGAACTGGACATAGCCGCCGAGCGGCAGCCAGCCGATCTTCCATTCGGTACCGCGCTTGTCGGTCCAGCCGAGGATCTTGCGCCCGAAACCGATCGAAAAGGTGTCGGCTTTCACGCCGCACCAGCGGCCGACGATGTAATGGCCATATTCGTGCACGAACACGAGCGGGCCGAGCACGACCAGAAACGCAAGAATGGTGAACAGGAAACCGGGCGACTCAAGCATGTTCGAGTTGGTCCACAAAATGCTGCGCGGTCGCGCGGGATGCGGCGTCGACGCTGAATATGTCCTGAAGCGCGCCCGGCACGGCGGGCGCATCGGCGTCGAGGACGCGCTTTACCGTGTCGATGATTGCCGGAAAGGATATCCGCCCCGCAAGGAAAGCGGCGACCGCCACCTCGTTGGCGGCGTTGAGCTGCGCCGGCCGCGCGCCGCCCTCGGCGATCGCAGCACGGCAGAGCGCCGTTGCCGGAAAGCGCTCCTCGTCCGGCGCTTCGAAATCGAGCCGCGCGATGGCGGCAAGATCGAGCGGCGCGCACGGCGTCGCCATACGCTGCGGCCAGGCGAGCGCGCTGGCGATCGGAATGCGCATATCGGGCGATCCGAGCTGCGCCAGCGTCGAACAATCGACATATTCGACGAGACTGTGGATTACCGATTGGGGGTGAACGAGGATTTCGATCCGGTCGAGGCCGATGGGAAAGAGATGATGCGCCTCGATCAGTTCGAGGCCCTTGTTCATCATCGTCGCCGAATCGACGCTGATCTTGGCGCCCATCGACCAATTGGGGTGCGCGACCGCCTGCGCAGGGGTGACGCGCGCCATCGCCTCGGCCGACATGGTGCGGAAGGGGCCGCCGCTCGCGGTGAGAATGATGCGTCGCACCTGATCGAGGCGCCCGCCCGCCAGGCACTGAAAGATCGCATTATGTTCGGAATCGACCGGCAGGATCGTCGCGCCGGACCGCTGCGCCGCCGCGATCATCAACTCGCCCGCCGACACCAGTGATTCCTTGTTCGCGAGCGCCACGTCGCACCCGGCCTCGATCGCCGCCATCGTGGGCGCGAGCCCCGCGGTCCCGACAATCGCGGCGAGTACGAGATCGGCCGGCAGCCGCGCAGCGCCGACCAATGCGTCGGCGCCCGCCGCCACACCGATATTCGTGTCCGCCAGCGCGGTCTTGAGTTCGTCATGGCGCGCGGGATCGCCGATCACGGCGATTTCGGGGGTGAACTCGCGAGCCAGACGCGCCAGTTCGGCAACGTCGCTGTTGGCGCTGAGCACGACGATCTGCCATGCATCGCGGTCGCGGCGCACGAGGTCGAGGGCCGATTGCCCGACCGAACCCGTTGCGCCAAAGACCGAGAGACGGCGCATGTCAGCCGGCCGCCCGGACCGCGACCTGACCCGCGATGGCGAGCGCACCGAGAATGAGCGCCACCGGCAGCAGGCCGTCGACGCGGTCGAAAATGCCGCCATGTCCCGGAATCAGCTTGCCCGAATCCTTGACCCCGGCACGGCGTTTCATCCAGCTTTCGCCAAGGTCGCCGAGCTGCGCGAGGAGGCCCATGAACAGGCCGATCCACAGCGGGATGCCGATAATCTGGCCGCGGTCGCCGATCGTCGCACTGGCGATCAACGCCGCGATCATGCCGCCGACGAGCCCCGACCAGGTTTTCGAGGGGCTGATCGTCGGCGCGAGCCGCGCGCCGCCAAAGGCGCGTCCGGCAAAATAGGCGCCGATATCGGTCGCCCAGACCATGCCGAACACCCACAGCGCCGCCGTCATTCCCAGATTCTGCCGGATATACCAGAGCCCGCCGATCGCGCCGATGACGAGCAGCAATCCGAGCGCCGAGAAGGCCGCCTTGCCGCCGCTGCCGAGCCCCATCGCGCGGACGAGCTGGAACCATTCGACCAGCAGCAGCGCGCCGCCGACGAGCAAGAGCAGGCCGAAGGCGATGCCGCCGAACCACAGCGCCGTGCCGGCGATCGCGAACAGGATGATCGCCGACCCGATCCGCACCCACAGATCCGACTTCGCTGCGCCCGCCATGCCTTATAATCCTCCGAAACGGCGTTCACGCGCCGCAAAATGTTCGAGCGCCGCCTTGAGGTCGGCGGGTTTGAAATCGGGCCATAGCCGATCGGTGAAATAAAGCTCGGCATAAGCCGCCTGCCACAGCAGGAAATTCGACAGCCGCACTTCGCCCGACGTGCGGATCAACAGGTCGAGCGGCGGCATGTCGGCGGTGTCGAGATGCGCCGCGATCGTCTCGGCGCTGATCTCGCCTTCCGCCGCGGCGGCCTTCGCTGCCCGCACCAGTTCGTCCTGCGCGCCATAATTGAGCGCGACCGCCAGCGTGGTGCGCCGGTTATGCGCGGTGCGCGCGATCGCATCCTCGATCAGTGCGACGACATCGGGCGCGAGCGCGCGCCAATCGCCGATGATCTTGAGCCGCACGTCATTGGCAGCAAATTCGTCGATATCGCTGACGATGAAGCGCTTGAGCAGGCCCATCAGATCGCTGACCTCGTCCTCGGGACGCTTCCAGTTTTCGGACGAAAAGGCATAGAGGGTCAGCGCCTCGATCCCCAGGTCGCCGGCCGCGCGCACAATCGTACGCACCGCCTCGACCCCCGCGCGATGACCGGCGATGCGCGGCAGGTGGCGCTTCTTGGCCCAGCGGCCGTTGCCATCCATGATGATGGCGACATGGCGGGCACCGTGATGCGTTTCGGACACCGGAAAAGCCTAAGACTCCGTTCGCCCTGAGCTTGTCGACGGGCCGTTCTTTGCTGGGCAAGAAAAGGACGGGGCTTCGACAGGCTCAGCCCGAACGGCCGAGAGGGCAGCGCGGAGGAGCACTAGCCCAGAATTTCCTTTTCCTTCGCCGCCGCCGCCGCATCGATTTCGGCGATCGTCGCGTCGGTCAGCTTCTGCACTTCGGTTTCGGCGCGCTTGCGCTCGTCCTCGCTGATTTCCTTCTTCGCCTCGTCCTGCTTCAGATTGTCCATGCCATCGCGGCGGACGTTGCGGGCGGCGACGCGCGCCTTTTCGGCATATTGCCCGGCAAGCTTCGACAATTCCTTGCGGCGTTCCTGCGTCATTTCGGGGATCGGCAGGCGGAGAAGCTGACCATCGACGATCGGGTTAAGGCCGAGCCCGGCTGAGCGGATCGCCTTGTCCACCGGGCCGACGTTCGACTTGTCCCACACCTGCACCGCCAGCATGCGCGGTTCGGGCGCGCTGACCGAGGCGACTTGGTTGAGCGGCATATGGCTGCCGTAGACCTCGACCGTCACCGGATCGAGCAGCGCCGAATTGGCGCGGCCGGTACGCAGCCCCGCAAGGTCGTGCTTCAGCGATTCGACCGCACCGTGCATGCGGCGCTCCAGGTCGGCCTTGTCATATTTCGCCATCTGTCTTTCCTCTCTTGATCGTTTCAGGCCGCGACGCCGACCACGGTGGCGACGCCCTCGCCGGCCAACACCCGCGCCAGATTTCCGGCTTCGCGAATATTGAACACGACGATCGGAATATTGTTGTCTCGGCACAGGGCCACAGCGCTCGCGTCCATCACCTTCAGATTGTCGGCGAGGACACGGTCATAGCTCAGGCTGTCGTAGCGCACCGCGCTCGGATCCTGTTTCGGATCGGCGTTATAGACGCCATCGACGCTGGTGCCTTTCAGCAACGCATCGCATTTCATTTCCGCCGCGCGCAGCGCCGCGCCGCTGTCGGTCGTGAAATAGGGCGCACCGACGCCCGCGGCAAAGATGACGACGCGGCCCTTTTCGAGGTGGCGTTCGGCGCGGCGGCGGATCACCGGTTCGCACACCTTGTCCATCTCGATCGCCGACTGGACGCGGGTCTGGACGCCGAGCTGCTCGAGCGCATTCTGCATGGCAAGCGCGTTCATCACCGTCGCCAGCATGCCCATATAGTCGGCCTGCGCGCGGTCCATGCCCTTCGCCGCCCCCGCCATGCCGCGAAAGATATTACCGCCGCCGATGACGAGACAGATTTCGAGGCCGCGATCCTTCGCTTCCTTGACCTCGGCCGCCATGCTCGCGACCGTTTCGGGATCGATCCCGAAGGGCGTCGGCCCCATCAGCGCCTCGCCCGACAATTTGAGCAGGATGCGTTTCATGCCGGGCAATGCCATGTCGGGGGGAACCTCTTGCAAACTCGTAATATGCGAATGGCGCGCACCCTAGAGAGAGTGCGCGCCATTGCCAAGCGGACTGCGGCGCCCCAGGCGCAGCAATCCGGTTCTGCTTTTAGACGCCCGCGGCGGCGGCAACTTCGGCGGCGAAGTCGCTCTCTTCCTTCTCGATGCCTTCGCCGAGCTGGAAGCGGATGAAGCCGGTCAGCGTGATCGTCGCGCCGACATCCTTGCCCGCAGCGGCGACGACTTCGGCCACCGGCGTCTTGCCGTCCATCACGAAGAGCTGCGACAGCAGCGCATTTTCCTTGCGGAACTTGGCGATCGAACCATCGACCATCTTCGCCACGATCTCGGCCGGCTTGCCCGACTGGGCCGCCTTTTCTTCCGCGATCGCCCGTTCGCGCGCGACGAGATCGGCGTCGAGATCGTCGCCGTTGAGCGCGAGCGGGTTGGCGGCGGCGACATGCATCGCAAGCTGCTTGGCCAGCGGTTCGAGAACGTCGGCGCCAGCGGTCGATTCGAGCGCGACGAGCACGCCGATCTTGCCCATGCCCGGCGCCGCGGCGTTGTGGACATAGCCGGTCACGACGCCCGAGTTCACCGACAGGATCGCGGCGCGGCGCAGCGACTGATTCTCGCCGATCGTGGCGATATTGTTGGTAAGCTGTTCGGCGACCGTGCCACCCGTCGGGTAGCCGGCAGCGGCGAGCGTTTCGATGTCGGTGATGCCTTCAGCGAGCGCGACCTGCGTCACGTCGCGAACGAACGCCTGGAACTGTTCGTTCTTGGCAACGAAATCGGTTTCGCTGTTGACTTCGACGACGGCGCCCTTGGTGCCGTCGGCGGCGACGCCGACCAAGCCTTCGGCGGCGACGCGGCCGGCCTTCTTAGCGGCGGCGGCGAGGCCCTTGGTGCGCAGCCAGTCGATCGACGCTTCGATGTCGCCGTTGTTTTCGGCAAGCGCCTTCTTGCAGTCCATCATGCCTGCGCCGGTGCGGTCGCGCAGTTCTTTGACGAGAGCGGCCGTGATTTCAGCCATCGGATGTTCCTTTCAAAAGGGCGGGCGCAATTCGGCCCGCGGGACGCCCGCGCGCATGGCGGGGCGATAAGTCAAAGGGATGACAGGGGCGACCGCCGGTCGGCGCGCCGCCCCGTCATGCCGCACGGGCTCAGGCGTCGGCCTGGCGCTCGGTTTCGGCAGCCGCTTCGGCCGGGACCTGTTCGTCCTCGGTCAGCACGGGCTCGGCAACGGGTTCGACCGCCGCACCCAGATCTTCGCCGCGATCGGCGCGGGCCTGCTGGCCGCCGCGGGTCGCCGCCTGGGCAACCGCTTCGCAGTAAAGACGGATCGCGCGCGCCGCGTCATCGTTCGCCGGAACGGGGAAAGCGATGCCATCGGGCGAGACGTTCGAATCGAGGATCGCGACGACCGGGATGCCAAGGACGTTGGCTTCCTTGATCGCCAGTTCTTCCTTGTTCGCGTCGATCACGAACATCACGTCGGGAATGCCGCCCATGTCGCGGATGCCGCCGAGGCTGAGCTCGAGCTTGTCGCGTTCGCGCGTCTTGTTGAGCACTTCCTTCTTGGTCAGACCCGAGGTGTCACCCGAAAGCTGTTCTTCGAGCGACTTGAGACGCTTGATCGAGTTCGAGATCGTCTTCCAGTTGGTGAGCATGCCGCCCAGCCAGCGGTGGTTGACGAAGTGCTGACCCGAAGCGCGGGCCGCATCGGCGATCGGGCCCTGCGCCTGGCGCTTGGTGCCGACGAACAGCACCTTGCCGCCGGCGGCCGAGGTCGACGAGATGAAGTCGAGCGCACGCGCGAAGAGCGGCACGGTCTGCGACAGGTCGAGGATGTGGATGCCGTTGCGCGCGCCGAAGATATACGGCTTCATGCGCGGGTTCCAACGGTGGGTCTGGTGGCCGAAGTGGGCGCCAGCTTCGATAAGATTCTGCATCGTGACGACAGGAGCCGCCATAGTCTTTCTCCTTCCGGTTAGTCCTCTGAAAGGCAAGAACCGAGCGATCCGCTAGGGAATCATCCCGGCACCGGTATGTGCGCCTTCCATGTGGAATGGGCGGGCCGTTAGACGGCTTGCCCGCGAAAAGCAAGGCCCAAGCGTCGATTTACCGCCCTGCCGGCTCGGTGCGCCTTGCACCGCGCCCGACTCAACTCATCGACAAAACATAACGTCTCGTCGCATTAGCATTGAGAACAAACAGAGAACATGGAACGAAAAGGTCAGCAAAACCGTAGCTCCGGGCGAAGGTTTCGCACAGGGAAGCCGAAAGGACAAGAAAATGGTTCAGGTCGCCGCCGCTCTTCTCTTCGCATGTGCCGCCGGACTGGGTGTGCTGGTGATTCTCGCCATGCTGCGCACCAATGGCGACGCGATCTTGTCGGCGCTTGCCGGCGAAGGCGCGTTCCCGCACGGCTCGTCCCCCCAGACCGGCCCGGCCGCGACCGTCGTGCCGCTGCGCCGCCGCGACATGCCGCGCGGCATTCGCACCCCGGTTCGCGTTCAGCCGCTGATCAGCCGCGCCGCCTGACTTTCGCGTAGCTCGCAAGTCCAAAGGGCAGCAGAGCGACATAGAAGACGCAGATCGCAAGCAGGGTCGGCCACGGCGCGGTGACGAGCGCCGCGCCGAGCAGCCCCACCCCCGCCAGCGCGAACAGCCGCCACGACCGACGCAGGCGGATCGACGACCAGCTGTATGTCGGGATTGCCGAGATCATCAGCATCGCGACGCCGAGCGCCCACGGCATAACGACATACCATTCGCGGAACAGGTCGTTGCCGGTCGAAAGCCAGAGATAGACGGGAACAAAGGCAAGTCCCGCCCCCGCAGGCGCCGGAATGCCGGTGTTGAAGCCCGCCGACTTGTGCGGCTGGACATCGGCGTCCATCCGCGAATTGAACCGCGCCAGCCGCAGCGCGCAGCCGACCGCGAGCGCCAGCGCTGCGGTCCAGCCGAATTTCGGCGCGTCGTCCAGCGACCACAGAAACAGGATCATCGCCGGGGCGACGCCGAAGGCAATGACATCAGAGAGGGAATCGAGTTCGGCGCCGAATTTGCTCTGCGCGCGCAGCAGGCGCGCGATGCGCCCGTCCATCCCGTCGAGCACCCCGGCGAAGATAACCGCCGCCAGCGCCTTTTCCCATTCCTCGCCGATCGCGAAACGCACGCCCGTCAGGCCGAAGCACAGGGCGAGCGCGGTAATCGCGTTGGGCGCAAAGGCACGCAGCGGGATGCCGCCGATGCGGCGCGGGTCGACACCCGTCCGGGGATCGCGATCACCCGCCATTATTGCCCGATGCCGTCGATCGTGTCGCCCTTGCCGAGCCGGGCAACAATCGTTTCGCCGGCCAGCGTGCGCTGCCCCAGCAACACCTGCGGCGCGGTGCCTTGCGGCAGATAGACATCGACACGGCTACCGAAGCGGATCAGGCCGACGCGTTGGCCTGTCGCAAGCTCGGTTCCCATGCTCACGAAGGGCATGATGCGCCGCGCCACCAGCCCCGCAATCTGGGTGAAGCCGATGCGCACCCCGTCGGCGCGTTCGACGACGAAATGCTGGCGCTCGTTTTCCTCGCTCGCCTTGTCGAGATCGGCGTTCACGAACTTGCCGGGGATATAAACGAGCTTGCGCAGCGTCCCGGCAACCGGGGTGCGATTGATATGGACGTCGAACACGCTCATGAAGATCGATACGCGCAGCATCGGCGCATCGCCCAGCCCGTCGGCCCCAGCAATTTCGGGCGGGGGCGGGACTTCGGCAATCTGGGTGACAAGCCCGTCGGCGGGTGCGATGACCAGGTCGGCACTGGTCGGCGTCACGCGCACCGGGTCGCGGAAAAAGGCGCCGACCCACGCGGTGATTCCGGCCATCAGCCAGCCGGCGATTTCCCAGCCGAGCAGCCAGAAACAGACGGTGACGATCGCCGCGATCAACAGGAATTTGCGGCCCTCGGGGTGAATCGACGGCCAGCGCCACTTGATGCCGCCGCCGGGGCGGTTGGAAGAGATGGTGGTGGACATGGCGATTGTTCTAGGGCGCGCATCGGGCACTGACAATCGCTTATCCCGCCCCGCCCGCTCGCGGGACGGCACCAGGGCGGTTGAACATTGCCCCGGCTTTGCCTAAGGCCCCCTGCAATTCGACTCCCCAAGGAAAAGGCAGCAGCATGGGCAAGATCAAGGTAGTCAACCCGGTCGTCGAACTCGACGGCGACGAAATGACGCGGATCATCTGGCAGTGGATTCGCGAACGGCTGATCCTGCCCTATCTCGACGTCGACCTGCATTATTACGACCTCGGCATCGAGGAACGCGACCGCACCGACGACAAGATCACCGTCGAAGCCGCCAATGCGATCAAGAAATATGGCGTCGGCGTGAAGTGCGCGACGATCACCCCCGACGAAGCGCGCGTCGAGGAATTCGGCCTCAAGAAGATGTGGAAGTCGCCCAACGGCACGATCCGCAACATCCTGGGCGGCGTCGTGTTCCGCGAACCGATCGTCATCAAGAATGTCCCGCGGCTTGTCCCCGGCTGGACCGACCCGATCGTCGTCGGCCGTCACGCCTTCGGCGATCAGTATCGCGCCACCGACTATCGCGTCCCCGGCCCCGGCAAGCTGCGCCTGGTGTTCGAAGGCGAGGACGGCACGATCATCGACGAGGAAGTGTTCCAGTTCCCCTCGTCCGGCGTCGCGATGGCGATGTACAATCTCGACGATTCGATCCGCGATTTCGCGCGCGCCAGCATGAATTATGGCCTCGCGCGCGGCTGGCCCGTCTATCTGTCGACCAAGAACACGATCCTGAAGGCCTATGACGGCCGCTTCAAGGATCTGTTCGAGGAAGTCTATCAGAACGAATTCAAGGCCAAATTCGAAGCAGCCGGCATCATTTACGAGCATCGCCTGATCGACGACATGGTCGCCTCGGCCCTCAAATGGTCGGGCAAGTTCGTCTGGGCCTGCAAGAATTACGACGGCGACGTCCAGTCGGACACGGTGGCACAGGGCTTCGGCTCGCTCGGCCTGATGACCAGCGTGCTGATGACGCCCGACGGCCAGACCGTGGAATCCGAAGCGGCGCACGGCACCGTCACCCGCCACTACCGCATGCACCAGCAGGGCAAGGCGACCTCGACGAACCCGATCGCGTCGATCTTTGCCTGGACCGGCGGGCTCAAGCATCGCGGCAAGCTCGACGGTACGCCCGAGGTGACGAAGTTTGCCGAAGACCTCGAGCGCGTGTGCATCGAAACCGTCGAAAGCGGCAAGATGACCAAGGATCTCGCCCTGCTGATCGGTCCCGATCAGAACTGGCTGACCACCGAGGGCTTCTTCGAAGCGATCGTCGAAAATCTCGAAAAGAAGATGGGCGCCTGACCCATCGGGCTTAAACAACCGAAAAGGTTGGGATAGGCATCTAGCCAATCGGGGCCGGCCTGCATAAGGTCGGCCCTTATGGTAAGTGAACAGGACACATCGGCTATCGGCAACGCGCTGGTGGTGCTGGGGGCGGCGGGAATCGTCATCCCGGCCTTTGCGCGCTTTCGCATCTCGCCGGTGATCGGGTTCATTCTTGTCGGGCTGCTCGTCGGGCCATCGGGGCTCGGCGCGCTCGCCGCCGATTATCCCTGGCTGCGGCACATCACCATCGCGTCGAGCGAAGACATCGCGCTGTTCGGCGAATTCGGCATCATCCTGCTACTCTTTTCGATCGGGCTCGAACTGTCGTTCCGGCGCCTGTGGCAGCTGCGCAAGCTGGTCTTCGGCATCGGGGCTGCCGAACTCTTGCTGGGCGGCGCGATACTGGGCACGGCGCTGTTCCTTCTCGGCGATCATTCGACCGCCGCGGCCTATGGTCTCGGCATCGCCCTCGCCCTCTCATCGACGGCGCTGGTGCTGCCGATCGCGGGCACCAAATCTGCGGTCGGCCGCGCTTCCTTTGCGATGTTGCTGTTCGAAGATCTGGCGATCGTCCCGATCATCTTCGTTCTCGGCGCGCTGTCCCCCATCGCGGCGAGCAACAATACCGAGCTTATGCTGACGACGCTGTGGCAGGGCGCGCTGGTCGTGGCGATCCTCGCGGTCGCGGGCTGGTTCCTGCTGCCGCGCATCTTCGCGCAGGCCGCGCGCGCCAAGGATCCCGAGCTGTTTCTGGCGGCGAGCCTGCTGGTCGTGATCGTCGCGGCGCTGGCGACCGCCGCGGTCGGCCTGTCGCCGATCGTCGGCGCGCTGCTAGCCGGCCTGATGATCGCCGAAACCGAATATCATGGCGAAGTCGAAGCGATCACGGCGCCGTTCAAAGGTCTCGCGCTCGGCGTGTTCCTGATCAGCGTCGGCATGGGGCTCAACCTCAAGACGATCGCGGCGCAATGGCCCGAGCTGATCGCCGCCGTGGTCGGCGTGGTCCTGATCAAATCGATCGTGACCGCGGCGCTGCTGCGCTTTTCGGGCGCCGCGCGGCGGGGCACGGCAGCCGAGGTCGGATTGCTGATGGCCAGCCCGTCGGAAACGACGCTGATCGTCCTTGCAACGGCGCTACAGGCGCAGCTCATCAGCCGCACCACCGCCGAATTCTGGCAGCTCGTCACCGCAATCGGCCTGACGATCACGCCGCTCCTCGCTCGCGTGGGCCACGATGTCGCGCGCCGCATAGAGATGCGCAGCGGCGACGCGCAGGAAGAAGAAACGCCCGAAGGCCGCACCGTCGTCGTCGGCTTCGGCCGCGTCGGGCGCACCGTCGCCGAATTGCTGCGCGAACATCAGCGACGCTATGTCGCGGTTGACGCCGATATCGACACCGTCGCGGCGGCGCGGCGCGACGGCTTTTCGGTCCGCTTCGCCGATGTGGCGCGCCCGGGCAGCCTCGATCGGATGGGCATTGAAAATGCTGACGCGATCGTGCTGACGATGGACGATCCGGTGCAGCAATTGCGCATGACGCGCCAGCTTCGCCAGAAATATCCCGAGTTGCCGATCATCAGCCGCGCGCGCGACGCCGATCATGCCGCGGCGCTCTATCGGGCCGGCGCCACCGACGCGGTACCCGAAACGCTCGAAAGCTCGCTGCAACTCGCCGAAGCCGTGCTGGTCGATCTGGGCGTTGCGATGGGGCCCGTCATCGCCTCGATCCACGATGTCCGGGCGCGCATGCGCCACGACATCATGACCAAGGGCGAGCTCGCCGACGAACCGCGCATCCGCAAGCTGCGCCGTCCCGAAGGCAGCGTCTGACTATTTCCCGCCGCCGATGGCTCCGGCATCGAGCGCCGCCGCCTGCGCCAGCGTCATTCCCTTCGGCAACACCGCCAGCGACCATTTCCGTCCCGGCACCAGATATTGCCGCGCCAGACGCTGAATATCGGCAGCGCTGATATTGGTCACATCGTCCTCGATCGCCATCGCCGCCTTGATATAGCGCGGATCGCGCGTCGCGCCCTCGAGCAGATACATCCAGTAAAGATTGCCGGTCGTCGCGCGCGCGACCTGTTCACGGATCGGCCCGGCGTTGCGCGCGAGTTCATCAGCGCTAACCGGCCGCGCGACGAGATCGGCGGCAATGTCGTCGGCGATGCTGTAGAGCCGGTTCACATCCTTTGGTGCCAGCAGGCTGCCGACGAGCAGATAGCCGCCGCTCTTTTCGAAACCCGTCGGCCAATGGCTGTCGACAACCGGGCCATAGCTTGCGCCCTGTTCGGCGCGCAACCGGTCGAACAGGCGATCGTTGAAGATCGCAGCGAGCACATCCATCGCCCGCGCGTCGCGCATATTGTCGATCCCGCCGCTCGTCGGCCAGGCGATCATCGCCGCCGCCTGCCCCTTGTCGCCGGTGTGATAGGCGACGAACGGCTTTGCATTATGCTGCGCGAAGGCAACGCTCTGTCCGCCCGGCGGTGCGAGCGGCTGGCGCGGCGCAAGCGCTCCGAAGCTTTCGGCAAGCAACCGCTTGTAATCGACCGATTCGAGATCGCCGAAAATCTGGACCTCGATCGGGCCGCTTTTCAGGCGCGGTTCCCAGAAAGCGCGAAAGGCGGCGGGAGTTAGCCCTTCGATCGCGGCGCGCGACGGCGGCGCCCAGCGCGTGTCGCCGCCTGCCAACCACCCACGCAGATTGCGGTCGAGCACCGCGTTGGGCGTCGCGTCATTGAGGTCGAAACCGGTCAGCAGGCCAACGCGCAGCCGCTCGATCGGCGAGGCATCCCAGCGCGGCGCGGCAAGCTTCGTCGCCATGAGGCGCAGCTGATCGCGCAGATCGGCGGGATTGCTCTCTGCGGTCATTTCAAAGGCGTCGTCGTCGATATCGAAGCCCATCTGGATCTGGCGCCCGTTGGTCGCCTGATCGAGCTCATTCTGGCCCCACGGACCGACACCGCTTGCCATCAGCGCATAATCGCCAGTCCACAGCAGATTGGGCGCATTCCCCGCGACGCTGCGATTGCCGCTGCCGAAGCGGACGTTCACGCGCACCTTGCCGGGTTCGACCTTGTTGTCGGCAACCAGCGCGGTCACGCCATTGGCGAATTCGAGACGCTGGACGCGCAGCCCGGGGAGCGGCGTTTCGGATGCGATCGTGCCGGGCTGCCCCAGCGCGGGAAGCTGGCTGAAATCGACCTTCGCCGCCGCAACCCGATCATCGCGCGCGGTGACGGGTGCCGCGAGCGCAGCGAGCAACGCCTTTTCACCGCCTTCGATCGGCGTCGGCGTCGTCAGCACAAGCCGCGTGACGGGCGCCGCGAAAATCGCCCGGCTGACGTCGAGCATGACCTGCGGCGTCGCCGATGCGCGGATCGCGGCAAACATATCGACCTGCCCCTTGGGGCTTGTTACCGTCTCGCCGATATCCACCGCGCGCACCATGTCGTCGGCGAGGCGCGACCCCGGCTCGTTGGGCGCATTTTCCAGTTCCTTGCGCAGAAAGGCCTCGATCTCGTTCGCTTCGCGATCGATATCGGCCTGCGACGGCGGGGTCTGGACGGCGTCGGCGATCACCCCGCGCACGTCGGCAAGCGCGGCCTTCCAGCCGCCGAGCGGCACGATTTCGGCCGAGGTGACATCGGCGCTGCGGCTGACATAATCCTGGCTGACGGTGGCAACCAGATAGCTGCCGCCGCTGCGCGCGCGATTTTCCAGCCGGCGATTGACGAGCGCCTGCGCAAGATATTCGAGATAGAGGCGCCGCGTGTTTTCGACGGTGTCGATGCGCTTTTTCCACGGCCGGATCATCGCGAGCGTCAGCGCGAGCGGCTGGTTTGCCTCGACGATTTCCTTCGCGACCGGTTGCGACGGATCGGGCTTGCCAAAATCGGGCTGCGCCGGGTTCGGTCCGGACTCCTTCCAGTCCCCGAAATATTTGCCGATCAGCGCGGCGAACTGTGCGGGATCGCCATCGCCGACCATCACGACAACGGCGCGGTCGGGGCGATACCAGCGATCGTGAAACGCCTGAACGCTTTTCGCGCTAGCGGCCTCGAGCGCCGCGGTCGTCCCGATCGGCGACCTTTCGCCGAGCAATTGCCCGGCGAACAGATGCGCGCTCGTCGCGTCGGCGATACGCTTTTGCGGCCCGTCCTGTTCGCGCAGTTCGGACAGCACGACGCCGCGCTCGGCCGTAACCGCAGCATCGGTGATCCGCGGTTCGCGCACCATGCCCGATAGCAATTTCATGCTTTCGTCGAGCGTCGTCGGTGTGACGCTGGGCAGATCGAGCTGATAGACGGTCTGCGTCGGCGTCGTTTGCGCATTCGAATCGCTGCCGAAGGTGACACCGAAACGCTGCCAGATGCGCTTCGTCTCTCCGTCGGGAATATGCAACGAGCCGCGAAAGGTCAGATGTTCGAGCAGATGCGCAAAGCCGCGTTCGCTGTTCGATTCGAACATCGACCCGACATCCATCCGCACCCGGATCGACACCTGACCCGGTGGCACGCCATTGTTGCGAACCGCATAGCGCAAGCCATTTGGCAGCACCCCGAAGCGCCAGCCCTCGTCGCGCGGAATATCGCTGCCTTCATAAAGCCAGTCGCTTGCTTGCCCCGCGAGCGTCGATGCGGCCGCCGGTGCCGGCGTCGTTTGCGCCGAAGCGAGCGGCGCGATCAGCAGCGCCAGCGCGCTGGCGCAGGCGGGAAGCAGGAAAAGGGAGAGCGATCGACGCGCGGTCGACGGGGGAGAGACGGACATTGCGGCTATTTATCGCTTTCGAACCTTGCTGGCCACTGAACTGTCACAGCTTGTCCTTCGCGAAGGAGGCGCCTAGCCAGAACCGATGCAACGCCCACCGCACGCCCCGGTTGCCGCCATCGTTCAAATGACGAGCGGAATCGATCCCGACGCCAATCTGCGAGTGATCGACCGCGCGCTGGCCGCGGCGGCCGCCAAAGGCGCCGCGATGGCCTTTTTCCCGGAGATGTCGCTGCTGCTCGACCGCGACCGACAAAGATCGGCTGCGCATATGCAGCGCGAGGCCGACAGCCCGTGGCCCGCGGCGCTCGCGGACATGGCGCGGCGCCACCATATCTGGCTCCACAGCGGATCGATGCCGCTGCTCGCCGACGAAGGCGAACGCCGCGTCAACCGCAGCCATGTAATCGACGACAAGGGCGAGATCCGCGCACGCTACGACAAGATCCACATGTTCGACGTGACCCTGCCGACGGGCGAGAACTGGACCGAGTCGGCCGCCTATGCGGGAGGCGACGCGATTGCCCTCGTCGATACGCCCCTCGGCCGGCTGGGCCTTTCGATCTGTTATGATCTACGCTTTCCCGAGCTCTATCGCGCCCTTGTGGACGGTGGCGCCGAACTGATCGCGATCCCGGCCGCCTTTACCGCGCCGACCGGCGAAGCGCATTGGCACCCGCTGCTCCGCACCCGCGCAATCGAAACCGCCTGCCATGTCGTTGCGGCGGCGCAAGCGGGAACGCACGCCGACGGGCGCGCGACCTTTGGCCACAGCCTCGCCGTCGATCCCTGGGGGACGGTGTTGATGGACGTGAGCTTGCAAAAGGATGACGGCGCCGCGGGCTATGATATCGGCTTCATGGCGATAGACGCGCAGGCGCGAAACCGGGCTCGCGCGGCCATCCCTCTCGCCCGATCGCGCTCGGTGCGGAATATCGAACTTTAGGCCGGGGGCTTTAAGTCAGGCGCTGCCATCATGCAGCATCGCAGCATGTAGAATCGGCGCATGCAGAATCACAAAGGGCCCCGAGCAAAGCCCGGAGCCCTTTGGTATCGGTTTGACCCGGAGCCTGTTACGGGCTGGTCGGGCTGTCTTCGTTGTTATCCGAAGCGATGATGATCCCGCCGATGATAGCCGCGAGAGCGACAACAGCGATGATCCAGCCGGTGCCTTCCAGCTTGCTTTCACCGTTGAGTTCCGAATTGGCGCGTGCCGAGTCGAACGACTGAGCCGAAGCGGCGATCGGCGCCGCAAGCATCGAGGTCGCCGCGAGGGAGATCGCAGCCTTCTTAAGCAGGTTCATCTTATTCTCCGTCCACTGGATATATCGTCTCGATCCATACCGCGAAATGGCTTCCCCGCCATGGACCTGCCCGATCGGTTTAAGCGTAATTGCCGTCGATTGCAATCACCATTTCCCTATTTCGGTACTAGTTAGGAAATTGCTAAATATTGCAAAAGTTGCGCAGCTGGTCGCGATTCTAACCCCGCCTGACTTGCTCGAACGCTTCGCTGGTCACGGGATAGCCCAGATGACCCGGAATGCACAGATGCGGGGTGCCCTCCCGCTCCTCTATCCACGGCGTTACCAGTTCGACCGGATAATTTTCCGCGTGGCGCGCGAAGCCCGCAAAATCGTCGGCCTGCGCGATTCGTTCGAGGTTGCGGCGCGTGGGAAAGATAACCGACACGTCGCCGCGATCGGCGAGCGCCAGCGTATCGCGGGCGCTGGACCAGAATATGTGGCTATGCTCGGCCTCCTCGACCGTCAGTTCGTGCCCGTGCGGCGGCGCCGCAACGGCATAGAAGCGTGTGTCGAAGGTTCGCGCTTCCTTGAAATTGGGGCACCAGCGCGCAAAGGGCACCAGCCCGCCGAGTTGGATCGGCGCCCCATGCGCGGCCAATATGTCCGACAGCAACGTGCCGCCCAGAAGCGCGCGGCGAACATCGGCAAGGTCGGGTTCGGCAAGGTCGGGTAGCCCGACGCCAAGCCCCGTTTCCTCAAGCGTTTCGCGCAAGGCCGCGACCCGCGCCGCGCCTTCGGCCGGATCCTCACCAAAGCCGTAACGCTCGGCGACCAGATGATCGTCGGGATCGACGCGGCCGCCGGGAAAAACCACCGCCCCCGCCGCGAACGCCATGTTGCTCGCGCGTTTGACCATCAATATCTCGTCGGGACCATCGTTGCCGGAGGGCCGCATGATGACGAGCGTGGCGGCCGGGATGGCCCCGTCGGGTAGCTTGGGCGATTGCGGTGGCGCGGGATCGGTCATGAAAATTCGATAACTAGGCTTTGCGCGCTTGTCATCTGCCATTGCCGCCAGCGACGACGGCCCCATTGCCGCGGCATTCAAGAGGGTGCAAGATGCCGCATCTTGGCGCGGCCGGAGGCAAGGCAATGGGATTGGCCGAAATATTGGGGGTCGCGGGCAGCATCAGCCTGTTGTCGGGCTGGCGTCTCTACCTCACGATTCTGGCAACCGGGGTCGCGATGCATTTCGGCTGGCTGCCGCTGCCCGAACATTTGCAGGCGCTACAGATATTGGCGAACCCCTGGGTCATGGGCGTCGCCGCAGTCGGTACGCTCGCCGAGTTTCTGGCCGACAAGATCGCGTGGGTCGACAGCATCTGGGACAGCGTCCACAGCATCGTCCGCCCGCTCGGCGGCGCGTTGCTGGCGCTCGCGCTCGTCGACAGCGCCGATCCGGCGTGGCAGGTGATCGCTTTCATCCTCGGCGGCGGCGGCGCGCTCATCAGTCACAGCGCCAAGGCAACAACCCGTGCGGTGGTCAACATCAGCCCCGAACCCTATAGCAATGCCGCGGTATCAACCGGCGAGGACGTCGCGACGACGGGACTTCTCGCGCTGGTAATCGCCTTTCCCTCGGTCGCCATCGTCATTGCCCTATTGCTGCTGATCGCCGCTGTCCTCGTCATCATTGCGCTGCGAAAATTGCTCCGCAGCGTCAGAGGCGGGCTCAAACGCGCGCTCGGCGACCCGGTAGACGCCCCGCCGCCCATCGTCTGATCGTCAGGCGGTGAGTAATTCCTTGAGGGGCGTTTCGCTATCGGCGAGCTGCTCGGGGGTTGCGGCGGTGCCGGCGGTGACGAGCATGCGGCCCTGGACATAGTCCTTGGTGGCGTTGACGCAGTCGAGCGCGATGACCTTGCCGGCTTTCAGGTAGACGACCGAGAAGCTGCGGCTGGCGGGATCGCCGCGCAGCACCGCCTGGTCGTGGCCGGTCGACAGCCCGGCGGTCTGGAGCTTGAGGTCATATTGGTTCGACCAGAACCAGGGGATCGCATGATAGGGTGCTTCGGCGCCGCAGATGCCCTTCGCCACGACATTCGCCTGGTCATTGGCATTCTGCACCGATTCGAGGCGGATCACCGCGCCTTCGGCAAAGTCGTTCGCATGCGCCGCGCAGTCGCCGATCGCGTAGATGTCGGGCAGGCTCGTCCGGCAAAGCGGATCGACCAGCACGCCGTTGCCGCCCTCGGCTCCCGCCGCGAGCAGCGGTTCGACCGCCGGCACGATGCCGATGCCGACGATGACGAGATCGGCGGGGATCACCGCGCCGTCCGCCAGCCGCACGCCGGTGACGTGCGTGTCGCCCTCGATCGCCGCGACCTGGGCGCCGAGCCGCAGGTCGACGCCATGATCGCGGTGCTCCTTCTCGAAGAAGCGCGACAGATCCTCGCCCGCGACCCGCGCAAGCACCCGGTCGAGGGCCTCCAGCAGCACGACCTTCTTGCCCGCCTTGGTCAGCACCGCCGCCGCCTCAAGCCCGATATAGCCGCCGCCGATCACCACGATCTGCTGCGCGGTCTCCGCCGCCACCTTCATCGCGTCGGCATCGGCGCGCGTGCGCACCCCCTGCACCCCGGGCAGGCCGCCGCCGGGGATCGGCAGCATCCGCGGATGGCCGCCGGTCGCCCAGACGAGCTTGCCATAGCCGATGGTCTCGCCGCCGTCGGTGGTGACGCGGTGCGCGGCCGGATCGACCGCCACGACGCGCTTGCCGAGCAGCATCGTCACGTCGCGCTCGTCCCAATATTTGGCGGGGCGCAGCTGGATGCGCTCGAACTCTTTCTCGCCTGCGAAATATTCCTTCGACAAGGGCGGCCGCTCATAGGGAAGCTCCGCCTCTTCCCCCACGATCGCAATGCTCCCGGCAAACTTCTGCGTCCGCAGCATGATTGCCGCCTGCGCGCCCCCGTGGCCCCCGCCAACTATCAACACGTCGAAGTTCATGGTCCGCCCATCTCCCGGATCGCTGCTCGCGCTGCGCGCCCCGTGACACGCACGGCGAGGCTGCGCAAGCGCGGGCTGCCCCGATCGCCGCATTAACATTTCCCAATCGATGCGATCCTATTAGGGGGGCAGCATGCGTTTGGCGACAATCACCAACTGGGCCTATGCCGCGACGGTCGTGCTGACGATCGCGTCGAGCACGACGATGCTGCTGGCCTCGAACGCGACCGACCGCGAACGGGCGGCGGTCGAGCAGCGATACCGGCTCGATCAGGCGACCGCGACGCTGGAGGAGGATGTTTTCCTGCTCAGCGACCGGGCGCGACAATATGTGAACACCGGGGATCCGACCTATCTGGTCGGCTATCGTTCCGAAGAGGCGGCGCTCAAATCGGTCGAGGAGCGCATTTCGCATATCGGCGATGCCGGGGCATCGACCGGCGAGATCGAAGCGCTGGCCGATGCGGTGCGGCTCGCCGATCTGCTCCATGACGAACAGCGTGCGGCGGTCGCCGCGCACGAGGGCGGCGACGAAGCGAAAGCGCGGCAATTGCTGTTCGGCGCCGAATATGAACGCCAGCTCGACCGCGCCGAACTCGAACTCAAACGCTTCCGCGACCGGCTCGACGCGCGGGTCCAGTCGCAGGTCAATTCCGCGACCGAAGTTGCGCGGCTGTGGAAGGGCATTTCGGAGATCACGCTGGCGCTGACCGCGTTGCTGGTGCTGTGCGTGCTGTATTTCGTCTTCAAGCAGCGCGTGCTGCACCCGGTCGTCAAGCTGAGCGACGTCGTCAACCGGTTGGCGGCGCAGGACTTCGCCGCCGAGCCGCCCGCCTTCGACCAGGTCGACGAGATCGGCGATATGGCGCAGGCGATCCGCATTTTCCGCGAAAACGGGTTGGAACGGCAAAGACTGGAAAGCGAACGCGACGCCGATCGCGCGATGCGTGACCTGCTGTCGCGTATGACGCAGCGGCTGCAGGGCTGCGACACGATGGACGACCTGAAAGACGTCGTGCAACGCTTTGTCCCCGAAATAACGCCGGGGCTTGCCGGGCGCCTTTATCTGCTCGACCGCCAGCGCAACATGGTGGTCGAGGCGTGCGGGTGGCAGACCCCCGGCCATTCGCGCGCCGAATTTTCGGCTCTCGCCTGCTGGGCGCTGCGCCGCGGATTGCCGCACCGCCCCGCGGGCGACAATGTCGATGTGCCGTGCGACCATGTCGACCGCAGCGATGCCGCGGCGCCCGTCGACACGCTGTGCCTGCCGCTCACCGCGCAGCGCGAGACGCTGGGCCTCCTTTATTTCGAAGCGCCGGCGGGTAACCCCGGCGCGCTGTCCGGTCCCGAAATCTATCTCGACATGCTGGCGGAGAATATCGGGCTGGCGATCGCCAATCTGCAATTGCGCGAAACGCTGCGCGAAATGGCGCTCGCCGACCCGCTGACCGGTCTGTCGAACCGTCGCCAGCTCGACCAGCTGCTCGGCATCCAGATCGCGCAGGCCGAACGGCTGGGGCAGGATCTGGGCTGCCTGATGATCGACGTCGATCATTTCAAGCGTTTCAACGACGTTCACGGCCACGACGCGGGCGACATGGTGCTGCGCGAAGTCGGCAAGGTGCTGGCGGGCGTGACGCGCGATGCGGGCCTCGCCTTTCGCTATGGCGGCGAGGAGTTCATGCTGCTGCTCCCCGGCCTGTCGGTCGAGGGCGCGACCGAGCGCGCCGAGGAAATCCGTACCCGCGTCGCCGCACTGGCGCTGGGATCGGAGGCCGGGAACATGGGGCCGGTTACGGTGTCGATCGGCCTTGCGATCACCCCGCTGCACTGCCCGCCCGACCGGCTGGTCCGCACCGCGGACGCCGCCTTGCTGCGTGCCAAGGCGATGGGCCGCGACCGGGTCGAGGTGGCGCAGCAGCGCGATTCCTTCGCCGCGGTCTGACGGGCCGCGCCGCGAGGACGCCGCCCGCCGAACCCAAGATCAGGCAATGATGCGCTTCAGCTTTTCGAGCGCCGTCTTGTCATTCTCGTGATAGTCTATGGTGGTGACGAAGCGGCCGTCCTTGTCCATCAGATAGATGGCGGCGGTGTGATCGACCGTATAGTCGCCGCCCTCGATCGGCACCTTGCGGACATAGACGCTATATTCCTTCTGGATTTGGGCAAGCTGGGCATCGGTTCCGGTCGCCCCGATGATCGGCGTCTTGAACAGCGCGACATAGCTGCCGATGTCGGCGGGCCGATCGTGCTGCGGATCGACCGAGACGAAGACGATGTCGAACTTCATCCCGTCGGGACCGAGTTGCTCGCGAAGCTGCGCCATGCGCGCGAGGCTGGTCGGGCAGACGTCGGGGCAGCGGGTGAAACCGAAGAAGATCGCGAAGGGCCGGCCCTTCAGCGTCCGGTCGGTGAGCGTCGAGCCATCGGCCGCGGTGAGCGTGAAGGGGCCGCCGATCGCGGCGCCGGCGGAGGCGGCCGGCGCGCTCTTGCTGCCGTCTCCGCTACCAACCGCCAATATGACCCCGAAGACTGCGGCGACGGCGACGAGCACCCACAGGACGCGACGAACGACGACCATCGGCGGGGTGCCGCCCTCAATGTCCGCCATGACCGCGCTCCATCGGTGCGGTCGATGCGATCGGCTGCACCTTGAAGCGCACGGCGACCTTCCCCTGCCGCGCGAAGACCAGCGTCGCGGGGATCATGTCGCCCTGCTTGAACGGCTTTTTGAGGCCCATGAACATGATGTGATAGCCGCCGGGCTTGAGTTGGAGCGTGCCACCCGCCGGGATGGCGAGGCCGCCGGTGACCTGGCGCATCCGCATCACCCCGTCCTCGACCTTCATCATGTGGATCTGGACGTCGGCGGCGGCGGGCGATGTCGCCGAGAGGAGCCGGTCTTCGGTCTTGCCCTTGTTCGTTATGGTCAGAAAGCCGCCGCCGGCGTTTTGCCCCGGCGCGGTTTCGCGCGACCAGGGGTGGCCGATGGCGAGCGCGCCGGCGGCGACGCCGTGCGCGAGCAGCGGCGGCGCGACGACCAGCGCCGTTGCCGCCAACATGATGCGGATTGAAGGATTCATCGAACGATCTCCTGTTGAAAAAATCTTGTCTGCGCGGGATGCGCGGCGGCCCAGTTTTGAGCGGCTGCCGATCCGACCTGCATCAGCAGGCACAAACCGACAGCCGCCCAGCAGCGGCGGCGAAACCGGCGCAATGCGGCAATGCGGCGAGGCGGAGATGGGGCCATGTCCTACCTCATGTGGTTGCTTGCCGCGAGCGCACGGGCGAGGATCGGGGCGATCTCGCGCCGCTCGTCGAGGTTCAGGCAATGCCCGACCTCGAAGCGCTGCATTCGGTGGTGGAAGACGAGTCGGCAGTCGGTCGGCCCGCGCCGCTCCAGCTCGAAGCGAGGCCAATAGGACGGCAGGTTGACGGCCGCCCTGCTGCGCCCGCGCCAGACGAACCGGCCATCCGACAGTTCGAGCCATTCCTCGGGCGGCGGATTGCGCTGGTGCCATTCGAGCGCCAGCACCAGCGCCGCCATGGTCGACAACGCGAACAGCGGCACGAGCCAGCGCCCCTGCAACGCAGGCAGGATCGCCATCGCCATGAACAGCAGGATCAGGACGGTAAAGGTCTCGCGCCCGTGCTGCGTCAGGAGCGACCGGTTCTCGCGCATGCGCAGGCGGATGCCATCGGGCGCATAGAACGCGGACGCTTCATCGCCCGCATGCCGCCCCTCGGGACGGCGCGTTATTTCGTACATGGACAATCTCCGGTAGGACCGCGCGATCAAGGCGCGCGGCTGTCCGACACAGCGGGTTCAGCGTGTCAGGCGTGCGCCGGAGGGCCGCGCAGCGGCGGGCGGAGACGGAAAAGACGGCGCAGCGGCGGCACCGGAAGCGGCGCGAAGCCGAGCGCGAATAGAAACGCTATCGCCGCAAGCAAAAGCGCGGGATCGGCGGCGGCGACGGCGCCATGCGCGAGCGCGGCAAAGGCGCATTCGCCTTTGCCGCCATGCTTGGCGGGCACATCTTCCCCGCCCTTTTCGAAGGGAATCACGATCTGCTGCGCGAACGGCTGGCCGCCGGGATCGGAGCAGAGGACGACGTCGATCGTCCGCGATGCATCATGGCCGGGCATATAGCCCGCGGGAACCAGCGCCTTCGACAGCAACGTCAGCGCGACCAGCCACATGGCCAGCCCGCGATGGCGTGCGATCCAGGCGCGTACCCCCGTCATTCGTCCCCTTTACGCTGGCGCGCGGCGCTCGTCACCGGCCGCGCGCGCCGCGGCGGCCGGACAAATTGTCTAAGGTCGGTCAGCCGATGGTGCGCGCTAGTTCGCGGTTGAGCCACAGGGCGACGAGCGTGCCGACCGCGCCCGACAACAGATAGCCGCCGGCGGCGATCAGGCCGAAGCTGCTCGACAGCCAGAGTGCAACCATCGGCGCGAAGCCCGCGCCGAACAGCCAGGCAAGGTCGGAGGTGAAAGCCGATCCGGTGTAGCGGTGCCGCGGAAGGAATTCGGACGAGAGCGCGCCCGACGACTGGCCGAACGACAGCCCGAGCAGCGCGAAGCCCAGAATCATGAACACCGCCTCGCCCGCTTCGCCCGCGTCGAGGAGTTGCGGCGCGAAGCCGCTGAACGCGGCGATGGCGGCGGCAGTCGCGCCAAGCACGGTGCGGCGCCCGAAGCTGTCGGCGAGCCGGCCCGACGCAATAATCGCGAGCACGCCGACGAACGCCGCCACCGCTTCGATCATCAGGAAGCGCGCCGGCGTTTCCTCGGTAAACAGGAACACCCACGACAGCGGGAAAACCGTGACCATGTGGAAGAGCGCAAAGCTGGCGAGCGGCGCGAAGGCGCCGGTCAGGATGACTTTCCATTCCGACCGCACCGTTTCGGTGAGCGGCGCGGGTTCGAGCGACTTGTCCTCGAACAACGCGGCATATTCGGGCGTGACGACGATGCGCAGCCGGGCGAAGAGCGCGACGACGTTGATCGCGAAGGCGACGAAGAAGGGATAGCGCCAGCCCCAGTCGAGAAAATCCTGCGCAGGCAGCGCCGAGATGAGGAACATGAAGAGCAGGCTGGCGACGATCAGGCCGAGCGGCGCGCCGAGCTGCGGGATCATCGCATACCAGCCGCGCTTGCCCGCGGGCGCATTGATCGCGAGCAGCGAGGCAAGCCCGTCCCACGACCCGCCGAGCGCCACGCCCTGGCCCATGCGGAACAGCGCGAGGAGCAGCGCGGCGCCGATGCCGATCGATTCATAGCCGGGCAGGAAGGCGATCGCCGCGGTCGATCCGCCGAGCAGGAACAGCGCGGTCGTCAGCTTTGCGCCGCGGCCATAGGCGCGGTCGATCGCGGTGAAGATCACCGTGCCGACGGGACGCGCGACGAAGGCGAGCGCGAAGATCGCGAAGGACCAGAGCGTCCCCTGCAGCGGATCGAGCTGCGGAAAGATCAGCTTCGGGAACACGAGCACCGATGCGATCGCATAGACGAAGAAGTCGAAAAATTCCGACGTGCGCCCGATGACCACGCCGATGGCGATCTCTCCGGGCGCGATCGGATGGCCGTCATCGTGAAGCGCGCGGGCGTCCCGTTCGGCCTGGGTGGTGGTGGGCGCGGTATCGGCAGACATGGGTAGGCGGTCCTGCATCGGGCGCCGCCGCCGGCATGCGCGGCGGGCATGCACGGAGGGATGGCGCGAGTCGGGTTATAGGGCGCGGCGCCCCTTCATGAAAATGCCCCTGCGTCATTGATCGCGATCAAGGGATTGGACAAAATGTCCTATGTGCGGTGCAGCAAAGCGGGCCTAGGCGCGCCGCCATGCCAGAAAAGCTCTCCCGTCCGTCCACCCGATTCCGGTTGCTGCCGCTGCTCGCGGCGTTTCCGCTGCTCGCCGGTTGCAACATGGTCGTGCTCGATCCTGCGGGCGACGTCGCCCAGCAGCAGGGCAATCTGATCCTAGTTTCGACCATGCTGATGCTGCTCATCATCGTGCCGGTGATGGCGCTGACGATCTTTTTCGCCTGGCGCTATCGCGCCGCGAACAAGGCCGCGACCTACAAGCCCGACTGGGACCATTCGACGCAGCTTGAGTTGGTGATCTGGGCGGCGCCGCTGCTCATCATCATCTGTCTGGGGGCGGTGACATGGGTCGCGACCCATTTGCTCGATCCCTATCGCCCGCTGGCGCGCACCGCGCCGGGTCAGCCGGTCGCGGCGGCGACGCAGCCGATCGACGTGCAGGTTGTCGCGCTCGACTGGAAATGGCTGTTCATCTACCCCGAACAGGGCATTGCGACGGTAAACGAGCTGGCGCTGCCCGCGCATCATCCGGTGCGGTTCCGCATTTCGGCATCGTCGGTGATGAACAGCTTTTACATCCCCGCGCTCGCCGGCCAGATTTATGCGATGCCGGGCATGGAGACGAAGCTCCACGGCGTCTTCAACCAGACCGGCGACTTCACGGGCTTTTCGGCCAATTATTCGGGCGCCGGCTTTTCGAACATGCGCTTCGCGGTAAAGAGCCTCGACGATGCTGGTTTCGCCGCCTGGGTCGCCGCCACAAAGGCCGAGGGCAAGACGCTCGACCGCAACGCCTATCTCGCGCTCGAAAAGCCCAGCGAAAGGGCGCCCGTTCAGCGCTTCGCGGCGGTAGAACCGCAGCTTTTCGACGCCGTGGTCAACATGTGCGTCGAACCCGGCAAGATGTGCATGCACGACATGATGTCGATCGACGCCGCGGGCGGTGCCGGCATTGCGGGCATCCACAATGTTCGCAGCCTGGCCTATGACAAGTTCGCCGCGCGCGGCTCCGAGCCTGGATATTGGGGCAAGCGCTATGTCGCCGCGCTGTGCAGTTCGCCGCTGATGGTGAAGGCCGAAACCCCCGACGCCGCCCCGGCGAGCCAGGCGCCGCTGACCGGCGCCGGCCTGCCCAGCCCCGGCAAGCGCGCCGCGCCCGCGCAGACCGCGCTCAACGCCGCCTCGCCCCGTCCGCTTTCCTGATTTTTGTCGCCGAGATCGCCATGACCCCGCACCCCGCCCCCGAAACCGGCCCCTTCCTCGGCCGCCTGTCGCTCGACGCGATTCCGATCCACGAACCAATCCTGATCTTCACCTTTGCCGCCGTGGTGATCGGCGGGATCGCGGTGCTCGGCCTGATCACCAAATATCGCCTCTGGGGCTATTTGTGGAAAGAGTGGTTCACCACCGTCGACCACAAGCGCATCGGGATCATGTACATGATCCTGGGGCTGATCATGTTCCTGCGCGGCTTTGCCGACGCGATCATGATGCGGTTGCAGCAGGCGATGGCGTTCGGCGGGTCCGAAGGCTATCTGAACGCGCACCATTATGACCAGATCTTCACCGCGCACGGGGTGATCATGATCTTCTTCGTGGCGATGCCCTTCATCACCGGCCTGATGAACTATATCGTCCCGCTGCAGATCGGCGCGCGCGACGTCAGCTTTCCCTTCCTCAACAATTTCAGCTTCTGGATGACGACCGCGGGCGCCGTGCTCGTCATGATCTCGCTCTTCGTCGGCGAGTTCGCGCAGACGGGCTGGCTGGCCTATCCGCCGCTGTCGGGCATCGCCTACAGCCCCAATGTCGGCGTCGATTATTATATCTGGGCGCTGCAGATCGCGGGCGTCGGCACGACGTTGTCGGGGATCAACCTGATCGTCACCATTCTGAAGCTGCGCGCGCCCGGCATGGGCCTGATGAAGATGCCGGTCTTCACCTGGACCAGCCTGTGCGCGAACATCCTGATCGTCGCGTCCTTCCCCGTGCTGACCGCGGTGCTCGCGCTGCTAACGCTCGACCGCTATCTCGGTACCAACTTCTTCACCAACGACTTCGGCGGATCGCCGATGATGTATGTGAACCTGATCTGGATCTGGGGGCACCCCGAAGTCTATATCCTGATCCTGCCGCTGTTCGGCGTGTTCAGCGAAGTGACCTCGACCTTTTCGGGCAAGAAGCTCTTCGGCTATACCTCGATGGTCTATGCGACGATCGTCATCACGATCCTGAGCTATCTCGTCTGGCTGCACCATTTCTTCACCATGGGATCGGGCGCGAGCGTCAACAGCTTCTTCGGGATCACGACGATGGTGATCTCCATCCCGACGGGCGCCAAGCTCTTCAACTGGTTGTTCACCATGTACCGCGGCCGCATCCGTTTCGACCTGCCGATGATGTGGACGGTGGCCTTCATGCTGACCTTCGTGGTCGGCGGGATGACCGGCGTGCTGCTCGCGGTGCCGCCCGCCGACTTCGTCCTGCACAACTCGCTGTTCCTGATCGCGCATTTCCACAATGTCATCATCGGCGGCGTCCTGTTCGGCCTGTTCGCGGCGATCAACTATTGGTGGCCCAAGGCCTTCGGCTTCAAGCTCAACGTCTTCTGGGGCAAGATCAGCTTCTGGTGCTGGGTCGTCGGTTTCTGGCTTGCCTTCATGCCGCTCTATATCCTGGGCCTGATGGGCGTGACCCGCCGGATGCGCGTGTTCGACGACCCCAGCCTGCAAATCTGGTTCGTGATCGCCGCCATCGGCGCCGCCGTCATCGCGGTGGGGATCGCCGCCATGCTCGTCCAGTTTGCGGTCAGCATCTGGAAGCGCGACGAGCTGCGTGACGAAAGCGGCGATCCGTGGGGCGGCCGGACGCTCGAATGGGCCACCAGTTCGCCGCCGCCCGACTATAATTTCGCTTTCACGCCGGTGATCCACTCGCTCGACGCGTGGCACGACATGAAGACGCGCGGCGCCGAGCGCCCGGTCGGCGGCTTCCGCGACATCCATATGCCGAGCAACACCGGCGCCGGGATCATCCTCGCGGGGATCAGCCTGGTGATGGGTTTCGCGCTCGTCTGGCATATCTGGTGGCTCGCCGCCTTGGGCTTCGTCGGCCTGGTCGGCGGTGCGATCACCCACACCTTCAACTATAAGCGCGATTTCCATATCCCCGCGGCGACAGTGGCCGAGGTCGAGGATGCGCGCACCCGCCAGCTTGCGGCGGCCGGAGCCTGATCGATGAGCAGCACAACCCTCCCCGCCGCCGGCGAAGCGCCCGCCTTCTACGAACTCGACGAGCATCCCCATCCCGAAGGGCACAGCACGATGCTGGGCTTCTGGATCTATCTGATGAGCGACTGCCTCATCTTCGCGATCCTGTTCGCCTGCTATGCGGTGCTCGGCGGCAATTATGCCGCGGGGCCGTCGCCCAAGGATCTGTTCGACTTGAAACTGATCGCGCTCAACACCGCGATGCTGCTCTTTTCGTCGATCACCTATGGCTTCGCCGTACTCCAGATGCAGCAGGGCAAGGTGAAGGGAACTCAGTTCTGGCTGGCGATCACCGGCCTGTTCGGCCTCGCCTTCCTGAGCATCGAGCTATACGAGTTCCACCATCTGATCGAACTTGGCGCGACGCCGCAGCGCAGCGCCTTTCTGTCGGCCTTCTTCACGCTGGTCGGGACCCACGGGCTGCACGTGACCTTCGGGATCATCTGGCTGGTGACCCTGATGATCCAGCTCGGCAAGCATGGGCTGATCGCCGCGAACAAGCGTCGCGTCATGTGCCTGTCGATGTTCTGGCACTTCCTCGACGTCGTGTGGATCGGCGTCTTCACGATCGTCTATCTGATGGGAATGCTGCGATGAGCGCGAACCACGACCACCACGCCGCCGACCACGCGCATCACGAGATCGAGATGCCGCACGCATCGATGCGCGATTATGCGATCGGTTTCGTCCTGTCGGTGATCCTGACCGCCATCCCCTTCTGGATGGTGATGACGATGCCGCTGTCGGCCGGTGTGACCGCGGCGATCATCATGGGCTTCGCGGTGGTTCAGATCGTCGTCCACATGGTGTATTTCCTGCATATGACGCCGAAGGCGGAGGGCGGCTGGTCGATGACCTCGCTGCTGTTCACGATCATCGTCGTCGTGATCATGCTGGCGGGGTCGCTATGGGTGATGCACCACCTCAACACCAATATGATGCCGATGCCGCACGACATGAGCCAGTTGCCGTGACCCGGCCGCGCCGCGCGGCCTTTGCCGCGGCGGCGCTGGTCGTGGCGGCGCTGCTCGCGGCGCTGGGCGTCTGGCAGCTCGAACGGCGCGAGTGGAAACATGCGCTGGTCGCGGCGGTCGATGCGCGCATCCACGCCGCCCCCGTTCCCGCGCCACCACCGGCCGCATGGCGCGGCATCGACGCGGCGCACGACGCCTATCGCCGCGTCACCGCGACGGGCCGCTTTCGCCACGACCGCGAGACGCTGGTTCAGGCGGTCACCGATCGCGGTGCCGGCTATTGGGTGATGACGCCGCTCGAAACGCCCGGCTTCACGCTGCTCGTCAATCGCGGCTTTGTGCCGCGCGAGCGCCGCGATCCGGCAACGCGCGCCGCGGGCAATACGGCAGGACCGACGACGGTAACGGGACTGCTGCGCGTGACCGAGCCCGGCGGCGGCTTCCTGCGCGCCAATGATCCCGCCGCGAACCGCTGGTATTCGCGCGACGTCGCCGCGATCGCGGCGGCGCGCGGTCTCGGCCGCACCGCGCCCTATTTCGTCGATGCCGACGCGGCGCCGAACCCCGGCGACCTGCCCGTGGGCGGGCTGACCGTCGTCAAATTCCCCGACAATCATCTGGTCTATGCGCTGACTTGGTTCGCGCTGATGCTGCTCGCGCTGTTTTTTGCCTGGCGGCTGTGGCGTCCGGGCGCCGATGCGTCCAATATGCCGGACGAATGAGCGAAGCCACGGCCCCACCGATCGCGCTTCCGGCAGCCGACGCCGGCCAGCGGAACATGTCACTGCTGATCCAGCTACGCTGGATCGCGGTCGGCGGCCAGCTCGCGACGATCGAGGTCGTCAACGGGCTGATGGGCATCAAGCTGCCGCTTGCGCCGCTGCTCGGCGCGATCATCGTCCTCATCGCGATCAATCTCGCCAGCCTCGCGCGGCTGCGCGGGGGCCATTCGGTCGCCAACCGCGAGCTGACGGCGGTGCTGCTGTTCGACGTCGCGGCGCTGGGGTGGCAGCTTCACCATAGCGGCGGCCTCACCAACCCCTTCGCCTCGCTCTTTCTGCTTCAAGTGGTGATGGGCGCGATCCTGCTCACGCCGCGCTCGTCCTGGGCGGTGGTGGCGGGCGCGATCGTCGCGATGGTCGCGCTGCGCATCAATCCGACTCCACTCGTCCTGCCGCAGCCCTATGCCGCCGATCCGCTGGCGCTCTATCTCAAGGGCAGCCTCGTCTGCTTCCTGCTGATCGCAGTGCTGCTCGTCGCCTTCGTCACGCGGATGAGCCGCAATCTGCGCGAACGCGATGCGGCGCTGGCCACCGCCAGCCAGCGCGCGGCGGAGGAGGATCATATCGTCCGCATGGGCCTGCTCGCCTCGGGCGCCGCGCACGAGCTCGGGACGCCGCTGTCAACGCTGTCGGTGCTCATCGGCGACTGGCGCGCGGCACCGCGACTGGCGGACGACAGGGAATTGCAGGAGGATCTGGCCGATATGGACGCGGCGGTCGGCCGCTGCAAATCGATCGTCAGCGGCATCCTGATGTCGGCGGGCGAAGCCCGCGGCATCGCGCCGCAAGTGACGACCGCGCGCCGCTTCGTCACCGACATCGTCGACGACTGGCGGGCCGGGCGCCTGCCGGGCACGCTCGATTTCAGCGACCGGATCGGCCCCGATGTCGAGATCGTGTCGGATACCGCGCTGCGCCAAGTGATCGACAATGTCATCGACAACGCAGCCGAAGTCTCGCCCGACTGGATCGGCCTCACCGCGCTGCGCGACGGCGAGATGCTGGTGATCGAGATTGCCGACCGCGGCCCCGGATTCAATCCGGAAATGCTGGAGACGATCGGCCAGCCCTATCGGTCGACCAAGGGCCGGCCCGGCGGCGGGCTCGGCCTGTTCCTGCTGGTCAATGTCGTGCGCAAGCTGGGCGGGCTGGTGGGCGCCGATAATCGCGACGCGGGGGGAGCGGTGGTCCGTATCACGCTGCCGATCGCGGCGATCGCGCGGAGCGAAGGGAGACGGGGATGACCGAGCGGCGCCTGCTGATCGTCGAAGACGACGAAGCCTTTGCGCGGACGCTGAAGCGGTCGTTCGAACGGCGCGACTATGATGTGCGGGTGGCGCATGGGCCCGAGGGGCTGGACGAGCAGCTCGCCGGATTCCATCCCGATTTCGCGGTGGTCGACCTGAAGCTCGGCGCCGCTTCGGGCCTCGGCTGCGTCCAGACGCTGAGCGCCTTTGACCCTGCGATGCGCATCGTCGTCCTGACGGGTTTTGCCAGCATCGCCACCGCGGTCGAGGCCATCAAGCTCGGCGCCTCCTATTATCTCGCCAAGCCGTCGAACACCGACGATATCGAAGCCGCCTTCGGCAGGGCCGAAGGCAATGCCGAAGCGCCGCTCGACGGACGCCAGTCGTCGATCAAGACCGTCGAATGGGAACATATCCACCAGACGCTGGTCGAAACCGGGTTCAATATTTCCGAAGCCGCCCGCCGGCTCGGCATGCACCGCCGCACGCTGGCGCGAAAGCTGGAAAAGCGGCAGGTTCGCTGAACGCGGGCACCGCCGGTTTGCCGCTGTTTCGAGGCGCCCCACCGGAAATTTTTCGCATTCCTTTGCGGGGTGCGTGTCATCGCGGCGTCTCATCCCTGTAACATAGGGAGATTGGCATGACGCCAGGCGACGAATTCGGAATGATCCGCCAACGGTATCGCGACTGCTTCGCTGCCGAACTGTCCCCCGGCTTTTCCAACTATATTCACCGTCCCGGCACCGGCGGATCTACCGCCGCGCTGGGCTATGCGCGCGCCGCCGATGCGCCGCTGTTTCTGGAAGCCTATCTCGATGCGCCCGTCGAAGACCTGGCGTCAATCGCGCTGGACCGGCCCGTCGCGCGCCGCCAGATCGTCGAGATCGGCAATCTCGCAGCCGTCAATCCGCTGGCGATGATCGCGCTTTGGGGCGCCGCGGCGAACGATCTTGCCGCGCTGGGTGATGTCGCGGTCGCGACGCTGACCGCCCCGCTGCGCGCCATGTTTCGCCGCATCGGCATCCCGGTCGCCGCCATCACCCCAGCACGCGGTGAGCGGCTGGGATCGACGGCATCGGCGTGGGGGCACTATTTCGATCAGGATCCGTGGGTCTGCGCCGGCATCATCGCCGACGGGCAAGCCGCCATCAACAGCTTCCTCGAACGCCGCGCCGGGCGGCAGGCGGCCTGACATGACCATATTCGACATTCTGACCACGCAGGCCGCCACGCGGCCCGACGCCGTCGCCATCGACGCGCTCGACGGCCAGCCGCTGTCCTATGCCGCGCTGCGCGATCGCGTCGCGGGGCGCATCACCGACCTCGCGCCGCGACTGCAACCGGGCGTCCCGGTCGCGTTGCAGCGGGACCATGGCCGCGAAAGCGCCGAACTGGAACTAGCGCTCCTCGCGGCCGCCATTCCGGTGCTGTCGCTTCCCGGCTTCTTCACCGCCGACCAGTCGCGCCACGCCACCGGCTTGTGCGGGGCCGCACCCGATCCGACGATCCGTTCCGTCGGGTCGGGCAAGCCCCGCCAGTCCGCGCCCGTCCCCCTCCCCGGTGGGACGGCGCGGATCAGCTTCACCTCGGGATCGACTGGCATGCCCAAGGGCATCTGCCTTTCGGCCGACCATATGCTCACCGTCGCCCACGCGATCGTCGCCGCGGTCGGGGCCGAGCACGCCGGACGGCACCTCGCGCTGTTGCCGCCGGGCATCCTGCTGGAAACCGTGGCGGGCTTTTTCCCGACGCTGATCGCGGGCGGCACCTATGTCTGTCCGCCGCAGGCAGAGGTCGGGATGGCCGACCCCTTTCGCCCCGATTTCGCCAAGGCGGTCCGCCTGATCGCCGAACAGCGCATCACCTCGCTGATCCTGGTTCCCGAATATCTCGACGGCATCGTTCGCGTCATGGAGGCGGCGGATGTCCGCCTGCCGCTGTTGACGCTGGTCGCGGTCGGCGGTGCGCGCACCCCTGTCCCCTTGGTGGAGCGCGCCCGCCGGCTCGGCCTGCCCGTCCGGCAAGGCTATGGCCTGACCGAATGCGCATCGGTCGTGTCTTTGCAGGACGCGGGCGATGACGATCCGACGTCGGTCGGCCGACCACTTTCCCATATGCAGGCGCGTGTCGCCGACGATGGCGAGATCGTGCTCGAGGGTCCGATCTGCCTCGGCGCGGTCGGCGGCGCTGCACCGCACGCGCCGCTCCACACCGGCGACATCGGCACGATCGACGCCGCGGGACGGCTGCACATCGACGGGCGGAAATCGAACCTGATCATCACCAGTTTCGGCCGCAATATCTCGCCCGAATGGGTCGAGGCTGCCCTCACCCAGCAACCGGCGATCGCGCAGGCAATGGTGTGGGGCGACGGCCGACCGGCGCCCGAAGCGCTGATCGTGCCGGCCCATGCCGACGCCGATCTGGATGCCGCGGTCGCAGCTGCCAATGCCCTGCTGCCGGCCTATGCCCGAGTCGGTAGCTGGCGCGAAGCCGCGCACTTCACACCGATGAACGGACAGCTCACCGGCAACGGCCGCCTGCGCCGCGCCGCGATTGCCGCGGCCTATCTGGACGGCACGCCCGACTTCTTCACCGAACTCGAGGCACAAACGGTGCGCGAGCGCCTGCGCTTCCTGACCATTCCGCAATTGCAGGCGGGACTGACTGGCACGATCACGCGCGACGTGTACCTCGCCTATCTGGCGCAGGCCTATCACCATGTCAGCCACACCGTCCCGCTGATGCGGGCGGCGCGCGCGCGGCTCGGCGGACGCCCTGCGATCGTGGCCGCGCTCGACGATTATATCGCCGAGGAAACGGGCCACGAGGAATGGATATTGTCCGACATCGCGGTTGCCGGCGGCGACGCCACGGCGGTGCGCGCCAGCGCGCCTGCGCCCGCGACGGCCGCAATGGTCGATCACGCCTATCGCCGGATCGCGACGGGCAATGCCATGGCCTTTTTCGGCATGGTCTATGTCCTTGAAAGCGTCAGTGTCGCGCTGGCGACGCGCGGCGCCTCGGCGGTCGCGAAGAATTTGGGTCTGCCGCCGGAGGCCTTCACCTATCTGACCTCGCACGGGGCGCTCGATCAGGATCATATGGCCTTTTTCGCGGAGCTGGTGAACGGGCTCGACGATCCCGCCGATCGCGCGGCGATCCTGGGCATGGCGCGCGAGATGTTCGCGCTGTTCGGCGGGGTTTTCGCGGGCATCGAAATGGAACCGGCGCGTGCGGCGGCTTGACGGACAGCGTGTCGCCATCACCGGCGCCGCCGGCGGCCTCGGCGCCCCCGTCGCCATTCTGCTTGCGCAGGCTGGTGCCCACACGATCGGGATCGACCGCAGCGAAAGCGCCGCGTGCCACGACAGCATCGTCACCGATCTTTCGGACGACGATGCGCTCGCCGCGCTGGCCGAACGGCTGGCGGGCGACACCCCCGATATATTGGTCAACATCGCCGGGGTCATGCGATTCGGCCTGCACGAAAGCCAGCCCGTCGAGGCGCTGGCGCTGTGTTACCGGATCAATCTGCTCGTTCCCGCGGTGCTCGCCCGGGCGGTCGCGGCGCCCATGCGGCAGCGCGGGAGCGGGCAGATTGTCAATATCGGATCGGTGCTCGGCGCTATCCCCTACCCCTGGTTCGCCGCCTATTCGAGCAGCAAGGCCGGGCTCGCCGCGTTCAGCCAGGGATTGCGGCGCGAATTGGGCGGCAGCGGCGTCAGCGTGACGCACGTCAATCCGCGCGCCGCGCGCACCGCCTTCAACAATGCCGAGGTCAACCGCTTCCTCGAAATTACCGGAATGAAGGCCGATGCCCCCGAATGGGTCGCGCAGCGGATCGTCGCCGCAATCCTTGCCCGGCGCCCCACGCTCAGCATTGGCGCGATGGAGCGCGTCTATGCCGCGCTCAATGCCATTTCGCCGCGGCTGATCGACACCGGCCTCGCGCCGCAGATCCGGCGCGCCCGCGCAGAATTTTCGTGAAGCACGACAAAGGAGTAGCCCGATGAAATTGCAGATGACGCGCGCCGCGGCGGTCGCGGCGATGGTGCTCGCGGCCGTGCCGGCCGTGGTGATGGCCGGTGCCGCCGAAGATGTGAAGTCGATCAACGACGGCTGGGCGCACATCGTATACGAGGTGCACGGATCGAGCACCCAGACCAAGGCACTCGACGCGCTCGCCAAGCAGGCCGCCGTGCTGGTCGCTCGCTATCCCGGCCGCGCCGAACCTTTACTGTGGCAGGGCATCGTCACCAGCGAGCAGGCGAACCGCGCCAACATCTTTCATAAGCTGGGCCTTGCGACGCGCGCGCGCGACATCATCTCCCGCGCCTATGCGCTCGATCCGCATGCCGCCAAGGGCGGCGCGGCGATGAGCCTGGGCGTCCTCTATTACAAGGTGCCAGGATCGCCGATCGGCTTCGGCGACACCGACAAGGCGCGCAAGCTGCTGAAGGAAGCGCTCGCGCAGGATCCGGGCGGACTCGACGCCAATTATTTCTACGGCGACTTCCTGCTCGATCAGGGCGACAAGGCTGGCGCCCGCGCCTTTCTGCAAAAGGCTTTGCGCGCGCCGCACGATGGCACGCGGCCCGTGTGGGATGCCGGCCGCCGCCGCGAGGTGCAGGCGCTGCTCGCCAAGACGCGCTGACATGGCAGCCCGCATGGCTGCCGCCTTCGCGGGACAGCTCGCGCGCCCGCGCGGCATCGCAGGGCTGCTGCTCGGCCGGGCGATGGATCTGGCGAACCGCCGGCCGACACGGCTCGCGATCGACCTGCTGGCGCCGCGCGCGGGCGAACGCGTCATCGACATTGGGTGCGGGACCGGCGCCGCGCTTGCGGCGGTGCGGCGCCGCGCCGACGTGGACGCTGCGGGGATAGACCCGTCGCCCGTCATGGCTGCGATGGCCGCGAGCCGGCTGGGTGTGGGCGCCGATATACGCTGCGCCGAGCTTGCCGCGATGCCCTTTCCGCCGGCCTCGTTCGACGCCGCGCTACTGCTCAACATGCTTTATTTCTGCGATCCCGACGGCCGCGACCTTGCGCCTCTCCACCGGATATTGCGCCCCGGCGGCCGCGCGGTCGCCTATGTCACGCACCGCGACACGATGCGCGACTGGTCTTTCACACGCGTCGGCTTGCACCGTCTTTATGACGAGGCGGCGCTGGAGCGCATCTTCATGGGCGCGGGCTTCGCACACAATCGCATCACGATCGCGCGCGTCGCAATCACCCGCTCGATTACGGGCTTGCTCGCGCAGGCCGTGTGCTAGGGTCCTGACCCTAGGATCAAAGCCGCTTGCGTGCCGACGGCAATCTGGGTGAATAGGCGCATGACGCTTGTCCATCAGCTCATGGTCGCCACGCTCGTCGTCGGGACGACGGTCATCGTGCACCTTGTCGGGTTGGCGATCCTGCTCGCGGTCCTGCGCCGCTACCGCCGTGCCGAGCGCCGCGTCCTGATCGTTCTGCTGAACGGTGCCGCAATCCTGGTCGCCGCTTTCGGGCTGTTTGCGCTGCATTCGGTCGAGATATGGATATGGGCGGGGGTGTTCCAGTGGCTCGGCGCCTTCGCCGATTTCGAACATGCGCTCTACTTTTCAACCTCGACCTATGTGACGATCGGATATGGCGACATCGTCCTGCCGCCCGGTCTCCGCATCCTGGGCGCGATCGAAGGGGCGAGCGGCATCATCCTGATCGGCTGGTCGACCGCCTTCTTCTTCTCGATCGTCGATCGCATGAAACTGCTCGAACGCCATTTCGACGCCGACCATCCCCGCTGAACGCTCAGGACGCCGGAAAGGCCGGCGCCTTGCTGACCATCGCGGGCAGCGGACGTCCCATCACCCCGGTGAACCATGCCGCCGCCTCGACGAGGCCCAAGAGCGCGAGACCGGTCGCGATGCCGCTGCGTTCGAGCATATAGACGACATCCTCGGTCGCCACATTGCCCGCCGCGCCCGGCGCGAAGGGACAGCCGCCGAGGCCGCCAAGCGAGGCATCGACGATCGTTGCCCCTGCCGCAACCGCCGCCCAGACATTGGCAAGCCCCGACCCGCGCGTGTTGTGAAAATGCACGCGCACCGGCAGTGGCCCGACCGCTTCGGACACGCGCGCGACCGTTTCGGCGACCTGCGCAGGCACCGCGACGCCGATGGTGTCGGCGAGCGCAACCTCGCGCGGCTGCGCATCGGCGGCACGCTTTGCCATGTCGATAACGCGCGCCATCGGAATCTCGCCCGCAAATGGACAGCCGAAGGCGGTGGCGATGGTGATCTGTGCGCTCCGTCCCGCAGCATGGGCGAGCTCGACGATTTCGATCGCCGCCGCGAGCGATTCGTCGGAGCTTTGCCCCTGGTTGCGGATGCCGAAGGCGTCGCTGGTGACGCAGACCGCGCCCAGCTCGTCGATCCGCCCCGTCGCGAGCGCGCGCTCGGCGCCGCGACGGTTCAGCACCAGCCCGATATAGGCCACATCATCGCGATCGGGCAGCATCGCGACCAGCTGCTCGGCATCGGCAAGCTGCGGAACGCGGCTGGGATTGACGAAGCTCGTCACCTCGATCCGCCGCGCGCCATAGGCGATGGCGCGGCGGATCAGCTCGGCCTTGTCGGCCGTCGAAACGACGGTCTTTTCATTCTGCAGCCCGTCGCGCGGCCCGACTTCAACCATTTCGATGCGGGTTTTGCTGGCCATTTTCGCGCCTCGGTTCAAATGCTGTTCAAGCGGGGTTGAAAATTACATAGTATTCTAAGTATAAAGAGTCCATGGGCTGCGTTCGACGGGTCGTCGGCTAGGGCGACATAGAGGATCGGGGCCGCGAAAGGAACGACATGACAGACAGCAACAGCGGCGGGGGAGCGCTGGACGGCCTTCGGGTGGTCGAAATGGGCCAATTGATCGCGGGCCCGTTCTGCGGCCAGCTTCTCGGCGACATGGGCGCCGAAATCGTCAAGCTGGAGCCGCCCGAAACGGGCGACCAGATGCGCCATTGGGGCCAGGGCGACCGCCCGAGCTGGTGGCGCGTCATCGCGCGAAACAAATATTCGGTCGCCGTCGACCTGCGCAGTGCGGAGGGGCAACAGCTCGCCCGCGACCTCATCGCCAAAGCCGACATATTGATCGAGAATTTTCGCCCCGGCACGCTCGAAAAATGGAACCTCGACCCCGCAGAGCTGCGCAAGACCAATCCGGGCCTGATCGTCGTGCGCGTATCGGGCTATGGCCAGACCGGCCCCTATTCGGCGCGCGCCGGATTCGGGGGCATCGGCGAAGCGATGGGCGGCTGGCGCGGTATCGTCGGCTATCCTGACCTCCCGCCCGCGCGCATGGGCGTGTCGATCGGCGACACGCTGGCCGCGACCTATGGCTGCCTCGGCGCGCTCGCGGCGCTGCATCACCGCAACAAGACCGGCGAGGGCCAGATCGTCGACTCGGCGCTTTACGAGGCGGTGTTGCAGGTGATGGAATCGACCGTCGCCGATTTTTCGGCGAGCGGCACCAAGCGGCGGCGCACCGGGTCGACCCTGCCGGGCATCGCGCCGTCGAACGTCTATCCCTGCAAGGACGGCGAATATCTGATCGGCGCCAATCAGGATGCCGTTTTCGCGCGGCTTGCCGCGGCGATGGGCCGCCCCGAACTTGCGAGCGACGAGCGCTACGCGACCCACCGCGCGCGCGGTGCGCGGCAGGAGGAACTTGACGCGCTGATCGGCGAATGGACGCGCGCGATGACGATCGCCGAACTGGAGGCGAAGATGATCGAGGCGAGCGTCCCCGCCGGCCGCGTCTATGATGCCGAGGATATGCTCGCCGACCCGCATTTCGCGGCGCGCGAGGCGCTCGTCACCGTTCCCGACGCCGAATTGGGCGAGGTGACGATGCAGGGCGTCTTCCCCAAATTGTCGGACACGCCGGGCAGCGTGCGGCGCCCCGCCCCGCTCACCGTCGGTCAGGACAGTGCCGACGTTCTTGAGCGGTGGCTCGGCCGCCCGGCCTAGGGTCGGAACGGGCAGCACAAGAGACGCGCGAGCGCCCTTACGCCCCGAACGCTGGTGGCATGGCCGCGCCGCGATCTTCCTTGCAAATCCCCTTGCCCGTCAAAAAGCGATGCTTACAGTGGCGCGCACGATTATTACCCGAACAATGAGGATCGCCTTGCCATGCCCCGTAGCAAATTTCGCGCGCCCCTCGCGCTGGTCGCCCTGTTCATGACGCCCGCGGCGGCGCAGGCGGCCGAAGACGCCGCGGCGGCGGCGCCTGCGCCCGCGCTGACCTATCCGGCCACCGAACGCGGCGACACCGTCGATCCGCAGTTCGGCGTCGATGTCGCCGACCCCTATCGCTGGCTGGAAGACGATGTTCGCGTCAATCCGAAGGTCGCAGCCTGGGTCGCCGAGCAGAACAAGGTGACCGACGCCTATCTGGCGACGCTGCCCGGCCGCGATGCGTTCAAGGCGCGGATGACCGAGCTTTACAATTACGAACGCTTCGGCCTGCCGCGCAAGGCGGGGTCGCGTTATTTCTACACGCGCAACGACGGGTTGCAGCCGCAATCGGTGCTGACGGTGCGCGAGGGGCTGACCGGCGAAGGCCGCGTGCTGATCGATCCCAACACATGGGCCAAGGACGGCGCGACCGCGCTCGCCGAATGGACGCCGTCGGAAGACGGCAAATATCTGCTCTATTCCGTGCAGGATGGCGGCACCGACTGGCGTATCGTGCGCGTGATGGACGTCGCGACGGGCAAGGATACCGCCGACGAGATCCGCTGGGTCAAATTCTCGTCGCTCGATTGGGCGAAGGATGGCAGCGGCTTTTACTATTCGCGCTTCCCCGAACCCAAGGAAGGCGAGGCCTTTCAGTCGCTCAACGAAAATCACGCGGTCTATTTCCACAAGCTCGGTACGCCGCAGAGCGCCGACGTGCTGATCCATGCGACGCCCGACCAGCCCGAACTCAATCACGGCGCGCTCGTCACCGATGATGGCCAATATGTCCTCGTCGTTTCGTCCAAAGGCACCGACGAGCGCTTCGGCCTGACACTGCATCCGGTGAAGGGCGGCAAGGCGATCACGCTCGTCGACGATTATGCGAACAATTGGGAATATGTGACCAACCAGGGGACGCGCTTCACCTTCCTCACCAACAAGGATGCGCCGCGTCAGCGCCTTGTTTCGCTCGACATCCGCAAGCCCGCGGCGCTCACCCAGATCGTCGGCGAACAGGAGGGGACGCTGGTCGGCGCGTCGCGCGTCGGCGACCGCATCATCCTGTCCTACCTCGGCGATGCCAAGTCGGAGGCCCGGATGGTCGCGCTCGACGGCAAGCCGGTGGCGAACATCAATCTCGGCGAGATCGGCACCGCGAGCGGTTTCGGCGGCAAGCCCGGTGATCCTGAAACCTTCTACGCCTTCTCCAGCTTTGCGCAGCCCACGACCATCTATCGCCTTGATACGGTAAGCGGAAAGATTGAGGTTTTCGAGGCGCCGAAACTGACCTTCGATCCCAAGGATTTCACGGTCGAACAGCGTTTCTACACGTCGAAGGACGGCACCAAGGTGCCGATGTTCCTGGTGATGAAAAAGGGGCTCGACCGGTCGAAGGGATCGCCGACTTTGCTCTATGGCTATGGCGGTTTCAACGTGTCGCTGACCCCCGGCTTTTCGCCCACGCGGCTCGCCTGGGCCGACAAGGGCGGGGTCGTCGCGATCGCGAACCTGCGCGGCGGCGGCGAATATGGCAAGGCGTGGCACGACGCCGGTCGGCTCGCCAACAAGCAGAATGTCTTCGACGATTTCATCGCGGCCGGCGAATATCTGATTGCCGAAGGGATCACCGGCCAGGGCGAACTGGCGATCGAGGGCGGATCGAACGGCGGCCTGCTGGTCGGCGCCGTCACCAACCAGCGCCCCGACGTGTTCGCGGCGGCACTGCCCGCTGTGGGCGTGATGGACATGCTGCGCTTCGATCGCTTCACCGCGGGCCGCTACTGGACCGACGATTATGGCTATCCGTCGAAAGAGGCCGATTTCCGCAATCTGCTGAGCTATTCGCCCTATCATAATATCAAGGGCGGCCGCGCCTATCCGGCGATCCTGGTGACGACCGCCGACACCGACGATCGCGTCGTCCCGGGTCACAGCTTCAAATATACCGCCGAGCTGCAGCATGAAGATATCGGTCCGAAGCCGCACCTGATCCGCATCGAGACGCGCGCCGGCCATGGGTCGGGCAAGCCGACCGACAAGATCATCGCCGAGGCAGCGGACAAATATGCCTTCGCTGCCAAATGGACCGGCCTCGACGTCAAATGATCGCGCGGCGGCGGCGGACGATAGCGTTCGCCGCCGCCCATCAGCCGAAAGTCATCGCCTTGTCCTACGCCCTCTCCTTCACCGCCACCGATCCTGCCGCGATGTGGGCGGAGGCGGCCGACGCCGCCGCCGCTCTCGTCGCGGGTGAGCCCGATGCGATCGCCAATATGGCCAATGTCGCGGCGCTGATCTGGCAGGCTGTTCCCGATCTCAATTGGGCGGGCTTCTACCGCTTCGACGGCACCGAACTGGTGCTCGGCCCGTTTCAGGGCAGGGCGGCGTGCATCCGCATCCCGCTCGACAAGGGGGTGTGCGGCGCCGCGGCGCGGCTGCGCACGACGCAGCGGGTCGAGGATGTCCACGCCTTTCCCGGGCATATCGCCTGCGATGCGGCCAGCCGCAGCGAGCTGGTGGTGCCGATCGTTGCCCAAGGCCGCCTGATCGGCGTGCTCGACCTCGACAGCCCCTCGCCCGCGCGCTTCACCGCCGACGATCAGGCGGGCGCCGAAGCGCTGATCGCTCGCATCGCCGCCGCGCTCGCGGGATAAAGCTGCGTCAAAATGGGACGCGATTCGCACGGTTAACGGATTCGCGGAAAAACGCCGATTTTGCTAACAGACTGTTAACCAAGCCATTGCCCCAACGGGCGATTCCGCTGGAACAGGGAGTTTAGCATGCGCACCGTTTTGTTGTTGGGGGCTGCCGCCGCATCGTTGCTGCTGGCCGGACATGCGACCAGCGCCGAGGTCACCAAGACCCAGACCACCGTCGTCACGACCACCGACGAAGCGGCCCCGCGGCTCGACTATGAGGCGCCCTCCGCGCCCGACGTGCGCGTCTACACCGGCTATCCCGACCGGATGCCGAGCGAAGTCGAATATCGCCACATCGACGGCTATCAGTCCGAAGGCCGCTGGACGGGTACGTGGAACGGCACCTACGAAGATCGCGACGGCCGCCGTTACGAGGGCAGCTATGAAGGCAGCGTCGAGGGGCGCACCGGCGCCGACTATCCGCCGCCGCCCTATTATCAAGGCGGTTTCGATGCGCGCGAGGACATGGAAATGGGCCGTCGCTGCGGTCATGGCGGCGCGACGACCGGTGCGGTCGTGGGCGGGATCGTCGGCGGTGTCGTCGGCAATCGCGTTGCCGGTCATGGCGACCGTACCGCCGGCACGCTGATCGGCGGCGGCGTCGGGGCGCTCGCCGGCGCAGCGGTCGGCAGCGAGGCCGACAAGCAGAAGTGCGACGAATGGTGGGCGCGCCGCGGCGGTGCCCATGGCGGCTATTATCCCGGCCATCCCGGCTATCCGGGCGGTTATGCCTATAGCTACGGCTATGGTTATGGCTATTACACGCCGGGCGTCGTCGTCACGACGATCATCAACGGCCCGCCGGTCGTCACCGAACGCGTCGTGACCACGACCAAGACCTATTATGAAAATGTGCCGGTGCGGAAACGCTATGTGGCCAAGCGGAAACCGAAACCCAAAGCCAAGCCGCGCTGCGTCTGCTGACGTGCCCTGAACTGGTCTGGTCGCCAGACTTGGCTTAGTGAGGCCCGCCGATCCGTGGAGGAGCGGCGGGCCTTTCCTTTCGCCGCCCTTTCGCCACGGTTCAGCGGCGTGAAAGCATGGTGCGCCTAGATCATCGGGCGACGGCGGACGCCCCTGTCCGCGTTCTGGAGTGACTGAAATGCGCAAGATGACCGGCTTCACCGCAGCGGCGGCGGTTCTGGTTACGACGGTCGGGCTCAGCGCGACCCCCGCCGAGGCACGCGGACGCCACGGCGGCTGGCACAATCGCCATGACGACGGGATCGGCGCGGGCGAGATCATCGGCGGCATCCTGATCCTGGGCACGATCGCGGCGGTTGCCAGCGCGGCGAGCAAGCAAAATCGCGAAGCGCGCAGCCGCGACTATCGTTACGACCCGCCCTATCGCGACGATCGCACGCAGGACGCCCCCGATTATCAGCGCCGCGACGATCGCGGTCCGGACGGATATGGCACCGGCGACGCCTATCGCGGCGGCGAGATCGAGCAGCGCGCGGCCGATGCCTGCGGCTGGGCGGCCGAGGGCGAAATGGGCGACGATGCCCGCGTCGAAAGCATCACCGACACGCGGCCCGCGAACGGCGGCGACGGCTGGTACGTCACCGGAAACATATCGCGCCCGGGCGGCGAGCTGCACAGTTTCGGGTGCAGCTATCGCGGCGGGCGCGTGGTCGACGTCAGCATCAACTGACTCCATTGCCATTGGATTTTCAGCCCTTCGCCAGCGATGGCGGAGGGCTTTTATTTTGCGCGCCTCCGTCAAGCTGAACCCACGCCGAACCAAGGCTGAACCGCAGATAAGCGCCGGGTTCAGCACCGCGTCACGGCGCCTTCGCTAGCAAGGGGCATCGCAGGCCGCACGGGTGCCGCCTGCTGAATAGGAGACCGAACCATGGCGAAGAAGCCCATGAACTGGACCAAGGCCGCAATCGGTGCGGCCGCCGCCGGCGCGATGTTGAGCGCCACCCCCGCGCTCGCGCGCGACCGGTACGATCACCGCGACCGCGACGGGATCGGCGCAGGCGAAATCATCGCCGGCGCCGTCGTCCTCGGCGGCCTCGCCGCGATCCTGTCGGCCGACAACGATCGTTACGATCGCTATGACCGTAACGATCGTCGCTATCGCGACCGTTACAATGATCCGCGATACGGCTATGGTTATGATTATGGCCGCTATGGCAACAGTCGCGCAGCGGTCGGCCAGTGCGTCCGTGCCGTCGAGCGCGGCACCAGCCGCTATGGCCGCACCGACGTGACGCAGGTCACGAGCATCGATCGCAAGCGCGACGGCTATCGCGTCAAGGGCCGCGTCGTCGTCAACGACGGCTGGCGCGGACGCTGGGGTCGCGGCGGTTCCTATGATCGCGGCAAGTTCAGCTGCGACGTGCGGTATGGCCGCGTCGTCGACGTCGATTATTCGGGTCTGCGGTAACGCGGAGCCCCTTCTCCCGGCCCGCCCGCGCTGCGGCGTGTGGCGGGCCGCTTTGCACAAGAGCGTTGCCGGGCGCGGTTAACGCGGCGGTGGGCCGGAGGCGAGCGGTCCGGCCGACGCTCGGCAGGTCGCCAGAATATTCCCGCGTCAATTCAGATGCTTCGTATCCGAAGCATATCGATGGAGCCTGCACTCGGTCCGTCGCAAAAGTCGCAAAATCTACATGCGCGCTATACGAAAATTTACCTTCTTTCGTTATGCGCGGAGATGGGACCACAATAACCGCCTGACGTGGGTGACAGGCGGCAGAAGCTTATTGGGTCGCCCATGCCGAATTTCGAGGCCGATACCGCCTCAACGGCTTCAGCCGAAAAGCGCCAACCGCGCCAGTCTCGTCTGGTGAAGGCGTCGCTTGCATGCGACCGCCTCGGGCGCTTCGATGTGACCCTGCGCAATATTTCCGAAACCGGCGTTGGCGGGCAGTCGCCGCATGTGCTGCAGGTCGGCGAGCGGCTGACCGTCTATCTTCCGGGTCATCAGCCGATGGAAGGCGTCGTCCGCTGGGTCAGCGACAAACGCTTCGGCCTGCAGACCGAACGGACGATCGAGCCGGCACGGCTGCGCGCCGCGCACGCCGATCAGCTCGTCGCCGCCGACAGCAAGGCCGAATTCCAGATCATGGCGCCGACGCAGATGTCGACCTGGCGCCCGGGACTACGGCAGGTTTCGTCGCTGCCCGGTCATTACGGCAAACCGAAGATCTGATCCGTCCCGCCGCCGCACAAAGGAAAACCGGCGCGGATCGCTCCGCGCCGGGTCCCCCGTTGAGTGATTTTCGTCGGTAAAGCGCGTCAGGCGACCCGGCGCACTTCATTCCCTTCTTCGTCGATATCGCGCAGCACATAGCCGCGACCCCAGACCGTCTCGATATAATTTTCGCCGCCGCACGCGAGCGCGAGTTTCTTGCGCAGCTTGCAGATGAAGACGTCGATGATCTTCAGCTCAGGCTCGTCCATGCCGCCATAAAGGTGGTTCAGGAACATTTCCTTGGTCAGCGTCGTGCCCTTGCGGAGCGAAAGCAGCTCCAGCATCTGATATTCCTTGCCGGTCAGGTGGACGCGGACGCCATCGACTTCGACCGTTTTGGTGTCGAGATTGACCGCCAGCTTGCCCGTCTTGATGACGCTCTGGCTATGGCCCTTCGAGCGGCGGACGACGGCGTGGATGCGCGCAACCAGTTCATCACGATGAAAGGGCTTGGTGACATAATCGTCGGCGCCGAAGCCGAACGAGCGCACCTTGGAATCCATTTCCGAAATGCCCGACAGGATCAGCACCGGCGTCTGCACCTTTGCGGTGCGGAGCTTTTTCAGCACGTCATAGCCGTGCATGTCGGGCAGATTCAGGTCGAGCAGAATGATGTCGTAATCATAGAGTTTGCCAAGGTCCAAGCCTTCCTCACCCAGATCGGTGGTATAGACGTTGAAGCCTTCGGTCGTGAGCATCGTGTCGATCGCCTTCGCGGTCGTCGGCTCGTCCTCGATCAGCAGTACGCGCATTAGGCACCCCTTGACTGTTTCCCACGATGGACCCGCAACCCGTCCGCGGCTCCCTCGCAGTGCCACCAACGCCCCCGTTGCAGGGCTGGCGGAACATTAACCATGAAACTTGTGAAGGGAAAAGGTTAATTTTGATTTAACCCGCAGAAATCCACGAGTCGCGGCCCACGCAGCTGCGTTTCAGCGTGTCGGCGAGATAGTCGGACAAGGCCCGCACCCGCGCCGGGCGGAGGCGGGACGGCGGCGACAACAGGTGCAGATAGGCCTGCGGCAGCGACCAGTCGGTCAGGATCGGAACGAGCCTGCCGGCGCGCAGTTCGGCGTCGATGATGAAGTGCGGCAGCACCGCGATGCCGCCCCCCGCGACGAGCATCGGCACGATCACATCGCCATTGTTCGTGAACAGCGGGCCTGCCGGAACGATCGTCGCCTCCTCGCCTTCGCGGTGGAAGCGCAGCGGCCGCGCCTTTTCGCGGTGGCCGTAGCCGGCGAGCCGATGCCCCGCGAGTTCGAGCGGGTGGCGCGGCGTGCCGTGACGATCGAGATAGGCCGGGCTGGCGATCACCGACGTCGGGATCGGCGCGATAGTGCGCGCGAGCAGGCTGCTGTCGTCGAGGCTGGCGACGCGCAGCGCGAGATCGAAACCTTCGGCGATCAGATCGTGGCGCGCATCGCTGAGCGTCAGTTCGATCTCGACCGCCGGATGCGCGGCCATGAAGGCCGCGAGCGGCGCGCCGAGCACCTTGATCCCGAAACTCATCGGCGCCGCGAGCCGGATCGGCCCTGCGAGGTCGAAGCGGTCGCCATGCGCCGCCTCGGTCGCGGCGGTCGCAGCGGCGACCATTGCCCGCGCCTCTTCGAGCAGCCCGGCGCCCGCCGTCGACACGGTCACCGACCGCGAACTGCGATGGAGCAAGGTGATCCCGAGCGATGCTTCGAGCCGGCTGACCGCCTTCGACACGCTGGCCTTCGACAGGCCGAGCGCGCTCGCCGCGGCGGTGAAGCCGCCGCTGTCGGCCACCGCCACGAAACAGGCCCAGCCTTCATAATCGGGAAGCGCCACAAAATCCTCCAATTGGAAACGATAGGTTTCGATCTACGCTATTTTCGAAACGAATGCATCGCCTATCTTGGCCTCAACACGCCGCCCCCGATGTCCGGGATGGCGGCCAGAAAGGAGATGCCCGATGATCGACATTCGCAAGTTCGACACGCTGGGCCACGCCAATCACGGCTGGCTCGACGCCCGCCACCATTTTTCCTTCGCCGGCTATCACGATCCCGACCGCATGGGCTGGGGTGCGCTGCGCGTCTGGAACGACGATGCCATCGCGGCGCAGGCCGGCTTCCCGCCGCACCCGCACCGCGACATGGAAATCATCACCTATGTCCGCACCGGCGCGATCAGCCACCGCGACAGCATGGGCAACAGCGGCCGCACCGCGGCCGGCGATGTCCAGGTGATGAGCGCCGGCACCGGGGTGACGCACAGCGAATTCAACCTCGAGGACGAGGAAACCACGCTGTTCCAGATCTGGATCATCCCCGATCGCGATGGCGGCAATCCCGGCTGGGGCCAGCGCGAATTTCCGCAGGCCGACCGTTCGGGACGCTTCGTGACGTTGGCCAGCGGGATCGAGGGTGACGACGACGCGCTACCGATCCGCGCCGATGCCCGGGTCGCGGCAGCGACCGTGACCGCGGGGAGCCGCGTCGCCTATGATCTGGGCGCGGGGCGCCACGCCTATCTGGTCGCCGCCAAGGGCCGCATCCGTATCAACGGACAGGATGCCGATCCGCGCGACGGCATCGCGATCCGCGATGTCGCAACGATCGAGGTCGAAGCGCTCGACGATGCCGAACTGGTGCTGGTCGACAGCCTCTGATCCCACCCCCTCGGGCCGCCGCCTGCCATCCCCCTCCCTTGCGGCGGCGGCCCACCCCTCTCCCTCCCGACTGAAAGGAAACCGAAGATGGCAAAGATTTTGGTGCTCTATTATTCGAGCTATGGACATATCGAGCAGATGGCCGACGCCGTCGCCGAAGGCGCGCGTGCCGCGGGCGCCGAGGTCGATATTCGCCGCGTCGCCGAAACCGCGCCCGAGGCGGTGGTAAAGGCCGCCGGCTTCAAGACCGACACCGCGCATCCGCTGCTCGGCGATCCCAAGCAGCTTGCCGACTATGACGCGATCGTCGTCGGTTCGCCGACCCGCTTCGGCCGCATGGCCAGCCAGATGGCGAGCTTCTGGGATACCGCCGGCGGCGTCTGGGCGCAGGGCCTGCTCACCGGCAAGGTCGGCGCGGCCTTCACCTCGACCGCGTCGCAGCATGGCGGACAGGAAACGACGCTGTTCAGCATCCTCACCAACCTCCTCCACTTCGGCATGACGATCGTCGGGCTGGACTATGGCTATGCCGGGCAGATGGGCGTCGATGAAGTCAAGGGCGGCGCCCCCTACGGCGCGACGACGCTCGCCGACGGCGACGGATCGCGCCAGCCGAGCGAAGCCGATCTCGGCGGTGCCCGCTATCTGGGCGAACGCGTCGCGAAAACCGCGGCGAAGCTCGCGGCCTGACCCCGATGCGCCGTCTGCCGAGCCTCTTTCTCTCCCACGGCTCGCCGATGATGGCGCTCGAGCCCAGCCCGGCGCGGGGCTTCCTCGCCGGGCTGGGCGCCCGCTTGCCGCGTGCGCGCGCGACCCTGGTCGTCTCGGCGCATCACGATGCACGGTTTGAGGGCGGCCAGGCGACGGTCACCGCCTCGCCCGCGCCGCCGACGATCCATGATTTCGGCAATTTCCCCCAAGCGCTGTTCGACATGCGCTATCCCGCACCGGGCGATCCGGCGCTCGCCCAGCGGGTCGTGGACCTGCTCGCCGATCAGGGCCTCGCCGTCGCCGCCGATCCCGACCGCGGGCTCGATCATGGCGCCTGGGTGCCCCTGTCGCTGGTCTATCCCAAGGCCGATATTCCGGTGGTCCAGCTTTCGATCGCTTCGCATGCGCCGCCCGAATGGCATTATGCGCTGGGCCGTGCACTCGCGCCGCTTCGCGATGAGGGCGTGTTGCTGATCGGTTCGGGCAGCATCACGCACAATCTTCGCGCGCTCTTTTCGGCGCGCCTGCCAATCGACGCACCCGCGCCCGCCTGGGTCACCGGCTTCACCGACTGGGTGGCCGGACATATGGCGGCGGACGCCCTCGACGAGGTGCTGCACGCCGTAGAACGCGCGCCGCATGGCCGCGACAACCATCCGACGATGGATCATATCCTGCCCTTGTTCGTCGCGATGGGTGCGGGGACCGAAGCGGACGGCCTGCACGCCGCACGGCTCCATGCCAGCACGACCTATGGCCTGCTGGCGATGGACGTTTACGCTTTCGGCGAAGGAGCGGCCCGCCTATAGGCGGGCGATGCTTCTTTCTGACCATATTCTGTTCCTCGATGGCGAGGCCCTTGTCGTCGACAAGCCCGAAGGCCTGCCCGTCGATCCGCCGCGCGATGGCAGCCTCAGCCTCGAAAACCATCTCGACGGCCTGCGTTTCGGCTTCAAGCGCTGGCCGCTCGCCGTTCACCGGCTCGACCGCGACACCTCGGGCTGCCTGCTGCTCGCGCGCAATCCCAAGGCGCACGGCCGTTTCACCCGCGCGTTCGAAGGGCGCGAGGTCGAAAAACAATATCTCGCGATCATCGACGGCGTGCCCGATGGCGACGGCGGCACCATCGACCTGCCGCTCGCGAAGACGTCGACCGCGGAGACCGGCTGGCGCATGGTCGTCGATCCGAACGGAAAGCCATCGGTATCGCACTGGGAAAAGCTTGCCGTCGTCGACGGGCGGGCGCTGCTGCGCTTCCGTCCCGAAACCGGCCGCACCCATCAGCTTCGCGTCCATGCGCTCGAGGGGCTGGGCCTGCCGATCGCCGGCGATCCCGTGTACGGCAACGGCCGCGGCAAGGACCGCACCCTGCTCCACGCCGAGCGGTTGGTGGTAAAACGTGACGTCAAGCCGTCAATAATTGCCGAAGCTCCCTTCCCCGCGCGCTTCGCCGCGCTCGGCTTTTCACCGCCCGAAGGCGCCGCCCCGACCCGTGGCTGACATTCCCGAAGCCGCGATTTCGGAAAAATTCCTCGCCGGCACCGGGCCGGGCGGCCAGAATGTCAACAAGGTCGCGACCGCGTGCCAGCTTCGCGTCGATGTGTTCGCTCTCGGCCTCCCCCCCGACGCCTACCGCCGGCTCAAGACGCTCGCGGGAAGCCGGATGACGGCGGCCGGCGAACTCGTGATTCTGGCGCGCAGCTATCGCACCCAGGAAGCCAACCGCGCCGATGCGCGCGCGCGGCTGAACGAGCTCGTCGATGCGGCGCTGGTCCGGCCTGAAAAGCGGATCAAGACAAAGCCGAGCAAGGCGGCCAGGGCGCGCCGCGTAGACGGCAAAAAGGCGCGCAGCGCGGTCAAATCGATGCGCGGACGCGTGCGATCGACCGACTAGGGCCGGGCGCGCATGCACCTCTATCGCCTCGACGCGACCGCCGAAATCGCCGCGCAGGCGCTCGGTGCCGATGCAGGGCGCGATCCCTGGGCCGGCGGCTATGTCACCCCCGGACGCCCGGCGCCGGTGGTCGTCGGCGACGGAAGCGCGCAGAGCCGCCCGTGGCTGCGCCCCAAGCTGTGGGGCGTCCCGCCGCCGCCGCGCGGCGATCAGCCGGTGACGACGGTGCGCAACCTTTCGAGCCCCTTCTGGATCGGCACGCTGCGTCATCCCGAACTGCGCTGCCTGATCCCCGCGACCCGCTTTGCCCTGTGGTCGGGGGCGGCCGGCGCGCGGCGGCAGCTGTGGGCCGCGCTTGCCGACCAGCCGGTCTTCGCCTTTGCCGGCATCCATCGCCAGGGCGAGGATTGGCCGAGCTTCGCGATCCTGACCGTCGAACCGAACCGCCTGCTTAGCCATCACGGCGCGCAAGCGATGCCGGTCATCCTCCGCCCCGGCGATTATGCGCGCTGGCTGACCGCCGACTGGCGCGACGCAGCCAGCCTCGTCCGTCCCTTTCCGGGGCAGGAGATGACGCTGGCCGAAGACCCCACGGTATAGGCGATTTTCACCAATTCCGTCGACTTTGCGTTCACCAGCGCGGCGCTAAAAATGCGAATCGATAATCCGACCAGTGGGATTGAATACAGTGGCCAACGCCTGCACGACCGACACCGAAGACCTTTCGCCGCAAGGGCGCCGCGCCGAACGCGCCACCGTCCGCGCGCGCGCGCGCTATCGCGAAGCCGGCTTCAACCCGTTCGACGTCGAGCTGTTCGACCTGTCGTCGACGGGCTTTCGCATGATCACCTTTTCGCGGCCGCAGATCGGCAAGCAGATATGGGTCAACCTGCCGGGCCTGCAGCCGCTCGAAGCGGTGATCCGGCGCGCCGACGGCAACAGCTTCGGCTGCGAATTCGTCTATCCGCTCCACCCCTCGGTGGCGGCGCACATGCAGTCGAAACTGCGCTAGGCTTCGGGCTTTTCCGACTTTTTCAATATATGCTTCCACTCGTCGGGCGTCACGCGCCCGACCGACAGGCGCGACAGGCGGATAAGGTCCATGTCGGCAAGCTTGGGGTCGGCCTTGATCGCCGCCAGCGTCACCGGATGCGCGAGCGGGCGCACCGGCGCGACGCGCACGATGACCCACGGCGATCCTTCCTCGGCGGTCGGATCGGGCGAGCTTTCCTCGGTAATGCGCATGATCCCCACGCATTCCTTGCCGATATTGCTGTGATAGAACAGCGCCTCGTCGCCGACCTTCATCGCCATCATGTTCAGCTTGGCGCTGTGGTTGCGCACGCCGTCCCACATCCCCGTGCCGTCCTTGACCAGGTCGTCCCAGCCATAGACGTCGGGTTCGGATTTCATCAGCCAATATTGCTTGCCCATGGCGGGGGCCTAGCCCAGCGCGCGCCGACGCGAAAGCATCCTTTTCCTCTTTCGCAACCGCCCCGACCCGCCTAAATCCTGATTCATGTCAAAGACGCGCCCCGGCGGGACCGGCATGGCGCGCCACAGCACCAACAAATGGACACACCCCTTATATGACCGCTGCCGTTCCCGTTATTTCCATGTCGCTGCCCGACGATCGCTTCGCCCAGGATTTCGGCGGATCGTTCGAACGCTTCGGGTTCGCGATGATTACCGATCACGGCATCGACCCGGCGCTGATCGACGACGCCTGGACAAAAGCGAAAGAATTTTTCGCGCTCCCCGAAGCGGCGAAGCGCGCCTATCATATCGCGGGCGGCGGCGGCGCGCGCGGCTACACCCCTTTCGGCACCGAAATCGCGAAGGGCGCGAAGGAAGTCGACCTCAAGGAATTCTGGCATGTCGGCCGCGACCTGCCCGCCGGCCACCCACTCGCCGCGCAACAGCCGAACAATGTCTGGCCGGCCGAAGTCGCGGGCTTTCGCGAAACCTATGACCGGCTCTTCGCCGAATTCGACCGCGTCGGCGGCAAGCTGCTCTCCGGGATCGCGCGCTACCTTGGCCTCGCACCCGATTTCTTCGACGACACGGTGAAGGACGGCAACAGCGTGATGCGCCTGCTGCATTATCCGCCGGTCGAAGGCCCGGCGAAGGGCATCCGCGCCGAGGCGCATGAGGATATCAACACGATCACCCTGCTGCTCGGCGCCGAAGAAGCGGGCCTCGAAATCCTCGACAAGGACGGGAGCTGGCTCCCTGTATCGCCGCCCGCGGGCGCCATGGCGGTGAATGTCGGCGACATGTTGCAACGGCTGACCAACAACCGCCTGCCCTCGACCACGCACCGCGTGCGCAATCCCGACGCCGGCCGCGCCAGCGTTGCGCGCTATTCGATGCCCTTCTTCCTGCACTTCCGTTCGGACTATCCGATCGTGACGCTGGATAATTGCATCGATGCCGAGCATCCGAACCTGTATCCGACGCCGATCACCGCCGACGAATATCTGCAGGAACGGCTCCGCGAAATCGGGCTCAAGAAATAGAACCGGGCCGCGGCCGCCCCGTCGGGCCGGCCGCGCGTCCCGCTATTTTCCGGCCTTGTCGCTGATCGCCCGGATCACCAGCGCCTTGTCGTCGACAAGATAGCGTTTGGCGAGCGCTTCAAGCTCGGCCGGCGTCGCAGCCTCGACTGCCGCGATGCCGTTGCGGCTGCGGTCGAGCCGGTCGGCGCGACTCGTCGCCTCGGCGACATAGGCCAGCCAATAGGCATTTTCGCGCCGCGCCTTGGTCATCGCCTCGACCAGCGGCTTGCGCGCGCGGTCGAGCGTGTCGGCATCGACGGGCTTTTCGCGCAATTCCTTGGCGATCGCGAAGATCGCGGCGCGCGTCGTCGCCAGATCCTTGTAATCGACATTGCTTGCGGCGACGAGCCAGCCGTAGCCCGGATATTCGTCCGACAGGCTGGCGCCCGCCGACGGGCTGTAGGTTTCGCCTAGCTTTTCGCGCAGTTCGTCGGTGAGCATGAGCTGCATCACGCGCGACAGCAGGTTGAGGCGCATCGCCTCGGTCAGGTCGCTGTCGTCGCGTGCTGGCCAATAGACGCGCAGTTCGGCCTGGTCGGCCGGCCCCTTGTGAATCAGCGTGCGTTCGCTGTGGTCGACCGGATAGTCGCGCTTGCGCGCGTCGCTGTGCGGGTCGAACGCCGCGCGGCGTTCGGGCAGCGCGCCGAAGGTTGCCGCGATCGCATCAATCGCCGCCTGTTCGTCGATATCGCCGACGACGCCGATCTCGATCGCGCCATGATCGAAACTGTCGGCGACCGCCGCTTTCAATTTGCTCCAGTCGAGTGCCATCATCGTCGCAAGCGGCGGCGTTTCCTCGCGCGGGTCACCGTTGGCAAGGATGCCGCCGCTGTCGCGCGCCAGCACCGCGCCGGGCGTAGCATCATTGGCGGCATATTGCTGCGGCAGATAGCGACGGATCAGCGCGAGCCCGTCGGCGCGGTAGCCGGGGTGCGTCAGATAAGCCGCCATCAGTTCGGCCTGCGCCGCGAAATCGTCGGGCGAGGTGACGGCCTTGCCGCCAAAGGCGTCGGTATCGACGCCGAAGCTAGGACTGACCGTCTTGCCTGCAAAAATGGTGCGCAGATCGTCGAGGCTATGCGCCTCAAGCCCGCCGAGGCTGATCGATCCCGCAAGCGCCACCTTGGTCGGGTCGTCGCGCGTCGCAAGCAGCGTCCCGCCGTCGACGCGCACCGACAGATAGACCTTGTCCTTCTGGAAATCGGTCTTCTTGATGTTGAGCATCACATTGTTGGCGAAGCGGATGCGCCGGATGCCGAGGTCGTCGATGCGGTCGTCGCTGACGATCGTGCCGGGCGTGCCGAAATTGTCATAGGCGAAGGCCGCACTCTGCGCCTGCGCCGGGGGCGTCACCGCGACCGCGCGCGCCGTGTCGAGCGCGGCAAGGATCGCCTTGTCGCCGCCCTCGACTGGCGTCTTGGCGGTGACGCGCGCGAGCGGCGGGCTGAAGCCCTCCATCCGTTTGCGGAAGGCCGCACTCACCGCATCGGCCGACAGCTGCGGCGCGACGGCATCGAACAGCGCCTGCGAAGTTTCGGGACGCACGACGACATAATCGCCGTCGGACGCGTCGACCAGCACATCGGCGAGCGCGTCGCTCCGCCGGGTCGTCACGCCGGCGACGGCGTTCTTGAGCGCGGTGCGCCGATTGGCGATCTGTTCGTTGACCTCGGCCTGGGTGAAGCCGAACTGGACGGCGCGGCGCAGCTCGCGCTCGATCAGGCCGAGCGCCTCCGTCCACGCCCCTTCCTTGGCGATCGCCCCGACGGTGACCTGATCGAAGACCTTCCACCCGTCGGCTTCGCTGAAATAGCCCGCGAGGATCGGGGAATTCTCGTCGAGCGCAATCTTGGCTAGCCGGCGGCTCAGGATCGCTTCGCCGATATCTTCGGCGAGCTTGCGCGCGCGCTTCGCCTTGGTGTCGGCTTCCTGCACCCAGGGTTTGAAACTGGCGATCGTCACCGAATCCTGGATCGCCGGATCGACGAAGGATTCGGCGGCGGCGGGGCGTTTGAAATCGAGCGTGCCGATGTCGGGATCGGCACCGGCCGGTCCGCGGCCCTGCCAGTCGGCGAAGCGCGCCTTGATCTTCGCCTCGACCGCGGCGGGATCGAAATCGCCGACCATCACCAGCGTCGCGCGTTCGGGCCGGTAATAGCGATCATACAGGTCGCGCAGGCGCGATGCGGGGGCGGTGCGGATGACCTCCTCGGTTCCGATCGGCATCCGGTCCGCGACCGTCATCCCCTTCATCTGGAAACCGAGCTGATCGACGATATTGCGCAGCTGATAGGTATCGCGCGCGCGGCGCTCCGACAGGATGACCCCGCGTTCGCGATCGACCGCGGCGGGATCGATCGTCAATTCGCTCGCGGTTTCCCGCATCAGCATCAGCCCGGTGTCGATCAGATCGTCCGACGCGTTGGGCAGGTCGAGCTGGTAGACCGTCTGGTCGAAGCCGGTCGAGGCGTTGGTGTCGGCCCCGAAGGCCAGCCCCTTCCTTTCGAGCAGCTTGATCATCTCACCCTCGGGCACATTGGTCGAGCCGTTGAACGCCATATGCTCGATGAAATGCGCCAGCCCGCGCTGATCCTCGGCTTCGGCAAAACTGCCGACGTCGAAACGCATGCGCAGGACGACGCTGTCCTTCGGGGTGCTGTTCTTCAACAGCGCATATTTCATCCCGTCAGGGAGCACGCCGAAGACGATGTTTGAATCGACGGGCACATCGCTGGCCGCGAAATTCCAGGCCTTGGCCGCGGCGGTCTGCGGATTGACCGGAACGACCTGTGCTGCGGTGGGGGCGGCGGCGGGTTTCGCGAGAACCGGTGATATGCTGACGGCGATAAGGGCAAGGGGCGAGAGCGCGGTCGAGACGCGCCAGAAAACGGTCCGCTTCATGGCGACCGGTCTGACCGCCCCATATGGGGCGGTCAAGCCCGCATCAGCTTGCGATGCCGATGCTTTCGACCGGCGACATGTCGGGTCGACCAGCCGCCTTTGCTGCATAGAGGGCGCGGTCGGCGGTGTCGAAAAGCCGGCGCGCGCTGCCACCGTCGCCGGGCCAGTTGGCGACGCCGACGCTCGCGCCGACGCGCAATGGCTGGGCGCCGATGCGGTAGGGCGCGACGAGCGCGGCGAGCAGATGATCGGCAAGCGCGGTGGCAAGCAGCGGTGAACGGCGCGGCACCAGAATGGCGAATTCGTCACCCCCCTGCCGCGCGACCAGCGCATGATCGCCGCACGCCCGGCGCAACCGCGCCGCGACTTCGCAAAGCAGTTGATCGCCGGCGGCATGGCCGTGCCGGTCGTTCACCGGCTTGAAGCCATCGAGATCGAGCAGCGCGATCGCGAATATCTCGCCATCTGCCGCGCGCGCGATTTCTTCCTCCAGCCGCAGGTCGAACGCACGCCGGTTGGGCAGCCCGGTCAGCGCGTCGCTATGCGCCAGATCGCGCATCTGCCGCTGCAATTCCAGAAGGTCGACAAGCTGGCCGTGCTGCTGAAGGATCATGCGCACCAGGAACATCGTCGCGACGACCAGGCTGGTGCCCGCCGCAATCTCGGGCGCGTGGCCGGAGGTCAGCATCAGATAGGCGATCGGCACCATCCCGATGCCCAGATTGAGCAGCGCCGCGAAGCGCGTCGATGACAGGCAATAGGCGGTCGCCAGCGACCCCATCGCCATGATCATCGCATAATAGCTGTGATTTTCGGGCGGCGCGGCGAGCCAGTTGACCACCGTCCAGCTGCTGCACATCGCGCCCATCGTGCCCGACACCCACGCCGCCTCGACGATCACCCGCCGCGCGCGCCGCGGGCTCATGCGCCGGCCGCGATAATGCATCTGCGCAGCGAAGCCGAGCAGGCACACCGCCGCCAGAACGACCGGAAAGCCGATCCGGATGATCGGATGGACGCTCGGCATGCCGCCATAGATGGCGGTCGGCGTCGTCGCCGCGAGCATCAGAAAAAGCATCGGGGTCAGAGTCTCGATACGATTGGCGCGCAGAATCGCGACATCGTCCCGGATATCCTCCGGCAACGGCGGAAAAAAGCGCCGCCGCATCCATGCTATAACCCCCGTCATTCCGGCTGGGTATCAAGCGGGGGTAAAGCTTGCGTTAAACAAAGGAAGGATTGTTTTTCATCGCCCTAACCGAGCCGCCCCTCGCTGCGGCATGCCAAAAATTAACCATGTTCTGCGATCCCTCGCGCCGCGTTCATGTCGCAGGAGCTTTCGCATGTCTTTCCCGTCGCCCGATTTCACCGCCCCCAGCCAGATCGACGGCGCAATCCTTCCGCCCGCCGCGCCCAGTCTGCCGCAGCAGGACACGCCGGCGGAGCAGGCCGCGCGCGCCGCGCAACTCGCTGCGACGCGGCAGGTCTATATGTGGACGACCGACGAGCCGTCGCTTCCGGGCGTTCCGCTCGCGACCGACGTGCCCAAACAGGATACGCCGACGATTGCCTGGTTCGCGATCCTGATCGGCGTCGGGCTGGCGATCGTGCGCAATGCACTCGCGGTGAAGCTGGACGGCGTCGACAAGGGCGAACTCGATACCCCGCGCAGCACCTATGACGCCGCGCTGGCCGAATGCGACGCGATCGAGCAATCGACCGCGCACATCGCGGCGGGTCATGCGATGAAGGATGGCACGTCGCTCCTCGGCCATTTTGTCGACGAGGTCGAACATGTCGTGGCCGCGGTCGAAGCCGACACGCAGCTTGCGAAGCTGGAGGCGCATCGCCAGCGGATCGAAGCGCTGATCAAGGTCAGCGCGGCCGAAGTGGCGGGCCTCGGCAGCAGCGCGCCGCGCAGCCTCGACGCTTATCGCGCCCTGTTCCGGGCGCTGCCCGTTCCCGGTGTCGCCTATGATTTTCAGGGCGATGCCTGTTTCGCGCGGCTGCGCGTTCAGGGGCCGAACAATATGCTGATCACCGCGGCGGGCGACGCGCTCCCGACCAATTTCCCGCTCAGCCCCGCGCGCTATGCCGCGGTGATCAATGGCGACACGCTGAACGCCGCGCTTGCCGAGCGCCGGCTGTTCCTGCTCGACTATGCCGAACTCGCGGTGCTGACGCCGGGCACCTACGGCAGCCTTGCCAAATATGTCTGGCAGCCGATTGCGCTGTTCGCGGTGCCGCCGGGCGGATCGGCACTCGTTCCAGTCGCGATCCAGTGCGGGCAGGATCCCGCGCTGCATCCCATCTTCACGCCCTCGGCCGCCGCCGATGCGCAATGGGGTTGGGAGATGGCGAAGCTGGTCGTTCAGGTCGCCGACGGCAATTATCACGAACTCTTCACGCATCTGGCGCGCACTCATCTGGTGATCGAGGCTTTCGCGGTCGCCACGCACCGCCATCTGGCCCAGGCGCATCCGCTATGGGCGCTGCTCGTTCCGCATTTCGAAGGGACACTGTTCATCAACGATCAGGCCGCAACCTCGCTGATCGCCGCGAACGGGCCGATCGACCATATTTTCGCAGGCACCATCGCATCGAGCCAGGCAGCGGCGGCCGACGACCGGCTGGCCTTCGACTTTTACGGCAAGATGCTGCCGGCCGATCTGGCCGCACGCGGCGTCGGGACCGGATCGACGCTCGCCGACTATCCCTATCGCGACGACGCGCTGCTGGTCTGGAACGCGATCCGCGAATGGGCGCGCCAATATGTCTGGCTCTATTATACCGACGATAACGCGGTTGTCGGCGACACCGAACTCGCCGCCTGGGCCGACAGCCTGGCCGGCGAAGCGCGAATCAGCGGCTTCGGCCCGATCGCAACGCGCGACCAGCTTGCCAATGTCTGCACGATGGTGATGTTCACCGCGAGCGCGCAGCATGCCGCCGTGAATTTCCCGCAAAAGGACATCATGGCCTTTGCGCCCGCCGTCACCGGTGCGGCGTGGCAGGCAGCGCCCGACCGCGAGCGCGGACAGGACAAGCCGGGCTGGCTCGCGATGATGCCGCCGATGGCGCTCGCGCTCGAACAGCTCAACGTGCTCGAACTCCTGGGTTCGGTGCATTACCGCCCGCTCGGCGACTATCGCAGCAACAGTTTCCCCTACCCGCCCTGGTTCCAAGATCCGCGTGTCACCGCGCCCGAGGGGCCGCTCGCGTGGTTCAAGGGGGCGCTGGCCAATGTCGAAACCGCGATCGCCGCGCGCAACGCGCAGCGGCGGCAGCCCTATCCCTATCTGCAGCCCAGCCTGATTCCGACGAGCATCAATATCTGAGGCAGCGTCAACGACAAAACTTCGTCATGGCGAGCCCGGCAAGGCCGGGTGAAGCAATCCAGAGCGGTTTACGCGAGCTCTGGATTTCCACATCGCCTTCGGCTCCTCGCAATCGCGCCGCTGTAAACTTTCGGCCGCGCGCGGGATGGGAGCGGCCTTAGCTGCCCTTCTTCTTGCGGTGCGTTTCGAGGTCGAGCACCGCATTGTCGCCGCCTTCGGGCATCAGGCCAAGGCGCCGCGCAACTTCCTGATAGGCTTCGACTTCGCCGCCGAGGTCGCGGCGGAAGCGATCCTTGTCGAGCTTTTCATTGGTGTTCATGTCCCACAGGCGGCAGCCGTCGGGGCTGATTTCGTCGGCCAGGATGATGCGGCTGTAATCGCCGTCGTAGAGCCGTCCGAATTCGAGCTTGAAGTCGACGAGGCGGATGCCGACCGCCGCGAACATGCCGCTCATGAAATCATTGATGCGGATCGCCATGTCCTGAATGTCGTGCAGTTCGTCCTGGCTGCACCAGTTGAAGCAGGCGATATGTTCTTCGGCGACCAGCGGATCGCCAAGCGCATCGTCCTTATAGCAATATTCGATCAGCGTGCGCGGCAGCGGCGTGCCTTCCTCCAGCCCGAGCCGCTTCGACAGCGTGCCCGCCGCGACATTGCGCACGATCACCTCGATCGGCACGATCTCGACCTGACGGATCAGTTGTTCGCGCATGTTGAGGCGGCGGATGAAGTGCGTCGGCACGCCGATATTGCCGAGCAGCGTGAAGACATGCTCCGAAATCCGGTTGTTGAGCACGCCCTTGCCGTTGATCGTGCCGCGCTTTTGCGCGTTGAACGCGGTCGCATCATCCTTGAAATACTGGATCAGCGTGCCCGGTTCGGGGCCTTCGTAAAGGATCTTCGCTTTGCCTTCGTAGATCTGGCGGCGACGGGCCATGGCGCAAACACTTTCTGCCGGAACCAAAAGAATGACCCCGGCGAAAGCGACTCAGACAGAGCCGCGGCGCCGGGGCGATGGCGGCCCTATAGCGGCAAAGTGACGGCACGTCACCCGTCCGTGTCGCGGGCCGGTAGAGCGTATGACCGCATCTTTACGCTTACGTCCACGTAAACTTATGCTTGCACTCGCACGCCGCGCTTGCGACGCTGGGGCGAAGCAAGGGAGAGAGCCATGGGTTTCGAACAGATTCGTCTCGACAAGCATGAGGGCATCGCGCTGCTGACCCTCTATCGCCCCGACCGCATGAACGCCTTCACCGGCGAGATGATGCAGGAAATCATTACCGCGCTCGACGAATGCGATGCCGACGACGGCGTCCGCGCGGTGATCTTCACCGGTCATGGCGAAAAGGCCTATTGCGCGGGCGCCGATCTGGGCGCGGGTGCCGCGACCTTCGATTATGACAAGCGCGCCGACAAGCAGGCGCTGCTGCCCGACGGCACCCCGGCAAGCCCAATCGGCGAAGACGGCACGATCGACTGGTCGCACCCGCTGATCCGAGATGGCGGCGGCCGCGTGTCGATGCGCATATTCGAGGCGAAAAAGCCCGTCCTCGGCGCCATCAATGGCGCCGCAGTCGGCATCGGCGCGACGATGACGCTGTCTATGGATGCCCGGCTGGCGAGCGACAATGCCCGCTACGGCTTCGTCTTCGCGCGCCGCGGCATCGTCCCCGAAGCGGCATCGAGCTGGTTCCTGCCGCGTCTCGTCGGCATCCAGACCGCGCTCGACTGGTGCTATTCGGGCCGGCTGGTCCCCGCCGCCGAAGCGCATGAAAAGGGGCTGGTCCAGTCGGTCCATACACAGGGCGAGCTGGTCGACGCTGCGATCGCCAAGGCGCGCGAGCTGACCGGCGACAGCGCTCCGGTATCGGTCGCGCTGACGCGGCACATGATGTGGCGGATGCTCGGCGCCCCGCACCCGATGAGCGCCCACCGCTGGGACAGCCGCGTGATCTTCGCCCGCGGCCGCAGCCCCGATGCAGCGGAAGGCGTGACCAGCTTCCTCGAAAAGCGCGCGCCCAACTTCACCGCCAGCGTCGCCAACGACTATCCGGCGTTCGGGGAGTTCGAGGACGCACCGCCCTATAGCTGAGGCGATAGGCAACGCTGCGGGTCAGGGCTCTGACCCCGGCGTTCCGGCGCCAGCCCCAGCTCGCGTACCATCGATTCGGTGCCGCCGACCGGCTGGAGAATGTCGGTCGGGTTCATACAAATTCTCCCACAGCGGCGCGGGATCGAACTCGGCCGACGGGGGTTGGTATAGCAGCGCGGGCACCGAGGGGGAGCGGTTCATTCTCCTGTCATCCACCCGCCGCATAAATGAGTCTGGCGCGCTTCGTCCGAAGCGCCGGGCCAAAGTGGGAGCATGAACATGAGCATTTTCAGCAAGATAAAAGACGCGATCTTCGGAAAGAAGGCCGAAGCCGCTACCCCCGCTCCGGCAGCACCGGTAGCCCCCGCCGAGGCACCCGCTGGCCCCGCCGCAGCCGCGGCGCCCACTGCCCCGATCAGCGAAGTCGATGTCGAGGCGATTCTCGCCGCCGAAGCCGCCAAGGTGGCACAGCCGCTCAACTGGCGCACTTCGATCGTCGATCTGATGAAGCTGCTCGACATCGATTCGAGCCTCGCCAATCGCAAGGAGCTGGCGCAGGAACTGGGCTATACCGGCGAACTCAACGGAAGCGCCGAAATGAATATCTGGCTGCACAAGGCGGTGATGCGCGAACTTGCGGCGAATGGCGGCAAGGTTCCCGCCGACCTGACCGACTGACAAAGCGCCGATAATTTTCGACCGGGGCCGGGCGCATGGGGTGCGTTTCCGGCCCCTTTCGATTGACCCGGGGCAGCAGCGGCTCCAAATGATTTCTTCAGAAACAAGAATATCCAGGGGAGCCGCCGAATGCCCGAAGCCTTTGCCACGCCCGTCAGCCGCCGCCAGACGATCGCCACCCTCGGTGCTGGAGTCGCGGGGCTCGCCTTGGCTGCCCCGGCCCGCGCCCTCGGGCCCGCGACCAGCGGCGACGGCGCGGCGGGCGCCGACGCGCTGCTAACCTCGATCGCCGACAATCTCCTCGCCCATTCGCCCGAGGGTGCGACCTCGCTCGGCATCGATACCGGCGCGCGCGCCGCGATGCGGGCGCAGCTCAGCGATCGATCGGCGGCGGGGCAGCAGGCACTGGCGGCGACGCTGAAGGCCGATCTGGCGCGCGTTCGCGCCTTCGACACGGCGGGGCTCGACCACGCAACACGAACCAGCCTTGCGGTCGTCGACAGCGCCTATGACGTCGCGCTCGCCGGCTTCGCGCAGCCCTATGGCGATGTCGCGGTGGGCGGTTGGCGCAACACGCCCTATGTCGTCATCCAGAATGTCGGCGCCTATCTCGACGTGCCGAAATTTCTCGACAGCGACCATCCGGTCAAGACGAGCGCCGACGCCGAGGCCTATCTTGCCCGCCTCGCCGCCTATCCCGCCGCACTCGACGGCGAAACCGAACGGCTCAAGGCTGCCGCCGCCCAAGGGCTCATCGCCCCGGCCTTCCTGCTCGACAAGGCGGTCAAGCAGATGGAGGCGAGCCTTGCCGACGCCCGCGACGGCGGCGGACTGGTCGAGAGCCTCGCGTCCCGGACGCGCGAACAGAATATTGCGGGAAACTGGGGTCCGCGCGCCGAGACGATCACGCGCGAGACGGTGGTACCGGCGCTCGAACGCCAGCTTGCCGAACTCAAGGCGCAACGGCCAAAGGCGACGATGGACGCGGGCATGTGGGCGCGTCCGCACGGCGACGAATTCTATGCCTGGGCGCTGCGCGCCTCGACCACGACGCGGATGACCCCCGACGAGGTTCACAAAATGGGTCTGGAGCAGCTCGAAGAGTTGCACGGGCGGATGGACCCGATCCTTCAGAAGCTCGGCTATACGCAAGGGTCCGTCGGCGACCGGATGAACGCGCTGGCGAAAGACCCGCGCTTCAAATTCCCCGACAATGACCAGGGTCGGGCCGAGATCGTCGCCTATATCCAGAGCTGGCTGAACAAGATTCGCGCCCAGTTGCCGCGCGCCTTCCGCACGATGATGAAGGGCAATGTCGAGGTGAAGCGCCTGCCGCTCGCCGAAGAACCCGGCGCGCCCGCGGCCTATGGCGGCGCCGGATCGATCGACGGATCGATCCCCGGCCGCTTCTGGATCAACCTGCGCACGACCGATCTGCACAGCAAATATTCGCTCCCCGACTTGGCGATGCACGAAGCGATCCCGGGCCATGCCTGGCAGGGCGAATATGCGAACAAGATGCCGCTGATCCGCTCGATGCTCGCCTTCAACGCCTATTCCGAGGGCTGGGCGCTCTATGCCGAGCAGCTTGCCGACGAACTGGGGCTTTACGACGATTTCGAGGTCGGACGGCTCGGCTATCTTCAGTCGATCGCCTTTCGCGCCTGCCGCCTCGTTGTCGATACGGGGATCCACGCGAAGCGCTGGACGCGCGAGGAGGGCGTGCGCTTCTTCGTCGAACGCAATGGATCGAACCCGCTGGAGGTCGCGAGCGAAGTCGATCGCTATTGCAGCTGGGTCGGGCAGGCCTGCGGCTACAAGGTCGGCCACAGCGAAATCGTCCGCCAGCGCGGCCGCGCCCAGACCGCGCTGGGTGCAAAATATGACCTGCGCGATTTCGACGACACCGTCGTGCTCGGCGGCAATGTGCCGCTCGACGTTCTCGCGAAGAATGTCGACGAATATATCGCGGAAACGAAGGGATAGTGCCCGGAAAAAGGCAAGGCGATCCTTCGCTGACGCTATCGCCGACGGTAGGCGGACCTGACGGGTTCGCCTATTTCTTCCCGAACAGCGAGCCCGCGATGCCGCCCAGATCGTTGAGCGGGTTGCCGTCGCCATCGCGGTCGAGCGCACCGAGAATGCCGGCGCCGCCGTCCTGCTGGACCATCTGCGCAAAGCGACCGAGTGAGCCTTCTCCGCCGATCTGGCCGATGATCTCCTGCAACTTGTCGAGCGGCAGGCCGGTGGTCGCGGCAGCGCCTTCGGCGGTGTCACCCTGCATCGGGTGATGCTTGGCGAGCGCGGCAATCGCCGATTCGACATGCTCGGGCGACAGACCGACCTTGGCGGCAAGGTTGGCTACCGTGTCGTTTCCGGAAATCTGTCCGAGAATATTGTCCAAGATGCTCATGGCTGCGCTCCTTCGCTTCGAGTCGGAACCGACGCTATCACGGCGCAGGCAGCGGCGCGAGGTCCGGCGGGACGAACCCGCGCCGCGCCGCCACCGAAAAGAGCAGGTCGCGGCTGTAGAAGCGCAGCGGCCAGTCGCGCGCCCCCACGGGCGATCGCAGCAACGCATTGACGCGGCTGGTCAGGCCCGTCTCCGCCGTTTCAGCGAGGAACAGCCGCACCCCCGCAACATAGGCGCGGGTGATGCTGTCGTGATAGCCCTGCGTGTCGTCGTTCACGCCGCCCACGCTTTCGTTGAAGCGGCGGATGATCGGCGCAATTTCGGCATCGACGTCGATGTCGGGGCGCTCGCTCAGCAGCCAGAGGCACGCCGCCAGATGCGCCTCGTGCGTCCACGCCTCGCGCGGCAAGGTGCAGGCGAGCAGGCCTGCACCGATCGTGCGAATATCGGCATCGCGCTCGAACAGGCGCGGGGTCATGTCGGTGGTCATGGGTCCGGTCCTTCCGGGTGAATGAGCACCCGGAAGTTTCCGGGTGGGGTTAGAACCCGCCCAATACACCGCTGAGGTTTGAAGCGATTTCGTTCAGTGCAAGGAGAAGAGACGCCCGGATATAGATATATCCCAAGGCTCTTCGACGCGGCAATGGACGAAATCGGTCAAATCCCGAAGGGACGCCCAAATGGCTTCGCCCACGAGGGCGCCTCAGCGGCGTATTGGGCGGGTTCTAACCCTTAGGCCGCGACGGCGGCCTGCGGTGCGGCGTTGCGGACGCCTTCGTCGACATGGTCCGCAAATTGCGCGAAATTGTCGATGAATTGCTGCACCAGCGTTTGCGCCGTGCGGTCATAGGCCGCCTTGTCGGCCCAGGCTTCGCGCGGATCGAGCAGGCCCGAATCGACGCCGGGCACCGCAACCGGAACCATGAAGCCGAAATTCGGATCCTTGCGGAATTCCGCATTGTTCAGGCTGCCGTCGAGCGCCGCGTTGAGCAGCGCGCGGGTCGCCTTGATCGGCATGCGGCTGATCCCGTCCATCGTCGCCATGCCGCCGGTCCAGCCGGTGTTGACGAGCCAGCATTCGACGCCGCCCTTGGCGATACGCTCCTTGAGGAGATTGCCGTAGACCGACGGATGGCGCGGCATGAAGGGCGCGCCGAAGCAGGTCGAGAAGGTCGCCTCGGGCTCGGTCACGCCGATTTCGGTGCCCGCAACGCGCGCGGTATAGCCCGACAGGAAGTGATACATCGCCTGATCGGGGGTCAGCTTCGCGATCGGCGGCAGCACGCCATAGGCATCCGCGGTGAGCATGATGATATTCTTGGGCACCGGGCCCATATTCTTTTCCGACGCATTCGGGATGAAGTCGATCGGATAGGAACCGCGGCTGTTTTCGGCGAGGCTGTTGTCGTCGAGGTCGAGTTCGCGCGTCGCGGGGTCGATCACCACATTTTCGAGCACCGTGCCGAAACGCTTCGTCGTCGCATAGATTTCGGGTTCGGCCTCCGCCGACAGGCGGATCATCTTGGCGTAGCAGCCGCCTTCGAAGTTGAAGACCGCGGTGTCCGACCAGCCATGTTCATCGTCGCCGATCAGCGTGCGCGAGGCGTCGGCCGACAGCGTCGTCTTGCCGGTGCCCGACAGGCCGAAGAAAACCGCGGTATCGCCGTCGGCGCCGATGTTCGCCGAGCAATGCATCGGCATCACACCCTGAACCGGGAGGAGATAGTTGAGGATGCCGAACACCGACTTCTTCATTTCGCCGGCATATTGCGTGCCGCCGATCAGGATCAGCTTTTCGGAGAAATTGACCGCAATCACCGTTTCGGTGCGCGAACCATGCTTCGCCGGATCGGCGCGGAAGCTCGGCAGGTCGATGATGGTGTATTCGGTCGCGAAGGACGCCAACTCCTCGTCCGTCGGACGGCAGAGCAGCGTGCGGATGAACTGGCTGTGCCAGGCGAATTCGGTGATGACCTGCACCCCGACGCGATATTCAGGCTGCGAGCCGCCGAACAGCTGCTGGCGATAGACGCGGTCGCGCGACGCGAGATGGGCAAAGAAATCGGCCTTGAGCGCAGCGAAATGATCGGGCGTCATCGGCACGTTGGTCTTGCCCCACCAGATCGTATCTGCCGTCTCGGCATCCTGGACGATGAACTTGTCCTTGGCGCTGCGCCCGGTGTGCTTGCCGGTTGCGACGACGAGCGGGCCGTCCTTGGCGAGCAGGCCCTCGCCATTGCGCACGGCATCCTCGACGAGCTGCGCGGTGCCCCAGTTTTCGGCCACTTTCGCTTTGGTTTCGACGGTGTCGGTGCCGATCACAACCTTGGTCATTTGCTTCGCCTTTCCTCTGCGCCGCGCGCACCTTTGCATAGGTATGCAGGACATGCCATGCGAAAGCGATGGGCCCGCATGAACATGGGGTGCCGACGTCACGCCGATTCCGAAATCCCGGCCGCGTTAGCGATAGCCGAGGCGGAGGTCAAAAGATTAAAAGGTGAATCGCGGGCGGGACGTGCGCAGTTGTCGCTGGGCGGCAGATCGGCTAGTCCGGCGCCGGGTCCGCCCAATGGAAAGAGCATGACGGCAACCATCGCGCTGGTCGACGACGACCGCAACATCCTGCAATCCCTGTCGATCGCGCTTCAGGCCGAAGGCTTCGTCACGCGCGTCTATTCGGACGGCGAAGCCGCGCTGAAGCCGCTCATCGACAATCCGCCCGATCTGGCCGTCTTCGACGTCAAGATGCCGCGCATGGACGGGCTCGAGCTGCTGCGCCGCCTGCGCGAGAAAAGCCAGCTTCCGGTGATCTTCCTGACCAGCAAGGACGACGAGATCGACGAGGCGCTGGGGCTCGCGATGGGCGCCGACGACTATATCTCCAAACCCTTTTCGCAGCGGCTGTTGATCGCCCGCATCCGCGCGATCCTGCGCCGCGTCGACCTCAACCGCAATGCGGCGGCGGCGGACGACGAGCCTGCGGCCGAACCGATCGTGCGGGGCCGGCTCGCGATGGACCCGGCGCGGCACAAGGTGAGCTGGGGCGGCAAGGATGTGACGCTGACCGTCACCGAATTCCTGATTCTGGAGACGCTTGCCAGCCGCCCGGGCATCGTGCGCAGCCGCAACCAGCTTCTCGACGCGGCCTATCAGGACGATGTCTATATCGACGATCGCACCATCGACAGCCACATCAAGCGCCTGCGCCGCAAGTTCCGCGAGGTCGATTCGGACTTCGACGCGATCGAGACGCTCTATGGCGCGGGGTATCGTTTCTCCGATGATGGCTGACGCGTCGATTGCCGAACAGGAAGAAGCGCCGCTCGTCTGGTCGGCGCGCTGGTCGCTGACGACGCGCATCCTGGCCGTCAACATCCTGGCGATCGCGCTGCTGGCGGGCGGATTCTTCTATCTCGATACCTATCGCACCCGCCTCGTCGATACGCGCATTTCCGAAATGCAGGACCAGCTCGGCCTGCTCGACAGCGCGCTCGAGGCGGCGCGCCCCGACCAGCGTGCGCGGCTGATCGGCGAATTCACGCGCGCGACCGAATCGCGGCTGCGCTTCTATGCTGCCGATGGCCGCAAGCTGTCCGACAGTTTCGATCATGGGCCGCCGACCTATACGCTGCGCGATCCCGATTTGCAGGCGTGGCAGCGCGATGCGGCGCGCGCGATGGACCGCGGCATCGACTGGATCGTCGGCGCGCCGAGCTACCCCGAATTTACCGAACCGGCCCAGGACACGCTCGCCGCCTGGCCCGAGGCCGAAGCGACATTGCGCAGCGGCGAAGCGCAAGCGCGATTCCGCTATGCCCCCGAACGCACCCCGCTGCTCAGCGCCACCCGCGTCGTCGATCTGGAGACACCCGAGGTGATGCTGATGACGCTCAACGCGCGCGACATCACGCGCACGGTGCGCGCCGAGCGCTTCCGCCTCGCGATCGTCATCGCGATGGTCGTGATCGCATCGGTCCTGCTGTCGCTGTTTCTGGCGCGCACGATCGTTCGCCCGCTGCGCCGACTGGCACGCGCCGCCGTTCGCGTCCGGCTGGGCCGCGCGCGCGAGGTGGTCGTCCCCCGCCTGCCGAGCCGCCGCGACGAGATCGGCACGCTGGCGCGCGCGCTGAGCGACATGACGCAGGCGCTGCGCGAGCGCATCGACGCGGGCGAACATTTCGCCGCCGATGTGACGCACGAGCTTAAAAATCCCATCGCATCGGTGCGATCGGCGATCGAAGGGCTGGGGCGCGTAACGTCCGACGCGCAGCGCACCCAGTTGCTCGCCATCGCCGACGAGGACGTCCGCCGGCTCGACCGTCTCGTCACCGACATCAGTGACGCAAGCCGGATCGACGCGCAACTGTCGCGCGCGTCTTTTGAACCCGTCGATGTCGGGCTGATGATCGAATCGATGCTCGCCGCGCGCTGCGCCCGCAACAGCCAGAACGAAGATCGCCCGCGCATCGCCTTTGCGCGGCCGCGCAAGGGGACGACTGCGGTGATGGGCGACGGCCATCGGATCGAGCGGGCGATCGACAATGTCATCGACAATGCGATCAGCTTCTCGCCCGCTGGCGGCCTCGTCTGCATCGCCGCCACGCGGCTGGGCGACGAGGTCCATGTGCGGGTCGACGACGACGGGCCGGGGATCGAACCGTCGCAGCGCGAAGCAATTTTCCGCCGTTTCCACAGCGAACGGCCGTCGGGGGAAGCGTTCGGCAAGCATAGCGGGCTGGGCCTTGCCATCGCGCGAACGATTATCGAGGGGCATGGCGGCACCATCTCGGCGCGCGACCGCGACGACGGCCGGCCCGGCGCCAGCCTGCTGATCACCCTGCCCGCGCGCGAAGGCTCCGATCCCACAGGCTGAATTGGCGGCGGGCGCCTATCGCCTTGCAGCCCCGCTTCGTCGCCGGTAAGCCTGCACCCATGTTCCCGAGCAGGACCAGGGCCGAGATCCACAATATCCATGCGAGCTGCGTGGCGGCAGGCAATGGCGGCGTCCTGATTCTCGGCAATTCGGGTCAAGGCAAGTCGGATCTTGCGCTCCGCCTGCTCGACCGGGGCGCGCGGCTCGTCGCCGACGACCGCTGCGACATCTGGTACGAGCGCGGACGCCTGTGGTGCCGCCCGCCCGAAAATCTGGCTGGAAAGCTGGAAGTGCGCGGCATCGGCATCATCGAGCGGCCGTGGACCGCTCCGGTGCCGCTGGCTCTCGCGGTCCGGCTTACCGACCATTATGATCGCATGCCCGCGGTGAATCAGGTCGAAATGGTTGTCGGCCATCCGCTGCCCGCGCTGCTGCTTTCGGCCTTCGAAGTATCGGCCCCGATCAAGATATTGCTCGCACTCGAACGACTGGCGCCGGCTGCATGAGCGATCCCGCCGCGCCGCGTCTGCTGCTCGTCACCGGCCTTTCGGGCGCCGGCAAGTCGACCGTGCTCAAGGTGCTGGAGGATCTGGGGTGGGAGGTTGTCGACAATCTGCCGCTCGCGCTGCTCGACGCGCTGATCGACGCGCCGGTGCAGCGCAGCGCGGCGAACCGGCCGATCGCGGTGGGCATCGACAGTCGCAGCCGCGGTTTCAAGCCGGCGCTGCTCGTCAAACGCATGAAGGAATTGCGCGAAGCGGGCGGGCGCGACATGCAGACGCTGTTCCTCGATTGCGCAGGTGCCGAACTCGAACGGCGCTTTTCGGAGACGCGCCGCCGCCACCCGATGGCGGAGGACCGCCCCGCCGCCGACGGCATCGCGCGCGAACGCGAGATGATGGAGCCGCTCCGCCGCTGGGCCGAGCATGTCATCGACACGACCAACTATACGAGCAACGATCTGCAGCAGGAGGTGCGCCAGCGCTTCGGCGGCGGCGGCGACGATGCGCCGGTGCTCAACATATTGAGCTTCGGCTTCGCGCGCGGCTTGCCGCGCCACGCCGATCTGGTGTTCGACATGCGCTATCTGCGCAATCCGCACTGGGACGCGGGGCTGCGCCCGCACACCGGGCTCGACCCCGACGTCGCCGCCTATATCCGCACCGATCCCGCTTATGAAGCGACGGTGGCGCAGATCGAAACCCTGCTCCTCACCCTGCTGCCGCGTTACCGCGCCGAAGGGAAAAGCTATGTCACCATCGCCTTCGGCTGCACCGGCGGGCGCCACCGTTCGGTCCATGTCGCCGATCGTGTTGCCCGGACGCTACGCGCCGCGGGCCACGAGCCCACGGTGACCCACCGCAACCTTGACTCGGCCCCGCAAGATGGGCTTGAGGGCAAGCCCCCGCCCGCATCTCCCGCACCCGGCGGACAAACATAAGGGTCTCGCTTTTCATGCCCACCGATAAAGCCCTGCCGCTGCTCGGAATGGTTCTCGTCACGCACGGCCGCCTCGCCGAGGAAATGGTGACGGCGATGGAACATGTGGTGGGACCGCAGCGCGCGGTGGCGACGGTGTGCATCGGCCCCAATGACAATATGGAAGTGCGCCGCGGCGAAATTGCCGAGGCGATCCAGCGCGTCGACGAAGGGCGCGGGGTCGTCATGCTGACCGACCTGTTCGGCGGCACGCCGTCGAACCTTGCCATCAGCCTGCTGGAAAGCGGGCGAACCGAAGTCATTGCCGGCGTCAACCTGCCGATGCTCATCCGGCTGGAAAGCGCGCGCAAGACGATGGACCTGCGTGCCGCGGTGATCGCGGCCAAGGAAGCGGGCCAGAAATATATTTCCGTCGCATCGGAAATGTTGGGGGTGGGGCCATGAACCAGATCAGCGAAACGGTAGAAATCACCAACCAGCGCGGCCTGCACGCCCGCGCCAGCGCCAAGTTCGTTACCTTCGTCAGCCGCCTGCCCGAAACCGTGTCGGTCGAGGTCGAAAAGGGCGGGTCGCGCGTATCGGGATCGTCGATCATGGGATTGATGATGCTGGGCGCGGCGAAGGGCGACAGCATCACCATCCACACCAGCGGCGACGGCGCCGAAGCCGCGATGCTCAAGCTCGTCGGGCTGGTCAAGGACAGCTTCGGCGAGGATTGATCCGATGGCCCCGACCGGCCAGCAAAACGCCCGGCGTTCCCGAATCGAAAGCCTGTCGAACCCGCTCGTCAAGCGGATGCGGCTGTTGCGCGAAAAGCGGCATCGCCGCGCCGAAGGGCTGTTCCTGGCCGAAGGGCTGCGCATCGCGACCGAAGCGCGCGAGGCGGGCATATTGCCGCGCTGGCTGTTTCTGGCCGACGAGGGCGCCGCGCATCCGCTCGCGCGGACGCTGATCGACGCGACGCTGGCGAGCGGCGGCGAGGTGATCGACACGACGCCCGCGATCCTCTCCAAATTGTCGGGCAAGGACAATCCGCAAACCATCGTCGGCATCTATGCCGAGCCGCGAACCGCGCTTTCCGACATCGATCGCGATGCGGCGCCGATCTGGCTGGTTGCCGAACGGCTGCGCGATCCCGGCAATCTGGGCACCATGCTACGCACCGGCGACGCGGTCGGCGCCGGCGGGTTGATCCTGCTCGGCGAATCGACCGATCCCTATGGCGTCGAGGCGGTGCGCGCGAGCATGGGGGCGATCTTCACCCAGCGGCTGGTGCAGGCCGAATGGGACGAGTTTCTGCCCTGGCTGCGCAGCGGGCGCGGCGAACTGGTCGCAACCTGGCTCGGTGACGACACCAAGGATTATCAGGTGGTGCGTTATGCCGCTCCCACCTTCATCCTGATCGGCAATGAATCGCAGGGCCTGCCGCAAGCCTATGCCGAAGCCGCCGACATGCGCGTGAAAATGCCGATGATGGGTAAGGCCGACAGCCTGAACGCGGCCGTTGCGGCCGCGGTCATGGCCTATGAAGTGCTGAACCAGCAGCGAAGCTGAACGCCGGCGATGCAACCTGTTCAGCGGCGGGCCATTGGACCCGATGTACCCGCCGCCGCGAAAGGATTTGTCATGAAGATGCTGCTTGTCCCCGCCCTCGCCGCCGCAGCGACGCTTGCCGGCTGCGCTGCCACCGGCACCGGACGCGCGACGCCCGCTCCGCCGGCCGAGGCCTATATGGCGCTCGGGACCGAGCCGGGCTGGACGCTGGAAATCACGCCCGCGCGCCTCGCCTATAATGGCGATTATGGCGCGACGCGGATCGCGGTCGCCAACCCCGGCGCGCGGCCGAGTTTCAACGGCGAGCGCTATGTGACCGACCGGCTGACCGTCGATGTGACGCACAGCACGTGCAGCGACGGGATGAGCGACCGCCGGTATCGCGACACGGTGACCGTCACAGCCGACGGCAAGACGGTGAAGGGCTGCGGCGGCGCGATCTTGCCGCCCGCCGACCTTACCGGCACCCGCTGGACCTTCGTGTCGATTGGCGGCACGCCGGTCGCCGCCGATCGCCCCGCCGACCTCGCCTTCGAGGGAGAACGGATGAGCGGCAGCGCAGGCTGCAACCGCTTCGGGGGCAGCTATGCCGTCAAGGACGGCGTGCTGACCGCGGGACAGCTTGCGGCGACGCTGATGGCCTGCCCAGGCGCCGGCATGGCGCAGGAACGCGCCTTCTTCGACCTGATGAAGACGCCGGTGCGGCTGAGCTTCCCGTCCGACGGCACGATGGTGCTGACCGGCGAAGGCGGCCAGACGGCGGTGCTGAAGCGCGTGATCTGACGCGCCATATCGCCTCCGCCCGAGCGGGGGCCATAGGTCATTCGCTCGCGTCGTTCACCGCAGCCGGTGCCGCCGCAAGCTTCGCCAGCGGCCGCGCCGCCTGTTCGGCAACGGGCAGCACGGGAATTTCCTTGCCGCCCGTCTCGACGTCGAGCGCCTCGAAACGCTTCGCCTGCGTCAGCACCTGGCTTTCGAAGCTGCCCACAAAGGCGTTGTAAGCGCCGGTCGCCTGATCGAGATTCTTGCCGACGCGCGCGATATGCCCGCCCATCGTCGCCATGCGCGCATAAAGCTCCTTGCCCAGCGCGGCGATCTCGCGCGCCTGCCCCGCCAGCTTTTCCTGCCGCCAGACCGCCGCGACGGTGCGCGCGATCGCGATCAGGTTGGTCGGCGTGGCGAGCAGCACCTTGCGGTCGAAGGCATAATCCCAAAGCGCGGCATCATGATCGAGCGCGGCGGCGAGGAAATGTTCGCCGGGAACGAACATCACCACATAGTCGGGCGTGTCGTCGAACTGGTTCCAATAGGCCTTGGCGCTCAGCGTGTTGACGTGCGCCTTCATCGCCGCGGCATGCGCGGCGAGATGCGCGGTCTTTTCGGCTTCGTCGACCGCGCCGAACGCGTCCTGATAGGCGTTGAGCGACACTTTGGCGTCGATGACCAGGCTTTGCCCGCCGGGCACCTTGACCACGACGTCGGGACGCAGCCGCCCGCCTTCGCCATCCGTGACGCTTACCTCGGTCTGGAAATCGGCATGTTCGGACAGGCCGCAGCTTTCAAGGACGTTGCGCAGCTGTTGCTCGCCCCAGCGGCCGCGCGCCTTGGGCGCGTTGCGCAGCGCGTTGACCAGCTTCGCCGCCTCGCTCGACACGCGCTCGGTCCCTTCGCGCATGGCGGCGATCTGGCCGTGCAGCAGCCCGAAGGCGTCGCGGCGTTCGGCCTCGACCTTGCCGACCGCCTCTTCATATTTGGCCAGCCGTTCGTGAACCGGCTGGAGCAGCGCCTTCAGATTCTGCCCCGTGCTTTCCTCACTCTGGCGGAACCGCTGATCGGCACGTTCGAGGAAGTTTTTCTGCGCCTCGCCCAGCATCGCCTGCCCGACCTCGCGGAATTGTGCGGTGAGCGCCGCCTGCGCCTCCTTGAGCTGCGCGACCTGCGCGTCGTGCGCCGCGTCGCGCGCCTTTTGTTCGGCGAGCAGCGACGCGAGCTGGATATCGGCGGCCTTGCGTGCCTCCGCTTCGGCGGCGAGATCCGTGACGGCGACCCTGAACCGTTCGGCGAGCCCGTCGCGTTCGGCCTTGAGCCCGCCCGCCTGCCGTCCGGCGAACAGCCAGCCGATCACGGCACCGACGACAAGGGCGGCAACGACGGCGAGGATCAGGGGCAAGGTCATCGGCGGAACATAGGACGAACGCAGTGCGCTTGACTAGCCGCTAATTTGGCGACCCGATCCGCCGGAGGCTGCCTCGCCCGGCGCGTCAGCCCTTGTCATAGGCATTGCGGCCGCGCGTCGCGGTCATCCGGTGCGACGAGGCGAGCGCGAGGTCGTGGCTGCGCACCGAACTGACGAAATGCCAGTCGGCGGTGACACGCTCGGGCGTCAGCGCCACCGTTGCATAGCCGCGATCGCGCGTGTTCGCCCAGCGCAGCTGCGGCGACGCGGCGCGCAGGGCGGCGACCCGTATGTCGTCGGGGATGGCGGGCGTATAGCTTTCGAACCCCGGCGAGGTAACGCTGTGTCCGCCGACCTCGATCCCCGCCGGTCGGCCGCCATGCGTCAGGTCGAAGGCCCAGGCATTGTGGCTGTCGCCCGACAGGGTGACGAGATTGGCGCCGGCGCGCTGCGCCGCGGCGAGCAGGCGGTCGCGCGCGGCGGGATAGCCGTCCCAGCTGTCCATATTGAGCGGCAGCCCTGCCTTGGCGGCGAGCTGACCGATCTCGACCCGGCGCTGCACATAGTCGGGCAGGTTGGCGCCGAACCAGTTTTTCGATTCGGGCGGCGTGAACAGGCTGCCCATGACAATCTGCTGCGCGCAGACCTGCCAGCGCGTGCCCGATTTCGCCGATGCCGCGAAGCCGTCGAACAGCCATTTTTCCTGCTCACTGCCCAGCAACTGCCGCGCCGGGTCGCGATAACCGGTTTCGGAAAATTGCTTGAGCGCGGCGGCCGCGTCGCCCTTGTCGGCAAGGATGTCGCCGATCTCGAACTGCTTGTCGCGCGCGGTGATGCGCGTTTCGGGCAGGAAGATCGTCGCCAGATCGCCGACCTGATAGCTGCGCCAGCGCGCGCCGCCGACCGGCATCCATTCGTCATAGGCGCGCATGGCGGCGGCTTCGCGCGCGCTCCAGTCGCCCTCGTCGGGCTGGTGATTTTCGGCCCCGCCCTTCCAGGTGTCATTGGCAAATTCATGATCGTCCCACTGCGCGACGATCGGGAACAGCTGGTGAAGGCGCTGCAAATCGGGGTCGCTGCGATAGGCGGCATAGCGCAGCCGGTAATCGGCGAGCGCGATCAGTTCGTTCGAAGGCTGGATCAGGCGGCCGGGCACCGCCTCTTTCGCCGACGGATAGGTGCCGACCTTATATTCGTAGAGATAATCGCCGACGTGGACGACCAGATCGATGTCCGAACGGGCGGCCGCATGGCCATAGGCGTTGAACCAGCCGAACGGCAGATTCGCGCAGGAGAACAGCGCCAGGGTGAAGGCGCCCGCCGCCCCTTCCGGCAAGGTACGCGTACGCCCCGTCACCGACATCGTACCGTCGGGCGCGACGAAGCGATAGAAATACCAGCGGCCGGGCTCGAGACCGTCGACGCGCAGCTTGGCGGTGTGATCCGCGTCGCCGGCGGCGGTGACGCTGCCGCCACCGACGATGCGCACGAAGTCGGCCGTGTCCGAAACCTCGGCCGTCAGCGCGGTGTCGGTCGCCGCAGCATAGCGCGTCCACAGCAGCACCGACCGCGCACCGGGCTCGCCGCTCGCCACCCCGTGGGTGAAGCCCTGTGCCGCCATCGCCTGCGCCGCGCCGGGCAAGGCCATGGCCGCAAGCCCCGCCGTGCCGAGCTTCATCAGCAGGCGGCGATCCATTTCGGCCCAAAGCTGGTGCATCGATTGTCCTCCCGTCTCGCCGGGTCTGTGCCCGGCTTTCATGACAATTATGTGCTCACCCGCTCATGCCGAGCGCGAGCAACAGCAGCATGAAAGCGATGACCGCGAACAGGCTGAAGAAAAGCAGCAGGGTCGTCCGTGCAAGCGCACCGACGCGCGACGAGCGATAGGCGCCGCGAAGCTGGCGATACATGTGGAACGGAACATAGAGCATCGCGAAGAAGGTCGCGAGATCGCCCAGCACCGTCAGATTGAGCAGCCGCACCACGACGAAGAGCAGCAGCATGAAGCTGATCGAATAGGTGACGAAGACGAAATGGTCGTAGGTGTGGAAACGCCGGCTGAACGGATAGAGCAGCCACATGAAGGGCAGCGACAACGGGATCAGCGCCCAGGCGAATTTATAGGCGTTGGCCTGCAATTTATAGAGAATCAGCGCCGGGTTCGCGAACGCCTTTTGCAGACCATGGTCGATGAAGGGCACCCCGGTATCGACCTTGTTGCGCGTGACGAAATCGGCGCTGGTCTTCACCTGATCGACCGGGTTGTCGAGAACCGGCGGCCCCTCGGCGCGGTCTGCCGTGCGCTCATCCTTGCTGCGGCTGCGCGAAATGCCCAGATAGTCGGCACTTTTCTGAAGCGTGGCGCGCTCGTCCTGCAATTCCTTGCGCTGCGCCGGGGACAGATCCTTTTTCGCAAGTTCGGTATCGATGCGGTCGACCTCGACCTGCATGCTGTCCTTGATCGCGGCCGATCGCGTCTGTTCGGCCGCGGCCTTGTTCAGTTCCTCCCCGACGCCGCCGCCCGCGCCGACCATCGCCAGCACCGCATAGGTCAGGAACACCGCAAACAGGAACAGCGCCAGCGGCGAAATGAAGCTCGCCCGCTCGCCGTGAATGTAGCGGCGCGTCAGATCGCCAGGTCGCCATGTCAGGAGCGGCAGCGTGTTCCACAGCTTACCCTCGAAATGAAAGATGGCGTGAACCAGATCATGTCCGATCGCGCCGAAGCTGCGATGGACATCGGCCTTCTGCCCGCAGCGGTGGCAGTGCGACCCGCGCAACACCGTCCCGCAATTGAGGCAGCGTGCGCCCGCATGCGCGCTGCCTTCGCCATGCCCCGGCTCGATCGCGCCGCCTGCAAGCCCTGCCGTGATCGCCGCCCCGAATGCTTCGATGTCCCCGCTCATGCACCCTGACTAGTGGGCCGAATGTCCTCGTGCAACGGGGCTTTCGGGAATCACGCCAAAAGTGATATTGGCCCGTCGCATGAACGCTGAAACCTCCACAGCCCTCGCCGCCGCGCTGCACAATAACGACGCGGATACGCTGATCGCCGACATGGGCGCACGCGCACGCTTGGCAGCGAAGGCGCTCGCGGTGGCGACGACAGCCGAAAAGGCCAAGGCGCTGCGCACGGCTGCGGCCGAGCTGCGCGCGCGCGCCGCGACGATCCTGGATGCCAATGCGCGCGATATGGAGGCGGGGCGCGAAGGCGGCCTGTCGTCGGCGATGCTCGACCGGCTGCGCCTCGACGAGAATCGGCTCGCCGCGATTGCCGACGCGGTCGAGGCCGTCGCCGCCTTGCCCGACCCGGTCGGCGCCGAAATCGACCGGACCGAGCGCCCCAACGGCATGACGCTGGCCCGCGTGCGCGTTCCGCTGGGCGTCGTCGGCATCATCTATGAAAGCCGCCCGAACGTCACCGCCGATGCTGCGGCGCTGGGGCTGATGTCGGGCAATGCGGTGATCCTGCGCGGCGGCAGCGAGGCCGTGCGCTCGAACCGCGCGATCCACGCCGCACTCGCCGCGGGTTTCGACCAGACCGGCCTGCCCACCGATGCCGTGCAACTGGTGCCGACGCAGGACCGCGCCGCGGTGGGAGCGCTGCTCCGCGCGCAGGGCCTGATCGACATCATCATCCCGCGCGGCGGCAAGGGGCTGGTCGCCCGCGTGCAAGACGAGGCGCGCGTACCCGTGCTCGCCCATCTTGACGGGATCAATCATCTCTATATCGACGGCGCCGCCGATCCCGCCAAGGCGGTGGATATTGCGGTCAACGCCAAGATGCGCCGCACCGGCGTCTGCGGCGCGACCGAAACGATCCTGATCGACCGCGCCTATCCGGCACCGCTTGCTATCGTCGACGCGCTGATCGCCGCGGGCTGCGAAGTGCGCGGCGATGCCGCCATCGCGGCGCTCAGCTCCCATGTCACGCGCGCGAGCGCGACTGATTGGGACTGCGAATATCTCGACGCGATCGTCTCGATCGCGGCGGTCGACGGGATCGAGGGCGCGCTGTCGCATATCGACGCCCATTCGAGCCACCACACTGACGCGATCGTCACCGAGGATGTCGCGACCGCCGAGCGGTTCCTGTCCGAAGTCGACAGCGCGATCGTCATGCACAACGCCTCGACGCAATTCGCCGACGGCGGCGAATTCGGCCTTGGCGCCGAGATCGGCATCGCCACGGGACGCCTCCACGCACGCGGCCCCGTCGCGCTCGAAGGGCTCACCACCTATAAATGGCTGGTGCGCGGGAGCGGGCAGGCTCGACCCTGACCCGTCCGCTCACCACCGGCCTCCTCGGCGGCAGCTTCAATCCTGCGCATGGCGGGCACCGCGCGATCAGTCTTGACGCGATCGATGCACTGGGGCTCGACGAGCTGTGGTGGCTCGTTTCGCCCGGCAATCCGCTCAAGGCGCAGGCAGGCATGGCGCCGCTTGCCGCCCGGTTGGCCTCGGCGCAGCGCATGGCGCGCCGCGCGCCGATCCGTGCCACCGCGATCGAGGCCGAACTCGGCACGCGCTATACGGTCGACACGCTGCGCGCGCTGATCCGTCGCTATCCGAATCGGCGCTTCATCTGGATCATGGGCGCCGACAATCTGGTTCAATTGCCCCGCTGGCGCGACTGGCGGGAGATTGCGCGATTGATGCCGATTGCGGTTATCGCGCGTCCGGGCTATAATGGCCGCACCCATGCTGCAGAGGCGATGGGTTGGCTGCGGCGCTTTGTCCGGCCCGCGGACCAGAAACGTCTTTGGACAGACTGGAGACCGCCTGCCCTCGTGTTCCTGCGTTTTTCGCCCGATGTGCGATCCGCAACTGCAATACGGCAGGCCAACCCCCGCTGGTTCGAAAGCTATGCAGGCCGCGCGCTGCGCGACCCTGTCACGCATTCGCGGCTGGCCATGGATGAAAGGAATGAAACCGCTTGATAGCCGCCAGTAAGGATGCCGCGCCCGGCGCCGCGTCCGCACCCAAGTCTTCGGACGACAGCGTGGAAAGCCTCCACGCGCTGATCCTTCACCAGCTGGACGAGGATCAGGCCCAGGAAACCATTTCCATCCCGCTTGCCGGCAAGAGCAGCATCGCCGATCATATGGTGATCGCGAGCGGTCGGTCGACGCGCCATGTGTCGGCAATCGCCGACAAACTGGCGCAGCGGATCAAGCAGGAAACGGGCCGGCCGGTCCGCGTCGAGGGGCTGCCCAATGCCGATTGGGTTCTGATCGACGCCGGCGACGTGATCGTTCACCTGTTCCGTCCGGAGGTTCGCAGCTTCTATAATCTCGAACGCATGTGGTCGTTCGGCGATGCACCGTCGGTTGCCGCGGTAAATTGACGCCTTTGCCTCGCTAACGTAGGCGAGGCGTCATGTTGCTGCACATCATCGCGCGCGGGCGCATCGGGCGCGGGCCCGAGGCCGAACTGGTCGAGCGCTATATGAAGCGCGTGACCTGGGCGCAGAAGATTTCGGAGCTTCCCGACACCGGCGGCCGCGTGCCCGCCGCACCCGTCGGCAGTCGCACCGTGCTGCTCGACGAAGGCGGCGAACAGATGTCGTCGCTCGAATTCGCCAAACTGCTGGAAAAATGGCGCGACGGCGGCGTACGCGAGGCGCGATTCTGTCTTGGCGCCGCCGACGGCTTCACCCCCGACGAGCGCGAAGGGGCCGACAAGGTCATCGCCTTCGGCCGCGCGACCTGGCCGCATCTGATGGCGCGCGCGATGCTCGCCGAGCAATTGTGGCGCGCCACCAGCATCGTTGCGGGCCACCCCTATCACCGCGAGGGTCGCCAATGAGGGCCGCCTTGCTTGTCATCGCCGCCTTCGCAGCGATCGTCGGCGGCGCGCTGGCGCTTGCGCAGAGCGACGTTTTCGATCCCGCCGCGATTGCGGCGCGCGAGCGCCAGCAACTGCTGACCGCCAAGGCCCAGTCGGCCGCAGCAATGCGGCGAAGCGCGGTGCTCGAAGCGCAGGCAAGCGCCGCGCGCGACGAGGCCGACCGGCTTAAGAAGCGCAGCGCCGCCCTCGCCGCGCGGATACAGTCCGCCGAGGCCGATATCGACGCGGCAGAGGCGCGCGTCGCGCTGGTCAGCCGCCGCCTTGCCGATCAACAGACGCGGCTCGCCGAACAGCAGCAACCTTTGCTCGCGCTCACCGCCTCGCTCCAGCAATTGAGCCGCCGCCCGCCGGTGAGCGTGCTCGCCCAGCCTGGCTCGCTGCGCGACATGGTCCACGCGCGCGCCGTACTCGACGCGGTGATGCCGGTGATTCAAGAGCGCACCGCGGGAGTCCGGCAGGAACTCGCGCGGCTGCGCACGACGCAGCAGCAGCAACGCGTCGCGCTGCAGGCGCTTTCGGCAAGCAAGGCACAGCTTGCCGAGCGGCGGGACGCGCTGACGCGGCTCGAGAATGAAGGCCGGCTGCGCTCGCGCGACCTGATGAGCAGCGCGCAGCTCGAAGCCGACCGCGCGCTTGGTCTCGGCGAAAAGGCGCGCGACATCGTCGATCTGATGGACGCGCTGGAGGCCGACGCGGCGGTGCGCGGCGAACTCGCCGATCTGTCCGGGCCGCTTCCGCGCCCCGCCGACCCCGCGAGCGCGGCGCCGCAAGCCGCGCCCGTCGCGCTGGCCGCAACCCGCGACGCGGACCTCGGCGCGGGCGCCTATCGCCTGCCGGTCGTCGGGCGCATCGTTGCGGGGCTCGGCGAAGTAAATGACAGCGGCGTCCGCTCGCGCGGCATCACCGTGGCGACGCAGCCCGGCGGTCAGGTGGTCGCCCCTGCGGCGGGTCGCGTGAGTTTTGCCGGCGATTATCGCGGCTATGGCAAGATCGTCATCATCGACCATGGCGGCGGCTGGACATCGCTTATCACGGGAATGATCGCGCTGTCGGTTTCGGTCGGCGACACGCTGGACGCCGGGGCGCCGGTGGGCCGCGCGGGGTCGGACGACAGCCGCATCACGGTCGAACTGCGCCGCGCCGGGCGCCCGGTCGATCTGGTCGCGATGCTTGGCTGACGCCGCCACCGTTAACGCGCCGTTCGGGCGACCTTTGCTAGGGCAATCGCGCGCTTGACGCCGATGCAAAGGCATTGGACGATGGCTCGCCGGGGATTATAGTGCGGCCTATTCCGCGTGACTGAAAGACATCCATGACCGAATCGACCAAGACTCCCGCCTCCCCGAAGCGCCGCTTCGCCTTCTGGCAGGGGGCTGCAGCGCTCAGCACGCTGGCGCTCGTGCCACTCGCAACCGGCGCGATGGCGACGGTCGATTCGAAGACCACCGAGGAAATCCAGCGCTTCATGGACGTGTTCCTGGAGGTGAAGGCCAATTATGTCGAACCGGTCAGCGACGACAAGCTGATCGAAGGCGCGATCAACGGCATGCTCGCCAGCCTCGATCCCCATTCGGGTTATCTCGACGCGCGCGACTATTCGACGCTGCGGACCCAGACCGACGGCGAATATGGCGGCCTGGGCCTGTCGGTGACGATGGAAGACGGGGTGGTCAAGGTGATCGCGCCGACCGCCGATACACCGGCCGACCGCGCGGGAATCAAAGCCGGCGACTATATCACCCATATCAACAAGCAGCTCATCTTCGGCATGACGCTCGACGAGGCGGTCGAACAGATGCGCGGCCGTCCCGGCACCGAAGTCGAGATTACGGTCGTGCGCGAAGGCCAGGACAAGCCGATGGAGCTGACCCTGAAGCGCGAGATCATCGACGTGAAGCCGGTCAAATGGGAAGTGAAAGACGACGTCGGCGTGCTGACCATCGCCAGCTTCTCCGCCGATGCGGGTCGCGATCTGCGCGCCGCGATGGTCGCGGTCGAAAAGTCGCTCGGCCATAAGCCGCGCGGCTGGATCGTCGACCTGCGCTCGAATCCCGGCGGCCTGCTCGATGAGGCGGTGAGCGTCAGCGACGTCTTCCTCGACCGCGGCGAAATCGTCTCGCAGCGCGGGCGCCGCAAGAACGACATCGAGCGTTTCTTCGCCGAACCCGGCGACCTTGCGCAGGGCGCGCCGCTGATCGTGCTGATCGACGCCGGATCGGCATCGGCGTCCGAAATCGTGGCCGGCGCGCTGCAGGACCAGCACCGGGCGCTGATCATGGGCGAACGCAGCTTCGGCAAGGGGTCAGTGCAGACCGTGCTGCCGCTGACCGACACGACGGCGCTGCGCCTGACGACGGCGCGCTATTACACCCCGTCGGGTCGGAGCGTGCAGGAAGGCGGAATCGAGCCCGACATCCGTGTGCCGCAACTGTCCGACCCCGATTACAAGGACCGTCCGCGCTTTCGCGAAAGCGACCTGCGCCGCCATCTGATCAACGAGAAAAAGGTCGACAACAGCCTGCTCGAAAAGGACGAGAAGGACGATCCGCGCTTCACCGCCACCGCCGAGGAGCTGAAGGCCAAGAACATCGACGATTATCAGCTCTATTATGCGCTGCAGACGCTCGGCCGTATCGGCCCGTCGACTTCGCGCATGGCGCAGGCGGTCAAGCCCGCCGCCAAGCCGACGACGCGCAACTAAGAGGGGCTGAACCACGATGCGAATGTCGCGTTACGCCGCGCCGCTTGCCGCGCTTGCCATCCCGCTGGCGCTCTATGGCGGCGCGCTGGTGTCGCAATTCGGTTTCGGACTCCACCCGTGCGAGATGTGCTACTGGCAGCGCTGGCCGCATCAGGCGGCGATCGTGCTGGCGGCGCTGGCACTGCTGCTCTCCCGCAATCCGGCCGCGATGCGCGCGCTGACCCTGCTCGCCGCGATCGCGATCGCGATCAGCGGCGTCATCGGTGTCTTTCACGCCGGGGTCGAATATGGCTTCTGGGAAGGGCTGACGACGTGCAGCACCGGCGTCAGCGGACCGGTATCGCTCAGCGACATCATGGCGGCGCCGATCACCCGCTGCGACGTCCCGCAATGGACGCTGCTCGGTGTTTCGCTCGCCGGTTTCAACGCGATCTTCTCGCTCGCCGGCGCGGCGTTCGTCTTGACCTTGCTGCGCCGCCGTCCCACATCGGCCGCACGATGACAGCTGACCGCAAAACGGCCTCGATGATCCGCGTCGACCAGGCGGGCGAATTTGGCGCGACACGCATTTATGCGGGCCAGCTCGCTGTGATGGGCGACCGCCATCCGATGGCGCGCGAGATCGCGCACATGGCCGAACAGGAAGAGCGGCACCGCAGATTTTTCGACGCGATGGTCGCGCGCCGCGGCGTGCGCCCGACGGCGCTTCAGCCCTTCTGGAACGTCGCTGGCTTCGCGCTCGGCGCCGTCACCGCCGCGATGGGACCGCGCGCCGCCATGGCCTGCACCGCCGCCGTCGAGACCGAGATCGATCGCCACTATCGCGAACAGCTCGATACGCTGGGCGACAGCGACCCCGAACTGAGCGCAGCGGTTGCCGATTTCCGAACAGAAGAGCTGGAGCATAAGGAAGCGGCGATTGCCGCGGGGGCCGAAAGCGCGCCCGCCTATCCGTTGCTCAGCCTCGCGATCCGCGCGGGCTGCCGCGCAGCCATCGCGCTGTCGAAGCGTATCTGATAGGGTTCCACGGGGAAAGCCTGACCGTTCAGCGCGGATGCAGGCAGCGGGTGGCAAGCCGCCCGAAACGAAAAGGAAATAACGATGACCCGCCTGCCGCTTGCCATGCTGATCCTCGCCGGGGCAGCGATCGCCCAGCCCGCCGCCGCGCAAGATACGGGGCCGGTGGGCCCCGCGAATGAGAAGATCAATCAGGTCATCGTCTATGGCAACGACAAATGCCCCGAGGCGAATGGCGATGAAATCCTGGTCTGCGCCGTGCTGCCCGAAGGCGACCGCTACCGCGTCCCGCAGATTTTCCGTGGCGGCGACCCGCTCGACCCGCGCAACGAAGCTTGGGTGAACCGGGTCGTATCGCTCCAGCGCGTCGGCCGCTTCGGCACCGACAGCTGCTCGCCAGTCGGGCTCGGGGGCTTCACGGGCTGCACCCAGCAATTGCTCGCCGGCGCCAAGGCCGAGCGGCAGGCCGCCGACAAGACCGACTGGCAGGCGATGATCGCCGACGAGCGCGCCAAGCGCCTCGCCGGGATCGATGCTGCCGCCGACACGGTCGAAGCAGCCGTCGTCGCCGAGGAAAAGGCGCTGGCCGACCGCCAGAAACAGGCCGAAGAGACTGCGCCCGCAACCGACGCACCGGCAACCGACAATCCCGACGCCGAACCGCTACCGGTCCCCCCGCCGCGCTGATTTGCGGCACGGCGCGCCGCGCGCGCCTCTCTCTACTGCTATCTCCGACTCGGGCAGAGTTCGGTCCCACGACCAAGGCTGATGGCGCGCGTCTTTGCGCCCGGCGCCCGGCGAAACAACCGAATCTGCGGCAATATCAGCCGTCGGACCCGATTTTGTTGCGATTCTGCGGTGAATCGAACCCGAAAATTAACGAATCGCTGGCAACCTGTCTTGACTTGGGAATTTTCGGCTGAAAACTTCGCATTTATGGGAATCGCCAGCCGGGGAGGCTGAAAAACAACATGGCATCGACCTTCGAACCGCGCCTCTGGCGCCGCGCCACCGCCAGCGTTCCGCCAGCACGCAGTCTGGGTCGTCGCATGACCTGGCACGCCGCCGCCGCGCTGATCGTTTTTGCGGCCCTCCAGGTCTGGCTGGTGATGAGCGCCGTTTCGGCCGGCGCCCCGTCGATGCTCGCGGTCGTGTCGCTGATCGTCGTCCTTGCGCTCGCGCTTCCCGTCGCGCGCTCGACGGAGCGACGCTGGTATCATCTGAGCCGCCAGGCGCTGGCAAGCTGGGGGCTGCACGCCCGCTTCCGCCGCGATGTGCGCCGCCTGTGGGTTGCCGCGATCACCCTGCCCTTCCTGTGGGTCAGCGGTGCGATGGCGGCCACCGATGCCATCGCCGCCATCGCGCGCTGAAGCACGCGTCACCCGACTTTGATTTTGACGCCCCGCCGTGCGCCGTATAGGGCGCGGCCATGCTGAGTGTTTCCGAAGCCCTCGACCGCGCGCAAATGCTGTGCGCCGCCGCGACCAAGGCAGGCGCCGACGCCGCCGACGCGCTTTACTATTGCAATGCCGCGACCTCGGTCTCGATGCGGCTCGGCGCGCTCGAGGAAGTCGAGCGGTCCGAGGGGCAGGATATCAGCCTGCGCGTTTTCGTCGGGCAGCGCAGCGCCAGCGTCTCGACCGCCGACATGGATGCCGCCGAACTGGCGAAGCTCGTCGAGCGCTGCGTCGCCATGGCGCGCGAAGCGCCCGAAGATCCCTATGCGGGCCTTGCCCCCGCCGACCGCCTGTTCACCGGCCCGGTCCCCGATTTCGATCTCGACGACGGCAGCGAAGCCGATCCCCAGGCGCTGCGCGAGGCCGCGCTGGCGGTCGAGGAGGCTGCGCGCGCCGTCGCCGGCGTCACCAACAGCGAAGGCGGCAGCGCGAGCCACAGCCGCACGCGCTTTGCGCTCGCGACGAGCCATGGCTTCGCCGGCGGCTATGGGTCGAGCGGGCACAGCCTGTCGGCGAGCGTCATCGCCGGCGAAGGTGCGGCGATGCAGCGCGATTATGGCTGGCACAGCGCGCATCATCTGTCCGACCTCGAAAGCGCCGCCGAAATCGGCGCGCGCGCCGGAACCCGCGCCGTCGCACGGCTGAACCCCGGCAAGGCACCCGTCGGCAAGGTGCCGGTCGTCCTCGATCCGCGCATCGGCAGCAGTATCGTCGGCCATCTGCTCGGCGCGATCGCGGGCCCCGCGATCGCCCGCGGGACCAGCTTTCTGCTCGACAAGGAAGAGCGGGCGCTGTTCGACAGCGCGATCGTCGTGCGCGACGAACCGCATCGTCTGCGCGGGCTGCGCAGCCGCGCCTTCGACGGAGAGGGCCTGCCGACCGCCGCGCGCGATATCGTCGCCGATGGCCGCATTACGGGGTGGCTGCTCGACACCGCGTCGGCGAAGCAACTCGGGCTCGAACCGACCGGCCATGCGAGCCGCGGCGGCGGCGCGTCGGGGGTCTCTGCCAGCAACCTGCATCTCGCGGCCGGGTCGATCGCGCCCGACGCGCTGATCGCCGACATCGACCGCGGCGTCTATATTACCGAACTGATCGGCCAAGGCGTCAACCCGGTGACCGGCGATTATAGCCGCGGCGCGTCGGGTTTCCTGATCGAGGGCGGGCGGATCGACGGCCCGATCGCCGAATTCACGATCGCGGGCAATCTGATCGACATGTTCGCCGCGCTGGTCCCCGCCGACGATCTGGTTTTCCGCCACGGCACCAACGTGCCGACGCTGCGTATCGACGGCATGACCGTCGCCAGCAGCTAGGCCGCCCGCCCGATGCCCGCGCGCAACCTGGAAGCCGTGATCGCCGCGACGCGCGAGGTCGGTGACATGGCGATGGCGCGCTGGCGCGGCGAGGGCAAGGCGGTCAACGTCTGGCACAAGTCGGAAAATAATCCGGTCAGCGACGTCGATCTGGCGGTCGACGCCCGGTTGAAGGCGGTTCTCGGCGCGATGGTGCCGGAGGCCGGATGGCTTTCGGAGGAAACTGCGGACAACAGCGACCGGCTGTCGCGCCGTTTCATGTGGTGCGTCGACCCCATCGACGGCACCCGCGACTTCATCCGCGGCCGTCCGGGCTGGGCGGTGTCGGTCGCTCTGGTCGTCGACGGCGCCCCCGAAATCGGCGTGCTCTACGCGCCCGCGCTCGACGAACTGTGGGTCGCCCGCAGGGGTCAGGGCGCGACGCTCAACGGCGAAACGCTGCGCGCCAGCCGCCGGATGATCTTCAACGGATCGCGCGTTCCCGCCGACAGCTTGCCCAAGATCGACCGCGATCTCATCATGGTGACAAAACCCAACAGCATCGCGCTGCGCATGGCGCTGGTCGCCGACGACCGCGCCGATCTGGTCGCGACGCTGCGCTGGGGCTTCGAATGGGACGTCGCCGCCGCGGCGCTGATCGCGACCGAGGCTGGCGCGACCGTCACCGACGCGTTCGGCGAGCCGCTCGTCTTCAACACCCCGCGCGCGCAGGCCTTCGGCGTCATTGCCTGCGCGCCGGGCATTCATGGCGCGGTCGTCAACCGGCTGCACGACCGGGCGGTGGCGCTGACCGCCGACGATTGAGGCGCGCCCCGGCAGGCTGCAAAAGCCGCCGCTTCGCTTGACAATTCGCCCGACTCACCCTAATTGCCGCTGCATTCCAACACCCTGACCGGACGGCGAAACGCTCAGCGCGTCTTCGTGGTCCGTTTTTTGCGTTGGAAAACAGACGCTTTGAGATAGGGCTCGTTTGCCAGCGAACCCTGTGGAGCAGGAGAAAGAACAGATGGCACGTATCGCGGGCGTAAACCTGCCCACCAACAAGCGCGTTATCATCGCGCTCACCTACATCCACGGCATCGGCCGCAAGACCGCCGTCGACATCGCTGACAAGCTCGGCATTGACCACACCCGCCGCATCCAGGACCTGTCGGACGCCGAAGTCCTGCAGATCCGCGAAACGATCGACGCCGACCTCACGGTCGAGGGTGATCTTCGCCGCAACACGGCGATGAACATCAAGCGCCTCATGGACCTCGCCTGCTATCGCGGCCTGCGTCATCGCAAGGGCCTTCCGGTCCGCGGCCAGCGCACGCATACCAATGCGCGCACCCGCAAGGGCAAGGCCAAGCCGATCGCCGGTAAGAAGAAGTAAGAGCAGAGATTCGTCCCGGGGACGGATTTCCTTATTTCTCCGCCGGAGGTCGCCATCGCACTGGCACCACCGGTCGTCTTCAGGATTTAGGGTTTAGGAATTCAAAATGGCTCGTGAACCGCAGCGCCTTCGTCGGCGCGAACGCAAGAATATCTCGTCGGGCGTCGCCCACGTCAACGCGACCTTCAACAACACGATGATCACCATCACCGACGCGCAGGGCAATGCGATTGCCTGGTCGAGCGCCGGCATGATGGGCTTCAAGGGCAGCCGCAAGTCGACGCCCTATGCCGCGCAGGTTTGCGCCGAAGACGCCGGCAAGAAGGCCGCCGAACATGGCGTCCGCACGCTGGAAGTCGAAGTGAAAGGCCCTGGTGCCGGTCGTGAGTCGGCCCTGCGCGCGTTGCAGGCGGTCGGTTTCCACATCACGTCGATCCGCGACGTGACGCCGATCCCGCACAACGGCGTACGTCCGGCCAAGCGCCGCCGCGTCTGACGTTTCCGGACTGGCGGCCTTCGGGCCGCTCTGCCGTCACCATATCTAACGCAGGACAGGCTCGACCCGCCCCGCCCGTCCCGCCCAAAGCAAAGGGAAGTCTATGACTGTCAATATCCGGAACTGGCAGGAATTGAAGAAGCCCAGCAACCTGGAAATCAAGGCTGGCAGCGACAGCAAGCGCAAGGCCACCTTCGTCGCCGAACCGCTCGAACGCGGCTTCGGCCTGACGCTTGGCAACGCGCTGCGCCGCGTGCTCCTGTCGTCGCTCCAGGGTGCGGCCATCACGTCGATCAAGATCGAGAACGTCCTGCACGAATTCTCGAGCCTGGCCGGCGTGCGCGAGGACGTGACCGACATCGTCCTCAACGTGAAGCAGATCGCGCTCAAGATGGAAGGCGAAGGCCCGAAGCGGCTGCAGCTTTCGGCGACCGGTCCCGCGACCGTCAAGGCCGGCGACATCATGGTGTCGGGTGACATCAAGGTGATGAACCCCGATCACGTGATCTGCCACCTCGACGACGGGGCGACGCTGAACATGGAACTCGTTGCCGACACCGGCAAGGGCTATGTTCCCGCGACGGCCAACCGTCCGGCCGACGCGCCGATTGGCCTGATCCCGGTCGATTCGCTCTACTCGCCGGTGCGTCAGGTCGCCTACAAGGTCGACAATGCCCGCATCGGTCAGGAACTGGACTATGACAAGCTGTCGCTGACCGTCGATACCGACGGCACCGTGACCCCGGAAGATGCCGTCGCCTATGCTGCGCGCATCCTCCAGGACCAGCTTCAGGTCTTCGTCCACTTCGAAGAAGCGATGAACGACAGCGGCCTCATCGGCATGGCGGCTCCGTCGGCTTCGACCGAGGAATCGGACGTCAACCAGCTCAACCGCTTCCTTCTCAAGAAGGTCGACGAGCTCGAACTGTCGGTCCGTTCGGCCAACTGCCTCAAGAACGACAACATCATCTACATCGGCGACTTGGTCCAGAAGACCGAGGCCGAGATGCTCCGCACGCCGAACTTCGGCCGCAAGTCGCTCAACGAGATCAAGGAAGTGCTCTCGTCGATGGGTCTGCGCCTCGGCATGGACATCCCCGGCTGGCCGCCGGAAAACATCGAGGAAATGGCCAAGAAGCTCGAGCAGGAGCTGCTGGGTTAAGTCCCGAACTGTTCCCCGGCGAATGCCGGGGCCCAGTTGCAACGTTGAATCTGGACCCCGGCTTTCGCCGGGGAACACAAAGGGAAAAGGGCTCCCCCGCAAGCGGGCCTGGCTTGGGGTTCCGTAAAACGGCCCCTCTGACAAACGAAGGAATGGATTATGCGTCATAAATCGGGTGGCCGGAAGCTTCAGCGCACCGGCGCGCATCGCATCGCGATGTTCCGCAACATGTCGGCTTCGCTCATCAAGCACGAACAGATCACGACGACCGTCGCCAAGGCGAAGGAACTGCGTCCCTATGTCGAAAAGCTGATCACGCTCGCGAAGCGTGGCGGCCTTGCCAATCGCCGTCTGGCGATGAGCCGTCTGATGGACGAAGCGCAGCTTCAGAAGCTATTCGACGTCCTCGCCGAACGCTACAAGGACCGCAACGGCGGCTACACCCGCATCATCAAGGCCGGCATCCGCGCGTCGGACGCCGCGCCGATCGCGATCATCGAGTTCGTCGATCGCGACGTCGATGCCAAGGGCCAGGATTCGGGCCCGGTGCTGACCGACGAGGAACTGGAAGACGCGGCCTGAGCCGAACTTTCCATCGACACAAGATCAAGGGCGGCGTCCAACGGGACGACCGCCCTTTTTCTTGGCCAGCCGCCGGGGACCAGCGCGCAGCAAACGATTATCCGATCGTGAGGACGATCTTTCCCACGTGCGCGCCCGCCTGCATCCGCGCGTGCGCAGCGGCGGCATCGGCAAGCGGAAAAGCCTGATCCATCGCCGGCTTCCAGGCCCCGCTGGAAAGGCGCGGCCACAACGTCTTGTGAATCTCGTCGGCCAGCGCGGCCTTGAAGTCGGCGCTGCGCGCCCGCAGCGTCGATCCGGTCATCGTCAGACGGCGGCGCATGAGCTGCGAGATGTCGATTTCGGCTTTCGCGCCCCGCTGGAAGGCGATGGTGACGTGCCGCCCGTCGTCGGCAAGACACGCAAGATTGCGCGGCACATAGTCGCCGCCGACCATATCCAGCACGACATCGACCCCCGTCCCGCCGGTAAAGCCCTTCACCGCCTCGACATAATCCTCGGCCGAATAATCGATCGCGAGGTCGGCGCCGAGCGCCCGCGCAGCGCCGCATTTGTCGGCGCTGCCGCAAGTGACGATGATGCGGATATCGAACAGCTTGCAAAGGCCGATCGCCGTCGTGCCGATACCGCTGGTTCCCCCGTGGACGAGCGCGGTCTCCCCTTCCTTGATCCAGCCGCGCTCGAACAGATTATGCCATACGGTGAATATGGTTTCGGGCAGAGCCGCCGCTTCGGCCATGGTGAAACCCGCAGGAACGGGCAGCACGCTGCCCACCGGCGCGACGCAATATTCGGCATAGCCTCCACCCGCGACAAGCGCGCACACCGCCTGCCCCAGCATTTCGGGATCACCGCCCGGTCCGGTCGCGACGACGGTCCCGGCGATTTCGAGGCCGGGAAGGTCCGACGCGCCGGGCGGCGGCGGATAGAAGCCCATGCGCTGGAGCACGTCGGGACGGTTCACCCCAGCCGCGGCGACGCGGATCAGCAACTCGCCCGGCCCCGGGCGCGGCACGGGTCGCTGCTCGGCAACGAGCACTTCGGGGCCGCCGGGTTCGCGGATCGCGACGGCGGTCATGCTCTCGGGCAGGCTGGTCACGCTAAATCCCCCACTTTGTTCGATTTCCCACTCGCCCCGCCTTATTGACAGCCGCGGCGCGGGGGTCAACAGTTCGCGCCCCACAAGGCCGCAATTCGACAGGGAGGATGGCCATGGACGAAGACGACCTTCCCCGCCGCCGCGACGATGTGCTCGCCGCGCTCGCCAAACAGTCGCTCGACCCGTTGTCGGTCGCCGAACTCGACGATCGCCTTGCGGTGCTGGAAGCCGAGATAGCACGCACAAAGGCGCACAAGGCGGCCGCGGGCAGCTTCAAGGCAAATGCGGAGGCGCTGTTCCGTAAGGAATGACGGCGCGGCCGTCGCAGCAACGCCATGTATCTGCAGGCAAAGGCGACCGATTTGGCGGGATCGACGCTTGCCCGCCGCATGGGCTCCGCCTAGCCTGTAGCCGAAATGTTCCCCCGAAATCAGGAACGGAACGAGCCCATGCCCCTTATTGCCGCGCTTTCGATTGCCGCCCTGGCCAGCACGCCGCCACCCCCTCCGCCCATTGTCATTCCGGCTCCTGTCGACAAGTCGCCCCTTCCGCTGCTTGAGTCTGCCGACGGTTGGCCGGCGCTGCTTTCCTGGGATATCGCCGATGCGCGCTGCAGCGACGGCGCCCTCGACACTGCGGGCGTAAAGGCCGTCCTGCGCGCGATGTCGAACCGGCCAATGCGCGGCAGCGCCCTGATAAGCTATCGTTTCGACATCGACCCCGACGGACGCCCGATTTCGATCGAGAGCGAGGGATCGCCCGGCATGCCTGGTCAGGATGTGCCGGCGTCGCTGGCGGCAAGCCGTTTCCCGGTCGGGCAAGCCCGCACGCGATGCACGATACGCTATCGCATCGGCGCGCAGGCGATCCGCACCGCTGCGATCGAGGACCTGCTCGCCTATACGATGACGCCTATATCGGGACGATTGCCCAAAGAAGGATGGGCGCGCATCCGCGACATCGGCACTTGCGCCGAACCGCCGCGCCCCCGGCCGCTCCTTCGCGCCTTTCCGGACTTTTCGAAAATCCCGGCGACGCCGGGACGAAAAGACTGGTCCTTTGTCCTTTACGACACCGATGCGAAAGGGCGCCCCGTCAACCTGAAGACATTTGCGACGTCCGGCAATCGGGAGCTGGATGCGGCGGCGCGCGACGCCGTGGCACGATCGCGCTTCACCGGAGGCGTTCGCACGCAATGCCTCTACCCTTATCGGCGGGCGCCAGAGACGGTATCACCGCCGCCGATGCCGGATGCCGGCGCATTCAGGCCGCAGGGCGCGACCTGCGGCGACGATCGCGCGTGGGACCGCAAGCCGGCCCTGATCTACCCCGCTGCTTATCGCCGGCGCGCGGTCGAAGGCTGGGCGGTGCTGACGTATGACATCGCCCCGTGGGGTGAAATCGGCAACGTCAAGGTTGCCGCGGCGCAGCCTGCTGCCGACTTCGGCATCCAGGCGCAGCGAATGCTCCTGTCCGCCCGGGCCGCGGCTTCGCCGCAAGGATGGACGGGCTGCGTCGAGCGGGTCCGTTTCCAGATGGGAACGGCGCAGGACGACAATGACAACCCCGATTCCGACGATGCGACCTAGCGCAGGCCCTGTGATTGAGCGGCGTCGCGCCCGCCAAATCTCAACGCCGCGTTAACCATAAGACAAGCCTGTCATCGTAATTTCACACGAGCTTCCGCTTTTCCCTTGCGGAGAGACGGGAGCATCGCCACGTTGTGTTCCTAGGGGCGGCCTCTCCCCGGCACGTCCCCGCAAGGAGATGAAGACCATGCCGTCCTTTTCGGAGTCCCTCGAAAAGACCCTGCACAACGCGCTGAAGGCCGCGTCGGAGCGCCACCACGAATATGCGACGCTCGAGCATCTGCTCTACGCGCTGATCGACGACGAACATGCTGCCGAAGTGATGCGCGCGTGCGGCGTCGCGCTGGGCGAGTTGCAGTCGGCGGTGGTCCATTATCTCGACACCGAACTCGACAGCCTGAAGGTCGAGGGGCACAGCGACCCCTCTCCAACCAGCGGTTTCCAGCGCGTCGTCCAGCGCGCGATCCTGCACGTCCAGTCTTCGGGCAAGGATGAGGTGACGGGCGCGAATGTCCTCGTTGCGCTGTTTTCGGAGCGCGAGAGCTATGCGGTCTACTTCCTGCAGCAGCAGGATCTGACGCGGCTCGACGCCGTTTCCTACCTCAGCCACGGCGTCGGCAAGGGCGGCAAGCCGTCGCCCACCGCCGAGCCCGAGGAAAAGGAAGAAGCGAAGGACAAGAGCGAAGGCAAGAACAAGAAGGAAACCGCGCTCGACCAGTTCACGGTCAACCTCAACGAAAAGGCGAAGGGCGGCAAGGTCGACCCGCTGATCGGCCGCAGCGCCGAGGTCGACCGCACGATTCAGATCCTCTGCCGCCGCAGCAAGAACAACCCGCTCTATGTGGGCGACCCCGGCGTCGGCAAGACCGCGATCGCCGAGGGCCTCGCGCGCAAGATCATCGAGGGCGACGTGCCCGAGGTGCTGAAGGAAGCGGTGATCTATTCGCTCGATATGGGCGCGCTGCTCGCTGGCACGCGCTATCGCGGCGATTTCGAGGAGCGGCTGAAACAGGTCGTCTCCGAACTCGAAGGCATGCCGCACGCGATCCTGTTCATCGACGAGATCCACACGGTGATCGGCGCCGGCGCGACGAGCGGCGGCGCGATGGACGCGTCCAACCTCCTGAAGCCCGCATTGTCGGGCGGTGTGATCCGCTGCATCGGGTCGACCACCTACAAGGAGTTCCGCAATCATTTCGAGAAGGACCGCGCGCTGCTGCGCCGGTTCCAGAAGATCGACGTGATCGAACCGAGCATCGAGGACACGAAGAAGATCCTCGCCGGCCTGCGCGACGCGTTCGAGAGCCATCATAATGTGAAATACACCGCCGACGCGATCAACGCGGCGGTCGAGCTGTCGTCGCGTTACATCAACGACCGCAAGCTGCCCGACAAGGCGATCGACGTGATCGACGAAGTCGGCGCAATGCAGATGCTGGTGCCGCCGTCAAAGCGCCGCAAGACGATCACCGCCAAGGAAATCGAAGCGGTGATCGCGACGATGGCGCGTATCCCGCCCAAATCGGTGTCGAGCGACGACAAGAAGGTTCTCGAAACGCTCGAGACCGACCTCAAGCGCGTCGTCTTCGGTCAGAATACCGCGATCGAGGTGCTGTCGTCGGCGATCAAGCTCAGCCGCGCCGGGCTGCGCGATCCCGAAAAGCCGATCGGCAATTATCTGTTCAGCGGCCCCACTGGCGTCGGCAAGACCGAGGTCGCGAAACAGCTCGCGCATCTGCTCGGCATTCCGCTCCAGCGGTTCGACATGTCCGAATATATGGAGCGCCACTCGGTGAGCCGCCTGATCGGCGCGCCGCCGGGCTATGTCGGCTATGACCAGGGCGGCCTGCTGACCGACGCGATCGACCAGAACCCGCACTGCGTGCTGCTGCTCGACGAGATCGAGAAGGCGCATCCCGACCTGTTCAACATCCTGCTCCAGGTGATGGACAATGGCCGGCTGACCGACCACCACGGCAAGACGGTCGACTTCCGCAACGTGATCCTGATCATGACGACCAATGCGGGCGCGAGCGACATGACGCGCGAGTCGATCGGTTTCGGCACCCAGACGCGCGAGGATGCGCAGGAAGAGGCGGTGAAGCGCATGTTCACCCCCGAATTCCGCAACCGCCTCGATGCGATCGTCCCCTTCGGCTATCTGCCACCCGAAGTCGTGGCGCGCGTCGTCGACAAGTTCATCCTGCAACTCGAACTGCAGCTTGCCGACCGCAACGTCCACATCCAGCTCGACGACAAGGCGCGCGAATGGTTGACCGCCAAGGGCTATGACAAGCTCTATGGCGCACGCCCGATGGGTCGCCTGATCCAGGAAAAGATCAAGCAGCCGCTTGCCGAGGAACTGCTGTTCGGCAAGCTCGTCCACGGCGGCGAGGTCAAGGTGAAGCTGAAAACCGGCGAGGATGCCAAGGTCGGCAATCCGCTGAGCTTCGAAATCACCCCGGCGGCGCCCAAGGCGAGCAAGGGCAAGGGCAAGGCCAAAGCCGAGAAGGCGGCAGAGTAGAAACCGCTTCAACCCCTCCCGCTTGCGGGAGGGGTTTTGTTTGACCCCCTCGCTTTTTGGGGCTGCGGCGCCTATATCACCGGCATGTACAACTACATCTCCGTAACCGCCGACGAAGCGGCCACCCCCGCCCGCGTCCGCGACGGCACGATCAAGCTGCACGACGAATCCGGCTTTGCCGGAATGCGCAAGGCCGGCCGGCTGTCGGCCGAGATCCTCGACGCGCTCGTTCCTTTCATCCAGCCCGGTGTAACCACCGGGGCGATCGACGATCTGGTGCGCGAGATGATGCTTGCGGGCGGCGGCATTCCCGCGACGCTGGGCTATCGCGGCTTCACGCATAGCTGTTGCACCAGCATCAACCATGTCGTGTGCCACGGGATTCCCGACGACAAACCGCTGCGCGAAGGCGATATCGTCAATGTCGACGTCACCAGCATCATCGACGGCTGGCATGGCGACACCAGCCGCATGTATCTGGTCGGCGAGGTGCCGATCAAGGCGCGGCGGCTGGTCGACGTGACCTATGAATGCCTGATGCTGGGCATCGAACAGGCGAAACCCGGCAATACGATGGGCGACGTCGCGCACGCGATCCAGAGCCACGCCGAACGCCACCGTTATTCGGTGGTGCGCGATTTTTGCGGTCACGGGCTCGGCCAGATGTTCCACGATGCGCCCGAAGTGGTCCACGCCGGGCGCCCCGGCACCGGCCCCGAGCTGAGGCCCGGCATGTTCTTCACCATCGAACCGATGATCAACACCGGCAAATATGCCGTGAAGATGCTTGCCGACGGCTGGACCGCGGTGACGCGCGACCGGTCGCTTTCGGCGCAGTTCGAACACAGCATCGGCATCACCGAGGACGGCTGCGAAATCTTTACCGCAAGCCCCAAGGGACTCAACGCCCCGCCCTGGGCCTGAAACCTGCCACAGACTTTAGGTAGAACACCCTAAATTCCCGCTTGCGAATCCGCTTCGCCCGGCGCAGTCTTGACGTGAACGTCAAGCATAGGACGTCGAGGGAGAGCGAATATGGCGAAACGGGTCATGGCGACCGCGCTGCTTTGTGGTGTGGCCTTGGTTCTGGCGGGTTGCAACGCGTCGAAGTCGGGCGGCACGGGCGGATCGCTCGACGATGCCGAGAAGGCGAGCGAAGCACTGCTCAAGACCGGCGGCAACGGCGACAACTGGGCCGGCATCGGCTATGGCTATGACGAGCAGCGCTTCAGCCCACTCACCGACATCAACGACAAGAATGTGGGCGAGCTTGGCATTGCCTGGTTCGCCGATCTCGACGATGCGCGGGGACAGGAAGCGACCCCGGTCGTCGTCGATGGCACCCTTTATGTCAGCCACGCCTGGTCGAAGGTCGACGCGTGGGACGCCGCGACCGGCAAGAAGCTCTGGTCCTTCGATCCCAAGGTGCCGGGCGACCGCGCGGTCAACGCCTGCTGCGACGTCGTCAACCGCGGCGTCGCGGTATGGGGCGACAAGGTCTTCGTCGGCGCACTCGACGGGCGGCTGATCGCGCTCGACCGCAAGACCGGCAAGGAGTTGTGGTCGACGCAGACCTTCGATCCCCAAAAGCCCTACACGATCACCGGCGCGCCGCGCGTCGTGAAGGACATGGTGCTGATCGGCAGCGGCGGCGCCGAATTCGGGGTGCGCGGCTATGTCACCGCCTATGATGCCGATACCGGCAAGGAGCGCTGGCGCTTCTACACCGCGCCGAATCCCGAAAAGAAGAAGGACGGCGCCGCGAGCGACGACATCTTCGCGTCGAAAGGCAATGCAACCTGGTCAGACCAGGGGGAATGGAAGACGTCGGGCGGCGGCGGCACGGTGTGGGACGCAATCGTCTATGACAAGGATCTCGACCAGATCTATCTCGGCGTCGGCAACGGCAATCCGTGGAACCATGGCACGCGTTCGAACGGCGAAGGCGACAACTGGTTCCTCTCGTCCGTGGTGGCGCTCGATGCGTCGACCGGCAAATATAAATGGCATTATCAGGAAACGCCCGGCGAGAGCTGGGACTATACCGCGACGCAGCCGATCATCCTTGCCGAGCAGGCGGTGAACGGCAAGCCGACCAAAGTGCTGTATCATGCACCGAAGAACGGCTTTTTCTTCACGATCGACCGCACGACCGGCAAGCTGATCGACGCCAAGCCTTTCGTCGACGGGATCAACTGGGCAACCGGCTATGACATGGCCACCGGCCGGCCGATCGAAAATCCCGACGCGCGCTTCTACAAGACCGGCAAGCCCTTCATCGCGATCCCGGGCGCGCTTGGCGCGCACAACTGGCATCCGATGAGCTACAACCCTGCCACCGGCCTCGTCTATATTCCGGCGCAGCAGATTCCGCAGGGCTATATCCAGGATATGGACGAGCTGGACCGGCGCAAGGTGCTCGGCTTCAACATCGGCGCCTCGCTGACCGCAGCGATGCTCCCCGACGACAAGGCTGCCTTCCGCGCGGCCGTCGCCGCGACCACCGGCCGTCTCGTTGCCTTCGACCCGCGCACCGGCAAGGTCGCCTGGGGCGTCGACTATCCCGCCGCATGGAACGGCGGCACGATGACGACCGCCGGCAATCTGGTTTTCCAGGGAACGAGCACCGGGCGCTTCCGCGCCTATGCCGCCGACACCGGCAAGCAGCTGCTCGACCTCGACATGCAGTCGGGGATCGTCAGCGCGCCGTCGACCTTCCGCGTCGGCGGGGTGCAATATGTTGCCTTCCAGACCAGCAAGGGCGGCGCTTTTCCGCTTGTCGCCGGGGTCGCGGGCGGCGTGACGCGCAAGGTGCCCAATATTCCGCGCCTCGTGGTGCTCAAACTCGGCGGCACCGTGCAGCTCCCCGCCCCGCCCGCGACCACGACGCTGGCGTGGAATCCGCCCGCGCAGTTCGGCACGCCGCAGCAGATCGCATCGGGTAAGGCGCATTTCGGGCGCTATTGCCAAGTCTGTCACGGCGACAGCGCGATCGGCAACGGCTTCACCCCCGACCTGCGCGTTTCGGGTGCGCTGACCAGTGCCGATGCATGGAAGGGCGTGATCCTCGACGGCGCGCTGAAGGACCGCGGCATGGTGAGCTTTGCCAAGGTGCTCTCCCCCGCCGATGTCGAGGCGATTCGCGCCTATGTCATCGACCGGTCGAACTGGACCAAGGCGAACCTGCCCGAAGCGTCGGCGCCCGTCGGGCGCTGATTGCACAAAATTTGATCACCGAAATCACGCCGTTGCCCAAAGGACGGGCAGCGGCGTAATTTCGTGCCAAATTTCTTACCGAAAGCTTGCGATTCGCCAATTGGCACGGGTCTTGATTGGTGCAAGATGGCCGCACACCGCACCGACTCACGGGGGAAACCGGTTCAGGCGTACCTGACCCGGCTTCGACCACAGGCAAAGGTGGAAGGCCCAAAGGGGGACATGAAGCGTGAAGAAGATTGAGGCGATCATCAAACCGTTCAAGCTCGACGAGGTGAAGGAGGCGCTGCACGAAGTGGGTGTCAGCGGCATCACCGTTACCGAGGCGAAGGGCTTCGGTCGCCAGAAGGGTCACACCGAACTGTATCGCGGCGCCGAATATGTCGTCGACTTCCTGCCCAAGGTGAAGCTGGAGGTTATCGTCGACGACAATATGGCCGAACGCGTGGTCGAGGCGATTGCCGCGGCGGCGCAGACGGGCCGCATCGGCGACGGCAAGATTTTCGTGATCCCCGTGGAAACCGCGCTGCGCATCCGCACCGGCGAACGCAATGAGGACGCGCTCTAAGCTTCCATCGCTCCATCCCGTTCAACAGACGCCGGTCCAGCCGGTACTATTCGCAAAAAGGAAGAAGTGACCATGGCCACCAAGCCGAAGGATATCATCGCCCGGATCAAGGAAAATGACATCGAGTGGGTCGATCTGCGTTTCACCGATCCCAAGGGCAAATGGCAGCATCTGACCATGTGCGCCGGCGTGATCGACGAAGACGCCCTCGAAGACGGCCTGATGTTCGACGGTTCGTCGATCGAAGGCTGGAAGGCGATCAACGAAAGCGACATGATCCTGAAGCCCGATCTCGAAGCGGTCTATGACGATCCCTTCTCGGCGACCCCCATGCTGGTGATGTTCTGCGACATCGTCGAGCCTTCGACCGGCGAAGGCTATGCCCGCGACCCCCGCACGACCGCGAAGCGCGCCGAAGCTTATGTCGCCTCGACCGGCATCGGCGACACCGTCTATGTCGGCCCCGAAGCCGAATTCTTCATGTTCGACGATGTCCGCTTCGAAACCGGCTACAACAAGTCGGGTTTCGAAATCGACGATATCGAACTGCCGACCAACACCGGCCGCGCCTATGAAGGCGGCAACCTTGGCCATCGTCCGCGCGCCAAGGGCGGCTATTTCCCCGTCGCGCCGGTCGACAGCGCCGTCGACATCCGCGCCGAAATGGTTTCGACCATGCTCGAAATGGGTCTGCCCTGCGACAAGCATCACCATGAAGTCGCCGCCGCGCAGCACGAGCTGGGCCTGACCTTCGGCACGCTGACGCAGACCGCCGACCGCATGCAGATCTACAAATATGTCGTGCATCAGGTCGCCCATGCCTATGGCAAGACTGCGACCTTCATGCCCAAGCCGATCAAGGACGATAACGGATCGGGCATGCACACCCACATCTCGATCTGGGAAAAGGGCAAGCCGCTCTTTGCGGGCAACGGCTATGCCGGCCTTTCGGACATGTGCCTCTATTTCATCGGCGGCGTCATCAAGCATGCGAAGGCGCTCAATGCCTTCACCAACCCGACGACGAACAGCTACAAGCGCCTCGTCCCGGGCTTCGAGGCGCCGGTGCTGCTCGCCTATTCGAGCCGCAACCGTTCGGCTTCGTGCCGCATCCCCTATGGCGCGGGCGCCAAGGCGAAGCGCGTCGAATTCCGTTTCCCCGACGCGATGGCGAACCCCTATCTCTGCTATTCGGCGCTGCTGATGGCGGGGCTCGACGGCATCCAGAACAAGATCCACCCCGGCGACGCGATGGACAAGAATCTCTATGATCTGCCGCCCGAAGAACTCGCCGAAGTCCCGACCGTCTGTGGCAGCCTGCGCGAAGCGCTCGACAGCCTCGCGGCCGATCACGACTTCCTCTTGAAGGGCGACGTTTTCTCGAAGGATCAGATCGAAGCCTATATCGAACTCAAATGGGCCGAAGTTTACAACTTCGAACAGACCCCGAGCCCGGTCGAATTCGACATGTATTACAGCGCCTGATCTGCAGCGATCAGTCACGCTCGAAGGGCGTCCGGCTTGGGGGAGCTCGGACGCCCTTCCCTTATCTGCTACCTGCGCTCAGCGCATCATCAGGCCGCGGCGACCGATCGCCACAAAGGCCCCGACAAGCATCATCGCCGCCAGCGTCGTCACCACGTCGATCGCGGTGAGCACCGGTCCGAGCCCCAGAAAATCGGCGGCGCCCCAGAGGGTCAGCCCGATCCAGCTCAGGCCGAAGGCCCAATAGCCGCCCTCGATACCCAATTGGCGGTTAAGCTCGTCATATTGCCGCCGCCACGCCCAGCTCGCCGCGACACCGCCCGCAATCACGAGGGCCAGCACCGCCGCAGCCGCCTGCGCCGGAACGGGTCCGGTCGGAAAGGAGGGCGTGCGTGCGAGCGCGAGCGCAAGCAGCGCGGCACCGATTGCGCCCATGACGATGACCGATCGCCCCATGCCCGCGCGCTCCTCGCGCAGTTCGTCGGCATCGGCGACGTTGAGCAGCCGGGCGCCGGTGCGCGGCGCCGCCAACCCGAAGCCGACAAAGGCCGCCATCAGGAGATAGAGGATGGCGACCCCGGCCAGCGCAACGCGCGATCCGCCCATCGCATCGATGAAATCGGTCCCGGCGACATGCATCAGCCCGGCGACCGTGCCCGCACCGACGATCGCGCCGACCAGCGCCCCGATCCCGCTCTTCTTCCACGCCGCAACGCTGTGTCCGGCCACCATTTTGTCCATCACTCGTCCTCCGGCATCCAATGATCGATAAACAGCTCGCGCACCTCCAGCCCGAACAGCCGGGCCATGCGCAGCGCAAGCGGCAGGCTGGGGTCATATTTGTCGGTTTCGACGGCATTGATCGTCTGCCGCGAGACGCCGAGTCGGCGGGCCAGTTCGCCCTGACTCCACCCCGCCTGCTCGCGGCAATCCCGAACGCGATTCTGCAATGACCGTCCTTTCAGCCTGTCAAACACTCTTTACAGATACGAAACACACGCTGTCAAACACTCTTTACAGGTCGTGCTCGAGATGGGGATCGGCAAGCGAGCGAATATTGCCGGGCGCGATGGCTTGCGGCGGCGGCCTTCAGGCGGCACAAGGGCGCCGACAAAGGAGATTGTGCAGATGAAATCAGCCCGTTTCGCCGTGTTCGCCGCCCTTGCCGCGTTCGCGCTCGCCCCGGCCGCGCATGCCAAGCTGAGCCCGACCGAAAGCCGGATCGCCGGGACGGTCAAGGCCGAGCAGGAACGGTCGATCGCGCTGCTCGAAATGCTGGTGAATCAGAACAGTGGTACGTTGAACCTCGCCGGGGTCGAAAAGGTGGCCGAGATGATGCGCGCCGAGCTCGAGCCGCTGGGCTTTACGGTCACTTGGAAACCCACTCCCGAGACGAAGCGCGCCGGCCATCTGATCGCGGTGCACAAGGGGCGTGCCGACGGCAAGAAGATGCTGCTAATCGCGCATCTCGACACGGTGTTCGAACCCGACTCGCCCTTCCAGACCTTCACGCGAAAGGATGGCTGGGGCGAAGGCCCCGGCGCGGGCGACGACAAGGGCGGCATGGTGGTGATCATCGCGGCGCTGCGCGCGATGAAGGCGGCGGGCACGCTGAAAGACGCCAATATCGAAATCCATATGACCGGCGACGAGGAAGACGCGGGCGATCCGATCGAAAAATCGCGCGCCGACCTGATCGCGGCGGGCAAGCGCAGCGACATCGCGCTCGATTTCGAAGGACTTGTCCGCGACAATGGCGCCGACATGGGATCGATCGCCCGCCGCAGTTCGGAAAGCTGGACCGTCACCGCAACAGGCATGAGCGCCCACAGCTCGGGCATCTTCAGCGCCGAGGTCGGCGACGGCGCGATCAACGAGCTGGCGCGCATCATCCGCGATTTCCGCACCCAACTGCCCGAACCCAATCTGACCTTCAACGTCGGGCTGATCGCCGGCGGACAGGAAGCGACGCTCGACACCGGCGGTATCCGCGCGACCGCAAACGGCAAGACCAACATCGTCGCCCCGATTGCGGTGGCGCGCGGCGACCTGCGCACCCTGTCGCCCGAACAGTCGGCGCGGGTGAAGGTCAAGATGGCGGCGATCGTTGCGCGCCATCTGCCCGGCACCGATGCGAAGCTTGCCTTCGACCCCGGCGCCTATCCGCCGATGGCGCCGACGGCCGGCAACAAGGCGCTGCTCGACCGGCTCAACGGCGTCAACCGCGATATGGGGCTTCCTGAAATGGCCGCGCTCGACCCGCTGAAACGCGGCGCCGGCGACATCAGCTTCGTCGCCGCCGATGTCGATGGCCTAGCCGGGCTCGGCACCTATTCGACCGGCGATCATGCGCCCGGCGAAAGGGTCGAATTGTCCAGCATCGAACGCCAGGCGACGCGTGCTGCCATACTCATGTCACGCATCGCCGCTGAAAAGCGCTGAGCTGGAAGAAATCGCAGCCGACCGCGCTTGATTCGCGCGGCACAGTGATTAGGTAGCAATCCGAGACGGAAGTTTCCGCCGATGGGAGAAAGATGATGAGCGATACCGAAACGCACCTGAAACAGAATTACATCGGCGGCAAATGGGTCGACAGCAAAGGGGGCAAACTGCACGACGTCATCAACCCGGCGACCGAGGAAGCGGCATCGACCGTCGTGCTCGGCACCGCGGCCGACGTCGACGATGCCGTCGCCGCCGCCAAGGAAGCCTATAAAACCTATTCGCAGACGACGCGGGAGGAGCGCCTGGCGCTGCTCGGCCGTATCGTCGAGGAATATAAGAAGCGCGGCGCCGATCTCGCCAAGTCGATGGCGGCCGAAATGGGCGCACCGGTCAGCTTCGCGGGCACCGCGCAAGTCGGCGCCGGCATCGGCGGCTTCCTCGGCACGATCGAGGCGCTGAAGAATTTCGAGTTCAGCGAACAGCATGGCGCAAACAAGGTCGTCTATGAACCGATCGGCGTCGTCGGGATGATCACCCCTTGGAACTGGCCGCTCAACCAGATTGCGCTCAAGGTCGCGCCCGCGCTCGCCGCCGGCAACACGATGGTGCTGAAGCCGTCGGAAGAATGCCCCGGCAATGCCGTTATCTTCGCCGAGATCCTCGATGCGGCAGGCGTTCCGCCCGGCGTGTTCAACCTGGTTCAGGGTGACGGCCCGACCGTCGGCAATGCGATCAGCGCGCATCCGGGGATCGAAATGGTGAGCTTCACCGGATCGACCCGCGCCGGCATCCTCGTCGCCAAGGCGGCGGCCGACACGGTCAAGCGCGTGCATCAGGAACTGGGCGGCAAGTCGCCGAACATCGTCCTGCCCGACGCCGATCTGGCCCAGGTCCTGCCCCCGACGGTGCAGGGCGTGCTCGTCAACACCGGTCAGAGCTGCATCGCCCCGACGCGTATTCTGGTCCACAAGGACCGCAAGGAAGAGGCCGTCGGCGTCATCAAGGCGATGTTCGACGGAACGCAGGTTGGCGATCCGGCGCAGGAAGGCGGTCATATCGGCCCCGTCGTCAACAAGGCGCAGTTCGAAAAGATCCAGGGCCTGATCCAGTCGGCGATCGACGAGGGCGCAACGCTCGAAACCGGCGGCACCGGCCTGCCCGCGAACGTCAACCGCGGCTATTTCATCAAGCCGACCGTCTTCTCGGGCGTCACGCCCGACATGCGGATCGCCAAGGAAGAAGTGTTCGGCCCCGTTGCGACGATCATGGAATACTCCAGCCTCGACGAAGCGGTCGATATCGCCAACGACACCGAATATGGCCTGTCGGCCGTGGTATCGGGCGATCCGTCGAAGGCGGCTGAGGTGGCACCGAAGCTGCGTGCCGGCATGGTCGCCGTCAACGCCTGGGGCCCCGGACCGGGCGCGCCCTTCGGCGGTTACAAGGCGTCGGGCAATGGCCGCGAAGGCGGTCTGTTCGGCCTCAAGGACTTCATGGAAGTCAAGGCGATCAGCGGCATCCCGGCGTAAGCCGACCGATCCTCCTTGTGGCGACGCCGCGGGGAGGACGACCGCCGGGAAGCGCTCGCCGCTGAACTCCGGCAGCAAAGCCCCTTCCGTTCGCGGGAGGGGTTTTTCTTTGCCCCCCCAACGGCTATGCGCGCGCCATGACTGATCGCTCGCCGCTCGCGCCCGCTGCCTTCCCCGCCCTGCCCGAAATCGCCGGGGTGACGCGCCGTATCGCGCGCGCGCACTACAAAAATTGGGACCGCTGCGACCTCACCTATGTCGAACTGGCGCCGGGTACCGTCGTCGCGGGCGTGACGACGCAGAATGTCTGCTGTTCGACCGAGGTCGAAATGTGCCGCGAGGGCATCGCGCACGGCCGCGCCCGCGCGCTGATCGTCAATGCGGGCAATTCGAACGCCTTCACCGGCTATCGCGGACGCGAGGCGGTCGAGCAGATCGTCGATCAGGTCGCTGCGCATCTGGCGTGCGATCCGAGGGAAGTGTTCGTCTGTTCGACGGGCGTGATCGGCGTGCCGCTGCCCAAGGACAAGGCGTACGCCGGCGTCGCCAAGGTCATCGGCTTCGACACGCCGAGCGCAAGCTGGGAAGAAACGGCGCAGACGATCACCACCACCGACACCTTCCCGAAGGGCGCGGCGGCAAGCGCGGTCGTCGGCGGCACCACGGTGCAAGTCGCGGGGATCGTCAAGGGATCGGGGATGATCGCGCCCGACATGGCGACGATGCTCGGCTATATTTTCACCGATGCCGCGGTGGCGCCCGATCTGTTGCAAGCGATGCTGAGCGAGGCGACCGCGGGCAGTTTCAACGCGATCACGGTCGACAGCGACACGTCGACCAGCGACACGGTGCTGTTGTTCGCGACCGGGCGGGCGGGCAATCCGGTGCTGACGACGCGCGACGATCCGGGCGCCGACGCGCTTTATGCGGCGATCCAAAGCGTTGCGCTCGACCTTGCGCAGCTTGTCGTGCGCGATGGCGAAGGTGCGTCGAAATTCATCGAAATTACGGTGACCGGCGCGGTCAGCGATGGCAGCGCCAAGCGCGTCGCGCTGTCGATCGCCAATTCGCCGCTGGTCAAGACCGCGATCGCGGGCGAGGATGCCAATTGGGGCCGCGTCGTGATGGCGGTGGGCAAGGCAGGCGAACCCGCCGACCGCGACCGGCTGGCAATCCGCTTCGGCGACCATTGGGTCGCGAAGGACGGGCTACCCGTCGACGGCTATGACGAGGGCCCGGTTGCGGCGCATCTGAAGGGCCAGGACATTCGCGTTGGCGCCGACCTCGGCCTCGGCGACGGGCGCGCGACCGTTTGGACCTGCGACCTGACCCACGGCTATATCAGCATCAACGCCGACTACCGGAGTTGAGTTTTCCGAAAAACGTCACCCCCGCGAACCCGAGGACACCTTTGTTATAACTCGGCGGTGACCGGGCTGCGGGTTGTCGTTCACAAAGTCAAGGATACCCGTGAGCGATCCATGGAGGGTGGCATGAACTTCGCCGCGCCTCTCGCCAGGATGAAGGACGATCTTTCCGACGAGCGAGCGGATGTCGCTTGAAGCATCGAGCCGCATGTCGGGATCGCCAAGCGTTTCGGCGAGCCTCGCAACCTTGCGCTTATAGATTTCCGCAATGCCGGGATGCACGTCGGGCACGTCCTGCGGCGCTTCCGCCAGCCGCGCGCTGATCTCGACCCGCTCGCGTTCGAGTTCGGCCACGCGCGCCTTCATTGAGGGCTGGTAGAGGCCATCCTCGATCGCTGCCATGATGCCCGCAACCGCCTTGTCGACCTTCGCGAGCGCCCGCCGGTCGGCGTCGGCCTGAATGCGCCGCTCGCGGTTCTCGCGATTAATATGCGCAGCATAAGCCGCGACAGCAGCTTCGATCTTGTCAGCCGACACCAGCCGCTCGGCGATACCGGCGAGCGCACGGCGTTCGATTTCTTCACGCCGGATGGTCCGGCTGTTGGAACAGTTTCGGCTGCGATGATGGCCGACACAGCCATAGCGATCACCAACGACGACAGCATAGGTTCCGCCACAAGTGCCGCATTCGAGCAGCCCTGAGAGCAGATAGGCCGGGCGGCGCAGCCCTTGCGCGCTCCTCGACTGCGCCGCTTGCTTGACCGATACGTAGCGTTCGGCAAGCGCTCGCTGTTGGCGCTTGACCGCTTCCCAGAGCGCATCGCTGACGATGCGAAGCTCGGGAACCGCATTCCTGATCCATTCGGATTCGGGGTTGAGCCGGGTGACCTCCTTGCCGGTGCTCGGGTCTTTGACGCAATGCTTGTGGTTCCATGCGCGGACGCCGACATAAAGTTGATTGTTAAGGATGCCCGTTCCCCGCCGCACATCGCCCCGAATGCTCGTGTCGCGCCACGGCTTGCCGGCGGGACCGGCGATGCCGTCCGCGTTGAGGTCGCAAGCGATGGCGCGCGGGCTCTTGCCAGCCCCGAACTCGGCGAAGATGCGCTCGACGATCAGCGCCTGAACTGGATCGATCTCGCGCTCGCCGCGCACCAACTCGCCTTCGCTGGTGAGGCGCCGGACCATCCGGTAGCCATAGCCGATCGCCCCGGCAGAGAAGCCCTTCTCCACCCGCCCGCGCAGCCCGCGGTGCGTCTTCTTCGCGAGGTCTTTCAGGAACAGCGCGTTCATCGTGCCCTTGAGTCCGACGTGCAGCTCGGAGATTTCGCCTTCGGCGAGCGTGATGAGCGGCACCCTTGCGAACTGGAGGTGCTTGTAGAAGGTCGCGACATCGGCCTGGTCGCGCGACACCCGGTCGAGCGCTTCGGCGAGCACGATGTCGAACTTACCCGCCTGCGCATCGGTTAGCAGCCGCTGGATGCCGGGCCGCAGGATCATGCTGGCGCCCGAGATGGCGGCATCCTCGAAACTGCCGACAATCTGCCATCCCTCGCGTTCCGCGTGCTCGCGGCAGATGCGCTGCTGGTCAGCGATCGACGCGGCATTTTGCTGGTCGGAGGAATAACGGGCGTAGAGCGCGGCGCGGATCATCATGTCTTCCTTTCATGTGGCGGGACAAAACCCCGCACAGCCGGTTAAGACAGTGTCCCGCGCGAACACCCTTTGGTCAATGCTTTGGCGCCTTCGGGTTTTTCGGCGCTACGTCATTGTCGTTGGCGGCTTTTCGGACATTGATATGCTCGCGCGCGATGTGTCGCCCGATCGCCTCTGCGATGCGCGTCAGCGCCGCATCAACCGTTTCGGGAGCAAGATCATTGTCGTTAGCGGCGAGCAGTCCGCACCGGCGACGCGGCGCTCCATCCTCAATCATATCGGCCCGGCTCCCGGCGCGGGGTTATCGTTGTCGGCCCGGTAGCCCGCAGGGTCGGCGATCCATCGCGCAACGGCGGACTCATGCCATCCCGCTCCGTTAATGCTGATCTTGAGTTGGGGCGGGAACGTCCCTTCGCCTATCTTGCGATAGAGGGTCGAGCGGGACAGTCCGGTGCGATCGAGGACGGTCTTGAGGCGGATGATTTTCTCGGGGACGGGCATAGAGCTTGCTCCATCGGCTGGTAGTTGGCGATCTCCCTGGGTAAAGAATTGGCCATCATAAACCGCCGCGCAAGGGCCTGTTCGTGGCGCCTCGGCGCATCCAGAAACGATGTCGAATGTTAGCGAACGGTAGGAAACATTATCGGACAACGGGTGAACGACAATTTTTTTCTCATACTGTCCCGGCAGCGGACTCGATGACGGCGCCAATTTCGCTGGCGATCAGTTGAAATTATGCTGAGCCGAATCGGATCGATAGCGCATGGCCGGAATGAACTGGTGTTCTAACCAGCACGGCTTGCTGACCACGACAGGCTTCAAATCAGGAAGATGGGCCGATCGGCTCTTTGAACACCCCGGTTCCGCGGCATTCAGCGGCATTTGGGGGGCATGCCCGTGATATGGAAACCTCCCGGCGAGCACACTTTTGAGGCGACAATTGGCTCATCGGTTTACAAAAATCATTCAGGTTGACAAATTCAAGAAAAAGCCCATTGTGGCACGCGGCGCTTGAGCAACTGGGGACTTCAATGACCAAGATTTATCCGTGGGACTATCATCCGGACCTGACCGATGATCGTATCAAGACTGTTGCCGCCATGCTGGTTGACGGTCGCCATGCCGCTCTTGAGCGCATGGATGAGGAGGCCGGTGATAATGGCTGGACTCACGGATGTCGGGCATTTCAGTTTTGCAGGCATCGTATCCTGCGCGCGATTGACAGCGGCGATCATGATTGGCTGACCGCGATTGATCGTACTCTCCAGCTTATTTTCAAGATTGGAGAGGTGCCTGTACGCATTTATAAGGGCGACGCCGACGAACCGACCGACCGGACGCTTCGTCAGACCTTCGGCGAACTGCGCCAGCTCGAAATCCTGTTTCCCGAGCATGACGAAGGCCGGGATCTTGCTTATCGTTTTGCGGTCGAGACCGACATCGATGGCAGTGTGCTCGCGGTAAAATTTGTCGGGTTGCGCGGTGAATCCGCGGTTCTGATCTGGGACGTGCCGCTTGACGATTTGCCGACGTTTGCTGGTACCGTAGGGCGCGCGGCTTCGGAGAGTGTCGAATTGGCTGCTCCCAGCGTTGGACTTCGTACCGACCGCGACGTTGCGGAAGACGGCGCAGACGCCTAACGGCACACCGGTTTGAATTGATCGGATGAGATCATGGTCGGAACGCAAGTCTTCGATGGCGAACGCCTGCGCCTTGCGCGTCTCGCCAAAGGGCTCACGCTTGATGAGCTTGGAGGGCGCGTCAGCGCGACGCGTCAGTATTTGAACCAGCTTGAGCAGGGCACGAAGCAACCGACAGACGTGATGATCGAGGCGCTCGCAGCCGCATTGGGAGTAACGGCGCGTTTCTTCACATTGCCGGCCCGTAGTAGTGTGTCGGCAGAGCAGTGCCATTTTCGTAAGCAAAGAACGACGCCGGTTTCGGTGGTCAGTCAGGTGCTGGCACGCGGTACGCTACTCGATAGTTTCATTGACCGTCTCGATCGCGCTCTCGAACTGCCGGACGTGTCATTCCCTGACCTTCCGGTTGCGTCCACCGCCGACATTGAGAGTGCGGCCGAAGAGGCACGCCATCAGTGGAAATTGGGCACAGGCCCGATTTCGAGCATGATGCGTGTGGTCGAAAATGCTGGCGCCGTAGTGAGCTTTTTTGACGGCGTGTCGGAACGTGTCGATGCTTTGTCCATTGACCGCCCCCGGCCGATGATCATTCGGAGTGAGGCCAAGCCAAGCGCCTGCCGCCTTCGCTTCGACCTGGCGCATGAATGCGGACATCTCATCATGCACAAAGGCATTGTGACCGGCGATAAGGTCACGGAAGATCAAGCCAATCGCTTTGCGAGCGCCTTCCTTCTTCCACGGTCGGCGTTCATTCACGAATTTCCGCGCGGGCGAATGCTCAACTGGCAGGCCATCTTCGATATGAAATTGCGCTGGAAGGTTGCCGCGTCGGCTATCCTTCGCCGGGCCTACGATCTGAGGATGGTGTCGGCTGACCAATATCGGACAGGCTACATCCATCTGAGCAAGACGGGGCAGCGCAAATTCGAACGCTATGACGATGTGATCGTGGCAGAGGAGCCCGAATTGCTGCCTTCCGCCATGATGGCGCTTGAGCAGGCTTCGCCTGGAGCTGTGCGGCGGATCGCAGCCGACGCAGGTTTGGAGGACGGTATGTTCGAAAGTGTGTCCGGGCTAGGCTTGCCGCCTGAGGCAGACATGGACATGACGAATCTCGTGCCCATCAGGCGCTAGCCTGACTTTTTTGCCGAAGAGGGGAAACATATGAGTGCCGAGGCAGCGCTCAGATGGCGTCCCGCCTGCGGCGGTCGCGCTCTATTCCGCTTCGCTCTACCGAGCCACCGCTGCGCCCCGTCTCGTCGGCTTCGCTGTGACGATCGCTGACGCATCGGGCCGGAGCTTGGATCCGGCCCAAAGGTCATCGCGCATTCCGCGCGATGGCATGGGCCTCCGGCCGTGCGGGGTGGCCGTCGCTCTCCTCTGAGGCCCGCCCGGCAGCGCGCAACCCCTGCGGGGTCCTCCATTGCATTTCGGCCTGCGGTGCGCCCTGCCTTGCAGGCGGGCCTCTCCGGTCGCTCTCGCCGCCCACCCCGCTCAGCCGGGGCTGCGGTGGTTTGGAAAGAGCAAAGGAGAAGTCATCATGGAACTCAAGCATATCGACATTTCGCAGCTTTCGGTGTCACCCGCCAACATGCGCGGGATCGCGAAGAAGCCCGACCTCACCAACATCCTGCCGTCGGTGCGGGCGCGCGGTATCCTTGTGCCGTTGATCGTCAGGCCGGGCGCGGAAGAAGGCCGCTACGAGATCGTCGCGGGCAAACGGCGCTATCATGCGGCACTGACCGTTGCCGAAGGACAGGACGGCATCGATCCGCTGCCCTGCGCGGTGATGGAAGCCGGTGACGATGCGGCGGCGCTCGAAGCCTCGCTGATCGAGAATATCGCCCGCCTTGATCCCGATGAGATGAGCCGCTGCGAATCCTTCACCCGGCTTGTTCGCGAAGGGCGCAAGGTCGAGGACATTGGCCTAACCTTCGGACTCACGTCGTTGCAGGTGAAACGGACGCTCGCCATCGGCAATCTCTTGCCCCGCATCCGTAACCTCTATCGGGCCGAGAAGATCGACGCCGTAACCATGCGGCATCTGACCCTCGCCACCAAGACGCAGCAGCGCGAATGGCTGAGCCTTGTCGATTGTCCCGAGAAGCACGCGCCCACGGGAAGCCAGCTCAAGGCATGGCTCTTCGGCGGCAGCGCGATTGCGGCCAAGGTCGCGATGTTCGACCTTGCCGATTACGCTGACGAGGTCATTTCGGACCTGTTCGGCGAGGATAGCTATTTTGCAGATAGCGAAGCTTTCTGGGCCGTGCAGATGGCCGAGGTCGAGAAGCAGATCAGCTTCTTTCGCGATACCGGCTGGGCCGATGTCATAGTCATGGAGCGCGGCGCCTATTTCAACACATGGGAGCATGAACGCTGCCCGAAGAAGAAGGGCGGCAAGGTGTTCGTCACCGTCAGCCATCGCGGCGAGGTCGCCTTCCACGAAGGCTATATCACCACCAAGGAAGCGCGGCGCCGCGCCAAGGGTGAATCGGGCACTCCCAAGCCCGTCCGGCCCGAAGTCAGCGCGGCGCTCGGCAATTATATCGACCTCCACCGCCATGCCGCCGTGCGCGCGTCGCTACTGTCCGAGCCGGGCATGGCGCTGCGCATGATGGTCGCCCATGCCATCGCAGGGTCGCCGCTATGGCGGATCGATGTCGAGAAGCAGCGCGCCGCGAGCGATGCGATTGCCGAGAGCGTCGAGGTGTCGGCGAGCGAGGCGGCGTTCGACAGAGCGCGTCGGAAGGTGCTCGACCTGCTCGGCTTCGATCCCGAAACGCCCACGGTGGTTGGCGGCTATGATGGCGAGCATGGTGTTGCCGGGCTGTTCGTCCAGTTGCTCGCGCTGTCCGATGACTCGGTGATGGGTATCCTGCCCGTCGTGATGGGCGAGACGCTCAGCGTCGGCAGCGCCGAGGTCGATATGCTGGGCCAGTTCACCGGCACCGACATGCGGACATGCTGGCAGGACACGACCGTGCTGCCCGACCTTATCCGCGACAAGCAATTGCTGGGTGCCGTCGTCGCCGAGGTCGCGGGAACCGACGTAGCGGAGGCCAATGCCGAAGCGACGGCCAAGGTGCAGCGCGACATTCTTGTCGATTGCCTCGCCGGCGGTAACGGGCGCGCCAAGGCAGAGGGTTGGCTTCCGCGCTGGTTCGCCTTCCCGCCGTCGGGTTACACGACACGCGGCGGTGTCGGCTGTGTCGAGCGGAGCGAGCATATCGCGGCGCTGGTCGCGCAGCCCGAAGTCGCAGAGGAACCGGAGTTGCGTGAGGCCGCCTGACCAGCTTCCATCATCGGAGGAACGGCGTTGCCGTTCCCCAGATTTTTGCCCGGCGCAAAGCGCCGGGCAATCTGTTCTTGCCAAGTGACGGGCATTGCCCGAAGATTCTTGAGGCCATGCGAACCGACGTCGATCATCTTCCTCCCGCCAAGCAGCGCGAGCTTGAGCGCATCGTCGAAATCATCTTCGACGAGTTCGGGCAGGCGACCGAAAATGCGACCGGGCGCCGCAAGGGCGCCCGCATCTTGAAGATCATCCTGTTCGGATCGCACGCACGCGGCGACCATGTCGATGCGCCATTATCGGCCAACCAATACAAATCCGACTACGACATCCTGGTCATCGTCAGCCAGAAGGAACTGACCGACCGCGCTGCCTATTGGGCCAAGGCCGAGGAACGCCTGATCCGCGCCTACACCATCGAGAAGACGCTTCGGACGCCGGTCAACTTCATCGTCCATTCGCTCCACGAGGTGAACGACGGGCTCGCGCATGGTCGTGTCTTCTTCATGGAAGTCGCGAAAGACGGGCTCGCGCTCTACGAGGCCGATAACCGGGAATTGGCTACGCCGAAGCCGAAGACGCCGCAGCAGGCGTTGGAAGCAGCGAAGGAATATTTCGAGGACGGCTTTCCGTCAGCGATGAAGCGCTATGAATTTGCGAAGTTCGGCATCGGCAAGGGATATCTGAAAGATTCCGCATTCGATATGCACCAGACGGTGGAGCGCCTTTATTCCTGTCTGCTGCTCACGCTGACCTTCTACACGCCCTACAATCACAACATCGCCTTCCTGCGCTCACTCGCCGAAGGTCTCGACCGGCGGCTCTATGGCATCTGGCCCGAGAGCAATCGCCGCGAGCGCGCGATGTTCCAGAAATTGAAGGAAGCCTACACCAAGGCCCGCTACAGCAAGCATTACAGGATCAGCGAAGAGGAACTGGCTTGGCTCGGCGAACGCGTCGAGGAATTGGGCCGCGTCGTCCATCAAGTCTGCACCGACAAGATCGCCGAACTCGAAAAGGCCGCGCGCGCATAATTGCCGCATGTCGCCCGGCTTGCCGGGATTCCTGGATTCTGGCATAATCGCGGCCACGGGATGGAATGACTGGCGGCCATCCCGAGGATAATCCTGCCAGGCATCATGCAGGTCCGGCCGCAGGTCGGGCAGTTGCTGTAGCCCGCGCTAGCGGCACGCAGCGGACACCGCTTGCACATCCGCGCATTGATGCGTGGACCGTCGGTGTGCGAGCTGCAAATGAACACCCCGAAAACGAACGACGTTTACGCGCGCGAAGTCGTGATGGCGCGCGTCGGCCATCTCATCCGCCGCAAGCAGCAGGAGGTCGAACGGATCACGCGCATATTGCGCGCCAGCTTCGATCCCGATGCGGTGCAGGCGCCCGAACCGGGCGTCATCAAGCGCATCATCCTGATCGGTCCCTATGCGCGGAAGAATTGGTACGAAGACGAAGATACGATCAATTTTTCCGATTACGAATTCTGGATCGTCGTCAATCATCCGCTGTTCAAGGAAGCGGAATGCTGGACCCGCGCCCGCGATGTCATCGACCGCGAGCTCGGCAACCGCTGCGCGGTCGGGCTTGAATTCTACTCCAAGGCCGACATCCGTGTCGCCAAGGCCGAGCGCGACACCTTCATCCTCGACCGGATCGAGGCGGGCATCACCCTCTATCGCGCGTCGCGCGATGCGCCCTTGTCCCGCGAGCGCAAGGGGGCACGGCCATGACCGCGCCCGCCACCACCTTCGACGCCTTCTGCCGGTCCGAGCAGGCGATGCTGCTGCGCTATTTCCGGAGGCGCGTCGGCCGCGACGCGGCTCCCGACCTTGTGCAGGAAGCGTTCATGCGCGTGCTCCGTTCCGGCGCCTTCGACCGGATCGACCATCCGCGTCCCTATCTGCTTCGTACCGCGCGCAATCTGGTCTTCGAGCGGTCGCGCCGAAAGGCGCGCGAAGGGGCGACCTTTCCGTTCGATGAGACATGCGATGCCGCCCTGCCGCCCGAGCAGATGCGGCGCATGGTGGAGCTGGATATCCGCCGCGCCTTTCGGCCAACACTGCTCGCCATGCGGCCACGAACGCGCCGCATCTTCCTGATGAGCCGCCTCAGGCAACAAACCTACCGCGAAATTGCCGACGAACTCGGTATCAGCGTCAAGTCCGTCGAAAAGCATATGACCCGCGCGCTGGTGCGATGCCGCAAGGCATTCGCTGCGCGATATGCTTGATGCGGCGGCGACATCGGTGCATGTCGCAGATCGATAGAATGCTATCGAACCGGGTCGGAGAAATGAAATGGAAGATACCGAAACGCTCGTCACGCTGACGGCGGATATTGTTGCCGCGCATGTGAGCAACAACAGCGTCGCCATATCGGACATAGCGCTCGTCATCCGCTCGGTGCACGAAGCGTTGTCGGTACTTGGCGCCACAGCCGAACCCGAAGTCAAACAGGAACCGGCGGTATCGATCCGATCGTCGGTGAAGCCCGATTACATCGTCTGCCTCGAAGACGGCAAGAAGCTCAAAATGCTCCGCCGTCATTTGATGACGCACTACAATATGACGCCCGATGACTATCGCGCCAAATGGAACCTGCCTAAGGACTATCCGATGACCGCGCCCAACTATACCGAGAAGCGCCGCGCGCTTGCCAAGGAAATCGGACTCGGCACCAAGGGACGCGGCGGCAGGCCCAAGAAGGCGCCCGTACGCCGCGCGAAATAGTCCTCAGGCCGCTTGGTCGGCCTGGCGTTCGAGCGCGTCGGCGATCATCGCCGCGAGCGATTCTTCGGCGCGGATGCGCGCAACCGGGTCTTTGGCATCGAGGTCGCGCCGCACCCATTGCGGCGCGCGTTCGACCACCCGGAGAATGGTGTCAGTCAGTTCGCGCGTCATGGCGCGCCTATGGCATTGCGGTCGCCGCGCGGCAACGCTTCCACGGCGAACGCCCGCTTGCCGCGGCGGCGCCAGAGTGCGGCGGTATCGGCAGCGCCATCGCTTCGCAGCGTGTCGGCCATCGAGAGAAATGCGCCGTAGAGCATAGCGCGGTCGTCGTCGGTCAATTCGACCAGCCCGGCCTTCGCGACGAGACCGCCGAGTTCGATGAGCTGGCGCGTGCGCTCGCGGCGCTTCACTTGCCATTCGCGCATTCCGGTCCGCGCCTTCACCGCTTCAAGCCGATGCCGCACGGCCGTCAGGCGCCGCGTCATTCGCTGCACCGCGAAGAGATCGCGTCGCTGTTTTCCGCGCGCCACGCTGAAAGAAGCTCGCGCCCGCCTTGCGCCAGCCCTCCTTCGCGTTTGTGTCTTTCATCGCGACCGCACCGAGCAACGCCCCGGTCAGCATTTCGGCATCGAGCGCGTCGGCGCCGATGGCAATGACGAGTTCGCCGAACTGGCGAACGCGGCGTTCCTTGAGGGTCTTCGCCTTGGCTTCGAGCGCTTTCAGTTCCGAATCGATATCGCGGGGTTTGCGCATGTCGCATCTCCATGTTGGGGTGATGGCCCCATCATAGGGATGCACCTCCCGATGCGCAGCAAGGTCGTCGGGACAGTCTGGCACAGCCTAGTCCCTCCGCGGATTTTTCCGTGTGAGGGCGCGCTTATACGTCGTGCCGACGTCGCTTTTGAAGTGTAGATGGATTGCCGTCATGGCAATCTTTCATCTCTCGGTCAAAGTCATCAGCCGCGCTGCTGGCCGCAGCGCCGTGGCTGCTGCGGCTTACCGGTCGGCCGACCGCCTGCACGATGAACGGCTCGACCGCGCGCACGACTTCACCAACAAGTCGGGCGTCGTGCACAGCGAAGTCCTGCTCCCCGAGAACGCGCCCGAAGAATGGCGGGACCGCGAGCGGCTGTGGAACGATGTCGAAGCGTTCGAGAAACGCAAGGACGCGCAGCTCAGCCGTGAGGTCGAGTTCGCGATCCCGCGCGAGATGAACCAGCAGCAGGGCATCGAACTCGCGCGCGATTTTGTGCAACGCGAGTTCGTCGATCAGGGAATGGTCGCCGACCTCAATGTGCATTGGGACATCGGCGCCGACGGGCTCGCAAAGCCGCACGCGCATGTCATGCTGACGATGCGCGAGATCGTCGTTGGTGACGATGGCGAAGCGGGGTTTGGCGCGAAGGTCCGCGACTGGAATCGCAGCGAACTTGTCGAGCACTGGCGTGAACGCTGGGCCGATCATGTCAATCAGCGCCTCGCCGAACTCGACATCGATGCCCGCATCGATCACCGCAGTCTCGCGGCGCAGGGCATCGACCTCGAACCGCAGGACAAGATCGGCCCCGCGGCATCGCGCATGGACGACCGCGGGCTTGAAACCGAACGGCTTGCCGAACATCGCGAGATCGCCCAGCGCAACGGCGAGCGTATCATCGCCAACCCACGCCTCGCATTGGACGCGATCACTCACGGCCAAGCGACGTTCACCAATCGCGACCTTGCGATGTTCGCGCACCGCCACAGCGACGGGCGAGAACAATATGATGCCGTCGTCGGCGCGGTGCGATCGTCGCCCGATTTGGTCGCGCTCGGTCGGGACGGACGCGGCGAGGATCGGTTTACGTCGCGCGACATGATTGAGGCCGAGAAGCGGCTCCACCGCGCCGTCGAAGCAATGGCCGTGCGCGAACAGCATCGCGTAGCCGACGTCGACCGAAATCGCGCACTGGCGCGCGCATCGGAACGCGGTTTGCACCTGGTGGGCGAGCAGCGCGCCGCGTTCGACCATGTGACCGACCGGGGCGATCTCGGGATCGTCGTCGGCTATGCCGGGACCGGCAAGAGCGCGATGCTCGGCGCCGCGCGCGAGGCGTGGGAAAGTGCCGGACTGAACGTCCGCGGCGCAGCGCTGTCGGGTATTGCCGCCGAGGGGCTTGAGCATGGTTCGGGGATCGCGTCGCGCACCATCGCCAGCCTTGAACATGGCTGGGCGCAGGGCCACGATCTGCTTATGGCGCGCGATGTGCTCGTGATCGACGAAGCGGGAATGGTCGGCACGCGGCAAATGGAGCGCGTGATGTCGCACGCCGCCGACGTCGGCGCCAAGGTCGTGCTGGTCGGCGACCCGCAGCAGCTGCAATCGATCGAAGCAGGCGCGGCATTCCGATCGCTCCACGAGCGGCACGGCGGCGTCGAGATCACCGAGGTGCGGCGCCAGCTGGCGGAGTGGCAGCGCGAAGCGACCCGCGCGCTGGCGACGGGCCGCACCGGCGAGGCGATACGCGCTTATGACTACGCCGGCATGGTCCACGCCGCGGCTTCGCGCGACGCCGCGCGCACCGAACTGATCGATCGCTGGGATCTCGATCGGCAAGCGAGACCCGGCGACACCCGGATCATCCTTACCCACACCAACGGCGAGGTACGCGCGCTCAACGAGGCCGCGCGCGATCGAATGCGCGCCGCGGGTGATCTTGGCGACGATGTCGCGGTGAAAGTGGACCGTGGTGCCCGACTGTTCGCGACTGGCGACCGCATCATCTTTCTGCGCAATGAGCGCAGCCTGGAGGTGAAGAATGGCACGCTTGGCGTCATTGAACGGATCGATGCGCGCAGCATGACGGTGCGCACCGGCGACGGGCGTTCGGTGGCGTTCGACCTCAAAGATTATGCCCATGTCGATCACGGCTATGCGGCGACGATCCACAAGGCGCAGGGCATGACGGTCGATCGCACCCATGTGCTTGCTACCCCCGGCATGGACAGCCATTCCGCCTATGTCGGACTGTCGCGTCACCGTGATGGCGTCGATGTTCATTGTGGCCGCGACGACTTCAAGGATCAGGGCAAGTTGATCGACACCCTGTCGCGCGAGCGTGCCAAGGATATGGCGCAGGATTATGCCAAGGCCGATCCGGTGCGTAGCTATGCCGAACAGCGCGGCATCAGCTTCCGCGAGCGCATTGCCGACAATCTGTCCCGAGCGGGCCAAGGGATTGCAAGGCACGTCCCCGAGAAGGCACGCAGCATCTTCGCCGGGTTCAAGCCGACCGTGAAGCAGGCCAGCATCGAACCGCGCGATACTTCGCGAACCGCCGACACGCGGCGCGCGGTCGAACGCTATGCCCGCGCGCAAGCCGACATCGACCGCATGAACGCCAAAGACCTGCCGGTGCTGCGGCACCAGCGCGACGCGCTCGCGCGCGCCGGTGAAGCGCTTGGCGCGATCGGTCCGCACGCGCGGCGCGATCTGGCGTCGGCGTTCGAACGCCAGCCCGAGCTGGCGGCGCATGCAGCGCGCGGCAACAGCCAGGCCGCAATCCGCGCGATGAACCGCGAAGCGGACATCCGCATCGATCCTGCCAAGCGCGCCGACCGCTTCATCGACGACTGGCAGAAACTCCAGCAGCAGCGAAGCCGGTCGCTGTCGCAGGGGGAGAAAAACGCCGCAAAGCGGTTCGCAGGCGAGATGAGCGCGATGGCGAGGAGTCTCGAACGCGATGCCCAGGTCGAATCAATCCTGCGCACGCGCAAGGCGGCGCTTGGCATCGACGCACACTCGGTTCGATCGGTCGGTCAGGACCTGGCGGCGATCGCCGACCTCGGGCGCGGTCGGGCGCGAGGCATGGGCATTGGAATGTAGGAGAATGACATGAACGACGCAGAACTCGAACCCGAAGATCCCGCCACCGCCGCATTTATGCGGCTCGAAGGCGAGGTCGCACTCGTGCGCCGGGCGGTTCAGCAGCTTGCCGCCGAGAAGGCAGAAATCCGCATTCCGGATTACAGCACCACGCTGGGCGAACTATCGAAAAGCGTCAAGTCCGCCGAACAGACGCTGCGAGAAATCGCTGCCAAGCCCGCCATGACGCTCACCCCCGAAGATATGGCGCGGCGGATCGACCGCGCTGCGCAGGAGGCGCGCCAGAGCAACGAGGGATGGATGCGTAAAGCGCAGGACCGCTATAATGATGCCATTCGTGACCTGCTTGGCGTCACCGCGACGCTGCGCGCCGCGCATGAGCAGCGCCTCCATCTCATCTGGGCGGCAAGCGGCGGCGTTGTCGCCGGGTGTCTGCTCTGGTCGATCCTGCCGGGCGCCATTGCCCGGGCGCTGCCCGAGCGCTGGCAGCTGCCCGAACGAATGGCGGCTCATATCGTCGGTGCGCCGACGATATGGGAGGGTGGCGTTCGGCTCATGCAGGTTGGCAGTCCGGAAGCTTATCGGGCGATCTCCGCTGCCGCGGTGATGCGCCACGATAATAAGGAAAAGATCGCCGAATGCGAAAAAGCGGCTGCCAAGGCCAGACGTGCGATACGGTGCACAATCCAAATTGAACCTGCTGGGACATGACCAAATATTCGATGTCCGCGCCGATTGCTGCCAATCTGGATATAAATCAGTCAATTATCGGCATCTTAGACTTGACGCTCCATAGCGCGGCCCATAGCCTCCATCGGCTAAGTAATTGAGTCTCCATTCTTCAGCGGCTGGGGGGGTGTGCGCATGAGAATAGGCTTCCTGCCGCTTGTTGCTTCCGGCTTACTGGCCGCGGCACCGGCCACCGCCACGGAAACCATCACCTACACCTATGACGCCAAGGGTCGCCTGGTGAAGGTCGTGCGCACCGGCACGGTGAACAATAATGTCACCATCGATTATGAGCATGACAAGGCCGACAATCGCACCCGGCTGAAGGTGACCAATTCGCCCAATCCACCCCCATAGCGTGAACTCGTCGGCCTATCGGTGGGCCGTACATCAGATTTTTGGCGGGCGATGGATCGGGGGGCGTTGCAGATGACGATAGTCGCTGGGAGTAATGCGAAGCGTAAGGCGCACGGTGCCCTTTTTTCCTTCTTGCTGCTCTGTATGACCGCGGTCGCCGTCCCGCAAAGTGCGTCAGCTCAGTCCACCACATTCCTCAACGCACCTTCTCCGGAGAAGATCGCGATTACCCCTGGCGGAGTCGATATTCGCACCGGCCGGTTGACCTACACCCGCACCGACCTGTCGATCGGCGAAGGCGGTGGCGCCATTGCGCTTGAACGCACGATGCCGACCCCGATTCCGACCCATGCCCCTCCCTTCGGAAATCTTTCGCATAATTGGGATATCACGCTGCTAATAAAGCCGGTCCCGATCGATCAGTACCCCGGTCAATATGACTATATTGCCGAAGTCAGTTACGGCGCACGATCACAGACATTTGAAAAGTTATACTTGAATGATGCAGTGTTCCGCCAGAAGTCCAAGAATTATGATACCCGCCTGACCACTTCAAGCGCGATCGGCGCCCTAGGCGCGGTTTACACATTCCGAGCGACCGATGGAACGCTTGCCGTATTCCGTCCAATAGTTGCGGGTGAATGCGTCAAGGCCCCGACGGCCTACCAATGCGCATTTGTTTCGTACATTATCGAACCCGACGGCACGCGCTTCGATTTTCAATATGAAACGACGACGGCTTCGGTAACCAACAAGACCCGTTTGCGTAGCGTCACCAGTTCACGGGGCTTGGCGCTACTTTTCGAATATGGTGCAAGCGGCGCCAGTTGGAACCAGGTTTCCAAGGCTTGTGCCCTGAATCTCGGGTCCATCGCCAAGCCGGCGAACAATGTCTGCCCGGTCGCCGCACCTTCAACGGCCACCTACAGCTATACCGGCCTTGATTCGCGAGTGGTGATCGCCAGCGCCACCACGCCGGACAGCTCAGTGGAAAGCTTTGGCTATTCCCCGATTGTCGCCGGAAGTTCCTTCAACATGACGTTTGTCAAACCCGGCATCGGCTCGCCCTGGATGACGAACCGCATGGTCTACGGATATACGGTTGACGGCGAACTCATGCCCTATGTCGCCGAGCAGGATTTCGCTGACGGTTCGGGTTACACATATAGCTATGACCTGACCCCGGAAACGGGCGATCCATTTGGCACTTCGTCAAGCTATCAGACCATTGCCGGCGGGGCATACACTAACGCTTTGAGTCAAACGACACAGGTTCGCTACAGTTTTCCGCAGACGCCAGGGTCAATGAATCCGCCGCGTGTTGTGGGTGCTGTGGGCGGTTACACCTACGTAAATTATGGCGATATTGTTTACCAGGCAACCGGCGGTCCCGCGCGGATTGTCGATCCGCTCGGCCGGGAAACGCTCAGCGACTATTGCGATCCGGTCGTCATGGCTGGCCTCCCTTCGTGGGAGCATCACCGTTGCCTCGTGACGCTACTGCAGTCACAAACCGATCCCGAAGGCAATAAGATTGTCTTGAAATACGGCAGTCACAACAATCCGATCGAAATCCGTCATGTCGCCAAGCCGGGGTCAGGGCTTGCCGATATCGTCGAGACAGCAGCCTATGACGGGACGGCCTGCACTAATCTCTATCCTTCGTGTAACAAACCGATCACCGTCACCGATGCTAAGGGCATTACGACGGACTATACATGGTCGTCGACCCACGGCGGCATGCTCACCGAAACCCGCGCCGCGCCGACCACTGGCGCGGTGCGACCGCAGAAGCGTTATACCTACGGGCAATTTTACGCCTGGTACAAAAATGATGCCGGCACGTTGGTGCAATCACCCTATGCGACCTGGCTTCTTACGCAGATATCGGAGTGCCGTACCGGTGCTGCGCCAGCCTGTATCGGTACCGCCGATGAAACGCGAACCACCTTCGGCTATGGACCAACCGGCACCGCCAACAACCTGCTGCCGGTGTCGAAGACCGTCGGGGCTGGCGATGGCAGCATCTCGGCGACGACGAGCTGGACCTATGACGCGCTCGGCAACAAGCTGACCGAAGACGGGCCGCTCGCCGGGACCGTTGACACGACGCGCTGGCGCTATGATGCGCGGCGCCGGGTCGTTGGCGTCATAACACCCGATCCCGACGGGGCAGGAACGACCTACAAGTTCCGCGCCACGCGCAACACTTACGACGCAGCCGGCCTTCTCACCAAAGTCGAGCAAGGTACAGTCAATAGCCAATCCGACACCGACTGGACGGCCTTCGCGACGCTCCAGACGACCGAGACCACCTATGACGCCCTCGATCGCAAGATGCGTGAGTGGACCTACGGCGCGTCCGAAGGGACGCAGTCGCTCACCCAATATAGCTATGATCTTGCGGGCCGGCTCGAGTGCACGGCGGTGCGAATGAACCCGGCTACCTTCGCCTCGCCGCCGGCGAGCGCTTGCACGCTGGCAACGCAAGGAAGCTTCGGTCCTGATCGCATTACCAAATTGACCTATGATGCGGCGGGACAAGTGACCAAGACGATCCTCGCCTATGGCACACCACTTCAGACCGATCAGGAAACGAACAGCTATACGGCAAATGGACAGCTCGCCACGGTCACCGATGGCGAGAACAATCGCACGACCTTCGAATATGATGGTCACGACCGGCTATCGAAGACGCGCTATCCGCTGCCGACGACTGGCGCGCTGGCGAGTTCGACGGCCGACTATGAACAGCTCAGCTATGATGCCAACGGCAATATCACACAGCGCCGACTCCGCGATGCGCAGCTGATCGATTACTCATACGACAATCTCAACCGGATGACGTTCAAGAATGTCCCGAACCTTGTCTCGGGCGAGTATGACGTCACCACGACCTACGACAATCTCGACCGGCCGACGCTGGTCAGCGACACGGCGAGCAACAACGTCGGCTCGACCTTCGACGCGCTCGGGCGTCTGACCGCGCAGACGAGTCCGTTCGGAACGATCGCGATGCAATATGACTTGGCAGGTCGTTTGACGCGGGTCACGCACCCCGACGGAAACTGGTTTGGCTACACCTACAACACCGCTGATCTTACCGGCATCAACGAGAATGGCGGGGCGAGCCTCGTCACCTACAGCTATGACGATCTTGGGCGCCGCACGGGGCTGACGCGCGGGAACGGCACGTCGACGACGCTGGTTTACGATCCCGTAGGCCGACTGCGCCGCTTCGAGCAGGATCTCTCTGGCACGAGCGCCGACCTGACCGTGAATGGTCCGGCCGCGGGCGGGACCGGCATGTCATACAGTCCGGCGAGCCAGCTCATCGCGCAGACGCGATCGAACGATCTTTATGCCTGGACGGCGCATTTCAACGTAGACCGGAGCTATAACCGGAACGGGCTCAACCAGCTGACGAGCGCGGGGGCGACGGCGTTGGGTTATGACGGGCGCGGCAACCTGACGAGTTCGGGGAGCGATGCCTACACCTACACGAGCGAGAACCGGCTGGCGACGGCGCCGGGCGGGGCGTCGATCTGGTATGATCCGACGGGGCGCATTTCGCGGCTGGTGAAGGCGGGCGTCACGACGCGGTTCGAGCATCTGGGTTCGCGGCTGGTGAGCGAACGCGATGGCAGCGGCAATATCCTGCGCCGCTATGTCCACGGCCCTGGCGATGACGAACCGGTGCTATGGTACGAAGGGTCCACCCTCGCCACGAAGCGCTGGCTGCACGCTGATGAGCGCGGGAGCGTGATCGCGGTGAGCGACGCGAGCGGGGCCGGTATCGCCGCGAACCGCTACGACGAATATGGCATCCCGCAGGCAGGGAACCTCGGGCGGTTCCAGTACACCGGACAGACGTGGATGCCCGAGCTTGGGCTCTATTACTACAAAGCGCGAATGTACTCGCCGACGCTCGGGCGGTTCATGCAGACCGATCCCATCGGCTACGAAGATGGAGTCAACTGGTATGCCTATGCGGCAAACGACCCTATCAACATGGTCGATACCGGGGGCGATAGGCGGCGCCCAACGCCATACCGGTCTATGGCTGCCTTACAGGTAGCGGCAGAAGTTGCGAGTATTCGACGAGGCCTGCGGACAGCCGTTCCCGGCTACAGATCTCGACCGTCGATGAGTTCCTCCAACCCCTCTGCGAGGGCATATCGTAACCAAATTTCAGAAATGCAGGCTGACTATCGAGCATTGTCAATCATTGGATTTGGCCCTTTAAACAATCAGAGTCGTCGCGGCGAGGGACTGGGAAATCCTAATCCGGCAATCGGTAGAATTCAGCACGCATTTGAAAATGTTCAATATACACCAAACGGTGGACCGGGCTTCAGTCCAGGTCCCGGAGTCTACAATTTTATGGGCGGAACTGGTGGCATGCAAGCCGCCCAAAGTTTTGCACAGAGCTTGGGTGGCATTCAAACTGGCTCGACAGGTACCGGTTCCGTGTACACTCTCTCGGGCCTTCCCCCCGGAATAACTGGCAATGTCGCGACCTATCAAAGCAGAAACGGCTATGCACGGGCCACTGTTACTTTGAAGACAACGGTCACTGAAACAGGAAGTAGAATCCCACGTGAAGTGACAAATCAGTTTAAGGTTCGGTTTGATGATTAGACCTCAGAGTGATGAAGAGTTCGGCCCATTCGGGAAAGCGGCGATATCGATACTTGATATGCTGTTTCCAAGCATTTACCGGACGACTTTGATTGTAAATCCAACATTTAGTGAAATTGGTCGAGCTAATATTCGTCCGCAGCTTGAAAGAGGAGAGTTCTTTGTTCTGTCTATTATCGAGCGACCAGAGGGGACTGGAAAATTTATCAGTGACCTGAGTCTTTTCTCAGCTTCGCAGGATGTTGAATCTTTGCTCGATCGCTATCGCTATGAGCATGCAATTTTAGCAAGTGGAGACTTAGGCATTCTAACGGCTTGGTCTCAGGCCGAATACGCCATTGTCGCGTTCAGAGAAGAGCTTTGGGACGAATATTGCGAGTGGTTCGAATCGATGCAAGCGATAGAAGTGGTTCGCGATGTCAGGCGAATCTGAACTGACGATGTGGATGCTCCCTTCGACCGGTATTGAATGATTCCTGACCGCCGCCATTCAATCCAGATAGCTCGTTTGGACGTTGAACACCCTATATTGAAACGTGTAGCGAGTTATAACAATGGTGTGCCCGGGAACGCGGGGGCGACGATTTGTATCAAAGCGCGCCTTCGAGCCAGCCCTTGAGCGCGCTCTTCGGCGCGGCGCCGACCTTGGTGTCGGCGATCTGGCCGTTCTTGAACAGGATCATCGTCGGGATGCCGCGCACGCCATATTTGCTCGGCGCGTCGGGATGGTCGTCGATGTTCAGCTTGGCGATCACCACCTTGCCGGCGAGTTCGTTCGAGATTTCTTCGAGCGACGGGCCGATCATCTTGCATGGACCGCACCATTCGGCCCAGAAATCGACGAGCACAGGAGTGTCGCTGTCGAGAACATCGGCCTGAAAGCTGGCGTCGGTGATTGCCTTGGTTGCCATCGTCTGAACTCCTGAAATTCTGAAAAATCGTTGATGCCAAGCTAGGACGTCGGGGCGTCCGGCTCAAGGGGCGGCGGCGGCAAATTCGCCTTGGCGGCAAGCAAGCCGGGCTTGTGCGGTGCCAGCACGGCATCGTCGAGCGCGATGAGGCGCGGTCCCGCCGTATAGAGCAGCGCCGTTTCGACGCGCCGGCCCGGAAAGATGACCGCCAGCGCATCGCGATAGGCCGCCATCTGGCGCAGATAGGCGGGCGCGACATCGGCCGCGCTCCCGGGTATCCGCCGCCCGGTCTTGTAATCGATCACCGTCACCGCGTCATCGGTCACGCGCAGCCGGTCGACGATCCCCGCCACGACCATGCCGTCGACCACCGCCGAGAGCGGCACTTCGGCCAGGCTGTCGGGGCCGAAAAGCGCGGCGTGCGCCGGATCATCAAGGATGGCGAGCACCTCGTCCGCCATCGCCATACGCGCCGCATCGTCGAGCATCGGTGCCTGCGCCGCGAGCCAGCGCAGCGCCGCCGCGCGCCGCGTAGCGGTCGCGACCGGCGGCAGGCGTTCGAACAGCGCGTGGAGCAGCAGACCGCGCGTCACCGCCGCGACGCGCGCCGAACCCTGTGGCGGCACCGCGACATCGTCTTCGCCCAGCGCCGAGGGCGCGAGGGGGCGCGGCGGGCGCGCCTCCTCGGGCGCCGGGGCGTGGGTCCAGGCGGGCAGCGCGAGCGCCAGCGGCGCGGCGCGCGCAGCTGCATCCCTGCGCGCCCATTTGCCATCATTGACGCGGTGGACACGGCGGCGGCCCCACAGCGGCCCCGCATCCTCCCAATCGCAACCAAGCCCCTCCAGCGCCATCGCGGCCGCGCTGTGCCAGCTCGTCTCGGGCACCGACAGGTCGGGCTTTTTGGTAACGCCCGCGACGATCAGCATCTCTTCGGCGCGGGTCATCGCGACGTAGAACAGCCGCCAATGCTCCTGCGCCGCGGCATCGGCCGCGTCCTGATAGGCCTGCGCCAGCGCACCCTGCCGCTCGTCGGCGGGCATCGCGAAGACGGGCAGCTTTTCCCAGGCGGCGACATCGACGGTGAAGGGACGATGACCGATCGCGGCATCGTCGGTCGCATCGGCGAGAATGACGATCGGCGCCTGCAAGCCCTTCGATCCGTGCACCGTCATCACGCGCACGACGTCGCTGCGCGCTTCGGTCTGCCGCTTGATATCGGCGCTGCTGCCCGCGATCCGGGTCAGAAAGCCGAGCAGCGACACGGTTTCGCGCGCCTCGAACGCCAGCGCCTGGCTCAGCAGTTCGTCGATCGGGTCGCGCGCCTCGCGCCCCAGCCGCGCGTACAGCTTGCGCCGTCCGTCGATCGGCCCTGAGAGGATCGTTTCGAGAAAACGGAAAGGGGTCGTGAAATCGGCCATGCCGAGCAGCGCACGCAGCGCCGCCATCGTTGCAGGCGGCATAGTCTCCTCGTGGGAGCGCAGATGTTCCCATATGGCGGCGCGGCCACGCTTCGCCGTACGCGCGTAAAGCTCGTCCTGCGTCCAGCCGAACAGCGGCGACACGAGCAGCGCGGCGAGGTTGAGATCGTCGAGCGGCTGCACCGCGAAGCGCATCGCGGCGATCAGATCCTGCACCGCGAGCGGCTGGGTCAGCGCGAAGCGGTCGACGCCCGCGACGGGGACATGCAGCGCCTGCAGCCGCGCGACGATCCGCGCCGCCAGATCGCGGCGCCGGCGTACGAGGATCATGATATCGCCGGGCGCCACGGGACGGCCATCCTTGCCGTGCGCGATCCAGTCCTGCACCTCGCCCGCTATCGCCTTGGCCAACCGCATCGAGGCGGGATCGGAGGCGGGGGCGCTGCCGTCCCCCTCGTCTCCGCCGTCCTCCGCGGCTGCGGCATCGATCGCCTTGCCGACGGGCAGCGGCGCCCAGAGTTCGACCTGGCCGGCCTGGGCGCTTCGAAACGGGCGGTGGGGCGGCTCTTCGCCGTCGAGCCCCATCGCTCTCGTCCCGCCGTCGCCGAGCCAGCGGTCGACGACGTCGAGCACCGCGGGCGTCGAGCGATAGTTGGAAACCAGATCGACCTGGCGGAAGGGCTGGCCGCCCATCTCGCCCATCGCGTGGAACATGTCGCGCGCGGTCGCAAACGCCCTGGGGTCGGTGCCCTGAAAGCCGAAGATCGCCTGCTTGCGGTCGCCGACCGTGAACAGCGTCCGCAACCGGTCGTCCTTCGCGCTGACGCCCGCGAAAAATTCCTCGGCAAGCGAGAGGACGATGCCCCACTGGCGCATATTCGTATCCTGCGCCTCGTCGACGAGGATATGGTCGGTGCGCTGATCGAGCTTGAAGCGCACCCATTCGCCGAAGCTGCTGACGCGCAGCAATGTTCCGGCGAGCGTGATGAGATCGTCGAAATCGGCAAGACCCGCATCGCGCTTGGCGAGCGCATAGGCTTCGGCAAAGCGCGCGCCAAGCTTCCACCCAGCCGCGAGATCGTCGGCGACGCGCATCGCGGTGGCGGTGGCGCGCAGCCGCCCGGCGGCATCGACGATGCGCACCGCGCTATCGGCACAATCGGTCATCCGGCCCTTGTCGCCCGCAAAGTCGGCGCGCAGCTCGCCCTTGCCGGTCAGGAAACAGCCGAGCAGTTCATCGAGCATCGCCGCGCGCGCCGAGGCCTCGGCGATGAGCCAGCCGACCATCTTGTCCGAACAAGCCTCCCCGGTCTTGGTCCCCCACGCCGCCCCGCTGGTCGCGACCGCCTTGATATCGGCGTCGGAAATCGCACCGCCCGCAATCTCGACCGCAAGCCATGTATCGGGATCGCCGCCCGGCAGGTCGAACGCCGCGCGCAGATCATGCGCCGCGGGCGGCAGCGCAGCGCGCGGGCCACCGAAGACCGCGGCGCAGCTCGACAGGAAGGCGAGCGCGGATTCCTGCCCCAGCCGCCGCGACAGCATCGCCGCAACCGCCCGCAGCGCCTCGCGGTCGGGATCATGCTCGAGCAGATCGCCGAGTATCTGCCGCTTGAGCGCTGCTGCTTCATCCTCCTCGATAGCGCGAAAGCCGGGAAGCAGCTTTGCCTCGAGCGGAAAGCTGGCGAGCAGGGTCTGGCAGAAGCTGTGGATCGTCTGGACGCGGATCGCGCCGCCGGGGCTGTCGATCACCATCGCGAACAGCGACCGCGCGCGCGTCATCAGCCCCGGCCGCTCCCAGTCGAGCCCCAGCGCGTGGAGATCGAGCCGCAGATCGCCGTCGCTCATCCGCACCCAGGTCGCGAGCCGTTCGTGGATGCGGTGCGCCATTTCGGCAGCGCCCGCCTTGGTGAAGGTGATGCACAGGATCGCTTGCGGCGAAACGCCGTCCAGCATCAGCCGCAGCACGCGCGCCGACAGCACCTGCGTCTTGCCGGTCCCCGCCGATGCGCCGAGCCAGACATGGCTTTCGGGATCGGCGGCGGCGCCCTGCCGCGGATCGAGGGTGGCGAGGCCGACGCTCTTGCTCAAAGCCCGTCCTCCCCGCGCCCGAACCATTCGTCGCGGCGCATGAGCTGGTCAAAATCGCCATAGCCGCCGCCCTCTCCGGGCGCGAAGGGCGCGTCGCCGAGCAAATAATCGCGCGCCAGCCGGGTCAGCGTGTCGGCGGCATGGTCGATCGCCGCCTCGGCGGTTTTGAGCGTGCTGCGCGGGCCATAGCTGTTCGAAATCCGCCCCGCACCGTCGGCGCGGCGGTCCGGGCGCAAGCTCCAATATTCGAGCGCCACGACGGGGGCGGCATCGATACCCTCCATCGCCCCTTCGCGCGCAAGCAGGCCGAGCAGCCCGAGCTGATTGTCGAGCCCGTCGGCGGCGGCCTGCGCGCTCGGCGCGCCGCCCGATTTATAATCGATGATGGCAAGGCCATCAGGGCCGCGGTCGATGCGGTCGGCCTTGCCATGCAGCGTGATGCCGTCGTCGGTCCGTTCGCCCCGCGCTTCGACCGCGACCGGATTGCGGTCGGCCTCCCAAACCTGCGCCGCGGCCCAGCGCAGTGCGGGTTCGATACGCGGCAGCCAGAAAGCGCGTGCAAGCCCGTCGAGCGCCGGATCGGCGGCGAGCGCGGCCAGTTCCGCCTCGAACGCGTCGCGCGTGGCGCCGCCGCGCACCCAATCTTCGAACAATTTATGCACCCGCGTGCCGCGCCAGCGCGGATCGGGAGCGGCGCTCAATGGATCGAGCGCCGAAAGGCCGAGCATCCGGTCGGCATAAAAGGCAAAGGGATCGCGCGCGAGCTTGTCGACGCCGGTGACGCTGATCCGGCGCGGACGGTCGGCGGCGGGCGGCTGCGGCGCCGGACGACCGGCGGGCTGCGCGCCGCCCGGCGGCACGTCGATTTCGGCGGCGAGGCGCGTGAGCGGCACCCCGCCCGGTGCGGGTTCGGGAAGCTCGCCCGCGAGCGCCGCGAGCCGCAGCCAGAAGCGCGAGGCGACGGCGGGATCGCCGCCGCTGCGCTGCGCGCGCGTGACGACGATCTTTCCGGCTCCGAGCGCGCCCGCGAAATCATGCGCCGCCATCCCCTGCTGCCGTTCGGGCGCGGCAAGACCGAGCAGACGGCGGATGCCGGGCGCGAGCCACGGGTCGGGTTGCGTCGCGGCGGGCCAGCGCCCTTCGTCGAGCCCGCCGAGAATCATCAGGTCGGCGCGCTGCAACCGCGCCTCGAGCAAGCCCCAGATGAACAGGCGCGGATGCCCGCCATAGGGCGGACGCACGCTCGCCTGCCCGAGCAATTGCCCGAGCATCGCGGGAAAATCGGCAGGATCGACAAGCGCCGGCCCGGCGCCGCGCGCCAGCGCCCACTGGTCGAACAGTTCGGCGAGCATCCGGCCCGCCGGCCCCGCCCACACCGCGTCGCCCGCCAGCCATTCGGCAGCGCGCTGCAACGCCGCGAGCAGGTCGGCGGGCGGCGCCGGCCCGGCAGCGAAGGGCGCGAGCGCGGCGGCGAGCTCGGTCGAAACACGCGTCCACCATGGTGCCATCTGCACGGCGATGGAATGACCGCGCGCCTTGGGATCGGCAGCGCGCGCCGCAATGCGCGCGCTCACCCCGTCCCATCCCGGAAGCAGTCCGGGCTCACGCAGCGTCAGGTCGAGCCGCCGCACCTCGTCGAGCCACATGGTGCGCTCCCCTCCCGCGCGCACGAGCGGATGGCCGAGCAGCGACACCAGCGCGACCGGATCGAAGACAGCAGCCAGGTCGGCAAGCAGCAGCAACAGCGCGCCCGGCGCGGTGCGCGACAGCGGTTGGCCGGCGCTGTCATCGACGCTGATGCCCCAGCGCGTCAGCGCGGCGGCGACGCGCTCGGCGAGCGCGCGGTCGGGGGTGACGAGGGCAGCGGTGCGCCCCGGTGTCTCGATCGCCTCGCGCATCAGCAGGGCGATTCCCTGCGCCTCCTGCCCGTCGTCGGCGAAAACAGCGCCCGACAGGCCGGCAACCGCCGCCGACAGATCGCCCGCCGCCTGCCACTGGGTACTGTAGTCCGCGGGCGCGAAGAGCAGCGACGCGAAGGGCGTCCGTGCTTCGGGGCCATCGTGCGGCGATGCGGCATCCCATGGCTGCACTTCGTCACGAGCAACGCCCATGCGATCGAGCAGCAGCTTCAGATGATATTGCGGATGCGTTTCGAGCGGGCGCCGATCGTCATCCGTATCGGGCCGCGTCGGGCCGAGCGCATCCCATTCATCCGCCGCCATCACCTGATCGAGCCCGGGCAGCACGACCATGCCGCGCGCCATATCGGCCACCGTGCGGAGCAACCGCGCGATGGCAGGAGCAGCGGTGGTAACGCCCGCCGCGACGACGAAGCGCGCCGGCGGCGCCGCACGCCATCCCGCGGCAACGCGATCGAGCAGCAAGTTGCGGCGCGCCGCGCGGTCGATCGCGCCGGTCCTGGCAAGCGTGGCCGGCCATTCATCGACCAGCAGCCGCAGCCGCGACAGCGACGCCCGCCAATGGTCGGCAAAGGCGCCGAGATCGAGGTCGACGAGCGCCGAAACCGGCACCTCTTCATAATGAAGCTGGTCGATCACGCGGCCCAGCCCATCGGCAAGCTGGAACGCCGCCGCGCCGGTGATTGCCGGTTCGCCCGGCGGCGTATGCCGCTCGATCAGTTCGGCGAGCAGCAGGCGCCGGTGCAGCGGATCGATAGCAGGCGGCAGCGGATCTTCGTCGATCGCATCAAGCGCCAGCGCGACCGATTCGTCGAGATCGGCATCGCCGATCACCGCCAGCCGCGGCATGAGAAGCCCCTGCCCGCCCGCGCGGACGAACGCCGCCTGCACCGCGCTGCGCGCCCGATTGCTCGGCAGCAGGATCAGGCCGTGCGCCAGTCCCAGTGCGCCGTCGTCGAAGCGCGCGATTACCCCGGCGGCGAGCGCGTCGGCGAAGGCCCGATGAATCGGGATGGAATAGATGGTGGGTTTGGACATCTCCGTCATTGCAAGCGCAGCGAAGCAATCCAGGGCGGTTTACGCAAGCTCTGGATTGCCGCGCGGCTTCGCCGCTCGCAATGACGATGGAGAAAGGTCAAACCTCGCTCAGCGCCGCTTCGGTCGGTGCAATGCTGGCGGGGGTGCCGACGTCGAACCATTGCCCCATGTGCGACAGGCCATAAAGCCGCCCCGCCGCGATCGCGCGGTCCCACAACAGGTTCGTCGAAAAGGGCCCTTCGGGCGCGCCAACGAGCAGGCGCGGCGAAATGAGCTGGATTCCGGTATAGACGAAAGGCGCGACACGGCCGGGCTTGCGCCGCGACAGCTTGCCGCTCGGGTCCATGTGAAAATCGCCCTTGCCACCATGTCCCGTCGCACTCGCCTGACGGATGACGAGGAGCAGCGCATCCATCCGATCGCCGTCCCAGTGGCGCGCCAGATTACGGATGCTGTCCTGCGGCCCGTCGGTCCAGATATTGTCGCTGTTGACGATCAGGATCGGATCGCCCTTGAGCAGCGGCAGCGCCTTGACCATGCCGCCACCGGTTTCGAGCAGTTCGCCGCGCTCGTCCGACACCGCCAGGGTGAAGGATCGCTTCTGCTTCGCGAGATGCGCCTCGAGCGCGTCGGCAAGATAATGGACGTTGACGACCACGTGACCGATCCCCGCGGCCTCGATCCGGTCGAGGCTGTGGTCGATCAGCGGCTTGCCGGCCACGCGCACCAGCGGCTTGGGCCGCGTCGCGGTGAGCGGGCGCATCCGCTTGCCGATCCCCGCAGCCATCACCATCGCGCTTTCGATCGTCGCGCTCATGCCGTCACTCGCTCCACGCCGCCGCGCGCTTGGCGGCGGGCACATTGTCGTCGAACCATTTTTTCACCGGTGCGAGCGCCGGATGCGCGAGGTCGCGTTCGAGCAGACCCCACATGCGCGGCTGGAACTGACGATATCCGGGCTTGCCGTCGCGCTTCCACAAGCGCACGAAAACGCCCAGGATGCGCGTGTTGCGCTGCGCCGCGAGCGCCCAATAGGCAGCGCGGAACGCCGTACCCTGTCCCGTCGCAGCGACATAGCGATCGAGCATTGCCGCCTCGACCGTCGGGGTCACGTCGCGGCGCGCATCCTCGAGCACCGATGCAAGGTCATAGGCGGGATGGCCGACCAGCGCGTCCTGAAAATCGAGCAGGCCGAAATGTTCAATGCCGCTGCGTCCATCGACGAGCATGATATTTTCGGCATGAAAGTCGCGCAGCACGGTGACACGCGGCAGGCCGTCCTGCTCGACGGGCGCCAGCGCCGCTTGCCACGCCGCGCGAAATCCGTCGCGATCGACAGCAAGGTCCAGCGCGGGGCAGTACCAGTCGGTGAACAGCATCACCTCGTCGAGCCATTGTTCGATGCCGTGGACGGGCAGCCCCGGCATCGCGGGGCGCGCGTGCAGATGGACGAGCAGGTCGGTGACCCCGGCGTAGAATTCGGCCTCCGCCGCCGGGCGCGCGTCGAGCGTTTCGCGCAGGCGCACATCGCCGAAATCCTCGATCAGCAGCAGGCCCTGCGCCAGATCGCGGGCGAGGATCGCGGGCGCGGTCATCCCCTGTTCGCACAGCCATTCGGCGACCGCGATGAAGGGGCGCGGGTCTTCGTGCGGCGGCGGCGCATCCATCAGCACCGCCTGCCGCCCCTCACCGACGACGCGGAAATAGCGGCGGAACGAGGCATCGCCCGCGAGCGGCAGAATGCGGGCATCGCCCCAGCCATGCGCGGCAAGAAAGGCGGGCGCATGGTCGGGCGGAATCATCGGAGCGGCCATCGCGCTTCCCAAGCGGGCGGCACCGCCGCTGTCAAGACGCGCGCATCGCCCCCTCCCGAAATCGTCAGCGCCAGCGCGTCGGGCCATGTCTGGGCGCCCAATCGTTCGGGCCATTCGATCAGCAGCGCGCCGTCGTAGAGATAATCGTCGAGGCCGAGTTCGATCAGTTCATCCTCTGCGTCGATGCGATAGAGATCGACATGCGCGATCGGCAGATCGACTTCGGGCGGGGCGTACGGCTGGACGATCGCGAAGGTCGGACTCGGCGCCTCGCCCGCCAGACCGCGCGCTTTGAGCATCGCGCGCGCCAGCGTCGTCTTGCCCGCGCCGAGGTCGCCCGACAACAGCACGACATCGCCCGGCCTCAGCGCGGCGCCGATGGCGGCACCGATGCGATCGGCGTCTTCGAGATCATAGGCGCAGCTGAAGCTCATCCGCGTGGCAGGGTAACGCGGACCAGCGTGCCCTGTCCCTTTTCGCTGAGCACCTCCATCGTGCCGCCGTGCGCGGCAACGAGCTGGCGCGCGAGCGCGAGGCCGATGCCGCCGGTCTGCGTACCCGCCTGCTGCCCCTTCGTCACTGCGGCGACCGCATCGGGCATGCCCGGGCCGTTGTCCGACACGACGATCTCCACTCCGCGCGCGTCGCCGTCGGCGTGGAGCAGCACGCGCCCGCCGCTGCGCTTGGCCGGGGCGGTAAAGCGGATCGCATTGTCGAGCAGCCCGCCCACGACCCGCGACAGGCGCGGCGCATCGCCTTCGATACTGCCCAGATTGTCGGACAGATTGCCGACGAGTTCGATCTTTTCGGCCTCGGCGAACGGGGCCGCGTCGGCGAGCGCCTTGCCGAGCAGCGCGCGGACGTCGACCGGCGCGCGTTCGACCGCCAGCGTCCCCGCCTCGCCCTGCGCGAGGTCGAGCACATTGTCGATCTGGCGGCCGAGCACCGCGACCGAATCCATGATTGCGTCGACATAGGAGCGCGCGGCAGGCGGAAGCTCGCCCGCATAACCCGCCTGCAGCATCTCGCCGAAGCCGCCGATCGAGGTCAGCGGCGTGCGCAGTTCGTAACTCATCCGCGACAGAAAGGCGGTCTTGACCTTGTCCGCTGCCTCCAGCGCCTCGTTGCGTTCGCGCAGCGCGCCCTCCATCTTCCGGCTGGCGGTGATGTCGAGCATGATGAGCAGCGCATTGCCGTCGGGCAGCGGGATCGAGGCGAAATCGAAATGGCGCCCGTCCTTGAACCGGATTTCGCCCGCACGCTGCGTCCGCTCGAGCGTCGCGGCGCGGATCACTTCCTGGACGATGCTGATCTGGTTGGGCTTGGCGAGCCGGTCGGCGAGGCCGTTCATCAGCACATCGACGCGCGGATGCGCCGCAAGGGTCGATTCATCGACGCCCCACAGGCGGCGGAAACGCTGGTTCCACAGGTGCAAGCGGCCATCGGGGGCGAAGACCGCGATCGCCTCGAACAGATTGTCGAAGGTCGCAGTGCGCACGCGCAGCAACGTGTCGCGCGTCGAGGCGAGTTGCACCTGCTCAGTGCGATCCTCGGCGATCAGCAGCAGGCCGCCGTCGGGCGTCGGCTGGGCGACGACGTGCAGATGGGTGCCGTCGCGCAGGCGCCATTCCTCCTCGCTCGCGTGCGGCAGCGCGAACCAGTCGACATGCGCCTGCCGCCATTCGGGATAGTCGCGCACTTCGGGCGTCCGGCCGCCCTCGCGCCATGCATCGAGCAACCGCGCGAGCGCCCGGCCTTCGGACACATCCTCGGCCGTCACGTCGAACAGCCGGCGAAAGGGCTGGTTCGCAAAGACAAGGCCGTGATCGGGGCCGAACTGCGCCACCGCCGCCGACAGCCGGTCGAGCAATTCGCGCTGGGTATCGACGAAGCGGCGGTGCGCGCCGCGCTCGCTCTCCAGCTCCTGAATATCGATCGCATAGCCCGCGATGCCGATCACGCGGCCGCCCTCGGGCGCCAGCGGCACGTCGACGACCCGCATGATCCGGCGCTCGCCCTCGATCGTTACCGGGACGGTGCGCATATGCGCCGCGCCCGCGGCACGCGCCGCTTCGGCTGCGTCGGTCGCGCTGACCCCGGCGATCGGCTCGCACAATTCGGTGCCATCCTCGATCACCCGCGCCGCGCTCTTCGCCTCGACCGCCCGGACATAGGCGGTGTTGACGAGCGCGAGGCGAAGATCGGGTTCGCGGAACCACATCGGAAACGGCGCCGCCTCGATCAGTCCCGATAGCGCCTCGAACGCCGCCATCGCCTCGTCGCGCTCGATCCGTGCCTTGGCGAGCGATTGCTGGCCGTCGGTCGCATCGCTGAGCCACAGCAGGACGCTGCCCGGTCCGCCGACCGACTGCGGCGCCGCCACGCCCTGACAGACGATCGTACGGTTGCTGCCCTGCGGACGCAGGCTGAGCGTGAAGGGTTTGGCGCCGCGCTGGGCGCCGAGGATCGCCTGGCGCAGCGCTTCGTGCGCCTGCGCGTCGAGCCCGGTACCGAGTCCGCGAAGCTCGTCGAAACTGCGCGGTCCGGCATCGAGCCCGAGCCAGCGGCCGAGCCGCTCGCTCGCCTCGATGCGCCAGTCGCCGCGCACCACGACGGGCAGATAGGGCGACGCTTCGAGCAGGCTGGCGAGCCGTTCGGTCTGCCCGGCGACGAACGCCGAGCGCCGCTGCATCGCAACCCCGCGCCCGACCGCCCACAGCCCGGCGACCAGCCAGAGCGCGGCGAACAGGCCGAGCGCGAAGAGCAAGCCCGCGCTCATCGGCACGGGCATCGCGCCGATCGAAGCAAGAGGACGACAGGGACGCCGGATATCATCCGTCTGCCCCTATCGACTGCGCAGCCTCTATTCAATCGTCCGCCGCACAGGCGCGGCGGAACAGGACGCCGGAAGGCCTCGTCCGGTCGAATATCCCGCGCACCCCGCGCGGCTTGCGCGCCGGTACGCGGTCAGAATTTTGCCGTCGCCGATGCGCGGAAATAGCGTCCCAAAATGCCCGAATAATAGGTGATCGTGCCATTGGCTGCCGGCGCCGGGAACGGCGGTTTCGTGTCGAAGACATTGTCGACGATCAGGCGCAACGAAAACTGCTTCGACACGTCGATGCCGATCGAGGCGTTGAACAGCCACCACGCGCCGACACCGCTATATTCCAGAGCGTTGGGCGCCGCGTCGGCGTTCCACACGCTCTTGCCATAATATTGCGTTTGCCAGAGCAGGTTTACCGGGCCGCGATCGACCGTGACATTCGCGGTGAACGAATGTTTGGGATTGCCGATTTCGCCGCGCGCGGTGTCGATATCGCCGGTTCCGACGCGCGTTTCGAGCTTGTCGAGATAGAAGTAATTGAGCGACAGGCCGAGCGCCGTGTCCGCCGCAATCTCGCGCCGATAGGCGATTTCGGCGGTCAGGCCGCGGAAGTCCATCGACGCCGCATTGGCATAGCCGGTGCGCACGAAAGTCACTTGCCCGCCCGGATCGCGGTCGATCTGGCCGCAAACCGCCGCCGGATAGGCGACCGCATCATAGCAAGCGTCGAGCGTCTGGCCGGCACCGAGCAATATGATCGCATCGCGCAGCCGGATATCGACCCAGTCGGCGGTGATCGTCAGACCAGGCACGAAGCGCGGGCGGACAATCGCGCCGACAGTCCAGCTGTCGGCGCGCTCGTTCTTGAGTGCGGCGTTGCCCGAAACCGAGATCGGCGCCGTGAACCCGACGATGTTCGACGTGAAGGCATCGGGGTTCGCTATCCCCGCTGCGATGCAGTTTGCGCGCCGCTGTGCCGGGTTCGGTCCCGAATTGACGAAGCGGCGATCGCACGGATCATTGGCCGTCGCAAAGGCCAGCGACGTCGGGCTGAAGCTTTCGGTGATTGCGGGCGCGCGCACCGAGCGGGTGAAATTGCCGCGGATCGTCACATCGGCGACCGGCGACAATCGCCCGCCCGCGGTCCACGTCCAGTCGCCCCCCGCTACCGAATGATCGATGTAGCGCGCCGCGCCGTCGAGTTCGAACGCATGGACGAAGCTGTCCATCCCCGGCGAAATGACCGGAATCTTGAGCTCGCCGGAAAATTCATTCGTCGTGAAGCTGCCCCGCACCCGATCGATCGGGATGCTGCGGCCGAACGGCATCCTGTATCCGCCCCCGACATCCTCGCCATAATAATAGGCGCCGGGGTCAAAAGCGGTCTTCTCGTGCCGATGCTCATAGCCGAGCGAGGCGATGACATCGCCGCCGGGCAGCTGGAACAGCGGCCCGTTGACCGACGCGCTCAGCACGAACTGCGAATTGGTCGCGGTCGGATCGGCGATCGTCGTCACATAATCGAGCGCCGCCTGGCTGAAGCGGCCGACACCGAACAGGTCGAGCGGCGCGCATGTGGCACTGAGCGTCGCGATGTTCGCGTTGCTGTATCCGGGGCGGCAGATGATGTTGCCGTTGGCGGCGCCCCCGCCGAACACACCCTCATCGACGGCATCGACGGCGTTGAGGAAATTCTGCTGCACCAGCACGCGCTCGCGCCCACGCGTTTCGGAATGGCCGTAGTTGGCCGAGACATCCCATTTGTAGATCCGGTCGCCGACGCCGAGTTCGCCGTCGAACCCGGTGACGAAGCGATAGAGTTCGAGCGTCGTGTCGGCACGGCCGGTCGTCAGGTCGGTATTGGCGCGGGCCATCAGAAAGCTGTCGGGAGCCGTCGTGAAATCGGGATTGCCGTCGCCGTCGGCATCGATCGGAATCCCGCCGAGCAGACCATAGGCGGCCAGATTGTCACGGATCGTCGCCCGGTCGGCGTCGTTCAGATAGGGATTGTCGAGGCTGAGCACCAGATTGCCGTTCGGCGACGTTCCCGGTCCGGCCAGCGCCGTGTTATACAGCGGCTGGGCCGCGATGTTCGTCCCTTTGCTGTGCGCATACCAGCCCTCGCCGAACCAGCGGACCTTGTCGCTCAGGTCGAAACTGCCGAGCGCGGTTGCAAGATAGCGGTCATTGTTCGTCGAGAGATTACCATAATCTTTCGTCGCGAAGCCATTGCCCCCCGAGCTTTCGAACAGGCTGCCCGTGCGCGTCCCGAAGTCGAGCGGGACGAGCCGCCCGGCGTCGTTGAACGTCAGGACATTGCCCGATGCATCGAAAATTCCGCCGAATTCGGGGATGCTGTCGAAGGCAAGCGGTACCCCGCTATTTGTAAAAACGTTGAGCCGCTGATCATAATAGAGCTGTTGCTGGAAGGGTGACGCCGGATCGGCGGCGGTCGTGAAGAAGGGGCCGGCGGCGCTCGTCAGAAAGCGATCGCCCGTGGTGAGGCCGCGTGCGCGATTCCATTCGCCGCTCAGCGTGATATGGCCCCGCCCGTCCGCAAAATCGGCGCCCCAGATGCCGCTGATGCGATAATCCGGCGCGTCGCCGCGCTGCGACACGCCCGCCTGGCTTTTTATTTCAAGCCCGTCGAAATCCCGCTTGAGGATGATGTTGACGGTGCCCGCGATCGCATCGGAGCCATAGATGGGTGCGCCGCCGACCGCGACCGTTTCGATGCGATCGACCAGCGTTTCGGGGATGACGTTAAGGTCGACCTGACTGCCCGGCCCCACCGGCCCGAATACCGAGGCGGTATTGGACGACACGAAGCGCCGACCGTTCACCAGCGTCAGCGTGCGCTGGCTACCCAGCGAAAAGAAATCGACGAAGGTCTGCCCCGAACCGAACGGCCCCTCCTGCGCACCGACATTGCTGTTGCCGGGAACGCCGAAGGCGGCAATTTCCGACAGCGCCTGCGCGACATTGGTATAGCCGCGGCGGTCGATCTGGTCGGCAGTGGTGACAAGCGTCGGCTGGATCGTGTCCGCATCGGTGCGCGCAATGCGCGACCCGGTGACGATGATCTCTGTACTGCTGTCGGCGTCCGCCGACGCATCCGGCGCAACATCCTGCGCCGCAGCCGGCGCAGCGGCCGCCACAATAGCCAGCGCGGACAGGCCGCCATAAAGCCCTGCTCGCATCGCGCGCACGGTAATCATTCCGGGAACTCCCTCGTTTAAGCGATGCCCCCCGGCCGCACCAAAATCTGAATCGAGCGAGCGTTGCCCCGAACCCCCAAAAGCAAAGGGCCACGCCCCCATCCGGTCTCCGGACGGCAGCGCGACCCTACAGTCTGCTTATGAAAAATTAGTAACGATCAGTAACGATAATGATCGGGCTTGAACGGTCCTTCGACCGGCACGCCGATATAATCGGCCTGCTTCTGCGTCAGCGTCGACAGCTTCACCCCCAGCTTTTCGAGGTGCAGCGCCGCGACCTTTTCGTCGAGATGCTTGGGCAGGACATAGACGTCGTTCTTGTAATCGTCGGCCTTGGTAAACAGCTCGATCTGCGCGAGCGTCTGGTTGGTGAAGCTCGACGACATCACGAACGACGGGTGTCCCGTCGCACAGCCGAGGTTCACGAGGCGGCCCTTCGCCAGCACGATGATCTGCTTGCCATCGGGGAATTCGACGAGGTCGGTGCCCGGCTTCACTTCGGTCCACTTGTAATTGGCGAGCCCCGCGATCTGGATTTCGCTGTCGAAGTGGCCGATGTTGCAGACAATCGCCATCGGCTTCATCGCCGCCATATGGTCGGCGGTGATGACGTCGGCGTTGCCGGTCGCGGTGCAGAAGATGTCGGCGCGGGCGACCGCTTCGTCCATCGTGACGACTTCATAGCCTTCCATCGCCGCCTGCAGCGCGCAGATCGGGTCGATTTCGGTAACCAGCACGCGCGCGCCGCCGTTGCGGAGCGAGGCGGCCGAGCCCTTGCCGACGTCGCCAAAGCCCGCAACGCACGCGACCTTGCCGGCCAGCATGACGTCGGTCGCGCGGCGGATCGCATCGACCAGGCTTTCCTTGCAGCCATACAGATTGTCGAACTTCGACTTGGTGACGCTGTCGTTCACGTTGATCGCCGGGAAGGGCAGCTTGCCTTCCTTGGCCAGCTGGTAAAGGCGGTGGACGCCGGTCGTCGTTTCTTCCGACACGCCCTTGATCGCGCGCACGCTCTTGGTGAGATAGCCCGGCTTGGCGGCCAGGAAGTCCTTGAGCGCACGGACGAATTCGACTTCTTCGGCGTTGGTCGGCTCGAACAGCGGCTCGCCGGCTTCGACGCGCGCGCCCCACAGCGCGAACATCGTGGCGTCGCCGCCGTCATCGAGGATCATGTTCGCGGTCTGATCGTCGCCCCAGTCGAAGATCCGGCCGACATAATCCCAATATTCGGCAAGGCTTTCGCCCTTCACCGCGAACACCGGCGTGCCGCCGGCGGCAATCGCGGCAGCGGCATGATCCTGGGTCGAAAAGATGTTGCAGGTCGCCCAGCGCACGTCGGCGCCCAGCGCGATCAGCGTTTCGATCAACACCGCAGTCTGGATCGTCATGTGCAGCGATCCGGTGATGCGCGCGCCCTTCAGCGGCTGCGCCGCGCCATATTCGGCGCGCAGCGCCATCAGGCCGGGCATTTCGGTTTCGGCGATCGCGATTTCCTTGCGGCCGAAGTCGGCGAGGCCGATGTCGGCAATCACATAGTCGGCGGCGCCGTCCTTGGTCTTCGCCGCCGCGATTGCGGCATTGGCGGCGGTAATAGTGGCATTGGCTGCGGTGGTGGCCACGGGGGAGTCTCCATATTGGCGAGTACGGCCGCAGGCGAGCGGCCCCGAATTGTCGAGCAATTATGTTGCGCGCCCTAACCGAAAGCGCGTCGCCATTCAAATATAAACTTTTCTTTATATCTGCAAGGCGCGGGTCGCAGTCGAACGCGGCGCAAGCACGATTCGTCCGCCGCCAATCGCGAGGCAGCGCAAAATAAATTTCGGGCGCGCGCCAATGTTACAACGCGCGGGGCGCAATTGTGACACGGCCTGGCAATGGCCAACTTCCTAAGAAATTTGCCTTATAATACGCGTTGCGGAGAGCATAATCCGGTTATGTGACACCAATGTTACATAGCTCGCGATTCATTGACTTTTATCCCCACAAACGAGAAAATAGGTCAAAGTTTTCGGGGAGATACCTAGATGAAAAAAATTCTGCTCAGCCTCGCTGCCCTGGCCGTCGCGTCGCCGGCGATGGCTCAGTCGATCGTCGTCACGGGCACCGAGGACAGCGCCTCGACGCCGCTGTCGGTAGCCTTTGAAGAATTGCAGGCGGGTGAAAACAAGGCGGCAGTGGCCAAGCTGACCGACGGCCGGGTCGATGCCCGCGATCCGTCGCGCCTGATCAATCTGGGCACCGCCTATGCCCGGCTTGGCCGCACCGCCGACGCCGCGACCGCCTATCGGTCGGCGATCGACAGCCCGATCCGCTACGACCTCGAGCTTGTGAACGGCGATTTCATGGATTCGCGCTGGGCCGCACGCACCGCGCTCGCGCGGCTTGACCAGGGGCGCCCGCTCCTCGCCCTCGCCCGCTGACGCAGCCGATCGACGGGCGGCGATCCTACGCTTCGCCGCCCTCGACCGTCAGCAGGCGCGCATCGATGCCGGCTTCGGCAAAGGCCGCCTGCCACCGCTGCGCCGGCGGCGTGTCGAACAGCAACGCGTCGCTGCCGGGCGTCAGATGCCAGGCGTGGCGCACCATTTCCTCTTCGAGTTGCCCCGGCGACCATCCGGCATAGCCGAGCGCGACGAGCCATTGCGACGGCCCGCGCCCCTCGCCGATCGCGCGCAATATGTCGTGCGAGCTCGATATCATCCAGCGCCCCGACACCTGCACCGCGCCCTCGCCCGACCAGTCGCGACTGTGGAGCACGAAACCGCGCGACGGTTCGACCGGTCCGCCCAGAAAAACCGGCTGATCGAGGGGGGCGTCGTGCGCGATGTCGAGCTGATCGAGTACGGCGCCGACGGTCATGCCGTCGATCGGATCGTCGATGCCGATCCCCATCGCACCATCCTCGTCGTGGCTGATCATCGCGATGACAGAATGATCGAAACGCGGATCGCCGATGCCGGGCAGGGCGAGCAGCAATTGGCCGGTGAACCAGGTCGGCGCCTTTTCCATCGCCCCATCATGGACTGCCGGGCGCGCACGGTCCAGCGTCTTTGCGGCCATATCGACGAACCGCGGGGTCTATTGTGCAATGCGAACGCTCCGCTGCTTGACTCGCGGCGGCGCACACCCAATGTCTCGCCCGCACAAGACCCCCCTCAACGAAAGGATGCCAGCATGACCATCACTACCGGAGATTCGCTGCCCGACACCAAGCTGGTGAAGGTCACCGAAGGCGGCCCCGAACAGGTTTCGGCCGCCGATTATTTCAAGGGCCGCAAGGTTGCGCTCTTTTCGGTTCCGGGCGCTTTTACGCCCACCTGTTCGGCCAAGCACCTGCCCGGCTTCGTCGAGAAGGCAGCCGAACTCAAGGCCAAGGGCATCGACGAAATCGTCTGCACCGCGGTCAATGACGCCTTCGTCATGGGCGCCTGGGCGAAGAATGCCGGCGCGACCGACAGCGTGACGATGCTCGCCGACGGCAATGGCGATTTCGCCGAAGCGGTCGGGCTGACCATGGATGGCAAAGCGTTCGGCATGGGCAAGCGCGGCCAGCGTTTCTCGATGGTCGTCAACGATGGCGTCGTCGAGCAGCTCAATGTCGAAGCGCCGGGCGAATTCAAGGTGTCGAGCGCCGACCATATGCTCGAACAGCTCTGAGCGGTTTACGGATTGAAATGAGGGGCGGCGCGGCGCTGCGCCGCCCCCCTTTCCTTTTGTCATATTTTCGTGCAACAGCGTCGCGATGACATCAGAATCATCGAACGAAAATATCGCCGACCCCACCACCCTTGTCGAAGGGGTCATCGCCGAACTTCAGTCGCGTTTCCGCACGTCGGTCGGCAATCTCAAATCCGCCATCGCCGCCTTCGTCCGTGACGGCACCTTGCCGCCCGCCGACGCCGCCGCGACCGGCCTGTTTGACTATCCGGCGCTGCGCCTCGTCACCAATGGCGAGTTTCGCGAAGGCCAAGGCGGCCACAACCTCGCTTTCGGTCATTTCGAGCGGGCGGGCGAGTTCGTCACGACGGTAACGCGCCCCGATCTGTTCGAGGCTTATCTGCGCGAACAGCTGACCCTGCTCGTCCGCCACTATGAGGTGACGCTGGAGGTGACGCGCACCGGGCAGCAGATCCCCTTCCCCTATGTGCTCGACGCCAGCGACGGGTCGGACATGGGCCGCGTCACTCCGCTCGAACTCGCGCGCCACTTTCCGACCACCGAACTCGCCGATATCGGCGACGAGCTGGCCGACGGCCTATTCGGCTTCGACCCCGCGGCGGCGCAGCCGCTCGCGCTGTTCGACGCGCTGCGCACCGATTTCAGCCTCGCGCGCCTGCGTCACTATACCGGCACCGCGCCCGAACATTTCCAACGCTATATCCTGTTCACCAACTATCACCGCTATGTCGACGAATTCGTCGCTTGGGCGGGGGCGCAGGTCGGCAAGGGGCGCTACACCGCGCTCGCCGGCGCGGGCGGCCTCTATGTCGACGAGCCGGATATCAATGCCAGCGCGCTCGCGAGCGACAGCGCGTGGCGGCGGCACCAGATGCCCGCCTATCACCTGATTGCCGAGGGCGGCAGCGGCATCACGCTCGTCAACATCGGCGTCGGCCCCTCGAACGCGAAGACGATCTGCGATCACCTCGCGGTGCTGCGGCCCGAGGCGTGGATGATGATCGGCCACTGCGGCGGGCTGCGTCCCAGCCAGCGGATCGGCGACTATGTGCTCGCCCACGCCTATCTGCGCGACGATCATATCCTCGACAGCGTGCTGCCGCCCGAAATTCCGATCCCGCCGATCGCCGAGGTCCAGCAGGCGCTGGCGAGCGCCGCCGAGGCGGTGTCGGGAACCAGCGGCGCCGACCTCAAGAAACGGATGCGTACCGGCACCGTCGTCACCACCGACGATCGCAACTGGGAATTGCGTTTCACCGATTCCGCGCTGCGCTTCTCGCAGTCGCGCGCGATCGGCATCGACATGGAGTCGGCGACCATCGCGGCGCAGGGCTACCGCTTCCGTGTGCCTTACGGCACCTTGCTGTGCGTGTCCGACAAGCCGCTCCACGGCGAACTCAAGCTGCCTGGACAGGCAAACCGTTTCTATGAAGAAGCGATCGCCGCGCATCTCCAGATCGGCATCCGCACCTGCGAATTGATGCACGACGAGGGCGCCAAGCTGCACAGCCGCAAGCTGCGCGCGTTCAACGAGCCGCCGTTCCGGTGACGCAGGCAGCCGCCCTCTCGCGCTCCGTCGCGGGCCGCGTCGCAATCGTGACCGGCGCGGCGAGCGGCATGGGGCGGGCGACCGCACTGCTGCTGGCGCGCGACGGCGCAAAGGTGGCGGTCACCGACCTTGACCCTGCCGCATGCGAGGCGGTTGCCGCGGAAGCCGGCGACGGCGCGCGCGCCTTCGCACTCGACGTATCGGACGGCGAGGCGATCAAGCGTGTCGTCGCCGACGTCGCAGCGCATTTCGGCGGTATCGATATCCTCATCAACAACGCCGGCGTGTCGAGCTTCTGCCCGCTCGATGCAGGCGACGATTATGACGCAATCTGGCACCGCGCGATCGCGGTGATGCTGACCGCGCACCAGCGCATGGTGCGCGCGGCGCTGCCGTGGCTGCGGCAGAGCGACGCGCCGCGCATCGTCAACATTGCCTCGACCGAGGGACTGGGCGCGACGCCCGGCGACACGCCCTATGTCGCGGCCAAGACGGGCGTGACGGGGCTGACGCGCGGGCTGGCGGTCGATCTGGGCAAGGATGGCATCACCGTCAACTGTATCTGCCCCGGCCCGATCCGCACCGCGATGACCGACAAGGTGCCCGACGCGGACAAGGCGATCTTCGCACGGCGGCGCACCGCGCTGCGCCGCTATGGCGAGCCCGAGGAGGTCGCGCATGTGACGCTGAGCCTCGTCCTGCCCGCGGCGAGCTATATCACCGGCGCAGTGATCCCCGTCGATGGCGGGCTGACGGCGCGCAATGCGTAGACGGCATCAGACATAGAAATCGGCGCGCAGGTTTATGCCGCGTTCGACCCAGAGTTTGAGCGCGCAGAGCATCTGCGTCCATCCATGGCAATTCCCGTAGCTGCCGTCGAGCGCCGCCTGCGTTTCACGCCAGCCGCCTTCGGCGATTTCGACCAGCGTGCGGCCGTCGTCCAGCGGCTTGAAGGTCATCGTCACGCGGGTGTGATAAGCGGCATCCTCCATCGTTCCGCCTTCCACCCCCGGCGCCTGGCCTTCATAGGCCGCCCATTCCAGAACGATCTTCTCATCCTGCACCACCTCGATCACATGGACCGGAAAGGCGCCGGGATAATCGTGGAAATCCCACGTCACCACCGCGCCGGTCTCGAGGCGGCCCTGCGCGCCGCCGGTGGTGAAATAGCGCGAAAGCTGCGCGGGATCGGCAACCGCCTCGAACACCTCATGCACCGGCTTGGCGATGCGCGCCGCGACCCTGAATTTCAGTTCCATCGTCATTCTCCGCTTGAGTCGCATTCAATTATGTTATAAATTTATAACATGTCAATCCACGACGATTTGGACCGCATCTTCAAGGCGCTCGCGCACGGCGTGCGGCGGCAGATTCTGGACGATCTGAAGGATCAGCCGCTCACGACAGGGGCGCTGTGCGACCATTTCGCCGATCTCGACCGCTGCACGGTAATGCAGCATCTGAAGGTGCTGGAGGAGGCGGGGCTGGTCATCGCCGAACGTCGCGGCCGCGAACGCTGGAACCATCTGAACGCGATGCCGATACAGGACATTCACGACCGCTGGATCGGCCCGCATGCCGCGGCGGCCGCCGCGCAGCTTGCGCGGTTCAAGCAGGCTGTCGAAACGCAGTAGAAGCGGTCGCCGCCGGCCCTCTTTCAAGGGCCGACGCGGCCGAAGGTCAGCCGGCTGTTCCCTTGGCCGAGCCTGCGACCAGATTCATCACCAGCTTCGGCAGGCTGCGGTAATTGGCGGCATGATATTGCGAATTGCCCGGCAGTGCCGCCTGCAGGCGGCGGTGCGCCTCGGGCAACGCGTGATAGGGAACGCCGGGCAGCAGATGATGCAGCGCGTGATAGCGCAGCCCCACCGGCGCCCACAGCTCGGGGAGCAGGCCCGGCGGCGGGACGTTGACGCTGTCGAGGAACTGCGCGGTTACGGTCAGCACCTCGCCGTCATTTTCCCACAGATGCGCAACGAGCGTGCGGATCTGGTTGAGCACGAGGCTGGCCGCCGCGATGGCGCCGAAAATCAGCAGCGCGCGCAGGGGCACCCAGCCGAACACGCCCGCCGCAATCAGCAGCGTCGACCAGGCCCAGGCCCCGCCTTCCTGCCACGCCCACTGGCGGCGGAAATCGCCTTCGGGCGGGCGGCGACGGAACATCGGGTTGATGATCATCCCCGAATAGCGCTCCATCACCACGCGGCGAAGCGGCGGGATAACGAAAGACAGCGGGGTCAGCACCGCAAAGCGGAAAAGCAGCGCCAGCGGCGCAAAGGCGGCCGCGACGACGAACAGCGGCACCGTCCACGGCTTCATCAGCGCCAGCGGCAGATATTCGGGATCTTCGACCGTGCCATATTTGGTGCGGTTGTGGTGGAGGCTGTGGATGCCTTCGTAAAGGAAGGAAGGGATAAGCAGCGGGATACCGACGAGCAGATTCCACACCAGCCGGAAACCGGGGAGCGCATTTTTGCGGATATGCGTCAGTTCATGGATGAAGCTGCCCGCGCGGTAGAGCGCGACGACGGCGATGAGCGCCGCGGCGAGCATCCATGCGGTCGATGGTGCCAGGATCGCAGCCGCGACACCGGCATAGCCGATGAACGCCGAACCGAGGAAATCGACCCAATAGATGCGCGCGTTCGGATTGACGAGATCGCGCGTCAGCTCCGAGGCCGCGCGAATCATCGCCATATCGTCGGCAATCGCCGATTTGGGCGTCTGGGTGGCCGGGGCCGCGGGGGGAGTCGCGATCCGTTCGGCAGCGGGATTGGTCGTCATCATGCCGGCGTCTTCACCATTATTTCGTGGCAGCATGATGGCCGAATACGGGTCGCCAGCGCCACAGCTATGCCCTAATGCGTCGCCACAAATATAGGCATCGTCATTCAGGAAACCAGCCATGGCCGCACATTCGCAAGGTCCCGTCTCCATCCATCCCGTCAAGGACAAGGCGGACAAGCGCGAATTCGTCGAACTGGCCTTTCGGCTCAACCGCGGCGATCCCGCCTGGGTGCCGCCGCTGAAAAACGAAGCGTTCGACCTATTGACGCCAGGCAAGAACCCCTGGTTCGAACATGGCAAGGCGCAGCTGTTCCTCGCACGCCGCGACGGCCGCACGGTGGGACGCATTTCGGCGCATGTCGACTTCCTCGCGCTCGAACAGCCGGCGAGCCAGGGCATGGGTCCGGGGACGGGCAATTGGGGGCTGCTGGAGGCCGAGGATGCCGAGGTCGCGCACGCATTGATCGTCAGCGCCGAAGACTGGCTGCGCAGCCAGGGAATGAACCGTGCGCTCGGCCCGATGTCGATTTCGATCTGGGACGAACCCGGGCTGCTGATCGAAGGCTTCGACACGCCGCCGACGATCATGCTCGGCCACAACAGCCCGCTCTATCAAGCGTGGATCGAGGGCGAGGGCTATCGCCCGGTCAAGAAGCTGTTCAACTATGCGGTCGATATCGTCGACGGCTTTCCGCCGCTGGTAAACCGCATCGTCACGGCGGGCGAGAAGAACGAGCGCATCCGCATCCGCCGCGTCGACAAGCGCAAGTTCGATGCCGAGGCGCAGCTGATCATGGGCATTTTGAACGACGCTTGGTCGGACAATTGGGGTTTCGTTCCGCTGACCGACAGCGAGATCGCCTATGTCGGCAAGAAGCTGAAGGACATTGTTTTCGAGGATCTGATCCGCGTCGCCGAAGTCGACGGCGAGGCGGTCGCGTTCATGATCGTGCTGCCCGACATCAACGAACTCCTGATCGGGATGGACGGATCGCTGTTCCCCTTCAACTGGGCGCGGCTGCTTTGGTGGCTGCGCAAGCCCAAGAGCAAGCGGCTGCGCGTGCCGTTGATGGGCGTGGTCAAGAAGTTGCAGAACAGCCGCATGGCGAGCACCCTCGCCTTCATGATGATCGAATATATCCGCCGCGACGGCGTCGCCAAATATGGCGCCGAGCAAGGCGATATCGGTTGGGTCCTCGACGACAATCAGGGGATGAACGCGGTCGCCGACGCCATCAACGCGACGGTCAACCGCGTGTATCAGCTTTACGACAAGCCGCTATCCTGACGCGGCGGGCCGCCACCCCGCTGGCATGATTTTGCGACAAAGGGCGGGCAGCTTCATGGTCTGAACCCGAAGGATGCGCGATGCCCAGCCTTTATCTTGCCGCCAACCGCTTCGGCCTCGGCCGCCGCTTCGACGATCCCGCGACCGACGATCCGCAGGCCTGGCTGCTGCGACAACTTGACGACTATGACCCGGTTCCCGCACCGATCGCCGCCTTGCCCGGCCGCGCAGCCATCGCCGCCTCCTATGTCGAATATCAGGACGACCGGCGAGCGATGCGCCGCAATGCGCCGGATGATGTCGCCCAGAAGGACGGCACAGGCGCGGCGATGGACCCCGAACTGCAACGCTTGTCGCGCTCGGCAATCCGCACCCATTATGTCGATGCTGCCGCCGCGCGGCTTGCCAATGCGGTCGCGACGTCAACACCCTTCCCCGAACGGCTCGTCCACTTCTGGTCCAACCATTTCGCCGTGTCGGCCGACAAGCTGCCGGTGATTGGATTTGCCGGCAATTACGAGTTCGAGGCGATCCGCCCGCACATCATGGGCAAATTTTCGGACCTGCTGATCGCGGCGGTGCGGCATCCCGCCATGCTGCTCTATCTCGATCAGGCGCAAAGTTTCGGGCCCGACAGTCCGGTGTCCGATCGCATTCGCGCGCGCGGACGGCGGCAGGCGCCGGGGCTCAACGAAAATCTGGCGCGCGAGATCATGGAATTGCACACGCTGGGGGTGCGTACCGGCTATACGCAGGCCGACGTCACGGCCTTAGCCAAGGTGCTGACCGGGCTGACCGTGGCCGGGCTTGGCCGCGGTGCCGGGCAGCGGCTGATGCCTGCGGGCGCGGCCGACGGCGACACCGTTTTTATCGCACCGCTGCACGAACCCGGCGCGCAGTCGATCATCGGCAAACGCTACGCGCAGGGCGGCGCGGACCAGGCCGAAGCGGTGCTGCTCGACCTCGCGCGGCATCCGGCGACCGCGCGGCACATCGCGACCAAACTGGCCCGGCATTTTTCCGGCGACACACCGGCCCCCGCGCTCGTTGCGCGGCTCGAGGCCGATTTCCTTCGGACCGGCGGCGACCTGACCTCGCTCTACGGCACGCTCGTCGCCGCGCCCGAGGCATGGGCGGCCGAACCCGCGATGTTCAAATCGCCGTGGGACTGGACCGTATCGGTGATGCGAAGCCTGAAACTGCCGGCGCTTGGCGACCGGCAGAATGTCCCGGCGCTGTTCACCCAGCTCGGCCAGCCGATCTGGCGCCCCGGATCGCCCGCCGGCTATGACGATCTGGTCGCAACCTGGGCCGGATCGGCGGCGCTGATGCAGCGCGTCGAACTCGCCAGCCGGATCGCCGGTCGCATCGGCGACCGCGTCGACGCCCGCCAGCTCGCGCCGCTGATCCTTGCCGACGCTTTGACGACGCAAACCGCGCAGGCGGTCGCCCGCGCCGACAGCCCCGGCCAGGCGCTCGCGCTGCTCTATGCCAGCCCGGCCTTTCTGCGGAGATAGACGATGATCCTCTCGCGCCGCCATATGCTCATTAGCGGACTGACCATTGCCGCCGCCGGAGCGGTCCCGCGCTTTGCCTATGCCGCCGCGGCGACGCCGCGCCGGCTGGTGTTCGTGATCCAGCGCGGCGCCGCCGACGGCCTTGCGATCGTCGCACCGACGGGTGATCCCGCCTATGCCGCGGCGCGCGGCGCGCTCGCCGAAGAGGCCGGCGCCGCGAGCCTCAACGACCTGTTCACGCTGCACCCGGCGCTTGCCGCCGGCGCCGATCTCTATCGCGCCAAGCAGGCGCATTTCGCGCACGCCGTCGCCACCGCCTATCGTGACCGGTCGCATTTCGATGGTCAGAATGTGCTCGAAGGCGGCGGCTCGCGCCCGTATGAAAAGAGCGACGGCTGGGTCGGGCGGCTGCTGACGCTGCTGCCCGCCGCCGAGCGCGAGGCGCTCGCGATCGCGCCGGCGGTGCCGCTGGCGCTGCGCGGCAGCGCCCCCGTCGCCACCTACGCCCCCAGTCGCCTGCCGCAGGCCGACGCCGACCTGATCGCGCGGCTGTCGGCGCTCTATGCCGCCGACGCGCTGTTGCACCCGCTGTGGGACAGCGCGGTCAAGACGCAGGAGCTTGCGGGCGACATCGGCGGCAACAATGGCCGCAATGGTGCCGACCTCGGCAAGCTCGCGGCATCATTGATGCTTCCTGCCGACGGGGCGCGGGTGATGATGATCGAAACCGGCGGCTGGGACACGCACAGCGGCCAGCGCGGGCGGCTGACGGCCCAGCTTCGCGGGCTCGACCAGCTTGTCGGCGCGCTGCAGGTCGGGCTTGGCCCGGCGTGGAACGACACGCTGGTCGTGGTCGCGACCGAATTCGGGCGCACGGTTGCGGTCAACGGCACCGGCGGCACCGACCATGGCACCGGATCGGCGGCAATGTTCTTCGGCGGTGCGCTGGCGGGAGGGGGGCCGGTCGCGGGCGGGATGGTCTCGGCCGACTGGCCCGGGCTGAGCGCCGCAAACCGCCTCGACGGCCGCGACCTCAAACCGACGCGCAGCCTCGAAAGCGTGATCGGCGCCGCGATCGCGCATCACTATGCGCTTGATCCGGCGCGGGTGATGCGGACGCTCTATCCCGACGCCTGAGGCCATGGTGCCATCGCGACGGACCCGGCTGACGGCCTTTCATAACGGCCCGAATGGTGTAGGCTGAACGCGAAGCAGCGGGCGGGGACCGATCATGTGCCGTGCGATGATGTATCTGGGCGAACCGGTGCAGCTCGACGATCTGTTGTTCAAGCCCGACTCCAGCCTCGTCAATCAGGCCTATATGCCGCGCATGCTGCATATGCTGAATCTCGCCGGGTTCGGGATGATGGCGTGGGATTCGACCAGTTTCGTGCCCGATGTGCCGCACCGTTACCGATCACCCTCGCTGCCAATTTTCGACGGCAATCTGAAATCGCTGGCGATCAAGACACGCGCCGAATGTGTGATCGCACATGTTCGCGGGGTGGCCTATTCGACCAGCGTCAAGGTGAGCGAACAGAATACCCACCCCTTTCATTTTCCCGGCGCCGCGGTGGCGATGGCGCATAATGGCGACATCTATCGCATCGGCGATCTCAAGCGCACGCTGGCGGAGGCAATCGCGCCCGACTTGCTCGCGCAGATTTCGGGATCGACCGATAGCGAATGGGTCTATGCGCTGTTGCTATCGCAGCTGGCCGACTGGCGCGCCGAGCCCGCACCCGATGAACTGGTGGCCGCGGTCCAGCGGACGGTGGATCTGATCGAGGCGGCGCGGCGCCGGCATGGCATCGCCATTTCATCGAGCTGCAATCTCTTTCTGACCACCGGCCGCCAGATATTGGGGCTGCGCCACTGTTTCGATTTCGGCCATTACCGTACCGGATCGCCCGACCAGCTCCACGAAGCCAATATGACCTTTCTGTCGATGTGGTTCACCACCGGGCGCGATTACGGATTGCACGATGGCGAGTGGCAAATGGTCGGCGGCGAAGAGGAACCGCGCGCGATCATCATCGCATCCGAACCGCTTTCGTCGAACAGCGCGACATGGATGCCGGTGCCCGAATATGCGATTGTCCACGCGGTTATGGACGGAAAGCGGCCCGATTTCCGGGTGATCCCGCTGGAGCGCTAGCGCCTAAGCAGCGACGGCATGTCCGCGCCGCATCGCTACGATCCGGGCCTCGACCTGATCGAGCGTATCGAGCGCGGTCACGAGATCGGCGTTGACCGACGTACCGAGCTCGCGCGCCAAGCTGTCGCCGGTTGCCAGCATTTCGGAAAAGATCGCGCGATCGAAAGCCAGCAGCGTCGTCTGCTCGCTGCTCCGCAGCACCCGGTCGTGCGGGCTGTCCAACAGCGCGGGGGCCAGCCCGACGAGCTGCCCCGGTCCGGTAACGGTGAGCTGGTAAATGCCCGCGCGATGCGGCAACGCGCTGCGCACCGCGCCGCGTACAACGAGCCAGATGCACGTGGGATCGCCGCCGGGGGCGGCGAGATCGCGATCGGCGGCCACATCGACACGGCGACCGGCATTCCAGAAAGCGAGCCGCTGAGCCGCGCTCATCGCCGCGCAGCAGGGCAGCCGCGCCAGAAAGGCTTCAGCGGCGAAATTATCTTCGGCGACGGGCGGCAGCGCGCGCTGCGGGCGGGCGGCAAAACTGTCCGGCCAGCGCGCGAGGAGCGCGGCAATGTCGCCGGTCTTCCCCTGGATGCGCTGCGCGATCGCCTGGCCGAGCGCCGCCTGCAATTGCAGCGATGCCGGCCGAAGCTGCGCCAGCGCGGCGCGAAATTGTTCGGCCGGCAGGTGCCAGGTCGCCACCGGCCCGCGCGCTATGCCCATCGCCGACCGCCGAAGATCGCGGCCGATCAGCGCCATGTCGCCGATAACCTCGCCCGGCCCGGCCTGGGCCAGCGTGGCGAGCCCGCCACCGGGCAGCCGTTTGCCGATTTCGACGCGCCCTTCCGCGATCAGATAGAGACCGTCGGCGCGCTCATTCTGGATCAGGATCGCCTCACCGTCAGCGAAATGGCGCGGCGCAAAGGCGGCTGCGAGTTCGTCGCGTTCGGCGTCACCCAGTCCGGCGAAGAGCGGGACGTCCGCCAGTTGATCGGCGGACAGCGGCGTCATGCAAAGCTGGCCCAGGTTGGCGCGTGGTCGCTCGCCTTTTCGCGGCCGCGATACGCCTTGTCGACCTGCGCATCGATCAGGCGGTCGGCCATCGCGGGGCTGAGCAGCAGATGGTCGATGCGGAAACCATGGTCGCGCTGCCATCCGCCGGCCTGATAATCCCAGAAGGTCCAGACATGCCCGGCCGGATGGCGACTGCGGATCGCATCGGTCCAGCCATCGCCGAGCATTCGGAACCACGCGTCGCGCGATTCGGGCTGCATCAGCGCATCGTCCGCCATGCCGCGCACGTCCCACACATCGTCATCGTGCGGGATGACATTATAGTCGCCTGCCAGGATCGCGGGGATTTCGCTCGCGAGCAGCGCCTTCGCGCGTTCGCGCAGCCGGGCCATCCAGCGCAGCTTGTAATCGAATTTGGGGCCGGGATGCGGATTGCCGTTGGGAAGATAAATCGCCCCGATGCGGACGCCGAAAACATCCGCCTCCAGATAACGTGACTGTTCGTCCTCGGCCTCGCCGGCGAGTCCGCGCTGCACTTCGACCGGATCGGTCCCCTTGGCGAGGATCGCGACCCCGTTGAAGCCTTTTTGCCCGTGATAGAGGAAGCCGTAGCCCGCCGCCTCGATCTCCTTGGTCGGCATCGTTTCGTCGCTCGATTTCAGTTCCTGCAGGCAGACGACATCGGGCTGCGTTTCATCGAGCCATTCGACAAGACGCGGCATCCGCGCCTTGATCCCGTTGATGTTGAAGGTGGCGACTTTCATCGCCCCGCTATGGCAGGAAGCGCGCCGCTTAGAAAGGCGTCAGATCGAGAAGCTGGAGCCGCAACCGCAGCCCGAGGCGGCGTTGGGATTTTCGACCTTGAACGAAGATCCGCCGAGCGAATCGACAAAATCGACGGTGCAGCCGCGCACAAGATCGAGGCTGATCGAATCGACCACCAGCTTGACCCCGTCGGTTTCGGTGACGCGGTCATCGGCGTCGATGCTTTCAGCCAGACCGAAGCGATAGGTGAAGCCCGAACAGCCGCCGCCGTCGACCGCAAGGCGCAGTGCAGGTTCCACCCCGCCCTTGCGTTCGGCGATCCAGCGGACGCGCGCCGCAGCGGCGGGAGACAGGGCGATATCGTCGATCTGCGTGGCCATCCTGTGAAGATAGGATCGCTAGCCCCAAAAGAAAAGGGCGCCCCGGCCGCTGGCCTGGGGACGCCCCTCCTCTCCGACCCAGAGAAACTGTTACTCGGGACCGCCCATGGCCAGCTTGTCGCCGGTGAGCGCCGCGATCGTCATCGAATCCGACCGCACAAACGGCATCGGGTTGACCGGTTCGCCGTCGATGCGGACTTCGTAATGGAGATGGTTGCCGGTCGAGCGGCCGGTCGAACCGACATAGCCGATCACATCGCCCTTCTTCACCTGCTGTCCGGGCTGCACGACGAAGGACGACATGTGGCCGTAGCGCGTCTCGATCGCGTTGCCATGTTCGATTTCGACATAATTGCCATAGCCGCCAAGGCGCTGGGCGCGGCCGACGATGCCGTCGGCGGTGGCGTAGATCGGGGTGCCGTAAGGCGCCGGAATATCGACGCCATTGTGACGCGCGAGCTTGCCGGTGATCGGGTGGACGCGCATGCCATAGGACGACGAGAGCGACATCTTCTCGATCGGACGGCGCGACGGGATCGCGATGCCGATATTGGCGGTGAGCCCGGTGTCGAGACGCTTCCAAGCCTGAAAAATCGCATAGGCTTCGCTGTCGTCGCGCTGCGTCGGTGCCCCGGGGACGCTGTCCTCATCGGGTTCGTCGGGGACGACGATGCCGGCGTCGCTGCTGCCTTCGACCGCATGTGCAGCCGGAACAGTCATGCCTGTCAGTGCCAAGGCACCGAAAACAAGACCAAATCGGAACTTTTGCCCCAGAGAAGCGTTTCGCACGTATCGACCCCGCTATCGCCTTGTCGCCGACCCGTTTTACGGCGGTGTCGGCGCCGGTTGTTTCTCGTGGATGGGATTATTCCCTTGCCCGCGATGGTTACTGCGTGGCCGATCCTTACGAAGCAATAACAGCGTAGTATTCTTGCGTTAAACCGGCATCCCGGCGCGCCGAGTCGTTGAACGGCGGCTTCAGCACCCCGCGAAATCGCGATTTCACGAGGGTTTGCCATGTCGGCGCCGGGGCGAATCCCAATTCGTCGCACATCCAGTTGAACCAGACAGTGCCGGCGCTCACATGCCGGATCTCGTCGGTATAAATGCGCTCCAATATCTTCGCCGAAGCCTCGTCGCCCTGCGCGCGAAAGCGCGTGACGGTGGCGGGCGTCACGTCGAGGCCGCGCGCCTCCAGCACCATCGGCACGATCGCCAGCCGCGCGAGCGGATCGTCGGCGGTCGCCGCCGCCGCTTCCCATAGGCCTGCATGAGCGGGCAGCGCGCCGTAATGACTGCCAAGCGTGCGCAGGCGCCGGTCGAGGAGCGCGAAATGCATCGCCTCGTCGGCCGCGACGGCGATCCAGTCATCGACGAAGCCGCGCGGGAAGCGGTCGCCGAAGCGCCCCAATAGATCGACCGCCAGATCGATCGCGACGAATTCGATATGCGCCAGCGCATGGAGCATCGCGATGCGACCCCGCTCGGAGCCGCCCTTGCGGCGGCGCGGCATCTGGTTCGGCGGCAACAGCGCGGGCTCGGCCGGCCATGCGGGCTGATCCGGCATCGCCACGTCGCAGCGCTGGGCAAGCGCGCCGCGGCGCCACGCCCGCACCAACGCCCGCGCCGCGCGGCGCTTGTCGTGCGGGTCCGGCGTCAGCAGAACCGCGCGTGCCGCTTCGCCCAGGCTTTGCATCAAAGCGTCTTTGCTGCCTCCAGCACCGCATCGGCATGGCCCTTCACGCGCACCTTGCGCCATTCCTGGGCGAGCTTGCCATCGGCCCCGAACAGGAAGGTCGAGCGTTCGATTCCCATATAGGTGCGACCGTAATTCTGCTTTTCGACCCAGGTGCCGAAGGCTTCGCACACGCTGCCGTCCTCGTCGGAGGCGAGCCGCACGGTCAGACCATATTTGTCGCGAAACTTGCACAGCTTCGCCGGCGCGTCGCGCGACACCGCGATCACCTGCGCATTCAGATGCGCGAAATCGGGTGCGAGCCGGGTGAAATCCTGCGCCTCGGTGGTGCAGCCCGGCGTATCCGCCTTGGGGTAGAAATAGACGACCAGCGGGGCCCCCTTCAGCGCCTTGAGGTCGATCGCCGCGCCGTCGGCATCGGCAAGCGTGCCGGCCGGAATATCGTCTCCGATCGCGAGTGCGCTCATTCTTCCTTCTCCTTCTGAGGCGCGGCGGACCGAATCGCCGTCCACCAATCGCCGACCTCCTGCCGCGCCGCATCGTGCGCGGCAAGCAGTTGCGGCCAGCCCGGTTCGCCGCAGGCGCTGGCGACGAGTTGGCGCGCCGCCGCCGTGGCGGGGGCGCCTTCGGGCGCGGTCAGCCGCAGCATGACGAGCATCCGCGCGAGCAGCGCATGCGCCGTCCCCATTCCGGTCGGCGCCAATGCCGCGGCTTCCAGGCAGGCGAGCGCGGTCGGGATATGCGGATCGCGACAGCGCCCGCTCGCCAGTTGCTCGGTCTGCATCGCAAATTCCAGATCGACGAGCCCGCCGGGGCCGCCCTTGATGTCGAGCGCGCCCTGCGGCGGCTTATGCGCGGCGATCTTGTCGCGCATCGTCGCGGCATCAGCGACGACCGCGGCCCGGTCGCGCGGCGTCGTCAGGACCTTTTCGATCACGCGGCCCACCTCGGCGCGCGCCACGTCGGAGCCATAGACGGCGCGCGCGCGCAACAGCGCCATATGCTCCCACGTCCACGCCTCCTCGCGCTGATAGCGGTCGAAGCTGTCGACCGTGACCACCAGCGGCCCTTGCGCGCCCGACGGACGGAGCCGGACATCGACGTCGTAGAGCTTACCCGCCGCAGTCGGTACCGACATCGCCGCCGTCACCCGCTGCGCGAGCCGGTTGTAATAGGTCGTGGCGCCGAGCGGCCGCGGCCCGCCCGATTCGGCGAGATGGTCGCCGGTGAACAGATAGATGAGATCGAGGTCGGAGGCGTGGGTCAGCGCGCTGCCGCCAAGCCGCCCGAGCGCGAGCACGACCAGTTCGCTGCGCGGAACGCGGCCGTGCGCGGCAACGAATTCGGCAACCGTGGCGTCGGCGAGCACCTGCAGCGCCGCTTCGGCCAGATCGGCATAGCCGCGCGCGACGATCAGCGGGTCGGTCGATCCCGCGATCAGTTGCACGCCATAGGCAAAACGCCGCTCGCCCACCCGGTCGCGAACGCGGTCAAGCAACCGCTCATAATCGAGACCGGCGAGCGTCGGCGCCCATTCGGCGAGCAGTTCGGCCTTGCTGGCCGGTGCCTCGAACGCGCGCGCGTCGATCAGCCCCTCGATCAGCTCGACGCGCGCCGCGAGCGCATCGGAGAGCGCGGGCGCGAGCGCGAGGATGCGCGTGGCGATTTTCGCCAGCGCGGGCTGCGCCGCGAGCAGATGAAAGAAGCCCACCGCACTGGGCAGCCCCCCCACCAGCTTGTCGAAGCGGACGAGCGCCGCGTCGGGATCGGGTGCCGCGCCGAGCGCGCGGACGAGTTCGGGGAGCACCGTCTCCAGCGCCTCGAGCGCTGCCGGGCTGCGCAGCGCCCGCGCCTTCCCGCCGCGCCATTCGGCGATGGTGCGCAGCGCGGCGTCGGGCGGATTGAACCCCGCCGCAGCGAGCGCCCCCGCCAGCTCCCCCTCGCCCATCGGCAGCCCGTGCGCCACCGCGCGTTCGGCCACCAGCCGGTCGTAGACGGCGCCGACATCGATAACCACAGGTTCGAGCGCGGCGAGCAGCGCGGCGCCGTCGGGCGCTCCGTCGAGCCGCGCCACCGCGTCGAGCGCGGCGGGCTGGACCGGCAGGCTGTGCGTTTGCTGATCCTCGATCATCTGCAACCGGTGTTCGATCCGCCGCAGCACCGCATAATGATCGGCAAGCCGCGTCGCGATATCGGCATCGATCCGCCCGGCCCCGGCAAGCGCGGCCAGCGCGTCCACCGTCGCCGGCACGCGCAGCGACGGGTCGCGCCCGCCGTAGATGAGCTGATGAACCTGCGCGAAAAATTCGATCTCGCGAATGCCGCCGCGGCCGCGCTTGAGGTCGAAACCCGGGCCGAATGCCTGCCCTTGCGCGAAATGGTCGCGGATGCGGTCGCTCATCGCGCCAATTTCCTTGAGCTGGCGAAAATCGAGGCTGCGTCGCCAGATGAAGGGCTGGATGGCGTCGAGGAAATGCTGCCCGAGCGCGCGGTCGCCCGCCGACGCGCGCGAACGGATGAAGGCTGCCTGCTCCCATGCCAGCGCCTCCGACTCATAATAGGATATGGCGGCGCTTTCGGGCAGGACGATCGGCGTCACCTCGGGGTGCGGGCGCAGGCGCAAATCGACGCGCAACACATGGCCATCGGCAGTGCGCGCTGACAGGATTTCGACCATCCGCCGCGCGATCCGCACCGCCGTCTCATCGGGGTCGTCGCGCGAGCGGCGCGGCATGGTGTCGGGATCGAAGATCAGGATCGGGTCGATGTCCGACGAATAGTTGAGTTCGTGGCTGCCGAGCTTGCCGAGCGCAATGACGGCAATCCCGCGCGGCGCCTCTCCGGGGACGCGCTCGGCAAAGGCTGCGGCCAGCGCCGCGTCGCAGGCGGCATCGGCAAAAGCAGAGAGGTGGCGCGTCGTTGCCGCCACATCATGCTCGCCCGACAGATCGCCGAGCGCGAGCAGCAGCGCCGTGCGCCCGCGCCACCGGCGCAGCGCGGGCATGATGTCATCATCCGCCGCTGGCGGCGCCATCGGCGCCAGCACGGCATCGGCCCCATCGGCTAGAAAGCGCGCCACGTCGTCGGGATAAAGCTCCGCGAGCCGCGCGAGAAACGGGGCGTTGGTGGTCAGGCGGTCGAGCGCGGACTGGCGGGCGGCTGTCATCGCCCGCCGCTATCGCCTGCTCTACCGGCGCTCGCAACCCTCACGGACAAAAGGTCAGGCCGGAACGGTGCTTTCGTCAAAGAACAGCACCTGCGAAATCGCGGCGCGGAGCGTAGCCGGCTGATAGGGTTTGGTCAGCAGGAAGGCCGGTTCGGGGCGATCGCCCGTAAGCAGGCGTTCGGGGAAGGCGGTGATGAAGATCACCGGCACATTCATGCCGGTCAGGATTTCCTGCACCGCCTCGATGCCCGAACTATTGTCGGCGAGCTGAATGTCGGCGAGGACCAGGCCCGGCTTATGCGTCTGCGCTTCGGCCACCGCCTCGGCGTGGGTGGTCGCCACCGCGACGACGTCGTGCCCCAGATCGCGGACGATCATTTCGATGTCCATCGCGATGATCGGTTCATCCTCGATGATCAGGATGCGCGCGCGCGTCTGGCGTTCGATCTCCTCGGTTGCCTCTGCAATCAGGGCGTTCACCGCATCGGTGTCGCGGCCGATGATCCGCCCCGTATCCTCGGCATCGAAGCCTTCGACCGCGGTGAGCAGCAGCGCCTGGCGCGCGAGCGAGGGGATACGGCGGAGCCGCGCGTCGGCGATCGCGATTTCGGGCGAGGCGCCATCGTCGTTCGCGGCCGCCTGTTCGGCGACGAGGCCGAAATTGTCATGAACCATGCGATAGAGCTGGACGCGCAAATCATGATCGAGATCGACCGCGGCCGGGTTGGCCACTAGCGTTTCGAGCAAGCGTGCCACCAGCGCATCGCCCGCCGGCTGGCTTCCGGAAATCGCGCGGCCATAGCGCCGCAGATAGGGAAGATGCGGCGCGATCGCCTGACCCAAGGACATATATTACCTCCGCATGCGGACGATGAACCCGCTTGAAAACCCGCAGAATATCGAGGGTCCGGCAAGGAAATGCGTGCGCCCCCGACATAATTTCACCTGATGGGAACGATTTAGCCGCAATTTGGTTTCATAGGGAAGGAACAAACGCGCCATTGCAGTTTGGTGAAGGCGCGGTTAGCAACGGGGCCCATGTCGCAAGGAAGCAACGATAATGACGTCTAAGGCCGGCTCGTCGCCCGAAAAGGCCGCCGGGAAAGACGCCGAGAAAAAGCTCCCCAGAAAGGCGCAGGATGTCAATCTTGCGCTTAGGCGCGCCTATGAGTCGGCGATCGACGAAACGATCCCGCAATCCATGCTCGATCTTCTGAACAAGCTCGACTGATTTTTCAGCGGCGGTATCGCGCCGCGAAATCGTTCTGGAAGGCGGCGAAACGGCCTTCGGCAATGGCGTCGCGCATCGCCTGCATCAACGCCTGATAGAAATGCAGATTGTGCTGCGTCATCAGCATGGCGCCCAGCATCTCGCCCGACCGGACGAGGTGGTGGAGATAGGCGCGCGACCAGGTCGTGCAGACGGGGCAGTCGCACGACGCATCGAGCGCCCCCAGATCCTCGGCATATTTGGCATTGCGGATGTTGAGCGGCCCGTCCCAGGTGAAAGCCTGCCCGTTGCGGCCCGAGCGCGTCGGCAGCACGCAATCGAACATGTCGACCCCGCGCGCGACCGCTCCCACCAGATCGTCGGGCTTGCCCACACCCATCAGGTAGCGCGGCTTGTCGGCCGGAAGCTGGCCGGGCGCGAAATCGAGCACCCCGAACATCGCCTCCTGTCCCTCGCCGACCGCCAGCCCGCCGATAGCATAGCCGTCGAAACCGATGTCGATCAGCGCCTCGGCCGATCGCGCACGGAGCTTTTCATCGAGTGATCCCTGCTGGATGCCGAAAAGTGCCGACCGCGCGGCGTGCGCCTCGCCCGCGTCGAAGCCCGCGCGGCTGCGCGCCGCCCAGCGCATCGACCGCTCCATGCTCGCCTCGGCGCGCTTGGCATCGACGCCGTTCGGCGGGCATTCGTCGAACGCCATGACGATATCGCTGCCGAGCAGTCGCTGGATTTCCATCGATCGCTCGGGAGTCAGCATGTGCCGCGAGCCGTCGAGGTGGCTCTTGAACGCCACACCCTCTTCGCTCTGCTTGGTCAGCGCCGAGAGGCTCATCACCTGATAGCCGCCGCTGTCGGTCAGGATCGGCCGGTCCCAGCCCATGAAATCGTGCAGCCCGCCGAGGCGCGCCATACGCTCGGCGCCGGGGCGCAGCATCAGATGATAAGTGTTGCCGAGAATGATGTCGGCGCCCGTCGCGCGCACTTCGGCGGGGCGCATCGCCTTTACCGTCGCGGCGGTCCCCACCGGCATGAAGGCAGGCGTGCGGATATCGCCGCGCTGCATCCGGATCACGCCGGTACGCGCGGCGCCGTCGGTCGCGGCGACCTGAAAAGCGAATCTGTCGGTCATGGCGCGCGCCTATGACGGGGACGGCGCCGAAAGTCGAGGTCAGAGCGCCACGGACGCCGCAACGCTGTCCGGCAAACAGAGACCTTCGCCTAGGCGCGCTCGTGCTCGCTCGACGGTTCTTCCTCGGCCGCCTTGGCCTTTTCCTTCGGCTTTTCCTTTTCGAAGATGGCGAGCAATTCCTGCTTCTTCGCCTCCGAAAGATCCTTCTCGGCCTCGGGGAACATCTCTTCCTCTTCCTCGTCGATATGATGAAGATAGCGGTCCTTCATCGTGCGAAAGCGGGTGAGCCAGCCGGTCGAGGCAAAATCCATTTCGTAAAGCTCGGTCAGGAAATCCTCGATCTCCTTATGCTCCGACACGCTGTGCTGCGCATCGTCGCGCAGTTCAGGCTTGGCGAGCATCGTCGCATAGAGCGACATTTCCTCCGACGCGGCGTGCGCGGTCACTTCGATGCGGAACGCCTCGAACAGGGTGCGGCGCTCGTCGCTGTCGCCGTGGGTCTCGTCGATGCGCGCCAGCAGGTCGCGGTGGCGGTCGTGGTCGGCCTTCAGCCGCGCGAAAATCTTCGTCTCAGCCATGATGGTCTCCGTTCCGTGAATGGGATCGGAGGTAGAACGACCGACGCGCGGCGCGGTTCCCGGTTCAGGCGGCCTTCCAGTCGCTCGAGGTGCTGAACGCCGGCAGGACGAGCGTATTCGCCGCCTGCTGGCTCGCCGCCGCGATCAGATAGGGGGAGACGCGGTGACGGGTGCAGAGCCCGCCGTTGCCGTCGCTGACCATCGATTGTTCGAATTCGATGCCCTGCTGATGATTGATCGACCGCCGAACCGTCGCCGTCGCGAGCTGGCCTTCGCCGAAGTCGATCACGAATTGCGTCCCGACCGGTACGTCGAGAATCCCTTCGATGAAGGCGCCGGTGCGCGACAGGTTGCGGATCACCACCGCGTAGCGATGATTGTCGTGAATCGCATGCACCTTGCGGAACATCTGGAAGCGGTCGTTGCGCTGGCGCGCCGGGCCCGACGGCTTGATCGTCCACGCGCCGCCCTCGGTATGCTCCACCAGCTCGGCGTTAGCGACCGGCTTGCTGTAGACATAACCCTGTACGTGACTGACGTTGAGTTTGCGGATCAGGTCGAGCTGATCGAGCGATTCGATGCCTTCCGCGGTCGTTTCCATGTCGAGCGCTTCGGCGAGCGCGACGATCGCCGCGATGATCGCCGCATTGCGCGATCCCTTTACGGTCGCGCCGCGCACAAAACTCTGGTCGATCTTGATCTTGTCGAAAGGCGCCGATTGCAGATAGCCGAGCGACGAATAGCCGGTGCCGAAATCGTCGAGCGCCAGCCGCACGCCGAGCGCCTTCAGCGCCGTGAACATCCGCGCCGTCTCGCTGGAATCGGCCAGGAAGACGCTCTCGGTGATTTCGAGTTCGAGGCGGTCGGCGGGCAGCCCGGCGTTGGACAGCGCGCTGGTGATGATCTTGGGCAGGTCGCCGTTGGCGAACTGGATCGCCGACACATTGACCGCGACGCGCAGGTCGCCCGGCCAGCGCGCGGCATCCTCGCACGCCTTGCGCAGCACCCACTCGCCGAGCGGCCAGATCAGATTGGCCTCTTCGGCGATCGGGATGAACAGTGCGGGCGAGATCGGGCCGCGGTCGGGATGGTTCCAGCGCAGCAGCGCCTCGACGCCGGTCACCATATTGCTCTTGGCATTGACGACCGGCTGATAGGTCAATTCCATCTGCCCGCGTGCCAGCGCGTCGCGCAGGTCCTCCTCCAGCGCGCGGCGATCCTCGGCCGATTGATGCAGGTCGCTCGAATAGAAGCGGAACCGGCCGCGCCCGTTGCCCTTTGCGGCATAAAGCGCAAGGTCGGCGTTGCGCACCAGATCCTCGCTCGACTGTCCATCGAAGGGCGCGATCGCGACCCCGACCGACGCGCCGATGATGCAGCGGCTGCCTTCGACCGAATAGGGCTGCGACAGGCTGCCGATAATGTCGGCGGCCATATCGCCGAGGCGCCCGCGATCCTCGATATCGGGCAGGATGATCTGGAATTCGTCGCCGCCCAGACGGCTGACCATCTCCTTGTCGCCGACGATCTTGAGCAATCGCTCGGCAACCTGCTTGAGCAGCGCATCGCCCGCCGGGTGACCGAGCGTGTCGTTGACCTGCTTGAAGCGGTCGAGGTCGAGCAGCATGATCGCGCAGCTCCGCTGCTGCTGCGAAAAGGCCGCGAGCGTCGTGTCGAGCTTTTTGGAAATGTGGAAACGGTTGGCGAGTCCGGTCAGCGAATCATAGAGCGCGAGCCGCGAAGCATCCTCGGCCGATCGGCGCTGCGCGGTGATGTCGGTGCCGCTGCCGCGATAGCCGCAGAAATTGCCCCGGTCGTCATGGTGCGGCCGCCCCGAAATCGCCCACCAGCGATCGTCGCCCTCAAAGGCGCTGCGCAGGGGCAGATCGTCGAATTTGGACTGGCGCGTCAGCAGGAACGGCAGCGTGCGCTGCCGTTCGCCATGGCTTTCGGGCGGCAGGAACAGATCGGTGAGCGGCGTGCCGAGCAGTTCGCCGCTCGACCGGCCCATCAGGCGCGCGACGGCATCGGTGATATAGGTCAGCCGGCCCTTGGTATCGGTCGACCAGAACCAGCCGCGGCCGCTTTCCTCGTAATTCTGGAGCAGCAGCAGTGCTTCGCGGGTGTGCAGATTGGGGATCGCTTCGGCACCCGAACGCGCAGCGCGCGCGCCGAACTTGCCGAGCAGGCCGCGACCACCCGTCGCAGCGCCCCCATCGACATGTTCCCCGTCCCCGCGAAATGGCATGATTACAACGACACTCGTGCTAGTCCCCACTAGCGGAGATGTTTGGGCCCAATGCCTTGCGATAATGTAAATATCCGCTTCCCGGCCGCGGAAAATTGTCCCGTTCAGGGAAGGAGCAAGCTCGAATCGCCGTAGCTGTAGAACCGGTATCCACCGGCGATCGCATGCGCATAGGCCGCCTGCATCGTCTCCAATCCCATCAGCGCGCTGACCAGCATAAACAGAGTCGATCGCGGCAGGTGGAAGTTGGTCATGAGCCCGTCGATCGCGCGGAAGCGGTAGCCGGGGGTGATGAAGATCGCCGTATCGCCTTCGAAAGGCCGGATCACTCCGTCCTCGCCCGCCGCGCTTTCTAGCAGGCGCAGGCTGGTGGTGCCGACCGCGATGACCCGGTTGCCGCGGGCGCGCACCGCATTGAGCCGGTCGGCGGTCGCGGCATCGATCACGCCCCATTCGGCGTGCATGACATGATCTTCGGTGTCGTCTACTTTTACCGGCAGAAAGGTTCCCGCGCCGACGTGCAGCGTCAGCGTTTCGCTCTCGATCCCCGCCGCGCCGAGCGCCGCGAGCAGATCGGGCGTGAAGTGCAAGGCCGCGGTCGGCGCAGCGACGGCGCCGTCCTTTTGCGCGAACATCGTCTGATAATCGCTGCGGTCGGCATCATCGGTCGCGCGCTTGCCCGCGATATAGGGCGGCAGCGGCATCGTGCCCGCGCGTTCGAGCAGCAGCTCGACCGGCTCTTCGCCCGGGAAGGAGAGGATGAAGCTGCCGTCGACCAGCCGGTCCTCGGCGAGCGCGCTGACGCCTGCGCCGAAATCGACCGTCTCGCCGATGCGCAGCCGCTTGGCGTTGCGCACGAACGCCTGCCAGCGGCGCAGGTCGATCCGCTTGTGGAGCGTGGCGCCGATGCGGGCGTCGCCCCGTCGCCCTTCGAGCTGGGCAGGAATGACGCGGGTATCGTTGAAGACCAGACAGTCGCCCGGCCGCAGCCATTGCGGCAGTTCGCGCACCCCGGCATCGGTCATTGCACCGCCCGCCACGACAAGCATGCGTGCCGCATCGCGCGGACGCGCCGGACGGAGCGCGATGCGCTCGGGCGGCAGATCGAAATCGAAGGCGTCGACGCGCATTATCGGGATCGCGCGTGCGGCAAGGTCAGCGCTGGAGCGGCGCGTTGAGCTGATCGGCCGTGATGTCCGTGGCGGGTTTTGCCGGCTGATCCTCGGTCAACATCGATGCCGGCGGCATCGGCTTGTTGTCGGCGGCCACTGACACCTGGACCATGCGTGACATCACCGCCGGCGGCTCGCCCTTGTGCACGGCATCGACGAATTGCATCCCCGACACGACGCGGCCGAAGGCGGTGTAATTATGGTCAAGGCTGAAGCGCGGCTGCAGCATGATGAAGAACTGGCTGTTCGCGCTGTCGGGGCTCTGCGCACGCGCCATCGACACGGTACCGCGCAGATGCGGCGTATCGTTGAACTCGGCCTTGAGGTCGGGAAGCTCCGATCCACCCTGCCCGGTCGCGGTCGGATCGCCCGTCTGCGCCATAAAGCCGTCGATCACGCGGTGAAACTTCACCCCGTCGTAAAAGCCGGCCCGTGCAAGCTGCTTGACGCGCTCGACATGATGCGGCGCGACATCGGGATAAAGCTGCACCACGACGCGGCCGCCGGTCGAAAGGTCGAGGTTGAGCATATATTCGGGATTGCCCAGATATTGCTCGGGCTTGATCGTCGGCGCGGCTTCGGTCGCGGTATCGGTTGCCGGCGCCGCTTCGGTTGCGGGTGCGGCGGCCGCCACGGGGTCCGTCGTCGCCGGGGCCTCCTGCGCCATGGCGGGAAGCGCGAGCCCGAACGCAAGCGCCGTCAGGACCATGGGTCGGATAATCATCTTCATGCTGGGTCAGGCCTCTATCAAAAACTGCTTCGCGCCCCGTTGGCGCGACCTAGCGGGAAAAAGCTGAACGCTCAATGATCGGATTGCCGGCGACGGGATCAGCCCTCGCCTTGGCGAAGTCCGCGTTCGGATATCCGCGCGACGACGGCATCGCGAACGGCGGGGGTAACGAATTTGTGGATGTCGCCGCCGAAAATCGCGATTTCCTTGACCAGCCGCGACGCGATCGGCTGCAGGCTGACGTCGGCCATCAAAAACACGGTTTCGACGCGGTTGTTGAGCTGCTGGTTCATCCCCGCCATCTGATATTCATATTCGAAATCGGCGACGGCGCGCAGCCCGCGGACGATCACCGTCGCCCCCTCGCGCTCGGCAAAGTCCATCAGCAGCGAATTGAAACCGACGACGCGAATGTCGCCGTCGATGTCCTCTACCTCGCGGCGGACCATCGCCAGCCGTTCCTCGTCGTCGAACATCGGCGATTTGGTGATATTGGTCGTCACCCCGATCACCAGCCGATCGACCAGCTTGGCGCCGCGGCGGATGATGTCCATATGGCCGAGCGTGATCGGGTCGAAGGTTCCGGGATAAACCCCAATGCGCATCAACGGTCCCTTTCCACCACAAAGCGCGCGATCGCGCGCAGCAGCGCCGCCTCTTCGCCGAAACCGGCCAGATGCGCAATCGCCTGATCGACAAGCAGCCCGGCCTGTTCGCGCGCGCGGTCGATCCCCATCAGCGTGACGAAGGTCGCCTTGCCCGCATCCGCGTCCTTGTGCAGCGCCTTGCCGGCGAGCGCCTCGTCGCCCTCGACGTCCATGATGTCGTCGGCGATCTGGAACGCGAGGCCGATGTCGCGCGCATAGCCGCGCAGCGGGCGCCGCCCTTCGGCCGGAATACGCGCGAGGATAGCCCCCGCCTCGACCGAAAAGCCGATGAGGGCGCCGGTTTTGAGCTGTTGCAGCCGTGTCACCGTCGGCAGGTCGAAATTCGACGTTTCGGCCATCAGGTCCATCATCTGCCCGCCCGCCATGCCCGCCGGTCCGGCGGCCAGTGCGAGTTCGCGAACAAGCTCGCTGCGCACGAAAGGATCGGCATGCGTCGCCGGATCGATCAGCCATTCGAAGGCGAGCGCATGTAGCGAATCGCCCGCCAGCACCGCGGTCGCATCGTCGAACGCCTTGTGCACGGTCGGCTTGCCACGCCGCAGATCGTCATCGTCCATGCACGGCAGGTCATCGTGGATCAGCGAATAGACATGCATCGCCTCGACCGCGGCGCCGACGCGCAGGCTGAGCTGACGGTCGACATGGAACAGGTCCGCCGCCGCGCAGACCAGCAGCGGGCGCAGCCGTTTGCCGCCACCGATCGCAGCATGGCGCATCGCTTCATAGAGGCGCGCGCGCGGGTCTTGCGGGACCGCCAGCAGGCGATCGAACAGCGCGTCGATGCCCGCCGCCACATCGACGAGCGCATTGCGGAGAAGATCGGAAGAATTCTGCATCGCCCCCTCGGCCAGTGCCACCGCGCCTCAGCCTTCGCCGAAGGGCTTGGTTCCGGCGGGCTGTCCGTCGGCGCCGAGCCCCACCTGCTCGATGCGCGCCTGCGCCGCGGCAAGCCGCGCTTCGCAGTGCGCACGCAGGGCATGGCCGCGTTCGTACAGCGCCACCGATTCCTCCAGGCTGACATCGCCGCTTTCGAGGCGGCGGACGATGGTTTCGAGTTCGCCCATCGAGGCTTCGAAGGACAGCGCCGCAATATCGGCGGCAGCGGCGGTATCGGGGGTATCCGTCATCCCCCAGCTTTGGCCCGCGAAGGGCGCTGCGGTCAAGCTTGACGTCGCCCTTTTCGTCGATAGCATCGCCGCCATGTTCGTCGGCCATTTCGCCCCGGCGCTCGTCGCCGCCACCCGGCCCAGGGCCCCGGGGCTCGGAACGCTGTTCGTCGCGGCGCAACTCGTCGATATCGGCTTCGCCGCGCTGCTGATCCCGGGGGTCGAGGCGATGCGCGTCGTTCCCGGCATCACCGCGATGAACCCGATGGACCTCTATCACATGCCCTACACGCACAGCCTGCTCGGCGCGCTGCTGTGGGGTGCGGCGTTCGGCGCGATGGTCGGGGCGATTACCCGGCGGCGGGAGGCGGCGTTGCTGACGGCACTGGTCGTCGTTTCGCATTGGTTCGTCGACCTGATCGTCCATATCCCCGACCTCACCCTCTATGGCGCGCCGCCGAAATTCGGGTTCGGGCTGTGGAATTATCCGCTTGCCGAAATGCCGCTCGAGATCGGGCTGATCGCCGCGGCGATGTTCTATTATGCGCGCCGGACCAGCGCCCCGACCGGCAACCGGCGATTGTGGATCCTCGGCGGCTTGCTCGCGGCGGTCCAGGCGGTCGACTGGTTCAGCGCCAAGGCGCCCCACTATTCGATCGAAATCCCGCTGACGATGCTCGCCGCCTATATCGTCCTTGCGCTCGTCGCGGCGTGGGCGGGCGCGAACCGCGCTGTCGTGATGGCGCAGGAGGAGGCCTCGACATGATCCATTACGCGATCGGCTATGTCGCCACCGCGATCCTTTTCGGCCTGCTCGACGCCTTGTGGCTCCGCACGATGGTGCCCGCGGTCTACCGCCCCGAAATCGGTACGCTCCTCATGGACGGATGGCGGCCCGCGCCCGCGCTGATCTTCTACGCCCTCTATATGCTCGGCATCCAGATTTTCGCGGTCGCCCCCGCGATCGAGGTCGGGCGGTGGCAGGTCGCGGCGCAATGGGGGGCGTTGTTCGGCTTCTTCTGCTACATGACCTACGACCTCACCAATCATGCCACGATGAAGATCTGGTCGACCAAGGTGACGCTGCTCGACATCGCCTGGGGCAGCGTCGCGACCGGCCTCGCCGCCGGCGCGGCGGCCTGGATCGTGCTGACCGTCGCGCCGCGCACCGCCTGAAACGCAGCCTCCTTTTGCAATCCCGATAAAGTTTTTTGCAATTGCTGCGCCGTGCGCGCGCCCCCCATGCTGCGGCGCACAATAAAGAGGGGCTTAAAGGCAAGTTTTGTTCATCAAGACAAGGACTTGCACAATGAAAACTATCCTGTTTCCCGTGTTTGCTGCCGCCGTGCTGGCGCCCGCTTTTGCCGCGGCTGCCGAACCGGCCCAGCAGCGTTTCGAACATGACGGCCATGTCTATGCCTATTCGGTGACCGAAACCGACGGCTATCGCATCATCAGCGGGATCGAGGAAAAGAGCGGCAAGCCGTTCAAGCTGCGCGTCGGCACCCACCGCGTGCGCGGCACCGTCGGCACCCAGCAGGTCAATTTCTCGCTGCGCGACGTCGAACCGCTCGGGAAAGCGGCCGTGACGCTCGCCGCGCGCTGAGACGCCTCTCCGACCCGGACCCCATGGTGCGAAAAGCATCATGGGGTCTGTTCGTTTCGCGCCTACATCGCTAAAGGCGCGCCATGACTCAGACAGCAAGCGCGCCCGCCTCCGTCATCGCCCCCGAGATCGTCGCCGACCATGGCCTGTCTCCGGAAGAATATGAGCGCGTCCTCGCCGCGCTGGGGCGCGAGCCGAACCTTGTCGAGCTCGGCATCTTTTCGGTCATGTGGTCCGAGCATTGCAGCTACAAAAGCTCGCGCATCCATTTGAAGAAACTGCCCACCGAGGCGCCTTGGGTGATCTGCGGCCCCGGCGAAAATGCCGGCGTCATCGACATCGGCGAAGGGCCGGACGGCAAGAAGCTCGCCGCCATCTTCAAGATGGAGAGCCACAACCACCCCTCGTACATCGAACCCTATCAGGGCGCGGCGACCGGCGTCGGCGGCATCCTGCGCGACGTCTTCACCATGGGCGCGCGCCCGGTCGCGAACCTCAACGCGCTGCGTTTCGGCCGCCCCGACCATCCGAAGATGAAGCACCTCATTTCGGGCGTCGTCCACGGCATCGGCGGTTACGGCAATTGCGTGGGCGTGCCGACGGTGGGCGGCGAGGTCAATTTCCACAAGGCCTATGACGGCAACATCCTCGTCAACGCGATGACCGTCGGCGTCGCCGAACAGGACAAGATCTTCTATTCGGCCGCCAGCGGCGTCGGCAATCCGATCGTCTATGTCGGATCGAAAACCGGCCGCGACGGCATCCACGGCGCGACGATGGCGTCGGCCGACTTCGGCGAGGATGCCGAGGAGAAGCGCCCGACGGTGCAGGTCGGCGATCCCTTTACGGAAAAGCTGCTGATCGAGGCATGCCTCGAGCTGATGGCGTCGGACGCGATCGTCGCGATCCAGGACATGGGCGCCGCGGGCCTCACCTCCTCGTCGGTCGAAATGGCGTCGAAGGGCGGCGTCGGCCTCCATCTCAGGATGGACGACGTACCGCAGCGCGAAACCGGCATGACGGCCTATGAGATGATGCTGTCCGAGAGCCAGGAACGCATGCTGATGGTCCTGAAGCCCGGCAAGGAAGAGTTTGCGAAGGCGATCTTCGAGAAATGGGAACTCGACTTCGCGGTTATCGGCACCGTCACCGATACGGGGCGCATGGTGCTGGAGCATCATGGCGAGATCGTCTGCGACATCCCGCTCGCCCCGCTCGCCGATGATGCGCCGCTCTATGACCGGCCGCACGTTCCGACGCCGAAGCAGCCCGAACTGACCGACGTCCCCGAAACCACCGATGTCGCGGCCGACCTCAAGACGCTCATGGGATCGCCCGACATCGCAAGCCGCCGCTGGATCTACGAACAATATGACAGCCAGGTCGGCGGCGACACGGTGCAGATCGGCGGCGACGCAGCGCTCGTCCGCATCCACGGCACGGGCCGCGCGCTCGCGATGAGCACCGACTGCACCCCGCGCTATTGTTATGCCGACCCGGTCGAGGGCGGCAAGCAGGCGGTCGCCGAAACCTGGCGCAACATCAGCGCGGTCGGCGCGACCCCGCTCGCGATCACCAACTGCCTCAACTTCGCCAATCCGCAGCGCCCCGAGATCATGGGGCAAATCACCGGGTGCCTCGACGGCATGGGCCAGGCGTGCCGCGCGCTTGACTATCCGATCGTCTCGGGCAACGTCAGCCTCTATAACGAGAGCAAGGCGACCGGCGGCGGCAGCGCGATCCTGCCCACCCCCGCGATCGGCGGCGTCGGCGTGATCGACGATCTGTCGAAGGCCGTCGGCATCGGCTTCAAGCGCACCGGCGATATCGTGCTCGCGGTCGGCGAGCGCGCCGGCCATCTCGGCCAGTCGGTCTGGCTGCGCGAAATCCGCGGTCGCGAGGAAGGCCCGCCGCCGCCGGTCGACCTGCGCGCCGAAAAGCGCACCGGCGATTTCATCCGCCACGCAATCAACGCCGGCTGGATCACCGCCTGCCACGATGTGTCGGACGGCGGCGTCGCGGTTGCACTCGCCGAAATGGCCCTGAAATCAGGCATCGGCGTGCTTGTCAGCGAGGAACAGCCCTTCGGTATTGCCGAAAGCTTTTTCGGCGAGGATCAGGGCCTCTATCTCGTCACCGTCTGCGACACTTGCCTCGCCGACTTCCTCGACGCTGCGAACCGCGCCGACGTGCCGGTCGATCCGCTCGGCCGCACGATCAAGGACCGCATCGTCTTCGAACTGCCCGAGAGCGATTTTTCGGTTACGCTCGCCGAGCTACGCGAGGCGCATGAAGGTTTCTTCCCCAAGCTGATGGGGGCCGACGCAGCGCTTGCCTAGGTCGTCATTGCGAGCGTGACGACGCTCCATTTTGCGCGGAGGTGACCGACTCATGTCCATCCACATCGGCATCGGCGGCTGGACCTACGAACCGTGGCGCGGCACCTTCTATCCGCCCAAACATCCGCAAAAGCGCGAGCTCGACTATGCCGGGCAGCATCTGACCGCGATCGAGATCAACGGCACCTATTATGGCAGCCAGAAGCCCGAAAGCTTCGCCAATTGGGCGGCCGCGGTCCCCGACCGGTTCAAATTCAGCGTCAAGGCGTCACGCTTCTGCACCAATCGCAAGCAGCTCGCCGATGGCGCGGCGTCGATAGAGAAATTTCTGACGCAGGGACTGACGCGCCTTGGCGACCGGCTCGGGCCGATATTGTGGCAGTTCATGGCGACCAAGACCTTCGATCGCGATGATTTCGCGCACTTCCTCGACCTGCTGCCCCCAAGCCAGGACGGGCTACCGCTGCGCCACGCGCTCGAGGTGCGGCACGAGAGCTTTCGCGACCCCGCCTTCGTCGACTTGGCGCGCGAGCGCAACATGGCGATCGTCTTCGCCGACAGCGATGAATTTCCGTGCATCGACGAGGCGACGGCGGACTTCAGCTATGCGCGGTTGCAGCGCAGCCGCGACGATGTCGCGACGGGCTATGACGAGGCGGCGCTCGACCATTGGGCGGCGCGCGCGAAGGCTTGGGCGGCCGGCGAGCGCGACGCTTATGTCTTCTTTATCGCGGGCGCCAAGGTGCGCAATCCTGCAGCGGCGCAGGCCCTGATCGCCCGATTGGGCGGCTGAGCAAGCGGCGTTCAGGCCGCCTGCGCGAGTTCGGGCTGCGTTGCCGCCTCGGCGGCCTCTTTGGTACCGAGCAGGTCATAGGGATCGACGCCGTCGGCGCGCATCATCGCGTGGACCTGCTTGTAGATTTTCGGCTCGGCGATACCCAGGCGCTGGCGCGCCGCGTCGATCGGTTCGGCCAGCAGCGCCTCGATATCCTGAAAGGCGATCTGCTGCGCGACGCGGCCGATACGCTGGCCTTCGCGGACCGCGCCGTAGATCGGGTAGCGGCTGCCGAAACCCTTGCGGATCTCGCGCGCGCCCGCCCAGGCGATGAACAATGTTCCCCAGCTTGGCGTCTGGCTGTACGAGAAAGCAAGCACGCATTGTTCGCCCAGCGCGTCGCGGCCATAGCCGGTCAGGATGTGGAACAGGTCGTGCGTGTCGCGCAGCCGGTCGCCATAAAGCTCGACCATATCGTCGAAGCGCGGCTTGGTGCGACGGAACTTCATCGATTCATCGACGAGTCCCTGCGCGGTCAGCCCTTCGCGTTCCATGAAATCGACATAGACGCGACCGACGCTGCCTTCGGGCAATTTGCGCAGCGCGTCATGATCGTCGAGCATCGCCGGCAGATAGGGGCGATCGGCCAGGACCTTCTGACCTTCCGCGGTCGCAAAGAAACGCGCGACCGACCGTTTGAACCGATTGTCGCGCAGCGCGTCGAGAATGTGAAACACCTGTTCGGTGTCCTCCTTGTCGGCGATCAGCTTGCGGAAATGGTGCAGCGCCTTCAGCGGGCGAAAGCCGGTGTCGGTGCGGTCGGGGTGGATCAGCGGGATAGCGGTCATGGCGTATCTCTTGCGGTTGGGGCCGTGAAGTCTAGATCTAGTCACTACTGACACAAATGTCAATATATCGTGAATGGCCGGAATGTGCGGGCCGGACAAGCCGCTGGACGCGGCCGCTAGCCTCGGCGATAGACGTGTTGGGGGACGAAGCATGACCGACCGGTACGAAAGCCTCGACGCGATTCGCGGCGTTGCGGTGATGGGCATATTGGCGATGAACATCGTCGCCTTTGCGATGCCGATGAGCGCCTATTTCAACCCCGCCGCGGGCGGCGCGCCGGGCGGGGCGGACCTTGCCGCATGGGCGTTCAATTTCGTCTTCGTCGATTCGAAGATGCGCGGCCTGTTCTCGATGCTCTTCGGGGCGAGCACGCTGCTGGTGATCGAGCGCGCCGAGGCGGCGGGCCGCAGCGCGGCGGCGACGCATTATGCGCGGATGCTGTGGCTCGGCCTCTTTGGCCTCGCGCATTTCTATTTCATCTGGTTCGGCGACATATTGTCGCTTTATGCCGTCTGCGGCCTGCTACTCTTCCTGTTCCGCGGTCTGTCGGTGCGCGCGCTGCTCTGGTGGGCGGCGGGCTTCCTGCTGGTCGCGATGGCGCTGATGGGATCGATGTGGCTGTCGATGACGCTGCTTGAAGCGGGGCACCTGCCCGGCACTGCGGCCGCCGAGGCGCGCGAACAGATGGCGCAATTCAACGCGATGATGGGTCCGGACTCGTCCGACTATGCCAGGGATGTCGCCCATTATCTGGGAAGCTACGGCGCCATCGCGGGGATGCGGCTCGGCGCGGGTGCGCTCGAACCGCTGACACAGGTGATGCTGTTCCTTTGGGAAAGCATGGCGCTGATGCTGATCGGCATGGCGCTGTTCAAGGCGCGGATGCTGACGGGCGAATGGGACGCCGCGCGCTATCGCAAATGGGCGATCGCGGCCTTCCTGTTTTCCGCGCCGCCGCTCGCGGCGCTGGCCTGGCATAGCGCAGCCACGGGTTTCGGTACCGTCGCGGTGTTCGGTGCGGCACTCGTCTGGTCGACCCCGTTCGATTTCGTGATGACGGTCGGCTGGGCCGCGCTGATCATGCTGCTCATCAGGACCGCGGCATCGCCGGCGCTGCGCGCCCGGCTTGCAGCCACCGGACGCATGGCCTTCACCAACTATCTCGCGACGTCGGTGGTGATGACGACGATCTTCTACGGCTATGGGCTGGCGCTGTTCGGCAGCGTGCCGCGCGCGGCGCTCTATCTCTTCTGCTTCGCCATGTGGGCGGCGATGCTGCTCTGGTCGAAGCCCTGGCTCGCACGTTTCGAATATGGCCCGCTCGAATGGCTGTGGCGCAGCCTGTCGCGCTGGCAGCGACAGCCGATGCGGCGCACGCTGGCCGAAGATCCCGGACTTAGCTGACGGCGCGGCCGAAAGTCGGGCGACGCTGGACGAGCGGGTTCGCTTCGCGTTCGAGCGCAGTCAGCGTTTCCTCGAACAGCGGGCGCAGTTCGACGACGCGCGGCAGATATTCTTCCGGGCTGACTTGCGCCTCGACGCAGTGGCGCGCGAACATTTCGATATCTTCGGCCAGCGCGCCGAGCCGTTCGGCGCCGAACTGGCGCGCCTCGCTCTTGAGCGTATGCGCAGGCATGACGAGGCCGCCGGCGCTGCGCGCGCGCATCGCCTCTTCGATCGCGGCGACCGACTTGATGCCGTCCTCGCGAAAATAGCCCAGAATCCGCACGAATGCCGCTCCCAACTGGGTGCGAGTCGCGCGAAATTCATTCCAATCGACCAGAATCTCGTCCAATTTTCCGTCCCTCGGTGTTCAGTCTGGTCCGTGGTCCCGTCCTGCACATGCACCGAAGTCGGTAAAAAAGAGGTTACGCGCGCAAAGCGGAAACCGCCGAATCGCCCCGAAACGGGTCAGTCGCGCCGGACGCGCCAACGCGCGGCGTCGCCCATCGGCCCGGCGTCATCGATCCGCCAGCCCTGTTCGGCGGCAAGCGCCGCAACTTCGCGCGCGGCGTTGGGGTCGTCGGCGATCAGCACGACATCCTGCGCGGCGCGCATCGCGCGGGCGAGCCGCAGCGTCGGCCAGGGGCAGCGCATGCCGCGCGCATCGACGGTCAGCGCCGCCGATGTGCCCGCGGCGTCATTCGTCATAGGGGTTGCGCGTGTTGCGGAAATTGATGCGGATCGGCACGCCCTGGAAGCCCAGTTCCTTGCGCATCCCGTTGACCAGATAGCGCTGGTAGCTGGCGGGCAGGGAGTCGGTCCGGCTTCCGAAGATGATGAAGGTCGGCGGACGCGTGCGCGCCTGCGTCATGTAGCGCAGCTTGATCCGCTTGCCGCCCGGCGCCGGCGGCGGATTGGCGTCTACCGCGCGTTCGAACCAGCGGTTGAGCTTCGCGGTCGAGACACGGTTGGTCCATATCGCGCGCTGTTCAAAGGCGACGCGGACCAGCGTGTCGATCCCCTTCCCCGTTGCGCCCGAAATGCTGAGCAGCGGCACGCCCTTGATCTGGCTGAGCCCGTCGTCGAGCGCCGCACGGACGCCGTTGAACAGCGACGACGGGTCTTCGGCGACGTCCCATTTGTTGAGCGCGATGATCAGCGCGCGCCCTTCCTCCAGCACGCGGTCGGCGATGCGCAGATCCTGCGCCTCCAGCCCCTTTGTGGCGTCAAGAAGCAGCACGACGACCTCGGCGAAATCGACCGCGTGCAGCGCGTCGGCCACCGACAGCTTTTCCAGCTTGTCCTGAACCTTCGCCCGCTTGCGCATCCCCGCGGTGTCAAAAAGCTGGATCGGATGGACCTCGCCATCCTTTTCCCATTGCCAGTCGACGCGGATCGAATCGCGCGTAATCCCGGCCTCGGGTCCGGTAATCAGCCGGTCTTCGCCAATCATCCGGTTGATGAGTGTAGATTTGCCCGCATTGGGCCGCCCGACGATCGCGAGCTTGAGCGGGCCGAGCGGCGCATCCTCGTCCGCATCCTCGCCGACCGCCTCTTCGTCGGCGTCCATGAAGGGTTCGACGATCGGGCGCAGCGCGTCGAACAGATCGACCAGTCCCTCGCCATGTTCGGCACTGAGCGCAATCGGCGATTCGAAGCCGAGCGAATAGGCCTCCATCAGCCCCGCCTCGCCCTGCTTGCCTTCGGCCTTGTTGGCGCACAGGATGATCGGCGTGTCTTCGCTGCGCAGCCAGCGCGCAATTTCTTCGTCGAGCGGGGTCACGCCCGCGCGCGCGTCGATCATGAACAGCGCCGCATCGGCTTCGCGCACCGCCTTTTCGGTTTGCACGCGCATCCGGCCGGGCAGCGTCGCCGCGTCCTGATCCTCGAACCCCGCGGTATCGACGATCAGAAATTCCAGGCCGAGCAGCTTGCCATCGCCCTCGCGCCGGTCGCGCGTCACGCCCGGCTGGTCGTCGACCAGCGCCAGGCGCTTGCCGACCAGCCGGTTGAACAGCGTCGATTTGCCGACATTGGGTCGGCCGACAATGGCGATCGTCGCGGATCGCGCCATGCGTCTATCCTATCTTCGCGGCGGGCCAACCCGGCCGCGCCCTGTTATTGCCAGGCGGTGATCGTGCCGTCGTCCGCCAGAATATAGAGCCGGTTGTTCGCAACCACGGGTGGCTGCGACAAGGGCGACTTGAACTCGGTGGTCGCGAGCGTCGAACCGTCGGTCGGCGAAAATTCGACGAGCTGTCCCTCGCTGTTCACCGCGATCAGGCGTCCGCCGGCCAGAATCGGGCCGGTCCAGCGGATCGGATCCTTTTTCTTCTTTTCGGTTTCGACGCGATAGCGCGCGAGCTGCTGGATCCAGCGGACCTTGCCCGAACCGCGCGCGACGCACAGCAGCTTGCCGTCGTCGGTCATCGCATAGACCCACTCGCCGACGACATAGGGCGTCGAGATACCGGCGATCGAGATCTCCCAGATGCGCTGGCCGGTGAGCAGGTCATAGCTCGCCATGCGGCCGCCCTGGCCGAGCGCAAAAACGCGGCCGCGGTCGATCACCGGGTCGGCGTCAACGTCGGTCAGCGTCGAAACCGACAGCGCCATCGAGGTGCGCGCGAGCGCGTCTTCCCACAGATCGCGGCCGTTTTCGTAACGATAGGCCTGAACCTCACCCGACGAAAAGCCGGCGACGATCGTCCCCTGCCCCGCCGCGGGCGATGCCGCACCGAACACGCTGCCGGGCTCGAGCGACGCGGTCGCCTGCCACTGCACCGCGCCGTCGCCGGCATTGAGCGCGAAAATCTGGTTGTCCTGCGTGATCACATAGACGCCGCCGAAGGCAACCGTCGGCGCGCCGCGCAGCGGCCCCGCGGGTTTGACCTTCCACAACAGCTTGCCATCCTCGGCGTTCAGCGCGGCGACGTCGCCGACGCCGCTCGTCGCATAGACGACATTACCGTCGACCGACGCGCCGCCGCCGAACAGCGAATTTTCGAAATCCTTGCCCGTGCTGCCGATCGACACGCTCCACAGCTTCGCGCCGGTATCGGCGGCGAAGGCCGACACGACGGCATCGGTATCGACGGCGAACAGCCGGTTGTTCGAAATTACCGGGGCCGCGGCGAGCCGCTGCTTCTTGGTGCTGCCCGCGATCGACGCTTCCCACGCCTTGGTACGCGCGGCGCCGAGCGCGGGATGCCCCATCGACTTGGACGCATTGCCGCCCGATTGCGCCCAATCGGCGTTGAGCACCGGATCGGGCAAGACCACCGCAATCTCGGCGGTTGTCGGGTCGACCTTGATGCTGTTGTCGTTCGACAGAATCGAAACGCGCTCGCCGACCGTCGGGGTGCGCGGGCCGCCCTTGCCCTTGAACGCGCCGCAGCCCGCAAGCGGCAGCGCGAGCATCATGGCGCAAATCACATATTGGCGTTTCCGCATCTTATTTGGCTTCCTCAATCTTGGCGGCGGCCGCTGCGCCCGGGGCGGCACCGCCTTGCTGGTCCTTTGTCGTGTCCTTGGCGGCGCTTTCCGCCGCGCGATCCTCGACCGCATCGACGCCGAGCATCCCCGCCATCTGTACCGTCCGCGACTGCAGCGATTTGAAGGTGGCGGGCGCCTTGGCGATACGCGCATAGAGCGCGCCGGCCTTGTCATATTGGCCGAGGTGATAATAAGCCGTGGCCGTCAGCTCGGCCGCGCTGCCGAACCAGCTCGACACCGGGTCGGTCGCATCGACAAGCGGCTTCATCCGCGCGATCACCGCCTCAGGCTTCATCGAATCGAACTCGAGCGCGGTCTGGCGAACCAGCGCCATATCGCGCATCGACTGGTCGAGCTTGGCATCGCCCGCGACCTGCGCGAGCAGCGCGGCGGCGGCTTTCAAGTCGCCGGCCTTGGCCTTCATGTTCGACTGTTCGATCAGCGCGGCGGCGCGATAGGCGGCATTGCCCTCGCCTGCCAGCGTCTTGAGATCGGCGGTCGCCGCCGTCGGCTGCGCGGCGGCCTTGTCGAAAGCGGCCAGCAGCTGTTCGGCCTTTTCGCCGCGCGCCACCGTCTGACGGTGCTCCCAATAGAGATAGCCGCCGAACGCCAGCAGCGCCGCGATCGCCGCGCCGACGATCCAGCGGCCGTAGCGCTGCATGATGGAGCTGAGCTGATCCTTGCGGACGGCCTCGTCGACTTCCTGCAGGAAGGCCGCATTGTTCGTCGGGCTCAGGGCCAATCAATCCTCCATAACTCGTTCGCGAGCGATGCCCGCTTCGGGTCCGCCGGCCGTTCCTTAGCGGTCATGCCGAAAAAGGCCAAGCGATTCACTTGACCCCTGCAGGCACCCGTCCGGGGCGCCGTCAACCCTTGTAGATTTGATCGTCGGTCGGGAATGAACGGGACCTGACCTGCTGGGCATATTCCTTCACTGCGCCGTCGATCACACCCGCCATATCCTGGTACCGCTTCACGAATTTGGGGACGCGTTCGAACATGCCGAGCATGTCGTCGGTGACGAGCACCTGCCCGTCGCATTGCGCCGAGGCACCGATACCGATCGTCGGACAGGCAACCTTGCCGGTAATCTCGATCGCGATCGATTCGAGCACGCCTTCGATGACGATCGAAAAGGCACCGGCCTGCGCGACAGCGACCGCATCCTCGACGATCGTGCGCGCTTCCTCGTCGCTTTTGCCGCGCACGCCATAGCCGCCGAGGATGTTTACCGCCTGCGGCGTCAGCCCGACATGCCCCATCACCGGAATCCCGCGCTGGGTCAGAAATTCGATCGTCGGGGCAAGCACCTTGCCGCCCTCGACCTTCACCGCCGCCGCGCCGGTTTCCTTGAGCAGGCGTGAGGCATTGGCGAAGGCCTGTTCGGGGCTCGCTTCATAGCTGCCGAAGGGCATGTCGACGATCACCGCGGCATGATAGCTGCCGCGCACCACCGCGGCGCCGTGCAGTGCCATCATTTCCATCGTCACCGCGACAGTATGCGGCAGGCCATAGATCACCTGCGCCAGCGAATCGCCGACGAGCAGCATGTCGCAATGCGGGTCGAGCAGCTGCGCCTGCCGCACCGTATAGGCGGTCAGCATCACCAAAGGCTCGCCGCCGCCCTTGCGCTGGCGAATGCGCGGCACCGTAAGGCGCTTCATCGGCTGCGGCGTCGGATTGGCGCGGCTGGTGGAGGTGTCGAGGGTGAGCGTTTTCGGGAGCGTGGACATGGGGCGCGGGTTTAGCGGCTTATGCTGCGCTGCGAAAGGCCGCAAAGCGGAGCGATGTTCGTATAGATTGACTCTATGTTAAAAATTATTTACATTGAGTCGCATATTATGAACATGGAGACACCGAATGTCGTTCCGCGAAAAAATTCACTGGGTGACGCTGGTCACGATGATCGCCGCCTTCGGCTGGTATTTTCTTGCCTATCCGTGGGGGGTCGCGGCTAGCCCGGCGGGCCTTTGGGCGAGTGCGGGGATGCTGCTGCCGGTCACCGTCGCGATCATCGTCGCGATGACGATCGCATCGGCCTGGATGGCGATCCGCACCCCGGCCGAGGCCAACCTCAAGGAAGACGAGCGCGACCGTTCGATCCATTATCGCGGCACCCATTATGCCTATTACCCGCTCGTCGTCGGTGTGTGGGTCAGCATCTTCGCCCTGTTCTGGAACGCTGGGCCGGCGGTACAGCTCAACCTGCTGCTTGCAACGGTCGTCCTCGCCGAACTGACCCGGATCGGCGTCCAGCTTTACCTCTATCGCCGGGGCTATTGATCCATGCCCCGCGCGACCCTTGAAACGGCGCGGCAGCTTGCCGGCGCAGGTACCGGAGACTTGTCCATGAATTTCCGCGAAAAGTCCGCGTGGCTGAACGTCTTGGCCATGCTCGCCGCCTATAGTCTCTATTTCGGACTCATCATCGCCGGGCATCCCGCCGGGCGCGAAGTCTTCCCAATGCTGTGGCTGTTCGGCTCGATCGCCTTGGCGCACGCGGCCATCGTCATCGTCGGCACCATCATTCTGTCCGCGCAGGCACCGAAGTCGGAGCGGGTCCGTGCCGATGAGCGCGACCGCGCGATCCGCCGCCGCGGCGCCACGGTCGCCTATTATGTCCTGCTGGCAGGGATGATGGTTGTCGGTGTCTATCTGCCCTTTGTCGAGCAGGGCGTGCCGCTCGCGAACACAGGCCTGTTCGCAATCGTTCTCGCCGAGCTGGTGAACAGCGCCGTCGTCCTCATCAGCTATCGCCGGGGTTGGCATGGCTAGGCTGCCCTTCTCGAACGACATCCGCACCTTGCGCTTTCTCGCGGGAGAAATGACGCAGGCCGAACTCGGCGAGCGCGTCGGCGTGACCCGCCAGACGATCGCCGCGATCGAACAAGGCAAATATTCGCCCTCGCTCGAAGTCGCCTTCCGTATCGCGCGCACCTTCGGCAAGCCGCTCGAACAAGTGTTCGGCTGGGACGAGGAAAGCGGCTGACCCGATGCGCGGCCGCGCTGGCCCGGCCCGTCTCTCCCCGGGGGCCGGCCGGGCCGAAACGGCCGCTTGCGAAGCCGACCTTAGGCGGTGCCGCGCCCCGCTTCGTTCAGCGCCGCCAATTGCAAGTCCGTCAGCGTGACCGTCTCGCTGTTCATGATCTCGTCGAGTTGCGCGACCGAGGTGGCGCTCGCGATCGGCGCGGTGACGCCCGGCTGCGCGGCGACCCAGGCGAGCGCAATCTGCGACAGGGTGGCGCCGGTTTCGGCAGCGATCGCGTCCATTGCGGCGAGCACCGCCGGCCCCTCGCCCTCCAGATAGGCTTTAGCGCGCGCGCCGCGCGGGCTTTTTCCGAGATCGTCGGCGCTGCGATATTTGCCCGACAAATAGCCCGACGCGAGGCTGAAATAGGTGACGACGCCCAGCCCTTCCGCGATGCAAAGCTGTTGCAGCGCGCCTTCATATTGATCGCGGTCGAGCAGGTTGAGTTCGGGTTGCATCGCGGTGAAACGCGGCAGCCCCCCGGCGTCGGCGACGCGCAGCGCCTCGGCCAGCCGCTCGGCAGTATAATTGGATGCACCGATCGCACGCACCGTCCCCGCCTCGACCAGTTCGCCGAACGCGCCGAGCACTTCGTCCAGCGGCACATCGGGATCGTCCTTGTGCGCGAAGTAGAGGTCGATCGTATCGACGCCGAGCCGATCGAGCGAGCCTTTCACCGCTTCGCGGATGCGATCGGGCTTCAGCCCGCCGGGCATCATGCCGACCTTGGTCGCGATCAGTACATGGTCGCGCGCGCCGCTCTCCTTCAGCCACGCACCCATCATGCTTTCGGATTCGCCGCCCTTGTGCCCCGGCACCCACGCCGAATAGACATCGGCGGTGTCGATCATCCCGCCGCCGCGCTCGACGAAGCGGTCGAGGATCGCGAAGCTTGCGGCCCGATCGGCGGTCATCCCAAAGACATTGCCGCCCAGCACGAAGGGACGGACCGACAGGCCGCTCTGGCCAAGGGGACGCTGCGTCATTGCGATACTCCTGCATGGACCACCGGCACCGCTTCGCGCGAATTGTCGCTGAACAGGCCGTCGATCCCGGTCTTCAGATAGGTGCGGATCTCGTCCGCCAGATCGCCGTGGCCGGCGGGGTTGACGCCGCTCTTGTCCCCAAGCGGCAGGAAATAATTCTCGCGGCGAAAGGTCCACGGATGGACCTTCAGCCCGGCGGCATGGGCATCGCGCACCAGATGGGTCGCATCGCCGAGCGTGCCGAGCGCGGTGCGCGGGATGATCATTGTCTTGTTGGGTCCGATCCCGTCGGCATAGGCGGCAATCGCCTGCAGCCCCGCAGGCGTCGCCATCGCGGCGTAGCTTTGCTGCGCATCGTCGGCCGGACCGCCCTCGCCGTCCATGAGCTGGATCAGCGGCAGGTCGCTTTTCGCCCGTATCGCTTTCAGATTGCCGACCTCGAAACTTTGGATGAAAACCGGCGCGCTGCGGCCATGATAGCCATAGCGCGCCAGCATCGCGAGCAGCGGCGCTTCGTGCGGCAGGCCGATGCTGGCGAAATAGCTCGGATGCTTGGTTTCGGGATAGACGCCGACCGGATGCTCGCGCCCCTCGTTGACCCGCACGAGCAGGTCGAGGATCTCGGCAAAGGTCGGGATCTGGTAGCGCGCGTCAAATTCGGTCGCGCGCAGTTGCGGCAGCCGCTCCTTCGCGCGCAGCGTCTTGAGCTCGGCCAGCGTGAAATCCTCGGTGAACCAGCCGGTCACATCCCGGCCGTCAATCCGCTTCGTCGTCTTGCGCGCAGCGAATTCCGGATGGTCGGCGACGTCGGTCGTCTCCGAAATCTCATTCTCGTGCCGCGCGACGAGCACGCCGTCCTTGGTCAGTACCAGATCGGGCTCGATGAAATCGGCGCCCTGTTCGATCGCGAGTTCATAGCTTGCGAGCGTATGTTCGGGCCGTTCGCCCGACGCCCCGCGATGCGCGATGACGATCGCGGGCTTACCGTCGAGCGTGGGCTGCGCCGCCATCGGTTCAGCCCCGCAGCTGGCGAGCGCGAGCAGCGCCAGCGCGGCGCGCCAGGCCCTCATGCCGCAAAGCGCTGTTGCCAGTCATCGGCGGAGAAACCCACGCTATACGCGCCGTCCGCATCGACGAGCGGGCGCCGGATCATCGCCGGCTGATCGAGCATCAGTGCCTTCGCCTTCGCCGCGTCGATCCCCGCCTTGTCGGTATCGGGCAGTTTGCGGAAGGTCGTCCCGCTCTTGTTGAGGAGCTTTTCCCAGCCGAGCGCATCGACCCAGCGATCGAGCATGGAGGGATCGAGCCCGTCCTTGCGATAATCGTGAAACGCATAAGCCACGCCCCGCTCGTCGAGCCAGCGCCGCGCCTTCTTCACCGTGTCGCAGTTCGGAATGCCATAGAGTGTCAGTGCCATGCCGCCGTCATAGCGATGGCGCTTCGGCAATGCGAGCGTTTGCGCTTGCCAATTTTCCGCGCAGCGCCCGGGCAAAGCCTTCGTGCAATGCCGCGGCGATGTCGGGATTGGCGGCAAGATAGTCGCGAAGCACCGCGGCGGGGATGAACCACAGCCGGGCGTTGGTCGATAGCGTCACCGTCCCCGTCGCCTGCGCGCCGTCGAGTACAGTCGCCTCGCCGATCAGCGCACCGTCGCTCACCGCGCCGACCTCGACCCCGTCGCGCAGCACCGACGCCGCGCCCTGGCTCAGATAGAAAAGGCTGGGCGCCGCCTGATTTTCGCGGATCAGCACCTCGCCCTGCCGTGCCGAAATCCAGTGCCCCTGATCGATCAGCCCGCGCGCCGCCGTCGCGCTCAGCCGGTCGAAATGACGGGCGCGAAGCTGTTCTTCCTCGGACGAGAAGCGGATGCTCAGATTGCGGAGCCAGTCGCGCCAGCCGAACGCGATATTGGCGAGGATGATTGCAAGCAGCAGCAGACCCGCGACCAGCGCCTGCCCCGCGACGAGCGCCAGCGGCAGGGCGACGAGCGCGGCGAGCGCCAGCCCGGCGCGCACATATTCGATGCGCACCGCAAAGCTCGCCGCAAGCAGGATGAACAGGGCCAGATAGCCAAGAAGGGCCGGATCGAAATTCGCCATAGCCAATCGTTTTACAGCGGTCCCTGTGCTTAGATTGCTAGGGACCAAATCTTACCGATTACCGAAGACGGACGCGCGACCCGTAAAAGCGTCCCGATTTGCGAAAGAAACTAACAGTTTTTTGCAATGAAGAAAAGCATAGGTGCGCGAAAGCCACCATCATGCTAATTTTATCGCCCGCGCTTGCTTTGGCGGGGCAATCGCGCCAAGGCACCCGGCGAATCGATTTGGACGCAGAAAACGTAAGAAGACCGCATATGACGCACCAATGGCAACCGCAAAGCTGGCGCTCGCACGAAGCCCGCCAGCTGCCGACCTACACCGACGAAGCCGCGCTTGCGGCCGCCGAGCGTGAGCTTGCCGGCTATCCGCCGCTCGTCTTTGCCGGCGAGGCGCGCGAGCTGACCAGCGAGCTGGGCCGCGTTGCGGAAGGCAAGGCGTTTCTGCTTCAGGGCGGCGACTGTGCCGAGAGCTTTGCCGAATTCCATCCGAACAACATCCGCGACACCTTCCGCGTCCTGCTGCAGATGGCGGTGGTGCTGACCTTCGCGTCGAAGATGCCCGTCGTGAAGGTCGGCCGCATGGCGGGCCAGTTCGCCAAGCCGCGCTCGGCCGACATGGAAGAAGTGGGCGGCGTCGAGCTGCCAAGCTACCGCGGCGACATCATCAACGACATCGCGTTCGAAGCCGCAGGCCGCGCCCCCGATCCGCAGCGCATGATCCGCGCGTACAATCAGTCGGCGGCGACGCTCAACTTGCTGCGCGCCTTTGCGAACGGCGGCTATGCCAATCTGCATCAGGTCAACGCCTGGACGCATGATTTCATGGACCGCAGCCCGTGGGCGAAGAAATATCAGGAGACCGCCGCGCGGATTTCCGAAGCGCTCGCCTTCATGGAAGCGTGCGGCGTAACACCCGAAACGGTGCCGCAGATCAAGGGCACGAGCTTCTACACCAGCCACGAGGCACTACTGCTTCCCTATGAGCAGGCGCTGACCCGGCAGGACAGCCTGACCGGCGGCTGGTACGACACGTCGGGCCATATGCTGTGGGTCGGCGACCGCACCCGCTTCGAAGGGTCGGCGCATATCGAATATCTGCGCGGCATCGGCAATCCGGTCGGCATGAAATGCGGCCCCAGCCTCGACCCCGACGTGCTGCTGCGCCTGCTCGATACGCTGAATCCCCAGCATGTCCCAGGGCGCATGACGCTGATCACCCGCTATGGCCACGACAAGATCGAAGCGCATCTGCCGGCGCTGGTGCGCGCGGTGAAGGCGTCGGGGCACCCGGTCGTCTGGTCGTGCGATCCGATGCACGGCAATGTCATCAAGACGGGCAATGGCTACAAGACGCGTCCGTTCGAGCGCATCCTCGCCGAAGTGCGCGGCTTCTTCGCGGTCCACCGCGCCGAAGGCACGCATGGCGGCGGCATCCATATCGAGATGACCGGCCAGAATGTCACCGAATGCACCGGCGGCGCGATGGACGTGACGCAGATGGATCTCGCCGACCGTTACCACACGCACTGCGACCCGCGCTTGAACGCCGGGCAGAGCCTCGAACTCGCCTTCCTGCTCGCAGAAATGCTCAATCAGGAAATGACCGACCGGGCGAAGCAGGCCGCATGAGCGAACGCCGCATCATCGTGCAGAAGGAAGTGATCCGCAACGGGGTCGGCTTCGGCAGCGCGCTGGCGATGGCGATCAGCTTCACCACGCACAAATCGGTGCTGTGGGCGATCATCCACGGCATTTTCAGCTGGTTCTACGTCGCCTATTTCGTGCTGACTCGCTGAGCGGCGCGCGGCGTCGCCGGAGCTAAAGTCCTAGTCCGCCGTTCCCGGCCAGCGCTTCGTGTCGGCGAAGGCGCGGCCCAGCGCGACGTGCAGATCGGCATCCTCGGCGGCGCCGCCAAGCGGTACCTTGTCCGAAAATTCGTCGGCGGGGCGATGATAGTCGCTGCCGAGAAACGCCTCGAGCAGCGCCATGTCCGAAAAGCTGCCGCCGACCATCAGCGACGTGACGCCCCTGGCGCCGAGCGCCCAGCCATCCTGCCGCTGGACGAAGGCATCGGCCTCGCCGTCGCTGTCGATCGTCCGGCCGAGTGACGTCGCAACGTTGCGCACCATCGCGTCATAGGCGGGCTTGCCGCGTCCGATCGTCGCGACCGGCGTGCCGCGCGGTGAAATTGCGATGGTGTCGATGTTGAGCGCCACCGTGATGCCGGACAGCGGCACCACAGGATGATCGGCGAACCAGCGCGCGCCGAGCAGCCCCTTCTCTTCCGACGTGGTCGCGAGGAAATAGATGTCGCGGTCGGGACGCGGCCCCGCAGCAAGACGCTTGGCCACCTCGATCAGCACCGCGATTCCGCTCGCATTGTCGACCGCGCCGTTGCAGATGCGATCGGCGGCGCCTTCGGGCCGGCAGATGCCCAGATGGTCCCAATGGCCGAGGAACAGCACTGCCTTGCCGTCGGGCTTCGCGCCCGGCAGCTTGGCGACGATATTGTTACTGGAAAAATTGCGCACCGCTGCGGTAGCAGTGAAATCGCCCGTCACCGGCAGCAGCGCGCCGCGATAATCGCCCGCCTCGGCGGCCGCGCGCAGCGCCACGCCATTCTGCCCAGCCTTGGCGAGCATGGCATCGAGCGCCGCCGGCGCGATATAGCCGCTGATCGTCGGTCCCGCCGGCGCCGACCCCATGCGCACGCTCTTGGCGCCCAGGCTCTCGCGAATCTCGTTCCACGGCATCGAATCCGGGGCGACGATCAATACGCCCGCCGCGCCCGCGTCGGCGAGCATCTGGCGCCGCTCGCGGTAACGCGGCAGCTTGTCGCCGAAGGGCGGCGTATCGAACAGCATGACCGCGACCTTGCCCGCGACATCGGCGTTGACCCGGCCCGCCGCATCGACGCCATAGCCAACAAAGACGAGCGGCGTATCGGCCAGCGCCACCGACGCCTCGCTGCCGGTGACGATGATCCCCTCGTCGCCGATCGCGTAAGGCTGGCCCGCCACCTTGAACCGCGCGCTTCCGCCCGTGGTCTGCGTTTCGACGAAAGGAACCGGCTGCAGCCAGGGCGTGTCGCTGCCCGGCACCGCCTGCAATCCAGCCTTTGCCCATTCGCCGACGGTATAGGCGATGGTGCGGTCCTCGCCCTTGGTACCCGGACCGCGGCCCTCGAAGGCATCGCTCGCAAGAATGCGGATATGCTGCGCCAGATCGGCTTCGGCGACGGGCGTATCGCCCTTCGCATAGGCGGCGGGCGTGATGGCAAGCAGGGCGGCGGCCGCAACGGCGGCGCGAAATGGCGACAATGTCATGGATGTGCCCGATGGCATGGCCATGCCGATGCGGCAAGGCGCGTTCGTCGAACGATGAACGGCATCGGCGGAAAGCCGGCCGCTATTGCGCCCGCGCCCGCTCCAGCAGCGCCCTCGCCGCCGCGACGTGCATATCTTCGATCATATGTCCGGCGTGCCGCTGCGCCCCGCCGATTGCCGCGGCCACCAGCGCTTCGGCAGCGGCGATCTCGCGCGGCGACGGGGCGAAGGCGCGGTTGCACGGATCGACCTGCGACGGGTGGATCAGCGTCTTGCCGTCGAAACCGAGCCGCCGCCCCTCGCCCGCTTCGGCTGCAAAGCCTTCCGCATTGTCGATCGCATTGTAAACCCCGTCGAAGCACCACACACCCCCTGCCCGCGCCGCGAGCACGATCGCCTGGATCGCATGGCTCATCGCGCCGCGATCCATGCCGTCGGGCAGCTTGAGCTCATAGGCCAGATCGTTGAGCCCGGCGATCAGCCCCTGCACCGCCGCATCGGCGGCTATCCCTTGCGCCGCATAAATGGCGGTGGGCGTTTCGATCATCGCGAGCAGCGGCAGTCCCAGCGCGCGTAGCGGGTCGAGATCTGAGGGCGCGTCGACCTTCGGCAGCACCACCGCGTCGAGAGCGAGCCCGTCCAGCGCCGCAAGATCGTCCCCCTGCTCGGCGCTGCCGCTGGCGTTGACGCGCACGGCGACGCGCTTGCCCGCAAAACCCGCCGTCACCGCGGCGCGCATCGCCGCGCGTGCCTCGGCCTTGCGCTCCGCGGGCACCGCATCTTCGAGATCGATGATCAGCATATCGGCGGCGAGCCCGCCCGCCTTTTCGAGCGCGCGGGCGTTGGAGCCGGGAACATAGAGGAGCGAGCGCGGGGCGAAGGCGGCATGGGTCATGCGCTTTTCTGTGGCGCAGCCGGACCATTGCCGCAATAAGGAAGCGGGATTGCGATCGAATTTGCAAAAGGGGATGATCATGTATTTCGCACTTGCACTGGTGGTGCTGGCGCTGGTGTTTCTGATCTGGGCGCTGACGCCGGTGCGGCAGGGCTTCGCCTATACGATCGAACGCTTCGGCCGCTACACGCACACCGCGCAGCCGGGCCTCAACTTCATCATGCCAATCTTCGACCGCGTCGGTCGCAAGGTGAACATGATGGAGCAGGTGCTCGACATCCCGGGGCAGGAAATCATCACCAAGGACAATGCGATGGTCGCGGTCGACGGCGTCGTCTTCTTCCAGGTGCTCGACGCCGCGAAGGCGGCCTATGAGGTCAGCGATCTGTACCTCTCGATCATGAACCTGACGACGACGAACCTGCGCACCGTGATGGGTTCGATGGACCTCGACGAGACGCTGTCGAAGCGCGACGAGATCAACGCGCGCCTGCTGCATGTGGTCGACGATGCGACGACGCCATGGGGAGTGAAGATCACCCGCGTCGAGATCAAGGACATCCGCCCGCCCGCCGACATTTCGAACGCGATGGCGCGCCAGATGAAGGCCGAGCGCGAAAAGCGCGCCGCGATCCTCGAAGCCGAAGGGCTGCGCGCCTCCGAAATTCTGCGCGCCGAGGGCGAGAAGCAGGGCCAGATCCTGCAGGCCGAAGGGCGGCGCGAAGCCGCCTTCCGCGACGCCGAAGCGCGCGAGCGCGAGGCCGAAGCCGAAGCCAAGGCAACGCAGATGGTCAGCGACGCGATCGCGAGCGGCAATGCGCAGGCGATCAACTATTTCATCGCGCAAAAATATGTGGAGGCGGTAAGCCAGTTCGCGACCAGCCCCAATGCCAAGACGATCCTGTTCCCCGTCGAGGCGACGCAGCTCATCGGCACGCTGGGCGGCATCGGCGAACTCGCCAAGGACGCGATCGAACGCGGCAAGGCAAGCTGAGACAGGGGAAGCGGATATGCCCGACTTTATCGCCAATATGGAACCGCACTGGGCGTGGCTGTCGCTCGGCGTCCTGCTTGCCGCCGCCGAAATCATCGCGCCCGGCTTTTTCCTGATCTGGCTCGGCGGCGCGGCGGTTATCACCGGCGTCGTCGCGTGGGTGTTGCCGATCGGCGTGCCGCTTCAGCTCGGCATCTTCGCAGTGCTGGCGGTGATCATCCTCTATGGCGCGCGCAAATGGCTGCGCGACAATCCGATCGTCTCGACCGACCCGCTGCTCAACCAGCGCGGCGGCCGCCTCGTCGGTGAGGTGCTGACGGTGACGACGGCGATCGAGGACGGCCGCGGCCGCGCCCGGGTTGGCGATGGCGAATGGCCGGTGCGCGGACCCGACGCCGCCGAAGGCGCCAAGGTCCGCGTCGTCAGCGCCGACGGCGGCGTGCTGGTCGTCGAGGCGGTTTGATCCAAGTCGTCATTGCGAGGAGCCGAAGGCGACGCGGCAATCCAGTGTAGCGCAATCCTCTCTGGATTGCTTCGCTCCGCTCGCAATGAAGACCAATTCATCCCCCCCTGGGCCGCGCATAAATCCCCACCACATGCCCCAGCGCGTCGCTGTCGCCGATGCGGCTAAAGCCCAGCTTTTCGGCGACACGCTCCGATGCCGCATTGCCCGGATCGATGATGCAGCGCACCTCGGGCGCGTCGAGCGTCGCGTCGGCCCAGCCGAGCGCCGCTCCCATCGCCTCGGTCGCTAGCCCGCCGCCCCAATGGTCGGCGTCGAACGCCCAGCCCGCCTCGGGCAAATCTTCAAGTTCGGGGATGCCGCGGCAGAAATAGGAAAGCCCGCCCATGCCGATCAGCGCATTGCTGTCGCGGTCGGCGAACACCCAATAGCCAAAGCCCATTACCGGCCACAGCCCGGCAGAGCTCAAAAATTTGCCCCAGCTCACGTCCGGCGCACGCGGTTCGCCGCCGATGAAGCGCGTGACGCGCGGATCGGCCCACATCGCGATATGGACAGGCTTGTCCGAAAAATGCGGCGGGCGCAGGCGCAGCCGCGCTGTTTCGATCGTGGGGGGCGAGGTGATCATCGTGCCGACATGCCCAGCGCGGCGGGCAGGGTCAATCGGGGTCAAAGAAATGGTCGAACAGGTCGTGCAACACGGCCTTGCCGTCGACCTGCGGCCGGACGCGCAGCACCGCCAGCGTATCGACGCGCGCCAGCACGTCGCAATGGTTCAGCACGACATGATAGGCGGCGCGGTCCCTGAAATCGTGAAACAGGAGCATCGCGTCGGGTTTGCAGTGGACGATCGCCTGCAACAGGCAGGCGACACGAAAGCGCCCGTCGATCAGAACCGCGTCAGGGCTGCCGGTCACGTGGCGCCAGACATGCGTGTGATAGCGCGGCCAATCGCGCAGGCGCGCCGGGTCGGTGGGCCGGCCCTCCGCATCGACCGGTCCGATTTCGGGCTGATAGGGCGTGTAGCCCTCCGCCTCTTCGCCCAGTCGGCGCGCGATGGCGGCGAGCCGCTCGCGATCGCCGTCGACCGCCACGATCCGCCGGGCCTGCCGCGCGGCGACGAGCGTCGCCTCGCCGCATCCGAATTCGAGCAGCGATTGGCGTCCGGCGAGTTGCAGTTCGAGCTGCACGAGCTCGGTCGCGGTCCAGATCGATGGCATGGACGGTCCCCTGTTCCCCGTGCAAGGAGATATGGGACTTCGCCGCAGCCGTCCAGCTATGGGACGGATCCCCCACGAAGGCGGCGACGCGGAGAGGGAGAGAGAGGCCTCTCGGGCCGCCCGCCTTCGCGGGGGTGCCGGGCCGCGGCTTCAGGCCGCGGCCGTTGCCAGCTCGGGCGCGACCGACGAATGCGACGACATCACCGCATCGGCATAATCGCTCTCGAATTTCTTGATGAGCTGGCGGTCGTCGTGGTTCCACGGGTGAAAGCCCGGCATAAAATAGGCCAGCCAGGGCAGAAAGCTTTTGCGCAGGATGCCCGGATAGCCGAGCATGAACCACCAGATGCGCGCGCTGACGCGCCAGCCGGTCAGCCCGTCCTGCTGCAAGAGCGCCTTCATGCCCCGGATGCGCTTGGGCCAGAAGCGCGCGGTGATCGCGACCATCATCAGCGACTTCGCCTTCCAGCGCCGCCAGCGGCTCCAGTCGCGCGTCGCGTGGAGCCAGGTGTCGTAAGCGACGCCCTTATGCTCGATTTCCTCGATCGCGTGCCATTTCCACAGCGCCGCCCATTCGGGCTCGGCGCCGTCGTACATCGCGGAATCCTTGAGCATGATCGCCGCCATCATCGCGGTATAATGTTCGAGCGCGATCGTCGCCATCAGGTTGACGATGGGCGGGCGTGTCTTGATGAGTTCCATCACATTGTCGACATCGGCTTCGAGCTCCGACAGGTCGTAGCCCGCCTCCGCCGCCCTGCGATTGAAGACGACATGTTCGCGGCTGTGAATGACTTCCTGCTGGGTGAAGGCGCGGATTTCGCGCGCCAGCTTTTCGGGCACGCCGTCGCGGTGCGCCTTCACCGCCTCGATGAACATCGCCTCGCCCTTGGGAAAAGTTACCGACAGCGCGGTATGAAAGACCGACGCGATCGGGTCGCCATTCATCCACCAGCGCCCCTGCCGGTCGTCGCGGCCGAAGCGGCGATCGCGCCGGGTGATCGACAAATCCTGCGGCGTCGGCGTGCGGGAAAGGCTGGACATATGGTTCTCACCGTCGAAAAGGGGGTTCAGGGCGTGGGGACGCCCGACGGGGCAAGAAATAGGAATTACTTACAGTGGTGTCAATAGCAAAGAAACGGCTCAGCCCGGAGGAAAGCCGGTCGGTGGCGCTCGAAGCCGCGCGGCTGATCCTGATCGAGATGGGGCCGCAGGCCGTGACGCTGAAAGCAGTGGCATCGCGCATCGACCGCACCCACGCCAATCTGCTCCACCATTTCGGCAGCGCCGCCGGGCTGCAAAAGGCGCTCGCCGCCTATCTCGCCGAAACGGTGTGCGACACGATTGCGGCGAAGATGACGTCGTCGCCGCCAGGCGAACGCAATGTGCGCGAGATCGTCGACCTTGCCTTCGACGCCTTCGACAGCGGCGGCGCCGGCGCGCTCGCCACCTGGATGGCGGCGACAGGCAATGAGGACGCGCTCGACCCGATCCTCGATGCCATCCACCGCCTGATCGACGGAACGGCGCCCGACGCGCACGAAAAGCGGCTGATGCACGAAGACACGTTGGCGCTCGTGCTGATGGCGATGGGCGATGCCCAGCTTGGCGGCCCGATGGCCGAAGCGCTGGGCCTGCCGCGCGATACCGCGCGCACGCTCGCGACCGAACTCATCACCGGCCGCATCGCCGCCTTCTGGACCGAACAGGGCGGCAAGCCCCCGCAATAGCGGGGCGCGCCGGCACGCGATATTTGCCCCCTTGAATCCCTTACGCCACGCGCCGATGTAAGGCGCCGAGGGGCAGCCCGCCGGTTCGCGGCGGGCATCCCGGATACTGAAGGACGAAATTTCCATGATCGACCCGCTCGCCGCCCTTGTTCCCGTCGTCGTCGAACAGACGAGCCGCGGCGAACGCAGCTTTGACATCTTCTCGCGCCTGTTGCGCGAACGGATCGTCTTCGTGACGGGCGAGGTTGAGGACAATATGGCGTCGCTGATCGTCGCGCAGCTTCTGTTCCTCGAATCGGAAAATCCGAAGAAGGACATCTATATGTACATCAACTCGCCCGGCGGCGTCGTCACGGCGGGCATGGCGATCCACGACACGATGCAATATATCCGCCCGCGCGTCGGCACCGTGTGCATCGGCCAGGCGGCATCGATGGGCAGCTTCCTGCTCGCCGCCGGCGAACCCGGCATGCGCGTCGCGCTGTCGAACGCCCGCATCATGGTCCACCAGCCCTCGGGCGGTGCGCGCGGCATGGCGTCGGACATCGAAATCCAGGCCAAGGAAATCCTGCGTATCCGCAAGCGGATGAACGACCTCTATGCGCAATATACGGGCAAGCCCTTGAAAGACATCGAAAAGGCAATGGATCGCGACACTTTCCTCGAAGCCGAGGAAGCGCGCGCATTCGGGATCGTCGATCATGTCTACGACCGCCGCCCCGCGCTCCCCGGTGACGAGGGGCCCAAGGAAATCAGCGAAGGTCCGACGCCCTGACGCCGGTCGGCTCGCTTTCGGTAACCGCGTTTGTTGACGCCCCGTTCGCGGGCCGTCGTCAGGTTGGACATGTCCCGATGTCACCCAATTGCCATATTGTAATTGGGTGATCGCGGGCTAGGATGAAGGACGGCAGCGCCCTTTTGCGGCTGCCCGAGGAAGATTTATGACGAAATTGAGCGGCTCGGACAGCAAGAGCACTCTTTACTGCTCCTTCTGCGGCAAGTCGCAGCATGAAGTCCGCAAGCTGATTGCCGGCCCCACCGTATTCATCTGCGATGAATGCGTCGAACTGTGCAACGACATCATCCGCGAGGAAATCAAGGGCGGGGTCGCTGCGCGCAAGGACGGCGCGGTGCCGACACCGCTCGAAATCTGCCAGCACCTCGACAATTATGTGATCGGCCAGAACACCGCCAAGCGCGTGCTGTCGGTCGCGGTCCACAACCATTACAAGCGCCTCGCCAATTCGGGCCGCGGCGATGATGTCGAACTGGCGAAGTCGAACATCCTGCTCGTCGGCCCGACGGGCAGCGGCAAGACCTTGCTCGCGCAAACGCTGGCACGCTTCCTCGACGTGCCTTTCACCATGGCCGATGCGACGACCCTCACCGAAGCCGGCTATGTCGGCGAGGATGTCGAGAATATCATCCTCAAGCTGCTCCAGGCGTCCGACTATAATGTCGAAAAGGCGCAGCGCGGCATCGTCTATATCGACGAAATCGACAAGATCAGCCGCAAGGCCGAGAATCCCTCGATCACGCGCGACGTGTCGGGCGAAGGCGTGCAGCAGGCGCTGCTCAAGCTGATGGAAGGCACGACCGCGAGCGTGCCGCCGCAGGGCGGCCGCAAGCATCCGCAGCAGGAATTCCTCCAGGTCGACACGACCAACATCCTGTTCATCGCGGGCGGCGCCTTTGCCGGCCTCGAAAAGATCATCGGCGACCGCCTGCAGGGCAAGTCGATCGGTTTCGGCGCCCATGTCGCCGGCCCCGACGAACGCCGCGCGGGCGAGGTGCTCAAGAATATCGAGCCTGAAGATCTCCTCAAGTTCGGCCTGATCCCCGAATTCGTCGGCCGCCTGCCGGTGATCGCGACGCTCGAGGATCTCGACATCGACGCGCTGGTCAAGATTTTGGGCGAGCCCAAGAATGCGCTGATCAAGCAGTATAAGAAGCTGTTCGATCTCGAAGAAGTCGCGCTGACCTTCACCGACGACGCGCTGGTCGCGGTCGCCAAAAAGGCGATCGAACGCAAGACCGGCGCGCGCGGGCTGCGCTCGATCGTCGAGGCGATCCTGCTCGATACCATGTTCGACCTGCCCGACCTCACCGACGTGATCGAAATCGTCGTCGACAAGGACGTTGTCGAAGGCCGCAAGGCGCCGGTGCGCGTCTACGCCGACAAGGCGAAGGAAGCAGGCGACGCCGCCTGAGTCGAGTCGCGGCGCGCACCCGCGCCGCGGTTTCGCCCCTGCCAATGTTGCATTGCAGCAACAGTTGCACGAAAAAACGCAGCGCTGCCTGTCGATAATTCTGCGGCAGCGACGGAAATTCGCGCTTTTTTGACCTTTCCCCGCGCCTGGGCGCCGGCGCGGCTTGCACTGTCACATTTGCTGTCACAATCGTGCCACATGCGGGCTTCAGGGGCGCTCGCAGGTCAAGCGCGCCCCAAGCCGCGCGCCTGCCGAATGCCACAATCAAGGGGACAACCTGTCATGAATTTCCGAAACACGCTCGCCGCTGGCGCCGCGCTGCTTCCGCTTGCGCTGATTTCCACGCCGGCCTTTGCCCAGTCGACGGGCTCGGTCGATTTCGACAACGAAATTGTCGTCACCGGCACCTCGGCGCAGGACGTCGCCGGCATCCAGTCGCCCGATACGTCGAAGGCGAAGTCGGTTCTGGGTCAGGAAGTGATCGCGCGCCAGAATCCCGGTCAGACCATTCTCGACACCATCAACCTGGTCCCGGGCGTCGTCTTCACCAACAATGACGCTTATGGTTCGTCGGGCGGTCAGCTGACCATCCGCGGCTTTTCGGCCGACCGCATCAGCCTGACCTTCGACGGCGTTCCGCTGAACGACTCGGGCAACTATGCCATCTATTCGAACCAGCAGCTCGATCCCGAACTGATCGAACAGGTCAATGTCAACCTCGGTTCGACCGACGTCGACAGCCCGACCGCCGCGGCAACCGGCTCGACCGTCAACTATCGCACGATGACCCCGACCGAAGATTTCGGTGTCAAGGTCTCGGGTTCGGCGGGCGAATACAGCTTCTTCCGCATTTTCGGCCTGATCAACACCGGCGAATTCACGCCGTTCGGCACCCGCGCCTTCATCTCGGCTTCGAGCGCATCGAACGACAATCCGTTCAACAACTATGGCCGCGTTCGCAAGAAGCAGTTCAACGGCCGCATCTGGCAGCCGATCGGCAGCAACGGCGACTTCATCTCGGTGGCCGGTCACTATAACGAGAACCGCAACAATTTCTTCGGTTCGCTGCCCCTGCGCCTCGACGCCAACCGCGTTGTCGGTGCGGGTTCGGGCAACCGCTTCCCGATCAACAACGACGAGCGCGAATATAACATCAACTATCCGTGCACGATCGACACGCCGCAGGCTGGCGCCCCTGACTCGACCAACGGCTGCGGCACGGAATTCGACCGTCGCTACAACCCGTCGAACACCGGCAACATCCGCGGCGCGTCGAAGTTCACCCTGTCGGACGGCCTGACCCTGACCGTCGATCCGAGCTACCAGTATGTGAAGGCGAACGGCGGCGGCACGGTTACCGGCCGCGAAGACCTCCGCAACGTCGGTGGCACGAACATCCCCGGCTTCGTCAGCGGCCGTTATTATTTCGGCGTTGATCTCAATGGCGACGGCGACCTGCTCGATCAGGTCACGCTGCTCGCACCGAGTCAGACCCAGACGCACCGCTATGGCGTGATCGCCAACCTGCGCTGGGATATTTCGGACGGTCAGACCGTTCGCATCGGCTACACCTTCGATCGCGCGCGTCACCGTCAGACGGGTCAGGTTCTGGGGCTCCAGCAGAATGGCGAACCGCTTGACGTCTTCCCGGTCAACAATCCGCTGATCGATTCGACCGGCACCGTCATGCAGAAGCGCGATCGCCTGTCCTACGCGACGCTGAACCAGATTTCGGGCGAATATCGCGGCGAATGGATGGACGGCTCGTTCGTCACCACGCTCGGCATTCGTGCGCCTTTCTTCAAGCGCGACCTGAATAACTACTGCTTCACGACCAGCGACTCGGGCTTCCTCGATTGCTTCGGTCAGAATGCCGCGTCGAACGCGATCTACGCGGCCGCGAACCCGACGGTTCAGGGTCCGCAGCGCCGGGTGCTCAAGTATGACGACATTCTTCCGAACGTCGGCCTGCTGTTCAAGCCGAGCAACCGCATGTCGATCTTTGCGAACTATTCGAAGGGTCTGCAGGTTCCGGGCACGGACGCTCTGTACAACGCCTTCTTCTTCGCACCGAACACCGCATCGGCGCGTCCGAACCCCGAAAAGTCGGATAACTTCGATCTGGGCGTTCGCTATCGCACCGGTCAGGTTCAGGCGCAGCTGTCGGGCTGGTTCACGAAGTACAGCGATCGTCTGGCTTCGGCTTATGATCCCGTCACCGAACGCAACGTTTACCGCAACCTCGGCCGCGTCGATAAATATGGCATCGATGGCAGCATCGCCTATCAGCCGGTATCGAACCTCGCGCTCTATGTGTTCGGTTCGTACCTGAAGTCGGACATCAAGGACGACGTCCAGTCGGGCGTGGATGGCAATGGCGATCCGGTTTTCGCACCGACCGCCGGCAAGCGCGAATCGGGAGCGCCTGCCTACACCTTCGGTGGCTCGGCGCGCGGCACCCTCGGCCCGGTTGAACTGGGCGTCACGGCGAAGCGCACCGGTGGCCGTTACATCTACGACACCAACCTGCCGGTCACGGCGACGGTCAATGGAACCAGCGTTGAAGTCTATCCGGCCAAGACCAATGCCTATTGGCTGGTCAACCTCGATGCGCGCCTGAGCCTGGAATTCCTGGGTCTCAACGACAAGACCTTCTTCCAGCTCAACGTCTACAACCTGTTCGACAAGCTCTACGTCGGCAGCTACACGACCTCGCTCGCTCAGGGCACGTCGTCGCCGCCGTTCGCCCAGATCGGCGCACCGCGCACGATCAGCGGCACGCTGACCGTCGGCTTCTAAGCCCCGGGCAGTATGCGAAAATCAGGGCGCGGGAGGAAACTCCCGCGCCCTTTTTCGTCCTTGTCAGAAGGACGGGCCGACCTCGATGGGGATCGATAGTTGAATCGGGATGCTCAGGCGCCGGCGATGCGCCGCGCGGTGTCCTGGACCAAGGCAATCATGTTGGGGACGCCCTGCGTACGGTTCGACGACAGCTGGCGCGTCAGGTCGAACGGGGCGAGCGCGGCGGCTATGTCCATCGCGGCGACCTCTGTCGCGGGCTTGTCCTGCACCGCGGCGAGCACGAGCGCGACGATCCCCTTGGTGATCGCGGCATTGCTGTCGGCAAGGAAGTGCAGCCGGTCGCCGTCCTGCGGCAGCGGGTAGACCCAGACGCTCGCCGAGCAGCCACGGACCAGCGTGGCGTCGGTCTTGAGCGGATCGGGCATCGGCTCCAGTTCGCGGCCGAGATCGATCAGCAGGCGATAACGGTCGTCGCCGTCGAGGAGGTCATATTCTTCGAAAATGTCGTCGAGGCTGCGCATGGTCGCGGCCGTGGCAGAAAGCGCGTTGGAAGGAAAGCCTCTCACGGCATCGTTGCGAGCGTAGCGAAGCAATCCGGAGGAAGCATGGGCCGCTCCTGGATTGCTTCGCTACGCTCGCAATGACGGAGGCAGGCTGATCAAAGATCGACCCCCGCCGCAATGGCTTCGAGCTTGCGCAGCCGTTCCTTGAGGTCGGCGATCTCGATCCGCGATCCGGCGTTCGGCACCGCAGGGTCCTGGCCCACGCTGTGGCAGATGGCGAGTTCTTCGCGCTTGAGCTGAATCCAGTCGCGCCAGCCGCGCAGCGCGGCGAGGCTGACGATGCCGAGGGCGGACAGCGCCACTGCGGCGGTGACAAGATTGGTTGCGAGGTCAGAAGTGATGGCGGCCATGACAGGGCTCCTTCTTCGTCACATCAGGGGTGCGAACGATCGCGCAGCTTCTCGATTTCCTCGTCGAGGCTGACCGCGCGATTATTGTCGGTGGCGATCCGTTCGAGCACCTGGATGCGCTCTTTCAATTGACGGATTTCGGCTTGCAGCGCCTTGGTCTCGGCAACCTGATTCGCGTTGCCGACGAAATATTCGTTGCCGCGGCGGTCGCGGTGGACGCCATATTTCGCCCGGACGATGCTGCCGATCGTCACGATCAGCACGATGCCGATGACCATTTCAAAGGGGTTCATGGGGAGTGATCCTTTCGGTCTTGTCTTGTCTCGTCAGTTCAGCGGGGCTTCGCGCAGCTTCTCGATCTCGTCGGCGACGTCGATTCCCTTGTCGGTAACGATGCGTTCGAGGACGCGGACGCGCGCTTCGAGCCGCTCGGTCTGCGCCGCATATTGCGCGGCCTTTTCGGCGGTGAGTTCGGACTGCTTCTCGATCATCTTCTGCTGGTGCTTGGACCAGATGGCGAAGCCGCCGAGGAGAAAGGGTGCAAGCGGGATCAGGATCCAGATGGTGTCGCTCATGACGGCTGCTCCTACCTCAGTTCGCCGGACGCCGCAGCGCCTCGATCTCGCGCTCCAGCCGGTGACCTTCGTCGGTGACGATGCGTTCGACCACCGCCAGGCGGTCCTTGACCGATCCGAGTTCGGCGCGAAGCTGGGCATTTTCCTGGCTGATCAGCTTGACGCGTTCCATCGCGTCGTCGCTGGTCTTGGGATAGATCGCCTTGCCCCAGCTGTTCTCGAGCGGATAGCCGTGCTTGATGCGCAACCAGGTGGTAAAAATCCAACCGCCGATTGCCGCGAGGCCGATGATCGCCGCGACCGGCGCGATTGCTTCCTTCAGGATGATGAAGTCCATGGTTATTCCCCTCAGCGCAGGCTGTCTATCTGACTGGCGAGCTGCGCCGCCTGTCCGTTGGTGTCGGTCGCAATGCGTTCGAGAACCGAGATGCGTTCCTCCAGCCGGACGATCTTGCCGGCGAGCTTGGCATTGTCGCTTTCGAGCAGTGCGATTTTTCGATCAGCGTCGGCGTCGGTTCGATGAACCGTGCCGCCCCATTCATTTTCAACCGGATAGCCGTGTTTGGCGCGGATCCAGGTGGTGAACATCCAGCCGGCCATCGAGATGCCGATGATGGCGAGGACGAAAGCGGGACCACCGAAATTCATGTTTCAACTCCCTGTTGCCATGGTTCCGGGCGTCGCCGGGATCAGCGCAGTGCGTCGATCTCGTCGGCGAGGCGGCGGTTGTGGCTCGTGTAGTAAAGTTCGATATCGGCAAGCCGGCGATCGATGTCGCGGAAGCGCGAGCGGATGTCGCGGGTCGAGGCGCTGGGGTTCGAGCGCACGCCCTGCCAGAATTTCGCCTCTTCCTGCGAGCCATAGAGCGCGAAGGGCTTCGGCTGCGCCATCCAGGCGACGAGCCAATAGGCGATCAGCGTCCAGGGGAAGCCCCCCATCAGCGTCAGCAGCACCGCGCCGACGCGGACCCACAGGGCGTCGATCCCGCTATAGTCGGCAATGCCCGCACAGACGCCGCTCCATTTAGCGTTCTGTTTGTCGAGATAGAATTTCGTGCGGCTAGCGGACATCTCAGTTCCTCCTGCTGATGTTTTCAAGCTGCGCCAGATCTTCATCGCTGCGAACCGCGGGGCGGAAATCGGGATGGTCGGCGCTGATGATCCGTTCGACGGTATGCAGGCGGGCTTCGAGACGGCGCGCCGTGTCATACATTTCGTCGAGCAGCTGTTCATCCTCTCCGGTCAATGTCTTGGCCTGCTTCCACTTGGTTATGTAGTGGAGGATCAGCCAGGGCAGACCGAGGAAGAGCGTGCCGATGACGATCGGGACAATGATCACTTCTTCCATCGGTCCAGCTCCTTAGTTCTTGCCCCGCGCGGCCTTCAGCGCGGCGAGTTCGTCGGCAACCTTGTCGGCCGCCTGCAGCTCGGCGATTTCTTCGTCGAGCGACTTCTTGTAACCGAGGCCCAGCGCGTCGGCACGGCCTTCGGCTTCGTCGACGCGGCGTTCGAGCGTTTCGAAGCGCGAGAAGGCATCCTGGACGCGGTCGCCATTGGTCATTTCGCGCAGACGATAGCGGTTTTCAGCGCTTTCGAGGCGATTGACGACGCTCGACTGACGCGCGCGCGCTTCGCTGAGCTTCTTCTGCAGCTTGGTGATGTCGGCTTCATAGCCCTTGAGCGCATCGTCGAGCACGGCGATTTCGGCCTTCAGCTTTTCGGCCATGTCGCCGGCCTTCTGCTTTTCGACCAGCGCGGCGGTGGCCAGGTCTTCGCGATCTTTCGACAGCGCCAGTTCGGCCTTTTCCTTCCAGCTGTCCTGAAGGCTTTCGAGCTTCGCGATATGGCGACGCATTTCCTTCTGGTCGGCGATGGTGCGGGCGGCCGAGGCGCGGACTTCGACGAGGGTTTCGTTCATCTCGAAGATGATCTGGCGGATCATCTTTTCGGGATCTTCGGCCCGGTCAAGCAGATCGGTGACGTTGGCGGCGATAATGTCGCGGGTTCGTGAAAAAATACCCATGGTCTAAACTCCTGTCGAAATTCGTCGAAAATGGCTGGTGCCGGGGCGGGGCAAGGGGGGAGAGTGCCCCGGCACCAGTTTTCGGTCAGGCCACGAGGCTGACCGCCGGGGTTGCAGCAGCGACGTCGTAAACGACCTGCGGATGGTCGATCACCCCGACAAGGATGGCCAGCGCACCGACCGCGCTAAGCGCGAAAGTGGCAGTCTGGGCAAACAGCGTCTTCATGATCGTTCCTTCCTGTTTTTCGCTGCACCGGGGCTTTCTGCGCCGGTTCGCAAATATCTATGCAGGAGGCGTGCCAATTGCCGAAAGCGGCAGAAAAGCGCCTAACTTCACACGGAATCGCCCGGTCCGCGCAAAATGACTTGCCAATCAGCGGGAAATTTTGCCAATGATTGGGAATGGAGCGCGAAACGCAGTTCATCGGCCAGTCGGTCGCCTTTCAGGATGCGGTCGAACGCGCGAGCCAGGCGGCGACGCTTGACCGTCCGGTGCTGGTGATCGGCGAGCGCGGCACCGGCAAGGAGCTGATCGCCGAACGTCTCCACCGCCTGTCAGCGCGGTGGGACCGGCCCTATGTGATCATGAACTGCGCCGCGATGCCCGAGACGCTGATCGAGAGCGAATTGTTCGGGCACGAGGCGGGGGCCTTTACCGGCGCGACGAAGACGCGCGCGGGGCGCTTCGAGGAGGCCGACGGCGGCACCTTGTTCCTCGACGAGCTCGCGACAATGTCGATGGGCGCGCAGGAGCGGCTGCTCCGCGCGGTCGAATATGGCGAGGTGACACGCGTCGGTTCGTCGCGGCCGATCCGCGTCGACGTCCGCATCGTCGCCGCGACCAACGAGCATCTGCCCGCGCTGGTCGATGACAACCGTTTTCGCGCCGACCTGCTCGACCGGCTGTCGTTCGAGGTCATCACCCTGCCCCCGTTGCGCGCGCGCGAAGGCGATATCGAGGTGCTCGCCACCTATTTCGGACAGCGCATGGCTGCGGTGCTCGGCTGGGACGAATGGCCGGGCTTCGGTCCGCGCGCGCTCGCGGCGATGGAGGGCCACGACTGGCCGGGCAACGTCCGCGAACTCCGGAACGTCATCGAGCGCGCCATCTATCGCTGGGCCGACCCGACGCGCCCGGTCGACGCGCTGAGCTTCGACCCCTTCGCCAGCCCGTGGCAGCCCGTAGTGCGCAAGAAGTCGGCGAAAGCCGACGCGGCGCCCCCTGCCCCCACCGCGCCCGGTGACGATAGCGCAATGGCAACCCCGGCCCCGCCCACCGGCGGCGCCGTCAGCGATCTGCGCGCGGCGGTCGATGCCTATGAACGGCAAATCCTGTCGGACACGATGGCGCGCTGCCGCTTCAACCAGAAGGTCGCCGCCGAAGCGCTGGGTCTGAGCTATGACCAGATCCGCCACGCGCTGAAAAAGCACGGACTCAACAACTGAGCTATTGCCCCGGCAGCCGCCGCTCGAGCGCGGCCAGGACATCGTCCTGCGCCGCCAGCATCGCCGCGAGCTTGTCGCGCAGCGCATAGATTTCGGGCAGCCCGTCGACCGATTCGGCGATGCTGCGTTCGAGATAGAGGCGGTCGATGTCGGCAAGCGCGTCGGTCAACGGCGCGCGCGTCGCCTGAAGGCGCGAGATCGCCTGCTGCGCCACGACCCAGTTTTCGCTGGAAATCGCCGCGCCGCCCGCTGCGGCGACGGCCACCTCGGTCGGCGCCCGCTCGCGCGCGAAAGCCTGCTGCGCGCCCGCCGCGTCCGATTCCCAGCGCGCCAGCCGCCCGGCCAGATCGGTCGGCAGCGGCCCCGGCGGCGGCACGACAACCGACGGTGGCGCGACATCGAAACGTCCCTCGACCGGACGCTTCGCCAGCGAAGGATAGTCGCCGCCCTGCGCAGCGGCGCAGGCCGACAGCGGGATTGCGGCCATCAGGGGCAGGATTGCAAGGATTGGCTTCATCGCCGCCCCTGATATGGGGGCAGACGCATCGCAGCAAGCCGAATCGGAGGAGCGGCGCCGTGCGCGCCGAACCGCCCCTTTCGCGATGAAAAGCGCGGAAATATGCGGTTGACAGCATCGCCGTTCGCCGCTAGTGGCGCTGACTTTCCCGCATGCCGGAAAAATCGGTCGCTTCGGCGGCTGACCGGGAGCGCGGGTGTTTTAGTTTCTGATTGGATGGAAGACCATGTTCGCAATCGTGCGCACGGGCGGCAAGCAGTATCGCGTCGCCGCTGGAGACAAGATCGCCGTCGAGAAGATCGAAGGCGCAGCCGGTGACACCGTGTCGCTTGGTGACGTTCTGCTGGCCGGTGACGGCGGCGAGGTGAAGGATGCGAAGGGTCTGACCGTTTCGGCCGAGATCATCGCCCAGACCCGCGGCGAAAAGGTCATCGTCTTCAAGAAGCGCCGCCGGCACAATTATCGTCGCCGCAACGGCCATCGTCAGTCGCTGACGCTGCTGCGCATCACCGCGATCGGCGAAGCCAAGAAGGCCGCTCCGAAGAAGGAAGCCGCGCCGAAGGCCGAAGAAGCCGCCGCTGCGCCCGCGCCCGAAAAGAAGGCTGCTGCGCCGAAGAAGGCCGCTGCGCCCAAGGCCGAAGCTGCCGCCGAGAAGAAGCCCGCTGCCAAGAAGGCGGCCCCCAAGAAGGACGCCTGAGCGCGATCACGCGGCTCGGCTGAAGAACGAAACAAGGAGTTTAGGTCATGGCACATAAGAAAGCAGGCGGTTCGTCGCGTAACGGTCGCGACTCGCAGGCCAAGCGCCTTGGCGTGAAGAAGTTCGGCGGTCAGGAAGTGATCGGCGGCAACATCATCGTGCGCCAGCGTGGCACCAAGGTGTACCCGGGCGTCAACGTCGGCATCGGCAAGGACCACACGCTGTTCGCGACCGCGGACGGCCGCGTCCGATTCCACGATGGCAAGCTTGGCCGCAAATATGTGTCGGTCGACGCCATGGCGGAAGCCGCCGAATAAGGACGATCTTCCAGGGTCGTCCAGCAAGGGACGACCCGGAACGGTCCTTTCCGCCCAGGCGGGAACAAAGTTCGAAAAGAGGGAGACGGGTCGCCCCCGGTCTCCCTTTTTTCTTGCCCGGAATCCGGACCAACCCCGTCCCTTTGAATTTCCGGCGCGAAAACAGGGCCATCCATCTCCCTCGCATATCAACTGTCGTCAAAGCGTCACCATCTGGCGCCACGGCGACAGGCAAATGGGAGTGACCAAAATGTTTGCGCGTACCGAAAGACTGTTGCTGCGGCCCGGCTGGCTCGAAGATGCCCCCGCACTCGCCCGTGCAATCGGCGAGGAAGCGGTGGTGCGCAACTTGGCGCGGGCGCCCTGGCCCTATGGCATGGACGAGGCGCAGGACTTCCTCGGCCGTCCGGTCGACCCGGCGCAGCCGAACTTCCTGATTTTCGCGCGCACCGGCGGCGCCCCGCGCCTCGTCGGCGGCTGCGGCATCGCGCCGAGCCCCGAGGGGCCTCTCGAAATGGGTTATTGGATCGCCCGCCCCTATTGGGGCCTCGGCTTTGCGACCGAAGCCGGCCGCCAGCTCATCCGGATCGCGCGCGCGATGCAATTGCCCAAGCTGACAGCGGGGCATTTCCTCGACAACCCGGCGTCGGGCGCGGTGCTGCGCAAGCTGGGCTTCCGCCCTACGGGGCACATCGCGCAGCGCTACAGCGTCGCGCGCGGCCGCGACGTTGCGTGTGCGCTGTTCGAAGAGGGCGAGGGTGACGGCAGCGATGTCGTCACCCCGATGCGCGGCCGTATCGACAGCGACGCCGATTTTCGCGAACAGTTCCGGCTGATCGCCGCCTGACGCCGCGCGGCGCAGCGCCTATGCTGCTGCCCCGCCGTCCGCGAATGGCAGGATCGCGCGATACGCCTCCACCCCCGGCGCGCCGGCGATCGTCGCGCCTTGGGTAAGCAGCCAGTAATGGCGCACGATCTCCGCCTGCTGTTCGAGCCCGTAGCGCGCAAGCGGCCAGCCGGGCTTGAGGCTGTAACCATAGCTCGCGAAGGGGTGGCGCATCAGCACCAGATACCAGCGCCCGCGCGTCTGCGCCTGCCACACATGCGTCATTTCGTGGAGGAAGAGGCCCTTCAGAGATCGCGACGTCGCGGCGAAATCGTCGCAGTATAAATCGCCATGCGGGTGGAAATGCAGCGACCCCATCGGCGCCATCACGACGCGGCGCGGCTGGAAGAATATCCATTTGCGATGGCATATGCGCACGCGGTCATAGGCGATCGCATCGCCGAAGACCGACCGCGCCAGCGCAATTTCCCCCGCCGTCAGGGGCCGCGACGGCCGCGCCACGGTTGCTTACTTCTTCGCCGCGTCCGTGTTGGCCGCGCCATGGTCCATAGAGCCATGCTCCATCCCGGCCATCGCATCCGCCGCCGCGTCGCCGCTGCCGTCGGCGCTCGCGCCCGGCGCCGGCTTGATCGGCAGGTCGAAAAGGATGCGGTCATTGTTATAGTTGGTGAAGACGAATTGCATCGGCAGCTTGCCGGCACGCACCGCGGCGCCGTTGATGTGCCAGATCATCAGATGCTTGCCGCCGGGCTTGAATTCCAGCTCGCCCTTCGCGGGGACGGTCGCAGTGGTCAGCGGCTTCATCGTCACCACGCCATTTTCCTTGACGCTTTCGTGCATTTCGACACGCTGCGCGAGGTCGGCGGTCACCGCGACCAGTTCGACATCCTGCGGACCGCCCTTGATCGTGAAATAGCCCGCGGCGGGGCTGTCGGGGGTCGCGCCCATCTGGATATAGCCGGCGACCACCGCGAGCTGCGGGTCGCCGCCGATTTTGCCGTTGCAGCCGGTGAGGGCGAGTGTGCTGGCAGCAAGGGCGGCGATGGCGAAAGGCTTCATGATGCGGGACTCCCGAAATGCGTCGATTTTCGATCCACAGTAAGCGGTCAAAACCCTTGTGCCAAGGATTAGCGCACCTATATCGCGCCCATCAAACCCGCAAGGGAACCCATGTGCGGCGTGCCTCTTTAGGGCGCCGGAAAATGATAAGGACGTTGAGACTATGGCCAAAGTGATCGGGATCGACCTCGGCACCACGAACAGCTGTGTCGCGGTGATGGAAGGCGGCAAGCCCAAGGTTATCGAAAATGTGGAAGGCACGCGGACGACCCCGTCGATCGTCGCCTTCGCCAAGGATGGCGAGCGCCTGATCGGCCAGCCGGCAAAGCGCCAGGCCGTCACCAATCCCGAAAACACCATTTTTGCGGTGAAGCGCCTGATCGGCCGCCGCTTTGACGACCCCATGACCAAGAAGGACATGGAACTCGTCCCCTATACCATCGTCAAGGGCGCCAACGGCGACGCGTGGGTCAAGGCGGGCGGCGAAGATTATTCGCCGTCGCAGATCAGCGCCTTCATCCTTCAGAAGATGAAGGAAACCGCCGAAGCCTATCTGGGCGAAAAGGTCGAGCAGGCGGTGATCACCGTTCCGGCTTACTTCAACGACGCGCAGCGCCAGGCGACCAAAGACGCCGGCAAGATCGCCGGTCTCGAAGTGCTGCGCATCATCAACGAGCCGACAGCGGCCGCGCTCGCCTATGGTCTCGACAAGAGCGAGAACAAGACCATCGCGGTCTATGACCTTGGCGGCGGCACCTTCGACATCTCGGTGCTCGAAGTGGGCGACGGCGTGTTCGAGGTGAAGTCGACCAACGGCGACACCTTCCTGGGCGGCGAGGATTTCGACAGCAAGATCGTCGAACATCTGGCCGACGGCTTCAAGAAGGACGAAGGCATCGACCTGCGCGGCGACAAGCTGGCGCTTCAGCGGCTGAAGGAAGCCGCCGAAAAGGCGAAGATCGAACTGTCGTCGGCTGCGACGACCGAGGTCAACCTGCCCTTCATCACCGCCGACGCCAACGGGCCGAAGCACCTCGTCAAGACGATCACCCGCTCCGACCTGGAAAAGCTGGTCGAAGAGCTGATCAAGCGCACCCTCGAACCGTGCAAGAAGGCGATCAAGGACGCCGGCGTTTCGGCTAGCCAGATCGACGAAGTCGTGCTGGTCGGCGGCATGACCCGCATGCCGCGCGTGCGCGAAGTCGTGAAGGATTTCTTCGGCAAGGAACCGCACACCGGCGTCAACCCCGATGAAGTCGTCGCGATCGGTGCGGCGATCCAGGCGGGCGTGCTGCAGGGCGACGTCAAGGACGTGCTGCTGCTCGACGTGACCCCGCTGAGCCTCGGCATCGAGACGCTGGGCGGCGTGTTCACGCGCATGATCGATCGCAACACGACGATCCCGACCAAGAAGAGCCAGGTCTATTCGACCGCTGACGACAATCAGTCGGCGGTGACTATCCGCGTCTTCCAGGGCGAGCGCGAAATGGCCGCCGACAACAAGATGCTCGGCCAGTTCGACCTGGTCGGCATCCCGCCGGCGCCGCGCGGCGTGCCGCAGATCGAGGTGACCTTCGACATCGATGCCAACGGCATCGTCAACGTCAGCGCGAAGGACAAGGGCACCGGCAAGGAACAGCAGATCAAGATCCAGGCTTCGGGCGGTCTTTCGGATGCCGACATCGACCAGATGGTCAAGGACGCCGAACAGTTCGCCGAAGAGGACAAGAAGCGCCGTGAGGCGGCCGAGGCGAAGAACAACGCCGAAAGCCTGATCCACACGACCGAGCGCCAGATCGCCGAGCATGGCGACAAGATCGACGCCGGGCTGAAGTCGGAAATCGAAGCGGCGATCGCCGAAGCCAAGACGGCCGTCGAAGGCGGCGACAGCGCTGCGATGACCGAAAAGGCGCAGGCGCTGGCGCAGGTCGCGATGAAGCTGGGCCAGGCGATCTACGAAAAGGAACAGCAGGCCGCGGCATCGCCCGCCGCCGATGCTGACGAGAAGAAGGCCGACGACGATGTCGTCGATGCCGAATTCTCCGAAGTCGAAGACGACAAGAAGTAAGCATGAAACTCTCCCCGTCGCGCTTCCCGGCGCGGCGGGGCAGAGGGGGCCGATAGACCATGTCGCTCGACATCGATTATTACGAACTGCTCGAATGCGAGCGCGGCGCCGACGACGCGACGCTGAAAGCCAGCTACCGCAAGCTCGCCATGAAATATCACCCCGACAAGAATCCGGGGTGCGGCGACAGCGAAGCGCGGTTCAAGGCCATCAACGAAGCCTATGACTGCCTGAAAGACCCGCAAAAGCGCGCAGCCTACGACCGCTTCGGCAAGGCGGCGTTCCAGAATGGCGGCGGCCCGGGCGGCGGCTTTGGCGGCGGCGCCGAATTCGGCGACATCGGCGATATTTTCGAATCGATCTTCGGGTCGGCTTTCGGCGGCGGTCGGCAGCAACAGCGCGGCCCCGCGCGCGGCGCCGACCTGCGCTACGACATGGAAATCCGGCTCGAAGACGCCTTTGCCGGCTGCAGCCGCGAGATTCAGGTCGATGTCGCGGCGCGCTGCGACGCCTGCGACGGGTCGGGCGCGAAGCCCGGCACCGCGACGCACCGCTGCACCACCTGCAACGGCCACGGCAAGGTCCGCGCACAGCAGGGCTTTTTCATGGTCGAGCGCACCTGCCCGCACTGCCAGGGATCGGGCGAGGTCATCACCGACCCGTGCGGCACCTGTCACGGCGAAGGCCGTGTCGACCGGCGCAAGACGCTGACCGTCGAAATCCCGCCCGGCGTCGATGAAGGCACGCGCATCCGCCTGCAGGGCGAAGGCGAAAGCGGCGCGCGCGGCGCGGCGGCTGGCGACCTCTACATCTTCCTCCACATGGCGCGGCACAAGCTGTTCGAACGCGAAGGCACGACGCTGTTCACGCGCGCGCCGATCAGCTTCACCACCGCCGCGCTCGGCGGCTGCATCACCATCCCCGGCCTCGACGGGCGCAAGCACGACATCAGCATTCCCGCGGGCATCCAGTCGGGCAAGCAGCTCCGTCAGCGTGGCGCCGGGATGCCCGTGCTCAACGGCCGCGGCCACGGGGACCTGGTGGTTCAGATCGACGTCGAAACCCCGACGCGGCTGAATGCCAAGCAGAAGGAATTGCTGCAGGCGTTCCGCGAAACCGAAACCGGCGAAGAATGCCCGGCAAGTCAGGGCTTTTTCGGACGGCTCAAGGAAATGTGGGACGATCTGACGGATTGAACCGTCGCCGGGTCAATATCCTAAAGATCGCCAAATCATTCAATCTCGCCCCGCAATTCGGCAATCAGCGCCGCGACCTTGGGTAAGCGCGATTCCTCTTCATCGAGGATCGCGTGGAAGGCCCGGCGCTTGAGCGCCGCCAGCTCGTCGGCGCGCAGCGCACCCTCGCCGCCGACGCTCGACGCGACGATGTCGATCAGCCGGTCGGCACCGTGGAGCCGTCCCCACAGATAGTCATTCTCGCGATAGGCGCGGCTGAAGAAGGCGCCGAAGCTGTTGAACTCGATCCCCTTGAGCATCGACGCCGCGCCGCCGGTGCGGATCGCGGTCGCGTCCGACGGCGAGATGCGGTCGATCTTGATCGGATCGAATTCGTCGAACCCCTCGCCCTGCAACAGCGGCAGGGTGGCAATGTCGTAAAAAGGATAGCCGAGATAGGCGAGCAGCATCGTGCGCCGGTCGTCCTTGGGCAGGCTGCCGAGCGCGGCGGCGATCAATATATCGGCTTCGGCATCGACGCTGACCAGATCGCGCCGTTCGGCGATCGCGTCGATCCACTGCGCTGCGCTGGCGTCGACGGGCACGTCGAGCCGCTCGAGCCACTGGTCGCCCTCGCGTTCGAGATAGAGACCGAGCGCTGTATAGATCGCGCCGCGCATCGTCTCGCAAGCCGGATCGGGCGCATCGCGCTTTGCCTCGACCGCGGCATCGAGTTCGCGCGCGAGGAAGCGCAGACGCCGGATGCGAAAGCCAAGGTCGTGGGTACGGAAAAAGGCAATCGCGTCGGTGCTCGCACCCGAACCGCGCTTGCCCGAAATACGGTCGAGCCCGCGGCTGCGGATTTCGTCCCACACGGCGTCGCGCCGGTTGCGCTGATGGATGTCGCCCTCTGGCGGTGCCAGCCGGTCGATCAGCGCGACCAGCTCCTCGACCACCGCCGACAGCTTGAGGTGGCCGTAAGGCGCATAGGCGAAGCCGGCGCGCGCCGCCGCCTCGGCCTGCGCCTTTGCGCGCCAGCGGTCGAGCCGCGCCGGTGTCGGGGTGTTGAGGAAGAAGGTCGTGCCGAACAGCGCCGCCACCTGCTCCTCAACCTCGACCTTCATCGCATCGACGACGCGCTGCATGCGGCGGATACGCCGCGACATATTCTCGATCGCCTCGACGCTGTCGCGGATCGGCTGTTCGCGCGGAATTTCGGACAGTGCGCCGAGGATGGTCGAAAAAAAGCCCGGCGGGCGGCGCGCTTCGCCCTCGCCTCCCTCGCCCGGCTTGCCGAAGCTGATCGAGCGATAATCGGGCTTGGGATCGATATAGACGAAGCGCCGGTCGATCTCGCGCCGCGCCGGCCGCTGCTTGAGCGCCGCGATCGCCGGACGGAACGGCGCGTTTGCGAGCACCGACCCGTCGATGAGCACCCGGTCGGAGGGATCGGCCTCGCTCCCCGTCGGAAGCTGGACCCGGACGAAATCCGCGCGCGCCGGCCAGGCGATACCGCGCTTTTCGAGCACGCTGTCGAGTTCGCGCAGCGTGAAGGGCGGAAAGGCGCCGGGAAAGCTGGCGGTCGCGCGCGCCGCGGCGGCGAGGCCGGGGACGTCGTCGAGCCGCTTGCCCGCGCGGCCGTCCTGCCGGAAATGCATGATCAGCCGGTGTTCCTGCTCGGTCACGCGCGGCGGACTGTTGAGCGCGAGCGGCATGCTGTGCCCCGCATAGTCGGTCACCGAGACGAACAGGTCGACCGGCTGACCCGCCGGCAGCAGCGGCCGCCCCTGCGGCCCCGACGCCATCGCATCGAAGGCATCGAGCAGCAGGTCGGAGAAAATCTGTCCGCCGAAGGGCGGTTCGAACCAGCGCGCGCGCACGAAGCGCGACAGCTTGGCGCGCACCTCGTCCTGCGCGCCCTCGCCCACCGTGCGGTCGATGACATTGCCGCGCCGCTTCATCGCCCAGCCGGCGATCGGCACCGCCCAGAATTTGGTTGCCGCCGACAACGGCCGCGCGTCGGGGTCGATCAGCCTGTCGACATCAGCATCGTCGAGCCACAATTCGGTGAGCGGGTCGAGCGACTGGCCCGTCGCCATCGCCCGCGCGAGGAAAATGCCGTTGATCCCCCCTGCGCTGGCGCCCGCGATAATGTCGGCCAGGACGCGCAGCTTGATCCCGCTGCGCGCTGCGAGCGCGACCAGCAATTCGCCATAGGCATCGACCGCCGCCGGTTCCGCCTCGTCATGAAAGGTGCGCGACGCTGCCGCGAGCCGCCACACTTCCTTGGTGATGCCGTGCATATAGACGGCAAGGCTGATGCCGCCGTAGCAGATCAGGGCAAAGCGTAATTCCTTCTCGCGCATCGGCCACCTGATAGCGCGCTTCCGCACGCCGCGTCACCCCTTGCGGGTCGGTTCCCGAAAAGCCGGGCGGCGCATTAGGACAATATCAAAGTTTCCGATTTATTCACCGTGTCGAATGGGGGTTTGGCCATCAAAAGTGGCCGATTTTCCAGTCTGTAGATTCGAAGCAGGAAGAAGCGATGAGTGCATTCGGACGCCGTCCCGGAACCGCAGGCCGCCCCGCCTTTGGCGTGGCCAAGCCGATGCAGGCTGGCCCCGGCATGGCTGGCGGCGCGCAATTTCCTGCGATCGACACGCCGGCCGCCGAGGCACCCCCGCCGCCGTCGAACCTGAGCCCCGAAATGGAGGCGATGGAGCGGCTGAACCAGCGGTCGACCGCCGAGGCGATGGAGCCCGAAAAGGCGCAGGGCTTCGAAGCCAGCGTCCACAAAATCAAGGAACAGGTGCTGCCGCGCCTGCTCGAACGCGTCGATCCCGAGGCCGCGGCGACGCTGTCGAAGGACGAGCTGACCGAGGAATTCCGCCCGATCATCCTCGAAGTGCTCGCCGAGCTGCGCATCACGCTCAACCGCCGCGAGCAATTCGCGCTCGAAAAGGTGCTCGTCGACGAATTGCTCGGCTTCGGCCCGCTCGAAGAGCTGCTCTCCGACCCCGACATCAGCGACATCATGGTCAACGGGCCGTATCAGACCTATGTCGAGCGCAAGGGCCAGCTCGTCATCGCGCCGATCCAGTTCCGCGACGAACAGCATCTTTTCCAGATCGCCCAGCGCATCTGTAACCAGGTCGGCCGCCGCGTCGACCAGACAACCCCGCTTGCCGACGCCCGTCTGAAGGACGGCAGCCGCGTCAACGTGATCGTGCCGCCGCTCTCGCTTCGCGGCACCGCGATCTCGATTCGTAAATTCTCGGCCAAGCCGATCACGCTCGACATGCTCTGTCAGTGGGGCGCCATGAGCCAGAAGATGTGCACCGCGCTGAAGATCGCAGGCGCGAGCCGGTTCAACATCGTCATCTCGGGCGGTACGGGTTCGGGTAAGACGACGATGCTCAACGCGCTTTCCAAGATGATCGACCCCGGCGAGCGCGTGCTGACCATCGAGGACGCCGCCGAATTGCGGCTGCAGCAGCCGCACTGGCTGCCGCTCGAAACGCGCCCCGCAAACCTTGAAGGCAATGGCGCCATTCACATGGGCGACCTTGTGAAGAACGCGCTGCGTATGCGTCCCGACCGCATCATCATGGGCGAAGTCCGCGGCGCGGAGTGTTTCGACCTCCTCGCCGCTATGAACACCGGTCACGACGGGTCGATGTGTACGCTGCACTCGAACAGCCCGCGCGAATGCCTCGGCCGTATGGAGAACATGGTGCTGATGGGCGACATCAAGATTCCGAAGGAAGCGATCTCGAAACAGATCGCCGACTCGGTCGACCTGATCGTCCAGATCAAGCGTCTGCGCGATGGCTCGCGCCGCGTCACCAATGTGACCGAGGTAATCGGCATGGAAGGCGACGTCATCGTCACCCAGGAATTGTTCAAGTTCGAATATTTGGACGAGGACAAGGACGGAAAGATCATCGGCGAATATCGCTCGATGGGCCTGCGTCCCTATACGCTGGAAAAGGCGCGCCAGTACGGCTTCGATCAGCCCTACCTCGAGGCCTGCCTGTAAGATCCGCCTGCGGGGGGAGGTGACGCTTAGGGCTTGAGCGCCAGCGCCGCCGCCACGATCGCGACCGCCACGCTCACCAGCGCGATGCCGCGCCACGGCATGAAACCGACCTTGTCGACGTCGCGGCGATTGCGGCGGCGCCACTCGGCGAGTTCGGCGACACCGAACAGGATCGCCGCAGTTACGCTCACCGACAGCATCGACACTTGCATTGACGCTCAACCCTTCGCAAACAGGGGATCTTCCCCCCAGTGACGAGGTGCCGATATGCGTTCGCTTCCGATTATTGCAACCGCTCTTCTTGCCGCCGCCGCTCCGGCGTTCGCGATGGCCGATCCGCACGCCGGACATGGCGATCATGGCGCGCACGGTGCCGCGCCGGACGGCGCGATCGCCGCAGCGGTGGCGGCGCCGACCCGCACCCCCGCCAACGTCGCGCGCGACGCGGCGCGCCATCCCGCCGAAACGCTGGCCTTCTTCGGCGTGAAGCCGGGCGATACGGTCGTCGAACTGTGGCCGGGCGGCGGCTGGTATACCGAGATTCTGGCGCCGCTGACCAAGAGCGGTGGCGGCACGCTCTATGCCGCGGCGCCGTGGGAGCGCGGGCTGAATACGATCCGCAAATGGCAGGAGGCCAAGCCCGACGCCTATGGCGCAGTCAAGCTTGCCGAATTTCCCGCGACCGGCGCCGGCCCCAAGGTGCCCGACGGCAGCGCCGACGTGGTGCTGACCTTTCGCAACGTCCACAACTGGCGCTTCGGCGGCATGGACAAGACCGCCGAAGCCTTCCAGCAAATCTATGCGATGCTGAAGCCCGGCGGCGTGCTCGGCGTCGTCGACCACCGCCTGCCAGAGGCGATGGATTCGGCGCTTGAGGAAAAGAGCGGCTATATGAAGCGCTCGTCGGTGGTCGCCTTTGCCGAAGCCGCAGGATTCAAGCTGGCGGGCGAAAGCGAGGTCAACGCCAACCCTAGGGACACGCACGATTATGAAAAGGGCGTGTGGAGCCTGCCGCCGACGCTGACCAACAAGGATGTCGACCGCGAAAAATATGTCGCGATCGGCGAATCGGACCGCATGACGCTGAAGTTCGTGAAGCCGGCACGCTGAGCAAGCCGCTCGAAACGATCGACCCCGCGCTGCTGCTCAGCGCCTATGCGCAGGGGATATTCCCGATGGCCGACGGGGCGGACGACCCGTCGGTCCATTGGGTCGAACCGCGGCTGCGCGCGATCCTGCCGCTCGATGGCTTTCACCTGTCGCGCAGCCTGCGCAAGCTGCTGCTCGCCGACCGTTTCCGCGTCACGACCGACACCGTCTTTCCCGCGATGATGGCGCTGTGCGCCGAAGCCGCCGACGACCGGCCGACGACGTGGATCAACCCGGTGATCCGTGCGAGCTACGAACGATTGTTCCGCATGGGCCATGCCCATAGCGTCGAATGCTGGCACGACGGGGAACTGGTCGGCGGCCTCTATGGCGTATCGCTGGGGCGCGCCTTTTTCGGCGAGTCGATGGTCAGCCGGATGCGCGACGCCTCGAAAATCGCGCTTGCGCATCTCGTCGCGCGGCTCAGGGCCGGGGGCTTCGAGCTGCTCGATTGCCAGTTCATGACGCCGCACCTCGCCAGCCTGGGCGCGATCGAAATGCCTCAGGCCGCCTATCTCGCGCGGCTTTATTCGGTGCTGTCGGGGGCCGGCGATGCGGCCTTGGGCGCCGCCGCGGGAGCGGCCGGAGCCGGGGTGCCTTCGCCGCCATTCCCGGCGGGCGACTGGTCGGCGCTCGATGCCTTGGGCGCCGATGCTGCCTTGGGCGCGGAGCGCGCGACGGGTTCGCCGCCCGGATATGTCATCGCACAGCTTTTGACGAAGACATCATAGATCGGGTGCTGGATCACATTGCGCTCGGGGCGTTCCTTGAACACCCAGCCCGAAAAGACGCGATACCATTTATTGTCGCGCTGATCCTGCACCGACAATTGCACGAAGGCGCCGGTTTCGGGGGGATCTTCCCACGGCGCCGTCTGTTCGCAGGCGCGCAGGCGAACGATCGCGCGGCCGACGCGCGCGGTATCGCCCGGCTTCATCGTCAGATCCTGCACCAGCCCGTTGCGCTTGTTTAGCAGGCCCAGCACCGCAACGCGCTCGGCCATCGGGGTTGCGCCTTCGATCCCGCCGACTTCCTGCGGCACGGTTTCGGACTTGGCGATCTGCGGGATGTTGCTCGTCGTCTTGGTCTGGTTGCCGCGATCGCAGCCGGCCAGCGTCGTCGCCGCGAGCAGCGCGATCAGCGCGGAACGGAAAAGCGGCGTCGCCACGGCGCTCAGTCGGCGCCGGGCCGCCAGGCCTCGTAATCGCCGGTCGCGGCGGCGCGATGCCCGCCGCGTTCGAGCGCGCCGGCGGGGCGATACGCACCCAGGCTGCCGGTCAGATTTGCAGTCGGCTCGGCGAGCCAGGGGCGCGGCGCGGGCAGCACGTCGGACGGCAGTTCGTCGAAGGTGCCGTGCAGCCAGCCGTGCCATTCGGGCGGCACGCGGCTCGCGTCGTTCGACCCCTTGTAGAGCACCCAGCGGCGCTTGCCGTCGCGCGACCGGAAATAGCGGTTGCCAAGACCGTCCTCGCCGACCTGCTCGCCATTTTTCCAGCTGCTCAGCAGCGTGCCGACGGTCGCGCCGTCCCACCAGGTGAAAATCTTGCCCAAGATGCTCATGGCGGTGGCGTTTACAGGCAAGCGTGCGGGCTTCGCAAGCGGTCTTTGGCGAAAAGCGGCGCCATTACTGCCTGCCCCGCCCCTACTTTGCGTCCTGCCACGTCACCTTGGCGCTTTCGTCGATCCCCAGCTTCGCCGCGGTGCCGCCCGCCAGTTCGAGCACCGCCGCCACTTCGCCGCCGCTGACGACGGGATCGAGCGATTCGGGGATGGCGTTTTCGGCGATCCGGTCGATGCTGCCGTCGGCGCGCACGAAGATCATGTCGAGCGGGATCAGCGTGTTCTTCATCCAGAAATTGGCGATCTTCGGCTTGACGAATGGAAACAGCATGCCGCCATCGGCGGGCAGCGACGTGCGGAACATCAGCCCCTTTTCCTGTTCGGCCTCGGTGCGCGCGACTTCGACGCGAAAGCGGTGGGTGGTGCCCGCCATTGCGATGGTCAGCGGCACTGTCGCCTCGGCGCCGGCTTCGGCCTCGGCGCCCTTGTCGCAGCCCGCGACGGGCAGCGCGAGCGCCAGGGTGAGGGCGGTCAGCATGGCTCGCATCGGCATCTCCTTGTCGGCTTTCTGGTCGCCTTCTTGTCGCCGGCCTCGGGGTGCCGGACGTTCAGCGCCGCTGCCTAATCGAGCGCCGCCTCGGCGTCCAGCGCGGCCAGCGCCGCTGCGTCCCCCGGCGGGACAGCGAGGATGCGCCGCGCGAGCGCAGGCGAATGGCCGGCGCGCGCGAACGCGGCCACCTGGCGCTCGCGCTGCGCGGGGTCGTCGAGCGGCTGGCGCGCGAAAGGACCGAAGCGGCGGCGGCGCGCAAATCCGACGGCCGAAGCCATCGCCGCACCCTCGGCGGCGTCGATCGCCTCGCCCGCATCGGCTTCGTCGATGCCGTCGACGAAAAGCTGCGCGCGCACGCGCCGCGCGCCCAGCCCGCGCCGCGTCATCGCGGCGCCGCGCATCGCGGCATATTGCCGGTCATCAAGGTAGCGCAGTCGCTCCATGCGGTCGGCGATCGCGTCGCATGCGGCGCGCGGATCGGCGGGATCGGTCCATTCGGCCTCGCGCAGCTTGCGCCCCAGATAGCGCAACAATTTCGCCCGACTGGTGGCGAATCGCGCCACATAGGCGAGCGCCAATTCGTCGAGTCGCGATGCGTCGAGCGGCTTTTTGCTTCGGTCGGACGGAGTGCGACGGTTGGCCATATGCCATGTTTATGCCACAGTCGGGTCCGATTGAGAACGATCAGAGCCCCTATGCCCGGCGGAAAGCTCGGAAAAATGGGCGATTATGTTCAAACAGTCAGGGATCGCGCACGCTCATCATGGCACCGGAAGATGACATGCTTGTTGCCGCATCCCCCGTTTCCCGGGATTCGACACCCCTTATGACCGAAAATTCCGCTCCTGCGGTGGAGGCGCTTGTCCCCACCCCGACCGAATGCGCCCAGCCGCGCCGCTTTTCGAACTTCGCCACCGTCGGCGAAGCGCTCGACTATGCCGCCGCGGGTACGCGCGGGCTCAATTTTCATGATCCGCGCGGGCGCCTGATCCGCCCCTATCCCTATAGCGAGCTCAAGGCCGATGCGCTCGAGGCCGCCTATCGCCTCGTGGCGGCGGGGATAAAGCCCGGCGACCGTATCGCGCTGGTCGCCGAAACCGGCGCCGAATTTGCCGCGCTGTTCTTCGGCACCATCTATGCCGGCGCCTGGCCGGTGCCGCTGCCGCTGCCGACCAGCTTCGGCGGGCGCGATTCCTATGTCGGACAGCTTGTCGTCCAGCTCACAAGCTGCGACCCCAAGATGCTGTTCTTCCCGCCAGAAATCGCCGCCATGGCCACCGAGGCCGCCGAGCAGCGCAGGGTCCAGCCGATGGACTGGAGTGAATTTGCGGCGCGCCCCGCCCCCGTCGCCGACCTGCCGGAACAGAAGCCCGACGAAACCTGCTATCTGCAATATAGCAGCGGCTCGACGCGCTTCCCGCACGGCGTCGCCGTCACCCATGCGGCACTGCTCAACAATCTCGCGGCGCATGCGCACGGCATGGAATTGCGCGACAGCGACCGCTGCATTTCGTGGCTGCCCTGGTATCACGACATGGGGCTCGTCGGCTGCTTCCTGTCGCCGGTCGCCAACCAGGTCTCGGTGGACTATCTGAAGACCGAGGATTTCGCCCGCCGTCCGCTCGCCTGGCTCGATCTCATCAGCCGGAACAGCGGCACGACGCTCAGCTATTCGCCGACCTTCGGCTACGACATCTGCGCTCGCCGCATTTCCAGCCAGACGCATGTCGCCGACCGTTTCGACCTGTCGCGCTGGCGCGTCGCTGGCAACGGCGCCGACATGATCCGCCCCGACGTGATGCAAAGCTTCGTCGACGCCTTCGCCGACGCGGGTTTCAAGGCGAGCGCCTTTCTGCCAAGCTACGGCCTCGCCGAAGCGACGCTGGCGGTCAGCATCATGCCGCCGGGCGAAGGGATCGTTGTCGAACTGGTCGAGGAAACCGAATTGTCGGGGGCCAGCGGCGACGCCGGTCGCCCGACCCGCTACCGCGCGATCGTCAATTGCGGCCGCGCGGTGCGCGACATGACGATCGAGGTTCGCGACGAGGATGGCAATATCCTTCCCGACCAGACCGTTGGCAAGGTGTGGTGCACCGGCCCGTCGCTGATGACCGGCTATTATCGCGATCCCGAATCGACCGCCGCCTGCATGAAGGACGGCTGGCTCGATACCGGCGATATGGGTTATCTGTCAGATGGTTACATCTATATCGTCGGCCGCGCCAAGGACATGATCATCATCAACGGCAAGAACCACTGGCCGCAGGATATCGAATGGGCGGTCGAACAATTGCCGGGCTTCAAGTCGGGCGACATCGCCGCCTTCGCGATCACCACGCCGGGCGGTGAAGAGACGCCGGCGGTGCTCGTCCAGTGCCGCACCAGCGACGAAAAGGAACGCGCGGCGCTCCACGAAACGATCCGCGACCGGGTCCGCGCGATCACCGGCATGAACTGCCTCGTCGAGCTGATCCCGCCGCGCACGCTGCCGCGCACCAGCTCGGGCAAGCTCAGCCGCTCGAAGGCGCGCGCGCAATATCTGGCGGGCGAGATCCAGCCCTTCCGGATCGCCGCTTGAGCCGAACCGTGCGCAGCGCCAATTCTGTTCCGTTTCGGTACAGAAAATGCGACGAAGCGAAGCGCGCGGTTACTTTCGGGTAACCCGCTTTCGCTATGCAAGCGGCGTGAAAAGCCTGTTTAGCGACCAGATTTCGGACGATGATATTCCGCTGCGCACCCTGTTGGGCCTGACCCGGCAGGACGAAGCGGTCGGCGACCTGCGCCAGCTCCAGATCGCGCCGCTGCGCGGCCGGGGCGCACTGCGCCTCCTGCTCAACGGGGGAATGGCGCTGGTCGCCGGGTTCACCATGATGATGGAAACGGCGTGGCCGGTCGTCGTCGGCTGGCTCTTCGTCACGCTCGCTTTTTCGATATGGTCGTTCCGCACCTTCGACAGGTTGCCGCTCGACGATCCCAAATTCGCGACCGCGGCTGAGTTTCGCCTCTGTCATCGCCATGCGCTATATTCGGCGCTGCTCTGGGGCGGCGCCTTCTGGTTGCAGGGGCTGGCGCCCACGCTCGACCACGTCCTTTCGCTGTGGACGATCGCGCTGCTGCTTATGCTCGCGCTGACGATGGTCGCGCACAGCATGCCGCTGACCTGCATCCTCTATATCGCGCCCGTCACGCTTTCGGCCTCGCTCGCGACCGCGGCGGCAGGCGCGCCGCAGCTAACCGGGGTGACGATGGTCGCGGGGCTGCTCCTCGCCACTTTCTGCCTTCGCTTTGCGCAGACGCACATCCGTATCCGCCGCGCCGAAACCGTGCTGCACGAAAAGTCCGAGACGGTCAGCCTGCTGCTGCGCGAGTTCGAGGACACCTCAGCCGACTGGCTGTGGCAGACCGACAATTCGCGCCGGCTGGTCCATGTATCGCCGCGCCTTGCCTATGCACTCGGCGGCAGCGCCGAGGCGCTCGAAGGCATTCCGCTGCTTCAAGCGCTGTCGGGCGACGCATGGGAAAGCGCAACCTTCCCCAAGGCGCTGCACGACATGGCCGAACGGATGAAGCGGCGCGAAAGCTTTTCGAACCTGATCGTCCCCGTGACGATCGCTGGCAAGCGCCGCTGGTGGGAATTGTCGGCATCGCCGCGCCTCGACGAGAGCGGCAAGTTCCTCGGCTTCCGCGGCGTCGGATCGGACGTCACCGAACAACATGCGACCGCCGAACAGATCGCTAAGATGGCGCGCTTCGACAATCTGACCGGCCTGCCCAACCGGCTGAGTCTGCACGAAGACCTGGCGCGCGCACTGACCCACGCGCTCGAGGCGAAATCACGCTGCGCAATGATGATGATCGACCTCGATCGCTTCAAGGCGGTGAACGATACGCTCGGCCATCCGGTCGGCGACAAATTGCTCGCGCAGGTCGCCGCGCGGCTCAAGAGCATGATGGAACAGGGCATGACCTGCGGCCGCCTGGGCGGCGACGAATTCGCGGTCGTGCTTCACAATATCGTCTCGTCCAAGGAAATCGAGGATCTGGCGCGGCGGATCATCGCGACGATCAGCCGGCCCTATGTGGTCGACAATCACCAGCTCTTCGTCGGCGCCAGCGTCGGCTATGCGATCGGGCCGCAGGACGGCAATACGGTCGAAACACTGACCCGCAACGCTGACCTTGCACTCTACAAGTCGAAGGATAAGGGCGGCAACGTCGTCGCCGCCTATGTCGCCTCCCTTCACGCCCAGGCCGAGGAACGGCGCGTGATGGAGCAGGAATTGCGCGGCGCGCTCGACCGCAAGGAATTCGAACTTTACTATCAGCCCGTCGTCACCGCCGAGGATGGCACGCTCAACGGTTTCGAAGCCCTGATCCGCTGGACCAACCAGAAGCTCGGCAGCGTGTCGCCCGGCCGCTTCATTCCGCTGGCCGAGGACAGCCGCCTGATCGGCCCGATCGGCGAATGGGTGCTGCGCACCGCCTGCGCCGAGGCGATGCGCTGGCCGTCGAATCTGAAGATCGCGATCAACGTGTCGGCCGAACAGCTCACCGATCCCAATTTCGCCTCGGTCGTTGTCTCCGCGCTCGCGCAGAGCGGCCTGCCCCCGCAGCGGCTTGAGATCGAAGTGACCGAAAGCGTCTTCTTGCGCGACGGCGGCGGCGCAGCGCAGCTGCTCGACCAACTCATCGGCCTCGGTGTCCGGCTGTTGCTCGACGATTTCGGCACCGGCTATTCGTCGCTCGGCTATCTGCGCAAGACGCAATTCTCGACGATCAAGGTCGACCGCAGCTTCGTTGTCGGCGCGGCAAAGGGCAGCATCGAATCGATCGCGATCATCCGCGCCGTCGTCGCGCTCGCAGACAGCCTCGGCATGTCGACGACCGCAGAAGGCGCCGAAACCGAGGTCGAGGTCGACACGCTGCGCACGCTCGGGTGCAGCAATATCCAGGGCTATTATTATGGCCGTCCGATGCCGGCAACCGACGTGCTGACGCTGTTCCGGCCGCCCGAATCGATCGCGACCGCAGCGGCCTGACCGCCCTCGGTTGACCGCTTCCGCATCGGTCCGCCGCGGCGCCGAGACGCCCGTTCGGCGACGAAGCGAAGAGCCTGAGCGACGAATTGCGCAGCTTAACAAAAGGTTCCCCCACCCACCGCACCAACGGCGCAACTCACCGCTTGACGGGTGGTGGTTGCGAAAGCCTGTGGCAGAGACGCTGCAACGCTTGAAGACAAGCCAATGGGGGGTCGCCTTTCATGCTTCATCGCCGCTTTCTGGGTGCATTTGCGCTGTGTGCTTCGCTGCTCGTCAGCCTTCCTGCCGCCGCGCAGAGCTATCTTCAGTGCGTCCCCTTCGCCCGTTCGGAATCGGGTGTTGAAATCCGCGGTAATGCCAAGACGTGGTGGTCGCAGGCGGCCGGTGAATATAAGCGCGGCCACGAACCCCGGAAGGGTGCCGTCATGGCATTCGCCGCGACCCGCGGCATGCCGCTGGGCCATGTCGCCGTCGTGAAAAAGGTCATCAGCGACCGCGAAATCCTGATCGACCATGCCAATTGGTCGCCGATCAACGGCCGCCGCGGCCAGATCGAGCGCAACGTCCGCGTCGTCGACGTCAGCGACGCCGGCGACTGGAGCGCGGTGCGCGTCTGGTATGCGCCGATTGGCGATCTCGGCCTGCGGGCCAACCCGGTGCAGGGCTTCATCTATCCCGACAGCAACAGCGCGCCCGACGGCTCGAACTTCGAGGCGCCGGTGTGGGCGAGCAACAATTGGAAGCCGGGCAACGGCCTCGACGTCGTCGCCGCTTCGCTGCGCTAAGCTCGGCAAAGCCTATCCGCTAATCGTCATTGCAAGCGCAGCAAAGCAATCTCCGGCTTTCGATCTGGAGATTGCTTTGCTGCGCTTGCAATGACGAAAGGTCGATCAGTCGTCCGACGCGTCGTCGCTCTCGGCGCCAGCATCTTCGAACCAGGCTTCGACCGGGCCCGACAGCTTGATCGTCATCGGCTGGCCGAAGCGGTCCTTCGACTTGCCCGCCGCGACGCGGATCCAGCCTTCCGAGATCGAATATTCCTCGACGTCGGTACGTTCCTGGCCCTTGAACCGGATGCCGATGCCGCGTTGCAGCACCTCCATGTCGAAATGGGGCGAGCGGGGGTTGGTCGACAGGCGGTCGGGGGGCGTATCGGTCATCTGAAATCTCCGTTTTCTGGCCGCTGCCGCTAGGCGAGCCAGCCTCGCAAATCAAGCGCCGCGGCGCCTAGCCATGCCGCCGCGCCTTGCGTGCCATAGCGGAACAGAAGCGCTGCCCCGCACCGCGCGCGCAACGCCCCATCGCGAAATAGAGGGTTAATGCCTGATATTTCCGGAACCGGGCGAATGGCGCGGATTTGCGTGGCCCACGCGACAACAGGGGCGCCGACATCAGAATTAACCATAGGAAAAGACGAAACTTTTTTCAGGGATGCGGCGTCTGTTGGACAGGGACCAGATCCACGCGTGAAGGAGAAAGTCCATGGTTTCGACGCGTCTTGATCGTCGCATTTCCTTGCTCATTGCCCTGCCCGTCTGTCTGGCGCTCGGCGCCTGCGAATCGTCGGGAAGCTACCGCGTCGGCGCGGTCGGCCCGGCCGGACCGACCGGCGCTGCCGGTCCGCAAGGCCCCGAAGGGCCCGCCGGACCGCAAGGCCCCGCTGGCCCCGCCGGCCCCGCCGGCGGCGCGCTCGGCCTTGGCGATGCGGGCGCGTTGGCTGTCGGCGGTCTGGTCGGGCCGGGCGGTATCGCGGGCACCGGCCTGCTTGCCAACACCGGCGACCCTGCGAACGTCAATCCGGTGATCGGCGGCGTGCTCGTCAAATCGGGCGGCCTCGTCAATGTCGTCGCCGACAAGACGTTGCTCCTCGCCAATGCGGTCGACAGCAAATTGCCCGGCGGCACCAACCTCGTCGGCACGGTCGTCGGCGTGGTCAAGAGCACCGGCGTCGCGCTGGTCCAGACGGGCAACGGCCAGCAATATCTGCTCGATGGCCTTGCCGCCGCGCCCGGCGAACTTGTTACCGCGACGATCGGCAAGGCCACCGCGATCGGGTCGCCCGGCGCCTCGCCGCTGATCGGGGCGAGCATCCTGTCGCCCGGCCAGACCAACGGATCGCTGCTGACCGTCGGGGTCGGGTCGAACGGCAATCTCGTGACGCTGCAACCCGGCGGCAGCGGCAATCTGCTCGGCGGCCTTGGCGGCGCGGTGCCGGGAACCGGCACCCCGGGCAGCGGGACGGGCAATCTGGTCGGCACGCTGACCAGCACGGTCGGCACCACCGTCGGCGGCGTAGTCGGTCAGGCAGGCGGTCAGGCCGGGGGTTCAGGCACCGAAAAAGGCGGTCTGGTCTCGGGCGTCACCCAGGGTGTCGGCGGCCTCCTCGGCGGGTTGAAGCCGCCGCGCGGGGATTGATCGCGATCATGCGCAGCCCGAACCGGTGCGGCGCCGCGGCGTGGGCAGCAGCGATGCTCCTGCCCGCCGCGGCGTCCGCCGCCCAACCGTCGGCCACCCCGCTCGAACCGGGGCGCCCGCCGCTGTCCCCGACCAGCGACCGGCCTTTCCCGCTTCCCGATCCGGAGATGTCAGCGCCGTCGCCGGCACGCACGGCGCCGCAGGGGCGCCCCGACATCGCGATCCGCAAGGTCCGCTTCATCGGGGCAGGCGTTCCCGCCAATGTTGCCAAGGCAGCCGAGCGCTATATCGGCCGCCCCGCCTCGACCGAAAATCTGAAGCGCCTCGCCGCCGCGATGACGCGCGCCTACAACCGGTCGAGCGTCGCGCTGTTCACGCTCGTCATCCCCGAACAGGATTTTGCGGACGGCGTCGTCACCGTCGCCTCGGCCGAGGGGCATATCAGCCGCGTGACGATCAGCGGCGATGCGAAGGGCGGCCCCGCCCCGCTGATCGCGCGCATGGCCGCACCGCTGCCGGGGCAGGCCCCATTGCCGCGCGCCCGGTTCGAACGCGCGCTCGGCACTATCGCCGACATTCCGGGCACCAAGGTCACCCCGACGCTGGCGCTCGGCGACAGCCCCGGCGCGGTGGCGCTCGATCTGGCGGTCGACGCCAGCCGCCCGACGCTCGGCGTCGGCTTCACGACGCGGTCGAGCCCCTATGTCCGCGACGGCATCGTCGAGGCGACCGCGCGCGGCTACAGCCTCCTGCGCAGCGGCGACGAGAGCCAGCTCGGCGGCGCGGCGGCGGTCGATTTCAAATCGCTGCTCTATATCACCGCGCGCCATTCGACGCCGCTGGGCGCCGCGGGCACGCGCGCCGAGCTGTCGGTCGCGGCGCTGCGCACCCGGCCGCGTGCGCTCGCCATCGACGGCAAGGCGTGGAGCGGCGGGCTGGCGGTCACCCACCCGCTGATCCGTAGCACGCGGCGTACGCTGACGCTGTCGGGGCGGCTCGACTATCTCGATT